>Ga0207906_1000009_pt1 | contig 437673 bp, 406 predicted proteins | sample LinPmetageLP37_FD_184050 | JGI IMG/M metagenome (GOLD analysis project Ga0207906, IMG submission 184050) | Marine viral communities from the Pacific Ocean - LP-37 (SPAdes) | ecosystem: Environmental > Aquatic > Marine > Oceanic | place: Pacific Ocean | collected 2010-06-16
CCGCCTCGGCTTCCTTCAGCACCCCGATGATCTGCTCTTCTGAAAACCTCGTTCTCTTCATCTCGTCCGTCCTTCTGTCAGGGCCGGACTCTAATCCAACTTGGAGGAAAATCAGGGGGTCACGTCAGGCGAACGTAACGATATAGTTTTTCCGCGCGGGTCCAGCGACGAAGATAAAATTCAGGCAAGTAATGATGGTCGACCGGGACGCTCATAGCATCAGTTTAGCCCATTCGATTGAATGCGCGCAGCAGACTGCATGCAGAGATCTGTGGACAGGCAATTCGATATACTCCGAACAGCGAGGCGTCTGCTATCCCACCCTCGATCGCTGAAAGCAGACGGACCGCTATCGCCCCAAAGTCTGACAGAGCACTTAGGCTGGGCTAGGTAACTGCCTTAGACGGCCGGGGCGTCGCGCCGGTTGGGCTGGGATCCTGCAGGTTTCGCGTTAATTCCGCGCTCGAAAGATCAGGTACACTTTGGTGAATTTGCGCTCTGGTAGTTAGCCGGTAGTCGTTTCATGGACCTCGTGCTCGCGTAGTTCGTAAAGCGGATGCTCCGGGTCGTCGCTTGCCTTGTAGCCGCGCGCGATGTCTTCGTCGCGCAGGCGTTCGAATTCGGCGTAGGCGGCCAGCGTGCGCGGGCTTAGCTGCGCTTCCATCTGCTGGCGGAACACGGCGACCTTGCGCGCGATGGAGGCGCGCACTTCGGCGGGGGAGGTGCGGCGTTGGTCCTTCTCCCACTGCCGCCGCCATTTTGCCTTGAGCCGCTTCTTCTCCATCCGCCCGATCGCGTTGAGCGCCTTGGGGCGGCCGCCCGCAAAGCGCTCTGGCGCGCGGTTGCGCAGCATGAACATCAGCAGCCGGTCGTTGTGCACGCGGCGGCTGCCGACGAGCTTGCCATAGGAATAGACCGGCACCTCGACCCCGTTCAGCGCGCGGTCCATCGCGACATCCTCGATCCGCTGCATCCCGAGATCGAGCGCGGCCTGCCACGCGGCGCGGAAGCTGGCGGCTTTAGGGTGGCGGCGCAAGAGATAGGCGCCGACCTCGGCGCGGCCGACCTAGCGGCAGGCGCTGGCGACGCTGCCGGTGTCCGCCAGCGCCTCGATAAAGGCGCGCTGGACCTGCGGCTTCCACCCGTTCGACCGCTCCTTCGCGCGCGGGACGGGGGTGAAGGCGGGAAGGGTGCCGCGCGCGGTCTGCGGGTGCTGGGTGGGGGCGGTGTCGGGGTCGTGGTCGGCCATCTGCGGGGATGGAGCAGATTTGGCGCGAGTAGGAAAATCTGGGGGAGGGGGAGTCCTTGCTTTTCGAACCCGCATCCGCGGGTTCGTCCTCGGGGCTGTTCCTCCGTCGCTGCGCTCCTGCGGGCCCCTGCGGGCGGCCGGTCGGCCTCGCCGTTCGCTGGTCGCGAACGGGACTTGCGCGTTACGATAGCGGCTCGCACTGGTTCCGAGCCGCAGGCGAGGCAAGGGCGGAAGCGTAGTCGAAGACGCAGCTGGCTGAAAGCCACCTGCACGCCCGCCCGCAGCGGGTGCAGCTTGCTGAACATCTAGCGAGGACGAACCCGCGGATGCGGGTTCGCAAAACCAAACCAGCTTACGGCCGCGTCTGTCCGTCGCCGTGGACGAGGTATTTGAAACTGCACAGCTGTTCGAGCCCGACCGGGCCGCGGGCGTGCATCTTGCCGGTGGCGATGCCGATTTCCGCGCCCATGCCGAACTCGCCGCCATCGGCGAACTGCGTGCTGGCGTTGTGCATCACGATGGCGCTGTCGATGCTGGTCATGAACTTGCGCGCGGCGGCGTCGTCCTCGGTGATGATCGCATCGGTGTGGTGGCTCGAATGCTCTTCGACCCAGGCGATCGCCTCGTCGAGCCCGTCGACGATCTTCACGCTGGCGATGGGGTCGAGATATTCGGTGTGCCAGTCGTCCTCGGTGGCCTGCTTGAGGCGGCCGTCGATCGCCACGGCATCGGCATCGCCGCGCAATTCGCAATCGGCGCCCATCGTGTCGGCGAATTTGGGAATGAAGTCTGCGGCCACCGCGCGGTCGACGACCACGCTCTCGGTCGCACCGCAGACGCCGGTGCGGCGCAGCTTGGCGTTGCGGATGACCTTGACCGCCTTGTCGAGATCGGCGGCGGCGTGGACGTAGCTGTGGCAGTTGCCGTCGAGGTGGAGAAGGGTGGGGACGCTCGCCTGGTCGCGCACCAGCTCGACCAGCCCGCGCCCGCCGCGCGGGATCACCAGGTCGACGAATTCGTCCGCCTTGAGCAGCGCGGCGACCGCACCGCGATCGGTGGTGCCGACGGTCTGCACCGCGTCTTCGGGCAAGCCCGCCGCGGCGAGGCCGTTGCGCATGCATTCGACGATCACGCGGGTCGAGTGACGGCTTTCGCTGCCGCCGCGCAGGATCACCGCATTGCCCGACTTGAGGCACAGGGCGGAGGCATCGGCGCCGACATTGGGGCGCGATTCGTAGATCATGCCGATCACCCCGATGGGCACGGCGACCCGCTCGATGGTGAGGCCGTTGGGGCGCTCGAAGCTGGCGAGCTGGCGGCCCACGGGATCGGGCAGTTCGGCGATCTCCTCGAGCGCGCCGGCCATGCCCTCGATGCGGTCCTCGGTCAGGCGGAGGCGGTCGACGAAGCTCTCGGGCTTGCTGCCTGCGACGCCTTGCACGTCCTCGCCATTGGCTTCGAGCAGTTCGCCCATCCGGCTGCGCAGCGCCTTGGCGGCTTCGCGCAGCGCGTTGTTCTTCGCCTCGGTGCTGGCGGACAGCAGCGCGCGCGCGGCCTTGCGAGCGCGCTGGCCGAGGTCGTGGATATGGATCTGCGGGTCGGGGGTCTGGTCGGTCATAGGTTCTCTCGTATGCTTGCGTCGGGGCGGGAGGCGCCGGGTATCAGCGCAGCTCGACCGCGCGGTCGTAGGCTGCCTGCAGTGTATCATGCAGCCGGGTGGAAAGGCCACCATCGCCATTGAGCGCGTTCAGGCCCGCGGCGGTGGTGCCGCCCTTGCTGGTCACCGAATTGCGCAGTTCCTCGAGGCTGGGTGCGGCCGGTTCGCTGGCCATTGCGATCGCGCCGCCGATCGTGCCGAGCACCATATCGCGCGCCTCGTCCTCGTCGAAACCCTGCGCCATCGCCGCTTCGGCATAGGCGCGCGCGATTTCGAAGACGTAGCCGGGGCCCGATCCGGCCACTGCGGTAACGCGGTCGAGCTTTTCCTCGCTGTCGACGGTGATCGTCGCACCCGCGCGGCGCATGAAGGCCTCGGCATGCGCGACATGGTCGCTGGTGGCATGCGGGCCGGGGCAGATCCCGCTCACGCCGCGGCCGATCGCCGCGGGGAGGTTGGGCATCGTGCGGATCACCGGCGCATCGCCCATCAGCTGCGACAGGCGTCCGGCGGAATAGCCCGCGGCAATCGACAGGACATAGCCGCCGGGGGCGAGATGGTCGGTATAGTCGGCGAGGATATCGTCGATCAGCTGCGGCTTTACCGCGGCAATCACGAGGTCGAAGCGCTGGTCGGCGATCGCGGCGCGGTCGGTTACCAGCGTAACGCCATCGGGAACTTCGCTACCCGCGGGATCGACGACAGTTATCGCTTCAGGGCCCTCGACCCACTGCGAAAGTAAAGCGGAACCCATTTTTCCGCATCCGACAATACAAACAGTTTTCGTAATGACTAAAATCCGTTTCCGAGCAATCGGGCTCTTGTGGTTTCTTGTACTTACTTGACTATAGAATATGCCGCGGTGCAGTACTTGCCTTTAACTTTGTCAGTTACCATGCTTTTCGTGACCGGCGGATATTCTCAAAATGTGGTTGTGCAGTGCACAAACGCTATCTATATTGCCGTCGAGAAATTTCAAGTCTGTGCAATAAATGAAGTCTATGGCAAAAAAACGAAACATCGTCGTCAAAATCGGTTCGGCCCTGCTGGCCAATCTCGAACTCCTTACACCGCGTTATGGTTTCCTCCAGCGCCTGCTGGAAGACGTCGCCCAGCTCCGCGCCGAAGGGACCAATGTGATCCTGTGCTCGTCGGGCTCGGTCGCCCTGGGGCTGCGCATCATCGGGGAAACGCCCGAAAGCGCGGGTGTTTCCGACAAGCAGGCCGCCGCCGCCTGCGGCATGCCGCTGCTGCTCAACGCCTACAAGCAGGTGGGGCATGAATTCGGCTTTGAAATCGCGCAGGTGCTGCTCACGCTCGGCGACTTCGAGGACCACCGCCGGTTCCTCAACACGCGCAACACGGTGCACCGCCTGCTCGAGGCCAATGTGGTCCCGATCGTGAACGAGAACGACACGATCACCACCGAAGAGATTCGCGTCGGCGACAACGACCGGCTGGCCGCCAAGGTGGCACAGATGGTCGGGGCAGACGATTTCATCATCCTCACCGGGGTCGACGGGCTGTACGATCGCAACCCCGATGAACCCGGCGCGCAGTTCATCCCCGAGGTCGACGACGTGAGCCAGTATATGGACGCGACCAAGGGCAAGAGCACGCTGGGCACCGGCGGCATGGAAACCAAGCTGCTGGCAGCGAACATGGCGCAGGAAGCCGGGGTCACCACCTGGATCGCGCAGGGCGAAGTCGATCACCCGGTTTCGAGCGTGCTGGCGCAAACGCGCCGGTCGACCAAGATCCTGCCGCATCCCAACCCGCTGTCGGGCTGGGACAGCTGGATCGCCAACCGCCTGCAGATGGCGGGCAGCCTGGTGATCTCGGATACGCTGGCGACCGCGCTCAGCGGCGATCGCCCGATCCGGCGCGAGGACGTGATCTCCATGACCGGCGACTTCAGCCGCGGCGACGTGCTGCATATCTACGACAGCAAGGGGATCGAGCGGGCACGCGGGCTGAGTGATTTCACTTCCGAAGAACTGCGCGTGCTTACCAGCAATCCCGATACGCAGGCGGAAAAGCTGCTCGGCTATCGCACCAAGGGCGAAGTGATCCGCAGCGCCAATCTGGTGATGCTGGAAAACCGCCACCTGCTGTGGGACGCACCTGAGGAAATCTCCGGTTCGGCCTGACGCCGGGCCGGGTCCGCGCACACGCGGGGGACAGCGGCGCGAACTTCACTTGGCGTTCATCGGCACGCTGGTTATAGGCTGCTTCCCATGACGACCCAGACCCGCTCTCCCAGCAAGCTCATCCTTGGCGCCGCCCTTGCGGGGGCGACGCTGCTCACCGCCGGATGTGCGGGCGGCGATGGTGGGCCGCGCGATACCGCCTATGTCGCACGCGACGTGGAAACGCTCTATTTCGAAGCCAAGCGCCGGCTCGACAACGGGCAGGCGGAAATGGCCGCGGCGCTGTTCGACGAGGTCGAACGCCAGCATCCCTATTCGCCCTGGGCGCGCCGCGCGCAGCTGATGGGTTCGTTCAGCTATTACGTCGCCAAGGATTACAACAAGGCGATTCAGGCGGCGCAGCGCTTCCTGCAGATCCACCCGGGCAACAAGGACGCACCCTATGCGTTCTACCTCATCGCGCTCAGCTATTACGAGCAGATCAGCGACGTCCAGCGCGACCAGCGGATCACCGACCAGGCGCTGACCGCGCTGAACGAGATCAACCGCCGGTTCCCCAACAGCGATTACGCTGCCGACGCCCGGCTCAAGATCGACCTCGTGCGCGATCACCTGGCGGGCAAGGAAATGGAAATCGGCCGCCATTACGAACGGTCGGGCAAGTGGATTGCCGCGCAGATCCGTTTCCAGAACGTGGTCGACACCTATGAAACCACCAGCCATGCGCCCGAAGCGCTCTACCGGCTGACCGAAACCAGCCTGGCGCTGGGCGTTCCTGCCGAAGCGGTCAAATATACCGCGGTGCTCGGGGCGAACTATCCCGGCACCGAATGGTACGAAAAGGCCTATGAACTGGTGCAGGACCATGCACCGGACGTCACCCCCGGCTGAGCCGGTTCAGGCCTGTCGCGCGGGCCGTGACGGGGTGCGCGCCTGCGCAGCGGCATCCTTTTCGAATGCCTCGACGCGGTCGCGGCCTTCATCCTTGGCGCGGTAGAGCGCGCGGTCGGCCTGGCCGTAGAGCGCGGTCCAGTCTTCCGCCTGCGTGACCACCGCATCGGCCACCCCGATGCTGGCGGTGACCGCTTCGCCATGCGGCATTTCCGAAGTGCGGATTTCGCGCAGCAACTGCAGCGCCAGCGCCGGGTCGAGCGCATCGCTCCGGCTGAGCATGGCGAATTCCTCGCCCCCGAGCCGGGCCGCGCAGATATCCCCGCGCGCATGCGACAGCAGCACGGTGGCGATGGTCTGCAGTACACGGTCGCCCATATCGTGCCCGAAGCGGTCGTTGATCCGCTTGAAGCGGTCGATATCGATGACCATCAGCCGCAGCGACGCACCGCTGTCGGCGAAACCTTCGAACTGTTCGATCAGGGCACGGCGATTGGCCAGCCCGGTCAGCGGATCGCGCCGGGCAAGTTCGCCCGATTTGTGGCGTTCCTCCACCAGGCTTACCAGCAACTGCTGATGGCGTACCATCATCACCATCTGGAACCCCACCGCGATAAGGATCGACACCGCCAGCACGCGGTCCATCGTCGCGCCCGTTCCTGCCAGCACGCAGGCCACGGGCCCGAGTGTCACCAGCAGGACCGACATGGCGACGCTGCGCACTGCCATGAGGCAATAGCTCAGCATCAGTGCGCCCAGCGACATGATCGCCGGATAATAGAGCCGCACCTCCACCGGTGCGCTGGCCCAGCTGGCGACGCACCAGAGGCTGCCGAGCGCGGCGGCGAGCAGGCACAATTGCCACAGCGTGTCGATCGTCTTGCGCGCGTCCTCGGCAGTGGCCGAAGGGGCGAGCGGGCGCGCCACGCTGGCCAGCGCCAACGCGCACAGCACGAAAATGGCAGCGGGCAATCCGTAGGCAACCAGCGGCCCCGCGCCCGGGCTGGCGCCCAGGACGACCATCGGCAGGCTGAGAATGAAACCGACGAACAAAAGCCGGGCCTGGCCGCGCATGTGGCGGGCGGTAAGCAGGGTGAAGTCGTCGCGCAGGTGCACGGGTATGTCCGGCCCGAGAAGACCGTTGCAGATGCGTTTCCAACTCACGCCTCCCTTCTATGCATCATTTGCTAACTCTGCGTTTACGGCGGCGGATGCGTGCGATTGCGGCAAGCTTGTCGATTGCCGGCGATGCGCTACTGACTCGGGTTTCGGCATTGGCTAGGAGGGAGGCCGAATGCTGACCCGCCTCTCCATCCGCAACATCGTGCTGATCGAAGCGCTCGACCTGACCTTCGGGCGGGGACTGGGCGTGCTGACGGGCGAAACCGGGGCGGGCAAGTCGATCCTGCTCGACGCGCTGGGGCTGGTGCTGGGCAATCGCGCCGACAGCGGACTGGTGCGGGGCGGCACCGACAAGGCCAGCGTTTCGGCCAGTTTCGAATTCGCCGCGCTGCCGCAGGGGCTGGCCGAGCGGCTCGACGATGCGGATATCGAGGTCGAGGACGGCGAACCGCTGATCGTGCGCCGGCAGCTCAGGCCCGACGGCAAGAGCAAGGCCTTCGTCAACGACCAGCCGGTCAGCGTCGGCCTGCTGCGCGAAATGGCGGGTTTCCTCGTCGAACTGCACGGCCAGCACGACGACCGCGGCCTGGTCAATCCGCGCGGCCACCGCACGCTGCTCGATCGCTTTGCCGGTGTCGATGGTGCGCAGCTCGCAGCCGCCTGGCGCGCGTGGCGCAGCGCCGACGAGGCGCTGGGCGAGGCGCGGCTCGCGGTGGAAACCGCCAAGGCCGACCAGGACCTGCTGCTTGCGCATCTGGCCGAACTGACCGCGCTCGAACCGCAGGCGGGCGAGGAAGCGCGGCTCGCCGCGGCGCGCACCGACATGCAGAAGGGCGAGAAACTGTCGGGCGATCTCGAGGAATTGCGGCACCTGTGGGAAGGCTCGGATTCGCCGCTCGCATCGCTGCGCGTGGCGGCGCGGCGGCTCGACCGCATCGCGGCCGAACACCCGCTGCTGGCCGAGGCGCTGGGCGCGCTCGACCGGGCAGTGATCGAAGCGGGCGAGGCGGAGGAAAAGCTGCAGGCCGCGGCCGAGGCGCTGGTCCACGACCCTGCCGCGCTCGATGCCGCCGAAACCCGGCTGTTCGAACTGCGCGCGCTGGCGCGCAAGCACCGCTGCGAGGTCGACGAACTGCCCGAACTGATGCGCACGATGCGCGGCCAGCTCGACAGCATCGAGGGGAGCGAGGCGCAGCTCGACGCGCTCGAGGCCGCGGCGAAGGAGGCGGGACAGCGTTACCGCGCGGAAGCGCAGGCGCTGCACGACCGGCGCGTTGCCGCGGCGCTGCGGCTCGACGAGGCGGTGGCACGCGAACTGGCGCCGCTCAAGCTCGACGCGGCCCGCTTCCGCACTGCGGTCACGCCGCTGCCCGAAGACAAGTGGGGCGCGGGCGGCACCGACGCGGTCGAATTCCTCATCGCGACCAATCCGGGCGCCGATTTCGCGCCGCTGACCAAGATCGCCAGCGGCGGCGAACTGTCGCGCTTCATCCTCGCGCTCAAGGTCGCGCTGGCCGAGCAGGGCGGCGCGGCGACGGTGATTTTCGACGAGATCGACCGCGGGGTTGGCGGCGCGGTGGCGAGCGCGATCGGCGAACGGCTCGCGCGGCTCTCTGCCGACGGGCAATTGCTCGCGGTGACTCACAGCCCGCAGGTCGCCGCGCGCGGGCGCATGCATTACATGATCGCCAAGTCGAGCGACGGGACGGTGACCAAGACCGGCGTCGCGCTGCTCGACGAGGCCGGGCGGCAGGAAGAAATCGCGCGCATGCTCTCGGGAGCCGAAGTTACACCCGAGGCGAGAGCGCAGGCCGATCGGCTGCTGGAGGGGGCGTAACATGGCAGTCGACGTCACCGAAGCCGAAGCCGCAAATGAATTGATGCGGCTGGCGAAGCAGATCGCGAAGCACGACCGGCTTTACCATGCCGAGGACGCGCCCGAGATCAGCGATCCGGAATATGACGCGCTGGTGCGGCGCAATGCCGCGCTGGAGGCGGCGTTTCCGCACCTGGTGCGCGAGGATTCGCCCAGCCGCAAGGTGGGCCACACGGCCACCGCCTCGCCGCTGAGCAAGGTGACGCACGAGGTTCGCATGATGAGCCTCGACAATGCCTTCAACGCCGAAGAGGTCGAGGAATGGGTCGCCCGCGTGCGGCGCTTCCTGTCGCTGTCGGATGGCGATCCGGTGGCGTTCACCGCCGAGGACAAGATCGACGGGCTGTCCTGCTCGCTGCGCTACGAGAAGGGCGCTCTGGTGCGCGCGGCGACGCGCGGGGATGGGCAGGTGGGCGAGGATGTGACGCCCAATGTCGCGCATATCGCCGACATCCCGCAGCAATTGCCCGGCGATGCGCCCGAGGTGTTCGAGATCCGCGGCGAGGTCTATATGGGGCGCGCCGATTTCGAGGCGCTCAACACGCGGTTGATGGATGATGCGCGCGCCGCGGCGGAGGAAAAGGGCGAGGAATTCGACCCGGCCAAGGTCCGCCAGTTCGCCAATCCGCGCAATGCGGCGGCGGGATCGCTGCGGCAGAAGGACGCCGAGGTCACCGCGCAGCGCCCGCTCAAGTTCTGGGCGCATGGCTGGGGTGCGGCTTCCGAAGTGCCGGGCGGCACGCAGGAAGAGGTGGTCCGCGTGATCGAGCGCTGGGGCGTGCCCGTCTCGCCGCTGTTCGCGCGGTTCAACAATGCGGCGGAAATCCTCGCGCAATATGCCAGAATTGCCGAACAACGGCCCGACCTGCCCTATGAAATCGACGGCGTGGTCTACAAGGTCGACCGGCTCGACTACCAGCAGCGGCTCGGCTTCGTCGCCAAGGCGCCGCGCTGGGCGCTGGCGCACAAATTCCCCGCCGAGCAGGCCGAGACCACGCTCGAGAGCATCGACATCCAGGTCGGGCGGACGGGCAAGCTGACCCCGGTCGGGCGGCTCGCCCCCGTGCTGGTGGGCGGAGTCACGGTAACCAATGTCACGCTGCACAATCGCGACGAGATCGCGAGGCTGGGTGTGCGTCCGGGCGACCGCGTGGTGGTCCAGCGTGCGGGCGATGTTATTCCACAGCTTGTGGATAACCTCACGCCCGAGGCCGAGCGCGAGGCCTTCCACTTCCCCGACCATTGCCCCGAATGCGGCAGCGAGGCGGTGGCGGAAGAGGGCGAGGTCGATGTGCGTTGCACAGGCGGTCTGATATGTCCCGCACAACGCACGGAAAGGCTTAAGCATTTCGTCAGCCGCGGCGCACTCGACATCGACGGGCTGGGCGAGAAGACGATCGACCAGTTCTTCGCGCTCGGCTGGCTCGAGAGCCCCGCCGACATCTTCCGTCTGAAGCAGCGGCGCGCGGACATTCTCGCGCTCGACGGGTGGAAGGAGCGCTCTGTGGATAATCTGTTGGAATCTGTGGAAGCGCGCCGTGAACCCGATGCCGCGCGGCTGCTGTTCGGGTTGGGAATCCGCCATGTCGGCGCGGTCACCGCGCGCGACCTGATGAAGGGGTTGGGCGATATCCGCCTGCTGCCCGGAAAGGCCGCCGAGTTCCGCACCTATTGCCTCGAACACCCGCGCGCCGAGGGCGAGAAGGAAAGCCCGTTCAACACGCGCATGGTCGAGGCGGTGAAACGCATTTTCGAAGTCCGCACCGACGGGATCGGCACTGCGGTGGGCCATGCGCTGGCCGACTTCTTCCACGAAGAGCACAACCGCAGCGTGTGGAACGATTTGATCGGCGAGGCACCGGGCGAAGGGGTGGTCGAGCCCCAGCGCTATGAGGTCGAGACACGCGACAGCCCCGTCAGCGGCAAGACGGTGGTCTTCACCGGCAAGCTCGAGACGATGAGCCGCGACGAAGCCAAGGCGCAGGCCGAACGGCTTGGTGCCAAGGCCAGCGGCTCGGTCAGCGCCAAGACCGATCTGCTGGTCGCGGGGCCGGGGGCGGGGAGCAAGCTGAAGAAGGCCGCCGAACTCGGGATCGAGGTGGTGGACGAGGCCGGCTGGGCCGAAATCGTCAAGGCGGCTGGCTGACATGCTCGAGCAGACCCATGAACAGGCGCTGCGTATTGCCGATCTGCTGCGCCAGCGCGGGGAGAAGGTCGCGGTGGCCGATGGCGCGACCGGCGGGCTGGTCGCGGCTTCGCTGCTGACGGTGCCCGGCGCGCTCGATTTCTTCGTCGGGGGCGGGGTGGTCTATTCCTTCCGCGCGCGCGACATCTTGTTCGACCTGCCGCGCGACGCCTATGCCGGAATGCGCGGGGCAAGCGAGGAATATGCACTGCTGCAGGCGCGCGCGATCCGCGACAATTTCGGCGCGCAATGGGGACTGGCCGAAAGCGGTTCGGTCGGCGGGTCGAGCCATCCCAGCGGTGCACCCGCGGGGCGCAGCTGCGCGGCGGTGGTCGGGCCCGGCGGGTTCGAATTCACCCGCCGGACCGAGACCGGCAGCGACGACCGGATCGCCAATATGGAAGCCTTTGCGCGCGCCGCGCTGGCGACGCTGGAAGAGGCGCTGCAGCGCTGATCAGCCGGTCGGCATGATGTGAATTTCGCGCACTGCGGCGGTTTCGGGCTGCGAGATGGCGAAGATGACCGCATTCGCGACATCGCCGGGCTGGATCTTGTCGGGCTTGGGTTCGTCGAAGAACGGCGTGTCGACCATGCCCGGTGAAATGACCGTGCAGCGGCCGCCCCATTCGCGCATTTCTTCGGCGAGGTTCCCGGCAAGACCGTGGACGAACCACTTGGTTGCGCCATAGACCGACCCTTTGAGGTGATCGCGCCCCGCCTTCGATCCGGTGACGACGAAATGCCCCTTGGTCTTGCGCAGATGCGGCAGGGTCGCATGCGCAGTGGACAGCACGGCCATCACGTTGAGCTGGATCATCTCGTCCCATTCGGCCGGAACGCCCTGTTCGATACCCGGGCTGGACACGCCCTTGCCGGCGTTGGCGAAGACCGCGTCGAGCCCGCCGAAATGGTCGATGGCCCTGTCCACTGCCGCATTAAGCGCGGCGCGGTCGGTCACGTCGCAGGGCAGCGCCAGCGCACGCTCGCCGATCTCGCCGGCGAGGCTGTCCAGTTCGTCTTGTGAACGGGCGAGCAGGGCGACCTGCCATCCGGCCTCGGCGGCGGCGCGGGCGGTGGCTGCTCCGATACCGGTCGATGCGCCGGTGATAAGCAAGGTCTGGGTCATGGTGTCTCCTGAAAAGAGGTTTGTCCTGAGAGCGTATCGCTGCTGCCAAGGTTCCACCGCTGCGCCGGCAATGTCGTTCCTGTCCTCGCTTCGCGGGCCGAAATCCATTATGCTGCCTGCGGGTGCAAGGCAGGGGGCAGGTCTTGATCAGGAAATATTTGCGTACGCGCCGCGAACGTGCGGCCGACCGGCGGGCGATCGGCACCGATGGCAAGCGCTGGGTTCGCTCGTGGATCAATGTCTATCGCTGCGAAACCGAAGCGCGCGTTCCGCACGATGAAACCGCATTGGCCAAGCTGGTGAGCGAAGGCCGCTACAGCTGCGTGGGCCAGTCGCATTCCTACAACGGGGTCCAGGTGGTCCCCGGCGTCACCGCGATGATGATGCGCGAAGGCGGGATCAAGACGCTGTCCTACGATCCTGCCAGTGAAACCGTGCGCGTGGGCGCTTCGGTTTCGGTGCGCGATCTCAAGCTGTTCCTGCGCGACCAGCACGGGCGCGGCTTGCACAATTCGGGCAATTACATGGAACAGTCGGTGGTCGGCGCGCTGGCCACGGGCACGCATGGCTTCGGTCCGCGCGCGGTGATGGCGGACAGCGTGATCGAACTGACCTTCCTCAACGGGAAGGGGCAGCGCGTCACGCTGCGGCGCGGCGATCCCGAATTCGCCTATGTGGCGCTGTCCTTCGGCACGATCGCGCCGATCGTGGAGCTGGTGCTGGAGACCAAACCGCTCGAATCCTACATTTCGGTCAGTTCGATGAGCCGCCTGTCGAAGCTGGACGAGCTGCGCCAGGGCGGGATCGCGGTCAATTGGGCGGTAATGCCCTATACCGATCCGGACGATCCGGTGGTGATGACCCACGTCCTTGCCGAATGCAGCGACGAGAAGGTCGTGGTCGCGCATCCCAAGGCCAGCGGCAGCGGCAAGTTCGCCGCATGGTTCCTGCGCCATTATTACAAGCTCGATCGGTTCCTTCCCCGGCTGCGGCGGCCGATGCAGCGCTTCATCGACTGGCTCGACCTCGAGCAGAGCGAACGCGTGATCACCGATCCGGGCGATCTTGACTATCTTTACGATCCCAAGCCCGGGCTGAAGGAAAACCGCGCGCCCAGCATCACCCGCGGGCTGTTTTCGACCACTTACACCGGATACAATCTGGCCTTCTTCGTCCCGCTCGAACGCGCCCCCGCAGTGGTCAAGTTCATCATCCGCGAAGCAGATGCGCTGCGCGATTTGGGTTTCTTCCTCAAGGGCATCATCTCGGTGCGCGAATTGCCGGGGGTGGCGGAGCCGGTCTTCGCGGCCAATGCGCGGCGGCCGATGGCGGCGATCGACCTGTTCGCCGACCCGCGCGACTATGCCTGGCTCGAACGGCTGCAGCGGCTGGTGATGCGCTATGAAGTCGATACGCGCCCGCATTTCGGCAAGAGCGCGCTGGGGCCGCAATTCCGCAGTTCGCTGGGGCTCGATCATCTCGACCAGCTGATGCGGATCTACGAACGCTATTTCCCCGAAGGCAATCTGATGTTCTCCGAACGCGTGCGCGCGATGTTCGATGTCGGCCGCCCGCTGCCCGGCGAAGCCGCAGCGGATGCGGGGCTGGTCTAGCGAAAGCTTCGGAAACCAGCGCGCTGCAGCGCGTTGAGGAAGAGTGACGCTTCCCTTCCGTTTCCTGCTCGTTGCGATCCCGGTGCTGCTGCTGGCGCTGCTGGTCGTGTGGCTTCCGCGCCTGCAGGCGCCCGCCGATCCGCTGGTCGAACAGGCCAGCGAAGCGGTGGAAGCGCCGCCGCTGACGCCTGCGCAGGCCGCGCTCGACCGCGCGATCAGCCGGATCGGCGGGACATTCGATGGCCATGTCGGGATCGCGGTGCGTGATCTTGCCGCGCGGCGCACATTGCATTTCAACGGGCTGGAGCAGTTCCCGCAGCAGAGCGTGAGCAAGCTATGGGTCGCGCTGACCGCGCTCGACGAGGTCGATGCAGGCCGGCTCGACCTTGGCGAGATGGTCCGCATCCGCTCTGGCGACCTGACCGTTTTCCACCAGCCGATCCGCGATATCGTCCGCCGCGACGGCAGCTTTTCGGCCGATTACGCCGAGCTGGTCGAACGCGCGATCACGCAGAGCGACAACACGGCCAACGACCGCATCCTGCGGCGCGTCGGCGGACCTGCGGCGGTGCAGGATTTCCTCGACACGCATGGCCTGTCGAGCATCCGGTTCGGCACTGACGAGCGCAGCAAGCAGAGCGCCATTGCGGGGCTCGAATGGCGGCAGGACTATGCGCAGGGACCCGCCTTCTTCGAGGCGCGCGACGAGGTTTCGCCCGCCGTGCGGCGCAGCGCGTTCGAGGCCTATCTCGCCGACCCGCTCGACGGGGCGCCGCCGGTGGCAGTGGTCGGCGCGCTGGCGAAGCTGCATCGCGGCGAATTGCTCTCGCCCGGCTCGACCAGCCTGGTGCTGGGCACGCTTGCGCGCACGCGCAGCGGACCGCAGCGGCTCAAGGCCGGGGCGCCGGAGGACTGGACCGTGCGGCACAAGACCGGGACCGGGCAATTCTACGACGGCGAACAGTCGGGCTATAACGATATCGGGCTGATCACCTCGCCCGCGGGCCGCACCTATGCGATCGCGGTGATGATCGCCCGCACGCGCGAGCCGACACCGGTGCGGATGGAGATGATGCAGGAGGTCGTGCGCGCGGTCGTGCGCTATGACGAAGCCTTGCCCGCTGTTGCGCCTGACGCCGGCTGACCCGGCGCCGCGGGCTCGGGCACCCATTTCATCACGCCGCCGGCCAGCGGGGTCCAGCGCCCCATCGCAATTCCCGCATGGGCCAGCGTGTCGCCGACCCACTGGTTGCAGGTGTTCGCCAGTGTGTAGCGTCCGGTGGCATCGTAATTGTGCGCGCCTTCCTCGAAGCTGTCGTAGGTGACGCGCGTTTCGCCCGGTGCGAGCGGCGGCAACGCGGCTTCGACGCGCTCGACGAGGCGGGCGTATTCGGCCGGGCGCAGCGTCAGCGGGCGGTGGTATTCGGACGGCGCGGGGCGCACGTAATGGCCCACGCGGACGAGCCCCTCGCCGCCGCGCAGCGCGATCCGCAGCGCGGTGGCGGGTTTGAGGTCGCTCCAGGTCGGGGTGCTGAGGAAAACCTCCTTCTCGCCCCAGCCGATCGCGACATGCGTCGGCAGCTGCCCGTCGGCGCGCGGCAGGCCGGCGGAAGGGAAGGTCGCGCGCCAGTCCTTCACCGGGCTGATTACGGGCATCACGATGCCGGTGTGGATGCCGTTGGTTTCAACCATGATGGTGACGCCCTCGGCCGGTTCGGTCCAGTCCGGATTGCGCGGCAGGCTGCTGCCGATCCATGCCGCGAGCAGGAACAGCGCGAGCGCGGCGCAGGGCAGGGCGATCAGCCCTGCAAGCCAGCGCCGCCAGCGCGTCACCGCACGCGGCTCTTGCGCAGCCACAGGATCGACCAGTCGCCGCGCACCAGCCGCCGCGCGAGGCGGAAACCCTGTGCGCGGTAGGCGCGGCGCACGCGCGCTTCCTGTGTCTCGAGCAGCCCCGCCAGCAGCAGGTTCCCGCCCGGCGCGGTGGCGGCGGCGAAGGCGGGCGCCAGTTCGACCAGCGGCCCGGCGAGGATGTTGGCGATGAACAGGTCGTAGGGCCCGCGCAGCCGCAGCAACGGGTCCGCCATCCCGTCGGCGATGACCATCGTCAGCTGGCCCGGACCGCCGCCTTCGGCAATGGCATTGCGCGCCATGTTGTCGCGCACCACGCCCGCGCACACCGGGTCGATATCCGACGCGGTGGCGCGCGCACCGGGCCACAGATGGAGCGCGGCGAAGGCCAGCAGCCCGGTGCCGGTGCCGATATCGGCATGGTTGCGTGCGGTCACGCCCGCGCGCTTCATCAGGTCGAGCATGGCAAGACAGCCCGCGGTGGTCTGGTGCTGGCCGGTGCCGAACGCCTGGCTTGCGGGGATGACGAAATCGACGAGGCCGGCATCGGCCGGGTGCTCGGGCGTGCGGACGTGGAAGCGACCCGCGCGGATCGGTTCGACGCCCTTCTGGCTTTCGGTGACCCAGTCGGTCGCGGGCAGCTTTTCCGCCGACAGCCGCGGCGGCGTGCCGGCGAACAGCGCCGCGACGCGTTGCAAATCGTCCGGCCCCGGCTCGCGGTCGAGATAGACTTCGACCGTCCAGTCGTCGGGCAGGTGGTCGGCGACTTCCATGCCGGTCACGACCCATTCGGCCGGCCAGTCGAGCGCTTCCTCATGCGCGACGAGCGCGGCCCGCGCTTCCGTTTTCGACACTTCGGCGACGATCTTCCAGGCGTCAGCCATCCGCTTCCTCCGCCAGTCGCGCATCGAGCCGGGCCTCGGCGGCATCGGCATAGGCGGCGCAGCTCATCCCGCCGACCAGCGTTCCGCTCGCCGCGCGCGCGACCATCTCGCTCGCGGAGGGGTGCGGGGTCAGCAGCAGGTCGCAGGCGGTTTCGCGCAGCCGCTGCAATCCGGCGCGGAACGCGGCGACATAGGCGGGATGATCGGCAAAGCGGTATCCTTCGCGGCTGATCGCGGAGAGCGAGTCGGCATAGACCACGTCGAGGCAGTCGCCCGCCGCGTCGCATGAGCGCCATGTCCAGCTCAGCGCGCCCGGCGTGTGCCCCGGCGTGGCGATCGCGGTGAGCGTGGCAGTTTCGCTGCGCACCGTCTCGCCGCCGCGGACCAGCACGTCGACAGCCACCGGCGCCATCGGTTCGTGCAGTCCGTATTGCGGATCTTCGGCAATGCTCAGGCCGCTGCGCAGCGCAGGCGCGGCAGCGGGCGAAGCGACGACATGCGCGCCGCTGGCTTGCTTGACGCGCGCATGGCCGCCGGTGTGGTCGAAATGTTCGTGGCTGTGCAGCAGGCTGGCGATCTCGTCGGGGCGGAAACCGAGCTTGCCGATGTTGTCGAGCACCACTTCGGCGCCCGCCTCGGTCCCGCTGTCGATCAGCAGGTGTCCGGCCGGCCCCGCGACGAGGATCGCCGTGATGCCGCAAGTGCCGACATAATAGGTCGAGCCGTGGATGCGGTAGGGCGGGGCGGGCTTGTCCCATTCGTCCCATGGCTCGCAACCGGCAGCCCATTGCTGCGGCGTAACCTGCTCGGGCGCGGGCAGGTCGGGACGGGACTGGATCGGCGGTGCGCAGCCGGCGAGGCACGCGGCCGCAAGCGCGAGGCCGGCTCCGGTTCTAGCGAACATAGCTGGCGCCGTTCGCATCGAGCGTGGCGCCGGTCATGCTGGCAGGTGCATCGAGCGCGCAGAACGCGATCAGCGTCGCGATTTCTTCGGGTTCGGCGACGCGGCCCAGCGGGATATCCGCCAGCAAGCCGGCCCCGCCGCGGCTTTCGAGGTAATCGCCCGCCATCGCGGTGTCGGTGAAGCCGGGAGTGATCGCGAAGCTGAGAATGCCTTCGCCGGCATAGGCGCGGGCGATGGTCTTGTGCATCGCCAGCATCCCGCCCTTGGCCGCGGCATAATGCCAGTGCGCGGGCGAATCGCCGCGGTGGCCCGCCCGGCTGGCGACATGGACGATGCGGCCCGCAACGCCGCGTTCCTGCCAGTGGCGCACGGCGAAGCGGCTGAGCTGCGCGGCGGCGGTGAGATTGATCCGGAGCGTGTCTTCCCAGGCATCGAGCCAGCCGATGTCCGACCGGTCGAGCGGGCTGGGATCGAACAGGCCGGCGTTGTTGACCAGCACGTCGATGCTGCCGCCGGCGCGTGCCAGCGCGGTTTGCCACAATTCCTGCGGCGCGCCCGGTTCGCAGAAATCGGCGGCGACCATATCGGTCGAATCGGCCTTGGTGGCCTGGCCGACCACGCGCGCACCGCGCGCCTCCAGCGCCCGTTTGGCGGCGGCGCCGATCCCGCGGCTTGCGCCGGTAAGTAGAATGCATGTCATGCAAACCCTATTCGAAAAAATTGCGCATCTTGTCGAGGCCCCCCGCCTTGTCACGCACGATCACATCGCTAAGGGAGGCGTTCCAAATTGTTTCTATCGGAAGATCACCATGGCCAACCGCCCGATGGCGCCGCACTTGCAAGTCTGGAAATGGGGTCCGCACATGGCGGTCTCGATCCTGCACCGTATCACCGGCGACGGGATGGCACTGGTCGGTCTGGGCGTGCTGCTGTGGTGGCTGGGCGCGATGGCCGCGGGGCCGGGCGCGTATGAAACCTTCGCCACCATCATGGGATCGCCGCTGGGCATGGTCGTGCTGGTCGGGCTCTCGTGGGCCTTTTTCACCCACATGATGAGCGGCCTGCGCCACTTCGTGCTCGACATCGGTGCCGGTTACGAGCTTGAAACCAACAAGACCTGGTCGATCCTCGCGCCGCTGATCGGCATTCTTCTCACTGCGGGCTTCTGGGCCCTCATCCTGCTTCGCTAAGGGCTACACCATGGGTAACGGAACCTCGATCGGACGCGTGCGCGGGCTCGGCTCGGCGCATGAAGGCGCGCATCACTGGCTGGTGCAGCGCTTCACCGCCATCGGCAATCTGGCGCTAATGCTGTTCCTTGCGTTCAGCCTCGCGCTCTTGCCCGACTATTCCTACGGCACGGTTGCCGGCTGGGCGGCGCAGACGCTGCCGGCCACTGCGCTGGCGCTTCTGATCATTTCCGTCTTCTGGCACGCACGCCTCGGCCTGCAGGTGCTGATCGAAGACTATGTCCACGACGCCGGGACCAAGTTCGGCGTCATCGCCCTTCTCAACCTTGCAACCATCGGCGGCGGCGCCTTCGGTCTCGTATCGATTGCCCGCCTCGCCCTTGGAGGAGCCGCCTGATGGCCCGTACCGAAACCTTCAGCATCAATGGCCGCGAATACCCGATCACCGACCACACCTATGACGTGGTCGTCGTGGGGGCTGGCGGCTCGGGCCTGCGGGCCACGATGGGCGCTGCCGAAAGCGGCCTCAAGACTGCCAACATCACCAAGGTCTTCCCGACGCGTTCGCACACCGTCGCCGCGCAGGGCGGGATCGCCGCCAGCCTCGGCAACAACACGCCCGACCACTGGTCGTGGCACATGTACGATACCGTCAAGGGGTCGGACTGGCTGGGCGACCAGGATGCGATCGAATATCTGGTGCGCGAAGCGCCGCAGGCGGTTTACGAGCTGGAGCACGCCGGCGTGCCCTTCAGCCGCAATGACGACGGCACGATCTACCAGCGCCCGTTCGGCGGGCACATGCAGAACATGGGCGAAGGCCCGCCGGTGCAGCGCACCTGCGCCGCCGCCGACCGCACCGGTCACGCCATGCTGCACGCGCTCTACCAGCAGAGCCTGAAATACGCCGCGGACTTCTTCATCGAATATTTCGCGCTCGACCTGATCATGAAGGACGGCGCGAATGGCGAGAAGGAATGCGTCGGCGTGATCGCCATGTGCCTCGACGACGGCACGATCCACCGCTTCCGTTCGAAGGCGGTGGTGCTGGCGACCGGCGGCTATGGCCGCTGCTACTTCACCGCCACCAGCGCGCATACCTGCACCGGCGACGGCGGCGGCATGGTGCTGCGCGCAGGCCTGCCGATGCAGGACATGGAATTCGTCCAGTTCCACCCCACCGGCATTTACGGCGCGGGCGTGCTCATCACCGAAGGCGCACGCGGCGAGGGCGGCTACCTTACCAATTCGGAAGGTGAGCGGTTCATGGAACGCTATGCGCCGAGCGCGAAGGACCTCGCCAGCCGCGACGTTGTCAGCCGCTCGATGGCGCTGGAAATGCGCGAAGGCCGCGGCGTGGGTCCGGAAAAGGACCACATCTACCTCCATCTCGACCACATCGATCCGACCGTGCTGGGCCAGCGCCTGCCGGGGATCACCGAGAGCGGCAAGATCTTCGCTGGGGTCGACCTGACCCGCGAACCGCTGCCCGTCACCCCGACGGTGCATTACAACATGGGCGGCATCCCCTGTAATTATCACGGCGAAGTGATGGCGGGCGACAAGAACGATCCCGAAAAGATCGTCCCCGGCCTGTTCGCGGTGGGCGAAGCCGCCTGCGTTTCGGTCCACGGCGCGAACCGCCTCGGTTCGAACTCGCTGATCGATCTTGTGGTGTTCGGCCGCGCGACCGGCCACCGCCTCAAGGAACTGATCAAGCCGGGCACCAGCCATGACGAACTGCCCAAGGACAGCGCCGAACTGTCGCTCGGCCGGCTCGACCATTTCCGTTATGCCGATGGCGGCACGCCGACCGCGACGCTGCGTGCGGACATGCAGAAGACCATGACCCGTCATGCCGCGGTGTTCCGCGACAGCAAGCTGATGGCCGAGGGCGTGGAAAACCTGAAGCAGATCAACAAGCGGATGGAAGATGTGAAGGTCTTCGACCGCTCGCTGATCTGGAACAGCGATCTGATCGAGACGCTCGAACTCGACAATCTGATGGCGCAGGCCAATGTCACCATGGCGAGCGCGGAAAACCGCAAGGAAAGCCGCGGCGCGCATGCGCATGAGGACTTCCCCGACCGTAACGACGCCGAATGGATGAAGCACACCATCGCCTGGTTCGATGGCTGGGGCGGCAGCGGCGGCGGGGTGAAGATCGACTACCGCCCGGTCCACGAATACACGCTGACCGACGATGTGAAGTACATCGAGCCGAAGAAGCGGGTTTACTGATCGAATGGGCGGCGAGCGCGACGCATTCGTCGCCCGCTATTCACTTTGGCGAACCGCAGGTCTTTGTCTGTTCAGCCTCGCAGTTGTGTTCGTATGCTTGTTGACCCTCAATCTCTTCGGAGACAGCCCCTTCAAGTGTGTGCCGACGGGTGGCGAGCGCATATTTCTGTGGTTCGTGGCGGCGCTCTTCGGCTTGGGCGCGGTGGCGATGACACGCGCCCTATTCGATGATCGGGTAGTTATTTTTGTGGATCGACGAGGCATCTATTGCCGAAATCGCCGCAAGTTGATTCCCTAGAGCGCCATTCGCGGCTTTGATACTCGCGCTATGTACCTCGGTCAGCGAACTTGGCTGTTGCCAAAGCTCCGTTACCTTGTTTTCGATGTGCATCCGGAATTCGATGCGGAAATGGGTCGGTCTGGCATTCTGAGCAGAGACTGGCATTTTGGATATACCGGCCACTCCGACAGGATCGACGTATACTCGACCGACAAGAGTTTGGAGCAGCTTGTCGACGCGATAGCGAGATACGGACCTAAGCGTCTTAGCGAGCGACCTGATTGACACGGCGGCAGTCGGCTGGCCAAGTCTTTTTATGCGTTTCCTGACTCCCGCGCTCCTTTGCGCCGCCATCTTTGCCAGCCCCGCCGCGGCGCAGCTTTCATCGCCGGAACAGGTCATGGTCGAAACCGTCGAGGACGGGTTCGAGACCGACGTCGCGCTGCTCGAGGAAATCACGCTGATCAATTCGGGTTCGCACAATCATGCGGGCGTGAAGGCGGTGGCCGATGTGCTGGCGCCCGAATTCGCGGCGCTGGGCTTTGACGTCGAATGGATCGACCAATCGGCGCAGGGGCGCGCAGGCCACCTGTTCGCGCGGCACGAAGGCGTGCCGGGCACCACGAAGATGCTGCTGATCGGTCATCTCGACACGGTGTTCGAACCCGGTTCGCCCTTCACCGGCTTCGTCCGCGAGGGCGACCGTGCGGTCGGGCCGGGCGTGGTTGACGACAAGGGCGGCATCGTGGTGATCCTCGCCGCGCTGCGCGCCATGCAGGCGGCGGGCACGCTCGAGGGTGCGAACATCGTCGTCGCGCTGACCGGCGACGAGGAAGATGCGGGCGAACCGCTGGAAGCCGCGCGCCGCGACCTGGTCGAAGCGGGCAAATGGGCCGATGTCGCGCTGGGCTATGAAGGACTCTCGGTACTGGACGGCCGGGACGCGGGCGTGATCGCGCGGCGCTCGTCGGGTAGCTGGACGCTGACCACGCATGCGGGCAGCGGGCACAGCTCGGGTATCTTCTCCGACCAGGCGGGCTATGGCGCAATCTACGAAATGGCGCGCATCCTCGATGCCTTCCGGCGCGAATTGCCCGAGGAAAACCTCACCTACAACGTCGGCTTCATGGCGGGCGGAACCCCCGCCGAGCTGGGCGAGGACGGCCTTTCCGCCACCACCAGCGGCAAGACCAACATCATCCCCTCGCACGCCATTGCCCGCGGCGATCTGCGCGCGCTGACGGGTGAACAGAACGAGCGGGTTGCCGAGAAGATGCGCGCCATCGTCGCGCAGCACCTGCCGGGGACCGAGGCGACCATCGCGATCGAGTTCCGCTATCCGCCGATGGCGCCGACCGGGGGCAATGCCGCGCTGCTCGACCGGCTCAATGCGATCAACGCCGATCTCGGGCGCGAGGCGATGCAGCCCTATCCCCCGTCGCGCCGCGGGGCAGCCGATATCAGCTTCGTTGCGCCCTATACGGTCGGTCTTGCGGGCATGGGCCCCGCGGGCAGCGGCAGCCATGCCGAGGGCGAGTCGATCGACTTGCCCTCAATCGTGCGGCAGGCCCAGCGTTCGGCGATCCTGATCAGCCGGCTCGCCCGCGAACCGGCGCCGCAATAGCCGCGGTCATTCCGCGGGTGCTGGGGCGCTCTCCACCCGGCGCATTTCGACGATCTCGACCGGCTCGGCCAGCAATTGGCCCTTCATCCAGCCTTCGCCCTTGTCGGGATCGATCGGCGCGGCATGGATCGCATGGACCACTTCCATCCCGTCCACCACATAACCGAACACCGCAAAGCCCAGCTGCAGGTTCGGGTCGCTCGAGGCGGGATTGGCATCGAGCCCGGTCTGGTCCTTGATCATGATCGAGAAATCGCCCGTCGCACTGCCCGGCTCGTAGCGTGCCATCGACAGCGCGCCGTCGGTATGGCTGAGCCCGGTTTCGGTCGTCGGTTCATGCGCGATCGGGTCGCGCACGCGGTCGGGGTGCATCTGCGTACCGCCCTGCAGCAGGCCATTGGGCGGTTCGCCCCAATCGAGATGCATCGCGCGGTAGAATTTCGTCCCGTCGAACCGGTCCTCGTCGACATAGTGCAGGAAATTGCCCGCGGTGATCGGCGCGCGTTCGGTCTCCAGCTCAACCGTGATGTCGCCCATGGTCGTCTCGATCACGACGCGCTGGGTGGCGTATTCGCGCGTGGGCGGGGCGGGCGGATCGTCCTGCGCGGCCAGCGGACTGGCCAGGACAGCGAACGGGGCGAGCAGGGGGAGAAACCGGGTCATCCGTCAAGAGTGATATGTCGTTGGTCGAGAAGCAAGCGCGTTTGCCCGATATTGATCCATGGTGCAGGTTTACAACCGTAGTCATTGCGGCTACAGACGTAATCGTCACACCATGCGTGGCGGAACGAGGAGGCGGGAATGGCCAAGCGCAGCAACGGGCCGGGCGAACGGATCAGCGAAGCGGAGCATGCCATCATGGAAGTGCTGTGGGATCGCAACCCGATCTCCGCCGCCGAGGTCTGCGACGCGATCTGCGCCGAGCGCGACTGGTCGATCCCGACAGTCAAGACGCTGCTCAGCCGGCTGGTCCAGAAGCAGGCCGTGGGTACCGAGCCCGAGGGTCGCAAGTTCCTCTACCGCCCGCTGATCGCACGGTCGGACTATGTCGGCGGGGAAAGCCGCCGGCTTGTCGACCGGTTGTTCGGCGGCCGCGCGGCGCCGCTTTTCGCGCAGCTCGCCGAAAGCGAGGCGCTGACCGATGACGATCTGTCCGAAATCGAGGCGCTCTTGAGGGAGATGCGCAAATGACCGAGCTGCTTCGCCAGTATTGGCACTGGTTCCTGTTCGACACGCTGGTGTGGACGGGCGCCCTGATCGTTCTGGCGCTGTTGCTGCGGCGCCCGGTGGCGCGGCACCTGGGGGCGGGGGCTGCTTATGCGCTGTGGTTCCTGCCGCTGGCGCGCCTGCTGTTCCCGCCGGTTACGCTGCCGTCCTGGATGCGGCCGCTGTCGTCCACTACCCCGCCGCCCGCGCCCGAGCTGGCGCTGTCCCCCGCCGCCGCCGGGGGTTTCGGCGATGGCGCACTCGTCGCGCCGGTATCGCCCGTGCCGATGGATGCGCCGATCGACCTGCTGACCCCGCTGCTGATCCTGTGGCTCGCCGGGGCCGCGATCTTCATGACGCGGCGGTTCTGGCTCTATGGCCAGCTGCGCCGCGAACTGCTCGAAGAGGCGCGTCCGGTGGGCGAGGTGGGCGCCATCCGCCTGATCGAAACCCCGGCGATTTCGGGGCCGATGGCATTCGGCGTCTTCGACAAGGTCGTCGCGCTGCCCGATGGTTTCATGGCCAGCCGCGAGCGCCTGGTCCGCGACCTCGCGATCGCGCATGAGCTGGCGCATCACCGCGGCCACGACATCCTCGTCAACGTCCTCGTCCAGCCGCTGTTCGCACTCCACTGGTTCAATCCGCTGGGGTGGATGGGCTGGTCGGCCATGCGCCGCGACCAGGAGGCGGCCTGCGATGCCCGCGTGGTGGCCAGCCGCAGCCGCGACGAGCGCGCCGCCTATGCCGCGATCATCGCCGATTTCGCCCGCCGACCGCAAATCGCGCCGCGCCCCGCGCTGGCGGCGCCGATGGCGTGCCCCGTGCTGGGGGACAAGTCGATCATCCACCGGCTGCGCAGCCTGCCGATGACCGACCATTCGCGCCGCCGCCGGCTTGCCGCGCGCGGCGTGGTGGCCGCTGCGCTGCTCGCGCTGCCGATGACCGCGAGCATCGGGTATGCCGAGACGGTAACGACGGCGGAGGATCGGACATTCGCGCCCGTGCCGCCCGCTGCGCCGCAGCCCCCCGTAGCTGTCGCGCCGCCCGCGGCGGACTGGGCGCCGCCGCCGCCGCCCGAGGTGGCAGCTCCGCCACCTGCGCCGCAAAGCAAGCGCGATTTCGTTGCCGCGATGGAGCGCACGATCGAGCGCGAGTTCGAAAGCGCCGAACGCGATCTGGAACGGGCCGAGCGCGAACTCGAACGGGCCCGCCAGACCATGGCCAGCGTCGAGCGCAATCCCGAGCGGCATGCGCGCTGGAACGGCAAGGTCTGGGACGAGATGAACGACAAGGAACGGCGCGCGTTCAAACGCGAAATGGCCGAACTGCGCGAGACGCTGGCGGAGGACGGCAGGCTGGCCCGCGAGAACGAGCGCAAAGTGGCGCTGAAAGCCGCTGAGAAGGAAGAAGGCCGCGAGGCGAAGATCGCGATGGCCGAGGCCCGTGCCGGCGCCGCGCAAATGAGCGCCGAAGCGGTTGCCGTCCGCGCAGTCGCGAATGCGCCGCAGGTCGTGATGAAGTGCCTCGACAAGAACAGCCCGGTGACCACCAAGGTCGACAGCGCGGGGCGCGTGACGATGTATGTCTGCGAAAGTTACGGGCAGAAATTGGCGCTTACGACGCTGAAGAGCGTTCGCAAGGCAATCGCCGCTGATCGCAGCATGTCCGCGGCGGACCGGGCCGAGGCGCTCGGCGAAATCGACGCCGAACTCGCCGAATTGGCGCGCTGATCAGCCACCGCGTGACGGCGAGGACGCGGCCGATGTGCCGCGCCCGCCCGCCTCGACAGCGCTTGATCAGCCGATATTGGTGATCCGGTCGCAGGCGCGGTCATCGCCCTGCAGGCCCAGCCGCAGGGCATCGCTGCGCTGCTGCGAGGTGCCATGCGTGAAGTTCTCCGACGAGACCCGTCCGCCCGTCAGCCGGTCGTCGCCGATCGCGGCGGCAGCGCTCATGCCTTCCTCGATATCGCCCGGCTCGATCAGATTGCGGTTCTTGCCCGCCCAGACCCCGGCATAGCAATCCGCCTGCAATTCCATCAGCACCTGCAGCTGGTTCGCCCGGCTCGGGTTCTGCTGCTGCGCGCTGCGGATTTGTCCCGAAATGCCGGTGATCGTCTGGATATGGTGGCCATATTCATGAGCCAGCACGTAATAACGCGCAAAATCGCCGCCCGCGCCGAGCTGGCGTTCGAGCGTGTCGTAGAAGCTGGTGTCGATGTAGATCGTCTGGTCGGCAGGGCAGTAGAACGGCCCCATTGCCGAGGTGCCGTTGCCGCAGCCGGTGCGGACCCCGCCGCCGCCGTAAAGGTCTAGCGTGGGCTGCTGGAACTGGTCGCCGTAGCCCTGCGCGTCGAAGGTCGCCGCCCAGGTCTGGTTGAGCGATTGCAGCCCGTTGCAGGCTTCCAGCGCATATTCGCTGCTGGTGCACACTTCCTGTTCGTCGGTGTTGGCCGGGCCTGCCTGCTGCTGGCCCTGCTGCACGCCCTCGACCATGCCCGCGGTCTGCATCGGGTCGAGCCCGAAGACGAAATAGCCGATCGCCGCGATCACGATCGTGCCGCAGCCGATCCCGCCCGCCTTGCCGCCGGGGACACCGCCGCCGCTCGATCGTACGTTGATATTGTTGGTGTTGAACGGATTGAGCCGCATGTCTTCCCCCGATGTCTGGCCGCTTTACAGCCGCTGGTATGTGCGCGATGGCCGCAATGAACAGTTTCTACAACGCCCGGAGGCCCAAATGTTTCTTGCCGGCAAGCGCGCGCTCGTCACCGGATCGACCAGCGGTATCGGACTCGCGATTGCGCGGTCGCTGGCTGCCGAGGGGGCGACGCTGATCCTCAATGGTTTCGGCGATGCGGCCGTGATCGCGGAGCTGTGCGAAGAGCTCGGCGCGACGCATTCGGGCGCCGACCTGACCGATCCCGCGCAGATCGCCGCGATGATGGATGCGGCGGGCGAGATCGACATTCTCGTCAACAATGCGGGCATGCAGCATGTCGCGCCGGTCGAGGATTTCCCGGTGGAGAAGTGGGACACGATCATCGCGCTCAACCTGACCGCGGCGTTCCACACCACGCGGCTCGCCGTGCCGGCGATGAAGCGGAAGGGCTGGGGCCGGATCATCAACACCGCCAGCGCACATTCGAAGGTCGCCAGCCCGTTCAAGGCGGCCTACAATTCGGCCAAGCACGGGCTCGACGGTTTCACCAAGACGATCGCGCTCGAACTGGCCGAGCACGGCGTGACGGCGAACTGCGTCAGTCCCGGCTATGTCTGGACCCCGCTGGTGGAAAGCCAGATTCCCGATACGATGAAAGCGCGCGGGCTGACCCGCGAGCAGGTCATCAACGATGTGCTGCTCGTCAAGCAGGCGACCAAGAAGTTCGTCCAGCCCGAGGAAATCGGCGCGCTGGTCGCTTTCCTGTGCCGCGACGAGGCCCAGAACGTCAACGGCGCGAACTGGAGCGTCGATGGCGGCTGGACCGCGGAATAGCAGCGCATGCCCGTGTCGCTGACGCTGTTCCTCGCGGCGATGGCTGCCAGCCTGATGGTAAGCGGCGCCGCTGCCATCGCCGCGCTGCGCGAGCCGGGACTGGGGCTGAAACCGCTATGGGCACTGCTCGCGCTGACCGGGCTGGGCGGGGCGGCGCTGGTGCCGGCTGTGCCCGGCGCGCTTTACTGGTTTCTCGGCATGGCGCTGCCGACCGCCTCGGCCAGCGCCGCTGCCGGAAGCTGGCAGCCCGAAGTGCTGCGGGTGCTGTTCCCCTTCGGTGCGCTTGCGGTGCTCGTCCGGATCGCGGTTCACCGCCGGCGGCAACGGGTGTCTCGCGGACGGGATGGCGCGCTGGCCGGGCGCCGCTAGGCGACCGGTGCGATGCGCCGGCTGGCGCAGCGCGGTTATGGGCACTAGCTAGTTTTCCAAACCGTCGTTACATGGGCCGCCACATTTCTCCCCCCGGCAGGCGATTCTCCACGTGGCACATTTCGACATCCCCCTCGGTCTTACTTTCGACGACGTGCTCCTGCGTCCTGCCGAGAGCGATATCCTGCCTTCGCTGGCGAACACCGCCACGCGGCTGACGCGCGATATCGGGCTCAGCATCCCGGTGGTGTCATCGGCCATGGACACGGTGACCGAGGCCGACATGGCGATCGCCATGGCGCAGCTTGGCGGGATCGGCGTGCTGCACCGCAATCTCGAAGTCGACGAACAGGTCGCTGCCGTGCGCGCGGTCAAGCGCTATGAAAGCGGCATGGTGGTAAACCCGATCACCATCCACCCCGAAGCCACGCTGGGCGAAGCGCAGGACATCATGTCCGCCAACCGCATCAGCGGGATCCCCGTCACCGACCGCGGCGGCAAACTGGTCGGGATCCTGACCAATCGCGACGTGCGCTTTGCTGAAAATCCGCTTCAGCCGGTCAGCGAGCTGATGACGGTCGACAATCTCGCCACCGTGCCGCTGGGCACCGGGCAGGAGGAAGCGCGCCGCCTGCTGCACCAGCGCCGCATCGAGAAGCTGCTGGTGGTGGACGACAACGGCCGCTGCGTCGGGCTGATCACGGTCAAGGATATCGAGAAGGCGGTCGCCTATCCCGATGCCACGAAGGATGCGACCGGGCGGCTGCGCGTCGCCGCCGCGACCACGGTCGGCGACAAGGGGTTCGAGCGGACGCAGGCGCTGATCGATGCCGAAGTCGACGTGGTGGTGATCGATACCGCGCATGGCCACAACAAGGATGTCGCGCGCGCGGTCGAACGGGTGAAGAAGCTGTCGAACAGCGTGCAGGTGATCGCGGGCAATGTCGCGACCGCCGAAGCGACCCGGGCGCTCGCGGGGGCGGGCGCCGATGCGGTCAAGGTGGGCATCGGTCCGGGGTCGATCTGCACCACCCGCGTGGTCGCAGGCGTGGGCGTGCCGCAGATGACCGCCGTGATGGACAGCGCCGAGGCCGCCGAGGAATACGGCATCCCGGTCATCGCCGATGGCGGTCTGCGCACGAGCGGCGATGCCGCCAAGGCGCTGGCTGCCGGCGCAAGCACGGTGATGGTCGGTTCGATGCTGGCCGGGACCGAGGAAGCGCCCGGCGAGACCTTCATCTACCAGGGCCGCAGCTACAAGGCCTATCGCGGTATGGGCAGCGTGGGCGCGATGGCGCGCGGCAGCGCCGACCGCTATTTCCAGGCCGATGTCAGCCAGCAGAAGCTGGTCCCCGAAGGGATCGAGGGGCAGGTCCCCTACAAGGGCCCCGCCGCGGCGGTCGTCCACCAGCTGGTCGGCGGGATCAAGGCGGCGATGGGCTATACCGGCAGCGCCACGATCGAGGATCTGCGCAAGCGCGCGCAATTCGTCCGGATCACCAATGCCGGGCTGGCCGAAAGCCATGTCCACGACGTGGCGATCACCCGCGAAGCGCCCAACTATCCGACGCGCTAGGCCATGACGCCCGCTGCCCGGGTCCAGACCGCGATCGAGCTGCTCGACCGGATCGTCGAGGCCGCGCGCGCAAAAGCCGCGCCCGCCGACCGGATCCTCGCCGAATGGTTCCGCAGCAACCGCTTTGCCGGGTCGAAGGACCGGCGGGCGATCCGCGAGCTCGTCTATGCCGCGATCCGCGCCTGCGGCCCGGTCCCCGCGACCGGCCGCGCGGCGATGCTGCGGCTGGCGCAGGACGATCCGGCGATCGCGCCGCTGTTCGACGGATCGCACTACGGCCCCGCGCCGCTGGCCGACAACGAGCCGGTGGCCGAGGGCGGGGTCGCGCCGCGCTGGCTGGTCGACCGGCTCGCCGCCTCGGGTGTGGACGGCATCGATGCGGCCGCGTTGCTCGACCGGGCTCCGCTCGACTTGCGAGTCAACACGCTCAGGGCCGAGCGCGCCACGCTCGCCTTGCCCGAAGCCGCCGTGCCCACCGCCGCGCCGCATGGCCTGCGGCTCGCCACCGGCACCCCGGTCGAGCAATGGGACGCCTTCCGCGCGGGCGCGATCGAAGTGCAGGACACCGGCTCGCAGCTGGCTTGCCTCGCAGTGGCTGCACGGCCCGGCGAAACGGTGGTCGATTTGTGCGCAGGCGGGGGCGGCAAGACGCTCGCGCTCGCAGCGGCGATGGACAACCAGGGACGGCTCGTCGCCTCCGATACCGATCGCGGCCGCCTGTCCCGGCTCGCCCCGCGGGCCGAACGGGCAGGCGCGACCTGCATCGAGACCTTGCTGCTCGACCCCCGGCGCGAAATGGAAGCGCTCTCCGGATTGGCCGGACAGGCCGACGCAGTGCTGGTCGACGCGCCCTGTTCGGGCACGGGGACCTGGCGGCGCAATCCCGAAGCGCGCTGGCGGCTGGACGAGGCCGAACTGGCGCGGCTGGCCGAGCTGCAGGCCTATCTGCTCGACATCGCGGCGCAGCTCATCAAGCCGGGCGGCCGGGTGGTCTATGTCACCTGCTCGCTGCTCGACGAAGAGGGCGCGGGGCAGTTCGAAGCCTTCCTCGCGCGGCATCCGCAGCTGCAGCCGCAGGCCATGGCGCTGCCACTGGGGCAGGCGCGCGGCCAGGGGATCCGGCTCGCACCGGCGCATGACGGGACCGACGGATTTTTCATCGCCTGTGCAGGGTGAACGTGTTAGCCATTTAGATTATGGCTGATGTGCCACCTTTTCGACGGACGACCCCGCTGGAGACGATCATGCGTTTTGCCCCTGCCGCTGCTGCCCTTTCCCTGGCGCTGGCCGTGACATCGAGCGTTGGCTGGGCCGGGAACGACGCGCCCGAGCCGCGGGCTGGCGTGCTGATCGCCAAGGGCGAAACCGCGCTGGCGCAGGGCGATACGCAGGGGGCGATCGACGCCTTCGAGGCCGCCCTGGCGGTCGACCCGGGCCACACGCCCATCTTCCTGCGACTGGCCGAAGCCGCCCGCGCCGACGGGCTGCAGGGCAAGGCGATCCGCTATTACCGCGAAGCGCTGACGCGCGAGCCGCGCAATCTGGCCGCGATTGCGGGCGAGGGCGAGGCGCTGGTCGAAAAGGGCGCGGTCGAAATGGCCAAGGGCAGCCTGGCCAAGCTGGAATCGCTGTGCGGCGAAAGCTGCCCCGAAACACAGACGTTGTCGGCAACCATCGCGGCCGGTCCGCCGGCGCGGGTGCAAACCGCCGAAGCGCTGCTGCCCGACGCCGCGGTGCCGCAGTCGAACTGACCGGATACCCCGGCAGCGGTCGCCGCGGCGGGTCCGTCAGACCAGTTCGCGGAAAGCCTCGACCACCGCGCGATACACGCGTTTCTTGAACGGCACGATGAGGTCGGGAAGCTGTTCCGCCTCGACCCATTTCCAGTCGCAGAATTCGGGCGGGTCATGTGCCTCGAGATCGATATCGGTATCGCTGCCCTGGAACCGCGCGAGGTACCAGACCTGCTCCTGCCCGCGGAAACGGCCGCCCCACAGCTTGCCGATCAGCTCTTCGGGCAGGTCGTAACGGATCGGTTCGTCCAGCGCCTTGAGGATGGTGACATGCTCGCTCCGCACGCCGGTTTCCTCGTGCAGTTCGCGCAGCGCGGCCTCGCGCAGGTCCTCGCCGTCATCGACGCCGCCCTGCGGCATCTGCCACCAGTCGCCTTCCTTGTTGTCGATCCGGCGGCCGACGAAGACCTTGCCGTCGCTGTTGACCAACATCACGCCCACGCAGGGACGGTAACCGAGCCCATCGCTCACCTGTATCGCTCCACCATCAGTTTCACGGCGTCGAGAAACGCCTCGAGATCCTTCTGTCCGCTCGGTATCGCTTTTCTCAGCGTGGTAAAGCCGTGAACGATGCCGGGGAACTCGAGAAACACGGTTTCCGTGCCGAGTTGCACCAGATGTGCGGCGTATTCCCGTCCCGAATCGCGTAGCGGGTCGAGTCCGGCGGTGCACACCACGGTCGGCGGCGTGTCGGCGCAGTCGCCCACCATCGGCGTGTGCCGCGGGTCGCTCGCATCGCCGCCATATTGCGAGGTGAACCAGGCCATCGCCGCGCCGGTCAGCAGGAAGCCCTCGGCGAACATCGCCAGGCTCCGGTGCTGGCTCAGATCGCTGGCGACGGGGTAGATCGGCGCCTGGACGATCACGGGGACGTCGGCGGGCTCGTTGGTCAGCTGGTTGGTGGTGACGATCGTCAGATTGCCGCCAGCGCTGTCGCCGGTGATGACCAGCCCGGTGATTTCGCGCCCCAGTTCGGCAGGCGAGGAAGCGACCCAGCGCGCGGCCGCTTCGCAATCGTCGGGCGCAGCGGGGAAGGGGTGTTCGGGGGCCAGCCGGTAGTCGATCGAGACCACCGGCAGGTCGAGATGGTGTGCGATCTCGGTGCACAGCGCATTGTACACTTCCAGATCGCCGATAACGAAGCCCCCGCCGTGGAAGAACAGCACACAGGGCCCGGGTTCGCGCTCTGCGCGCGGGTCGTAGAAGCGCAGGGGGATCGGGCCGGCGGGACCGGGGCAGGTGAGGTCCTTCTGAACCGCCATCGCGCGCGGCTCGGCTTCGGCCAGAGCGCCCATCGCGCGCATCTGTTCGCGGCCTTCCTGCGCGCCGACCTCTTCGACACCCTTGCCGCCCATCGCTTCGAGCATGTCGAGGAAGCCGCGCACGTCGTCGCGGACATAATGTTCTGTATCGGCCATGTCGTTCTCTCTCCAAAATCCGTTGCGTTTTGGAACTTAGCGTGTTTGGAGCGCTTTTCCATGAGGCTTTTTCGGCCTAGCAGAGAAACTTCATTGCGAGAGAATGGGGCGCGGCCTAGGTGGCGCTTCCAATTGGAAACGGCGCCGCCGGTGGGTGGCGCAGACAAGGATGACCCGGATGGCTACAGCCGCCACGGCGCCGCAGGACGGCCTCCCCGAAACCCCCGAAAGCGTGGTCGTGCGCTTCGCCGGCGACTCCGGCGACGGCATGCAGCTGACCGGTGGGCAGTTCACGCTGTCGACCGCGCTCGCGGGGAACGACCTGGCCACCTTCCCCGATTTCCCCGCGGAAATCCGTGCGCCGCAGGGCACGCTGTTCGGCGTTTCCGCGTTCCAGATCAATTTCGGCAGCCGCGAAATCAACACCGCGGGCGACGCGCCCGACGTGCTGGTGGCGATGAACCCCGCCGCGCTGAAGGTGAACCTCGCCGCGCTCAAGCCCGGCGGGCTGATCATCGCCGATACCGGCGCCTTCACCAAGCGCAACCTCGAGAAGGCGAAATACGACGCCAACCCGCTCGAAGATGGCAGCCTGGGCAAGTTCGACCTGCTGGCCTTCGACATCAGCGAGAAGACGATCGAGGCGGTCAAGCCCTACGGCCTTGGCAACAAGGACGCGCTGCGGTCGAAGAACATGTGGACGCTGGGCCTTGCGCTGTGGATGTTCGATCGTCCCCGCGACCCGATCCACGACTGGCTGAAGAGCAAGTTCAAGTCCAAGCCCGAGATCGCCGATGCCAATATCGCGGCGCTCGACGCGGGGCATGCCTATGGCGAAACGGCGGAACTCGCGGGGCCGCTGAAGCAGGTCCATATCGATCCGGTTCCGTCCAAGCCCGGCCTCTATCGCACCGTCACCGGTGCCGAAGCGGTCAGCCTGGGGCTGGTTGCCGGCGCGCAGCTGGCCGAACTGCCGATGTTCTTCGGCGGTTATCCGATCACGCCGGCTTCGGCGATCCTGCACCACCTTGCGCGGCTCAAGGAATTCGACGTCACCACCTTCCAGGCGGAAGACGAGATCGCTGCGGTCTGCGCCGCGATCGGCGCCAGCTATGCGGGCAGCCTCGGCGTGACCAGTTCGTCGGGCCCGGGGATCGCGCTCAAGACCGAAGCGATCGGGCTCGGCATCATGACCGAACTGCCGCTGGTGATCGTCAATTCGCAGCGCGGCGGCCCTTCGACCGGCCTGCCGACCAAGACCGAGCAGAGCGATCTCTACCAGGCGGTCTACGGCCGCAACGGCGATGCGCCGATGCCGGTAATCGCCGCCAGCAGTCCGTCGGACGCGTTCGATGTCGCGATCGAGGCCTGCCGCATCGCGGTGCAGTACATGACCCCGGTGATGCTGCTGACCGATGGTTATATCGCCAATGCCGCCGAACCGTGGAAGGTGCCCGACCCGGCCAGCTACACGCCGTTCCCGGCCAGTTTCCTGACCGAAAAGAACGCGCAGGACGACGAGGGCGAGGGTGTATTCCTGCCCTACAAGCGCGACGCCAAGGGCGCGCGTCCCTGGGTCAAGCCGGGTACGCCGGGGCTGATGCACCGCATCGGCGGGATCGAGAAGCACGAGCTGACCGGCAATATCGACTATTCGCCCGACAACCACCAACGCATGACCGATGCGCGCAAGAACAAGATCGAAGGCATCGCCGTGCCCGACCAGGAAGTCTGCCTCGGCGAGACTTCCGGCAAGCTTGCGGTGGTCGGCTGGGGTTCGACCTATGGCCCGATCCACCGCGCGGTCGACAATGCGCGCCGCAAGGGGCTCGATGTCAGCCATATCCACGTTCGCCATATCTGGCCGATGCCGGCCAATCTCGGCGACCTGCTCCGCAGCTTCGAACACGTGCTCGTGCCCGAAATGAACACCGGGCAGTTCAAGACCGTGCTGCGCGACCAGTTCCTCGTCGATGCCGTGCCGCTGACCAAGACCAGCGGCCAGCCGTTCCAGATTGCCGAGCTCGAAGAGGCCATCGGCAAGTATTTCGATGGTATCGACGGCAATGAAGGCGGGCAGGTGTCGGTCAATGACGACCAGCTGCCGCATCTGGAAACCGGACATGACGACGGCTCGCTGAAAGACCAGTCCTCGCCGCAATCGCAGGAGCACAGCTCGTGAACGCACCAGTGAAAATCGAAACCACGCTCAAGGACTGGGAAACCGACCAGGAAGTCCGCTGGTGCCCGGGTTGCGGGGACTATGCGATCCTCAAGGCGGTGCAGCGCACGCTGCCGCAGCTGGGCGCGGACCCGGCCAACACCGTCTTCATCAGCGGGATCGGCTGTTCGAGCCGCTTCCCCTATTACGTCGAGAGCTACGGCTTCCACACGATCCACGGCCGCGCGCCCGCGTTCGCCACGGGCGCGAAGCTGGCCAATCCCGATCTCGACATCTGGCTGGTGACCGGCGACGGCGACGGCCTGTCGATCGGCGGCAACCATCTGATGCACGTCCTTCGCCGGAACGTGAACATGCAGATCATGCTGTTCAATAACGAGATCTACGGTCTCACCAAGGGCCAGGCCTCGCCCACCAGCCGCGAGGGCACCAAGTCGCCCTCGACCCCGATCGGCAGCTACGACCATCCCGCCCGTCCCGCCGCATTCGCGCTGGGTGCCGGGGCGCGCTTCGTCGGCCGCGGTTTCGACGTGTCGAAGCACCTGCCGGATGTGCTCAAGGCCGCCCATGCACACGAAGGCGCCGCCTTCATCGAGATCTTCCAGAACTGCATCGTCTACAACAAGGACGTGTTCAACGATTTCGCCGCCCCCAAGGGCGCCGAAGACCAGCAGCTGTGGCTCGAAAACGGCAAGCCGATGCTGTTCGCGAAGGATGCCAAGGGCATTGCGCTCAACCGCGACACGCTCAACCTCGAAGTGGTCGATGTCGTCGATGGCGACTGGGAAGCCGCGGGGGTGATCGTCCACGACGTCACCAACCGCTCGATCGCGCACATGCTCGTCGAGATGCCCTTCGGCCCGTTCCCGATGGCGCTGGGCGTGCTGTACGACGATCCGCGCCCGACCTTCGAGGCTGCTGTGCTGGCCGAGAAGGCCGCCGCAAGCGCGGGCAAGGAGGCCAATCTGGCCAAACTGCTGGGCATGGGCCAGACCTGGACCGTCGACGGGACCGCGCAAGACCCGGTCTGACGCATCCGGCAATCGGTTTCGCGCGAGGCGGACCGATTGCGGTGCGGCTTCGTTGGTTGGACATTCCCCTGCCGCCGGCAGGACGTTCAACCAATGGAGGACACATGACCATTCTGAAGAAAACGACCGCGCTTTCCACGCTTGCCCTGGCGCTCGCCGCTTGCGGGGACGATGTCGCCGAAGATCCGGTGGTCGGCAGCGAAATGGCCGATCTCGAGACTGCCGCGACTGCCGAATACGACCCGATGACGCGCGACTACGCGCTCTCGGACGACGCGCAGACGCGCCGCGACGCATTCGACGCGGATGCGTTTCGCAGCGAATATGACGGCTACCGCGACGAGGTTGCGGCGGAGCAGGTCGCAAATGCCGACGAGGCAGCGACCGCAGCCGACATGAGCGAGGACGAGCGGAGCGAAATGGAAGCCGCCTCGCAGGAGCGCGACGCGGACACCAACATGCGTCGGCGCCAGAACATGACCTGGGGTTATCTCGACCGGAACGACGACGACCAGCTTTCGGTCGCCGAATATGCGATCTGGGCGATCCCGCTCGATCCGCAGCATGAAGCGCTCAACGACCAGGGCGAGCCCGAGCTGAAGGCGGAAACGATCAACAAGGCTGCCGACAGCTTTTTCTATTACGATACCGACGGCGACACCTATCTCGACCGGCGCGAATTCACGTCCGCCCGCCGCGGCGAAAACTTCGATTCCTGATTCTCGGGCAATCGGCTGGGCAAGGGCGGCGGGGCAACCTGCCGCCCTTTCCTTTTGGGCGGGGCGGGCTATCACTCGCGCGCAATGGACAATCTCACACACAGCCTCGTCGGGGCATTGATCGGGCAGGCGGGGCTCAAGCGGAAGACCGGGCTGGCAATGCCCGCGCTGATCATCGGCGCGAATCTGCCCGATGTCGATGCGGCCTGTTTCTTCTGGCTCGAAGGGGTCGAACACCTCGGCTTCCGCCGCGGCATCACGCATGGTCCGCCCGCCATGCTCCTGCTGCCGCTGGTGCTGGCGGGCCTGCTCTACGGCTTCGACCGCTGGCAGGCGAAACGCGGCAAGCGCCCGGAGGCACGGCTCCCGGTCAGGTTCAAGTGGCTCTACGCGCTAGCGCTGCTCGGCTGCCTGACGCATCCCGCGCTCGACTGGCTCAATGTCTACGGCATCCGCCTGCTCGAGCCGCTTTCCTCGCGCTGGTTCTACGGCGACACGCTGTTCATCATCGATATCTGGCTGTGGCTGCTGATGGGCTTTGCCACATGGTTCTCGCTTCGGCGGCAAAAGCGGGGTGGGGAGTGGCGCAGGCCGGCACGCGCGGCGCTCGCGGCGGCGCTCGCCTATATCGGGCTCAACGCCATGATCACAGCAGCCGACGAAAACGCGCTCACGGCCAGCCCGACCGGCACTGAAACCGTGATCGCCAGCCCGGTGCCGTTCAACCCGCTCGCGCGCGAGATGATCAGCGGCGGCAACGGGCTGTACACGCTCGGCGAAGACACCACGCTGCCCGGGGTCCCGCTCGACCGGTGCGATCTGGCAGCGGCGCGGGCAGGCGATAGCGCGGTCGACGCCTTCCTGTTCTGGGCACGCACCCCGCTGATCGAGCCGCGCGAGGATGGCTCGCTGTGGCTGCGTGATGCGCGCTTCTACGATCCGCGGGTGGGCGATCGCTTTTCGGTCGAACTGCCCGCGGGGGTCTGCCCCGGCGTGCAAACGGAACCCACGCCAGCACCCGGCGGTTAGAACGGCATGACTGCACCCCACATCGTCTGGCTGCGGCGCGATCTGCGCATGGCCGATCATCCCGCGCTGTATGCCGCCGCGCAAGCCGGACCCGTCATTCCGGTCTACGTCCTCGACGACGACCGCGCGGGCGACCATGCCTATGGCGGGGCGTCGAAGGTCTGGCTGCATCATTCGCTCGAAAGCCTCGGCAAGAGCTATGGCGCGCACAATTCGAGGATCGTGCTGCGCCGGGGCGACGCCACGCAGGTGCTTGCCGCGCTGGCCGACGAAACCGGCGCCACCTGCATCCACGCGATGCGCCATTACGAGCCGTGGTGGAAGGAGGCCGAAGACGAACTGCGCGACGCGTTGGGCGGGGACAGGCAATTGTGCCTCTACGACGGCAACTACCTGCTTCCGCCCGGCAGCGTGACCACCGGTTCGGGCGATCCCTACAAGATTTACACTCCGTTTGCGAAATCCATGCTGGAGGTGATGCCTCCGCGCGACCCGCTGCCAGAGCCCGAGACGCTGTCTTCGCCCTATAGCTGGCCCGAAAGTGACGAACTGGCTGATTGGTCGCTCCTGCCCACGAAGCCCGACTGGGCCGGCGGTATTCGCGAATTCTGGGACTTCGGCGAACAGGCGGCGCATGACCGGCTCGACTGGTGGGCCGATGTGGTGGGCGATTACGACGAGGGCCGCAATCTGCCGTCCGAAGACGCTACCTCGCGCCTCTCGCCACATCTGCACTGGGGCGAGATCAGCCCCGCGCAGGTCTGGCACAGGCTGAAAGACAAGCGCAGCGACGGCTGGAACACCTTCGCCAAGGAGGTGATCTGGCGCGATTATGCGCAGAACGTGATCGACCAGTTCCCCGACTACCCGCGCGAAAGCTACCGCGACTACGACGAGCGCACGCTGTGGCGGAACCCCAATGCGGGACATCTGATCGCGCAGGACTTCGCGTGCTGGCAGAAAGGCATGACCGGCTATCCGGTCGTCGATGCGGGCATGCGGCAGCTGTGGCAGACCGGCTGGATGCACAACCGCGTGCGGATGATCTGCGCCAGCTTTCTGGTGAAGCACCTGCTGATCGACTGGCGCTTCGGCGAACAGTGGTACTGGGACTGCCTCGTCGATGCCGATTACGGCAACAACGGCGTCAACTGGCAGTGGATTTCGGGCACCGGGGTCGACAGCAACATGTTCGTGCGCATCATGGCCCCGCTGACGCAGAGCGAGAAATTCGACGCGGCAGGCTATATCCGCGAATATGTCACCGAACTGGCCGGGCTTGGCGATGACGAGATCCACGATCCTCCCGAAGACCGGCGCGGCGATTACCCGGCCAAGGTGATCGGCCATCGCGAAGCGCGCGAGCGCGCGCTGGAAGCCTATCGCAGCGCGAAGGGCTGATCCGCCGACGCTGCGCAGCGGTGAATGCCGCGGGCTTGTGAACGACAGATCGCCGAGCCATAGCGCGGACGATGGATATGCCGACCACCTCCCGCGGGCGCGAGCTTGTCGCCGGATCGCAGCGTTTCGTTCGCAGGCCCGGTCTGGTCGCGCGGCTGGTGGCGCCCGGCGTCGGCAAGATCATCGACCGGATCGACCGGGCGCTGGTCAGCGGCGCGATCCATGCCACGCTGCCCGACGGCACGCGGCGCACCGTCGGCGCGCGTTCGCCGGGCTTCGAATGCACGGTCGAACTGCGCAGCTGGAACGCGCTGGTGCGGCTGGCCAGCAATGGGTCGGTCGGCTGGTACCAGGCGTGGGAAGCCGGCGAATGGTGGAGCCCCGATCCGGTGCCGCTGTTTGCCCTGTTCATGCAGCATGCGCAGCACCTGGGCGATACCGCGCGGGCCAAGGGGCCGTTCCGCCACGCGCTGAAGCTGGCGCATCTGTTCAATCGCAACACCCCGCAGGGTGCGCAGAAGAACATCAGCGCGCATTACGATCTGGGCAACGATTTCTACGCTGCCTGGCTCGACCCGACGATGAGCTATTCCTCGGCACTGGCCCCGGCGGACGACGGGCTGGAGGCGGCGCAGCGGCGCAAGTGCGGTGCGCTTGCCGGCCGGATCGCGGATGCGCCGAGCGTACTCGAAATCGGCTGCGGCTGGGGCGCGCTGGCGGCAAGCCTGGCCGCGCAGGGCCGCAGGGTGACCGCGATCAGCCTTTCCGACGAACAATTGGAGTGGGCCCGCACCCATCATCCGGACGTGGCCGAGTTCCGCAAGCAGGATTACCGCGACTGCGACGGCCGCTACGACGCCATCGTCAGCGCCGAAATGGTCGAGGCGCTGGGCCGCGAATACTGGCCGACCTTCATGGACTGCATCGCACGCAATTTGCGCGCCGGGGGCCGCGCGGCGATCCAGTATATCTCGATCCGCGACGATCTGTTCGACGCCTATGCGCGAAGTGCGGATTTCATCCAGGCCTATATCTTTCCCGGCGGGCTGCTGATCCGCACCAGCGAATTTCGCCGCCTGGCCGAGGAACGCGGACTTGCATGGCAGGACCAGCACGATTTCGGCCACGATTATGCCGATACGCTGCTGCACTGGCGCCGGAACTTCGATAGGGCAGTGGCGGAGGATCGCCTGCCGCAGGGTTTCGATCGGAAATTCTGCGACTTGTGGCGATATTATTTGATGTATTGCGAAGGCGGGTTCCGCGGGGGCGGGATCGACGTCCACCAGGTTACACTGGTGAAAGAGGGAGAGAAATGATGCGCGGACTTATGATTTCGGTGGCGGCACTGGCGCTAGCCGGCTGCGGCACGGCCTATGGCGATGCTGGCACCGCCACGGCGACGGCGGTTCCGCCGCCTGCAGTGACCCAGTCGATGCCTGAGCAGATGGCCAGCCTCGATCCCAGCGACTCGATCCTGTTCTGGAGTGATGAGCGCCGCTCGGCAGTATTCCGCGACATGGAAGGATCGTTCCCCGGGCTCGAGGTCGCGCCTGCCAGTACGGTTCGCGAATTGCCGCGCAGCGCAGCGCCGCTGCCTGCCTCGCTGCAGGCCGAACTGCGCGAATACATGGCCGAAACGCAGGCTGCCGGCCTGATGGTGCTCAAGGACGGCGAAGTGCTGTTCGAGGATTACGGTCTGGGTTTCGGTCCGACCGGACGCTGGACCAGCTTCTCGGTCGCCAAGAGCTTCACGTCCACGCTGCTGGGGGCGGCGATCGCCGATGGTGCGATTGCCAGTGTCGACACGCCGGTAACCGAAATCATTCCTGCGCTGGCGGGCACCGCCTATGACGGCGTCAGCGTCGGCCAGATCGCCACCATGACCTCGGGCGTGGCATGGAACGAGGATTACACCGATCCCGACAGCGACGTTGCCAAGATGCTGGCGGTCGCCCCGGTTGCGGGCGAATCTCAGGCGGTCACCTACGCGCGCACGCTGACGCGCGAGGCGCCCGCTGGCGAAAAGTGGGTCTACAAGACGCTCGAAACCAATCTGCTCGGGCTGATCGTCGAACAGGCGACCGGCCAGTCGCTGGCCGCCTATGCCGCGGAAAAGATCGTCGAACCCGCGGGCTTCGAAGGTGGCCTGTTCTGGATGCAGGACCTCACCGGCGGCAATATCGGTGGCTGCTGCCTGTCGCTGCGGCTGGCCGACTATGCGCGCATGGGCCAGTTCGCGCTGGAGGGCGGGGCGGGCACCGTTCCCGCAGGCTGGTTCGCCACCGCCGGTTCGCCGCTGGTCGACTTCGCACCGCAGGCGCCCGGCTTCGGCTATGGGTACCAGTGGTGGACCTATCCCGGCGGCATGTACGGCGCGCAGGGCATCTTCGGCCAGGCGATCACCATCGTCCCGCAGGAACAACTGGTGGTGGCCGTGGTCAGCAATTGGGAAACCGCGACCAGCAGCGCGAACCGCGACGGCTTTCGCGCTCTGATCGGCAAGATCGTCGCGGCGGCTGAGTAACCGGCCGGTGGCGGCGTCCCGGCAAGGGCTACGCCGTCACCACCTGACCGGAATGGGCGTTCAGAAAGGGCGCTGGTAGCTCGGGTCGCCGAACCGCGCGAGGATGCTGTCATGCACCAGCGGGCTCAGCAATTCGCTGAACGCGCATCCGACCATGCTCTTTTCCCACCACACGACCTGCGCCTGGAGCGATTCGAGTCCGGGCATGGTCAGCCAGCATAGCTGCCCTTCGTGCATGCGGTTGAGCGCAGCGGCGGAAAAGCCGGATACCGACAGGTCGTGGACGACCGTCTGGAAGGCACGGCCGCCGCTCGCGCGCAACTGGCCGGGAATGGCCAGCTTCGCGCGCGGCGCGCTGCGATCTTCCTGCGCGGCGAGTGAATAGCGATCCTGCGACTGGTGGATCATGGCGGCGCCCCTTTTCGATCTGTCCCGCTTGGTCCTGGCGCGCATTCGGGCGCGCAGGCAGCGGATATGATCGATCAAGGTGGCCAAAGCGTTCCCGGACTTGGTTAACTCAGGCTTCGACCCGCTCGCGGTGGAACCCGTCGAAGCCCTCGACCAGCAATTGGGTGAGCCGTTCCGCCACGGTTTCGGGCGGTTTGACCGTCTGCGGGTCTTCACCCGGATAGGCCTTGGCGCGCATGGCCGTGCGCGTGGCGCCTGGATCGACCAGCGCGACGCGGACCTTCGAGGTCTTCTCGACCTCCTGCGCATAGCTTTCGAGCAGGTTGTCAAACGCCGCCTTGGTCGTGCCATAGGCCGCCCAATAGGCGCGCGGGTTCGCCCCGACGCTGCTGGTCAGGCCGATCACGCGGCCCGCTTCGGCGCGCTTGAGCAGCGGGTCGAAATTGGCGAGCAGCGCCTGGGTCGAGAGGAAGTTGACCGTCAGCGCCTGGCTCAGCTGCTTGCCGTCGATCTGCGTGACCGGGGTCAGCGCAGGGAGGTAGGCGGCCGCGGCGACGAGCACATCGAGCTTGTCCCAGCGGCTGGCAATTGCCGAAGCGAGCCGCGCGATCCCGTCGCTTTCGGCCAGATCGACCGGTGCGATGGTGGAAGCGCCGCCAGCGGCATGAATCGTGTCCTCGACCGCTTCGAGCGCGCGTACGTCGCGCCCGGTGAGCACCACATGGGCGCCGGCTGCGGCCAGCGCCTGCGCGGTAGCGGCGCCGATTCCCTTGCTCGCCCCGGTGACCAGGGCCAGGCGGTTGTCGAGCGGTTTCGTCATCAGGCGACCTGTTCGGGAGGGAAGGAAAGCTGCTGCTGCTTGTCGTCGCGCCGGGCGAGATCGGTCAGCGAAGTGGGATAATCGCCGGTGAAGCAGGCATCGCAGAACTGCGGGCAGGCGGCATCGCGCGGCTTTTCGCCGACCGCGCGGTACAGCCCGTCGATCGAGACGAAGGCGAGGCTGTCGGCCCGGATGAATTCGCGCATCGGTTCGACGTCCATCCGCGCGGCGAGCAGCTTGCTGCGCTCGGGCGTGTCGACGCCGTAGAAGCAGCTGTGCGCGGTGGGCGGGCTGGCGACGCGGAAATGCACTTCGGTGGCCCCGGCCTCGCGCATCATCTCGACGATCTGCAGGCTGGTCGTGCCGCGCACGATGCTGTCGTCGATCAGGACGATGCGCTTGCCTTCGACCAGCGCGCGGTTGGCATTGTGCTTGCGCTTGACGCCGGCATGGCGCGCGCCGTCGCTGGGCTGGATAAAGGTGCGGCCGACATAGTGCGAGCGGATGATCCCCAGTTCGAACGGAATCCCCGCTTCCTGCGCATAGCCGATGGCCGCGGGCACGCCGCTGTCGGGCACCGGGATGACCAGATCGGCCTCGACCGGAGTCTCGCGCGCAAGCTCGGCGCCGATCGCCTTGCGTGCAGCGTAGATGCTGCGCCCGTCGAACACCGAATCCGGGCGGCTGAAATAGACATGCTCGAAAATGCAGGGCCGCGCCGAATGGTTGCCGAAGGGATGCAGCGAATCGACATTGCCGTCGAAATCGACCTTGATTACTTCGCCGGGTTCGACCTGGCGGACGAATTCGGCGCCGACGACGTCGAAGGCGACGGTTTCCGACGCGAACAGCGTGGCATCGCCGATCCGGCCCATCTGCAGCGGGCGAATGCCCAGCGGATCGCGGCAGGCGATCATGCCCTCGGACGTCATGACGATCAGCGCATAGGCGCCTTCGAGCAGCCGCAGCGCATCGATCAGCCGGTCCATGATCGTGGGATATCGGCTGGTGGCGACGAGGTGGATGATGACCTCGGTATCGCTGGTCGACTGGAAGATCGACCCGCGCCGCACGAGGTCCTCGCGCAGCATGCCCGCGTTCGAAATATTGCCATTGTGCGCTACTGCAAAACCGCCACTGGCGAGGTCGGCATAGAGCGGTTGGATATTGCGCAGGCCCGACCCGCCGGTGGTCGAATAGCGAACATGGCCCGCCGCCATCATGCCGGGCAGTTCGGCGATCGCTTCCTGGCTGGAGAAATTCTCCGCGACATGGCCGAGCCCGCGACGGGTGTAGAATTCGGCCCCGTCGAAGCTGGTGATGCCCGCGGCTTCCTGCCCGCGATGCTGCAATGCATGGAGGCCGAGCGCGGTGACGGCGGAGGCATCGGTCGCATTGACCGCGCCGAACACGCCGCACTCTTCGCGCAACTTGTCGCCATCCTCGTCTAGAAACGGGTGCGTGAGGTTCATCGAAAGGCCTGTCCGCCGAAGCTGATCGGGATGCGCGCCCAATGGCGGTGTTACGCCTCGATTACAAGGGCAGTGCGACCAATGCCGCGAGCGGCCACACGATTTCATTGCGCAGCAAGGATTGGCTGCCTAAACGCGGCTCCATCCGCAGGCAACAATCAGGGCCGCCTTGATCCTCTCCCCCTTCGAATGGACAATCGCCAAACGCTATCTGCTTCCGGGCAAGAGCGAGGCCTTCATCGCGCTGGTGGCGAGCATCTCGATCGGGGTGGTGATGCTGTCGGTGGCGATGCTGGTCGTGGTGATGAGCGTGATGAACGGCTTTCGCGCCGAACTGCTCGACAAGATCGTCGGGCTCAACGGCCATGCCATCGTCCAGGCCTACGGCGGGCGGCTGGACGATTGGGAGGATATTCTCGCCGAAGTCCGCGCCACGCCGGGAGTGGTCGATGCCAGCCCGCTGATCGAACAGCCGCTGCTGACCAGCTTCAACGGCCGCGTCGAAGCGATCCTGGTCCGCGGCAACACCGACGAGGACATCGCCGAGCTGGCGACCAAGGCAGTGGCGGGCGATTTCGGCCATTTGCAGGCGGGTGCAAGCAAGGTGGCGATCGGGGTCCGGCTGGCCGAGAATATCGGCGCGCGAGTGGGCGATACGATCACGATCATCAATCCGCAGGGTCGCTCTACCCCGTTCGGCACCGTGCCGCGGCAGATCGGCTATGAAGTGGCCGCGATCTTCGAGATCGGCGTCTACGATTACGATGGCGCCTTCGTCGTCATGCCGATGAAGGATGCGCAGACGCTGATGCTGATCGGCGATACGGTGGGCATGATCGAGGTGACGGTGGAGGATGCCGACGAGGTCGGCGAAATCCTCGAACCGGTGCAGCGCGCGGTGCAGGGCCGGGCCGTGGTATCTGACTGGAAGACGATCAACGCGACGCTGTTCGAAGCGCTGCAGGTGGAACGCGCGGCGATGGCCTTCGCGCTCAGCTTCATGGTGCTCGTCGCGGCGTTCAACATCCTCTCCAGCCTCGTCATGCTGGTGCGCGCCAAGACCCGCGACATCGCGATCATGCGCACGCTGGGCGCGACACGGCAGAGCCTGATCAAGATCTTCGTCACCACCGGTTTCACCATCGGCGCGATCGGCACGCTGGCCGGGCTTGCACTGGGCTTCCTCATCCTTGCCGGGCGCCAGCAAATCGTCGAGGGGTTCGGCGTGCTGACCGGGCAGGATCTGTGGGACCCGCAATACCGCTTCCTGACCACCATCCCGTCGAAGGTCGATGGCAGCGAAGTAACCATGATCGTGCTGCTCGCGCTGGGCCTCAGTTTCCTCGCCACGCTCTACCCCGCGTGGAAGGCGGCGAACACCGATCCCGTGCAGGTGCTGCGTTATGAATAGTCCCGGCGTGAAACCGGTGGTCGAGCTCAAGCGGCTCACCCGCAGCTTCGAACAGGGGGGCGAGCGGATCGACGTGCTGCGCGGGGTCGATCTGGCGATCCGTCCGGGTGAGATCGTCGCGCTGCTCGGGCCGTCGGGATCGGGCAAGTCGACGCTGCTGCAGGCGGTCGGGCTGCTCGAAGGCGGGTTCGGCGGGGAGATCCTGATAGCCGGCCACTCGGCCGAGAAGTCGAATTCGCATGCCCGTACCGTGCTGCGCCGCGAACACCTGGGCTTCATCTACCAGTTCCATCACCTGCTGCCCGATTTCAATGCGCTGGAAAACGTGGTCCTGCCGCAGCTGGTAGCGGACAGGCCGCGCGCCGAAGCCGAGGCACGGGCGGAAGAACTGCTCGTAGCGCTGGGGCTCGGCCACCGGCTCGATCACCGCCCCAGCCAGCTGTCGGGCGGCGAACAGCAGCGCGTGGCGGTCGCCCGCGGGCTCGCCAACAAGCCCGATCTGGTGCTGGCTGACGAACCCACCGGCAATCTCGACGAAGCGACTGCCGACAGGGTGTTGGGCGAGTTTCTCAGCCTTGTCCGGGGCGAGGGCAGCGCGGCGCTGATCGCGACGCATAACGAGCGGTTGGCGCAGAAGATGGACCGCGTCGTGCGCCTGCATGAAGGTGTGCTCGAATAGCGGACCCGTAGCGCGCTTCGCTCGTTGGTCGCTCAAAGGAGATTTTCATGACCGACCATCCGAGCACTTTCAAGGGCGACCACGACCACCACGGCGGCATTCAGTGGGACGACCGCGCCAGCCTGCACCACACCGGCGACGGCAATGGCGTGCTCGACGGTGCCAAGGGCCTGCGCAGCGGCAGCTTCGCCGAACTGGTCCGCCATCTGATGCTGCTGCCCGAGCACGAACGCGCCGACTATTACATCGAGAAGGCGGGCGACCGCGAATACCATGCCACGGAGATCGCGGAACTGTCCAAGCGCCCCGATTTCCCGCGCGAGTGACGCGGCGCCGCGCTTGGCTGCGCCCGCGCTATCGATACAGGAAACTGCAAGAGCATGACCACCATCGCCGATTTCACCGTCGCCACCAACAGGGGCGAACCGCTCGAGCTGAAGGACAAGCTCGGCACCGTACTGCTGGTGGTCAACACCGCCAGCAAATGCGGCTTCACCCCTCAGTATGATGGGCTTGAAGAGCTGTACCAGCGGTTCGGCGACCGCGGTTTCGAGGTGCTTGCCTTTCCCTGCAACCAGTTCGGCGGGCAGGAGCCGGGCGATGCGGGCGAGATTGCCGAATTCTGCAAGGTCAATTGCGGGCTGACCTTTCCGCTGATGGCGAAAGTCGACGTCAATGGCGACAATGCCAGCCCGCTGTTCGACTGGATGAAGCGCGAACAGCCCGGACTGATGGGATCGAAGGCGATCAAGTGGAACTTCACCAAATTCCTGATCGACCGCGAAGGCCGCGTGGTGGAACGCTACGGGCCGGCGGACAAGCCGCAAGGTATCGCCAGGGATATCGAAAAGCTGCTGTAGCTCCCGGGCAAGGACTGTCGTCTCAGCCTAGGCAGGGACCCGGTGATCCAGCCTCTGGCGGATCGTTTCCGTTATCTGGATCCCTGCCTTCGCAGGGATGACGGAACGGAGGAAAGCGCGGCGCGCGCGGGTTGGCGAATCCCCTCCCGCGCCGCATATTGGTACGCATGTCGTTCAAGCCCTTCGTCCCGTTCCGTATCCTGTCGGCCTATACCATGCTGGAAGGGGCGATCGATCCGAAGGCAATGGCCAAGCTGGCCAAGGAACGCGGCTTTCCGGCTGTCGCGATTGCCGATCGCAACGGGCTTTACGGCGCGGTCATGTTCGCCAATGCCTGCAAGGCCGAAGGCATCCAGCCGATCATCGGCACGCTGCTGGGCGTGGCGCGCCCGAGCCGCGACGAAGGGGCGGAAGGCAAGCAGGTCGATTACCTGCCGCTCTACGCGCAGGACGAGGCTGGGTACGACAATCTGTGCCATCTCGTGTCGAAGGCGCATCTCGAACGCCCGCTCGAATTCGAACCGCATGTCCGGATCGGCGACCTTGATGGCCGCACCGACGGCTTGATCGCCTTCACCGGTGCGAGCGAAGGCGCGGTCACGCGGCTGCTTGCCGAAGGCCAACAGAGCCATGCCGAGGCCCTGCTGGACCGCCTGCAGGCGCTGTTCCCCGATCGGCTCTACATCGAACTGGCGCGGCGCGGCGATCCGGTCGAGGAGCGCGCCGAAGCCGCGCTGGTCGATCTCGCCTATGCGCGCGACCTGCCGCTGGTGGCGAGCAATCCCGCCAATTTCGCCGAGCCGCACATGCACAAGGCGCATGACGCGATGCTGTGCATTGCCGGCTCGACGCATGTCGATGCGGAGGAACGCACGCGGTCGAACCCCGAAAGCTATGTGAAGACCTACCACATGATGGAGGAGGCCTTCGCCGACCTGCCCGAAGCGGTGCAAAACACCGTGGTGGTGGCGCAGCGCTGCGCCTATGCGCCGCCCTATCGCAAGCCGATCCTGCCCAGCCTCGCTGGCGACCTCGAAGGCGAGGCGCGCGCGCTGGAGGAAGATGCGCGCAAGGGGCTGGAGGCGCGGCTAGAACCCTATGGCGAGATGAGCGAGGAGGAACGCAAGGTCTATTTCGACCGGCTGCAGTTCGAGGTCGACATCATCAACCAGATGGGCTTCCCGGGCTACTTCCTGATCGTTGCCGACTTCATCAAATGGGCCAAGGACCACGATATTCCCGTGGGACCGGGGCGTGGCTCGGGCGCGGGCAGCCTCGTCGCCTGGGCGCTGACGATCACCGATCTCGACCCGATCCAGCTCGGCCTGCTGTTCGAACGCTTCCTCAATCCCGAACGCGTCTCGATGCCCGACTTCGACATCGACTTCTGCGAAACCCGCCGCGGCGAGGTGATCCGTTACGTCCAGCAGAAATACGGCCATGACCACGTCGCGCAGATCATCACCTTCGGCAAGCTCAAGGCGCGCGCGGTGCTGCGCGATACGGGGCGGATCCTGCAGATGAGCTACGGCCATGTCGACCGGCTGTGCAAGATGGTGCCCAATCACCCGACCGACCCGTGGACGCTGCCACGCGCGCTCAATGGCGCCGCCGATTTCAAGAACGAATACGACAATGACAATGAGGTGAAGCGCCTCGTCGACCTGGCGATGCAGCTCGAAGGCTTCCCGCGCAACAGTTCGACCCATGCGGCGGGCGTGGTGATCGGCGACCGGCCGCTGGCCAAGCTGGTGCCGCTCTACCGCGATCCGCGTTCGGACATGCCGGTGACACAGTACGACATGAAGAATGTCGAGAGCTCGGGACTGGTCAAGTTCGACTTCCTCGGCCTCAAGACGCTGTCGGTGCTCAAGAAGGCGGTCGACCTGCTCAAGCGGCGCGAGATCGATATCGATCTATCGCAGCTGCCGCTCGACGATCCCAAGGTCTACGAGCTGATGAAGGCGGGCAACACGGTGGGCGTGTTCCAGCTCGAATCGGAAGGCATGCGGCGCACGCTGACTGCGGTGAAGCCGACCAATTTCGGCGACATCATCGCGCTCGTCTCGCTCTACCGCCCGGGCCCGATGGACAACATCCCGCTGTTCGGCAAGCGCAAGGCAGGCGAGGTCGCGATCGAGTTTCCGCATGCCAAGCTCGAAGGCATATTGGCCGAGACCTACGGCATCTTCGTCTACCAGGAACAGGTGATGCAGGCGGCGCAGATCCTTGCCGGCTATTCGCTCGGGGACGCCGATCTGCTGCGCCGCGCGATGGGCAAGAAGGTCCAGGCCGAAATGGACATCCAGCGCGAACGCTTCGTCACCGGGTGCAAGGAAGTCAGCGGGATCGAGAAGGCCGAGGCCAATGCGCTGTTCGATTTGATCGACAAGTTCGCCGGATATGGCTTCAACAAGTCGCACGCCGCCGCCTATGCGCTGCTCGCCTACCAGACCGCGTGGCTCAAGGCGCATTACCCGGAAGAATTCTACGCCGCCTCGATGTGTTTCGACATGCACCAGTCCGAAAAACTGGCGATCTTCGTCGACGATGCACGCCGCGGGGGGATCACGGTGCTGCCGCCCTCGCTCAATCACTCGGAAGCCGAATATACCGTCGAGCAGACCGACGACGGCTATGCCGTACGCTATGCGCTGGCGGGGATCCGCAATGTTGGCGAACGCGCAATGGAAGCGATCGTCGAGGAACGCGAGGCGGCGGGCCGGTTCGAAAGCCTCAAGGACCTGTTCGAACGCCTGCCCAAGGGCTCGATGAACTCGCGCCAGCTCGAGGCATTGATCAGCGCGGGCGCGCTCGACGAATTCGAAGCAAACCGCGCCAAGCTGATGGCCAATGCGGACATGCTCTTGGCCGTGGCCGACGCGGCCGAGCGCGAACGCTCGAGCGGGCAGGCGGGCCTGTTCGGCGGTGAGGACGCTGCGGTCGATGACGATCTGCGATTGAAGGACGCGGAAGATTGGTCGCTCAGCGAAGCGCGCGCCCGCGAGAAGGAGAACATGGGCTTCTCCTTCAAGCAGCATGCTACCGCCGCCTATCGCGAGATCGCCAGCGCGCAAGGCGCACGTTCGCACGCCTCGCTGATGTCCGGCGGCGTGCCCGGTGGCGGCCGCATGGGTGCGGTCATGGCGGTGCAGGTCGAAGGCGCCAGCAAGGGCACGACCAAGCGCGGCAAGCCCTTCATCCGCGCCGATTTCTCCGACGCCTCCGGCCAGTTCAGCGCCGCCTGTTTCGAAGAGGGGCTGGTCGAGAAGTTCCTCGAATGGGCCAGGAATGGCACCTGCGTGAAGCTCGATGTCGAACTCGACAGCCCGAGCCCCGACGAACCGCCGCGGATCACCGTGCGCGGGGCGGTCCCGCTCGACGCAGTGCGCGGGAGCATGGCGATGCTGCTGACGCTGGAGGTCGAGAGTGTCGAGGCGGTGACCCAGCTGGCGCTGGCGCTGGGCGAGGGCGGGCAGGGGGGCGACGAGGCGGTCGCAACGCTGCTCACCGGCGACCCCACCCCGCCTGTCGTGCGGCTGGGCCGAACATTTTCTATCGACGGCGAGCTCGCCGAACGCTTGGCAAGCGTGCCCGGCCTTGCCAAGGTGCAATTAACCGCGCGACGGGGGAAGGCAAACCTGCGCCTCGTCGCTTGATCTGGGACCTGATTGGGTGAGAGGAATACATATGTCGCTTGGCGCGATGCAGGACTGGAGCATGCGGATCTCGCATGTGATCGACCACGCAGCCCGGGAAGCCCCGAACCGTGAAATCGTCACCCGCTGGGCGGATGGCAGCGAGACCCGCACCGACTGGGCGGGCGTGCGCCAGGATGCGAAGAAGATGAGCCAGGCGCTGCAGGCGCTGGGCCTCGGCAAGGGCGACAAGGTCGCCAGCCTCGCCATGAACCACGCACGCCACCTGGTCAGCTGGTTCGGCGTCGCGGGGATGGGCGGCGTGCTGCACACCTGCAATCCGCGCCTGTTCGAGGACCAGCTCGAATACATCGTCAATCACGCCGAGGACAAGGTGATGATCTACGATGCGGCGTTCCAGCCGATCGTGGACAAGATGCGCGACAAATGGCCCACGGTCGAGCATTACATCTGCTTCGACAGCGGCGAGCACACCACCAGCTTCGAAGACTGGATCGGCGAGCAGGACGGCGATTTCGAATGGGTCGATGGCGACGAGCGCGATCCCTGCATGATCTGCTATACCAGCGGCACCACGGGCAATCCCAAGGGCGTGCAGTACGAGCATCGCTCGACGCTGCTGCACGCGCTGGCCGGACTGCAGCCGTCGACCTTCAACTTTACCGCGTCCTCGGTGATGCTCCCGGTGGTGCCGATGTTCCACGCGGCCAGCTGGGGCCTGCCCTATGCCGGGGCGATGGCGGGGATCAAGTTCGTCTTCAGCGCGGTCAACGACCCGGCGGTGCTCGACGAGGTGATGAAGACCGAAAAGGTCACCGATTCCGCAGGCGTGCCCACGGTGTGGCTGGCGCATTTCCAGCATTGCGACGCCAACAATCTCGAACTGCCCAAGCTGCGCGCGGCGACTATCGGGGGTTCGGCCGCGCCGCGCTTCATGATCGAACGGCTGATGAAGAACGGCACGCGCGTCCAGCATGCCTGGGGGATGACCGAGACCTCGCCGATCGGCACCGTTGGCGGCCCCACGGCCGACTGGGACCAGCTGACCTTCGACCAGAAGGTCGAGAAGACGATGAAGCAGGGGCGCCCGATCTTCGGCGTGGAACTGCGCACGGTGGATCTCGATGATCCGACCAAGGTACTGCCGCGCGATGGTGAAAGCTCGGGCGCGCTGCATATCCGCGGGCCCTGGGTGGTGAAGCGCTATTTCAAGGCCGAGGAAGACGCGATCGATGCGGACGGCTGGTTCAACACCGGCGACGTGGCGATCCTGCATCCCGACGGCACGATGCAGATCACCGACCGGACCAAGGACGTGATCAAGTCGGGCGGCGAATGGATCAGCTCGGTCGAACTCGAAAACGCCGCGGTGGGCCACCCGGCGGTCGCCGAAGCCGCCGCGATCGGCATGATGCATCCCAAGTGGGACGAACGGCCGGTGCTGTTCGTGGTCAAGCAGGAAGGCAAGGAAGTCACCGCGGAAGAGGTGATCAATTTCCTGTCCGACAAGGTCGCCAAGTGGTGGCTGCCCGATGCGGTCGAATTCGTCGACGACATCCCGCACACCGCGACGGGCAAGATCAGCAAGAAGGATCTGCGCGACCGGTTCAGCGACTACGCGCTGGAGATCTGACCATGGCCAGCAGCTATATCGATCCGAGCCCCGCGAACTTCCAGGCGTTCAAGGACCTGCCGCGCGACGAGCCGATCCACATGCTCAACCTGCTCGAATATCGCGAGCAGGCGGAATATCCGGAAGGTCACGAACACGTCGGCAAGGGCTGGAGCGGGCGGCGCGCCTATGAGGAATACGGCAAGACCAGCGGCCCGATCTTCCGCCGCGTGGGTGGCACCATGGTCTGGCGCGGTGCGTTCCAGACCATGGTCACCGGTCCCGATGCCAAGCGCTGGCACGACGGCTTCATTGCGCACTATCCCAATGCCGGCGCCTTCTTCGAAATGATCAAGGATCCCGAATACCAGCAGGCAGTGGCCAACCGCACCGCCGCGCTGGTCGACAGCCGCCTGATGCGCTTTGCGCCAAGCGAGGCAGGTGAGGGGTTCTAGCCTCCGCGGATCGGGGAAAATGTCATAGCAACCGCATCTGACCGCCCAAAGTGGGCGGCCTGAACTGCGTGCAATCCAGCTCGAACTTCGCCTTGCCCATTCCGGCGCGCTTGCAGGCAAGGCGGAAGCGCGCGCGGAAGAGGTCGGCCCACACGCCGCTGGGCTTCATGCGGGTGTTGAAATCAGGATCGTTGTCGCGTCCGCCGCGGATCGAACGGACGATGCTCATCACCTTGTCGCCGCGCTCGGGGTAATGGACCGAAAGCCATTCGCGGAACAGCGGGGCGACCTCGTGCGGCAGGCGCAGCGGGATCCAGCCGACGTTGTCGACCCCGAGCGCGGCCGCGCGCTGGACGATCTCCTCCATGAACTCGTCGGTAATCGCGGGAATGATCGGCGAGACCGAGCAATGCGTCGGCACCCCCGCAGCGGCCAGCCTCCCCAGCGCCTGCAGCCGCTTGGCCGGGGCCGCCGCGCGCGGTTCGAGTTTGCCCGACAGTTTCGGGTCGAGCGAAGTGACCGAGATCGCCACCGCCACCAGCCGCCGCTCGGCCAGTTCGGCCAGCAGGTCGAGATCGGCGAGCACGCGGTCGGATTTGGTGGTGATCGTTACCGGATGGCGCGCGTCGAGGCACACTTCGAGCACCTGCCGCGTAATCCGGTAGCGTGCCTCGATCGGCTGGTAGGGGTCGGTATTGGTCCCCATCGCCAGCGGGCGCGGGCGATACCTGGGCTTGGCCAGCGTGGCACGCAGCAGCTCGGCGGCATTGGGCTTCGCGAACAGTCTGGTTTCGAAATCGAGCCCGGGCGAGAGATCGTGATAGGCATGCGTGGGGCGCGCAAAGCAATAGACGCAGCCATGTTCGCAGCCGCGATAGGCATTGACCGAACGGTCGAAGGGCACGTCGGGCGACTGGTTGAAGCTGAGGATGGTGCGCGGGAATTCCTCGGTCACCTCGGTGCGCAGCTTTACGGGTGGTCCTTCATCCTGAGAGACCAATTGCTCCATGTAATCGCGCCAGTCGCCGTCCTCCTCGCGCGTGGCGAGGCCGAAGCGCGTGGGCACCGCCGCGCCCTGTGCGCCGCGTCCTGATATGGCAGGGGCGAGTCGTCGTTCCATGTTTGAGAACATATATAGAACAAGAGTGGTGCGCCAGTCGGAATTGGTGGGTGGCAGCGGGCTAGCGCGGCAACCTACCGCGCTCTTACAATCGTTCCGTCATCCCCGCGAAGGCGGGGATCCCGCTGCTGTTTCGCATGCCCAAAGTTAGCGGGACCCCCGCCTTCGCGGGGGTGACGGGGGTGGATGGGGTTCGAAGCGTCCTGGTCGGGCCCGTGCCCCGCTGGTTGCGGCTGCTAGCCTCAGCCATCTCCCATTTGGCGGACGCAGAATGGGGAGGATACTTGGTGCCTATCGTTCCCTGAGCCGCGGCATCAGTTCGACGAAATTGCAGGGGCGGAACCGGCTGTCGAGCTGGTGGTGGAGGATCTTGTCCCACCCGTCTTTCACCGCGCCGTTCGATCCGGGCAATGCGAAGATATAGGTGCCGCGCGCAAGCACGGCGCAGGCGCGGCTCTGGATGGTGCTGACGCCGATCGTTTCGTAGCTGAGCCAGCGGAACAGCTCGCCGAAGCCGGGAATGTCCTTGTCCTTCACGCGGTCGAGCGCTTCCGGCGTGACGTCGCGCCCGGTGAGCCCGGTGCCGCCGGTGGTGATCACGCAATCGACCATTTCATCGTCGATCCAGCGGTGCAGGTGTGCGGCGATCTCGTTCTTGCTGTCGCGGCTGATCTCGCGCGTGGCGAGTTCGTGCCCGGCATCGGCGATGCGCGTGGCGAGGATGTCGCCCGAGCTGTCGTCGGCCAGCGTGCGCGTGTCGGAGACGGTCAGCAGCGCAATACGCACCGGCTGGAACGGGCGGCTTTCATCGATCGGCATCAGCGCACCTTCGGGAATTGCGGCCAGTCGTTCTCGGCCAGGTCGATCCGGCTGGGCGCGGGGGCATCGGCCTGCCGCAAATACATCCAGTAATTGCGCATCACCACCGCGACATAGCCGCGTGTTTCCCAATAGGGGATGCTTTCCATGTAGAGTAGCGGGTCGCCCGCATCGCGGATTTCGCTTTCCCAGCGCGCCACGGGCGAGGGACCGGCATTGTAGGCCGCCATGATCTTGGGCAGCCGCCCCTGCGTATAGCCCGCGGTCGACAGCGATTCGAGCGTGCGCTGGCCGAAGGCGAGATTGACCGCGGGGTCCTTGAGATCGGCATTGCTGCTCATGTTGATCGAGGCGGCATATTCGCGCTGCGTGATCGGCATGATCTGCATCAGCCCGATCGCGCCCGCGGGGCTGACCACGCGTTCGCGGAAATTCGATTCCTGCAGCGCATGCGCAAAAGCCAGCGCCGGGTCGACGCGCCAGCCGCCCACCGGGGTGCGGAAGGTGACGGGGTAGCGCAGGCTGGGATGCGCGCCTTCGCCGCGCGGCGCGTTATAGGCCATGAAGGTCTGCGCGCCGGTCAGCCCGAGTGCGCGCGCCAGCCGCGACAGCGAGGGGTAATCGTCGGGATCACCCGTGCGAACCAGCCAGACCAGATCGTCCGCCGCCTCGTCGCGCCGCCCGATTTCGGCGAGCATGACTGCCTGCTGGACCGCATCTTCATCGCGCAGCCGCCGCCAATCGGCTTCGGTCAGGTCGGGCTGGGCGTGCGTTTCGGGCAATTCGCGGCCCAGTTGCTCATGCGCGAGCATGCCATAGAGCGTTTCGGGGAAGCGCGCCGCGCCGCGCAATTGTTCGTCGGATTTTTCGGGGAAGCGGCAGCGGATCAGGGCGCGGCTGGCCCAGTAATGCGCAGCGGCAGTGAGGTTGGGATTGGTCGATACGGCGGCGCTGCGCTGGAACGCCTCGGCCGCCTTGTCGCAATCGCCCAGCCGCCATGCCGCGAGCCCTGCGGCCCAGTCGCCCTCCGCGACCCACGGGCCGCTGCCATTGTCGCGCACGGTATCCGCCAGTGCCCAGGCCTGCGCATCCTGGTTCTCGATGTAATAGCTCCACGCGACGCGGTAGCGCCATTCGGCGCGCGCCTGCGGGCTCAGCGTGGCATCGACCCCGTCGAGCAGCAGCCGGGCGCCGTCGGGATCGTCATTGGTGATATGCTCGAGGATTGCGGCCCGCACGCTGGCGGGCATGGTCCCGTCGTTGATCGTGCCGGGGCGGATGCGTTTGCTCGACCCCGGCTGGCGGACGAGATCGCGTGCGCCGGGCAGGCGCGGCGGATTTTCCAGCCCGCGCGTCTGCCCCAGCCGGACCATCGCCTCGGCCTGCGGCAGCTGCGCATAGCGCGCCAGCCAGGCCTCGATCCGCGGCAGTTCGACCCGCGGGCTTTCGGGGTGCAGGTAATAGGCCGCCAGCGCGGCGCCATGCAGCGGCCCTTCGCTGCGGCCGGCAAGCATGACTTCGACCCGGTCCCAGTTGCGCGCCTCGATCGCGGCGAACAGCGAAGCGTAATAGCCGCGCTCGTCAGCCGACAGCAGCTGCGGCAGAGCGGCGGCGTGCGAGCGGGTAAAATAGTCGACGCTGTTGCCCTGGCCCATCACGGGCGCTGCCGAGGCGAGCGCGGATGCCGCTAGAGCGGCGGCGGCGAGGGGGCGTAGGATCATCGGGTCCAGTCCAGCCAGCGGTTCCAGAAATTCTCCCGGCGCACGGCCGAGCGGGCGAGATTGCGCAGGTCGGGTGCGGCCAGCAGCGCATGGGGCGAGCCGTTGCAATCGACCGACAACGGCTCGCGCGCCTGTTCGGGCGCGATGCCGAACAGCGCGAGCTGCGCGCGGCCGCAAAGCAGGACTCGCTGCGGCGCGGCGAGCGCGATGTGGTGTCGCAGGACCTGGCCCAGGCCGGCTGCCGCCAGTCGGTCCCATTCGGGCATGGCCATCGGCGCGGGCAGCGCGCTGGCGAAATAGACCTCGTGCTCGGCGATCCCCATTGCGCGCAGCATGGCCGCGCAGAAGGGGGCGCCGCCGCCGGTCAGCAGGCCATCGCCATCGTCGTCGAACGGCTGCGGCAGGACAATCATCAGCCGGGCTCCGGCGACCCCGCGCGGCGGCACGCGGCGGTCGAGCGCGCCTTCGGCCAGTGCGGTGTCGGTCATCCACCATTCGCGAAATTTTTCGAGCGTGGCGGGCAGGGCTGCGGGGTCGATTGCGAGCGAGGGGGCGCCGGGCTGTTCGAGCGCGCGTTCGAGTGCGGTCTTGCGCTGGATCGGCGGCGGGGCGGGCGGGGGCGGGGCCGCTACGGCATTCTCGCTCTCGGGCTCGACCAGCCAGCCGCTCGCCTCATCCGCGAAATCGGCATCGACCCCGGCCTCGCGCCACCAGTCGAGCGCGCCTTCGAGGCTCTCCAGCGCGGTGAATTCGCGTGTGTTCAGGGGATCGGCGTGCATCATTCCTCGGTCCGCAGGTCTTGACCTCAATAGCGCCACCAATCAAGGCACTCTCACAAGTTACGCGACGAAAAGAGAGAGTCATGAGCGAACGCGAATCGATGCCCTGCGACGTCGTCATCATCGGCGGCGGCGTCGCCGGCCTGGCAGCGGCAATCCGGTTGAAGCAGATCAACGAGGACCTCGAGGTCGTGGTGCTCGAGAAGGGCAGCGAAATCGGTGCGCACATCCTGTCGGGCGCCGTGGTCGACCCCCGGGCACTGGACGAACTGCTGCCCGAATGGCGCGACATGGACTGCCCGATGGCGGAAACCCCGGTGACCGAGAACCACCACTGGGTGCTGTCCGAAACCGGCCAGTCCGACCTGCCCGAATTCCTCCTCCCGCCCTTCATGGGCAATCACGGCAATTACACCGGTTCGCTGGGCAATCTGGCGCGCTGGCTGGGCGAACAGGCCGAGGGCCTGGGCGTGATGGTCTTCCCCGGCTTCCCCGCTGCCGAAGTGCTGTTCGACGAGCAGGGCGCGGTTACGGGCGTGGTGACGCAGGACATGGGCATCGCCGAAGACGGCTCGCAGAAGGGCGATTACCAGCCGGGGATGGAAATCCACGCGAAATACACGCTGTTCGCCGAGGGCGCGCGCGGCAACCTGACCAAGAAGATGAAGGCGAAATACGACCTCGAGGCGGATTGCGAGCCGCAGGTCTACGGCCTCGGCATCAAGGAACTGTGGGATATCGACCCCGCCAAGCACGAGCCCGGCCGCGTGATTCACACGCAGGGCTGGCCGCTGAGCGAGAGCGGCACCTGGGGCGGCGGCTTTCTCTACCACCAGGCCAATGGCCAGGTCGCGCTCGGCTTCGTCACCGCGCTCGATTACAAGAACCCCTACGTTTCGCCCTACCAGGAATTCCAGCGCTGGAAGCACCATCCGGCGATCGCGGCGATCCTCGAAGGCGGCAAGCGCGTCGCCTATGGCGGCCGCGTCATCAACGAGGGCGGCTGGCAGTCGGTCCCCAAGCTGGCGTTCCCCGGCGGCGCGCTGATCGGCTGCGCCGCGGGCTTCGTCAACGTCCCGCGGATCAAGGGCAGCCACACCGCGATGAAGAGCGGCATGCTGGCGGCCGAGAGCATCGCTGCGGCGATTGCCGGCGGCGCCAAGCATAGCGAGCTGATGGATTACGACGCCGCGGTCCGGTCGAGCTGGATCGCCGAAGAGCTCAAGAAAGTGAAGAACGCGCAGCCCGCGGTGGCCAAGTGGGGCGAAGACCTCGGCACCGTGCTGGCGGGCATCGACATGTGGATGCGCACGCTCAAGATCGGCCTGCCGATCACGATGAAGCATCACCGCGACCACGAAATGCTGCAACGCGCCGACCTGCATCAGAAGATCGCCTATCCCAAGCCCGACGGGAAGCTGAGCTTCGACAAGCTGACCAATGTCGCCTTCAGCTACACCAACCACGCCGAGGACCAGCCGGTCCATCTGAAGGTGTGCGACTGGGAACTGCAGAAGACCAGCGAACTGGCCGAATACGACGGCCCGTCGAACCGCTATTGCCCCGCCGGCGTCTATGAATGGCTTGCCGACGAGGACACGGGCGAGATGAAGTTCCAGATCAACTCGCAGAACTGCATTCACTGCAAGACCTGCGACATCAAGGATCCGAACCAGAACATCGAATGGACCACGCCTGAAGGCGGGGGCGGCCCGAACTACCCGAATATGTGATCGCCGGCGTCGCTTGCTCTGTCATTGCGAGGAGCGAAGCGACGCGGCAATCCACGGCAGCGCCCTGGATTGCTTCGCTTCGCTCGCAATGACGTGGGAGCCTGCGGGTGGCCATTGCTGAGACCGCCTACGCCAAGATCAACCTCGCGCTGCATGTCCGCAGGCGGCGCGAGGATGGCTATCACGAGCTCGAGACGCTGTTCGCTTTCGTCGATACGGGCGATGTGCTGACGGCGCGCAGTGCGGCTCAGGACAGCGTCACCGTCTTCGGTGAATTCGCCGGCGGGCTCGACGATCCGTTCGACAACCTCGTCGCCAAGGCGCTGGGCAAGCTCCCGCGCGCCGATGGGCTGGCGGTTACGCTTGAGAAGAACCTGCCCGTCGCGGCGGGGTTGGGGGGCGGATCGGCCGATGCCGGCGCGGTCTTCCGCATGGTGCAGGCGCGCTACGGCTTGCCCGGGGACTGGCACGCGCGCGCCGCCGCACTCGGCGCCGATGTGCCCGCCTGCGTCGAGAGCCGCACCTGTGTCGGCCGCGGGACCGGAACCGAGCTCGAGGCGGCGGACGACAGCCTTGCCGGCACCCCGGTGTTGCTGGTCAATCCGCGCCTCCCGCTCGCCACCGGTCCGGTGTTCGGGCACTGGGATGGCCGCGACCGCGGCGCGCTGCCTGCCGGAGATGCGCGCAGCGTCGCGATCGCGGGCCGCAACGACCTCGAGGGGCCGGCAATTTCGCTATGTCCGCAGATCGCCGGGGTGCTGGCCGAATTGGGCGGAACATCGCCCATCCTCGCCCGTATGTCGGGCTCGGGCGCGACGTGTTTTGCGCTCTACGAAAGCGTCGCGGCGCGTGACGCGGCAGCTTCGCAGATCGGCAAGCTCCACACGGGCTGGTGGCAGATGAAAGGGCTCCTGCGATGATGATCGACAACCTCCCCTACCGCCAGGTCGCGGCTGACGACCTGCGTCCGGGAGGGCTGCTGTGCGTCGCCGACCACGCCTCTAACCACGTCCCGGAAGACATAGAGCTGGGCATCGACCCGGCCTTGCTCGACGCGCATATCGCGGTCGATATCGGCGTCGAGGGCATTGCCGACCGGTTGGCCCGGCGCCACGGCATGCCCGCGCATATCGCCACGGTCAGCCGCCTCGTGTGCGACCTGCATCGGCGCGAGGACGATCCCGCAGCAGTGCCGAGCGAGAGCGACGGGACGCTGATCCCCGGCAATATCGGCGCCAATGTCGAAGCCCGGCTGGACCGGTTCCACCGTCCGTATCATGCCGCGCTGGCCGAACTGATCGCGCGGGCCCAGCCGCGCCTGATCCTGGCGCTGCACAGCTTCACGCCGAAAATGGCCACCAGCGACGAACAGCGCCCGTGGGAAGTCGCGCTGCTTTACAACCAGGACGACCGCGCGGCGCGCCATGCGATCCGCCTGTTCGGCGAGCAGGGCCTCAATGTGGGCGACAACCAGCCCTATTCCGGCAAGCAGCTCAATGCGACGATGGACCGCCACGCCGAGGCGCAGGGCATCCCCTATTGCACGGTCGAAATCCGCCAGGACCAGATCGGCACCGCCGCTGGACAGGCGCGCTGGGCGACGCTGCTGGCCGATGTGATGGGCCGCGTCGCGCTCGAGGTCTGAGGAGGCGCTTCGTCGCTTGCGGTTTGTGGAGCGTCGATACCGCGCGCCAAGACGCGAAGACAGGTTTTCTCGCGCTTTCCCGTCATCCCCGCGAAGGCGGGGATCCAGCTGACGTGGCGTTAAAGAACGAAGGGCATTTGGGCCCTTGCCTCCGCAGGGGCGACGCGGCGGCTGCGGGCCCGAAGGTTCCTCCGCACCCCAGCGCGCAAATCCCGCATCTAGCTTCGCGTAAAGATTTTCCGCTTCGACCCGCACCCGCGATCCTCTAGTCTGTCCTCCTCCCCGAAGCCGACCGGACCAATATCATGCCCGCCTATCGTTCCCGCACCACCACCCACGGCCGCAACATGGCCGGCGCGCGCGGATTGTGGCGCGCCACGGGCATGAAGGATGGCGACTTCGGCAAGCCGATCATCGCCGTGGTCAACAGCTTCACGCAGTTCGTGCCTGGCCATGTCCACCTCAAGGACCTCGGCCAGCTGGTCGCGCGCGAGATCGAGGCGGCGGGCGGCGTGGCCAAGGAATTCAACACCATCGCGGTCGATGACGGGATCGCCATGGGGCACGACGGCATGCTCTATTCGCTGCCTAGCCGCGACCTCATCGCCGACAGCGTCGAATACATGGTCAACGCGCATTGCGCTGATGCGATGGTGTGCATTTCCAATTGCGACAAGATCACACCGGGCATGCTGATGGCCTCGATGCGGCTCAACATCCCCAGCGTGTTCGTTTCGGGCGGGCCGATGGAAGCGGGCAAGGTCGTGGTGAAGGGCAAGGAAGTCGCGCTCGACCTGGTCGATGCGATGGTCGCGGCGGCGGATGAGAGCTACACCGACGAGGAAGTGACCGCGATCGAGCAGAACGCCTGCCCGACCTGCGGTTCGTGCAGCGGCATGTTCACTGCCAATTCGATGAACTGCCTGACCGAAGCGCTTGGCCTTTCGCTGCCCGGCAACGGGTCCACGCTGGCGACGCATGCCGACAGGCAGGGGCTGTTCGAACGCGCGGGACGGCTCGTGGTGGCGCTCGCCAAGCGCTATTACGAGGAAGACGACGCAAGCGTCCTGCCGCGCACCATCGCCAGCTTCGAGGCGTTCGAAAACGCGATGAGCCTCGATATCGCCATGGGCGGGTCGACCAACACCGTGCTGCATTTGCTGGCCGCCGCGCATGAAGCCGGGGTCGATTTCACCATGAAGGACATCGACCGGTTGAGCCGCCAAGTGCCCTGCCTGTCGAAGGTCGCGCCTGCCAAGGACGATGTCCACATGGAAGACGTGCACCGCGCCGGCGGCATCATGGCGATCCTCGGCGAACTCGAGAAGGCGGGGCTGCTCCACACCGCGCTGCCGACCGTCCACAGCCCGACCATGGCCGATGCGCTGGACGATTGGGATATCGGCCGCACGCAGAACAACACGGTGCGCAATTTCTTTGCCGCCGCGCCGGGCGGGGTGCCGACGCAGACCGCCTTCAGCCAGTCCAACCGCTGGCCCGAACTCGATCTCGACCGCGAAAACGGGGTGATCCGCAGTGCCGAGCACGCCTTCAGCAAGGATGGCGGACTGGCAGTGCTTTACGGCAATATCGCGCGCGACGGCTGCATCGTGAAGACCGCGGGGGTCGATGAAAGCATTCTCACCTTCTCCGGTCCGGCGAAGGTTTACGAAAGCCAGGACGATGCGGTCACCGCGATCCTTACCGGGCAGGTGGTCGAAGGCGACGTGGTGGTAATCCGCTACGAAGGGCCGCGCGGCGGACCGGGGATGCAGGAAATGCTCTATCCGACCAGCTACCTCAAGTCGAAGGGACTGGGCGCAGGCTGCGCGCTGCTGACCGACGGACGCTTTTCGGGCGGCACATCGGGGCTGTCGATCGGCCATGTTTCGCCCGAAGCGGCCGAGGGTGGGACCATCGGCCTGGTCGAAGAGGGCGATCTGATCGAAATCTCGATTCCCCAGCGTACGATCACCCTGGCCGTGCCCGACGACGTGCTGGCGGAGCGGCGCGCCGCGATGGAAGCGCGCGGGTGGCAGCCGGTCAAGCCACGCGACCGGCGCGTCTCGCCCGCACTCGAGGCCTATGCCGCCATGACCACCAGCGCCGCACGCGGGGCCATCCGCGATGTCGGGCAGCTGAAAAAGCGCTGACACTTGCCCCGCGGCCGCGCGCGTGGCAGCGGCGGCGGATGGTCAAACCAAGATCCCTCTCATGCGCGCCGCTGGCGGCGCTGGCGCTGGCCGCCTGCGATGTATCCCCCGGGATCGAGAGCGAGGGCGGAACCAGCGTCGCCTGCGCGCTCGGCGGCGCGAGCGACTTCGCCAGCGAATGCCGCCTGGTCCAGAGCGGCGAGGGCACGGGCGCGGTGTATGTCATGCGGCATCCCGATGGCGGTTTCCGGACGCTGGTGCCTGCGGACACCCCCGCCGGGCTCGCCGAGTCCGACGGATCGCAGATCGCGACCAGCAAGCGCGAGGGGGGCGATATCGTGCTGATGATCGGCGACGACCGCTACCGCTGGAAGGAACCGGCCGATGAGTGAGCCCGTGTTGACGGTCGAGCAGATGCGCGCGGCCGAGTGTGCCGCAGTGGATGCCGGGACCAGCGAGTGGGAGCTGATGCAACGCGCCGGTCGCGGCGCGGCGCTGTGGGTCATGCGCGCGGCTGCCGGGCGCGGCGTGACGGTACTGTGCGGGCCGGGCAACAATGGCGGCGACGGCTATGTTATCGCGCAATGCCTGCTTGGCGCAGGCTATGCGGTCGAGGTGATCGCGCCGCGCGAACCCTCCAGCACTGCGGCGCGCACCGCGCGGGCGCATTACGAGGGTCCCGTGAGCGAAGCGGCCCGGCCGCAGCACCCCGTGGTGGTGGATTGCCTGTTCGGCTACGGGCTTTCCCGCGCAGTCGAGGGCGCTTTTGCCGAACTGCTCGAAGAGCTCGAAGCAAATGACTGTTATCGTATCGCAATCGACGTGCCCAGCGCGGTCGAAAGCGACAGCGGCCGGGTGCTCGGACCGCTGCCCCGCTACGATCTCACGCTGGCGCTCGGGGCATGGAAACAGGCGCATGCGTTGATGCCGGCGGTTGCCCGGATGGGGGCCCTGCGACGTGTTCCGATCGGCATAGAGACCGGGGGCGGAACCGCGGCGTTTGCCGCGCCGCCGCGGCTCGGCGCTCCGGCCGCCGATGCCCACAAATACCGGCGGGGCCTGCTTGCGATCGTCGCCGGCGCGATGCCCGGCGCACCGCTGCTGTCGTCCGAGGCGGCAATGCGCGCGGGGGCGGGCTATGTGAAATTGCTCAGCGAACACGCGCATCCCGATGCCCCCGCCGAACTGGTGATCGAGCAGGGTGATTTCGCCGAAGCCATTGCGGATGAGAGGATCGCGGCGCTCCTGGTCGGCCCCGGGCTGGGACGCGACGGCGCTGCCCGTTCACGGCTCGCGGCGGTCCTCGGCCGGGGGTTGCCGGCGGTGCTCGACGCCGACGCGCTGCATCTGCTCGATGCGAAGCTACTGGCGGAGGCCGATGCTTCGAAGCTGTGCGTTACCCCGCATGAAGGCGAACTGGCGGCGCTGTGCGAGGCGTTCGGCGTCACGGCGGAGTGCAAGCTCGACCGCGCGCGGCGGCTTCATGACGTCACCGGGATGACCGTGCTGGCCAAGGGCGCAGACACGATACTCGTGGCTGGCGGCATGACGTCATTCTTCCCGCGCGGGTCCAGCTGGCTTTCGGTCGCGGGCACCGGCGACGTCCTTGCCGGCATCTTCGCTGCGCGGCTCGCGGTACACGGCAATACGCGCCGCGCTGGCGAAGAAGCGGTGTGGTTGCATCACGAAGCGGCGCGGCGCGCGGGCCCTGCCTTTACCGCCGGCGAGCTGGCCCGGGCGGTCCGGACCGCAATGGAGACATTCCTGTGAGCGACAGCGAGATCATCGAACGGATCGCCGCCCGCGGTGACGGCATCACGGCATCGGGCCGCCACGTCGCGGGCGCTGTACCCGGCGACGCGGTTGCCGCCGATGGGACGCTGATTGCCGGGCCGCATCATGTCACGCCCCCGTGCCGCCATTTCCCGGAATGCGGCGGCTGCCAGTTGCAGCAGGCCGATGAAACCGCGCTGCGCCAGTTCGTTACCGACCGGGTCGTCCATGCCGCCGAAGGGCAGGGCATTGCCATCGGCGAGGTGCTGCCGACGCATCTCTCGCCAGCCAATTCGCGGCGCCGCGCGACGCTGCACGCGCTGCGCACGGCCCGGGGTGCAGTGCTCGGTTTTCGCGAAGGCGGGGCGCATCGCATCGTCGACATGCGCGAATGCCACATCCTCGTACCCGAGCTATTCGCACTGGTGGGGCCGCTGCGTTCGCTGGTTGCCGAACATGGGGCACGGCAGCCGGTCGATATCGAACTCACGCTGGTCGACGAAGGCGTGGACTGCACGCTCAAGGGGATCGAGGCGGATGGCCTCGCGGCGACCGAGGCGCTGCTCGATTTCGCGCGCGCCAATGCGCTCGCCCGGCTCTCGCTCGATCGCGGTTTCGGCCCCGAGACCGTGTGGGAACCGCAGCCGCTGACGATCACGCTCGGCTCGTTTCCGGTACCCTTCCCGCAGGGCAGTTTCCTGCAGCCCACCGAGGATGGGGAGGGCGTGCTGGTCGGCGATGCACGCGCCTTCCTCGACGGGGCGACGACGATTGCGGATCTGTTTTCGGGTCTCGGGACCTTTGCGTTCGCGCTGGCGGGGCCGCGCAAAGTGCTGGCGGTCGAGGCCGCGCGCGACGCGCATCTGGCGTGCAAGGCCGCAGCCAACATGCGCGGTGTGCCCGTGCTCGCGCTGCACCGCGACCTGTTCCGCAATCCCTTGCAGCCCGAGGAAGCCGGGCGCTTCGGCGCGATCCTGCTCGATCCGCCGCGCGCGGGTGCGCGCGACCAGGTGGCGCAGATTGCTGCCAGCGATGCCGCGCGCGTGGCATATGTCAGCTGCAACCCTGCCAGCTGGGCGCGCGATGCGAGGACGCTGGTCGAGGCGGGGTTCAGGCTCGAAAAGCTGCGTCCAGTCGGCCAGTTCCGCTGGTCGACGCATGTTGAGCTGTCGAGCTACTTCACCCGGTAGGCACGCAGCGTTTCGAGCAGGCGGGCGCGCAGCCAGGCGCGCGCTTCGCCATCCGAAAAGGCGTGATCCGCCCCCGGGCACCGCGCGATCCGCTCATCGTCTGCATCCCAGCGCCCGGCAAAGACTTGCGCGGTGCGATCGGCTTCGGCGAGCAGGAAGCGCACCGGCCCGCCAAAGCTGTCGAGCCCGCTCTTCATCTGGTCGGCGAGCGACGAGGGGATGCTGCGCGGGCGCATCGCCTTGACCATCCCGCGCGACAGTTTCTTTAGGTCGACACCGCCTGAGAGAAGCCGGGCAAGTTCCTGCGGGCTCTTGAGTTTTTGTGCATAGCGCGAACGGATGGCCGCGGGCGGCGGGGTGCTGTCTTCGCTTTCGTCGATCGTCCACGGGTTGCTGAGCACCAGCGCATCGCATTCCGCGCCCCCGGCCAGCATGAGGGCGCTGGCAGCATCGCAATTGCCGAATGCCACCACGCGCTGGACCTGCGGAGCGATTGCGCGGAAGGCGAGCAGCGCGGCCGCGATATCGCGGCCCGAGCGGCGGAACCCGCGATTGGTGCCCTCGCTGTCGCCGATCCCGCGCCGGTCGAAGCGGAACACCGGGAAACCGGCGCGCGCGATCTCGGCGGCAAGCTGCGACTGGCCGTTGAACGCGCCGGCGCGTATCTCGTTGCCCCCGCTGACGATCAGCAGCCCGGTGGTACCCGGCGCGCTGTCGAGCGTGGCACCGCAGCGCTGCTCGCGGCATTCGAAGGTAAGATGCAACCTGCTCATCGGTCGGCCATTTCTGCCATCACGATCGCCGCCAGCGTGTCGGCCTGCGCGGCATCGAAATCGTTTTCGGCGCGCAGCCACAGCGGCCGGCCGCCAAGCTCGGCCTGTTCGACGACCCGGTGCCGCGGCGAAGGATCGTAATCTGCCGTTTCCAGTTCGCCGACCAGCTCGGCGCCGAGCTGCCAGCCCGCGAGCACGATGCCGTTCGACCGCGCATCGTCGAGTAGTGCCTCGGCGGTTTCCGGATGCCCGGCTTCCCTTGCGGCCAGCACCCGTGCGCGCAGCATGTTGCGAAGGACCTGTACAGGCTTTGCAGGAGCATAGAGCGCGGCGGGCACGTCATCGGGCACCAGCCAGCAGCCCGACCGCACCGCAAGGACATGCGCGGCACCGAAATGCGCGGCAGCTGCCCCGACCGCCTGCCGCCAGCCGGCGAGCGTCTGCGCCTGTAGCGGCGCCATGCTTTCGTTGCAGCCGGGCAGGTCGGGGAGGAAACAATCCACGCCGCCTTCATCGAGTCTGCACATGATTTCAGAGAGTTGATGGCGGAATTTGTTGGCTTCATCGAACAGCGGGGGAATCACCAGCAAGCGCCGGGACCGCCGTTGTTCGAAGCACAGCGCCATTTCCTCGCCCGACGTGCCGTCCGGCAGCGGGCAAGGCCATGTGACATACATGTGCGCGGTCAGCTTTCGACGACCTTGGCTTCGGCGAAAGCCAGCAGGCCGCTGTAGGTTTCGAGCATTTCGCCATCGACGTCCTCGTCTTCGATGACGATGTCGAGCCGGTCTTCCATTTCGGTAAGCAGGCCCGCGACGGCCATCGAGTCGAGTTCGGGAAGGTGGCCGAACAGCCCGGTATCGCCATCGAAGCCGTCGACCTGCGCCTGGTCGAGGCCGAGAACGTCGCGCAGGATCGCGCGCAGCGTCTGGTCGATGTCGCTGCGGCTCGGCCCGGTCGGTGCGGCGTGTGCGGTTTCGGCGTTCATTTCCTCGGCTTCCCCTGCCTTTGGCCCTGGTTTGGAGGCGCTGCCCTTAGCTGGGCCTATTGTGCGGTGCAAGGTGGCGGACCCAAGCCCTGGCGATGGCCGGCCAGGCCCGCGGTTGGCGCCAGTCGAGACAATCGAGCCGGTAGCGCGGCCGGTTCGCTTCCATCCAGTCGCGCTTGTAGGCATCAGCGCCGGTACCGAAATCGACCAGCGATACGCCATCCGTATCGATAACCCGCTCGAACAGCGCCGCGCTCAGCGTCGTTCCCGCCGAAAGCGGTTTGGCCGCCTCGATATGCGCCAGCTTGTGGATATAGGCGGTACCGCCTTCCACCGTCCAGAACTGCGCCGCGACCGGCTCGCCAGCGGCATAGGCGAGCCCCAGCCGGATCCGGCCGGCAGCGCCTTCCGCGCGGGCAAACGCCTCGAGGATATCCGCGCGTTCCTCCCGCGGCTTCCAGCTTTGTGCATAGACCGCTCGATAGTCGGCCCAGGCCGCCTCGTCGAACCGGGTGAGGATCTTCACCTCGACCTTGCGCGCCTTGCGCTTGAGCGTGGTCCGCATCTTGCCCGGGCGCGCGGCCCAGTACTCGGCAAAGCTGCGGCCTTCGACCGGGAGCACGTGGTTTTCATCGCAGGTGCTGCGAAAGACCAGCCAGCCGGCCTCGCGGAACGCCTGTTCGAGCGCGTCCGCACTACCGTCCTCGCCGGGAACGGGGGCAAGCACGATCCGGCCGGCCTGTCGCCGCAGGTCGCGGGCGAGGGCGGTGAGCAGGGCTTGCGAACGGCCCAGCGGGCGCCAGCTGAAGCTGAACCAGTAGGTCAGGCTGGCGAGGTGTTCATGTTCGCGCCGCAGCGGCAGCAGCACGCGCTCATCCCCGCGCTCGGCCATGGCGGCCAGCACGGGGCCGAGCAGGCCGAACCACTCCAGCCTGTCGAAAGGACCGTCCTGCGGCCAATCCAGCGCTTGCAGTTTGGTAAGGCTCTCGTGATAGCTGACCGCGATGTCCACCGGATTTCCCTCACTCAGGAGCGTTAATGCCTGATTCCACGCCGCAGCCGCTCGATCGACTGGCCGGGCGCGGGCGAGACGATGCGCCTGCGCTCGTTCTGCGCGAGCGTACGCTTACCCATGCCGAGCTGAGAAAGCGAGTGGGCCTGCTTGCAGGCTGGCTCGCGGGCCGTGTGCCGGCGGGCGCGCGTGTCGCCAGCTGGGCGGCGAAGGGGGAATTGACCTGCCTGCTGCCGCTCGCCGCGGCCCGCGCGGGCGTGGTGCACGTACCGATCAACCCGCTGCTCAAGCGCGCGCAGGTCGCGCATATCCTTGCCGACAGCGGCGCGGTGTTGCTGATGGGGACCAGGGCACGGTTGGCCACGCTGGAGGACGCGGACCTGCCGCCAGCGTGTTCGCCGATCGACGAAGCCGATGTCTTCGCGCTGGCCGAAGCGCAGGGCGACCATGCAGGGCCATCCGCGCACGATCCGGACGCCTTGGCGGCCATCCTCTACACCAGCGGTTCGACCGGCCGGCCCAAGGGCGTCATGCTGAGCCATGCGAATATGTGGCTGGGCGCGGTCAGCGTGGCGCATTACCTCGGCATGGCGGAGGACGATGTGACGCTGGCGGTGCTCCCGCTGAGTTTCGATTACGGCCAGAGCCAGCTGCTATCGACCTGGTATGCGGGGGGCTGCGTGGTCCCGCTCGATTATCTCTTCCCGCGCGATGTGGCGAAAGCCTGCGCCCGGCATGCGGTGACGACGCTCGCTGCGGTGCCGCCCCTGTGGCTCCAACTGACCGACGTCGAATGGCCTGCGGAGGCGATCGGGAGCATGCGGCGGCTGACCAATTCCGGCGGCGCACTGACGCTCGACCTCGTGCGAGATTTGCGCGGCATGTTCCCGCAATCACAACTTTTTCCGATGTATGGCCTGACCGAGGCATTCCGTTCGACCTATCTCGATCCGGTGCTGGTTGATACCCATCCGACATCTATGGGCCGGGCCATTCCCTTCGCCGAGATACTGGTGATGGCCGACGATGGTTCGCTGGCCGGACCGGGTCAGGAAGGCGAACTGGTGCACTGCGGACCGCTGGTGGCGCAGGGGTACTGGCAGGATGCCGAGCGTACAGCCGAACGCTTCAAGCCGGCCCCGGCGATGTCCGAATATGGCGGCACGGCCGTCTGGTCGGGCGACCGGGCCTTGCGCGATGCGGACGGGCTGCTCCATTTCGTCGGACGGCGCGATGCGATGATCAAGAGCGCGGGGAACCGTATCAGCCCGCAGGAAATCGAGAGCGCCGCCGTGGCGAGCGGCCTGGTGGCCGAAGCGGTCGCGCTCGGGGTCCAGGACGAACGCCTCGGTCACGCGATCCATCTCGTCGTGCGTCCTACCGGAAATTCGGACGACCCCGAAAGCGGCCTTCGCAAGGCCCTGCAGAAGGAACTGCCCAATTTCATGCAACCGCACGTGATCCATTGGCGCGACACGCTGCCGCTCAATCCTAACGGCAAACTCGACCGGACCGCGATCGCCGCGGAGATCGGCGCATGAAGCCGCTGGGACCCATTCCCGCGGGCCATACCGCGATCGGCGGCGAGCTGGCCATCGGCGGCAAGCCCGCCAATCATTGGGTCGAGGCTGCGGGGCGGACCCCGCTGTTCGTCTATTCGAAGGATTTGATAACGCACCGCTTCGCCGATCTGCGCGCGGCGATGCCCGACCGGATCAAGATCAATTATGCAATCAAGGCCAACAGTTTCGCGCCGGTTCTTGAGCATGTCTCGACGCTAGCGGACGGGCTCGATATCGCATCGGGCGGCGAGCTGGAAATGGTCCGGGCTATGGGTTTCGACCTGACGCGGGTGAGTTTCGCCGGGCCGGGCAAGCGCGACAGCGAACTGGAAGCGGCGATTGCAGCAGGCGTCACGCTCAACCTCGAAAGCGAGACCGAGGCCGACCGCGCGCTGGGTATCGCAGCGCGGCTCGGCAAGACGCCGCGGATGGCGATCCGCGTCAATCCCGATTTCGAACTCAAGGGATCGGGGATGAAGATGGGCGGCGGCCCCAAGCCATTCGGGATCGATGCCGAACGGGTGCCGGCACTGATCGCGCGGATCATCGCCGCAGGCTGCGAATTTCGCGGATTGCATATCTTTACCGGCAGCCAGGCACTGTCGGCCGAAGCGGTGATCGACATGCAGGCGAAAGTGCTCGATTGCGCCGACCGCCTGGCTGGCGAGGCGGGGGTCAAGCTGCCCAAGCTCAACATGGGGGGCGGCTTCGGCATTCCCTATTTCCCGGGTGACGAGCCGTTGGACATAGCTGCCGTAGGGGCCGCGCTGCACGACCGCTTCGCGCACCTGCCCGAGACGCTGGCCGATGCTGAACTCTTTCTTGAACTCGGCCGCTATCTTGTTGGCGAAGCTGGGGTTTATCTCACACGTATCGTCGATCGCAAGGACAGCTACGGCGAAACCTATCTGATTACCGATGGCGGCCTGCATCACCAGCTGGCGGCATCGGGCAATTTCGGCACGGTGGTCCGGCGCAATTATCCGGTGGCGATCGCCAGCCGCTTTGCCGCCGAACCGGAAGAAACCGCGAATGTGGTCGGCTGCCTGTGCACCCCGCTCGACCGGCTTGCGGACAAGGCGCATCTGCCCCGCGCCGAGGTGGGCGATCTGGTCGCGGTGTTCTGCGCGGGGGCCTATGGCGCCAGCGCGTCACCCAGCGCCTTCCTCGGACAGGGGCCGGCGGCCGAAATGCTGGTGTGAACGTGGCGGGGTAAGGCCCGCGAATCCTGCGGTTTCTGCGGTTCCCGGGCGCTATGGCTAACTGTATGTTCACCTTTCTTGGGCAATAGTCTTCCCAAACAGGGGCCAACGGGCGCAATCGGCGTCCGAAACGGCCGTGGACAGATGCCGGGATAGATACATGCGTTTGAACCGACCAAGCTTGCTTTTTGCCGGATGCGCCGCACCCATGCTGATGCTGGCGGGCTGTGCCGCCGGCGGCAACACCGAGCTTCCCCCCGCGACATTCGTCGCCATGCAGGAAGGCCCGGGCGAGGAATATGTGATCGGTCCGCTCGACCAGCTGACCATCCATGTCTGGCGCAATCCCGAACTGGGTGCGGAAAAGATCCAGGTGCGCCCCGATGGCCGCATCACCATCCCGCTGGTCAAGGACATGCCGGCGGTGGGCAAGACGCCATCGATGCTCGAGGAGGACATCCGCCTCCAGCTCAGCCAGTATATCGAGGATCCGCTGGTCTCGGTCATCGTCAACGAATTTGCCGGGACCTTCAGCCAGCAGATCCGCATTGTCGGCGCCACGGCGCAGCCGGCCTCGCTGCCCTACCGCGCGAACATGACCGTGCTCGACGCAATGATCGCGGTCGGCGGCCTATCCGAGTTCGCCGCCGGCAATCGCGCCAAGCTCATCCGCTTCGACAAGCAGCTCGGCCGCCAGCGCGAATATGCGCTGCGCCTGACCGATCTGCTCAAGCGGGGCGACAGCAGGGCCAATGTGCTGCTGCAACCGGGTGATGTGATCATCATCCCCGAAAGCACCTTCTAGGGGACTGCGGGGGCATGCAGGAAGTCGTCGAAGAACTTCGCAGCGCGCTGCATACGGTGTGGAACCGCCGCTGGCTCGCGCTCGCGGTGGCCTGGGCCGTGTGCATCCTCGGCTGGCTGGCGGTTGCGTTCATCCCCAACAGCTATGAAAGCCGGGCGCGGATCTATGTCGAGCTCGAGGATGTCCTGTCCGAGCAGCTGGAGATTTCCGGCGACGGCAAGCAGGCGATCACCAAGGTCCGCCAGACGCTGGTCAGCGCGGTCAATCTCGAGCGCGTGGTGCGCAGCACCAAGCTGGGCGAAAAGGTCGCCACCGACAATGAGATGCAGAGCGCGGTGCAGAGCCTGACCGAGAACATCGTGGTCGAGAGCGAGCAGGACAATCTGTTCACGATCACTGCGACGGTCGGCAAGTCGAGCCTGAGCGATGCCGAGAACGCAGCGTTGGCGAAAGACGTGGTCCAGAAGCTGATCGATATCTTCCGCGAATCGAACATCGCGGGCAACCGCGGCGATGTCGCCGATACGATCGCGTTTCTCGACCAGCAGCTCGACGACCGCAAGGCCGAGCTCGAAGCCGCCGAACAGCGGCGCCTGGCCTTCGAGGCGGAACACCCAGACCTGATCGGCGGCACTGGCACCGTAACCGGTCGCTTGCAGACGATGCGCACCGAAATGCGCGGGATCGATGCCGATATCGCCGCGGCGCAAAGCGCGCTGGCGGCCATCAACGGCCAGATCGCCAGCACGCCGCGCAGCATCGTGACCGCCGGGGGCGGTGGCGCACGCGGGGCGTTGATGCAGGCGCAATCGAACCTCTCGGCCATGCGTGCGCGCGGCCTGACCGACAGCCATCCCGACGTGCAGGCGCAGCAGCGCCAGATCGCCTCGCTGCGCGAACAGGCAGCCAGCGAACCGGCGGGTTCGGGCGGTTCGCCCAACCCGGCCTACACTTCGCTGATGTCGATCCGCGCCGAACGCCAGGCCAATGTGCAGGCGCTGCAGGCCCGCAAGGCGGCGGTGCAATCGGACATTTCCGCGCTGATCGCCGCGCAGGCCAACGAGCCCGCCGTGGCGGCCGAAGCCAATCGCATCAGCCGCGACTACGAAGTGCTGAAGGACAAGTATGACGACCTGCTCAACGATCGCGAGGAAATGCGGCTGCGCGGGCAGGTCGAAACCGAACGCAGCGCGTTCCAGTTCGAGGTGATCGACCCGCCCACCGCGCCGCGCAATCCCGCGGCTCCCAACCGGCCGCTGCTGCTGCTGGGCGTGCTGATCGTCGGCCTCGGCGCGGGCGCGGGGGCCGCATTCGTCCTCGGCCAGCTCCGTTCGAGCTTCACCACCGCGGACAAGCTCGAGCGCTCGCTCGACCTGCCGGTGATCGGGACGATTTCGCGTTCGGTCACCGAAGCGGCGCGCAAGCACCAGAAACTCCGTCTGAAGCAATTCTTCGCCGGTGTCGGTGCGCTGGGAGCGGTATGCTTCCTGCTGCTGGTCGTCGAAATCGTCCAGGTCGGATCGGTGGCCTGAGGGAACATGGCAGTGAACAAACCCACGCAGATAGAGCCGTCGAACGATGATGATGGCAAGCCCAAGCGGGCATCGCTTCTCGAACGCGCCAGCGGCACCTTCGGCTTCGACCGGCTGATTCCCGCCGCGGTTCCGGCCAAGCTCGACAGCGACAAGGCGAAGAAATTCGCCCCGCGGCGGACCATCGAGGTGACGCCGACGCCCGCGCCGGCACCCGTACCGCAGCGCCGCGCGAGCGATGCGCATACGTCCACCGCTCCCGAGCCGGCGGTTGTTCCACCCGCCGATGTGGAACCCGACCGCCCGGTGGTCGCCTTTTCCGGGCCAAAACGCGAAATCGTGCGCGCCATGTTGCGCGAGCAGGGCCTGATCGATCCCGATGGCGGGGCATCGACGCTGCTCGAGGAATTCCGCATCGTGAAGCGCCAGGTGCTGGCCACCACCAAGACCGAGGGCAGCCAGCTGGCGCGCCGCGTGCTGGTCTGTTCGCCGCACCCCAACGAGGGCAAGACCTTCTGTGCGCTCAATCTCGCCATCGCGCTGGCGGGCGAACGCGACATGGAAGTGCTGCTGGTGGATGCCGATTTCGGCAATCCGTCGGTCATGGAGAAACTCGGCCTGCAGGAAACCGCGGGCTTCATGGACGTGCTGTCCGACCCTGCTGCGCAGGTCGCGGATTTCGTCGTCGGTACCGATATTCCCGGGCTGTTCGTCCTGCCTGCAGGCAAGCGCACCGGACGTGACAGCGAATATCTTTCGAGCGAACGCACCCGCGATGTGCTCGACCAGCTCACGCGCGGCGCGCGCAACCGGATCATCGTGTTCGACAGCCCGCCGGCACTCGCCGCGACGCCGGCTGCCGAGCTTGCCAAGCAGGTGGGCCAGGCATTGCTGGTCGCCCGCGCCGATCTAACCGGGCGCGCGGCGCTGGAAGATGCGGTCGACCTGCTTTCGGCCTGTCCCGACATCAAGCTGCTGCTCAACGATGCGACCTTCAGCCCCAGCGGGCGCAGGTTCGGAACCTATTACGGATATGGGGAGTAAGCCCATGATCTACCGAATGAAAACACCCTATCTGGCAAGCGCCGCGACGGCCGTTGCGCTGTTTGGCGCCGCGCCGCTGCAGGCCCAGTCCTACCAGGGGGCCGACAGCGGTTCGGCAGGCAGCGCGGCCGAAGGCGTGTCCACTGGCGGCGGGCGCACCAGCATCGATCCCTATATCGAGGCCAATTCGCTGGCGAGCTGGCAGATATCGCCGGGCAGCGACGTGCTAACCTACACGCAGCTTGCCGCAGGGGTCGACGCCTCGATCGCTGGGCGCAACAACGGCGGCAGCGTGTCGGTGCGTTACGAACGCAATTTCGCGCACCAGTCCAACGGCGCCGATTCGGACACGATCACCGGCGTGGCGCGCGGCTATGCCTCGATCATCCCGCGCGTCCTGACGGTGGAAGCGGGCGCGCTGGCCAGCAGCACGCGCGTGGATGCGCAGGGCCGTTCGGTGATCAATCCGATCGTCGACGATACGCTTTCGACCCAGACATACTCCGCCTATGCCGGACCCACGCTGCAGACGCGCGCGGGCGATGTCGAAGTGAACGCGAACTACCGTATCGGCTATACGCGCGTCGACAGCCCCGATTTCATTACCGCCACAGGCACCGCTGCCGACCTGTTCGACGAAAGCGTTTCGCACAGCGCCAGCGTACGCGCGGGCACGCGTCCCGGCCAGCCGCTACCGGTCGGTCTCGGGGTCGGTGCCGGCTACTACCAGGAAGATGTCTCCAACCTCGATCAGCGCGTGCGCGATGCCTATGTCCGCGGCGACGTGACCGTTCCCGTTACGCCGACGCTGGCAATCGTCGCGGGTGCGGGCATTGAGGACGTTGAAGTGTCGAGCCGCGATGCCGTGCGCGATGCCGCGGGCAACCCGGTCATCGGCGACAATGGCCGTTTCATTACCGATGAGGCCAGCCCGCGGATCATCGCCTATGAAGCCAGCGGCCTCATCTGGGATGTCGGGGTCGTATGGTCGCCGAGCAGCCGGACGCAGCTCGAAGCGCGGTTCGGCCATCGCTATGACAGCGAAACCTTCTACGGCAGCTTCAGCTGGCGGCCGAGCAGCCGCAGCAGTTTGCAGATCGGTGTCTATGACGGCATTCAGGGATTCGGCGGCCGGCTCAACAATTCGCTCGCTGCATTGCCCACCGATTTCACCGTCTCGCGCGATCCGGTCACGGGCGAGCTGACCGGCTGCGTCAGTTCGATCGACGGCAGCGGCTGCCTCGACGGCCTGCTCGGCTCACTCCGCTCTTCGGTCTTCCGGGGCCGCGGCGTGGTCGGCAGCTACAGCCGCCAGATCGGCCGCATGACGGCCAGCATCGGCGCGGGCTACGATCGCCGCACCTTCATCGGTGCGCCCGGCACGGTGCTCGAACTGGCCGACGGCCTCGTCGATGAAAGCTACTACGTGACGGCCGGCTTGTCTGGTCCGGTCGGCCAGCGCGGCCGCTTCTCGGTCAACAGCTATGCCAATCGCTTCGAAAGCGGAACGGCGGGCGCCGAAGACGTGACCGCGATTGGCGGATCGGCCAGCTACAGCGAAGAGGTCATCCGCAATCTCTCGGCGCGCGCGGCGGTGGCGATCTCGATGCTCGACAGCGATATCGCGCCCGACAATTTCACCACTGCATCGGCCCTGCTCGGCCTGCGGTACGATTTCTGATAGGACTGCGCAGATGTACGAAGAATATTACGGTTTCAGCGAGCGTCCTTTCCAGCTCACGCCCGACCCGGCGTTCTATTACGAAAGCGTCACGCACAAGAAGGCGCTGAGCTATCTCGGGTACGGCCTCAACCAGGGCGAAGGCTTCGTCGTCATCACCGGCGAGGTCGGCTCGGGCAAGTCGACGCTGGTGGCCCATCTCAAGCAGAAGCTCGACAGCGACCGGATGACCGTGGGCGAAGTGGTGACCAGCGCGCTCGATGGCGAGGAAATGATCCATGTCGCAGCGCGCAGCTTCGGGCTCGATGCGGGCGGCGACAAGGCCGCCGACCTCGCAGCGATCGAGATGTTCCTGCACGAAGAGGCGCGCAATGGCCGCCGGGCGCTGCTGATCGTCGACGAGGCGCAGAACCTGTCGATCGGCGCGCTCGAAGAGCTGCGGATGCTGTCGAACTTCCAGCTCGGTTCGCACCCGCTGCTGCAGACGCTGTTGCTCGGCCAGCCCGAGTTCAAGCAATTGCTGGCGCATTCGGACGAGCTCGAGCAGCTCCGCCAGCGCGTCATCGCCGCCCACCATCTCGAACCGATGCAGCCGGGCGAGATCGAACCCTATGTCGAGCATCGCCTGCGCCATGTCGGCTGGAACGAGCATCCCGAACTCGACGGGAGCATGTGGGTCAAGCTGCACAAGGCGACCGGCGGTATTCCGCGCAAGATCAACCAGGTCATGACCCGGTTGCTGCTGCTGGGTTCGGTCGAGGAAAAGTCCCGGCTCGATGTCGAGATGCTCGACACGGTGGTCGAGGAGATGTCCGGCGATGCGGCACCGGCCGAAGACCATGTCGCGAAGCCGCGGCCCGACCGCGATGGCCGCGCGCTCGAAGCGATCGCCCGGGCCAGGCAGGAAGCGCGGCAGGCCGAAGCCACCGCGGCGACAACCGGCGCGAAGGATGGCAAGCCTGCGACGGATGCGGGCACCGGTGCGGATCCGCAGCAGACCGGTTTGCTCGATCACCAGATCCAGGCGATCGAAGCTGCGTTCGCCGAACGCGACAAGCATCTGCGCGCCATGCGCGAGGAAGTGGACAAGCTCGCCAAGGCGCCTGCGGCAGGCGAAGCGCCTGGTGACACCGGCGAGCGCCTGTCGGCCATCGAGGCGCGCCTCGACGAGCAGGAACGCTCGCTGCGCCATGTGCTCGCGATGATGATCGACTATTTCGAATCGCAGGGTTCGCGCGCCGCAGCGTGATGCCGGGGAGGGTGCGTTGAACGAGACTACCGTCGTCAACGGCCTGTCGGTCGATGTGGAAGACTGGTTCCAGGTCGGCGCGTTCGAAAACACCATCGCGCGCAGCGACTGGGACGCGCTCGAACTGCGCGTGGGCGACAATGTCGCGCGCATCCTCGACCTGTTCGATGAAGCCGGGGTCAAGGCGACCTTCTTCACGCTGGGGTGGGTCGCCGAACGCAACCCCGCCGCAATGCGCGCCATCGTCGATCGCGGGCACGAACTTGCCAGCCATGGCTATGACCACACGCGCGTCTTCACGCTCAGCCGTGATGAATTCGCCGCCGACCTCATGCGCGCCCGCGCCATTCTGGAGGATGCGGGCGGGCAGGCGATCACCGGATACCGGGCGCCGAGTTTCTCGATCGATTCGCGCAATGCGTGGGCGCATGACGTGCTGGCGGAACACGGCTATGCCTATTCGTCATCGGTCGCACCGGTGGTCCACGACCATTATGGCTGGCCCGAGGCGCCGCGTTTTGCCTTCGCGCCGGTTTCCGGAAGCGATCTCGTCGAAATTCCGGTAACGACCGCAATGCTGCGCGGGAAGCGGCTGGCGGCGGGCGGCGGCGGCTTTTTCCGTGTCCTGCCCTATGGATTCAGCCGCTGGGCGATCCGGCAGGTGAACCGCGAAGGACACCCCGCGGTGTTCTATTTCCACCCGTGGGAAATCGATCCCGGGCAACCGCGCGTAGCGGGCGCGCCGCTGCGATCGCAACTGCGCCATTATACCAATCTGTCCAAAATGGCGGGCAAGCTGTCCGGCCTGCTGGGCGATTTCGAATGGGGGCGCATGGACGCGCTGGCCGCGCGCGAACAGCCGCGGAGCCTGGACTGGGCGGCATGAACGCCCCGATGGTGCACACTCCCGTCATACGCGAGGCAGACCTTGCCGATCGGGGCGAAGCGGAAGCGATCGAGGCATTCGTCGCGGCGAATGAGGGGGACGTCTTCCATCGTCCGATGTGGCTGCAGGCCATCGCGCACGGCACGGGCAACAGCGCGTGCGGCCTGATCGCCGAACGCGGAGGCCGCCTGGCGGGCTGGCTTCCACTCAGCGACGTGCATTCACCGCTGTTCGGCCGCGCGCTCGTTTCCAGTGGCTTCGGGGTCGGTGGCGGCGTGCTGGCAGCGCGGGACGACGATGCACGACGCTTGTGCCGCGCGGCAGAGGAACTGGCCGCCCGCCTTAGCGCGGCCAGCGTCGAACTGCGCGGGGGAAGCGCGCCGGCGGACTGGACCACGATATGCGGCAAGCACGCCAATTTCGCCGCCGAGCTGGCGGCCGATGACGAGGCGCAGCTGCTGGCCATCCCGCGCAAGGCGCGCGCCGAGGTTCGCAAGGGCCTCAAGCACGATCTGACGGTTACCACCGGCACCGCCGAGACCGACCGCGCCGCGCATTATGCGGTCTATGCACAGAGCGTCCGCAACCTCGGCACGCCCGTGTTTCCGCGGACACTGTTCGATGCCGTGCTCGACCGGTTTGGCGGCGACGCCGATATCCTTACCGTCCGCCAGGGGGAACTTCCCGTAGCCAGTGTGCTCTCGCTCTATCACCGGGGAACAGTGATGCCCTTCTGGGGCGGCGGCACATGGAGCGCGCGCGGACTGAGGGCAAACGAGCGCATGTATTACGAACTGATGACCCACGCCCGGCGGCGTGGGTGCACGAGGTTCGATTTCGGCCGCTCGAAAACCGGCAGCGGGCCCTATGCGTTCAAGAAGAACTGGGGCTTCACGCCCGCGCCGCTGACCTATCACGAATGGTCGCCGCCGGGCACCGCGCCGCGCAACATCGATCCGACCGATGCCGGCTATTCGGCGAAGATTGCGCTGTGGAAGCGGCTCCCCTTGCCGGTGGCGAACCGCCTGGGTCCGTGGATCGCCCGCGGGCTCGGCTAGCATGGGCGAAACACTGTTCCTGGCGCACCGCGTGCCGTTCCCGCCCGACCGCGGGGACAAGATCCGTTCGCACCATTTGCTGCGGGCATTGGTTAAGCGCGGGCCGGTCCATGTCGGCACCTTCGGCGAGACCGAGACGGACCTTGCGCAGAAATCGGCGCTCGCCGCGCTGGCGCGCACCCATGCGCTGATCGAACGCAAAAAGCCGCTGGCGCTCGCCGGGGCCGAGGCAGTGCTGAAACGAAGGCCGGTCAGCCTCACCGCATTCGACGATGCCGCGATGCACCGCTATGTCGCCAAGACGCTGGGCAATCACCGGATCGAGACGATCTTCGTCTTTTCGGGACAGATGGCCCAATATGTGCCCGACAGCTTCACCGGACGGGTGATCGTCGACCTCTGCGATGTCGATAGCGCGAAGTTCGAAGCCTATGCCGATGCCGGGCGCCGCGTCTGGCTCAACCGGCGCGAGGGCCGGCTGCTCGCGCGCGAAGAGGAACGCATTGCCGCGCGCGCCGACCGGGTGCTCCTCATCAGCGGGCACGAGGTGGAACTGTTCACGTCGCGGCTGGTCGATCCCGGCGCAGCCACCTGCCTGGCCCTTGGCAACGGCATCGACGCGCAGATATTCGATCCGCAAACCGTCGCCCGGCAGCAGGATCTCGACGAGGGCGAGGATCCGCAGCTCGTGTTCACCGGGCAGATGGACTACGCTCCCAATGTCGCGGCGGCCCAGTGGCTGATCGACAACGTCATGCCCGATCTGCGCCGTGTCTACAGCCGTGCGCGGTTGCATGTCGTTGGCCGCGCCCCGGTGCCCGTGCTGACCAGACGGCATGGCGAAAACGGCGTCCGGGTCTGGGGCGAAGTTCCCGACGTGCGACCCTTCCTTAAATCGGCCGACCTCGTCGTCGCGCCGCTGCTGATCGCGCGGGGGGTACAGAACAAGGTGCTCGAGGCGATGGCAATGGCGCGCCCGGTGGTGCTGACGCCGGGGGCCGCGACCGGCATAGAGGCACGGGACGGATGCCATTTCGCAATTGCTCCTGCCGAGGGCGCAGCGATGCTCGCCCGGATCACGGGCCTGCTGGGCGATCCGCCCTGCGCCGAGGCGATGGGACAGGCGGCCCGCAAGTTCGTGATCGACGAGATGAGCTGGGAAAGCGTGGAACGGGCATTGAGCGAAATCCTGGCCTGCGCGGGCGCGCCGCACGATGCTCCGTAGTCCGGCCGCAGCTGCCACGCGCAAGGGCGCGTTCGCCATACCCGGGGCCATGCTGGCGCTCGCCGCGCTCGTGCTGGTGGCGCTGACATTCGCGGAATGGCGCGCGATGGCGCATCAGTGGTGGAACATCGACACCTACAGCCATATCCTGCTGGTTCCGCCGATCATTGCGTGGCTCGGGTGGATCCGGCGCGACGAACTGGCGCGGGCCGGGCTGCGGGGTTGGTGGCCCGGGCTCGCATGGCTGGCGCTGGGCCTCGCCGTCTGGTTCGTAGGCCGCGAGATCGCGATCAACACCATCGCGCAGGGCGGAGCGGTGATGGCATTGCAAGGCGCCGTGCTGGCGCTGTGGGGCCTGCGCGCCGGGCTCGTGCTGGCCTTTCCGCTTGCCTATGCCTTCGTGCTGGTGCCGTTCGGCGACGAAATCATTCCCCCGTTGCAGATGGTCACTGCGGAAATCGCCACCGCGCTGACCCGGTGGAGCGGTATCGAAACGGTGGCGAGCGGCATTCTCATCGATACGCCCGCGGGCTTGTTCATCGTTGCCGAGGAATGCTCGGGCGTGAAGTTCCTCGTCGCCATGCTCGCATTGGGGCTGCTGGTCGCGCATACCTGTTTCGCCAGCTGGAACCGCAGGGCGTGGTTCCTGATCGCCTGTGTCGTCGTTCCGATCATCGCCAATGGCATCCGCGCCTGGGCGACGATCTTCCTTGCGCAATATGTCGGCGCCGAAGCCGCTGGCGGGTTCGACCATATCGTCTACGGCTGGTTTTTCTTCGCGCTGGTGCTGGCGCTGGTGCTGGGGGTGGCCTGGCGCTGGTTCGAGCGCGAACCCGAAGAGGCTGGCTGGACCGCCGCCGGGATCGCCGCGCTGCCGCATGTCGCTCGGTGGGAAGGGCCGGGCGCAGACCGCAATCTCGTCCTTGCCGCGATCCTGCTTGCCGCAGGATGCTTTGCCGTCGCCGCGCGGCTGGTCTAGGCAGCCCCGCATGTGCGGCATCGCGGGGATTTTCCATTACGAAACGGTCAAGCCGGTCGATCCCAGGCGGGTCGAACGGATGGCCGATGCGCTTGCGCATCGCGGACCCGACGGCAGCGGGGTATGGACCGCGCCCGGAGTGGGGCTGGGACATCGCCGGCTGTCGGTCATCGACCTCGAAGGTTCGCCGCAGCCGATGCATTCCGCCGACGGGCGCGCGGTTATCGTCTTCAATGGCGAGATCTACAATTACCGCGAACTGCGCCGCGAACTGATCCAGGACGGCGCGCAGTTCCATACCGATGGCGATACCGAGGTCATTCTTGCCGCTTGGCGGAAATGGGGCCCCGATTGCCTCCACCGCCTCGAGGGAATGTTCGTCTTCGCGCTCTATGACTGCGACCGGCGCCAGCTGTTCCTCGCGCGCGACCGGCTGGGGGTCAAACCGCTTTATCTCGCGCGGCTCGAAGGCGGTGCACTGGCCTTCGCGAGCGAGCTCAAGGGCCTGCTTGCCCATCCGCTGCTGCGCCGCACGATCGATCCGCTGGCGATCGAGGATTACATGACCTGGGGCTATGTCCCCGATCACCGCAGCGTCCTGAAAGGCGTCGAGAAGCTCGCTGCGGGCCATTTCCTGCTGCTCGAACATGGGCGTACGCCGGAGCCGCAGCGGCAGTGGTGGGACGTGTCCTTCGCCGAGCGTGAAAAGGGCGGCACGCGCGACCTGTCGGCGCAGCTGCTGCACCGCATGCGCGAAGGCGTGGGCAGCCGGATGGTCGCCGACGTCCCTCTGGGGGCATTCCTGTCGGGCGGTGTCGACAGCTCGTCGGTCGTCGCGCTGATGAGCGAGGCCAGCAACAGCCCCGTGACCACCTGCTCGATCGGTTTCGATGTCGAAAGCGTGGATGAGACCCGATACGCGCGGCAGGTGGCCGAGCTGTTCGCCACCGATCACCACGAACGCATCGTATCGGCCGACCAGTTCGATGCGATCGACAGCATCGCGGCAATCTTCGACGAACCCTTCGCCGACGCCAGCGCGCTGCCGACCTTGCGCGTATGTCAACTGGCGCGGGAGCATGTCACCGTGGCGCTGTCGGGCGACGGGGCCGACGAGGCGTTCGCCGGGTACCGCCGGCAGATGTTCCATGCGCGCGAGGAACAGGCACGCTCGGTGCTGCCCAGCGCCTTGCGCCAGCCGCTGTTCGGTTCGCTGGGGAAGGTGTGGCCCAAGGCTGACTGGGCGCCGCGACCGCTGCGCGCCAAGTCCACTTTGCTGGCGCTTTCGGCGGGGGGCGAGGCCGGCTACGCGCGCGCGCTCGCCATTCTGGCGCCCGAGCAGCGCAAGGCGCTGTATGGTGATACCATGCTCCGCGAACGCGGGGAGTACCGCGCCGAACAGTCTTTCGAGGAAACGATGCGCGATGCTCCCGCGCGCAGCGGGCTCGACCGGGCGCAATATGCCGATCTCAAGTTCTGGTTGCCGGGCGACATCCTGACCAAGACCGATCGGACAAGCATGGCGGCGGGACTGGAGGCGCGCGAGCCGCTGCTGGATCATCGCTTGATCGAGTTCGCGGCGCGGCTGCCGCAGCGCCAGCGCCTGCGCGGCACCACTGGCAAATGGCTGCTGAAGCACACGATGGAGCGGTATCTGCCCGAAGACATCCTCTATCGCCGCAAACAGGGCTTCGTGACCCCGCTGGCGGAGTGGTTCCGCGGTCCGCTCGCGGGCGAGGCGAGGGCGGTCGCCGCGAGCGAACTGCTTACCGGGAGCGGATGGTTCGCCCGCAAGGCGCTGTCACGCCTCGCGGACGACCATATTTCCGGACGCAGCGACCATGGCCGGGTGCTGTGGCAGCTGTTGATGCTGGAGCGATCGCTCCGCCATCTCGCCCCCAGCGCCTAGCGCGCGTCGACCAGCACGATTTCGGCGTCGTCGATCGCCTCGACCACGATTTCGCTCTCGCCGGTCACGGCAATCCCGTCGCGCGGCTTCGCTTCCCGGCCATTGACCGTGACCCGACCCTTGGGCGCGACCAGATACTGGTGGCGTTCGCCCGAAGTGTTCCAGACCGCGCTCTGGCCTTTCGCCAGCGTCGCCGCGGCGACCTTCGCATCCGTCCGGATCGGCAGCGCATCATCCGCTTCGGCATCGCCGCTTGCGAGCACTTCGAAGCCGCCTTCGCGCGTGGCCTTCGGAAACTCGCGCTGGCCCCAGCCGGGCTGCTCACCCTGCCGATCGGGAATGATCCAGATCTGGAACAGCGTCGTCGCTTCGTCCTCGCGATTCATCTCGGCATGGGTGATGCCGGTGCCTGCGCTCATCACCTGCACATCGCCCGCGGCGGTGCGGCCTTCATTGCCGAGGCTGTCGCGGTGCGTGATCGCCCCGCTGCGCACGAAGGTGACGATTTCCATGTCGCGGTGCGGGTGCGGGGGAAAGCCGCTCTGCGCCGCGATGGTGTCGTCGTTCCACACGCGGATGCTGCCCCAGCCCATCCGGTCGGGGTCGTGGTAATTGGCGAAGCTGAAGTGGTGCCGCGCGTCGAGCCAGCCGTGGTCGGCGTGGCCAAGCGTGGCGAAGGGTCGGATATCGATCATGGTTCAGTCTCACATCGGCGGGGTGTTGACGCCGGTATGCGGGCGATGTGGGGGCGCCGCGAAAGCCGTCAAGAAACACTGATGTAACTGCCTTGCGGCCCGGCTAGTCGGCGCCGTGACCCCGCGCCATGTAATCCGCGCTCTGCATTTCCTTGAGGCGGCTGACCGTGCGCTCGAACTCGAACGCGCCGTCGCCGGCGGTGTAGAGGTCCTCGGGTTCGGCCGCCGCGGTGACGAACAGCTTGACGCCGTTCTCGTAGAGTGCGTCGATCAGCTTGGTGAAGCGGATCGCCTCGTTACGATTGTCGGGTGACATGGCGGGGACGCCGACCACGATCACGGTGTGATAGGCATGCGCGATCGCGAGATAGTCCGCTGCCCCGCGGTTCTCGCCGCACAACCGCTTGAAGCTGAACACGCCCACGCCCTTGAGGCTCTTGGGCACGTGGATCGTCCGCCCGCCGCCCAGGTCCAGTTCGGCGCTGGGAACGTGTTCGGCATCCTCGGGCGCGTAATCGGTGAGGCGGAAAAAGGCCTCGCGCACCTGCGCGGTCGCGTCGTCGCCCAGCGGGGCGTGCCACGTCGCGATATCGCCCAGCCGGTCGAGCCGGTAATCGGTCGGACCGTTGAGCGGCAGCACGTCCATTTCGTCCTCGACGAGATCGATGAACGGGAGGAACAGCGAACGGTTGAGCCCGTCCTTGTAGAGATCGCGCGGCGGGCGGTTGCTGGTGGTGACCACGGTCACGCCCTCGTCGCGGATCAGCGCGGTGAACAGCCGCGCCATGATCGCCGCATCGGCGGTGTTGTTCACCACCATCTCGTCGAAAGCGAGACAGCGCACATCGGCCGCGATATCGCGCGCGACCTTGCCGGTCGGATCGCCGGGATCGCTGGTCCGCCGCTCGCGCATGCGCCGGTCGACCTCGAGCATGAACTCGTGGAAATGCGCGCGGCGTTTCTCGGCGATCCCCAGCGTCTCGACGAACAGGTCCATCAGCATCGACTTGCCGCGCCCGACACCGCCCCACATGTAAACGCCCTCGGGCTGCGCCTTCTTCGGCTTGAACAGCTGTGCGAGCAGCCCGCCCGAACTCTCCGCCTCGAGGTCCTTTTGCAGCCGGTCGAGCCGTTGTGCGGCTTTGCGCTGGTCGGGATCGGCCTGCAATTCGCCCGCCGAGACGAGCCGCTCGTAGCGGGCGAGCATGCCGGTCACGCGGCGGCGCGGGGCTTGATCTTCTTGACGATGCCCGAGAAGCTGGCGACTGCGTGATCTTCCTGGACCACCGTGCCGCGTACGAACACCATGCTGCCCGTCTCGCGGACGATCTCGCACACCGCGTCGAGCGGCATGTCGGGCTTGCCGCCGCCTACGAACTGGGTCGACAGCTCGACCGTCACCGAGGGTCCGGCATTGCCGCTGCCGATATTGTGCATGGTGGTGAACAGCGAAATGTCGATCAGCGACAGCGTCACCGCGCCGTGGATGATGCCCTGCAGGTTCTGGTGGCGCCGCTCGGGGAACATGCGCAGCCGCGCCTTGCCGTCATCGTCCACCCGGGTGATGAGCTTGCCCATCACCGCGCCGTTGAACAGCGTTTCGTCCTTCAGGTTCCAGTGCCGCCAGCCGGGGTTTTCCGGGTCGGGGCCATGGTCGAATACCTCGTCGCGCAATGCCATCAGATCGCGCGTTCGGCGATCATCTTCTTGGTTTCGGCGATTGCCTTGGCGGGGCTCAGGCCCTTGGGGCAGACATTCGCGCAGTTCATGATCGTGTGGCAGCGATAGAGGCGGAAGGGGTCTTCCAGCTGGTCGAGCCGTTCACCGGTCATCTCGTCGCGGCTGTCGGCCAGCCAGCGATAGGCCTGCAGCAGGATCGCCGGGCCGAGGAACTTGTCCGAATTCCACCAGTAGCTGGGGCAGGCGGTCGAGCAACAGGCGCACAGGATGCACTCGTACAATCCGTCTAGCTTCTCGCGCTGTTCCGGCGACTGCAGCCGTTCCTTGCCGCTGGGCGTGGTCGAGACGGTCTGCAGCCACGGACGGATACTGGCGTATTGCGCATAGAAATGCGTGAAGTCGGGCACGAGGTCCTTGATCACGTCCATGCTCGGCAGCGGGGTGATGCGGATCTCACCCTTGAGATCCTCGATCGCGGTGGTGCAGGCGAGACCGTTCTTGCCGTTGAGGTTCATCGAGCACGAACCGCAGATGCCTTCGCGGCACGACCGGCGGAAGGTCAGCGTGGGGTCGATCTCGTTCTTGATCTTGAACAGGGCATCGAGGACCATCGGGCCGCAATCGTCGAGGTCGAGCTCGAAGGTGTCGTAGCGGGGGTTCTCGCCGCTGTCGGGATCGTAGCGATAGACCTTGAACTTGCGAATGCGCGCGCCGCCTTCAGCCTTGTGAGTGCGGCTCTTGCCGGTGATCTTCGAATTCTTGGGAAGGGTGAAGGTCGCCATTACGCTGTCAGTCCTGTTGCTTTGCGAAACCCATCTAGCGGTTCGGGCGCTTGGTGCAAGGCCATGTATGACGCAAATCCTGCAACGGGTGTCCTACAACATGGACCGGGTGTTACACGGTCCAGAGCGAAAACACTTTCTTGCGCCAAAAGCCCGGTAATCGGGTGAATTCGAGGGAACCACGAGCGGTTGCCGGAGGTCTAGATCGGTATGATGAATGTAGGAAACCCCTTTCGGCGTGCCGCGATCTTCGGCGCCAGCGGCGGTATCGGCGCCGCACTGGCCACGAGGCTGGCGGAAAGCGGCGTCGAGGTATGGGCGGGAAGCCGTTCGGGCACGGCAGCCGACCCCGCCCTGCGCGCCTTTCGCTTCGATCTGTCCGACGAAGCCTCGATCGCCGCTGCCGCTGGCGCGATGGCCGACGCGCCCCCCGATCTGGTGGTGGTCGCGAGCGGTGTGCTGACACTGGCCGATGGCTCGGGCCCCGAACGCAGCTACAAGCAGATCGACGGCGCGGCGATGGACGAGGTGTTCCGGCTCAACACTATCGGCCCCGCGCTGGTGGCCAAGCACGTGCTGCCCCTCTTGCCGCGCGACCGCCGCAGCGTCTTCGCCGCGCTGTCGGCGCGGGTCGGATCGATCGGCGACAACCGCATCGGCGGGTGGCACAGCTACCGTGCCAGCAAGGCCGCGCTCAACATGCTGCTCAAGAATTTTGCGATCGAGCTGGGCCGGACGCACAAGCAGGCGATCGTGGCAGGCCTGCATCCGGGCACGGTGGATTCGGCGCTGTCCGAACCCTTCCAGGCCAATCTGCCCGCGGGCCAGCTGACCCGGCCCGCCGATGCGGCGGACAATCTGCTGAATGTCATCGACGGGCTGACGGTGGCGGACAGCGGCGGCGTGTTCGACTGGAAGGGCGAAGCCGTCCCGGCCTAGGCGGCCAACGCGCCCGCCCGCCCGGTTTCGGCACGCTCGAGATTGAACGCGAGCAATTCGCCATAGCGCTGGCCTGCCAGACCCTTGCGGCCGCTGCGCTGCGGCATCAGCACCCCCGGCTTGGCATTGCCTTCGACCACCATCGGCCCGTCGGGCGTGAACGCGATATCCCAGCCGATAAGCGTATATTCGGGGAACGCCGCGGCATGCGCGCGGCAGGCGAGCGCCACGGCCTTTTCCCAATCGGGCAGCTGCAGATCGGCAAAGGCCGCGCCGCTGACCGGATGGCATTCGTAATCGCTGCCGCCATAGCCCTTGCAGGCGGTACCCGCGCGACCGGTTTCGAAATCGACCGGCATGATCAGCCCGCCCGCCTTCATGTTATCGATCACCGGGCCGCGCAGCGAAGGCACGCGAAGCACGGTGCTGACCAGTTCGGGTTCTCCCGTCTCATTGCGCATCGTGGTGAGCCGCGCAGTCGCCAGCGCATCCATCGCATAGTCCGCCAGCGCTGCGTGGTTGCCCAGTGCGCGCTGGATCACCCACACTTGCCGGTCATCGACATAGGGCGCGATCGCCTGGGCGAAGGCGGCCTGGTCGGTGATATCGGACACGGCATGGGGGAGCAGCGCGACACCGCGGCCGCCTTCGCCATGGGTAGGCTTGGCAATCAGCGGGTGTCCGCGGGCGGGGCGAAAATCGCGCAATCCGCGATCGTAGACCGCGTGCACGGCGGGATGGGGCAGGCCGTGCGCGGCGCAGCGGCGATAGAACGCCGCCTTGTCGACCAGCACGCAGGCGCGGCTCCATCCCTGCGAGTTGATGATCTTGTTGAAACCCGCATCCTCGAACCGCCGGATATAGTGATCGAGCTCCTCGGGCCGCTCGATCCGGAACAGCGCAATGTCGTTGGGATCGACGAAGCGTTCGCGCGCGATTGCCAGCGCCTGCCGTTCCCACTGCGCATCCATGCCGTACTTGCGCGCGACAGCGAAGGTTCGTGATGGCAGCCATGCAGCAAAGCCCCGCGCGATGCCCCGGTCGAGCATTGCGCGCGCCGGTGACCGGCTGCGGCGGCGGCGCTCGTAATGCGCAGCGAAGGCCGGGGCGCTGGCGGCTTCGGCCCCGCCGGGGAACAGCGCGAACGCCTTCTTGGCGTAATAGGCGAGTTCGGCGGGGTGCATGGCGGGTCAGACTTCGATGGTTTCGCCGCCGACATCCTCGGGCATCATCGCCAGGTCGAACGGCACCCGTTCGGCGGTGATCACTCCCTGCCGGTCCATGCTGTAGGCCGCGATATGCTCGATCAGCTGGGCATGCGTCAGCCCGGCCAGTTGCGCCGCGCCCGAGACGGTCTTCTTCGACCACAGGTTGCACGACAGATTGACTTCCATGAACAGCACTTCGCCGGTCGTCGGGGTATAACGGAACTCGAAACGTCCGTAGTCGAACGGCCACAGTTCGGGCAGCATGGCGCGCGTGTATTCGCGGATCTTGCGCGTCATGACCGGGTTTTTCATCGCCACCAGCCGTTCCTTCGGACCTTCGGACAGCCCGCGCTTTTCCTCGTAGGAGCGAAAATTGCCTTCATCGCCCGGCATTTCGAAGCGCATGGTCGACAGCAGGATCGGTTCGGCTCCGCCAAGGACGGGGACCACCACGTCATAGGCACCCTCGTAGCGTTCGACGATCACGTCATGCCCCTCGGCATGCAGCTTGGCGATGTCGTTCTTGGCGGTTTCCCAGTCGGTCGGCATGCTGACTCCCCAGCTGGCGGAAGACGCATTGGGTTTGACCACCAGCCGTTCGAAAGCGAAGTCGGGATAGGGGATCCACTGGCATCCCCGCCGCGCGATCAGCCACGGTGCCACCGGCACGCCGCGCGCCACTGCCACCGTCTTCATCAGATGCTTGTCATCCGACAGGCCGCGCAGGATCGGGGAGGCACCGAGCGCGGGCAGGCCGATGCGCTGCGCAAGCAGCGGGCCGAGCATCTCGCTCATCGGATAGCCGGCCCGGTTGAGCAGTGTGAACAGGTAGTCGTGATCGGTCGGACCGAACAGTGCCGTGAAGTCGCTCGCGGGAGTCACATCGAGGCCGATGGCGCGCAGCGTCGTCAGCACTTCATGGTGATAGACCGCATGGTTGCCGTCCTCGCCATGCAGCGATCCGCCGGATTCGGCGTGCTTTGCCAGAAACAGGACGCGCAGCCGCTCCTTGTCGGCGGCGGGGATGCGGAACAGGTCGATCTTGTTGCTCATGCGCCGCGCTTTAGGCGCAGGCCCGGGGCCGGTCACGAATTTTGTGCTTGCCGGATTATCGTTAAGCGATAGCCTTACGGCAGGAAAAGCGGCTGAGGAGCGCGCGATGGGGTTGAAGCGCTGGTACGATGCGCATGTGATGCCGCGGCTCATTACGCGCGCCTGCGGCCAGCCGGGGATCGAAGACCGCCGCCGTGCCATCGTCCCGCTCGCCCGCGGCAGGGTGTTCGAACTGGGCTGCGGGGGCGGATTGAACCAAGCGCTTTACGATCACGACAGGGTTACCGCCTTTTCCGGGATCGATCCGCATGGAAAATTGCTCGCCCGGGCGCGCCAGCGCGCCGAAGCGCGCGGATGGCCGGTCGATATCCGCCAGGGCGCGGGGGAAGACATCCCGTTTCCCGATGGCTCGTTCGATACGGTGGTGTGCACCTATACGCTATGTTCGGTCGATGATCCGGCGCGGGTCATGGCCGAAATGCGCCGCGTGCTGGCCCCGGGCGGCCGGCTGCTGTTCCTCGAACACGGCCGCGCGCCCGATGCGGGCGTGGCGCTGTGGCAGGAGCGGCTCGAACCACTGTGGAAACCGCTGGCGGGTGGCTGCAATCTGACGCGCCCCGTGGGGGCGGCGCTGCGCGGTGCCGGTTTCGCGGTCGAACCGCTGGGCCAGGCCTATCTCGACAAGGCGCCGCGCGTGCTGGGGTGGATGGAATGGGGCGTGGCGCGCAAGGCCTGAGGGCCGGCAAGCGCAGCGGCTCGCCGACCCTCGAGGTCCTTATTCGTCGCCGAAAGTCCGCTGCCACCAGCCCCGCTTGGGCTTGGGGGCTTCAGCTGCCGGGGCCGGCTGTTCCGTAGCTTCGGGCGCAGGCGCCGGAGCAGGGGCGGGCTGGGGCGCCGGTTCCGCGGGGGCCTCGGCGGCCGGTTCCACTGCGGCATCGGCGGCAGGTTCGGCTTCCGCCTTCTTCCTGCGCGGAGCCCGCTTCTTGGGCGCGGGCTTGGCTTCGGCCTCGTCCTCGCTTTCGCCCGTTGCCGGATCACCGGCTTCGGCATTTGCCTTCTTCTTGCGCGGGGCCCGCTTTTTCGGCGCGGGCTTGGCTTCGGCCTCGTCCTCGCCGGTCGCCGGATCAGCCGCCGCTTCGGTGTCGGCCTTCTTCTTGCGCGGTGCCCGCTTCCTGGGCTTGGGCTTTTCTTCCTCTTCCGCGGCGGCTTCGGCCGTTTCGGGGGAATCGCTCGGACCGGCGACGACTGCCATGTCGTCGACCACGGCTTCCGACACCTGTTCGAGGTTCTGCGCGTCTTCGGCGTTCACCTCGTCAGCGTTCCGGCCACGGCCGCGTCCACCCCGACGGCGTCCACCCCGACGGCGGCGCTTCTTGCCGTTGTCGTCTCCGTCGTCGCCATCGTCATTGTCATTGTCCGATGAGGCGTCGTCATTGCCGTCGTCGCCATTGTCATCGTCATTGTCGTCCCGGTCGTCATCCTGCGAACGGTTCTTGTTGCGACCACGGCCGCCCCGGCGCCGACGACGCTTCTTGCGCGGACGATCATCGTCGTTCTCGCCGTCGCCGTCGTTTTCGGCAGTTTCCTCGGCGGTTTCTTCCTCGTCGTCGTCCTCGTCCTGCTCATGGACGATCGGATCGAAACGCGGCGCGTCCTTCGGCTTGGGACCGTGGCTCGACACCACCATCTTGGCGCCTTCGTCCTCGCCCTCGGGCACGACTTCGACGGTCACGTGATAGCGCTGTTCGATCTCCATCAGATCGGCGCGCTTCTCGTTGAGGAGATAGACCGCGGCTTCGGTACTGGCGGCCAGGCGAATGACCGATCCCTTGCCCTTGGCAGCCTCGTCCTCGATCAGGCGCAGCGCCGAAAGACCCGCGCTCGACGCGGTGCGGACCAGCCCGGTGCCATCGCAGTGCGGGCATTCGCGCGTGGTCGCCTCGAGCACGCCGGTCCGCAGGCGCTGGCGGCTCATTTCCATCAGGCCGAAGCTGGAAATCCGGCCGACCTGGATCCGCGCGCGATCGTTCTTGAGCGCATCCTTCATCGCGCGTTCGACCTTGCGCGTGTTCGAATGGTGCTCCTGGTCGATGAAGTCGATGACCACGAGCCCGGCCATGTCGCGCAGCCGCAGCTGGCGAGCGATTTCACGCGCGGCTTCCAGATTGGTGTGCAGCGCGGTCTGCTCGATATTGTGCTCCTTGGTGGAGCGGCCCGAGTTGATGTCGATCGAAACCAGTGCTTCGGTCGGGTTGATGACCAGATAGCCGCCCGACTTGAGCTGGACCATCGGGTCGTACATCGCCTTGAGCTGATCCTCGGCGCCATAGCGCTGGAACATCGGCACCGGGTCGGAATATTGCTTCACGCGCCGGGCGTGGCTGGGCATCAGCAGTTTCATGAACTGCTTGGCTAGCTTGTAGCCTTCCTCGCCCTCGACGACGACTTCCTCGATCTCGCGATTGTAGATGTCGCGGATCGCGCGCTTGATCAAATCGCTGTCCGAATGGATCAGCGCGGGCGCGCTGGATGACAGCGTGCGTTCGCGGATTTCGTCCCACAGCCGTGCGAGATAGTCGAAATCGCGCTTGATCTCGGTCTTGGTGCGGCTGAGCCCGGCGGTGCGCACGATCAGGCCCATGGCGCGCGGCAGGCTCAGCGAGCTGACGACCTGCTTGAGCCGCTTGCGGTCCGATGCGCTGGAAATCTTGCGCGAAATCCCGCCGCCGTGGCTGCTGTTGGGCATCAGCACAGTGTAGCGACCGGCCAGGCTGAGATAGGTGGTCAGCGCGGCGCCCTTGTTGCCGCGTTCTTCCTTGACGACCTGGACGAGCAGGACCTGGCGGCGCTGGATGACGTCCTGGATCTTGTAGCGGCGGCGCAGCGCCATGCGCTTGGCACGCGCTTCGTCGACTTCCTTGGTCCGCGCGCGGCCCTTGCCGTTCTGGCGGCGGCCACGCGGGCGGCGACCACGGCCGCGTCCGCGCGACTTGTCGTCGTCATCGTCCGAACCCTCGTCATCCGAATCGTCGTCGTCCTCATTGCCGTCGAGATGGCCTTCCTCGATCGTGGCGACATCGTCCTTGTCGGAGGTGTCGACTTCCTCGAGACCGTCTTCGGCGAGGTCTTCGGCGAGCGCTTCGGAGCTTTCGTCGTCGGCGTCGTATTCGTCGCCGGGCATTTCGCCGCGGTCTTCTTCCTCTTCACGCAGCCGCGCTTCTTCCTCGGCAGCTTCGGCCTCGGCTTCGAGCAGCGCTTCGCGATCTTCCTTGGGGATCTGGTAGTAGTCGGGGTGGATCTCGCTGAAGGCGAGGAAGCCGTGGCGGTTGCCACCGAAATCCACGAAGGCCGCCTGCAGCGACGGTTCTACCCGTGTAACCTTGGCTAGGTAGATATTGCCTTTGATCTGCTTGTGATCGGCAGATTCGAAATCGAATTCTTCAATCCGGTTGCCCTTGAGCACCGCCACCCGGGTTTCTTCCTGGTGGCGCGCATCGATAAGCATGCGCGTTGCCATGTATCTGTCTCCAGCCGCGTCGGGGCAGGGATGACCCTGCAAAAGCGCGGCGATTTATGTTGGAAAATCCGCGGCCCTCCTGGGGCATCGCGGTGTTTGCGAACCGGCCGCGCCCTGCTGGTGCAGGAGGCCGGGTATTCGTGACTGCGGGAGTGGCCGCGCGCTGTTTCTGCGCTGTCCGACCCGACACGGCTGCACGGGCTTGCGCCAGTGCTGCGAATGTCGGGGAGTAACGGGCCATGTCCGGCATCAACCTGTATTGACTTGGGCCTGAGCGGGACTGCCGCTGCGGCCTGAAAAACCACGGTTTTTCCATGTGACCCTCTTCGTCGCGCATTGTTCGCGCCGATCGGAGGCACCGGGAAACCGATGACATGTCGCTAGCACCGTGGGTTTCACACGGCAACCATATTGCGTCATTCGGCAACAAGGCCGTAACCATGCGGCCAATGTCGATACGGGCGCAAATCCTCCTGCTCATCCTCTTGCCGCTCGCCGCAGTGGCGCTGCTGGTCGTTTCGGCGCAGCGCATACCCGTGCCCGAAATGGGGCGTGGCTATGTCCTGCGGGTGGAATTGCCGCGCGTCGACAGGCCCGCCGACCTGCCCGAGGTCGCGGGCCGCGCGGGGCTGCCGCTGGTGGTGATCGATGCCGGTCACGGCGGACACGATCCCGGGGCCTCGGGACAGGGGTACCGCGAGAAGACGATCGTGCTGGGTCTCGCCCGCGCGCTGCGCGACCGGTTGGAGGAAGAGGGCCGGGTGCGGGTCGCGCTGACGCGCGATGACGATCGCTATCTCGTGCATGCCGAGCGCGTCGATATCGCCCGCCGGCTCGATGCCGACCTGTTCCTGTCGATCCATGCCGACAGCGCGGGCGAGGCGGCGGAGGTGACCGGGGCGAGCATCTACACGCTGTCGAACAAGGCATCGAGCGAGGCCGCCGCGCTGTTCGCCGAACGCGAGAACGCGTCCGACCGGATCAACGGGACCGACGTCGGCGCGCAAAGCGACGTCGTCAGCACGATCCTGGTCGAACTGTCGCAGCGCCGTACGCAGGAGCAGTCGGACGCCTTCGCCCGGCTGATCCGGCGCGAGGCCGAAGGGGCGATCCGGTTCCATCCGCAAGCGCGCAAATCGGCCGCGCTCAAGGTGCTGCGCGCACCCGACGTGCCATCGGTGCTGTTCGAAAGCGGCTTCATCACCAATGAAGACGACGCGCGCCGCCTGGCGTCGCCCGAGGGGCGGGCGCGTTTCGCCGAAGTCATGGCGCGGGCGATCCGCAGCTATTTCGCCCGCCAGCAAGAAAGCTGATCCCACCACGCTGTTCGTTCTGGCGATTTGCAGAATGACCATGCTAGAGGCCCTCGCACTATCATGCCAGAACATGCCGCCCTGCAATATTATCGCTACCGTATCAGCCGCGATCCCAAGCGGCTGATCGCGTGGTTCGGTGACAATTGGTCGCACAATCGCAAGCTGCGCGTGCTCAGCTATCTCGGCGGCTTCGCGGTGGTGGCCATCCTGCTCGCCTGGGCGACGCTGGGTCGCAACCTGCCCGATGCCGAATCGCTGCTGGAATATGAAACGCCGCTGCCCACGGTAGTGCGCGGGATCGACGGCGAAATCGTCAGCACCTATGCGCGCGAACGGCGCGTTCAGCTGCAGTATGTGGATTTCCCCGAGCGGCTGACGCAGGCGTTCCTGTCGGCCGAAGACAAGACGTTCTTCAGCCATGGCGGGGTGGATATCACCGGCACGGCGAATGCAGTGATCGACTATGCGACTAAGTTCGGGTCGGGCGAACGCGCGGTCGGCGGATCGACGATCACCCAGCAGGTCGCCAAGAACCTGCTGCTGGGCGACGAATATTCGGTGACCCGCAAGCTGAAGGAAATGATCCTCGCCACGCGCATCGAAAGCGTGCTGACGAAGGAGGAAATCCTCGAACTCTATCTCAACGAGATTCCGCTGGGGCGGCGCAGTTTCGGCGTGCAGGCGGCAGCGCGTGCCTATTTCGACAAGGATGTCGCCGATCTCGACCTGCATGAGATGGCCTTCCTCGCCATCCTGCCCAAGGCCCCCGAGCGCTATGGCCGCGAACGGTATAGCGACATGGCGATCGTGCGGCGCAATTTCGTGCTCGACCAGATGGTGGCGAACGATTTCGTCGCGTCGGGCGAGGCCGAAGCGGCCAAGCGGATGGGCTTGGGGCTGGTCGAACAGCAACGGACGCGTTCGGCCGATGCGGGGTATTTCCTCGAGGAAGTCCGCCGCCAGTTGATCGACCAGTTCGGCGAAACCGCCGACGATGGCCGCAACAGCGTCTATTCGGGCGGGCTGTGGGTGCGCACCTCGCTCGATGTCGAACTGCAGGATGCCGCACGCGACGCGCTGCGGGCGCAGCTTATCAGCTATCACGGCAATCGCGGGTTTACCGGGCCGATCGCCACGCTCAATCCCGACAATGGCGATCTTACCGCGCAGCTCGCTTCGTCCAACATCGGGATCAACTATCGCGATTGGCGCGTGGGCGTGGTGACAGCGCCGGGGCGGATAGGCTTTTCCGATGGCGAGGAATTCGCGCTGTCGGGCGGGCCTTCGTCGCTCAAGCCCGGCGATGTGGTCGCCGCGGCAAGGTCGGGCGCGGGCTATGCGATCCGCGGCGTTCCCGAGGTCTCGGGCGCGTTCCTTGCCGAAGCGCCGCAAACCGGCCGGGTGCTCGCCATGCAGGGCGGCTTCGACAGCCGGCTCGGCAGTTTCAACCGCGCGACGCAGGCGCTGAGGCAGCCGGGGTCGACGATCAAGCCCTTCGTCTATGCCGCCGCGCTGGACCAGGGAATGACCCCGGCGACGCAGGTGCCCGACCAGACGTTCTGTGTCTGGCAGGGCGCCAATCTGGGCGAGAAATGCTTCCGCAACTTCGGCGGCGGCGGGGGCGGTGTCCATACGCTGCGCTGGGGCCTCGAACAGAGCCGCAACCTTATGACGGTCCATATCGCCGACGATGCCGGAATGGACAATGTGATCAAGACGATCGACCGGCTCGGCATCGGGTCTTACGAACCCTATTATTCCTTCGCGCTGGGCGCGGGCGACACCACGGTGGCGCGGATGGTCAACGCCTATGCCGCGCTGGCCAACTGGGGCCGGCAGAACCCGGGCTCGGTAATCGATTACGTCCAGGACCGCGACGGCAAGGTGATCTTCCGCACCGACACGCGCAACTGTTCGGGATGCAACATGGCCGAATGGGACGGGCAGCCGATGCCGCGCTTCGACGTGTCGGGCAAGCAGGTGCTCGACCCGCGCACCGCGTTCCAGATGGTCCACATGCTGCAGGGCGTGGTCACCCGCGGTACCGCGGTCCGCCTGCGCAGCCTCGACCTGCCGCTGTTCGGCAAGACCGGCACCACCAATGGCCCGACCAATGCCTGGTTCGTCGGCGGCTCGCCCGAAATCATCGCCGGCATGTACGTCGGCTTCGACCAGCCGCGCAATCTGGGCGGCTGGGTGCAGGGCGGCAATACCGCGGCCACGATCATGAAGCGCTTCGTCGAAGCCACTCCGGATCGCTGGCAGGCCGAGGATTTCGTAGCCCCGCCGGGCGTGCGGATGGTCAAGATCGACCGCCGCAGCGGCAAGCGCGTGTTCGAAGGAACCCCGTCGAACGAGCCCACCGCTTCGATCATCTGGGAAGCCTTCAAGCCCGACACCGAACCCCCGCGGGCGACGCGCAGCGATGCGATCGCCGCCAAGCGCAACGAGATTCTCGAGCTGATCCGCCGCGGCCGGCAGGGAGCACTATCGGCGCGCGCGCGCGATGGCGGCGACCAGCCCAACGATTTCGTCGAGGACCAGGGCGGCATCTACTGACGCACGCCTCCCGCCGCCGCTGCACTTTACAATCGCCCTGCGCATATTAGGGGCAGGTCCAAGCAGATCCGAAGGAATTTCCTATGCGTGCCGAAGGGCAGGCCCATATCGACCGTATCCAAGCCGCGCTGTCGCTGGTGCGCCAGTCGCTTGACTGGGAGCAGGCGCTGCGCCGGCTCGACGAACTCGACGCGCGCGTCCAGGACCCCACCCTGTGGGACGATCCCAAGCAGGCGCAGGCGATCACGCAGGAACAGAAACGCCTCGAAACAGCGATCAACACGGTGCGCGAAATCGAGAGCGAGATGGCCGATGCGATCGAATTCGTCGAGATGGGCGAAGCCGAAGGCGATGCCGAGGTCGAGCGTGAAGGGCTCGATTCGCTCGCCGGGCTGGCCGACCGCGCCGACCGCGACAAGGTCCAGGCGCTGCTTTCGGGAGAAGCCGACGGCTCCGATACCTATCTGCAGATCAACGCCGGCGCGGGCGGCACCGAAAGCCAGGACTGGGCGGACATGCTGCTGCGCATGTATGCGCGCTGGGCGGAACGGCGCGGCTTCAAGGTCGAAACGGTCGAATATGCCGCGGGCGATCAGGCCGGGATCAAGAGCGCGACGCTGCTGATCAAGGGCGAGAACGCCTATGGCTATGCCAAGACCGAAAGCGGCGTTCACCGCCTCGTGCGGATCAGCCCCTACGACAGCTCGGCGCGGCGCCACACCAGCTTCAGTTCGGTGTGGGTCTATCCGGTGATCGATGACGATATCGACATCGAGATCAATCCCGCCGACCTCAAGATCGACACCTACCGCGCCAGCGGCGCGGGCGGGCAGCACGTCAACACGACCGATTCCGCCGTCCGTATCACCCACCAGCCCACCGGGATCGTCGTCGCCAGCCAGAACGACCGCAGCCAGCACAAGAACCGCGCCACCGCGATGAACATGCTGAAAGCGCGGCTGTTCGAACGCGAGATGGCCGAACGCGAGGCAGCGGCTTCGGGCGAGTACCAGGAAAAGAGCGACATCGGGTGGGGGCACCAGATCCGGTCCTATGTGCTGCAGCCGTATCAGATGGTGAAGGACCTGCGCACCGGCGTTCAGTCGCCCACGCCCGACGATGTGCTCGACGGCGCGCTCGACCCGTTCATCTCGGCCGCGCTGGCGCAGCGGGTGACCGGCGAGAAGGTCGAGGTAGAGGATACCGAGTGAGGCACCGCCTCCTCTCGACCCTGCTGGTCGCGGCGGCATTGGCCGGCTGCGAGGGCAATGCGCGATTGGCCGATGACGGCCCGCGCTTTCCCGAACCCGACCGCCCGGTGTCCGAACTGGGGTCGAACCAGTTCTCGACCGAAGACCAGCGCGACAGCCGCGGCGAGGCGAGCACGGTGATGGAGCTTGCCGAGATCGCCGAGGGCATGACCGTGGCTGATATCGGCGCGGGCAATGGCTATTACACCGTCCGCCTGGCGGAACGCGTGGGCGAGGGCGGGCGCGTGCTCGCACAGGATATCGATCGCGATGCGCTCAGCCGGCTTGGCCAGCGGATCGAGCGCCAGCGGCTCGAAAACGTCTCGATCCGGCTTGGCGAAACCGGCGATCCCAAATTGCCGGACAATAGCTTCGACCGCATCTTCATGGTCCATATGTACCACGAGATCGAAAGCCCGTATGAATTCCTCTGGCGGATGTGGCCCGCGCTGGACAAGGGCGGCCAGGTGGTCGTCGTCGATATCGACCGGCCGACCGACCAGCACGGGATCGACCCGCTGCTGCTGAGCTGCGAATTCGAAGCGGTCGGTTACGAACTGGTGGCGTTCAAGGACGCGCCCGAACTGGCCGGGTACTATGCACAGTTCAAGGCAGCCGCTACGAGGCCCGCTCCCGGAGAGATAGAGCGCTGCCGCGGCGACCGTGCCGCGATGGACGCTGGGGCCCAGCACCCCGCCAAAAAAGAGAAAGCGTAGAATATATGAGTTTCAAGGGTCTCAAGCCGATCAGCTATGGCGGCAAGGAAGTCTGGCCGCTGGTCGAAGGCGGCAAGGGTGTTTCCGCCACCAATCACATGAGCTCCGGCGCCTGGGCCGCTGCTGGCGGCATCGGTACCGTCAGCGCAGTCAATGCCGACAGCTATGACGAGGACGGCAACCCGATCCCGCAGATCTACCCGCAGGCGACCCGCGTCGAACGCTTCGAACAGCTGGTGCGCTACGGCATCGAAGGCGGCACCGAACAGGTCAAGCGTGCGCACGAAATCTCGGGCGGCAAGGGCGCGATCAACATCAACGTGCTGTGGGAAATGGGCGGTGCGCAGCAGGTCCTCGAAGGCATCCTCGAGAACTGCCCCGGCCTTGTCACCGGCGTTACCTGCGGCGCGGGCATGCCCTACAAGCTCGCAGAAATCGCGGCGAAGCATAACGTCCATTATCTGCCGATCGTCAGCTCGGCGCGCGCGTTCCGTGCGCTGTGGAAGCGCAGCTATTCCAAGGTTCCCGACCTGATGGCGGCAGTGGTCTATGAAGACCCCTGGCTGGCGGGCGGGCACAACGGCCTGTCCAACGCCGAGGACCCGACCAAGCCCGAAGATCCCTATCCGCGCGTTGCCGCGCTGCGCGAGACGATGCGCAAGGAAGGCGTCTCCGAAGACACCGCCATCGTCATGGCGGGCGGCGTGTGGTTCCTGCGCGAATGGAACGACTGGATCGACAATCCCGAGCTGGGCAAGATCATGTTCCAGTTCGGCACCCGCCCGTTGCTGACGCAGGAAAGCCCCATCCCCAATGTGTGGAAGGACATGCTGCGCACGGTCGAGCCGGGCGATGTGCTGCTGCACAAGTTCAGCCCCACCGGCTTCTATTCGAGCGCGGTGAAGACGCCGTTCCTCTACGATCTGATGCACCGCAGCGAACGCCAGATCCCGATCTTCAAGCGCGACGAGGAAGAGGGCACGATCCCGCTGGCCGATCACGGCAAGGCGAAATATTTCTTCGTCCACCCGGGCGACCAGCGCAAGGCGCAGGCCTGGATGCACGAGGGCTTTACCGAAGCGCTCAAGACGCCCGACGACACGGTGGTGTTCACCACGCCCGAAAGCGCCGAGCAGATCCGTGCCGACCAGCAGGCCTGCATGGGCTGCCTGTCGCACTGCCAGTTTTCCAGCTGGAAGGACCATGACAACCACACGACCGGGCGGCTCGCCGATCCGCGCAGCTTCTGCATCCAGAAAACGCTGCAGGACATCGCGCATGGCGGCGACCCGGACGAGAACCTCGCTTTCGCCGGCCACGCGGCCTACCGCTTCAAGCAGGACCCGTTCTATTCGAACAACTACACCCCCACGGTGCAGGAACTGGTCGAGCGCATCCTGACCGGCGACTAGGCCCTACAATACCGGATCCGCTTCACCCCGGCCTTCGGGCCGGGGCGGGGTGATCTCGGGTCAGAACCCCGTCAGCACCTGATCGGGCGGGCGGTGGCCGTCGGCCCACATGCGGATATTGGCGATCACCTTCAGACCGCTGTCCTCGCGCCCCTCGCGCGTGGCGCTGCCGATATGCGGCAGTGTCATCACGTTGGGGTGGGCGATCAGGCGCGTATCGACATCGGGTTCGTCGGGATAGACGTCGAGCCCCGCACCCGCGAGTTTGCCGCTTTCCAGCGCGGCGATCAGCGCTTCCTGGTCGACCAGATCGCCGCGGGCAGTGTTGATGAGGCAGGCGCCGTCCTTCATCAGGCCGATCCGCCGCGCATCGATCATGTGGTGCGTATCGGGGCCGGCGGGACAGTGCAGCGACAGGATATCGGCTTCGCTCATCAGGTCGTCGAGCTGTTCGACCCAGCGCGCCTTGAACATGCGTTCCACCGCTTCGGGCAGCCGCTTGCGGTTGTGATAGGCGATCTCGAGCCCGAAAGCATGCGCCCGGTGTGCCACCGCCTGGCCGATCCGGCCCATGCCGACGATCCCCAGCACCTTGCCCGCCAGCTTGGTCCCGAGCAGCGCGGTAGGCGTCCAGCCGGTCCACCGGCCGCTGCGGATCAGTTCGACCCCTTCACGGATGCGGCGGGGCACGCCGATAATCCCCGACATGGCGAGATCGGCGGTGTCGTCGGTAAAGACGCCCGGGGTGTTCGTGACCAGGATGTTGCGCGCGGAAGCCGCTGCGAGGTCGATGTGTTCGGTGCCCGCGCCGAAATTGGCGATCAGTCCCAATTGCGGGCCGGCAGCGGCAATCATGTCGGCATCGATCCGGTCGGTCACCGTCGGCACCAGCACGTCGTATTCCTGCATCGCGGCGACCAGCTGTTCGCGCACGAGGGGCTGGTCCTCGGTGTTGAGGCTGACGTCGAACAGCTCGCGCATGCGGCTTTCGACCGAAGGCATCAGGTGACGCGTGACGAAGACGCGCGGTGTGCGTTCGAGACGCTTGGCGGGGCGGGTGTCGGGGCTTTCCATGTGTGCAGAAGCGCTAGGACGGCGGCGGCGCCGTGGTCAAGGATTCGCCTGCGATATCGCGCATCAAGGGCGTTGACTGGAAGCGCGCGATGCCCGATTCACCACCGCGATGTTTGCACGCCTATTCATGCCTTTCCTGCTGCTGGCCGGCCTCGCCGCTCCCCTGCAGGCGCAGGACCGCGAAACCCCCTATTGGGCGACGATTCGTGCGAGCGTGCTCAACATGCGTGTCGGCCCGAGCGCGGATTACAAGATCGACTGGGTCTACCGGCTTCCCGGCCTGCCGGTGAAGGTCCTGCGGCTGATGGAAGGCTGGCGGCTGATCGAGGATCCCGACGGCGCGCAGGGTTGGGTCGTGGCCCGGCTGCTCAGTCCCGATCGCGGGGCCATCGTCATCGGGGACGGCCTGGCCGAACTGCGCGATGGCCCGTCGCACGACGCGATGCTGAAATGGCGCGTCGAACCCGGCGTGGTCGGTGCGCTCGGAGGCTGCGACGATGGCTGGTGCGAACTTCGCATCGACGATTATCGGGGTTATATTGCGCAGAACCGGCTGTGGGGCACAGGCGAACCCTGAAGGTTATCCGCCGATCGGGCGGATCGTGTAGCTCTCGCTTCCGTCGTCGCGCGTGCTTGTGAAACTCCCGTCCTCGGCCAGGGCGGAATTCGTCCAGCAGTGTTCCTGCTGATCGGGCCCGTCGCCATCCGGATCGAAGCAGGCGAGGCCGCGCTCGTCCCGCCAGGTTCCGCGTCCGACTTCATTGCCTTCGCCATCGAGATCCGCATAGGTTCCGTCAGGCTTGACGACAGTCTGCGAATAGACCGTTCCGTCACCGCCCTCGATGGCATATCTGCCCGGTCCCATCACATAGGCGGCAGGAGAGGCACGTTCGCTCCCTTCGATCGGCGTTTGCGTGTCGGTGTTGGTCTCGTTGCTGCATCCGGCAATCAGCGCCCCAAGCACAACGATCGGCAAAAGCTTGAACGTCATGAAATCCTCCCTTGCGAACGATAAGGGCGGCTAGCGTAGCGCCGCCCTGATCGTTTGTCATTCCGACGGGGCGGCCATCGCTTGGGCTTCGACCTTGCGGACGGAGGACTGGACCGTGCCGTCTTCGCCGCGCATTTCGAAAGCACCATCTTCTGCCGGCGCACCGCCGGTATAGCATTCCTCGGGATCGTTGCCTTCCGGATCGAAGCACATCGTGCCATTGTCGCCGGTGCGCCAGGTGCCGCCGCCGATGCGGGTGCCATCGGGAGTCGTGTCGACGTAGGTGCCATCGGCATTGATGGTCTGCATCGTGACGCTGCCGTCGGCGAGCTTCACCTCATAGGTGCCGGCGACATTACCGGTGGCGGTGCTGTCGAGCGTCGTGTCAGCGCTTTCGATCGGCTCGACCGGAGCCTCTGCCTCGTTGGAACCGCAGGCGGCAAGCGCCACACAGGATGCGGCGACCAGAAACTTCTTCATGGATACTTCCCCTTTCGCCCGCCTCAACGCGTGCGAAAGGGGTAAGTGCCCGAATATCAGACCAGTTCGATCGCGACCGCCGTGGCTTCGCCGCCGCCGATGCACAACGAGGCGACACCCCGCTTCTTGCCCTGTTGCTTGAGGGCGTTGAGCAGCGTCACGATGATGCGTGTGCCGCTGGCGCCGATCGGGTGGCCGAGAGCCGTGCCGCCGCCGTTCACGTTGATCTTGTCGTGCGGGATGCCGATGTCGCGCATCGCGAACATGGCGACGCAGGCGAACGCCTCGTTGACTTCCCACAGTTCGACTTCGTCCGCGCTCCAGCCGGCCTTGTCGAGGACCTTCTCGATCGCGCCGATCGGGGCGACGGTGAACTGCGCGGGTTCCTGCGCATGCGCGGCCATGGCGACGATCTTTGCCACCGGCTGCTGGCCATTGGCCTTGGCGACGCTTTCGCGGCTCAGAACCACGGCCGCCGCACCGTCGGAGATCGAGGAGGAGGTCGCTGCGGTGATCGTGCCGTCCCTGGCGAAGGCGGGGCGCAGCTGCGGGATCTTGTCGGGCCGGCCCTTGCCGGGCTGTTCGTCGTGCTCGACGGTGACTTCGCCCTTGCGGGTCGTGAATGTGACCGGGACCACTTCGTCGGCAAAGGCACCGCTGTCGATCGCGGCATTCGCGCGGCGTAGCGATTCGATCGAGTATTCGTCCATTTCCTCGCGCGTCATCTGGTAGTCATTGGCGGTTTCCTGCGCGAAAGTGCCCATCGCGCGGCCTTCTTCGTACGCGTCCTCGAGCCCGTCGAGGAACATGTGGTCATAGGTGGTGTCGTGCCCGAGGCGCGCGCCGCTGCGGTGCTTCTTGAGCAGGTAGGGGGCATTGGTCATGCTCTCCATCCCGCCCGCGACGACATAGTCCACCGTGCCGCTGGCGAGCGCTTCGGCGCCCATGATGACCGTCTGCATGCCGCTGCCGCAGACCTTGTTGACGGTGGTCGCCTGCACCGACTTGGGCAGGCCTGCCTTGATCGATGCCTGCCGCGCGGGCGCCTGGCCCAGCCCGGCGGGCAGCACGCAGCCCATGTAGGTACGGTCGAAACTGTCAACCGGCACGCCCGAGCGCTCGACGGCGGCCTTCACTGCCGTGGCCCCGAGATCGGTGGCCGAGACATCGGCAAGCGCGCCCTGCATGCCGCCCATCGGGGTACGGGCGTAAGACAGGATGACGACGGGATCGGATGCGCTGAACTGGGTCATGCTTGTGTATGTCCTTCGGTTCTGGAATATCGGTTGCCAATGGCGACCTATCTGGTGGCCCACAACCTAGTGCTGCGATGCAGCAATATCAAACGGAGAGAGCAATGGCGGACGACCGGAAAACCGAAATGGAAGCCGTATTGCGCAAGCAGCGCACCGCGCACCACCAGATGCGCCCCGAACCGCTGGCGCTGCGCAAGGACCGCATCCAGCGCGCGATGAAGCTGCTCACCGATCATGCCGACGACCTGTGCAAGGTGATGGCCGCCGATTTCGGCAATCGCTCGCCGCACCAGTCGATGATCACCGACATCGCCGGCACGGTGAATTTCGGCAAATACTGCCTCAAGCACATGGACAAGTGGTCGCGCCCCGAAAAGCGCCATGTCCAGTTCCCGCTCGGCCTGCTGGGTGCGAAGGCCGAGGTGCGCTACGAGCCCAAGGGCGTGGTGGGCATCCTCAGCCCGTGGAACTTCCCCGTCAATCTCAGCTTCGGCCCGCTGATGCAGATCTTCGCGGCGGGCAATCGCGCGATGATCAAGCCGAGCGAGTTCACCGAGAAGACCAGCCTGCTGACCAAGGAACTGGTGGAGGAATATTTCACCCCCGACGAATGCGCGGTGTTCACCGGCGGGCCCGAAGTCGCCGCGGCGTTCAGCGAACTGCCGTTCGACCACCTGATTTTCACCGGTTCGACCGCGACCGGGCGCAAGGTGATGGAATCGGCGGCCAAGAACCTTGTCCCCGTCACGCTCGAACTGGGCGGCAAAAGCCCGGTGTTCCTCGGCGAAAGTGCCGATTTCGCCAAGGCGGGCGAGCGGGTGGCATTGGGCAAGATGCTCAATGCGGGCCAGATCTGCCTCGCGCCCGATTACCTCTATGTCCCCGAAAGCAAGCAGGACGAGGCAATCCACGGCGTGTGGCAGGGCACGGCCAACATGTACCCCACGCTGCTCGATAACGAGGACTACGCCAGCGTCGTCACCGACCGCCATTTTGACCGCCTGCAGGAGCTGGTTGCCGATGCGCGCGACAAGGGCGCAGAGGTGATCGAGGTCAATCCCGGGAACGAGGATTTCTCCAACACCAATGCGCGCAAGATGCCGCTGACGATCCTCAAGAACGTCAATGACGACATGCGCGCGATGCAGGAGGAAATCTTCGGCCCGGTCCTGCCGGTGAAGACCTATCGCCACATCGACGAGGCGATCGATTACGTGAACGACCACGATCGCCCGCTGGGCCTGTATTTCTTCGGCCAGGACAGCGACGAGCGCGAGAAGGTGCTGTCGCGGACGATCAGCGGCGGTGTGACGGTCAACGACGTTATCTTCCACGTGTCGATGGAAGACCTGCCGTTCGGCGGAGTCGGACCGAGCGGGATGGGCAGCTATCACGGGGTCGAGGGCTTCCGCGAATTCAGCCACGCACGCAGCATCTATACCCAGCCCAAGATCGACGTCGCCAAGCTGGGCGGATTAAAGCCGCCCTATGGGCCCGCGACTGAAAAAGCGGTCAAAACGATGATGAAGTAACACCCCGGGGCAGGGGGTGTGCGCGGGGTGCGGAATTGTTGCGAATTGTTCGCATTTCTGCACCCTTGCGCCATCTGGGTGAGGGGCCTAGAGGCGGGCGCGAACCAAGCTTTACGCCTAGGAATCATTCGTGGTCGACCTCGAACAATACCTGCCCATCCTGATCTTCCTGATATTCGCCGCAGGGCTTTCGGCGCTCTTCGTCTTCCTGCCGATGGGCGTGTCGCGGCTGACCGGAGCGCACAAGCCCGATGCCGAGAAGCTTAGCGAATATGAATGCGGTTTCCCCGCCTTCGAAGACCCGCGCAGCCAGTTCGACGTCAAGTTCTACCTCGTGGCGATCAGCTTCCTGCTGTTCGATCTCGAGGCCTCGTTCCTGTTTCCCTGGGCGGTAAGCCTCGAATACACCGGCTGGACCGGCTGGATCGCGATGATCATCTTCCTCGGCATTCTGGCGGTCGGCCTGGCCTATGAATGGAAGATGGGCGCACTGGACTGGGAATGACATGAGCAATTCGACCATCATCACCCCGCCGCAGACCGTGCCCGCCGCGCAGGGCGGCGAAACCCGCCAGCCCGACGCGGACTATTTCAACGCGCTCCAGACCGAGGTGAACGACAAGGGGTTCCTCGTCACCAGCACCGAGGACCTGTTCCAGTGGGCGCGCACCGGGTCGCTGTGGTGGATGACCTTCGGCCTCGCCTGCTGCGCGGTCGAGATGATCCACGTCAACATGCCGCGTTACGACATGGAGCGCTTCGGCGTCGCTCCGCGCGCCTCGCCGCGGCAGAGCGACGTGATGATCGTCGCCGGTACGCTGTGCAACAAGATGGCGCCCGCGCTGCGCAAGGTCTACGACCAGATGTCGGAGCCCAAATACGTCATCTCGATGGGCAGCTGCGCAAATGGCGGCGGCTATTACCATTACAGCTATTCGGTGGTGCGCGGCTGCGACCGTATCGTCCCCGTCGACATCTATGTTCCCGGGTGCCCGCCGACCGCCGAAGCGCTGCTTTACGGCGTGATGCAGCTGCAGCGGAAAATCCGCCGCGCGGGCACGATCGAGAGGTAGGGCGCAATGGCTACGCTACATTCCGCACCCCGCTTCACGCAGATCGACGGGCTGAAGGACACGCTGGGCGGGGCGCTCGGCGCGCACTTGCTCGATGTGCATGAAGAGCACGGCGAACTGCTGTTCACCGTGAAGCGCGACAGCATCGAGGACGTGCTGCGCATCCTGCGCGATGACCACAAGTACCAGCAGCTGATGGAAATCGCCGGGGTCGACTATCCGAGCCGCGCGGAGCGGTTCGAAGTCGTCTACATGCTGCTGTCGCTGACCACGAACAACCGCATCATGGTCAAGTGTTCGGCGAGCGAGGACACGCCGGTCCCGACGGCGACGACGCTGTGGCCCAATGCGGGCTGGCTCGAGCGCGAAGTGTTCGACATGTACGGCGTGCTCTTCGCGGGCAACACCGACCTGCGCCGGATCCTCACCGATTACGGCTTCGAAGGGCACCCCTTCCGCAAGGATTTCCCGCTCACCGGCTATCACGAGCTGCGCTATTCGGAAGACGAGAAGCGCGTGGTCTACGAACCGGTCGAGCTCGCACAGGACCTGCGCCAGTTCGACTTCATGAGTCCCTGGGAAGGGGCCGATTACGTGCTGCCGGGTGACGAGAAGGCGGATGTCCCGCCGGTCGACGAACCCAAGACCACCGAAACGCCCAAGGACACGGGTGCGGGCAAGAAAACCGACGAACATGCGGCCGACAAGGTCAGCGCCGGTGCCCCGGCCGAGGAGGACGGCGGCGAGAACGCCCCGGCTCCCGAACCGACCGAGGACCAGCCCGCACGCGCCGAGCGCGAGGGCAAGACCACCGACACCGCCGAAGCGACCGAGCCGGATACGCCGGATAACGATGCCGGCGGCCCCGCGCCTGCGGCCGGGAAGCGCAAGCCATGAAGCGGCTGCTCCTGATTGCCCTCCCGCTGGCACTCGCCGGGTGTTCTTCGGAACCCGCCGAGCAGGAAAGCGCCGACGATTTCGCCAGCCGTATCGGCCAGGACGGCAATGCCGCTGGCGGACCGCAGGCCGATCCCGACCTGCCCAACACTGCAAGCGTTGCGGCGCCCGGCGGTGCCGATCTGACCCAGCTTCAGAAGCTGGGCGATATCGGCGGCGTTGACCTGGGTGCGCGCGACGGCGGCTGCACGCTGATGGTCGGCAAGGACGAAATTCTGATCGCCGGTGCGCCCGATGACGCCTCGGTCCCCGGCAAGGCGGTCGTGCGCGTGGGCGACAGCCTGGTGCTGACCGATGCCGCGGCGGGTGGTCTCGACGCCATCCGCGACGGGACCAGCTTCGCGGGCGAAGGCTTCACTGTATCGGTCGCCCCCGCTGCGGGCACCGAGCAACGCCGTCCCGCAAATGTCACCGTGACCGACGCGGCGGGAAAGACGCAAAGCTACAGCGGTAACTGGATCTGTTCATGAGCCACGCCATGCATCTGGAAGAGTCGCCGACCACCGGCGACGAAGTGATCACCAATTACACGATCAACTTCGGGCCCCAGCACCCCGCGGCGCACGGCGTGCTGCGCATGGTGATGGAGCTCGACGGCGAGATCATCGAACGGATCGATCCGCATGTCGGCCTGCTGCACCGCGGCACCGAAAAGCTGATCGAGCACAAGACCTATCTGCAGGCGCTGCCCTATTTCGACCGGCTCGACTATTGTTCGCCGCTGGCGCAGGAATACAGCTACGTCCTCGCGATCGAGAAGCTGCTCAATGTCGAGGTGCCCGAACGCGCGCAATACCTGCGCGTGCTGTTCGCCGAGCTGACCCGCATCTGCAATCACATGCTCAATATCGGCGCCCATGTCATGGATGTCGGCGCGATGACGCCGAACCTGTGGGTGTTCGAGCTGCGCGAAGACTGCATGAACTTCTTCGAGCGTGCCTCGGGTGCGCGCATGCACAGCGCCTGGTTCCGCCCCGGCGGCGTCCACCAGGACGTGCCCGAAAAGCTGTTGGTCGACATCGGCAACTGGGTCGATGGCCGGCTCCAGGAACTGTTCGGCGATGCGATGAGCCTCGTGCTCGACAACCGCATCTTCAAGCAGCGCAATGTCGATATCGCCGTGGTCAGCAAGGACGATGCGGTCGCCTGGGGTTTCTCCGGCCCGATGATCCGCGCTGCAGGCATCCCGTGGGACCTGCGCAAGTCGCAGCCTTACGACGTCTACGAGCGGATGGAATTCGACATTCCCGTGGGCACCAATTCCGACTGCTACGACCGTTTCGTGGTGCGCGTGAAGGAAGTCTACGAAAGCGCGAAGATCATCAAGCAGTGCCTGGCGCAGATGCCCGGCGGGCCGATCTGCTCCGACGACCGCAAGGTCTCGCCGCCCAAGCGCGCCGAGATGAAGCAGTCGATGGAAGCGCTGATCCATCACTTCAAGCTCTACACCGAAGGGTTCCACGTCCCCGCCGGCGAAGTCTATGTCGCGACCGAAAGCCCCAAGGGCGAATTCGGCGTCTATCTGGTCAGCGACGGGTCGAACAAACCCTATCGCTGCAAGATCCGGCCGACCGCGTTCAGCCATTTGCAGGCGATGGACTTCATGAGCCGCGGCCATATGCTGCCCGACGCCACCGCCATTCTCGGCGCCATCGACGTCGTGTTCGGGGAGTGTGACCGGTGATCGCGCGCGAAGTGGTCATCTTCATCGCGGCATTTGCGGCATTCGCCTCGGCGGTTGCTGCCTATCTGTTCGCCTTCCATGGCGAAAGCTCGCTCAAGGAAATCCTTTCGACGGCCTTCGCTGCCGTCATCGGTCTCTATGTGGGCCGTTATGTCGAACGCAGGTTGATCAATGGCTGACCGTTCCCTCGCTCCCGATACCCCCGAGCTGCGCGAGCGCTGGGGCGGTTTCGAGTTCACCGAAAGCTACCGGGCCCGTGCCGACAGGGCGATTGCGCGCTATCCCGAAGGGCGCCAGCGCTCGGCAGTGATGCCGCTGCTCGACCTCGCCCAGCGCCAGGTGGGTGAAGAAACAAACACGCAGGGCTGGCTGCCGCTGCCGGTGATCGAATATGTCGCCGATTACCTCGACATGCCGGTGATCCGCGTGCTCGAGGTTGCGACCTTCTACTTCATGTACAACCTCCGGCCCGTGGGTAAGTACCACGTGCAGGTGTGCGGCACGACGCCGTGCATGCTGCGTGGTTCGGACGGCCTTCTCGCCACCTGCAGCAAGCGCGGGATGAAGAAGGGGCACGTCTCCGAAGACGGGTTGTGGACGCTGACCGAAGTCGAATGCATGGGCAATTGCGCGACTGCGCCGATGGTCCAGATCAACGACGACAATTACGAAGACCTGACCCCCGAGCGCCTCGATGCGGTGCTCGACGCACTGGCCAAGGGCGAGCAACCCAAGACCGGCACGCAGGAACCCGGCCGCCACACCAGCGAACCCGCCGGTGGGCCGACCACGCTGACCGAGATGGTCGATGCCAATCACGATTACCGGAAGGAATGGTGATGGAGATCGTCACTATCCTCGTCGCGCTGGTGCTCGCCTGGATCGCCTGGAAGGTGCTGGTGGGCCTCGTGAAATTCGGCGTTCTCGCGCTTATCGCGGTCGCTGCCATCTATTTCCTCTCGCAAGGGGGCGCATTCTGATGCTTGCCGACAAGGATCGCATCTTCACCAATGTCTACGGCTTCCAGGACTGGGGCCTCAAGGCGGCGCAGCAGCGCGGCGACTGGGACGATACCAAATCGCTGATCGCGCGCGGCCATGACAGCATCATCGACGAGATGAAGGCTTCGGGCCTGCGCGGGCGGGGCGGGGCAGGCTTCCCCACCGGCCTGAAATGGTCGTTCATGCCGAAGGAATCGAAGGACGGCCGTCCCAGCTTCCTCGTCATCAATGCCGACGAGTCCGAACCCGGCAGTTGCAAGGACCGCGAGATCATCCGCCACGATCCGCACAAGCTGATCGAAGGCGCGCTGGTCGCCGGCTATGCAATGCGTGCTCGCGCGGCCTATATCTATATCCGCGGCGAATACATCCGTGAGGCGGAGACGCTTCAGGCCGCGATCGACGAAGCCTATGATGCGGGGCTGATCGGCAAGAACGCCAGCAAATCGGGCTACGATTTCGACGTCTTCCTGCACCGCGGTGCAGGGGCCTATATCTGCGGCGAAGAGACCGCGATGATCGAGAGCCTCGAGGGCAAGAAGGGCCAGCCGCGGCTCAAGCCCCCGTTCCCCGCGGGAGCAGGCCTCTACGGCTGCCCGACCACGGTCAACAATGTCGAATCGATTGCCGTCGTGCCAACCATCCTGCGCCGGGGCGCATCGTGGTTCAGCTCGTTCGGGCGCGAGAACAACAAGGGCACCAAGCTCTTCCAGATCAGCGGCCATGTGAACAAGCCCTGCGTGGTCGAGGAAGCGCTCAGCATTCCGTTCAGCGAGCTGATCGAGAAGCATTGCGGCGGTATCCGCGGCGGCAAGGACAATCTACTCGCGGTGATCCCGGGCGGATCGTCGGTGCCGCTGGTTCCGGCCGAGCAGATCTGGGATGCGCCGATGGATTTCGACGGGCTCAAGGAGCTCGGCTCGGGTCTCGGCACTGCCGGCGTCATCGTGATGGACAAGTCGACCGACATCGTCCGCGCGATCAGCCGCATCAGCTATTTCTACAAGCACGAGAGCTGCGGCCAGTGCACGCCCTGCCGCGAAGGCACGGGCTGGATGTGGCGGATGATGGAACGCCTGCGCACCGGCGATGCCGCGATCGAGGAAATCGACATGCTGCAGCAGGTCACCAAGCAGGTCGAAGGCCATACCATCTGCGCGCTGGGCGATGCGGCTGCCTGGCCAATCCAGGGCCTGATCCGCCACTTCCGCCCCGAGCTCGAGCGCCGGATCGAAGAACACAACGCCAAATTTGCCGAGGCAGCGGAATAATGCCCAAAGTCACCGTAGACGGACAGGAAATCGAGGTCCCCGATGGCGCGACCGTCCTTCAGGCCTGCGAGCTTGCGGGCAAGGAAATCCCGCGCTTCTGCTATCACGAGCGGCTGAGCATCGCCGGCAACTGCCGCATGTGCTTGGTCGAAGTGAAGCCCGGACCGCCCAAGCCGCAGGCGAGCTGTGCGCTGCCGGCTACCGACGGGCAGGAAATCCGCACCGACAGCGAAATGGTCAAGACCGCGCGCGAAGGCGTGATGGAATTCCTGCTCATTAACCATCCGCTCGACTGCCCGATCTGCGACCAGGGCGGCGAATGCGACCTGCAGGACCAGTCGGTCGCCTATGGCCGCGGGGCCACGCGCTACGAAGAAAACAAGCGCGCAGTGACCGAGAAATACATGGGCCCGCTGATCAAGACGGTCATGACCCGCTGCATCCACTGCACCCGCTGCGTGCGCTTCTCCGAAGAGATCGCCGGCGTGGACGAAATCGGCGCGCTCTATCGCGGCGAGGACATGCAGATCACCACCTATCTCGAGCAGGCGGCCGAGCATGAGCTGTCGGCCAATGTGATCGACCTGTGCCCGGTCGGCGCGCTGACCAGCCGCCCCTATGCCTTCGAAGCGCGCCCGTGGGAGCTCAAGAAGACGCTCAGCATCGACGTCTCGGATGCGGTGGGGTCGAACATCCGGCTCGACAGCCGTGGCCGCGAAGTCATGCGCGCGCTCCCGCGCATCAATGACGACGTCAACGAGGAATGGATCTCGGACAAGACCCGCTACCAGGTCGACGGCCTGTCGAAGCGGCGCCTGGACAAGGTCTTCATGCGCAAGCGCGGCAAGCTGCAACCGGCGAGCTGGGACGAGGCGTTCAAGGCGATCGCCAAGGCCAAGCCGGGTAACAGCATTGCCGCCATCGCGGGCGACATGGTCGATTGCGAAACCATGTTCGCCGCCAAGACGCTGCTCAAGGCCTGCGGTTCGTCGCTGATCGAAGGCCGCCAGACCGGCATGGATTACGACGTGTCGAATCTGGCCGCGGTCAATTTCAATTCGACCTTTGCGGGTATCGAAACCGCCGATGCTATCCTGATCGTCGGCAGCCACATCCGCTGGGAAGCGCCGCTGGTCAACGTGCGGATCCGCAAGGCGGTGAAGCGCGGCGCCAGGGTCTTCGTGGTCGGTCCGCAGTGGGACACGACCTATCCGGCGCAGTTCCTCGGCGAGGACCTCGCAGTGCTTGGCGAATTGCCCAAGGAGGTGGTCGATGCCTTCGCCGGCGCCGAACGGCCCGCCATCATCATGGGCGGCGCGGCGCTCGCCAAGGGCGCGCTGGGGGCAGGCCTCGCCTTTGCCGAAACGCACAAGCTGGTGCGCGAGGGCTGGAACGGCTTCAACGTGCTGCACTTCAGCGCAGCACGGATGGGCGGATTGATGCTCGGTTTCGCGCAGAAGGGCGGGATGAAGGACATCGCCGCGGCAGGGCCCAAGGTGGTCATCAGCCTGGGCGCCGACGAGATGGATTTCGAACCCTTCGCGGACAGCCTGAAGGTCTATATCGGCCATCACGGCGACAAGGGCGCGCATGCGGCGGACATCATCCTGCCGGGTTCGAGCTTCGCCGAGAAGGACGGGACCTACGTCAATACCGAAGGCCGCGTGCAGTTCGCCGAACGCGCTGTGTTCGCGCCGGGTGACGCGCGCGAGGACTGGACGATCCTGCGCGCGCTGGCCGATGCGCTCAAGGTCGAGGTCGGCTTCGACAGCTTTGCCGAATTGCAGGCCAACATGATCCGCGAAGTCCCCGCGCTGGGCGAGGAAGGCCTTGCCGCTTATGGCGACTTGCCCAAGGGTGGCAGCACGGCCAAGGCGGAAGGGCGGATCACCGCCTATCCGATCACGGACTTCTACCTCACCAATCCCATCGCCCGCGCCAGCGCGGTGATGCAGCAATGTTCGAGCGAACTGCTCGGCAGCGGCGAGCTTGCGGAGGCCGCGGAATGACCGAATTCTTCCAATCGCTGGGCATGACCTACGAATGGGCCTGGGGTCTTGCGACCTTTGCCGGGATCCTGCTGATCGCGCTGCCGCTGATGCTCAGCGTCGCGATGGTCATCTATGTCGACCGCAAGGTGTGGGCGGCGATCAACCTGCGCCGCGGTCCCAATGTGGTAGGCCCGTTCGGCCTGCTGCAGAGCTTTGCCGACGGGTTGAAGGTGTTCCTGCAGGAAACGATCATTCCCTCGGCGGCGAACAAGGGGATCTTTCTCCTCGCTCCGATCCTCACCTTCACCGTCGCGCTCGGCGCGTGGGCGGTGGTGCCGTTCAGCGCCGAAGCGGTGCTGGCGGACATCAACATCGGCCTGCTCTACATTCTCGCGATCAGTTCGCTGTCGGTGTACGGCGTGGTGATGAGCGGGTGGGCGAGTAACTCGAAATACCCGTTCTTCTCGGCCATGCGCGCCGCTGCGCAGATGATCAGCTACGAAGTCTCGATCGGCTTCATCCTGGTGTGCGTCGTGCTGTTCGCGGGCACGTTCAATCTGAACGACATCGTCCGCGCGCAGGAAGGCTTCGGCCTCGGCTTCATCAACGCCTATGGCATCCATCCGCTGCTGTTCCCGATGTGGGTGATGTTCTTCATCAGCTCGCTCGCGGAAACGCAGCGCGTGCCGTTCGATCTGACCGAGGCGGAAAGCGAACTCGTCGCCGGGTACCAGACCGAATATAGCTCGATGAGCTTCGCGCTGTTCTGGCTGGGCGAATATGCCAACATCCTGCTGATGTGCATTCTCAATGCGCTGCTGTTCTGGGGTGGCTGGCTGCCGCCGTTCGACTGGGCGCCGCTCTATTACGTGCCCGGGATCGTCTGGCTGCTGCTCAAGACCTTCTTCTTCTTCTTCATGTTCAGCTGGGTGATGGCGACCGTACCGCGCTATCGCTACGACCAGCTGATGCGCCTGGGCTGGAAGGTGTTCCTTCCCATCAGCCTCGGCTTCGTCGTCGTCATTTCGGGCTATCTGATGGCCACGGGACATTACGGATGAGTATCGCGCAAACCATCAAGGCGTTCACCCTGTGGGAGTTCGTGAAGGCGCATGCCCTCACGCTGAAGTATTTCTTCAAGCCCAAGGTCACGATCAACTACCCGTTCGAAAAGAACCCGATCTCGCCCCGCTTCCGCGGCGAGCATGCGCTGCGCCGCTATCCCAACGGGGAAGAACGCTGCATCGCTTGCAAGCTGTGCGAGGCCGTCTGCCCCGCGCAGGCGATCACGATCGAGAGCGAACCGCGCGAGGACGGCAGCCGCCGCACCACGCGCTACGACATCGACATGACCAAGTGCATCTATTGCGGCTTCTGTCAGGAAGCCTGCCCGGTGGATGCCGTGGTCGAGGGGCCGAACTTCGAATACGCCACCGAAACGCGTGAAGAACTGCTGTACGACAAGGCCAAGCTGCTGGCGAACGGGGACAAGTGGGAGCGGGCGATCGCCGCGAACCTTGAAGCCGATGCGCCCTATCGCTAGGGGCCGCGCGTGACTGGGGCATACCAACTCACCACCATTTCCGTCATCCCCGCGCAGGCGCGGATCCATCAGGCGGCAGTGGCACCATGCAACGTTATCCGGACCCCCGCCTTTGCGGGCGTGACGCAAGAGGTTTGAGGGAAAAGTGATACAGACTATCGCCTTTTACCTGTTCGCAGCACTGGTCATCGCCAGCGCCGTCATGGTCATCATGTCGCGCAACCCGGTGCATTCGGTGCTGTGGCTGATCCTCGCCTTCTTCAATGCGGCCGGGCTGATGGTCCTCGTCGGCGCCGAATTCATCGCCGCGCTGATGGTCATCGTCTATGTGGGCGCAGTCGCGGTGCTGTTCCTGTTCGTGGTGATGATGCTCGACATCGACTTTGCCGAACTGCGCGCGGGCTTCATCAAGAACTTCCCGCTGGGTATCGCGATCGCGCTGGTGCTCGCTGCCGAGCTGATCTTCGGGATCGGTGCCTATCAGGCCGGGCGGATCGACCTGGGCGTCGCCAGCGGCGCTGCTGCCCCCATCCTCGGGGAATCCAATACCGCCAGCATCGGCGCGGTGCTGTACCGCGACTATATCTTCCTGTTCGAAGCCGCAGGCCTGATCCTGCTGGTGGCAATGGTCGGCGCGATCGTGCTGACGCACCGTAAGCGCCCCGACGGTGCGCGCGGCCAGCAGGACATTACCCGCCAGGTGCGCCGCAATCCGGACGAGGCAACCGTCATGAAACAGCCCGAAGTGGGCAGGGGGGTCGAGCTGTGATCGGCATCGAACACTATATCGTGGTCAGCGCGATCCTGTTCGTGCTGGGCGTGCTGGGTATTTTCCTGAACCGGAAGAACATCATCGTCATCCTGATGGCGATCGAACTGATCCTGCTCAGCGTCAATCTCCAGCTGGTCGCGTTCAGTGCCTTTCTCGGCGATCTGGTGGGCCAGGTCTTCGCCATGTTCGTACTGACCGTGGCAGCGGGCGAAGCCGCCGTCGGTCTCGCCATTCTCGTCACCTATTTCCGTAGCCGTGGCACGATTGCCGTCGACGACGTCGACCGGTTGAAGGGATAAGCACCCGTGCACCCGATCCTCTTTATCGTATTCCTGCCGCTGCTGGCGGCGCTCGTCGCCGGCCTGACCAACAAGGCCGCGCCGCCGGTCTTCGCCAAGGCGGTAACCACCGGGGCGCTGTTCATCAGCGCCGCGCTCAGCTGGCCGATTTTCCTCGGCTTCGTCGGCGGATCGTCCGAAGCGACCGTGGTGCCGGTGCTTACCTGGATCCAGTCGGGCACGCTGGCATTCGACTGGGCGCTGCGCGTCGATACGCTGACCGCGGTCATGCTGGTGGTGATCAACACCGTTTCCGCGCTCGTCCACCTCTACAGCTGGGGCTATATGGACGAAGACCCCGACCAGCCGCGGTTCTTCGCCTATCTGTCGCTGTTCACCTTCGCCATGCTGATGCTGGTGACGGCGGACAACCTCGTCCAGATGTTCTTCGGTTGGGAAGGCGTGGGCCTGGCATCCTACCTGCTGATCGGTTTCTGGTTCCGCAAGCCGAGTGCCAATGCCGCCGCGATCAAGGCCTTCGTGGTCAACCGCGTCGGCGACCTCGGCTTCATGCTGGGCATTTTCGGCACATATCTGGTGTTCGACACCGTCTCGATCACCGAAATCCTCGCCGCCGCGCCCGCGATGAGCGGGGCGACGATCGGTTTCCTTGGCTTCACCGTGCAGACGATGGACGTGCTGTGCATCCTGCTGTTCATCGGCGCGATGGGCAAATCGGCGCAGCTCGGCCTGCACACCTGGCTGCCCGACGCGATGGAAGGCCCGACGCCGGTGTCGGCACTGATCCATGCCGCGACCATGGTGACCGCGGGCGTGTTCATGGTCTGCCGCCTTTCGCCCATGTTCGAAACCGCGCCCGTGGCGCTGGGCATGGTGACCTTCATCGGCGCTGCCACCTGCATCTTTGCCGCCACAGTCGGCACCACGCAGTGGGACATCAAGCGCGTGATCGCCTATTCGACCTGTTCGCAGCTGGGCTACATGTTCTTTGCAGCGGGCGTCGGCGCATATGGCGTGGCGATGTTCCACCTGTTCACTCATGCCTTCTTCAAGGCGCTGCTGTTCCTGGGTGCGGGCTCGGTCATCCATGCGATGCACCACGAACAGGACATGCGCTATTACGGCGAGCTGCGGAAGCACATCCCGCTGACCTTCTGGGCGATGATGATGGGGACGCTGGCGATTACCGGCGTCGGCATCTATCATCTTGGCGCGGGCTTCGCCGGCTTCTGGTCGAAGGACGCGATCCTCGAAGTGGCCTATGGCCGCGGGACCGAGCTGGGCAATTTCGCCTTCTGGATGGGCACCTTCGCCGCGCTGCTGACCAGCTTCTACAGCTGGCGGCTGATGTTCCTCACCTTCTGGGGCAAGCCGCGCTGGATCGAGAGCGAGCACATCCAGCATTCGGTTCACAAGACCCCCGCCGAAGCGGGCGAGGACACGACCGGCGGCTATCATCCGCATGAAAGCCCGCTGTCGATGCTGATCCCGCTGGGCGTGCTGTCGATCGGTGCGGTCCTAGCCGGACAGATTTTCGCGCCGACCTTCCTCGATGATGCCGCGTTCTGGGGCAGCTCGATCTTCTACAACGAACCGCTCATCCACGCGATGCACGGCGTGCCCTATCTGGTGAAATACGCCGCCTTCATCGTCATGCTGATCGGCCTGTTCGTCGCCTGGCTGGCCTATATCAAGGACACCAGCATTCCGGGCAAGACGGCCGAACAGCTCGGGCCGATCTACCGCTTCCTCTACAACAAGTGGTATTTCGACGAGCTCTATCACTATCTCTTCATCGTCCCCGCCTTCTGGCTGGGGCGCCAGTTCTGGAAACTCGGCGATGTCGGCACGATCGACCGCTTCGGCCCCAATGGCATTGCCTGGGTGGTCGAGAAGGGGGCCGTTGGCGCCCGCCGCTTCCAGACCGGATATCTATATAGCTATGCGCTGGTGATGCTCCTCGGGCTCGTCGCCGCCATCACCTGGGTGCTGTTCTGATGGAATTCCCCATCCTTTCGCTGATGCTCGCCGTGCCGCTGGCCGGCGCTATCGCCTGCCTGTTCCTCGGTGCGCACACCGCGCGCATGGTCGCACTGGTGGCCACGCTGGTCGATCTCGCGCTCGGCGTGTTGCTGTGGCTCAATTACGACATTGGCGGGGCGCAGTGGCAGTTCACCGAGCGCGCGGAGATATTCGCGGGCTTCAGCTATGCGCTGGGGATCGACGGGATCGCGCTGATGCTGATCATGCTCAGCGTGTTCCTGATGCCCATCTGCATCCTCGCCAGCTGGGACGCGATCAGCAAGCGCGTCGGCGAATACATGAGCGCCTTCCTGCTGATGGAAGTGCTGATGATCGGCGTCTTCGCCTCGCAGGACATGTTCCTGTTCTACATCTTCTTCGAAGCCGGCCTGATCCCGATGTACCTGATCATCGGCGTATGGGGCGGCGATAACCGCATCTACGCCTCGTACAAATTCTTCCTCTACACGCTGCTCGGCTCGGTCCTGATGCTGATCGCAATGCTGTGGATGGCGAACGAAGCGGGCACGACCGATATCCCGACGCTGCTGAACTACGACTTCTCGCCGCAGGCGCAGACCTGGCTGTGGCTGGCCTTCTTCGCCAGCTTCGCCGTGAAGATGCCGATGTGGCCGGTGCATACCTGGCTGCCCGATGCCCACGTGCAAGCGCCGACCGCCGGATCGGTCATCCTCGCGGGCGTGCTGCTCAAGCTCGGCGGCTACGGGTTCATCCGCTTCAGCCTGCCGATGTTCCCCGAAGCCAGCGCGCAGTTCACCTGGTTCGTCTTCGTCCTGTCGATGATCGCGGTGATCTACACCTCGCTCGTCGCGCTGGTGCAGAGCGACATGAAGAAGCTGATCGCCTATTCCTCGGTCGCGCATATGGCGATCGTGACCGCGGGCATCTTCGCGTTCAACGCGCAGGGCATCGAAGGCGCGGTGATGGTCATGCTGGGCCACGGGCTGGTCTCGGGCGCGCTGTTCCTGTGCGTCGGCGTCATCTACGACCGGCTGCACACGCGCGAGATCGCGCGCTATGGCGGCCTCGCCATCAACATGCCGCGCTATGCGCTGTTCTTCCTGCTGTTCACCATGGCCTCGATCGGCCTGCCGGGCACCAGCAACTTCGTCGGCGAATTCCTTGCGCTGGCGGGCCTCTACAAGGTCTCGACGCTGGTCACGCTGGTCTGCACCACCGGGATCATCCTCGGTGCCGCCTACATGCTGTATCTCTACCGCCGCGTCGTCTTCGGGCTTCAGGTCAACGAAGATGCCGCGCGCATGCCCGACCTCAACGCCCGCGAATGGGCCATGCTCGCCCCGATCGCAGCCGCCGTGCTGTGGATGGGCGTCTATCCGGAAAGCTTCCTAGCCCCCATGCGTCAGGATATTGCCGCTCTCGAGGCGCGCGTGGCACGCGCCGCACCCGATTTCGATGCCGACAACACCATCGGCACGCCGCGCGAACACAATGCCAATTACGTCGGATTCGCGCATGGCGAAGCCCGCGGTGAAGAGGGAGCGCACTGATGTCCTACGCTACCTCGCTCTATCTCACCGCGGCGGAAATCGGCCTGTCGATCACCGCGCTCGTCCTGCTGCTGCTTGCCGCGTGGAACGGGGACCGGTCCGCCCGCCTGTTGACCATCATCGCCGTGGCCGCGCTCGTCGGTGCAGCGATCTTCAGCATCGGCCTGTTCGAACGCAGCGCAAGCGAAGTCGCCGGGCGGGCCTTCGGCGATCTTTACCGCGCCGATGCCTTCGGCAGCTTCGGCAAGGTGCTGATCTATCTCGCCTCGGCGGCGGTCCTGATCGTCACCCCGCGTTTCTTCACCCAGCTGGGCGGCTACCGCGCCGAATATCCCGTGCTGATGCTGTTCAACGCGGTCGGCATGGGCATCATGGTGTCCGCCACCGACCTGATGACGCTCTACATCGGTCTCGAAATGTCGAGCCTGTCGAGCTACGTGCTGGCCAGCTTCCTGCGGCAGGACGACCGGTCGAGCGAGGCCGGGCTCAAGTACTTCGTGCTCGGTGCGCTGGCATCGGGCATCATCCTCTACGGCGTCAGCCTGGTCTACGGTTTCACCGGTTCGACCAATTACGACGGCATCCGCGCCGCCTTTGCGCTCGATTTCTCCACCGGTGCATTGTTCGGCGTCGTCTTCGTGCTGGCGGGTGTCGCCTTCAAGATCAGCGCCGTGCCGTTCCACATGTGGACCCCCGACGTCTACGAAGGCGCACCGACTCCGGTCACGGCCTTCTTCGCCAGCGCACCCAAGGTCGCGGCGATGGGCGTGCTGGTGCGGATCGCGATGGATCCCTTCGCGGGCGAAGTCGATGCCTGGCGGCAGATCATCATCTTCGCCGCGCTGGCATCGATTGTGGTGGGCGCGCTCGGCGCCATCGGGCAGCAGAACCTCAAGCGCCTGCTGGCCTATTCGTCGATCAACAACGTCGGCTTCATCCTCATCGGTCTAGCCGCCGCCACCGCCGCGGGCGTCGCCAGCGTGCTGACCTATCTGACGATCTACGTCGCCATGGTGATCGGAAGCTTCACCGCGCTGCTGATGCTGCGCGACCCGGCCGGTCAGAACCTCGAAACCTTCGCCGATATTGCCGGGCTCTCGACCCGGCGGCCGGCGCTCGCCTGGTGCCTGCTGGTGCTGATGTTCAGCCTCGCGGGCATTCCGCCGCTGTTCGGGTTCTGGGGTAAGTTCGTGGTGTTCCAGGCCGCCGTGCAGGCCGATCTGGTCGCACTGGCGGCTATCGGGATCGCCGCCAGCGTGATCGGCGCGTTCTATTACCTGAAGTTCATCAAGGTGATGTTCTTCGACGAACCCACGCGCGATGTCGAGACGAGCAGCCCAGTGAGCCACTGGGCCGTGCTGGGCGTGTGCGTCGCGATCCTGTCACCGCTCGGCTACCTGCTGACCATCCCGCTGGGTGAATGGACGGCGCAGGCCGCGGCATCCTTCGTCGCTGCGATGTGATCCGCTTCGTAACCGAAACCGGTTCGACCAATTCCGATCTCGCCGCGCAGGTGCGCGCGGGCGAGGTGGTGGCCGAGGGTCACTGGCTGGTGGCCGATCGGCAGGTCGCGGGGCGCGGGCGGCAGGGACGCAGCTGGTTCGACGGCAGCGGCAATTTCATGGGTTCGACCGCGGTTCGCATTTCGCCGCGCGATCCCGCCCCGGCAACGCTGGCGCTGGTCGCGGGCGTGGCGGCCTACGAGGCCGTATCCGCCGTGCTGGCCGAACCCGGCAAGCTGCGGCTCAAATGGCCCAACGATCTCATGCTCGGCGATGCCAAACTGGCCGGCATCCTGCTCGAACGCGAAGGCGACAGGATCATCGTCGGCATGGGCGTGAACCTGGCTGCTGCGCCCGACCTGCCCGACCGCAAGACCGTGGCGCTGGCCGAACTGGGCCCCGCGCCCGATCGCGACATGTTCGCCCGCACCCTGGCCGAGGCCTTCGACCGCGAACTCGAGCGGTGGCGCACCTACGGCCTCGAACCGCTCACGCGGCGCTGGGCCAGCGTGGCCCACCCGCCCGGCACGCGGCTGACCGTGCAACCGCCGGGCGAGGAGCGGATCGAAGGCGCCTTTGCCGGTTTGACCCCCGACGGCGCGTTGTCGCTGCGCTTGGCGGACGGATCGACCCGTGCCATCCATGCGGGCGACGTGATGCTCGCAAACGAGGAGAGCTGAGCCATGCTGCTCGCCGCCGATGTCGGAAATACCAATGTTGTCTTCGCGCTGATCGACAAGGGCGAGATCAAGGCGCGCTGGCGGATCGCCTCCGACCCGCGCCGGACGGGCGACGAATATGCCGTTTGGCTGCTGCAACTGGCCGAATTCCAGGGCTTCGACAGCGGCGAGATCGATCAGGTGATCATCGGCTCGGTCGTTCCCAAGGCGATCCACAATCTCACGGTCCTGTCGGAAAAGTATCTCGGGATCACGCCGCTCATCGCGGGCCAGGACAAGGCTGCCTGGGGAATCGAGCTGGATATCGAACAGCCCAGCTCGCTGGGTGCGGACCGCGCGCTCAACACCATTGCGGCGCATGCCAAGCACGACGGCGATCTTATCGTCATCGATTTCGGTACCGCGACGACATTCGACGTGGTCGATTTCAACGGCGCCTACAAGGGCGGCATCATTGCGCCCGGGATCAATCTGTCGCTTGACGCGCTGGTAGGGAACACGGCCAAATTGCCGCGGATCGCCATCGAGAAGCCCGAAAGCGACAGCGTCATCGGTCGCAACACCGAAGACCAGATGCTGATCGGGGTTTTCTGGGGCTATGTATCTCTGATCGAAGGACTTGTGGCCCGCATGAAGGCTGAAATCGGACGTCCCGCCAAAGTGGTCGCGACAGGGGGCCTGGCGATCCTGTTTGATGAACACACCGACCTGTTCGACGTGGTCGACCCCGACCTCACGCTCGAAGGGCTTGCCATTCTGGCAGGGCGCGCCGCGTGAAGAAGGACTTCACCCCCGAAGACGAACTGCTGTTCCTCGCGCTCGGCGGTTCGGGCGAAATCGGCATGAACGTCAATCTCTATGGCTGCCAGGGCAAATGGCTGATGGTCGATCTGGGAATGACCTTCTCGGGCGACCAGTATCCCGGCGTCGACCTGGTGTTCGCCGATCTGGAATTCATCGAGGAACGCGTCGACCAGCTCGAAGCCATCGTGCTGACGCATGCGCATGAAGACCACATCGGTGCGGTCCCCTATTTCGCCGCCGATCTCGGCGTGCCGATCTATGCCACGCCGTTCACCGCCGACCTCGTCCGTCGCAAGCTCAAGGAAGCGGGCCTGGTCGACGAGGTCGAGCTGCATGTCATCGAAGAGGACCACGGCCAGTTCGCCGTCGGCCCGTTCGAGGTGACCTATATCCCGCTCGCGCATTCGATCGCCGAAGGCAATGCGCTGCTGATCGATACCCCGCACGGGCGCATCTTCCACACCGGTGACTGGAAGCTCGACGAAGACCCCATCATCGGCGAACCGACGACCGAGGAAGAACTGGTCGCGATTGGCGACGAGGGCGTGCTGGCGCTGGTCTGCGACAGCACCAATGTCTTCAATCCCGCGCCGAGCGGTTCGGAAGGGGCGGTCTACAAGGGCTTGCTCGAGGAAGTGCAGCGCCATGCGGGCAAGCGGGTGATGGTGACCACCTTCGCCAGCAATGTCGCACGGCTCCAGACGCTGGGCGATGTCGCGCGCGAAACCGGCCGCCAGGTTTGCGTCGCCGGCCGCTCGCTCGACCGGATCATCGAGGTCTCGCAGGATAACGGCTATCTGCAGGACTTCCCCGACCCGGTCGATTTCGACACCGCGATGGGGCTGCCTCGCGGCGAAGTGCTGATCATTGCGACCGGCGGGCAGGGCGAGCCGCGCGCCGCGCTGGCGCGGGTGGCGGACGAAAACCACCCGATCGAACTGGTCAGCGGCGATGTCGTGCTGTTTTCGAGCCGGCAGATCCCGGGCAATGAACTGTCGATCGGGATCGTGCAGAACAAGCTCGCTGCGCGCGGTATCACCATGGTCACCGACCGGCAGAGCATGATCCACGTGTCGGGCCATCCGGGCCGCCCCGAGCTGGAAGCGCTCTATGGCTGGATCCGGCCGGACATCCTCGTCCCCGTGCATGGCGAGATGCGCCACATGCAGGAGCAGGGCAGGCTGGGCAAGGAATGCGCGATACCCGACCAGGTCGTCCAGCAGAACGGCGATCTCGTGCGGCTCGCGCCCGGCGCGCCCGGCAAGATTGCCGAAGTGAAGGCGGGCCGCCTGGTGCTCGATGGCGATCTCATCATCCCGGCCGATGGCGAGGCGATCGCCATGCGGCGCCGGATCATGCGCGAAGGCGTGCTCATCGTCGCGCTCGACGCCGATCTCAACCCGCGGATCGACAGCCTGGGGCTGCCGCTGGACGAGGATTACGACGATTTCGTCGCCGAAGCGACGCGGGACATCACCGCCGCGATCGGCAAGCTTCGCGGCGGGGAACGGCGCGACGAGGCAAGCGTTCACGAGGCCGCGCGGCTCGCCGCGCGCCGGGCGGCGCAGCGCTGGTCGGGCAAGCGACCGCAGGTGCGCGTGATCGTACCCAATCTGTAGGAGGCGCAGCCATGCAGTGGACCAGCATTCTCGCGATCTATTTCCTGTTCTTCGTGTTCAGCGCCTTCGTGCTGCTGCCCTTCGGCGTGCGCACGCATGACGAGGCGGGGATCGAGAAAATTCCCGGGCAGGCCGATAGCGCGCCGGTGGAATTCCGCGCCGGCCGTTTGTTGCTGCGCGCGGTGATCCTCTCCGCGGTCGTCACCACGCTTTACGTGCTCAACTACATCTACGGATGGATCACCGTGGACGACATCATCCTGTGGGGCCCGTCGGCGGGCTGATCACTGGCGCAGTCGTTCCAGCGCCTGCGCCAGCACTACATAGAGCTTGCCCATATCGCTGCTGAGCAGCGTCACGCTGATGGCATTGCCGTCGCGCGTGGACAGCAGCGTGCGCAGCATCGCCTCGAAATCGTGGATGTAGCGGCTGACATGGTCGCGGAAATCGTGGTCCGCATCGTACAGTTCCGCAATCTCGCGCGCCTCGGTGTTGTCGAGCAACCGGACCGCGCGCCGGGTGAAAATCCCACGGTCGCCGCGCAGATAGCTGGTCCATGCGGCATCGGTCACATCGGTCGACAGTGCCTTGGTGATGTCGATCGCGTTCGAATTGAGGCTTTCGCTGATCAGCGCGACACGGCGTGAGAAATCATTGTCCACGTCCTCGGCCGCGCGTTCGCGCGCGTGTGCAATGCGGCTTTCCAGATTGGCGGTCAGTTCGTTGACCTTGGCCAGCTGGTCGCGCAGCTGCCGGGTGATCTCGCGTCCCGCTGCGGCGGAACGCTCGCTCGCAGCGTCCAGTTCGGTCAGCGCATGCGCGGTCTGCTCGCGCAGCGCGTGGTCGATCGCCTCGGCGCTCTGCTGGCCGACCTCGCGCGCGATCCCGGCGATGCGTTCGGCCTGTTCGGTCTCGATCGCAGCCAGCGCTTCGCGCGCACTGGTTTCGAGCGCGGTGATCGCATCGCGCAGCGCGGTCTGCGCCTGTTCGGAAACCCCGGCGCTTTCCTCGCCCAGCGTGGCAATGCTGCCGCGCAGCCGGGCGATTTCATCGGCATGCTCGGACGCGGTTTCGCCGAAACGGTTCTGAAACACCTCGATCCCGTCCATTGCCTCGCGGCTGCGCGCCTCGGCGGTATCCATGCTCGCGGTCAGCGCTTCGCCGGCGGATTTCGCCTGGTCGAGCAGCGCCTTCACTTCTTCGGCGCGCTGTTCGATCCGGTCAAGCCGCGCTTCGCTTGCCTCCATCGCTTGCGGCAGATCGTCGCGGCTGTGCTTCGCGCTCGCCTGGATCAGCTCGAGCAGGCGGACGCTGGCGTCGGTCAGCTGCGATACCGCTGTCTCGGTCCCGTCGAGCGCGCCGCGGCTGTCCGCCAGTTTCGCATTGAGTGCGCCGATCCCGTCGGCGAGCTCGGTCCGCGCCTCGCGGCCCTGTTCGGCAATGGCCGCGAACACCGTACCGAGCGCCGCGATGCGTTCGCCCAGTTCGTCGCCTTCCGCAGCCATGAGCGACAGCTGTTCGGCCTGCGCTGCCCGGCGATCGGCAATCGCTTCGTCGAGCGCGGCGAGCCGCTGGGTCAGGCGTTGCTGGGCTGCCTCTTCGGCCTCGGCCATGGCGACCTGTCGCTCGGTGGTCTCCTGCGCGAACATCCGGTTGCGTTCGGCAATCCGGTTATCGACGCGTTCGGCCTCGGCAGCCAGTGCCGCAAGCTTGGCATTGGCCGCTTCCAGCGCGGCATCATCGACGCGGGCGATCTCCTCGACGGCGTCGTTCATCCTCTCGCGCATGGCCTCGATCTGCTCTTGCCATGCGTTCATCGCCTGCGCTTCGCCTTTGCGTATGGTCGCCGCCGCATGCGCGGTTTCCTCGCGAATGGCGGCGAGCCGCTCGGTCAGGCTGGCCACCGCGGTTTCACGTTCCGCCGCAGTAGCGGTCTCGGTCTCGGCGAATTCGCTGCGCAGCTTGTCGAAGCGGGTGCGCAGCGAAGCCAGCGCCTCGACTTCGCGGCGGTCGAGTTCGCCGCGGAAATCCTCGCTGCCCTCGCGCAGTTCCGAGAACCGCCGATCGGCGATCTCGGCAAGATGATCGGCCTGCTGTGAAAAAGCCTCGAGCGCGCCATCGATCCGCTCGCGTAGCGAGGCGACCTGCCGCTCGCTCGCAGAGCCGAACTCGTTGAGCCTGGCGAAACCGTCAACCAGCCCGTCGAGCTGGTTCTGCGCTTCGCGGCCGGCGCTACCGATCTGGTTCGACACATCCTTGGCCGAGCTGGCGACAACAGGCAGGTTGTCGCGGAGTTTGTCCATGTTTTCCAGAGCGGTAACGCTCACACGTGCGATCGCTTCGACCTGTTCGCCATTGTCCGCGACCAGCGCCTGCAACCGGTCGGCATGTTCGGACAGCCGGTCGGTCGCGGTCCGACCGAGATAGTCGAGATCGCGCGTCTGGCTGGTCAGGAATTCGCGCGCGAGGCTGAGTTCGCGGTTGATCGTTGCCAGCCGGCTTTCCAGTTCGGCGCTCTGCGCTGACAGATCGTGGGCGACAGTGGCGAAGCGGCGCGCTTCGCGGGCCGAATTGCGCATTGCCAGAAGCCATACGCCGATTACCAGCAGGACGGGCACTGCCCATTGGGTGACCAGCGCGGTCCAGGCGCGGGGCGTGGGGAGGGCCATCAGCTGGCTGGCATGCGCCCAAGCAAAAAACGCCGTCCAGCCCGCTATCGCCAGGATCGCGGCAGCTGGGAGCAGCCAGGAAAAGCGCCGCCGGGCCGCGGGCTCATCGTCCCAGACCACCTCGTCGTCTTCTTCGAGTTCCGGCGAAGTTTCTGCGACAAACTCTTCGGAAACAACGGTTTCCTCATGGGTTTCGTCAGGCGTCTGATCGACGGCCTGGATAAGCGAGCGCTTTCTCATAATGGGGCAAACTACCACCAAAGCGATCAGGCTTAAACCTGAATTAACCGCCTCGCGCTTATGGTTGCCCGATGGCCTATCACACCACAGGTTTCGAAGCAGCGCTGGCCCATGCTGCCGGGGACGACTTCGCCCTGCGGGAAGACCTGAAGCAGGCGTTCGTGCAGAGCGCGTCGGCGCATCACGACCTGCTGCGCCGGGCCCGGTGCGATGCCAATTGGGCAATGGCGGCCGAGCGGCTCGGGAAACTGGCCGCGAGCTTTCATGCAACAGAACTGATGGATCTCGCCGAAGAAGCCCGCGCCGGGGCACCGGGAGAACCCACGGTGATCAGCCGCATCGAAAGCGTCATCGCCGCTCTCAACTGAGGGAAACCGCCGCCGCACCCTTGGCGGAAGCTGCCCCGCACACTTAAAAGCAAGACATCCGTCGAACCGCCAACCGGAGTCCTGCGTGCGCGTCGCCCTGCTGTCCGTGCTCGATCGCCAGACCGGCCCGCAGCAGGTGCCGGCTCCCTTTCGCCTGCTTGCCGGCGCGAGGCTGGTAGAACGCCAGCTCGACATCGCGCTGGCTGCGGGATGCGAAACCATCGCCTGTCTCGCGCAGGCGGTCGGCCGCGAGGTGATCGAACTCCAGCACCGGGCGGAGGCCGCCGGTGCCCGTTTCATTGCGCTGCACGAACCCCGCAAGCTGTCGGGCATGGTGAGTGCATCGGACGAATTGCTGGTCATGGCGCCGGGCGTGCTGCCCGAAGAGGAGGCGGTGCTGCGGCAGCTGGCCAAGCCGGGCGTGCTGGTCTTTCCCGAGGATCCTGCGGTGCAGCGCGGCTATGAGCGCATCGATGCGCATTTCGCCTGGGCCGGCGTCCTGCTGACGAGGGGGCAGGCGGTCGAACAGCTCGCGCAATTGCCCGACGATGTCGATACGCCCTCCGCGCTGCTGCGTATCGCGCTGCAATCGGGCACGCGGACCTATCCGCTCGAGACCCGCCTGCTCGACGAGGATATCTGGCTCAACGACCCGGCGCCCGAACAGCTTGCAGTGCGCGAACGCAGCTGGGTGGCGGGGCATGCCGACGTCGCGCCGTTCAAGGCCCCCGGCCTCGCTGTCGCGGAACGCATGGGGGCGCGGCTCGCGCGCGATACGATGCGCGGCAATCTGGCACGCTTCCTCGCGCTGGGTTCGGCTGCGGCCGCCGTGCTTGCGCTGGCCGTTGCAGTATTCGGGTGGCTGGTGCCCGGTTTCGGCCTCGCTGCGGTCGCCGCGTTGCTTTTCGCGATGGAGGCGGTGGTGCGCCGCGTATCGTCGGCGGGCCAGGTCCGCCCGCGCGTACCCTTGCTGGTACAGGCCCTGGCCATCCTCATCGATCCCGTGATCGTCCTGCTGATCGTCCTCGCATCGCCTGAAGACACCGCCTGGCTGCGGCTTTTCGTGCCTGCGGTCCTTTTCGGCCTGCTGCACCTGGGCGAGCGGTTGGCGCAGCGCGACTGGCGCCGCAGCTATGCCGATCGCGTCATGCTGACGGCGCTGCTCATCCCCGCGGCGTTGTTCGGCGTGATCCAGCCCGCAGCCGCAGTGCTCGCGCTGGGCGCTCTCGTGTCGCTTTTTCTCACTGCACCGCCGCGCGACTAACGGCCATTTAACTATGGCGATGGTACCACCCGGTCATGTCGATCCCTGATCCCGCATCCGAGCCGCAGGGCGCCGGCCACGAGTCGCTGCGCGAAGCCCTCGCGCAGGGCAATGCGTCGCTTGCGCGGATCACGCCGATCCTGACGCATCTGCTGGCCACGCCCGATCATTCGCTGTTCAGCGACGAGATCGTCGCCCGGGTTCGCGGCATGTGCCACCACCTTGCCTGGCAGGTGCTGCGTGCGCAGGCCGAGGCGGCGGGGCAGTCCGAACGCGAAACCTTCGTTGAACGCCACGGCGAAGCCTTGGCCGAACATTTCGTCGGACGGCCCGCTCTGCTGGCGCATTGCCATTCGCTGGCAATCGAGTGGCAGCTGGCGGAAGCGCTGGAAGTGCGTTCGGGCATCGATCCGGTGCTCTCGCCGCTGGTGCAGGAACTCATCGCGCATGAAGACGATGGCGTCTCCGGCGCGGCAATGGCTGCATTGACCGCACAGGCGCGCTTCGCCCAGACCCAGCGCCGCATGGAATTGCCGCTCAGCGAATTGCCGGGCGACCTCCTGCACGACCTGCTGGTCGGATGGCGCGAATTCAGCAACCAGCTGCGTTCGGATGCCATGATGCGGGCGGAAACCAAGCTCCGTTCCAATTTCGACGAAGGCGCAGGGCGGCTGTCGCTGCTTGCGCGGGTCGTGACGGGTATGGGGGCTGCGGGCGCGCGCGCGCTCGATATCGATCGCGCTGGCGTGGCGCTGTTCCTGACAGCGCTGGCGACACGATCGGGCCAGTCGCGCACAGCGACGGTGCTGTCGACCAACAACCGCCAGACTGCGCGCCTCGCGCTCGGCCTGCGCGCCGCAGGGCTGTCGGGCGAGGACGCCGAACGACAGGTCCTGCGGATCAATCCGCAGGCCGAACCGCCCGCCGAGGCCGTTACCATCGATCCCGACGGTGCCCGCCGGCTGATCGCCGATACACCGCTCACCGAGGTAGACTGACCATGGCGACGACTGTTGGAACCCATTATATCGCCCGGGCCCGCGCCGATGCCGAGGCGCGACTGGTCGAAGCGGACGAAATCGTCGCGCGCCTCCAGCATGCCTGCGGCGGTTCGCTGGGTACGCGTATCGCCATTCCCGAACTGCTTGCGCTGGTCGAGAAGGCCCAGCGTTATGGCCTGCGCCTCGCGCGCCAGTTCGAAGCCATCGACGGCGAGAACCGGGTCACCGCCTGGGTCGAAATCGCGCCGGTTACAAACGATGCGGGCGAATCCGATGGCTGCGCGATCGACGTGGTCAGCTGGCACAGCGAGGAACTGCCGCCCGAGAACGATATCGAAGCGGCCCGGCGTCGCGTCGAGATCAACCGCCATACGGCCGACTGCACCGCGCGACTCGATTCGCAGCAGCGGCTCCTGTCGCTCGAAACCGAAGCTTCCGATCTTGCCGAGTTTTCCGAGCAAGCGCGGGCAAAGGTCGGCAAGCCGTGGACCGAACTGGTCGACCTGCCCGGCAGCAGCCACCAGCAGCCGCTGCACTGGCGCCTGCTCGACGGTGCGAGTTGCAGCATCGCGGGGTCGAACCGCAACTGGACCGCGCATCTCGAACCGCTGGGACAGTCGCAGCCCGGTAGCGCGGGTTTCGTGCTCTATCTGACCGCCGACCGGCCGCTGGCCAAGGGTGACGCCGATGCCGAGGATGAGGGTGCGGAAGGGCCTTCGTTCGGCCGCGACCTGACCCCCGTCCTGCGCCAGCCGATCAACCGGATCATCGCCAACGCCGAGACGATCCGGACCAAGCTGGCGGGACCGCTGGCCGACGAATACAGTTCCTACGCCGCCGATATCGCCACCGCCGCGCAGCACCTCCTCGCGCTGATTGATGATCTGTCCGATCTCGAAGTCGTCGAATCCGAGGATTTCGTGACCGCGCCCGACCGGATCGAACTGGCGGATGTGGCCCGGCGCGCCTGCGGTATCCTAGGCGTGCGCGCGCGCGAGAAGGGCATCACGCTCGTCGCGCCGCCCGAAGGGGAAAGCCAGCTGGCAATCGCCGAATTCCGGCGCGTGTTGCAGATCCTGCTCAATCTCGTCGGCAATGCGATCCGCTATTCGCCCGATGACAGCCAGGTATGGATCCGGCTCGACCGGATCGGCAGCCGTGCGCTGATCACCGTCGCCGACCAGGGGCATGGCCTCGGCGAAGACCAGCAGGAACGGATCTTCGAGAAGTTCGAACGGCTCGGGCGCAGCGGCGATGGCGGGTCTGGTCTCGGACTCTACATTTCGCGCCGCATCGCGCGTGCGATGGACGGCGACCTGACCGTCGAAAGCGCGCCGGGGCAGGGCGCGCGCTTTACGCTGTCGGTCCCGGCCGCAGAGGATTTGCGCCAGACTCCGCGCTGAAGCCTTGCCGTTGCCGCGCCCGCGCGCAGCGGCAGTAGCATCCCCAACGAAAAACGGGTCTTGCGAGGGGCGGGAAGCCGCCTCGCAAGACCCGTTCGTGTTACCTGGCGTGAGCCTTAACGCTGGCCGATCTGGACGTAATCGCGTTCGGTCGGGCCGGTGTAAAGCTGGCGCGGACGGCCGATCACTTGAGCGGGATCCGAGATCATTTCGTTCCACTGCGCGACCCAGCCCACGGTGCGGGCGAGTGCGAACAGCGCGGTGAACATGGTCGTCGGGAAACCGATCGCGTTGAGGATGATGCCCGAGTAGAAGTCGACGTTCGGAAAAAGCTTCTTTTCCTTGAAGTAGTCGTCGTTGAGCGCGAGCTCTTCAAGCTTGAGCGCGGTCTCGAACACCGGGTCGTTGACGTTCAGCGCTTCGAACACCTCACGCAGCGTCTGCTGCATCACGGTCGCGCGCGGATCGTAGTTCTTGTACACGCGGTGGCCGAAGCCCATCAGGCGGAACGGGTCGTTCTTGTCCTTGGCGCGCTCGATATAGTGCGGGATGCGATCGGGCGAGCCGATTTCCTGCAGCATGTTGAGCGCCGCCTCGTTGGCGCCGCCGTGCGCCGGACCCCACAGGCAGGCAATGCCGGCCGCGATGCAGGCGAAGGGGTTCGCGCCCGAAGAACCGGCCAGTCGCACGGTCGAGGTCGAGGCGTTCTGTTCGTGGTCGGCATGGAGGATGAAGATGCGATCCATTGCACGCTCGATGGCGGGGTGGATTTCATATTCCTCGGCCGGCACGCCGAAGGTCATGCGCAGGAAATTGCCCGTGTAGCTCAGCGAGTTGTCGGGCTGCATCATCGGCTGACCGACCGAATACTTATACGCCATGGCGGCGATGGTCGGCATTTTCGCGATCAGCCGGTGGCTGGCGATCTTGCGCTGCTCGGGATCCGAGATGTCGGTGCTGTCGTGATAGAAGGCCGACAGCGCGCCGACCACGCCGCACATGATCGCCATGGGGTGCGCATCGCGGCGGAAACCCTGGTAGAACTGGCGCAGCTGGTCATGCAGCATGGTGTGCCGCGTGATCGTGTAGGTGAAATCGTCGAGCTCGGTCTGCTGCGGCAGTTCGCCGTTGAGCAGCAGGTAGGCGACTTCCATGAACGACGAATTTTCCGCCAGCTGGCCGATCGGATAGCCGCGGTGCAGCAGGATGCCTTCTTCGCCGTCGATATAGGTCAGCGCGCTTTCGCAGCTGGCAGTCGACTTGTAGCCCGGGTCGTAGGTGAACTTGCCGGTGGTGCCGTACAGCTTGCGGATGTCGACCACGTCGGGGCCAACGCTGCCCTGCAGCACGGGGAATTCCTGGGTCTGACCACCCAGATCGAGGGTTGCCTGCTTGTCGGCCACGCGTGTCTCCTCACTCGTTCTCTTCGGTGCCTGCGGGCGAGGCGGCCTGCGCATCGATACGCAAGAGCGACTCTTCCTTGCCCAACAGGACCAACACATCGAAAATGCCGGGTGACGTCGTCGTCCCCGTCAGTGCTGCGCGCATGGGCTGCGCGAGCTTGCCGAGACCCAGTTCGAGCTGCTCGGCATAGGCCTTCGTAGTGGCTTCCAGAGCCTCGATTGTCCAGTCATTTTGCACATGCAGCATTTCGGACAAACCGGCGAGCCGCGCCCGCGCTTCATCATCGAGCAACCCCGCCGCCTTGTCGGTCATCTGCAAGGGGCGCGTGGCGAAAAGAAATCCTGCACCCTCAGCAAGTTCATTCATGGACCTTGCACGCGTCTTGAGCACAGGCATGGCTTCGGCAAGCAGCGCGCGGTCGGCGTTTTCACCGATCCTGTCGGCGACGATGTCGGCCAGCCGTTCATCATCCGCCTCGCGGATGTAATGGCCGTTGAGGTTCTGCAGTTTCTTGATGTCGAAACGCGCCGGGCCCTTGCCGACGCCATCGAGGTCGAACAGTTCGATCGCTTCGTCGCGGCTGATTTCTTCGCGATCGCCATGACCCCAGCCGAGCCGCAGCAGGTAGTTGAACAGCGCTTCGGGCAGCACGCCTTCTTCGTCGCGATAGGCTTCGACGCCGACCGCGCCGTGGCGCTTCGACATCTTCGCCCCGTCTGGTCCGTGGATCAGCGGGACATGCGCATAGACCGGATCGGGCCAGCCGCCCTCGATCGCATCCATCGCGCGGATCACCGGCAGCTGGCGGAAGGCGTTGTTGAGGTGATCGTCGCCGCGAATGATGTGTGTGACGCCCATGTCGTGATCGTCGACCACCACCGCCAGCATATAGGTCGGCGTGCCGTCCGCGCGCAGCAGCACGTAATCGTCGATCTCGGCATTCTTCACCGTGACCTTGCCCTGGACCTGGTCGTGGATCGTGGTTTCGCCGTCGGTCGGGACCTTGAGCCGGATCACATAGGGCGCGCCCGCGGGAGCTTCGCTCGCATCGCGATCGCGCCAGCGGCGGTCGTAGCGCATCGGCTGCTTGTTGGCGCGTTGCTCGGCGCGCATCGCCTCGAGTTCCTCGGGCGTGGCGAAGCATTTGTAGGCATGGCCCGCCTCGAGCAGCTTGTGCGCCACTTCGGCATGGCGCTCGGCGCGGTCAGACTGGAACACCGGCGCATCGTCGAAATCGAGGCCGAGCCAGCCAAGCCCGTCGATGATCTTGTCGATCGCGTCCTGCGTGCTGCGTTTCTTGTCGGTATCCTCGATCCGCAGCAGCGCGCGGCCGCCGTGATGGCGCGCATAGAGCCAGTTGAACAGCGCGGTCCGCGCCCCGCCGATATGCAGATAGCCGGTGGGCGAGGGAGCGAAGCGGGTGACGACCGGAGGGGTCTCGCTGTCTCTATCGCTTGCCATTGTCACTCGCTTCCTTTCAAACATTCACATGGCGACACGGGGGACGCCTTCGATACCGATGGGAGAAGCGGGCGAAACCGCCCGCGAAACAGTGCCGCGCCCTTGGCGCATGCGCGGCGCAATGTCCAGTTTGGCAGCCCGGTTCGAGGCATTTCTCGCGGGCGCCGAATTCGATCGCGGTCCATGGCTGGCGGTCGCCTTCGGCTGCGGCATCGGGCTGTGGTTCCTCCTCGCCGGACCGTGGCAATGGCTCGCCGTGATTGCCGGTTCGCTGGTCGTCGCCTTCGCAGCCATCGCCGCATGGCGCGGCCGCGAGAACCGCAGTTATGCGCTTGCTGCGCTGCTTTCGATTGCTCTCGCCATATCAGCGGGCACCGCGCTGGTCTGGGCGCGGTCGGCGACAGTGGGTGCCGAGCCGATCCCCTATCCGCGGTTCGAACGGATCGACGGACGGATCCTTGCGCGCGAGGAACAGCCGGCGGAAGGACGGGTAAGGCTGGTGCTGGCAGCACGAGACCCCGAGACAGCCCGGGCAGTCGCCTACCGCGTCAATCTGCCCCTGGAAGCCGACGGGCCGCAGCTGCGCGAAGGGGCACGGATCCGTCTGAGCGCGCGGTTGATGCCGCCATCGCCGCCGATCGTCCCGGGTGCTTACAATTTCGCGCGGCGAGCATGGTTCGATGGCCTGTCCGCCACCGGATCGGTGGTCGGTGACGTGGAACTCGTCGAAGCTCCTGCAGAGACGCTTCTGTCGATCGCCGGGATCCAGCGCCGCCTGTCGGCGCATGTGCGGCGCAATCTCGACGGGACGGCGGGCGCCATCGCTGCCACGCTGGCAAGCGGCGACCGCGGTGCGATCCCCGAGGCCGACGAAGAAGCCATGCGCGATGCCGGACTCACCCATCTGCTTTCGATCAGCGGCCTGCATGTCAGCGCGATTATCGCCGCGACCTATCTGGTGGTGCTGAAACTGCTGGCAGCCTGGCCTTGGCTGGCGCTGCGCGTGCGGTTGCCGTTGGTGGCGGCGGGTGCAGCCGCGCTTGCGGGCATCGGCTACACTCTGCTCACCGGCGCGCAGGTGCCGACCGTACGCAGCTGCATCGGCGCCTTGCTCGTGCTCGTCGCGCTGGCCCTGGGGCGTGAACCCCTGTCGCTGCGGATGGTCGCGATCGCCGCCGGCGTGGTGCTTGCACTCTGGCCGGAGTCGCTGGTCGGGCCGAGTTTCCAGATGAGCTTTGCCGCGGTCATCGCCATTGTCTCGCTCCACAATGCCGCTTGGGTCCGCAGCTTCCTGGCGCCGCGCGAGGAAAGCTGGTTATCGCGCCTGGCACGGCGTGCAGCGATGCTGTTCCTGACCGGGCTGGTCATCGAATTCACGCTGATCCCGATCGTGCTGTTCCATTTCCACCGTGCGGGGCTCTACGGCGCGGCGGCCAATCTGATCGCGATCCCGCTGGTAACCTTCGTGTCGATGCCGCTGGTTGCACTGGCGCTCTTTCTCGATCTGGTGGGGGCGGGGGCGCCGGCCTGGTGGCTGGTCGGCCAGTCACTCGACGTGCTGCTGGCGATCGCGCATTTCTTCGCCGAGCAACCCGGTTCGGTCAAACTGTCGCCGCGCATCGGCATGGGCACGATGGCGCTCTATATCGGCGGTGCACTGTGGCTGGCGTTGTGGCAGGGCAGGGCAAGACTGTGGGGCGCGGTGCCGATCGCGCTGTCCACGATCCTGATCGTGACCGCCCCGGTTCCCGACTTGCTGATTACCCGTGACGGGCGCGATCTGGGAATCGCCAGCCAGGCCGACCGCCTGCTCGTCCTCCGCGACAGCGGCGGGGGCTATGCGCAGCAGAACCTGCTCGAACTGGCCGGAACCGACCGCGAGCCCATGGCCATCGCGGCGTGGCCGCAGAGCCGGTGCAGCCCCGAGTTCTGCGTCCTCCCCGTCAAGAGAAGCGGGAAGACATGGAGCGTGCTCGTGGCCCGCAATCGCGACTTGATCGCCGAGCGTGCGCTGGCCGCAGCCTGCGGGAAGGCCGATATCGTCGTGGCCGACCGCTTCCTGCCGCGCAGCTGCCGGCCGCGTTGGCTCAAGGCCGATCGGGGCTATCTGCAACGCGAAGGCGGCGTCGCGGTTTATCTCGATCGCGAACGCGTCGATACGGTCGCGCAGGACCAGGGGGCGCATGGCTGGTGGCGGGCACCGCGCCGATAGGGCGCGGTGCGCGTACCATCAGTGATAGCGGCGCAATAGCCCGGCGAGCTTGCCCTGCACCTGAACGCGGTGCGCATCGTAGACCTGGGGGTCATAGGCGCCATTGGCCGGATCGAGGATCACGCGTCCCGCGTCCTTGCGCAGATATTTGAGCGTGGCTTCCTCGTTGTCGACCAGCGCCACCACGATTTCGCCATCGCGCGCGCTGTCGGTCCGTTTCACGAGAGCGAAGTCGCCATCGAAAATGCCGGCCTCGATCATCGAATCGCCCGAGACTTCGAGCGCGTAATGTTCGCCGGGACCGAGAAGGGCAGCGGGAACCGGCATGCTCGACTGGCCTTCGATCGCCTCGATCGGCGCGCCGGCGGCAATCCGTCCGTGCAGCGGCACGTCGATGATGTCGTTGGCGGGTTCGGGTGCCACGGTCTTGGTCGGCATTGCCGCCCCGACCAGGTCGTTCGCAGCACTGGGCTTGTCGCTCCCGGTAACTGCGTCTTCGGGAAGCTTGACCACTTCCAGTGCGCGCGCACGGTTGGGCAGCCGGCGGATGAAACCGCGTTCCTCAAGCGCCGAGATCAGGCGGTGAACGCCCGACTTGCTCTTGAGGTCGAGGGCTTCCTTCATTTCCTCGAAACTCGGGGAAATGCCGGTGTCTTCCAGGCGTTGCTGGATAAAGCGGATCAATTCGTGCTGCTTGGCGGTCAGCATGGTGCGAACTCCCGTATCGCCTGTTCACAAAGCTGTGAACGAATACGGAACAAGTAGGCAACCCGAATCGGCAAGTCAAGCAATTGCGCCGGTTTAGCGGTATGGAGGCGAGAACAGCTGTTCCTGCTTTGCCCCGGGCGCGACGGTTCAGCCGTGCAGCAGCGTCCTGGTCGCAGCAGCGACATCGGCCTGCCGCATCAGGCTCTCACCAACGAGGAAGCTGCGCACACCCGAATCTGCGAGACGGGCACAATCCGCATGCGAGCTGATCCCGCTCTCGCCCACCAGCAGGCTTTCCGCCGGCGCCCGCGGGGCAAGCTGCTCGGTCGTTGCGAGATCGGTGGTGAAGGTTTTCAGGTCGCGGTTGTTCACCCCGATGAGCCGCGAGGAAAGCCGCGCCGCGCGGTCCATTTCGGCGGCGTCGTGGACTTCGATCAGCACATCCATCGAATGGTCGAGCGCGGCCGCCTCGATCTCGGCCATGACGCTGTCATCGAGCGCCGCGACGATGATCAGGATGGCATCGGCACCGAGCGCGCGTGCTTCGGCGACCTGCCACGGGTCGACCATGAAATCCTTGCGCAGGACGGGCAGGTCGCAGGCCTCGCGGGCGGCGATGAGGTAATCCTCATGGCCTTGGAAATAGGGCGCATCGGTCAGCACGGAAAGGCATGCCGCGCCCCCTGCGGCATAGGCCCTGGCATGCGCCGCCGGCTCGAAATCGGCGCGGATCAGGCCCTTCGACGGCGAGGCTTTCTTGATCTCGGCAATAAGTCCGAAGCCGTCATCCTGCGCGCGGGCGAGTGCAGCCTGAAACCCGCGCGGCGGGGTCTGCGCGCGGATCGCGGTTTCGAGATCGGACAGCGAGCGTTCCTGCTTGCGGGCAGCCACTTCTTCGCGCTTGGTGGCGCAGATTTCTTCCAGCTTGTTCATGTCAAACGCTCAGTGCGATCCAGTCGCGCAGGAGGGTCAGGGCAGCGCCGGAATCGAGCGCCTCGGCAGCGATCTGGGCGCCTTCGGTCCAATCGTCGGTCCGGCCGGCGACGATCAGCGTGGCGGATGCGTTGAACAGCACCGCATCGCGATAGGGGCCGGGGGTGCCTGCCAGCAGCGCCTCGAGCGCGCGGGCGTTGTGCGCCGGATCGCCGCCGCGGATGGCTTCGACCGGGGCGTGCGGCAGATTGGCCTGCACTGCCAGCACGCGGCGCATTTCGAAGCTGTTGCCCGTCACGTCGGCCAGTTCGTTGCCGCCCGCGAGGCTGAGTTCGTCGAGGCCCTCGTCGCCCGAGGCGATGAAGCTGCGCTCGGTTCCGAGCCGGGCCTTGGCCGCGGCATAGATCGGCACATAGGCGGGGCGGGCGATACCGATCAGCTGGCGCCGGACCCCGGCGGGATTGGAAAGCGGCCCCATCAGGTTGAAGATCGTGCGCACCCCGAGCTTCTGGCGGATGGGCTGGATCCGCCCCATTGCCGGGTGGTGGTTCTTGGCGAACAGGAAACAGATGCCCAGTTCGGCGAGCGTCTTCTCCGCGCTGCGGCCTGCCGCTTCCATGTCGAGTCCGAGCGCCTCGAGTGTATCGGCCGCGCCCGCCTTGCTGCTGGCAGCGCGGTTGCCGTGCTTGGCCACTGGGACGCCGCAGGCCGCCACGACCAGGCTGACTGCGGTGGATACGTTGAGCGTATGATGGCCATCGCCGCCGGTGCCGCAGCAATCGACCGTACCCTCGGGCGCAGCGATGGGGATCATCCGGTGACGCAGGGCTCGGGCCGCGCCCGCGATTTCCTCGGAGGTTTCACTGCGCGCCGACATGTCGACCAGGAAACGGGCGATCGCGTCGTCATCGGCTTCGCCATCGAGGATCCAGCCGAAGACTTCCTCGGCCTCGGCTTCGGCAAGGTGCCGGGTGGCATCGGGGAGCTGTTTCATGCGGGCACCTTGGCGGCGATGCCGCATATGGCAAGGAAGTTCGCCAGCAGGGCGTGGCCGTGTTCGGTGGCGATGCTTTCGGGGTGGAACTGGACACCGTGGAGCGGAAGATCGCGGTGGCGGAACCCCATGACGCTGCTGCCGTCGAGGCCCGGGGTCTCGCTGGTCGCGTTGATCGCCAGGCAATCGGGAATGTCTTCGACCACCAGCGAATGGTAGCGCGTCGCGGTGAAGGGCGAGGGCAGATCGGCAAACACCCCGTCGCCTTCATGCGTGACGGGCGAGGTCTTGCCGTGCATCAGACCGCCGCGCACCACGCGGCCGCCGAAATGCTGGCCGATCGCCTGGTGGCCGAGGCAGACGCCGAGCAGGGGTTTGCCCGCTGCGGCGCAGGCCGCGACGATATCGAGGCTGATGCCGGCTTCGTTGGGAGTGCAGGGTCCGGGAGAAATCAGATAGCCCGCATGACCGCCATCCATCGCCTCGACCGCCGATATGGCATCGTTGCGCACCACTTCCACGCGGGCGCCCATCTCCATCAGGTAATGGACCAGGTTGAAGGTGAAGCTGTCGTAATTGTCGATTACGAGAATGGATCGGCTGTCGGTCATCGATACGGTCCTTGAAGCGATGGCGACGCGCTTTCAAGCAAGGAAAGGTTTGCAGGCCAGCGCGGCCGGCACCGCGCTTCCCGCAGCCGATCAGCCGGTCTTGCCGGCCAGCTTGTCCGTGGCGCGGACGAGGCCATCGACGATGCCAGGTTCACCGGCGCTGTGACCGGCATCGGGCACGATCCACAGGTCGGCTTCGGGCCAGGCCTTCTTGAGCGCCCATGCCGCGCCCGGCGGGGTGCAGATGTCGTGGCGGCCCTGAACGATGATCCCGGGTATTCCAGCCAGCGAATCCACGTTCCGCAGGAGCTCGCCTTCCTCGAGGAAGAAGTTCTCGAGGAAGAACTTGGCGCAGATGCGTGCAAACGGAACCGCCTTGGCCGGATCGCCGAAGCCTTCGAGCAGGTCTTCATTGGGCAGCAGTGTCGCGACATGCCCTTCCCACAGCGACCATTCGCGCGCCGCGGCAAGCCGGGTCGCCTCGTCCTCGCTGGTCAGGCGGTTGTAATAGGCGCGCACGAGGTCGCCGCGCTCGGCTTCGGGAATGAGACCGGTGAACGCATCCCATTGCTCCGCCATGATCTCGCTCGCGCCATAATCGTAGAGCCACGACTTTTCCTGCTGCCGCGCGAGGAACACGCCGCGCAGCACCAGCTCGCTCACCCGGTCGGGATATTTCTGCGCATAGGCAAGCGCGAGCGTCGAACCCCAGCTGCCGCCGAACGCCTGCCACTTTTGGTGTCCGCACATCTCGCGCAAGCGCTCGATGTCCTCGACGATGCGCCATGTGTCATTGTGTTCTATTTCAGCAAAGGGCAGCGACTTGCCGCAACCGCGCTGATCGAACAGCAACACGTCGTAGAGTTCGGGGTCCCACTGGCGGCGATGATCGGGAGCCATGCCCCCGCCGGGCCCGCCATGCAGGAAAACCGCCGGCTTGGCGTCCGGTGTGCCGACGCGCTCGTAATACAGCGAATGGCCCTCGCCGACATCGAGCATGCCGGTCTCGTAGGGTTCGATCTCCGGATAGAGCGTGCGGCGGGTATCGGTCATTCGCTTGCTTTCTTTCTGACCACGAGGATCGGGCCGATGGGGGCACCGGTGTCGAGCCGGTCGGTCGCCGGATTCCACAGCAGCGACACGGTATCGTCGAGGAACAGCACGTTCTCGGCCTCGAGCTCGTTCTTGTAGAACCGGGCGAGCTTGCCGAAGGAAATCGGGGCGTTCGAAATCACGAAATGCGCGCGCCCTTCGCCATCGATGCCCACCGCATTGCGGATCTTGCGCGACGGGCCGTCATGGACGATCTGCGGATGGATCTTGCCGTCGACGATCAGCATCGGCCCCGACTGCGTACCGAATTGCGGGCGCTCGGTGACATTGGCGAGGAACCAGTCGGTCTCGCGCACCTGCCAGTCACCGCCGCTGCCGTAGAACACCCCGTTGGGTTTCATGTAGAAATTGCCCGAGCCCGATCCTGTGTCGAGCTCGCCCAATCGTTCGGAATCTTCCACGAAATAGCCCGCCGGGCGTTCGCCTTCGCCGAAAATCCCCGCGTTCATCGCGAAGGCGATGGTGTCGCCGTCATTGGCATCGGCATATCTGGCGAGGCTGCCGTAGCGCGATCCGCCCCGGTCGAGCGCAGTCGAGATCTGGTGGCGTTCGGGCACGGCGAGGCAGTGCGTCAGCGGCGTATCTTCGAAAATGATCGAGCGGCAGGCGCTTTCGACCTGGCTCGCCAGTGTCGCCGCCGGAGTGGGCGTGTCGCCGGCTGCATCCTCCGGCTGTCCGTCGATCCGCGCGCGGGCCACCGGTTCGCCCTCGGGTTGGGCTTCGCATGCAGTCAGCGCGAGCAGCGCCAGCGCGGCAAGTGTCGTTCTCATTGGCCGAATCCGGGTTCCTTCGCGAGGCGGACGGCTTCCTTCGCCGCAGCGAGCAGGGCGCCCGCTTTCGCTTCGCATTCTCTCTGCTCATACGCGGGTTCGCTATCGGCGACTATCCCCGCGCCGGCCTGCACATGCATGGTTCCGTCCTTCACCACCGCAGTGCGCAGCACGATGCAGCTGTCGACCGAACCATCGGGCGCGAAATAGCCCACGCCGCCTGCATAGGGGCCGCGCGTCGCCGGCTCGAGTTCCGCGATGATTTCGCAGGCGCGCACCTTGGGCGCACCGCTGACCGTGCCCGCGGGGAAGCCGGCGAACAGCGCATCGATCGCGTCTTTCGCCGGATCAAGCTGGCCGGTCACATTGCTGACGATATGCATCACGTGGCTGTAGCGCTCGACCATGAAACTGTCGGTGACGGTCACGCTGCCCGATTGTGCCACGCGTCCGACATCGTTGCGGCCCAGGTCGAGCAACATGAGGTGTTCGGCGCATTCCTTCGGGTCGGCCAGCAGCGAGCGTTCGGCGTCGCGATCCTCTGCCTGCGTCGCGCCGCGCGGGCGAGTGCCGGCGATGGGGCGGATGGTCACTTCGCCTTCGCGCACGCGGACCAGGATTTCCGGGCTCGACCCCACGATCGCAAACCCGGGCATGTCGAGGAAATAGAGGAAGGGCGAGGGATTGACCCGTCTGAGCGCGCGGTAAAGCGCCATCGGCGGCAGTTCGAACGGGGTGGCGAAGCGCTGTGACAGCACGACCTGGAAGATGTCGCCGGCCTCGATATAGTCCTTCGCGCGCAGCACCATCGCCTCGTAGTCCGCGGCGGGCATCGTCGGCGTCAGCGCGGGTTCGGGATGATCGGCGGCGCGTGTTTCCGACGGGATCGCCGGTCGGGCGAGCCTGCGCAGCACCTCGTCGATGCGTTCGCCCGAACGTTCGATCGAACCGCCCGACCATACCGGGGCGATGCAAAACAGCGCGTCGCTGAGCCGGTCGAACACCAGCAGCACGGTCGGCCGCACGAACAGCATGTCGGGTACGTCAAGCGCACCCTGCGGCGGGCGCGGGAGTTTTTCGACCAGCCCGATGGTCTCATAGCCGAAATGCCCGACGAGGCAGGCGAGGGCGGGAGGCAGTTCGCCGGGAACAGCGCAATGGCAGCTTTCAACCAGTGCGCGCAGGCTGTCGAGCGTGCCGGCATCGCAGGGCTCGAAAGCCTCGCGGTCGTGCTGCCAGCGACGGTTGATCGCCGCGCTGTCGCCCGTTGCGCGAAACACCAGATCCGGATCGAGCCCGATGAGGCTGTAACGGCCGCGGACTTCGCCGCCCTCGACCGATTCGAGCAGGAAGTCGCCGCGCCCTTCCTCGAACAGATTGAGCGCCGCTCCGACAGGGGTTTCGGTATCGGCCACGATTTCGCGCCAGATCAGCGCGGGAGTGCCCTGCGCCAGTGCGGTGCGCGCCCGGTCGACGCCTTTCAGGCCGTTATCCAACTGGACCTCAGTTGCCGGAGAGCTGGGCACGCACGGCTTCGATCGCCGTGGCATTGCGCGAGACGCCCAGTTCTTCGCGCATCGCGCGGCTGAACTGTTCGGCGTATTCTTCGCCCAGCAGCGGACCCATCTGGCGGGTGGCCTGCGCGATCAGCGGATCGTCGCCGGCGATCTCGCCCATGGTGATATCATCGACATCGACCACGAAGAAACCGGCATTGTTGCCCGCTTCGAGCCGCTTCGTCGTTCCCTCAGCCATGCTGAACAGCAGGGCGATCGGGGGCGGGATGCGCTGTTCGCGCTGGCGCGCGAGATCTTCGCGGGTCATGTCGACGCTCTGCGCGGGGGGAACGCGGCGCTCCTCCTCGGCGAGCGCGGCGGCCATCGTCTTGCCCGACCGCACGCGTGCGATCACCCGGTCGGCCGCGGCCTGCGCGGCTTTCATGCCCTCGGTAGCACGCCAGCGCGCTTCGACCGCATCGGCGATCTGTGCATAGGGGGCGACGGCAGCGGGCGTGATGTCGTCCACTTCGTAAACCAGATAGGTCTGCCCGCTTTCGATCGGGGCGATCTCGGGTTCTTCGACTTCCATCTGGAACAGCGTGGCAAGGGCGGGCTGGAGCACCTCGGGCACCGTGCCGCGGGGCTCGTCGAACAGCTGGCCATTGGCGAGAACCGGGCCGGCCGTTTCCAGCTCGAGACCCAGTTCTTCGCCCACTTCGCTGAGCGTGGCGCCGTTTCCGAGCTGCTCTTCGATCTCGCTTGCGAGATCTGCCAGGCCGCGCACCCGCTTTTCCGCGCGCAGCGTATCGGTGATATCGCCGCGCACCTGGCTCAGCGAGCGGGCAGGAGTGGTTTCGACCGCGTCGATCCGCGCGACATGCCAGCCCAGCGGGCTGCGCGCGGGCGTGGTCATCGCGCCGCGTTCGGCGGAGAAATAGGCTGCGGCGACCGCAGGCGACGCCTGGCTCGCGAGACCTTCGCGAACGACATCGACCACGGGCGAAGCGCGCAGTCCCGCCTCGCGGGCGACCTGTTCGAACGACGCGCCACCGGCAACGCGGTCACGGATCGACTTGGCGGCGGCTTCTGTCGGTACGATCAGCTGGGTGACGTCGCGGGTTTCCGCAGCGGCGTATTGTTCGGCATCGCGTTCATAGCGCGCGGCGATTTCGGCATCGGTCGGTTCCGCCCGGTCGCCCAGTGCTGCCGCGTCGAAGGTGGCATAGCGGATCGTCCGGCGTTCCGGCCGTACGAACGCATCACGGTTCGCATCGTAATAGGCGCGCAGGACCTTGGGGTCGGCTGCGCCGCTCGGGGCGTATGTCGCTGCGGGGAGCAACGCGATCGAACCTTCGCGCCGTTCCTTGAACAATTGCGCATAACGGTACGCAAGCTTGTCGGGCACGGTCGCTCCGAAGCTCGTGGGGAGCAGCATCTGCTGCGACAGCAGGCCGATCCCCAGGTCCTCGCGCACGTCGGCATCGCTCAGCCGCTGCAGGGCCAGCGCCTGACGATAGGTATCCTCGCTGAAATTGCCGTCGGGGCCGCGGAACGCGGGAATCATCCGGATTTCGCTGTTGACCAGATTGTCGCCCGCCCGGAGCCCGTAGCGCTGGGCATACTCCTTCAGCGCGGCGCGGCTGATCAGCGCTTCGAGCGCGGAATCGAGACCCCCACCGCGCAGGAAGGCCTGCATGGTGGCCGTAGGCTGGTCCTGCCGCACCCGGTCGAGCCCGTTGTTCGCGCCCTGGATCAGATCCGCAGTGGATATCTTTTCATCCCCGACGACAGCCACACGGTCACCGCCCGCGATGCCGCCGAAAGTCCCGGTGGACGAAACATCCGCGCTGGCGAACGCCAGGGCGATCAGACCGAGGAAGGCGAGCGCGATTGCCAGCCCGAGCTTGGTCTTGAAGAAATTGCGGAAGAATTGGAACATGATAGACGGACGATCCGGTTGGATGGCTGCTGTTGTTCAGGCGGAGCCTGGATGGGTTGGGGCGCTTTATCCCCCCTGCGACCTCGCGGCAACAGGTTGCAAAGGGTTTTGACGCGGGAAGAAACCTTGTCTAGCGGAGCGCATTCCAAGCCCCATATAGCGGGCCACACATTTCAATAAATCGCAGGACCAAGACATGGCCGAACGGCCCTACATCGTCGGAAACTGGAAAATGAACGGCACGCGCGCCATGCTTTCCGAAGCACGCGCGATCGATCGTGCCGCGCAGCGTTACATGAAGGTCGAGGTCGCCGTGGCGCCTCCTTACACGCTGATTCACGCGGTCCATAAGGAAGCCGAACAGATCGGCGTCGGCGCGCAGGATTGCCACCCGGGCGCGGAAGGTGCGCATACCGGGGACATCAATTCCTCGATGGTTGCCGATGCAGGCGCGAAGTTCGTGATCCTGGGCCACAGCGAACGGCGCCAGGGCCACGGCGAAAGCAACGAACTGATCAACGCCAAGATCGAATCGGCCATCGAGTCGGGCCTGCGCATCATCCTCTGCTGCGGCGAACCGCTCGATACGCGTGACGCGGGCAAGGCCGAAGAATACGTGCTGGCCCAGATCAAGGCCGCTCTGACGGTGGTCGAAGATCCCGCCGAACGCCTGACGATCGCTTACGAACCGATCTGGGCGATCGGTACCGGGCGCACCGCAACCGGCGAGGATATCGCAGCCATGCACGGGGCTATCCGCCGGCTGCTCGACGAAACCTATGGCGAAGAGGAATCCGCCAAGGTCCGCATCCTCTATGGCGGTTCGGTGAAGCCCGACAATGCGCGCGAGATCCTCGCGACCCCCGATGTGGGCGGCGCGCTGGTCGGCGGTGCCAGCCTGTCGGCGGAAAGCTTCCTCGGGATCGTGGTCGGCGCCTCCGAAGCCGAAGAGGCCTGATCGCACCCGACCTTGCCGTTTGCCGCCGGCGCGCCTAGATGCGCCTGAGCTCCGCTAAAGCCTTTCCAAGAGTATTCGCATGTTCCTGTTCCTAACCGTCGTCCAGGCGATCATCGCAGCCGCGCTTGTCGGCGTCATCCTGATGCAGCGCTCCGAAGGCGGCGGGCTTGGCATCGGTGGCAGCCCGTCGGGCATGCTCAGCGCGCGCGGAGCGGCGGATTTCCTGACCCGTTCGACCAAATGGCTCGCGGTGCTGTTCGTCGTCCTGTCGATCGCGCTGGCTGCAGTCGCAGTCGAGACGACCGGCAGCGACGCCATCGAATCGACGCTCGATCGCACGGTTGCACCGGCCGATCCGCTGGGTGCGGCCACGACCGGCGAAGCCGCTCCTGCCGCCGATCCCCTGGGCGCTCCTGCGGACGGCGATCCGCTGTCCGGCGCGACCGAATAATCTCCATTCCATCGCAGAGCTGTGGATTGCGCCGTGCAAATGGCGCGATCCATGTGCGTTTGCGCTTGCCCCGACTCAATCCCACAGCTTAAGGCTCGACCCCCATGGCGCGGTATATCTTTATCACCGGCGGCGTGGTCTCCTCGCTTGGCAAAGGTCTCATGGCAGCATCGCTTGCTGCCCTCCTCCAAGCGCGTGGCTACAAGGTCCGTATCCGGAAATTCGACCCCTATCTCAACGTCGATCCGGGGACGATGTCCCCCTATCAGCACGGCGAGGTCTATGTGACCGACGACGGGGCAGAGACCGATCTCGATCTCGGCCATTACGAGCGTTTCACCGGCGTATCGGCGCACCAGGGCGACAACATCACCTCGGGCCGGATCTACCAGGACATCATCGCCAAGGAACGCCGCGGCGACTACCTCGGCGCGACCGTCCAGGTGGTCCCGCACGTGACCGACGAGATCAAGGCCTTCGCGCTGGCCGGGCAGGACGACCATGACTTCGTGCTGTGCGAGATCGGCGGAACCGTGGGCGACATCGAAGGCCTGCCGTTCATGGAGGCCATCCGCCAGCTGCGCAACGAGTTGGAGCCGTGGCAGACGCTGAGCGTCCACGTCACGCTGGTCCCCTATATTGCCGCGGCGGGCGAGTTGAAGACCAAGCCGACGCAGCACTCGGTGCGCGAACTGGCCAGTCTCGGGATCAAGCCCGATGTGCTGCTGTGCCGCGCCGAGCATCCGATCCCCGAATCCGACCGCCGCAAGATCGCGCAGTTCTGCAACGTGCGGCAGGAAGCGGTCATTCCGGCGCTGGACGCGCCGTCGATCTATGCCGTGCCGCTGCAGTATCACGGCGAGGGGCTCGATACCGAAGTGCTGCGCGCCTTCGGGATAACCGATGCGCCCGATCCCGACCTGTCGCGCTGGTACGACGTCGTGGATCGCCATTCCAACCCCGAGGGCGAAGTCACCATCGGCGTGATCGGCAAATATGTCGGCTTGCAGGATGCTTACAAATCGCTCAACGAGGCGCTGGTGCACGGCGGCATGGCGCACCGGGTCAAGGTCAACATCAAGTGGATCGACGCCGAAGTGTTCGAAGGCGACGATGCCGACATTGCCGCCAAGCTCGAACCCATGCATGCCATCCTCGTGCCCGGCGGGTTCGGTGAGCGCGGCAGCGAGGGCAAGATCGCGGCAGTCCGTTTCGCCCGCGAACGCAAGGTGCCGTTCTTCGGCATTTGCCTTGGCATGCAGATGGCGTGCATCGACGCTGCGCGCGAGGCCGGCTTTGCCCGCGCCTCGTCGACCGAATTCGGCGAGACCGAAGAACCGGTGGTCGGCATCATCACCGAATGGATGACCGAAGAGGGTCTCCAGAAACGCGAAGCCGGTGGCGATCTCGGCGGCACCATGCGGCTGGGTGCATATGATGCCAGGCTTGCGGAGGGCAGCCACGTGTCGAAGGTCTATCACGGGGCGACCAGCATCTCGGAACGCCACCGCCACCGCTACGAAGTGAACGGGGCCTATATCGAGCCGCTCGAGAAACAGGGCCTGGTCTTCTCGGGCATGTCGCCCGACGGCCTGCTTCCCGAAATCGTCGAACGTCCCGATCACCCATGGTTCGTGGGCGTGCAGTTCCATCCCGAGCTGAAATCGCGGCCCTTCGAACCGCACCCGCTGTTCGCCGGTTTCGTCGGCGCGGCGCTGGAACAGGCACGTCTGGTCTGATCCAGCGCCGAGATGGCGGCATTTTAAGCCTCTGATTTCGTTGGAGGCGTCGAAATTACGCTTGTAGCTATGCGACAAAATGATGTCGCGGGCACGAGACCGGTTTATCTTTTGTTATGTTTGGGCCAGAATACGGCTGTTCCACACCTCGGGTGTGGGCGCATGGAGACACATGCTTTGCCAGCACGAGGCGGGGCTTGCTTCGAAGCCGGTTGTCTTCTGCGACCCGGACGGCCGATTTCGGGGTTTGGCGGCGTTCAACGTCGCGGGGGCGGAACCTGGTTCCGCCCCCTATTCATTTCACCAGTGCAGGTGAAGGCGGGATCAGGCCGCCTTGGTCGTGTCGCCGTCGCGCTCGTCGTCCTTGACGACTTCGAGCGGCTGCGCTTCGCCGATGGCGATCTTCTTCGGCTTCATCGCATCGGGCACTTCGCGCACGAGATCGATGACCAGCAGGCCATCGGCCAGGTCGGCATGGGCCACGCGGACATAGTCGGCCAGTTCGAAACGGCGTTCGAATCCGCGGTTGGCGATCCCGATATGCAGCATTTCGCCGTCGTTGAGTTCGTCGCGCTTCTTGCCGGTCACGACGAGCAGGTTCTGCTGCGCAACGATATCGAGATCCGGCTTGCGGAAGCCCGCGACCGCCAGCGTGATGCGATATTCGTCATCGCCGCGGCGTTCGATGTTGAAGGGGGGGTAATTGTCGCCGCCGGCATTGCGAGCCTGACGTTCCATCAGGTCGAACACACGGTCGAAGCCCACGGTGGAGCGGCGGAAAGGCGTAAGGTCCATACGGTTCATCGAAACAAATCCTCTTGTGAGCGATTCTATGATGGCGGGGCCCGGTATCGGCGCCCCGTCGCCGCCACGAACACCGTGACGGTATTTTCGAGATAGGCGCGTCCTTTGCGCTTTCAAGACTTCTTGTCGCGCGCTAGTTTCGCCGCGGAAAACAAGGGAATATCAATGAGCCACCACCCGGTCGACATTTACACCAAATTCGGTTGCGGATTCTGCGTCCGAGCCAAGCGCCTGCTCGACGAGAAGGGCGTGGACTATAGCGAACACGACATCACGATGGGCGGGCCGAAGCGCGAAGAGATGCTGGAACGCGCGCCTACCGCGCGGACCGTGCCGCAGATCTTCATCGGCGATACGCATGTCGGCGGTTCGGACGAACTCGCCGCGCTCGAGCGCGAAGGCAAGCTCGACGCGTTGCTGGCGGGCTGAATGGCACGCGTCGCTGTCCTGCAGATGACTTCGGGCATCGATCCCGGGGCCAATGCCGCAGCGCTCGAAGACGCGGTCGCACAGGCTGCGGCCGGGGGCGCCGACATGCTGTTCACGCCCGAAATGTCGGGCCTGCTCGATCGCGATCGCGAACGCGCTTCCCGGTCGATCTGCAGCGAAGACGCTTCGCCCGTCCTTGCCCGTGTCCGTGAAGCTGCGCGCAAGCACGGACTGTGGGTATCGCTCGGCTCGCTCGCGCTCGAGGGCGGTGGCGGGGGCGAATGGGTCAACCGCGCTTTCGTCATCGCGCCTGACGGCACGATTGCCGCGCGCTACGACAAGATCCACATGTTCGATGTCGACCTGGCAAGCGGTGAAAGCTGGCGCGAATCCAATGCCTATCGTGCAGGCGACAGCGTCGGGCTGGTGGAGGGCACGCCGCTCGGCCGGCTCGGCCTCACCGTGTGCTACGACATTCGCTTCCCTGCCTTGTTCGAGGCGCTGGGGCGCGCGCACTGCGACTGCATCGCCATACCCGCTGCTTTTACCGTACCGACCGGCGCAGCGCATTGGCACGTGTTGCAGCGCGCCCGCGCCATCGAGGCGAGCGCTTTCGTCGTGGCCGCGGCGCAGGTCGGCGAGCACGGGGACGGCCGCCGGACCTATGGTCACAGCCTGGTGGTGGATCCGTGGGGCGAAGTGCTGCTCGACATGGGCGGAGAGGAGGCCGGACTGGGTTTCGTCGATGTCGATCTGGAGCGGGTGGCCGAGGTGCGCAAACAGGTGCCCAGCCTTGCCAACCGCAGGCATATCACCGCATAGGCCGCCGCATGATCGTTTACGACCTATCCTGCAGCGAAGGCCACCGCTTCGAGGGCTGGTTTTCGTCCTCGAGCGACTACTCGGACCAGAAAGCGCAAGGCTTGCTGCAGTGTCCCGCCTGCGGGTGCGAAGATGTCGGCAAGGCGCCGATGGCCCCCTCAGTCCCGGCCAAGGCCAATGCCGTCGCAGCCCCGGCGGGAGAAAAGGCGCAGCTAAGCACGGGCGACATGCCCCCGGCCGTCAAACAAGCGTTCGAAGCGCTGGCGAAGGCTCAGGCCAAGGCGCTCGAGAGCAGCACCTGGGTCGGCGACTGCTTTGCCGAAAAGGCCCGCGAAATGCACTATGGGGAAAGCGAAAACGCACCCATTCACGGGCGCGCCACGCGCGACGAGGCCGAGGACATGGTCGCGGAAGGCATCGCCGTCGCCCCCCTGCTGGTGCCGGTCGCGCCGCCCGACGAACTGAACTGATTGCTTGCGCGCGATCGTCTGCTAAATGCGGCGGCGGGCGCCCGTAGCTCAGTCGGATAGAGCACCAGATTCCTAATCTGGGGGCCACAGGTTCGAATCCTGTCGGGCGCACCAGCATTTATCACGCTTCTGCAATGACTTAATTGCCCTCGCGCTTCGGCACGGGGGCATTTTCATTTTGCACTGTGTTGCACGTTCAATCCCTTGTATTTCCGCCCTTTTCCGCGCACTCTCGGCGGGTCCATGCAACATGGATGCAACATGGGGAGGCCGAGTGGACCAAGAACAAAACGAACTCGAACAGGCCACTCGCCGACGGCCATGGCTGTGGATCGGTGCCGTTCTTTCCGTCGCCTATCTCGTTTTCGTCGCGATCTGGTGGGGGAGTGCCGATCCCATCAGACTGCTAACTCCCAGTGAGTTCGGCGACTTTTTGGCTGGGGTTTTCGCGCCCTTGGCCTTCTTTTGGTTGGTGCTTGGCTTTTTGCAGCAAGGCCAAGAACTATCTCTCCAGATCAACGAGCTTCGGCAATCGGTTAAGGCTCAAGCTGATCTCGTGATCGCAACGCGGGATCTTCGAGAGCTTGAAGCCGAAATACACCGGACCAATGAGGAACATGCAGCTCGTATCGCAGCTCCCATCCTGAAAATTACCGAGCATGGGTTCTCGTCCAGCTCGGACAACAAGCGCATAGTCAAATTTCAGATCACGAACAGTGGGAAGACCTGCACCGCTTTGACGTTGTTTTCAGAGAAGAAACTCATACGACGGCCAGCTATGCTGGAAACGGGGGCCGTGCGTGATTTTGCCGTAACGGTCGATTCAACCTTTAGCGGCAACCTCGATGTTGAGGCTGAGTACATTGACGGGCGTTCTCTTCCGGGAGAGACACGGTGGAAGATTAAATTCACCGATGGCCATGCAGAAAGAATTTTCGAAGTTCGTCGTGGGAAAGGCGCTAGAAAGTTATCTCGCACGGCATGACGGTCGCCCCCCGGTGCCCGCATTCGCTGCACTTGGCGCGCTCCTCCAGTTTGTGAAGCGCCATGCTTTGGCCCCGTAGTGTCTGCATCATCAGGACCGCATTCGCCTTGATTACGCGGCTACAGCCGCCACACGTGATCCTAAGGTTATAGCCACGCCGCGCGCACTCATTGACCGAATCGCTTGTGTCGAACCATGCTGCCAGATGGAACATAGCGAGAACTTAGGTCAAGGCCCGGTGGATTCTGACGCGACGTTAGCGCTCTTGTTTTCGAGCACCTTCAGCTTGAGGTTGCCAATCGGTTCACCGTAAACTTCTTCTCCGAGCTGCAACGAGAGTGTTTCGAGGACAGCTAGCGAGATCTTCAGCCCTGGCATTGATACTGTCTCTGCTCCGCCATAGCGAAAGTGATGCTTGAAATGCATCTCGCGAAGCCCCTCCACGACAAAGCGAAGCTGAGGGGTTCTCGATACGAAGCCAAGTTGCTCAGCTTTATTTAGGGCCTTCCGTAAATCGTGCCCTACCGATCGCACGCTCTTGGTCGATGCGTCGTTCAGAAGCATCGCTACCTTCAAGAGCAACTCAAAGCTGAAGCCAACTAGGAGGTGCATCGAAGGGGACTGAGGGCCATTAAACAGGTAGTGTTCAATATCATCAACACCGCTGTCGATTGCTTCGGCCTTCGAATACGCAGCGAGAGCCCGAGCCGCCTTGGCGTGCCCCCAGCCCCGGTGCCACAAATCTTCGAGCAATTTGCGATCCATCGGACGATTGTGCTCCTTTAGGTGCAGTCTCGCAAATCTAGTTTCTGCCCGCCTGCGGCTTGTTTAGGAATGCTTAGCAAAGGATCGGGTAGCCAAAACTAAAGGCTAATAGAAGGTGCTATTCGATGGCGAAGAAAGACTGTCGGGAGCGCGCTAAAGAGCGTGCAGCTAGCACGAGAGATCGGGAAATCGTGCGCCGGGGCGGCAGATGTATGGATTGCAATAAGCCTAGAGAAAGGTTGCTTCGACCCTTCGAGTTTGATCATCGGCCTAATACGATCAAGCTGGGTAACATAGCCGACTTGGTTTGCGCAGGTGTGACGGATCAAAGATTGAATGACGAAATGGCCAAGTGTGATCTCGTTTGCCACCCATGCCACGGACTGCGCACATCAGCGCGTCAGGTAGCGAAAAACCAAGAGGCGGCTATTAGCCACGCAGAATGATTGTGTGCGGCCAACAGAGGGTCGGTTTCATCGTACGTCGTCATCGTTATCAACGTTGTAGAGAATGCGGCTTTGCACGCCGTGCGGCGATACCTCGATCTCAATGATATTGCCGCCGATGTTCATGCTGATGGCGAGAGCGCAGGCGGAATTACTCCCCTAAGTGCAACACAGATGCAGCATGGGGCGCAAAAACCTATTAATACGTAGCATTTGAATCATATTTCTAATCTGGGGGCCACAGGTTCGAATCCTGTCGGGCGCACCATTTCCGAACATCGCTGGAAGATGGCGAAAGGTGCCGGAAAACGCTCGCTGGGCTCAGCGGAATGAGCGCCGTGCCTTCACGGAGAAAGCCCCCGGTGCCGCGGGGCGCCGGGGGCTCTTCGGAGTTCGGGTTCGTGGGCGGAGCAACGCCGCCCGGTCAGAAGCGATAGCTTACGCCTGCGCTCAATACCCACGGGTCGAGCTTGTGTTCGGTTTCGATTGCGAGCGTGTCGCCGGCATACCAGCGCGCGGTCGTGTCGACGAAATAGCGTTTCGCGTCGATCGTCAGGCCGAGACCGCTGTCGCCAAGCGCGATATCGGTACCTGCCTGCAGCACGAGGCCGAATTCGTCCGACAGCGTGGTGCGCGTCACACCGAGCGGAATGGTGTCCGCACCCGGTTCGACATCGACCCACCAGAAATAGGTGGCCCCGGCACCGAGATAGGGTTTCACGCCGCCGAGATCGAAATGGTACTTCGCCGTGAAAGTTGCGGGGATGACCTTGGCGTCTGACACCAGCTCTGCACCCGGCAGCCCGGCCACCGCATCGACATCATGTTGTGTCACGCAGCAGATCGTCTCGATCGAGAAATTCGGCGCGGCGAAATATTCGATTGCCAGCGTGGGTACGAAATTGTCGCTCGCCTCGGTCTGCGTCGTGGCGGGAAGGCCCACGATATCCGTGTTGATATCGGTGATTTTGCCATCGGGTGCGACAAGGGTGCCGAGCAGCTTTACCTGCAGCTTGCCGTCGTTGTCCGCGGCCTGGGCAGGTGCGGCGAACATTGCCGTACCGGCCAGCGCAGCTACCAGAAACTTCTTCATTCGATCGTCCTCGAGCGCGGCAGTGGCCGCCCCATGCGGCCCAGGGATGTTGCAGCGCTGGGATGGCTGTGGCGCGAAAATTTCTTGCCGGCATTGATCTGGGTCAAGGAAGCGCCGGCTTATCGGGGCGAGGGCGGCTTCATGATCACACCAGCCGAACCCTTCCAGCGATTTGCCAACCGGATACTTCCCGCAAATCTGTCGGATACCGTATACTTCCGGTTCCAGGCGCTCGCCCGGGCAAGCCGGCTTGCCAAGGCGCATTCGCTGGATTTCGCGGGGGCGGGCCAGCAGATCGTCTTCGTCGTCGACGGGGCTACCAAGCTGGTGGCGCACGCGTCAGAGTCGCGCGACCAGATCGTCGCTTTCCAGTTCGCTGGCGAGGTCTTCACTGTCCCCGGTCCCGACAACTATTCCTACTCCGTCAGCGCGCTCAAGGACTGCGACATCCTGGCTTTCGACTCGGCCGAATTCCTCCGGCTGGCATCGAGCGAAGCGGGGGTCCTCCACCATTTGCTGGAAAACACCACGCTTTCGCTGCGCCGGTGCCGCGAGAAGACGATCGCGCTGGGCCGCAAGACGGCGGGCGAACGCATTGCCGTGTTCCTGGTCGGGATGGCCGAGCGGATCGGGGTCGAGCACGACGGCCGGCTGGTTCTCGAATTGCCGATGTCCCGCCGTGATATCTCGGACAGTCTCGGGCTCACGATCGAGACTGTCAGCCGTCAACTATCGAAGCTGAGGGACGACGGGGTGATCGAGACGGTGGGCCGTTCAGGCGTGATTTTGAACGCCCTGGAGAGCCTCCGGGACCGCGCGGGTTTCCTGCGCGAGGCCGCGTGAAATCTTTTCCGAATTTGATCTGGGTCAATGCCCTTCGCGGGATACCCGCTTAACCCCCTGCAAAAGGACGGAGAATTCTATGCAAGCGGAAACGGCGCTGGGCCGGGTGGGCCTGTGGTTCCTGGTCATGCTGGTCGCGATGGCGGCAGCGCTCGGGGCGGCGGATAGCGGCTTCGCGGCGCACGCCTGGATCATTGCGGCCCTTGGTTTCGTGATGATCTGGGTCAGCGCCTCGCGGTTCGACCCGCTGGGCAAGGCGCGGGGCTTCTTCAAGCTTCCTGACGGACCTTCGCGGTATGACGACGATCCCATTCGCTGGGGCGTCATCGCCACCATGTTCTGGGGCCTCGCGGGCCTTCTGGCGGGCGTTTTCATCGCTGCCCAGCTGGCTTATCCGCAGCTGAATTTCGAACCCTATCTCAATTTCGGACGCCTGCGTCCGCTGCATACCAGCGCGGTGATCTTCGCCTTCGGCGGCAACGCCCTGCTGGCGACGAGCTTCTACGTCGTGCAGCGCACCTGCCGCACACAGCTGGCTTTTCCCAATCTCGCGCGGTTCGTCTTCTGGGGCTACCAGCTGTTCATCGTGCTGGCAGCGACCGGCTACCTGCTCGGCATTACCCAGTCGAAGGAATATGCCGAGCCCGAATGGTACGTCGACTTGTGGCTGACGATCGTCTGGGTTGCCTATTTCGTGGTCTTCGTCGGCACGCTGGCGCGCCGCAAGGAACCGCATATCTACGTCGCCAACTGGTTCTATCTCGCCTTCATCGTGACGGTTGCGATGCTGCACATCGTCAACAACCTGGCGATGCCGGTGAGCCTGCTGGGCGCCAAGAGCTACAGCGCGTTTGCCGGGGTGCAGGATGCGCTGACGCAATGGTGGTACGGCCACAATGCGGTCGGCTTCTTCCTCACTGCAGGCTTTCTGGCGATGATGTATTACTTCGTCCCCAAGCAGGCTGAACGCCCGGTCTATTCCTACCGGCTGTCGATCATCCACTTCTGGTCGCTGATCTTCCTCTACATCTGGGCGGGCCCGCACCACCTGCACTACACAGCGCTGCCCGACTGGGCGCAGACGCTGGGCATGGTCTTCTCGATCATGCTGTGGATGCCGAGCTGGGGTGGCATGATCAACGGGCTGATGACCCTCAACGGGGCCTGGGACAAGGTTCGCACCGACCCGATCATCCGCATGATGGTAATGGCACTCGCCTTCTACGGCATGAGCACCTTCGAAGGACCGATGCTGTCGATCAAGAGCGTCAACAGCCTGTCGCACTACACCGACTGGACCATCGGCCACGTGCATTCGGGCGCGCTCGGCTGGAACGGCATGATCACCTTCGCCTGCGTCTATTTCCTAGTACCGCGCCTGTGGAAGCGCGAACGGATGTATTCGCTGCGCATGATCAACTGGCACTTCTGGCTCGCGACGATCGGCATCGTTTTCTACGCCGCGAGCATGTGGGTTGCCGGTGTCACCCAGGGCCTAATGTGGCGCGAATATGGGCCGGACGGATACCTGGTGAACAGCTTCGCCGACACCGTTGCCGCGCTGCACCCGATGTATGTCATGCGCGCCGCGGGCGGCCTGATGTACCTCGGCGGCGCCCTCATCATGTCCTACAACATCTGGATGACGCTGGCCGGGAAGCAGCGTGTCGAAGCTCCGCTCAACGACGCTGCCTACGATCCCGAAGCGGATCGTCCGATCGTCAACCAGCCCAGCGCCGTTCCGGCCGAATAGGATCACCCAAGCCATGACCGATCCCGTCGTCGAAGAAACCGTCAAGGGCCACAAGCGGCTCGAGCGCAACATCACCCTGCTTGCCATCGGCACTTTCGTGACCGTCGCCATTGGCGGTCTCGTCCAGATCACGCCTTTGTTCTATCTCGACAATACCATCGAGGAGGTCGAGGGCGTGCGCCCGTACACCCCGCTCGAACAGGCAGGGCGCGACATCTACATCCGCGAGGGTTGCTACGTGTGCCATAGCCAGATGGTCCGCCCGTTCCGTGACGAGGTGGAGCGCTACGGCCACTACAGCCTTGCTGCCGAGAGCATGTACGACCATCCGTTCCAGTGGGGCTCCAAGCGCACCGGACCCGACCTCGCGCGCGTGGGTGGCCGCTATTCCGACGAATGGCACGTCCAGCACCTCGAGGACCCGCAAAGCGTGGTGCCCGAAAGCGTCATGCCGCAATACGGCTTCCTCAAGGAAACCGAACTCGAAATCGGCGATCCCGAAGCGACCATGGTCGCGCTCATGCGGGTGGGCGTGCCCTATACCGAGGAAGACCTCGCGAATGCCGAGGCCGATATGCTCGCGCAGGCGGATCCCGATCGCGATCCCGGCGATCTCGCGGCGCGCTATCCCAAGGCGCAGATCCGCGATTTCGATGGCAATCCCGACAAGCTGACCGAGATGGATGCGCTCATCGCCTATCTGCAGATGCTAGGCACGCTCGTCGATTTCGACAGCGCCGCACCGCTCGAGGAACTGGCCGAGGAGAAGGGCCGATGAGCATCTACGAAACCCTTCGCCACTTCGCCGACAGCTATGCGCTGGTGCTGATGCTGGCGCTGTTCGTCGGGCTGTGCGCCTGGCCGTTCCGACCCGGCGCGAAAGAACGCAACCGCGACGCTGCAAACCTGATCTTCGAAGGAAAAGCCGATGGCGAATAAGCGCATCGACCAACCGACCGGCACGCCCACCGTCGGCCATGAATGGGATGGCATCGAGGAACTCGATACGCCGCTGCCGCGCTGGTGGCTGTGGACCTTTTATCTGACGATTGCCTTCTCGGTGGGCTATGTGATTGCCTATCCCGCCTGGCCGATGATCGACCGGGCGACCGAGGGCGTGCTGGGCTGGTCGAGCCGGGGGGAACTGGCAGAGGAAATGAGCGCTGCCGACCAGGCCCGCGCCACCGTGCGCGAGCAGCTCGCCCGCATTCCGATCGAACGCCTGCCCGAAGACGGCCCGCTGATGCAGCAGGCGGTTGCCGGCGGCGCAGCTGCGTTCCGCGTCAATTGCGTGCAGTGTCATGGTTCGGGCGCGGCGGGCAGCCAGGAACTTGGCTATCCCAACCTCAATGACGACGACTGGCTATGGGGCGGCGATCTCAAGGCGATCGAATACACGCTTGCGCACGGCATTCGCCAGACTGGCGACGACGAGACCCGCAGCAGCGTCATGCCGCCCTTCGCGGGCGCGTTCGATACCGACCAGCTCAATGCCCTGACCGATCACGTCCTCGCCTTCAGCGGCAAGGCCGAGAGCAATCCGGTGGGTGCACAGATCTATGCCGACAATTGCGCTGCCTGCCACGGCATGCGCGGGGAAGGTGACCGGGCGCAGGGCGCACCCACGCTCAACGATGCGATCTGGCTGCGGGGCAGCAGCCGCGAGGCGATCAAGCAGCAGATCCTCAATCCGCGCATGGGCATGATGCCCAAGTGGGAGGGCCGGCTCGATCCGGTGACGCTGAAGATGTTGGCGGCCTATGTACACTCGCTCGGGGGAGGCGAAGACTTCGTGGAAGTTGCCGAGGATCCCGAGGTGGCGGTCGATGAACAACCCTGAAGACAACAGGCCACCGGGTGAACGCGACTGGTCGGTAGTCGTCGAGGACGGCATCGCCAAGAGCAATCAGCCGGTCTCGGGTGCGGTTGCCGATCCTGCGGCGACGACGCGTCGCCACGAACCGCACGAACCCGCGCGAGAGCACTTGCCCGAACGGCTCTACGAGCCGCGCAAGGCTGTGCACAACAAGCGGATCGACGGGCCTTTCCGCCGGTTCAAATGGCTGGTGATGCTGGTCACCCTGGGGATCTACTATGTAACGCCGTGGATCCGCTGGGACCGCGGCCCCTACGCGCCCGACCAGGCCGTGCTGGTAGATCTCGCCAATCGCCGCTTCTACATGTTCAGCATCGAGATCTGGCCGCACGAATTCTACTTCGTCGCCGGGCTGCTGATCATGGCGGGGATCGGCCTGTTTCTCGTGACCAGCGCCGTGGGGCGCGCATGGTGCGGCTATGCCTGCCCGCAGACAGTGTGGACGGACCTGTTCCAGCACGTCGACCGCTTCGTCGACGGCGATCGCAATGCGCGCATCCGGCTCGACGCGGCACCGTGGACCTGGAGCAAGGTGGCGCGCCGCGCCTTCAAGTGGAGCATCTACCTGTTCATCGGGTTCTGGACCGGTGGCGCGTGGATCATGTATTTCGCCGATGCGCCCACGCTGGTCCAGGATTTCTGGCGCGGCGAGGCGGCATCGGTTGCCTACATAACGGTCGCGGTGCTGACACTGACTACGGTGACGCTGGGCGGCTTCATGCGCGAACAGGTGTGCATCTACATGTGCCCCTGGCCACGCATCCAGACGGCGATGATGGACGAAAAATCGCTGCTGGTGACCTACAAGGACTGGCGCGGCGAGCCGCGCGGAAGCGTCAAGAAGGCAGCGAAGAACCCCGACCGGTTCGGCGACTGCATCGATTGCACCCAGTGCGTGCAAGTGTGCCCGACGGGGATCGATATCCGCGAAGGACCGCAGATCGGCTGCATCACCTGCGGGTTGTGCATCGATGCCTGCGACCGGGTCATGGACGATATCGGACGCCCGCGGGGTTTGATCGATTATGCGACGCTCGAAGATTGCGAGCGCGAGGCAGCCGGCGAAGCCGTGAAATCGCCCTGGCGCACGCTGCTGCGGCCGCGCACGATCGCCTATACGCTGATCTGGGCTGGGATCGGCGGAGCACTGTTGTTCGCGCTGGGTACGCGCAGTCATACCGAACTGACCGTCGCCCCCGATCGCAACCCGCCCTTCATGCTCATGTCGGACGGGTCGGTGCGCAATTCCTACACGCTCAAGATCCGCAACATGGAAAGCCGCCCGCGCGCCATGGAGATCGCGGTCGAGGGCCTGCCCGGCGCTCTCATGTGGACCGACACGATCAACCGCGCCGAGGCCTCAGCCACGCAGCGGGTGACAGTGCCGGCCGATCTCGTGCGGGCAGTGCGCGCCTATGTCGCCGTGCCGGTCGGCACCGCACCGCAGCAATTCGAATTCCGCGTCACCTCGCTCGACGAGCAACGCGAAACGGATGTGGTGGAAACGCGCTTCGATGCACCGGAGGATGAATGATGCGCCGTGAATTCACAGGACGGGACATGACCATGGTCATGGTCGCCGGTTTCGGGGTCGTGGTTGCGGTGAATTTCTACATGGCCTCGCTCGCCATCGGCGGTTTCGGCGGCGTGGTGGTCGAGAACTCCTATGTCGCGAGCCAGAAGTTCAATGGCTGGCTCGACGAGGCGCGCGAGGGCCGCAAGCTTGGCTATGCTGCGCAGATGGCTCGCGCCGCGGACGGCAGGCTGATGGTAACTACGCAGGGTGTGCCGGCGGCGGCACGCGTCTCCGCCGATTTGCGGCGACCGCTCGGCCGGCCGCAGGACATGTCCTTGCAGCTGGAGCAGGCAGGGGCGGGCAGCTATCTCTCGGCCGAAACCCTGCCCGCGGGCCGCTGGATCGCGCGCGTTACCATCGCCGTCGGTGACCAGCGCTGGATGGATGAAGCGGAAGTGCAATGAACGCCCCGCTTGCACTCGACACGCAGGGTAGCATGCCCTTGCGCGACAGCCGGTTCACCGTGCCGGGGATGCGCTGTGCCGGGTGCATATCGAAGATCGAGCGCGGGCTGGCGAAGCTCGAAGGTGTCGACGCGGCGCGGGTGAACTTCTCCGCCAAGCGTGTCGCCGTCCGCCACCACGACCGGCTAGGTGAGGACGACCTGATCGAAGCGATTGCCGCCATCGGGTTCGAGGCCCAGCCCGTGGCCGACAATCCGATGGCGCGCGACGACCGCGAATCGGCGGCGCTGATGCGGGCGCTCGCCGTGGCCGGCTTCGGCATGATGAACATCATGCTGCTTTCGGTCAGCGTATGGTCGGGCGCGGAAGGGGTTACGCGCGACCTGTTCCATTGGCTGTCGGCGATGATTGCCTTGCCGGTGGTGGCCTATGCCGGCCGGCCCTTCTTCGCGAGCGCTGCAATGGCACTGCGCCACCGACGCACCAACATGGATGTGCCGATCTCCATCGGGGTCCTGCTGGCGACGGGCTTGAGCCTCTACGAGACCATCGCGGGCACGGGCCATGCCTATTTCGACAGCGCGGTCATGCTGCTGTTCTTCCTGCTTGCCGGGCGCGCGCTCGACGCGACGATGCGCAACCGGACGCGCGCAGGAATCGGAGCCCTGCTGTCGCGCATGGGTCGCAGCGCGATGGTCCTCGATGAAAGCGGGGCGCATCGCACCGTCGCTGCGGAGGATCTCGAGCGGGGCATGCTGATGATCGTTGCGGCCGGCGAAGCGCTCGCAGCCGATGGCGTGATCGAGGAAGGCGAGACGACGCTCGACAATGCCATGCTGACCGGGGAAAGCGCACCGCAGGCGGCACGGGTCGGCGATACGGTTTATGCCGGGGCGATCAATCTTGGGAATGCAGTGCGCGTGCGGGTGACAGAGGCCGCTTCGGATACGGCGCTCGCGGGGATCGCGCGCCTTATGGACGAGGCGGGCCAATCACGCAGCCACTATGTCCGCATTGCGGATCGCGCATCCCGGCTTTACGCCCCGGCGGTGCACTCGCTCGCGCTGCTGGCCTTTGCCGGGTGGATGATCGCCGGGGCGGGTTGGTACCAGTCGCTGGTGATCGCGATTGCGGTGCTGATCATCACCTGCCCGTGCGCAATGGGGCTCGCGGTTCCGGCAGCGCAGGTCGTGGCGTCAGGGGCGCTCGCCAGGAACGGCCTGCTGGTCAAGGATGGCAGCGCGCTAGAACGGCTTGCCGAAATCGATACCGCGCTGTTCGACAAGACGGGCACGCTGACCGTGGGCGAGCCGGTCCCCGCCTTGGGCCATCTTACCGACCGGCAGGCAGCGATCGCCCTGGCACTTGCCCGCACCAGCCGCCATCCGCTGAGCAAGAGCATCACCCGCGCGCTCGAAGGGCGCGGCGTGCAACCCGTCGACTTGTCGGGTGTGCAAGAAACGGGCGGCAATGGTGTCTCCGCTGTCTTCGGGGGTATCGCAGTCGCGCTCACCCGCCCCGATACCGACGGGTTCCGTATCGCTACCGGACTGCGCATCGGCGACGAGGTCACGAATATCGCGTTCGACGACCCCGTTCGGCACGATGCCCAGGCGACATTGGACGAGCTTGCCGCTGCGGGCATTGAAAGTGCGGTGGTCTCGGGTGACAGGGCGGGGCCGGTGAGCGCGGTCGCCGGCGACCTGGGGCTCGAGTGGAAGGCCGAACTTCACCCCGACGCCAAGCTTGCACATATCGAAAAACTCAAATCAGCAAGGCATCGCCCGCTCATGGTGGGGGATGGCATCAATGACGGCCCGGCGCTGGCCGCGGCGCATGCTTCGATAGCGCCGGGCAGCGCCAGCGATGTGAGCCAGCAGGCAGCCGATGCGGTCTTCCTCGGACGGTCGCTGCGTCCCGTCGTACTGGCGGTACGGGTCGCCCGCCGGACCATGCGGATCGTGCGCCAGAACTTCACTTTCGCGATCGTCTACAATGTCTTTGCCGTGCCACTGGCGCTGGCCGGTCTTGTAACGCCCTTGATCGCAGCGGTGGCGATGTCGCTCAGCTCGCTCGTCGTGGTAGGCAATTCGCTCAGGCTTGCCAGGGCGGCGCAATGAGCGGCCTCGCCTTCCTGATCCCGATTGCGCTGGGCCTTGGGATGCTCGGTCTCGCCGCGTTCTTCTGGGCCATGAAGCGGGGCCAGTTCGAGGATCTCGATGGCGCTGCGCAGCGTATCCTGATCGACGATGAGGAAGACGAGCGATGACCGTATCCATGCTACCGGGCATCCTCGTGTTGCTGCCACTGGCGGTTGGTCCGCTGCCGCAGCCCGCACGGACCATCACCGCCGATCTGTGCAACGGCGGATCGGTGGAAATTCCCGTCGATCGCAACCCGGCGCGTGAGGAGCCCTGCGCCGTGAAGGCGTGCCACGCAGGTTCATGTCGCAAGAGATTTGATCTGGCGCAATGACGCGAATGGTGCGGCCCTTCAAGCAGGCCCGCATGTGGACATACTACCCCGATCTGCTCGCCAGGCCCGTGCCGCGTTACACGAGCTATCCCACCGCCGCCGAATTCGGCGACATCGACACCGGCCTCTACCGGCAAGCGCTGAGCGGAGCAGGAGGCGATATCTCGCTCTACGTCCACATCCCGTTTTGCGAGAAGATATGTTACTATTGTGGATGCAACACGGCTGCATCAGGCCGGCGTCAGCGGCTCGAGACCTATCTGGCCGCCCTCCACCGCGAGATCGAGCTGGTCGCTGCGCTGCTGCCGGATTCTGCCCGGATCGCGCGGGTCGCCTTCGGTGGGGGCAGCCCGAATGCCATCGAGCCTGGCGACTTCCAGCGATTGGTCGACAGCCTGCTTGCAAACCTTCATGTGTCCAATCCGACCTTCTCGATCGAGCTCGACCCGCGGACCATGACGCGGGAATGGGCCGATGTGATCGGGCAGGTCGGTATCGAACGCGCCAGCCTCGGCGTACAGACCTTCTCGGCCCAGTGTCAGGAGGCGATTGGCCGCGTGCAATCGGAGGATTGCATCGTCCAGACCGTCGACTGGCTGCGAGGGGCAGGGGTGACGTCGCTCAATTTCGATCTGATGTACGGTCTGCCGGGCCAGACGATGCATGACCTGGAAGACAGTTTGCAGCGCACCCGTGTGCTCGGCGCCGACCGGGTCGCGCTGTTCGGCTATGCCCATGTGCCGCACATCGTGCCGCGGCAGCGGGTGATCGATAGCAGCAACCTGCCAGACCAGCGCGAACGCTTTGCCATGGCCCAGATGGGATACGCCTATTTCGCCACGCATGGCTACACGCCGATCGGCTTCGACCATTTCGCCAAGCCGGGGGGAGACCCGCTCGCCCGTGCGGCGCTGGACGGGACGTTGCGGCGCAACTTCCAGGGGTTCACCGACGATCCCAGCGACATCCTGATCGGGCTGGGCGCGTCGGCAATCAGCAGCTTCCCGCAATTGCTCGCGCAGAACGAGAAGAACAGTGGCCGCTATCGCATGCTCAGCTCGCAGGGACACCTGCCGGCCGGTCGCGGCATCGTCCGCAATCCCGACGACCGTTACCGCGCAGCGGTGATCGAACGGCTGCTGTGCCAGGGCCGCGCGCAGTTAGGGGCGTGCCTCATGCGGGAAGCGAACGAGACGCTCCGCCCGTTTCTAGAACGAGGGTTGGCGTCGATCGACGGGCAATGGCTTACCATCTGTCCGGAGGGGCTCCCCTATGCGCGAACGATCGCCGCCGCGTTCGATGCGTATCGGCAGCCGAGCGCTCGGCAGTTCAGCTCCGCGGTCTGAGCGTCAGCGGCCATACCGCCGCGCTGCGAAGGATAGCGCAGTCAGAGCGAGCGAACATCCCGCCAGCAGCGCGCAGGTCCCGGCCCAGCCGTGGATGTCATAGGCCAGCGTCCCGGCATAGCTGCCGATTCCGCCGCCGATGAACATGATCACGACATAAATCGTGGTCAGCCGTGTGCGGATCGCGGGATCGAGCGAAAGGAAGGTCATCCGGCCGGTGACGTCGATTCCCGGCCCGACTAGATTGGCGATGAACAGCGGCACCAGCAGCCCCCACAGCGTCCCGCCCAGCGGCCACAGCAGCAGGATCCCGACGAGCTGTATCGAGGCGAAGACCATTCGCGCAGTGCGCGGGCCGATCGCATCGGACCAGCGGCCTAGCCATGGCGTGGAGGCGATGCTTACCGCCGCTAAGCCTGCAAGGTAGCCGACCGTGTCGGTGCCATACCCCATCTGCGGTGAGGTGAGATAAAGCGCCAACCCGAGCCAGAGCGCGATGAATTGTGCGAAGTTCAAGCCCTGGATGGCGCCGGCAATGAGGATTTCGCGGTGGCGCGTTAGTAGCGGAAACACCGAGAGAATGAGCCCGGTATAGGACTGCCTTCCGCTGGCCGGCCGCTCGCCACCTTCCATCAGTCGGGGCAGGGCGAGAGTGACTGCAAGCATCAGCCCGGTCGCGGCCCAATAGACCGCGCGCCAGCCGAAATGCTCGGCGACGACGCCCGCGCCCACCCGGGCGACGAGAATGCCCAGGATGACGCCCGAAGTCAGCTTGGCAGTGACCTGTCCCAACCGTTCGGGAGCCACGCGTTTGGAAGCATATGCGGGCAGCAAGTATGGTGCGATCGTGAAGAACCCCAGCAGCGTCGATCCGAGCACGAAAAGCGTAAAGCCCTGTGCGAACGTCATGACCGCCAGCGATACCGTCTGTCCGGTGGCAAACGCGATGGTGAGGCGGCGGTTGGAAAACCTGTCGCCCAGCGGCAACAGCAGGAAGATCCCGACGGCCAGAGCGAGTTGGTTGAGCGCCGGGACCAGTCCGATCCGTGCGTGGCTGACCCCGAAGTGGTCGGCAACCAGCGCGATGATCGGATGGATGTAATAGGCGTTCGCCGTCACCACCGCCGCGGCGATCGCGAGCGAGGTTTCCTGCGCGGCCGTCAGTCGTGCCGTATGGTTCAACCGAGGTGACCCGCCTTGCGCGCCATCGCGATGACTCCTCGCGCGAGGACATCAGGCTGGTCTTCCTGGCAAAAGTGCCCGCAGGTGCCCAGCGTCCGGTGCGGCTGCCCCGCAGCGCCCGCAATACGTTCGATCAAATGCTTTTCAGCGCCGCGGGTGATTGGATCGTCTTCGCCGAAAAGGGTGAGGAACGGCTTGTCGTAAGCGGCGAGCACGGGCCAGGCTCGCTTGTTTTCCTCGACCCCCGGCATCCCGTCAGCCGCAGGGACCAGAGCCGGGAAGGCGCGGGCGCCCGCTTTCGAAGGCTCATCGGGGAAGGGCGCGTCATAGGCAGCGATCTCCGCCTCGCTTCGCGGCGTCGCGGTGGCGCGGTCGAGCAGCGCGCCGATCCTGAAATCGGGCGAACTTCGTGCAAACTCGCGCCAGGCCAGAAAAGCTTCGCTTGGCGTGCCGCCTGCCGGCAGAAAGGTGTTGCTGGCGACGACGCAGGAAAACAGATCGGGATCGTCGGCGACCATCCGCAGCCCCAACAGTCCCCCCCAATCCTGACAGAACAGCGCGGCAGGGCGCGGTTCGACTGCAGCGCGCCACTGCTTGAGCCAGTCGACATGGCGGGCATACGTGTAGAACGCGATGTCGTCGGGCTTGTCGCTTTTTCCGAAGCCGATCAGATCGGGCGCGAGCACGCGGAAGCCAGCCTCCACCAGCGGCGGGATCATCTTGCGATAGAGGAACGACCAGCTCGGCTCGCCATGGAACAGCAGGACGGGCGGGGCATCGCGCGGCCCCTCGTCGACGTAATGCTGGCGAGCCTTAAGGCCATCGCCGAGGTCAACCTCGAACCAGTGCTCGGCAAACGGATAGTCAGGAATGCTGGCAAAGCGTTCGGCGGGCGTGCGCAGGATCTGCAACGGTTTCTCCTCCCAAGCGACCGAAGATCCGGTCCTGATTCGAAACCTTAAGGCGTCGGATGACTGGTGTCACCCAAGTGGCTGACCGGAACCGTTTCCTTGAAGGTATGCGTCACATAGGGGAAGGGGATTTCAATCTCTGCATCGTCCAGCGCCGCCTTGATTGCGCGGATGACCTTGTCCTTGCTTTCCCAACCGTCGCGCGGGGAAGATCCCGCCCACCAGCGCACCAAGAAATCGACCGAGCTGGAATTGAATTCCTGCGCGAAGATGTCGATCCCCTTGCTGGCGAGGACATGGTCGACCCCTTCGACCGCACGTCGGATCACGCTTGCAGCATGGTCGAGCTGCGTGTCGTAGGAAACGCCGACCACTACCTCGTGGCGGCGCTGGCTTTCGTCGGTAACGATTTCGACGGGGTTCTTGAACAGGATCGAATTGGGCACGACGGTCAGTTCGCCCGAGAGCTTGCGAATATGCGTTTCGCGCAAGGTAATATGTTCGACCTTGCCCGAAATGCCCTCGCACTCGATGACATCGCCGATGCGCATCTTCTCGCGGACCATGATGAGCACGCCAGCGAGGAAGTTCTCGAACACGTCCTGAAAGGCGAAGCCGATGGCGACTGCGCCGATCCCGAGCCCGGCGAGCAGGCTGGCGGCGGTCAGGCCCGGCAGGACGACGACAGCCGCGATGAAGATCCCCGCGACCCAGATGCCCAGCTTGACCAACGTGTCGATCAGCGTCTTGAGACTGGCCCGCAGGTCGGTCCGGCCGACCAGCATGTCCGAAATACGCGCAGCGAAGCGCGCGAGGATCCAGGTAATGAAAAGGATGAAGATCGCAATCGCGATGCTGGGAAGGCTCGCCACGAAACCTTCGCCCATGTCCTGCAGCTGTTCGCGCAGCGTATCGATGTAATTCACGAGTGCGAAACTCCCTTTGCGCTGCAACGCAACGCAAAGGGTGAGGTTCCTAGCCGGTATGGATCAGCTGACCCCGTGTTCCTTCCGGGCAAGTTCGTGCAGCCAGTCCGCATGGCGGGGAGCGGTCTTGGTCTCGCTCCATTCGTCGAGCATCATCGGCGCCACGCGCTTGAGTTCGGCATATTGTTCATCGGTCCCGATATCGGCGGCCAGTTCGACGCGGTGACCGTTGGGATCGAAGAAATAGATCGACTTGAAGATGCCGTGATGCGTCGGGCCGAGCACGTCGATGCCAAGGCTTTCGACGTGGTCCTTGGCGGCCAGAAGCTCGTCCTCGCTTGCCACCTTGAAGGCAAGGTGCTGGACCCAGGCGGGCGTGTTCTCATCACGCCCCATGTCCTTCTGGTTCGGCAGTTCGAAGAACGCCAGGATATTGCCGTTACCAGCATCCAGGAAAACATGCATATAGGGGTCGTACTCACCGGTCGAAGGAACGTGGTCCTCGGCGAAGGCGGTGGTGTATTCCATGCCCAGCACCTTGCCGTACCATTCGACGGTCTCCTTGGCGTCCTTGCAGCGATAGGCTGCATGGTGGACGCCGCCCAGTTTCACCGGATGTTCGGTCACATCGCTCATTCTGCAGGCTCCTTCGCAGCGCCTTCGGCTTCCCCGACGGTCAGCGCGCCGCGCTTGATCTGGTCGCGTTCCATGCTTTCGAACAGCGCCTTGAAGTTGCCTTCGCCGAACCCATCGTCGCCCTTGCGCTGGATGAATTCGAAGAACACCGGTCCTACTTGCGCTTCGGCGAAGATCTGCAGCAGCAGGCGCGGCCGGCCGCCTTCGGTCGTGCCGTCGAGCAGGATGCCGCGCATCTGGAGTTCGTTCTCGTCTTCGCCGTGGCCCGGCAGACGCTCGGAAAGCATCTCGTAATAGGTGGCGGGCGGGGCGGTCATGAAGGGCACGCCAAGCTGCTTGAGATTGTCCCAGCACTGCAGAAGATCGTCACAGATCAGTGCGATGTGCTGGATGCCTTCGCCATTGAATTCGCGCAGGAATTCCTCAATCTGGCCCTTGCCGCCTTCGCCTTCCTCATTGAGCGGGATGCGGATCTTGCCGTCGGGCGCGGTCAGCGCTTTCGAGGTGAGTCCGGTGTATTCGCCCTTAATGTCGAAGAAGCGGATTTCGCGGAAGTTGAAGAGCGTTTCGTAATAGTCCGCCCAGTATTTCATGCGGCCGTTGTAGACGTTGTGCGTGAGGTGATCGATCACGTTGAACCCGGCGCCGTCGGGAAACTTTTCCACGCCGTCGAGATATTCGAAATCGATATCGTAGATCGACAGGCCGTTGCCGTGGTCATCGGCATAGCGATCGACCAGGTAAACGATCGCGCCGCCGATGCCGCGGATCGCCGGGATCCGCAGTTCCATCGGGCCGGTTTCGACCGCGACAGGCTCGGCCCCGAGCTGGAGCAGTTCGTCATAGGCCTTCTTCGCATCGCGGACGCGGAAGCCCATGCCGCAGGCGGAGGGGCCGTGCTCGCGGGCGAAGAACCATGCCGCGCTGCGTGGTTCGTAGTTCAGGATCAGGTTGATCTGCCCCTGCCGCCAGAGATCGACATCCTTCGAGCGGTGCGATGCGACGTGGGTAAACCCCATGGCCTTGAAAACCGGTTCGATGACGCCTTTTTCGGGGGCGCAGAATTCGACGAATTCGAAGCCGTCGAGGCCGATGGGGTTTTCAAACAGGTCGGGCATGGAGATCCTCTGGCACGGTTTTTGGTTGCAATGGAAACTAAATACCTGTCCGGGGTGGTTGTTGTCAAGCCGGGGAGGGGCTGGCGCCACGCGCTGTTCCGTCGGTGCGACGAACGGTCCCACGCGCAAGAATGCGCTTGCGCGAGCCGGTTAACTGTGATTCTGTCGAATGATGCGGCGCACTCGCTCTCGATCCCCGATTCAGCAGGCGAAGATCACCCAGCACACTGCGCTGGCGGCTTTGCTGGTGATGGGCGGTTTTGCCATTGCCGGGCCTTCGGGCCTGCTCGCGTGGAGCGAAAACCTGCGCGTGCTCGATCAGCGTGAGGCCCAGCTCGCTGCCTTGGAAGCGGAGCGCGAGGCGTTGAAAAACCGCGTCGCACTGCTGCATCCGGACCATGCCGATCCCGACATGGTCGGCGAATTGCTGCGCAGCCAGCTCAACGTCGTCCACCCCAACGAAGTGGTTATCAAGCTCGAGGACTGACTGCTTACGGAAACCACCGCGTTCCGTAAGGGTTTTCGTATGCATGCACGCTCTGCCGTTGCGCGGTACGCGTGGCTGTGCCTATAGGCGCAGCCGATATTCCTCCCCGGAAGAACAAGGATCCGAAGTCTTGGCCAAAGCCCCCCGGAGCAAGAAAACCGCCCCCAAGTCACCAGCAGAGGACAGCGAGTTCGCGCTTCACTCGCTGCAGGACGCGTTCGAACAGGACTCGCGGTTCAAGGCCAGCAAGGAACAGCTGCTCGACTTCTACAAGCAGATGCTGCTCATTCGCCGGTTCGAGGAACGCGCCGGCCAGCTCTACGGGCTCGGCCTGATCGGCGGCTTCTGCCACCTGTACATCGGCCAGGAAGCGGTTGCGATCGGCCTCCAGTCCGCGCTCGACGGCGACAAGGACAGCGTGATCACCGGATATCGCGATCACGGTCACATGCTTGCCTACGGCATCGATCCCAAGGTCATCATGGCCGAACTCACCGGGCGCGAGGCGGGCATTTCGAAGGGCAAGGGCGGGTCGATGCACATGTTCTCGACCGAGCACAAATTTTACGGCGGGCACGGCATCGTCGGCGCGCAGGTCTCGCTGGGCGGCGGCCTCGCGCTCGCGCATCAATATAACGACGATGGCGGCTTCTGCCTCGCCTATTTCGGCGATGGCGCGGCCAATCAGGGCCAGGTCTATGAGACGATGAACATGGCGGCGCTGTGGAAGCTGCCGATCGTCTTCGTCGTCGAGAACAACCAGTACGCCATGGGCACGGCGGTCGGTCGCAGTTCGGCGGAAACCGAATTCCATCGCCGCGGCACCGCTTTCCGTATTCCGGGCATGGATGTGAACGGCATGGACGTGCTCGAAGTGCGGCAGGCCGCCGAAATCGCGTTCAAGCACGTGCGCGAGGGCAAGGGTCCCGTGCTGATGGAATGCAACACCTATCGCTATCGCGGGCATTCGATGTCCGATCCCGCCAAGTACCGGACGCGCGAGGAAGTTCAGGATATCCGCGAACACAAGGATCCGATCGAGGCAATCAAGAAAGTGCTGCTCGAAAACGGTTCGACCGAGGACGAGCTCAAGGCCATCGACAAGGAAATCCGCAAGACGGTGACCGAGGCGGCAGACTTCGCCGAGAGTTCGCCCGAACCGGAACCCGGCGAACTGTACACCGATGTTCTCGTGGGGGAGTACTGAGCGATGGCTATCGAACTGAAAATGCCCGCGCTGTCCCCGACGATGGAAGAAGGCACGCTGGCCAAATGGCTCAAATCGGAAGGTGACGCGATCGTCGCCGGCGACATCATCGCCGAGATCGAAACCGACAAGGCCACGATGGAATTCGAGGCCGTCGACGAAGGCACTCTGGGGAAAATCCTGGTCGATGAAGGAACCGAAGGCGTGAAGGTCGGCACAGTCATCGCCATGCTCGCCGGCGAAGGCGAAGATGCATCAGATATCGAGGCTCCCGTCCAGGACGCAGCGGGCGAGGACACGCCGGGCGAAGGCAAGGACGTCGGCCGCGATCCGAGCGAAGCGCAGATAACCAAGCCTGCACGCAAGACCGATGTGAAGGACCCCGAGGTTCCCGAAGGAACGGCATTTACCGCCACCACCGTGCGCGAAGCGCTGCGCGACGGCATGGCCGAGGAAATGCGTGCCGACGAACGCGTGTTCGTGATGGGCGAGGAAGTTGCGCAGTACCAGGGTGCCTACAAGGTCACACAGGGCCTGCTCGACGAATTCGGCCCCAAGCGCGTCATCGACACGCCGATCACCGAATACGGGTTCGCCGGCATCGGCACCGGGGCAGCGATGGGCGGCCTGCGCCCGATCGTCGAATTCATGACATTCAATTTCGCCATGCAGGCGATCGACCACATCATCAATTCGGCGGCGAAGACCAATTACATGTCGGGCGGCCAGATGCGCTGCCCGGTGGTCTTCCGTGGCCCGAACGGCGCGGCCAGCCGCGTCGGCGCGCAGCACAGCCAGAATTACGGTCCGTGGTACGCCAGCGTGCCGGGCCTCGTGGTGATCGCTCCCTACGATGCAGCCGATGCCAAGGGGCTGATGAAAGCCGCCATCCGCTGCGAAGACCCCGTCGTCTTTCTCGAGAACGAACTCGTTTATGGGCGCAGCTTCGACGTCCCCGATCTCGATGACTACGTCCTGCCGATCGGCAAGGCGCGGATCATGCGCGAGGGAATGGATGTCACGATCGTCGCCTATTCGATCGCGGTCGGTCTCGCGCTGGAGGCAGCGGACGAGCTGGCGGATGAAGGCATCGATGCCGAGGTGATCGATCTGCGCACGCTGCGCCCGCTGGACCGGGAAGCGATCCTCTCCTCGCTGGCGAAGACCAATCGTCTGGTCATCGCGGAAGAGGGGTGGCCGACATGCTCGATCGCATCCGAGGTCATGGCAATCTGCATGGAAGACGGTTTCGATCATCTCGACGCACCGGTTACGCGCGTGTGTGACGAGGACGTGCCGCTGCCCTATGCCGCCAATCTCGAGAAGCTGGCCCTGATCGACACCCCGCGTATCGTCGCTGCCGCAAAGAAGGTCTGCTATCGCGACTGATATGGAGCAGGACTGGGCAGCCGCGGGCAACCTGCTCGACGAATGTCCGGAAGTGTCGCGCATCGCACTGGCGAGTGCCGGGTCTCGGCGAGACATCTGGCTGGCCGCCTTTGCGCTCGACGGGCGCATCGGACGGATGGTGCTCGGCGCGAGCGAGCCGATGCTCGGCCAGATGCGGTTGGCATGGTGGCGCGATCAGCTGGGGGCGGCAGCGTCCGCTCGCCCGCATGGCGATCTGCTGCTCGACCTCATCGGCAGGACATGGGCGGGCAATGAATTACCGCTGCTCGCGCTGGTCGACGGGTGGGAAGCATTGCTTGGCGAACGTCCGTTTGGCGCTGCCGACATGCAGCGCTTCATCGACGGGAGAGCGGGGGTGGCCCGCGGGCTGGCTGCCCGTCTCGGGGCAGCCAACGCAGAGGTACGGGCGGAAGCGGCAGGACGGATCTGGGCCCGGGCGGATTTGGCCGCTTATGCCTCCGAGGACGGCGAACGCGATCGCGCGCTCGATCAGGAGCGGGGCGCTGCGCGGGCCGAAGGGCAGCTTCCTGCTGCGCTGCGCCCACTGGCCGTGATCGAAGGCCTCGCTCGGCGCTCGCTTCGCGCAGGGGGCGGGCCAATGCTGGGCGATCGTCTGAGTCCGCTGGTGGCCTTGCGACTGGGCCTGTTTGGACGCTAGGCTCGCTCTTAACGGCAGAAGGAGCGGGGGCCATGAACCGGATCGTGCTCGGAGCGATGATTGCACTCGCCCTCGCGGGGCTGGGTGTCTTCTGGTGGCAGGGCCGCGCGCAAATCGAACGCGGCGCCCCGCCGCCAGTTCCGGCCGAGCCTGTGGTGGCCGAACCCGAGGTCCCCGCGAGCGACCCGGGCGACATGGTCGGCCCCGCGCCGCCCGAGGCGAGCGAATTGACCAAGGAACAGCGCCGCTTTTTCCGCTACGACCGGAATCGCGACTGGCGGATCACCCGCACGGAAATGCTTTCGAGCCGCACCGACGCGTTCCGCAAGCTTGATGTGGATGGCAACAACCTGCTCGATTTCGAGGAATGGGCGGTAGCTACGGTCACCAAATTCGAAGGCGCCGATGCCGATGGCGACAACCAGCTGACCCCGGGCGAGTTTGCCACCACTGCACCGAAGCCGACCAAGACACGCCGCTGCGCCTGCTAGGCAGGCACGGTTTCCATCGCGCCGAGCCACTGCCCGAAGTCTTCCTTCGCCCGGTTGGTATAGGCTTCCTTGCGGACCTTCTTGCCGACATCGTGCAGCGGAGGGAACAGCCCGAAATTGACATTCATGGGCTGGAAGGTCGCAGCTTCGGCATCGCCGGTGATATGCGATAGCAGCGCGCCAAACGCCGAGGTCCGCGGCGGCGCCGACCATTCGTGGCCGGCCAGTTCCGCAGCGGCCATGAGTCCTGCCATCAGGCCGACGGCAGAACTCTCGACATAGCCTTCGCAGCCGGTGATCTGTCCGGCAAAGCGGATGTGCGCGCCGCCCTTCAGCCGCAGCTGGCGATCGAGCACTAGCGGCGAATTGATGAAGGTGTTGCGGTGCAGCCCGCCCAGCCGCGCGAATTCGGCACTCTCTAGACCCGGGATCGTGCGGAAAAGCTCGATTTGCGCGCCATATTTGAGCTTGGTCTGGAAGCCGACCATGTTCCACAACGTGCCGAGCTTGTTGTCCTGTCGCAGCTGCACCACCGCATAGGGCCAGCGCCCCTGCGGGTGTTCCTCGCTGGTGTCGTAGGGATTGTCGAGGCCGACGCCCTTCATCGGGCCATAGCGCAGCGTCTCGACACCGCGCGCTGCCATCACCTCGATCGGCATGCAGCCATCGAAATAGGGCGTGTCGGCTTCCCATTCCTTGAATTCGGTCTTGTCGCCGTCGATCAGGCCTTGGTGGAAGGCGAGATACTGCTCCTTGGTCATCGGGCAGTTGATGTAGTCGCCATCCTCATTGCTGGCCGCGGTGCGCTTGTTCCAGCGCGACTGGATCCAGCACTTGCTCATGTCGATGCTGTCGCGGTGCACGATCGGCGCGATGGCATCGAAGAAGGCGAGCCGGTCCTGCCCGGTGGCGCCGACAATGCTCTGCGCGAGGGTCTGCGCGGTCAGCGGGCCAGTGGCGACGATCGTCGGCCCTTCGGCGGGCAAAGCGTCCACCCGTTCGCGCACTACGGTGACATTGGGGTGTTCTTCCAGCGTGCGCTGCACCTCGGAGGAAAAGACGTCGCGGTCGACCGCCATGGCCGAACCCGCGGGGACGCGCGCGACTTCGCCGGCCCGCATGACGATGCTGTCGAGCCGGCGCATTTCGTGATGCAGCAGTCCGACCGCGTTCTTGGTATCGTCGTCCGAACGGAAGCTGTTCGAACAGACCAGTTCGGCCAGGCCGTCGGTCTGGTGCGCTGGCGTCATCTCGCCGCTGCCGCGCATTTCGGACAGCCGCACCTTGAAGCCGCGCTGCGCCAGTTGCCAGGCCGCCTCGCTGCCTGCGAGGCCGCCACCGATTATGTGGATATCATGGGTCATCGCGCGCGCCCTAGTGCTTGCATGGCCCCTTCGACAAGGCCTAGCGTCGTGCGATGCCGCATCGCGCCCTTATCAAGCACCGGCCCTGGTTACTGGCCAGCCTCGTCGCCGGCGTATCCTATTTTTTCGTTGCCGACGATCCGATCGGCGGCGCATGGCTGATGCTGTGGAAAGGGGCCGGGGTCGGTTTTCTGGCGCTCTACGCTGCCTTTCGCACCCGGGGTTTCGACGGTTTGCTGATTGCCGGCGCGCTCACATTGGGCGCATTGGGCGATGTGACACTCGAGATCAGGTTCCTGATCGGCGGGGCGTTGTTCGCGCTCGGCCATGCAGTCGCGATCATCCTGTATTTGCGCAATCGCCGTGCAAGCACCAGCAGCAGTCAAATCCTCGCCGGTGGCAGCCTGCTTCTGCTGACACCCCTTATCGCGGGTTTGATTGCCTATCCGTTGCCGAACTGGATCGTCGCCACGGCCTATTCCGCAGTTGTTGGGGGCATGGCAGCTGCCGCCTGGACGAGCCGCTTTCCGCGGTACCGGGTGGGCCTGGGGGCGGTAATGTTCGTGGTGAGCGATCTGCTGATCTTCGCACGCGAAGCAGCGGCCTTGCCCGATTTCGTCACCGCATGGACGATCTGGCCCCTCTATTTCGGCGGGCAGTTTCTTATCGCGACCGGCGTAGTGCAGACGCTGCGCATGGATCGGCGGCCGGACAAAACTTGATCCCGAGCCAGAGGGCCAAAAGGGCCGGACCAATGCAGGACCGGCCCTCCTGATTGTCAGCCGCCCGGTTCGCCTTCGATATTCTTGTCCGAATGCGCGGTGGTGTAGGGCTCGGTCTTGTCGAGCCCGCCACGGTCGGCAATCTCGTCCGCTACCGCCTCTTCGGCCGGGTTTTCGGGTTCTTCATTCTCATCGATCCTCGCGGCACCGACGATCTGTTCACCCTTGGCGACGTTGAAGATGCGAACGCCCGACGAACCGCGCCCCGAGATCGAGAAGCCCTCGTGCGTCTCGAACCCGTTCTCGAGCATATGCCGGAATTGCAGCGGCAGCCGGATCAGCTTGGCACGGTCCGTCACCAGCATCAGCTGCATGCCGTGCCGGACCGGGAAGCTGGCCACCACGTGCCCGTTGCGGTCGGGGTTGCTGGTGGGTTCGCCGATATTGGTCAGCCCCTGACCGCCGCGCCCCGTCGTGCGGTATTCGTAGGCGGAAGAGATCTTGCCGTAGCCATTGGCCGTCAGCGTCAGGATGAACTCTTCCTGCTCGGCCATTTCCTCGACCTTTGCCGCGTCGAGGGTGGGGGCATTCTCGTTGTTCTTCCAGTCGGCAGCGCGCAAATAGGCATCGCGAACTTCGGTGTCGCGTTCGCCCGTGACAAGCACCGCCATCGAGACGACCTTTTCGCCGTCCTTGAGCTTCATCCCGCGAACCCCGATGCCCGTCCGGCTCTTGGTTTCGCGCGCGTCAGTGGCGGAGAAGCGGATGGCCTTGCCGGCATCGGATGCGAGGAAAATTTCCTGATCTTCGCGCAGCAGCCGCACGCCGATCAACCGGTCGCCACTGCCTTCGACGAAGCCCATGGCGTATTTGCCATTGCTGGGGACGTTGGTGAAGGCGTCCATTGAATTGCGCCGCACCATCCCCTGCTCGGTGGCGAAGACGATGTTGAGCGCGCTCCATTCGCTTTCGTCCTCGGGCAGGGGGAGCACGTTGGTCACGCGTTCATCGTCGCCCAGGGGAAGCAGATTGACCATCGGACGGCCCTTGGTCTGGGGACCGCCTTCGGGCAGCTTCCATACCTTGAGGCGATAGACGCGGCCGGTATTGGTGAAGAAAAGCACGGGGTTATGTGTCGAAGTGACGAACATTTCGACGACCGCGTCTTCGTCCTTGGTCGCCATGCCGCTGCGACCCTTGCCGCCGCGCGCTTGCGCACGGAAGGCATCGAGCGGAGTGCGCTTGATGTACCCTCCATGGGTGACCGTGACGACCATTTCCTCGCGCTCGATCAGGTCTTCGTCCTCGATCCCGTCCCATGCGGGGGCGATTTCGCTGATACGAGGGGTGGCGTAGGTGTTGCGGATTTCTTCGAGCTCTTCACGCAGCACGCCGTAGAGCTTTACGCGGTCGGCGAGGATCGAGAGGTATTCCTCGATCGCGATACTAAGTTCCTTGAGTTCGTCTCCAATCTCGTCCCGGCCCAGAGCGGTCAGGCGGTGAAGCCGAAGATCGAGGATCGCTTTGACCTGTCGTTCGGACAGGCGGTAGGTCCCGCCAGACTGTTCGTCGGTCGGCTCGATTGCTTCGACGAGCGCGATGTATTGCGCGATGTCGCCGATCGGCCATTCCTTGACGAGCAGCTTGGCGCGCGCCTCCGCCGGATTGGGCGAACTGCGGATCATCGCCACGACCTCGTCGAGGTTGGACACGGCGACGACCAGGCCAAGCAAGATATGCGCGCGTTCGCGGGCCTTGTTCAGTTCGAACTTCGTCCGCCGGGTGATGACCTCTTCGCGGAAGCTGATGAAGGCCTGGATGAAATCACGCAGAGTGAGGACTTCGGGCCGACCACCGCGGATCGCCAGCATGTTGGCGGGAAAGCTCGCCTGCGCGGGCGTGTAACGCCAGATCTGGTTGAGGACGACTTCGGGCGAAGCATCGCGCTTGAGGTCGACCACCACGCGGACGCCTTCACGGCTCGATTCGTCACGGATGTCCGCAACGCCTTCGATCCGTTTCTCCTTGGCGGCTTCGGCGATCTTTTCGACCAGTGCGTTCTTGCCGACCTGGTAGGGGATCGCGGTGAGCACGATCGCCTGTCGATTGCCCTTGGTTTCGACCTCATGCCGCGCGCGCATCAGTACCGATCCGCGTCCGGTCGTGTAGGCCGAGCGTGCACCCGACTTGCCCAGGATGAGCGGGGCGGTCGGGAAATCGGGACCGGGGATGATCTCGAACAGCTCTTCCGAGGTTATCGTCGGGTTATCGATATAGGCAAAGCAGCCATCGATCACTTCGCCCAGATTGTGCGGCGGAATATTGGTCGCCATGCCGACGGCAATGCCGCCCGCGCCGTTGACCAGCAGGTTTGGGAAGCGCGCGGGCAATACGGTCGGCTCGCGCCGCGAACCGTCGTAATTGTCCGTGAAATCGACCGTGTTCTTGTCGAGATCGTCGAGCAGCGCGTTGGCGACCCTCGCGAGCCGCGCTTCGGTATATCGCATGCTGGCCGGCGGATCGGGGTCCATCGAACCGAAGTTGCCCTGACCATCGACCAAGGGCACGCGCAGCGACCAGTCCTGCGTCATGCGGGCGAGCGCATCGTAAATCGCGGAATCGCCGTGCGGGTGATAGTTGCCCATCACGTCGCCGACGATCTTGGCGCTCTTGCGATAGGGGCGCCCGGCCACGAAGCCGCCTTCTTGGCTGGCGAACAGGATCCGGCGGTGAACCGGCTTCAGACCGTCGCGCACATCGGGCAGCGCGCGGCTGACGATCACGCTCATCGCGTAATCGAGATAGCTCGTCTTCATCTCATCGACGATGTCGATGCGGGCGTAACCGTCACCGCCGGGGGCGGGCGTTTCCAGAATGTCGGTGTCGTCTGACAAAACGTGTAATTCCGTACTGCGAAAAACTATTTTCCGATGGCCTGCGACCCTAGGGCAAAGGGGGGGAAGGCGCCACTCGGCAATGGGAACCAAAGCCAGCTTTCGCGCGCTTTTTCCACATATGGCTGCACAATTCCGCGATCATCACGATGAACTGCACCGCGCGGGTGCATTCAATCGCCGTTCAGCACGTCTCCGGTAGAAGAATTTGCAATGAGCGTGCACTCGCGGCATGTCCCGCGCAGCCATTTATCCAGGTGTTCGACGCGCTCGATCCCCTTTCATCCTTGGGAGTTTACCACATGATTTTCACTCGTCTTGCCCGCAAGAACGGCGCGGCTTCCACCCTCGCGCTAGCCTTGGCGCTGGCCACAGGGGGCGCTGTCGGCCTGGCAGCCATCGAGGCACCCGCATTCGCGCAGAAGAAGCCGAAGTATTCGAAGGCCTTCATCGCAGCATATTCGCCGCTCGAGACGGCGCTCGGTGCTGAAACCGTCGATCCTGCCGCAGTCAAGGCAGCCGTCCCCGCAGTCGTCGGTGCCATCGAAAACGCGTCGGATCGCCATGCTGCCGGCGGCGCGATCGTGAACGCGGGCCAGAAGCTCAATGACATGGGTCTGATCCTCCAGGGTCTCGAACTCATGCTTGAAAGCGGGCAGGTCGCTCCCGAGCAGCTGGGCATGGTCAATCTCCAGACCGGCCAGATCGCCTATAACCAGAAGCAGTACGGGAAAGCTCGCACCTATCTCCAGGCTGCGCTGGATGCTGGATACACCGAGAACAATCCCGAAGGCATCATTGCGGAAAGCTATTTCGCCGAAGAGCGTGATGCGGAAGGCCTTGCCTATCTTTCGGGCGTGATCGATGCGCGCAAAAGCGCCGGTCAGCCGGTCGACGAAACCTGGCTCCAGCGTGGTCTGGCTGTCGCCTATCGCGCCTCTATGACCGAGGACGCGCAGAAGTTCGCTGGCTGGTACGTCGCCGACTATCCCAGCGAAACCAGCTGGCGCGACGCTATCGCCATCCTGCTGAATACCGGCGGATACGAAAAGCCGGAAACGCTCGACCTGCTGCGTCTTGGCCGCCGCGTCGGCACACTCAACGACGACCGCATCTATCTCGAATATGTCGAGGCGGCCGATTACCGCCGTCTGCCCGCCGAAGTGGTTTCGGTGATCGACGAGGGTGTCGAGAAGGGAATGCTGGCGGCTGACGACCCCTACGTCACCGATACACGCAGCGAGGCGGCCGGCCGTGTTGCAGCCGATCGCGCCGACATGGACACCCTCCTCGCCGATGCGCGTGCGGATGGTGCCGGGGTCCGCACGGTAATGGCTGCAGGCGACGCGCTGCTCAGCCTCGAACGTCCGGCCGAGGCCGAAGAGTTCTATCGCAAGGCCGCCGGAATGGCTGGCGCCGAGACACCGATGGCGCTGACCCGCCTGGGCATTGCGCAGTTCGACCAGGGCAAGTTCGCTGAAGCCGAAGCGACTTTCAACGAGGTCGAAGGGGCGCGCAAGGCGATCGCAAATCTCTGGACGATCTACTCGGCGCAGCAAGCGTCGGGCACCGCGATGTAAACGGCTGACAGCCTTGGAATTGCAGAAGGGCGCGGGCTACGGCTCGCGCCCTTTTTCGTTAGCGCAACCGCTTGACGAAGCTCTGGCCATTCCCGCGCCGCTCGACCGAAAAATTGGGAATCGTCTCGATCAGGTCGGTGAGCCGCGCGAAACCGTAATTGCGCGTGTCGAAGCTTGACCGGTTGCCCGCGCGCTGTCCGACTTCGGACAGATTGGCATAGCCCTTGTCGTCGCGCTTGCTGGCGGCATAGGCGTCGAACAGCAGGTCGAGCAAATCCTGGTCGAGGACGTTCGATGCCTTGCTCGGCCCGCCTTCCTTGGGGGTGTCCTTTTCCGCCTTGATCAGCGCATTCACGTCGATGAAACGCGTGCATGCCTGGCGGAATGCCTCTGGAGTTTTGGCACCGCCGAACCCGTAGACCGGCAGGCCGTCCTGCCGGATGCGCATCGCAAGCGGCATGAAGTCGCTGTCCGAGCTCATGATCCCGAACCCATGGACCCGGCCGCGATAGAGCAGGTCCATCGCGTCGATCGTCATCTTCATGTCGGTAGCGTTCTTGCCCTTGGTCATGTCGAACTGCTGCTGCGGTTCGATGCCATAGCGATGCATCAGATCGATCCAGCCCTTGAGGCTCGTCTTGCGCCAATTGCCATAGGCGCGGCGGATGTTCACCTGGCCCAGTTCGGCAAGCACGGTGAGCACCGGATCAATGCCCGAAGGACTGGCATTATCCGAATCGATGAGAAGAGCGATATTGCGTTGTTCGATATCCGACATGTGCGCTTCCATGACCGCAAGCCGGGTCACGCGCAAGTCACGGGGCGGGGGCGAATTCTCCGCTAACCTCGTCGAGCAGGTGCAAAATCCCGTCGGAAATGGCGAAATAGGCGCCCCGCAGGGTGAGACTGCCATTGCCTTCCTTTTCCTGCACGCAGGGGAAGGTGCGCAGGTTCTCCAGGCTGACCTTGACCGCGGCCAGTTCCATTGCGCGTTCGGCGATGCGGCCGCTCGTGCCCTTTTCCGCAGCGATCGGTTCCCGCACCGCGTCGAGCATGTCAATCCAGTGCGCCACGAATCCGCCTTCTCCCAGCGCGTTGCCATGCAGGTCCCGCGTCAGCGCAGCCTTGCACCCCCCGCACATGCCATGGCCCATGACCACCACTTCGCGGACCTTGAGGAACTGGACAGCGAATTCGAGCGCCGCGGATACGCCGTGCCGGCCGGGCGTCGTTTCGAACGGCGGGACCAGCGCGGCAACATTGCGCACCACAAAAATCTCGCCCGGATCGACATCGAAAATCTGGGCAGGGTCGACGCGGCTGTCGGAGCAAGCGATCACCATGACCTGCGGCGACTGGCCTTCCCTGAGTTGTTCCCAGCGGTCGTGCTGTTTGTGCCAGTCGCCTTCGCGGAAGCGGCCGTAACCCTGGATCATCTGTTCGAAAGTCTTCATGCGATCATCGCTGCCGTGAAATGGTCCCGGTGGCAAGGGCCGGCGCATAGCTATGCGGGTTGCCGTGGGCGGGCAGGGGGCCTAGATGGGCCGCGCTATGAACGACCTTTCTTCTGCACCGCGGCCCGAGGGCGAACGCCCCAAGATGCAGCGCAAGCCCGACTGGATCCGGGTGAAGGCGCCCGTCAGCAAGGGCTATCAGGAAACGCGCAAGCTGATGCGCGAACTCAACCTGCACACGGTGTGCGAAGAGGCGGCCTGCCCGAACATTGGCGAGTGCTGGACCAAGAAACATGCCACGGTGATGATCCTTGGCGATACCTGCACGCGCGCCTGCCGGTTCTGCAACATCAAGACGGGCATGCCGATGCCCGTCGACCCGCTAGAGCCCGAACACACCGCGACCGCTGCAGCGGCCATGGGTCTCGAGCATATCGTGATAACCAGCGTCGATCGCGATGACCTGCCCGATCGCGGTGCGGGACAGTTCGTCAAGGTCATCAACGCGCTGCGCCGCGAAACGCCGAATACGACGATCGAAATCCTCACACCCGACTTCAAGGGACGGATGAAGGAGTCGATCGCGGAAATCTGCGAAGCTGGACCCGATGTGTTCAATCACAATCTCGAGACCGTCCCGCGGCTTTATCCGACGATCCGCCCGGGCGCGCGCTACTATGCCTCGCTGCGCCTGCTCGAAGAGGTGAAGGTCCACAATCCGCTGATCTTCACCAAGTCGGGCATTATGCTCGGCTTGGGCGAAGGCCGGCTCGAGGTCCATCAGGTGATGGACGACATGCGCAGCGCGGACATCGATTTCATCACCATGGGCCAGTATCTCCAGCCTACGCCCAAGCACGCGAAGGTGGAAGAATTCGTCACGCCCAAGCAGTTCGCGGCCTATGGTTCGATCGCGCGGGCGAAGGGCTTCCTCCAGGTCGCATCGAGCCCGCTGACCCGCTCGAGCTATCATGCGGGCGACGATTTCGCCGAAATGCGCGCCGCGCGCGAAGCAAAGCTCGCCAAGCAAGGCGCCTGATGCCCGGCATCCGTGAAAAACGGCGGCTGCCCTACAGCCAGGAACAGATGTTCGACCTCGTCGCCGATGTGGGCAGCTATGGCGAATTTCTGCCATGGGTGGTCGCGACGCGCGTGCGCAGCGACAGCGAAACCGAAATGGTCGCCGACATGCTGGTCGGCTTCAAGGCGATCCGCGAGAAGTTCACCTCCCGCGTCGTTAAGCAGCGTCCCGAGCACCTCGAAGTGTTCTACGTCGACGGACCGCTCAAGGATCTCGACAACAACTGGACCTTCACCCCGACCGAGGACGGAGGGTGCGAGATCGATTTCTGCGTGGATTTCACTTTCCGCAACGCGGTCTTCGAAGCATTGGCAGGCCAGTATTTTGACCGTGCCTTCCGCAAAATGGTGCAGGCGTTCGAAGATCGTGCGGACGAACTGTACGGCCGCGAAAACGCCGCCGCCAACCTCTAGGGCAGCAAGAGTTCAAGTGCGCAGATCGTCGCCTCGCGGCGAATGTCGGCGCGCGAAGTCGGCTCGAACCGCTTGAGTTCGCCTTCGGGTTCGATGCCATCTCCGCGAACGACACGCGCGAAGACGACCGTCCCCACGGGCTTGAGATCGGTACCGCCGCCGGGCCCGGCGACCCCGCTGATGGCAACCGCCACATCGGCATGGCTCCTGTCGAGCGCGCCCTTGGCCATGGCCCAGGCGCAGGCGATCGAAACTGCCCCGAAGGTTTCGATGATCTCGAGCGAAACGTCGAGACATTCCATCTTGGCTTCGTTCGAATAGGTTACGAAACCGCGGTCGAGCACGGCCGACGATCCCGGGATTTCGGTTAGCGCGGCAGCGACAAGACCGCCGGTGCAGCTTTCGGCGACGGTCACCTTGCGCCCGAGCGCCGCGTTTTCCTCGACTACGCGGCGGGCGAGCGTCTCGATGTCGTCGGGAAGCAGTCCGCCGGTCATGGCTGCTCAGCCGGGCAGATGTCGGGTTCCTTTACATCGGTAACATCGAGAATGAAGGTCAGTAGTCCGCCGAAATTCTCCGGGGGAAGGGGCGCCAGCAATTCCATGGCCTGCTCGATCTTCGGGCAATCCCCGGGCTTGATCTCTTCCCCGATCTTCTGCGCCAGGAAGGCGTCGACGATCGGGCGCAGTGTCTCGGGTGGCAGGTCGGACAGCATCGCGGCCGTGCCGTCGTCTTCCCTGCCGTTCGCCAGCGCCATGAAGGTACGGAAAGCGCCGGGCCAGCGATCCGACTGGATCGAGGCATAGGGCGCGACGAATGCTTCGCCGCGGGTCGCAAAAAATCCGTCCTCGGCCAGGTAGGGCGTGCACGATGCCCGGAAGCCTTCCGCCAGGATCGGGACCGCATAGATGCCGGTATCGGTCACGTCCTGCGGGGCAATGCAGCGCTGCGCCAGCGCCGGCTGCGCAAGCAGGCCGAATGCAGCAAGCGCCGCGGCGCCCATCCGTTTGCGATATCCCATGCGCATCAATCTACTCCCTGATGACGGTTGCCACGGCCTGCGCTGCAATTCCTTCGCCGCGGCCCGTGAAACCGAGCCGCTCCGTTGTCGTGGCCTTTACCGATATGGCGGTGATGTCAACGCCGAGCAGTTCGGCGATCCGCGCACGCATGGCGTCGCGATGCGGCCCGATCTTCGGAGCTTCGCAGATGATCGTCAGATCGATATTGCCAACGCTGTAGCCGGCCTCGCGCACGAGCCGGGCAGCGTGTTCGACAAAGCGATCGCTGCTCGCTCCTTTCCACTGCGGGTCGCTGGGGGGGAAATGGCTGCCGATATCGCCTTGAGCGATCGCCCCCAGCAATGCGTCGACAATGGCGTGCAGTGCCACATCCGCATCGCTATGGCCGGCCAGGCCCTTGTCGTGTTCGATCCGGACCCCAGCGAGCCACAGCTCTTCGCCTTCGGCCAGCCGGTGGACATCGTAGCCCATGCCCGTGCGCAGGGGCGGTAATCGGGTCATGAAATCCTCCGCGAAAGTGAGTTTGGCAAGCCGTTCGTCGCCCGCGACATGCGCGATTTCTCCGCCACTTGCACGCAGCACCTGCGCATCGTCGCCCGCATCAGCTTCGCCTGCCCAGGTGGCATGCGCATCGCGAATGGCGGCAAAGCGGAAAGCTTGCGGTGTCTGAACCCGGCGCAAATGTTCGCGCGGCGCGGCGCCGGCCATCATACCCTCTTCCTCGAAAGCCAGGCTGTCGACGACCGGGAGGACCGGAATGGCGCCAGCGTGGGTTTCAAGCGCGCCAAGCAAGCGTTCGATCACCGCGGGCGGAAGGTCCGGTCGCGCCGCGTCGTGGATCAGCACGGTATCGGCGCTTTCGATAGCGCTCAGCGCCCGGGCAACCGATTGCTGACGTGTCACGCCTCCGGCGACGAGGGTATAGCCCGCCAGTCCGTCCAGCGCCGTGTGCGCAGCCGCTTCGCCGTTTTCGGGGATCGCGATGACGAGCGGGGCCGCCCCGGCTTCGAGTAGGGTTTCGACCGAGTGGCGCAGCACCGGTTTGCCGCGCCAGTCCGCAAATTGCTTTGGTAGCGGCTGTCCAGCCCTGATACCCTTCCCTGCGGCGACGATGATTGCCGCGAAGGCGGGAAGGGGGGGCGCGTGTTGCATACGAAAGCAGCGCGCTAGCGGCTTGCCGTTTTCGCTGCAACGCACTATGTGCCTGCCCAATATTTAGGCAATGAATTCCATATGACGACGCAACCGCTCCCGCCCGCACCCCCGCAGCCGATCGAGGTCGGCAACGTGTCGATCGACACGCCGGTGATGCTCGCGCCGATGACCGGCGTGACCGACCTGCCGTTCCGGCGCCTGGTGCGGCGCTATGGCTCGGGCCTCAATGTGACCGAGATGATCGCCAGCGAAGCGGCGATCCGCGAAACGCGGCAGAGCGTCCAGAAGGCGGCTTGGGACGCGATCGAGGAACCGGTGTCGATGCAGTTGGTCGGCTGCGATCCCGACAGCATGGCCGAGGCGGCCAAGCTGCAGCAGGACAACGGCGCGGCTATCATCGACATCAATTTCGGCTGTCCGGTGCGCAAGGTCGTGGGTCAGCTGGCCGGGTCGGCGTTGATGCGCGAAGTGCCGCTGGCGACGAAGCTGATGGAAGCGACGGTCAAGGCGGTCGATGTGCCCGTGACCGTCAAGATGCGGATGGGCTGGGACCATGCCGATCTCAACGCCCCCGAACTGGCGCATATCGCGGAAGACCTCGGCGTGAAGATGATCACCGTCCATGGCCGAACCCGCAACCAGATGTACAAGGGGCAGGCGGACTGGGCATTCATCCGCAAGGTGAAGGATGCGGTCTCGATCCCGGTCATCGCCAATGGCGATATCTGCACGATAGCCGACGCCGCGGCCGCGCTCGAGCAATCGGGTGCCGACGGTATCATGATCGGGCGCGGGGCCTATGGCAAACCGTGGCTGCTGGGCCAGATCATGCACTGGTGGCGCACCGGCGAAGTGCTTGAGACGCCTGCTTTCGACGAGCAGTACGACGTCCTCGTCGAACACTACCGATCGATGCTCGATCATTACGGCGAAGGCGTCGGGACGAAGATCGCGCGCAAGCATCTCGGGTGGTACACCAAGGGCATGCACGGCTCGGCGGAGTTCCGCAATTTCGTCAATTTCATCGACGATCCGCGCAAGGTGCTCGAGGAAATCGAAGCCTTTTACGAGCCCTTCCTGCGGCGCCGCGCCGCGTGACCCCGTCTTCCGGCGCACCCGATGCGCGCGCCCAGCTTGCCGCGATGATCTTCGCGGTGCTGCTGCTGGACGAGGACGATCGCATCGTCGAAGCCAATTATGCAGCCGAAGAAATGCTCGGCCGCAGCGCCCGCAAGCTATCCGAGAAGCGGTTCTGGGATGTGGTGGGAATCGCTGACGAACGGCTCACGGAGCGCCTCTCGAGTGTCGATGCGCAGGTCATCGCCCGGGGCGTGACCATCGCCACCGCTGTCGGTGAGCGGCGGATCAATATCAGCAGCTCGCCTATCCATGCATCCGCGGGATGGCGCGTCCTCACGTTGTCCGACGCAGGGCAGCCCGACAATGACGAGGACGCCGAAGAGCGCGTCGAATTGCGCGCACCCGCGGTTCTCGCACATGAAATCAAGAATCCGCTCTCCGCCATTCGGGGGGCGAGCCAGCTGTTGGCCCGCCGCGTTGCGGGGAAGGACAAGCCGCTGGCGAAAATGATCTCCGCCGAAGTCGATCGGATCGCGCAGCTGATCGATCGCATGCAGCAGCTCGGCGCGAAGCCGATCGAGATTACCGGGCCGTGCAACCTGCACGAGGCCATTCGCAACGCGATGGCGACAGTGCGCGCGGGAAGAGACGATCCCTGCGAACTGGTGGAGGAATTCGATCCCTCGCTCCCCCCGGTCGCGGCGGATCAGGGCGCGCTCGAGCAGGTCCTGATCAATCTCATCGCCAATGCCTGCGACGCCAGCGCCGCGCTCGACAGTGCCCGGGTGCGTGTGCGCACCCGCTTCGTCAGCGGCCTCGTCTTCAACACCATCCGTCTGGGCAAGGCGACCCGCCTGCCGATCGAGATCACGGTCACCGACGGCGGATCCGGGATCGAACCGGCGCTGCGCGATCACGTGTTCGAACCGTTCGTTTCGAGCAAGCCGCACGGGCAAGGGCTCGGGCTTGCCCTCGTGCGCAAGCTGCTGCGCGACATGGGTGGGCGCATTTCGCACCAGCGCGACGAGCGCGCGGGTGAAACCCATTTTCGCATTAACCTGCCGGTCGCAGGGTAGGGGGAGCACATGGCACGCACGGTCCTGCTGGTCGAAGACGACAAGAGCATCGCAACGGTGATCACCGAAGCGCTGCGCGATGATGGGTTCGAAGTGACGGCATGCGATACGCTCGCCCGGCGCGATGCCCTGCTGGACGTGCAGGCGTTCGACGTCATGCTGACCGACGTCATTCTGACCGACGGCGACGGTCTGGCGTCGATCGATGCCGTGCGATCGCGCGCGCCCGACATGCCGGTGATCGTCCTGTCGGCCCAGAACACGCTCGATACGGCGGTCCGCGCGAGCGATAGCGATGCTTTCGAATATTTCCCCAAGCCCTTCGATCTTGACGAGCTGACGCAGGCGGTTGCGCAAGCGGTCGCCAGTCGGCCGGTCCTCGAGGGCGCGGACGACAGCGAAGACAGCGCGCTTCCGCTGATTGGTCGCAGTCCCGCGATGCAGGGCGTGTTCCGGATGATCACGCGGGTCCTGCGCAACGATCTCACGGTACTGATCACCGGTGAAAGCGGCACGGGCAAGGAACTGGTCGCCGAGGCGATCCACCAGCTTGGCTCGCGCAAGACCGGTCCGTTCGTGGCGGTCAACATGGCGGCGATCCCGCACGATCTGCTCGAAAGCGAGTTGTTCGGGCACGAACGCGGTGCATTCACGGGCGCGGTCGGACAGCAGATCGGCAAGTTCGAACAGTCGAACGGCGGCACGCTGTTCCTCGACGAAATCGGCGACATGCCGGCGGAAGCGCAGACGCGCCTGTTGCGGGCGCTGCAGTCAGGGCGGATTCGCCGCGTCGGCGGGCGGCAGGAGATCGGGGTCGACGTCCGGATCGTGGCGGCCACCAATCGCGACCTCACCCCGATGATCGCCGACGGGCGTTTCCGCGAGGACCTCTATTACCGTTTGAACGTCGTGCCGATCCACCTGCCGCCGCTGCGCGAGCGGCGCGAGGACATCGGCGCTCTGGTCCGCCATTTCCTCGGCCAGGCGGCGAATGAGGGACTGCCCGTCCGCAAGGCCAATGCGCAGGCGATCAACGCGCTCGAGGCGCGACCCTGGCAGGGCAATGTGCGCGAACTGCGCAATGCAGTCTTCCGGCTCGTCCTCATGGCGCGCGAAGATGTAATCGATGCAGCCGCGGTCGAAGACATCCTCCCTGCCGCGCGCGGAGAGACGGGTGAGGGGCAGAAGGACGGTCTTGCCGCCGCGGTAGAGCGCTGGCTCGAACACGCGCGGCCGGCCGACGGGGCTGTCTATCACACCGCACTGGCTGCCTTCGAGAGGCCCCTATTCGAACTCGCGCTCGAACGGACCGAGGGCAATCAGCTGCGCGCTGCGAGGATGCTTGGCATCAACCGCAACACGCTGCGCAAGCGGCTTTCCGAACTCGACATCGCTCCTGAAAGCTACGCTCGTCGCCGTTGATCCCGCGTTTCGACCGGACCGCGGCGGGTTTGACGAATTTATACTTGCAAAAGTGCAACAGTCCCGTTGTATGCGCGCCACGATGGCGACGCGAACAGCAGGAAGTGGACGACAGACGCCCCGCTGGTGGCGCAGGTTCGTCGTAACCTCGCGCAAACGCAACATGGTCGGCTATATCGAGGTCGTCGCCGCAATCGCTTTCCTGGTCATGGTTGCCAGCACCTGGGCAACCTTCACCAATGCACCGCCCGATGGCGCGCTCCTGCCATCGCGGCAGGTAGCCGGCCTGTTGATCGGTACGCTGATTCCCGCCATGGCGCTGCTCGTGCTTGCCGGGCGGCGGATCGCGCTGCGGCGCGCTGCCGGCAGTACCGCGCGGCTTCATGTCCGACTGGTGTTCTTCTTTTCGATGATCGCAGCGGTCCCGACGCTGCTTGTGGCGGGGTTCGCCGCTTTTCTGTTCCAGTCGGGCGTCGATTTCTGGTTTTCGGACAATTCGCGCGGACTGATGGAAAATGCCAACCAGCTCGCGGAAGGATATTACGAGGAAAACCAGCTCGATCTCGGCAATGAAACGATCTCGATGGCAATGGACATGCGCGCCATCCTTGCGCGCGTGCAGGTAACCGATCCCAACTTTGCGCTCGTCTACCAATACCAGGCCGAACCGCGCGATGTCATCGAAAGCGCCATCCTCCAGGCGATGCCCGACGACACCATGCGCACTGCGGTGGTCTATGGGCTGAGCGAGGCAAGCGATCCGCGAACCTTCGCCCAGGATGCCTATGAAAAGCTTGCCCGCGGAGAACAGGTTGCGGTTCGCGGCAGCGCCGAACGGATCGAGGCGGTGGCGCCGATCGACCGCGAGGCGGGGATCTATCTCTACACCGCGCGCAATGCGGAGGCGGCGACTTTCCGCAGCTGGCAATCCGCTCGCTCGATTTCCGCTGCCTACGAGGAACTGACCAAGCGTGCACGTGCGCTGCAGTTGCGCTTCAATCTCGCGCTGTTCTTCGTCTCGTTGGCGCTGGTGGGCGTCGCGGTATGGTTTGCCTTGCGGTTCGCGGACCGGCAGGTCGAACCGCTTACCGATCTGGTCGCCGCTGCGCGCAAGGTCGGCGCGGGCAATTTCGCGCTGCGCGTCGAAGGGCGCACCGGGGCCGACGAGATCGGCCTGCTCAACCGCGCCTTCAACCGCATGACGGCGCAGCTCGAAAAACAGACCGATGCGCTGCTTTCCGCCAATATCGAACTCGAGGAACGGCGCGGGTTCATCGAAGCGGTTCTGGAATCGGTGAGTGCAGGGATCATCTCGGTCGATGCCGACCTGAACCTGTTGCTGATGAATGCCCCCGCGCAGTCGATGCTGGGCTACGATGCGGCGGGCGAAAGCACGCCCGCGACACTCGACGACCTGGCCCCGCAGATCGGCGCCATGGTGCGCGGCGGGCTGACGCGGGGCGTCATCTCGCACAGCCGCAATGGCGAACTGCTGACCTTCGCCGTGAAGATCGGCCGCGAGAGCGATGGCCATGTGATCACATTCGAGGATATCACGCGGCAGTTGCTCGACCAGCGTCAGGCGGCATGGTCCGATGTCGCGCGCCGGATCGCGCATGAGATCAAGAACCCGCTCACCCCGATCCAGCTAGCGACCGAACGGTTGAAACGGCGCTATCGCAAACAGATCGAGATCGACGGCGAACTGTTCGACGAATTGACCAACACGATCGTTCGCCAGGTCGGCGATTTGCGCAAGATGGTGGACGAATTCTCCAGCTTCGCGCGGCTGCCCAAGCCGACCTTCCGGACGGAAAACGCGATCGACCTGATCCGCCAGTCGCTGTTCCTGCAGGAAGTGGCGCATCCCGCGGTGGATTACCGTTTCCAGGCCCCAGACGAAGGCCCGCTGCGCATCCGCTGCGACCGTCACCAACTGGGTCAGGCGCTGACAAACACGCTCAAGAATGCCTATGAGGCGATCGAGGCCAAAGCGCAGTCGGCGAGTGTCGACTACCGCGGCAGGATCCGCGTCGAGGTCGAGACCGCCGAGGATTCGATTTCGGTCTCGGTGGAAGACAATGGTATCGGCCTGCCGCAAGACCGGGTTAATATCCTCGAACCCTATGTGACGACGCGTGAAAAGGGCACCGGGCTGGGCCTCGCGATCGTCAACAAGATCGTCGAGGAACACGGCGGTGAAATGACGTTCACCTCGGTCGAGACCGGGGGCACGCGGGTGACGATGCGCTTCGCGCGCGATCCGCTCGCCGAGGAAAGCGACGCGCAGACAACGACAAAGAATGAAGGATAGGGACGCATGGCGCTGGATATTCTGATCGTCGACGACGAACGCGACATCCGCGAACTGGTGGCCGGGGTGCTGAACGACGAGGGCTACGAGTGCCGTACCGCCGCCGACAGCACCGCCGCGCTGGAAGCCATCGACCAGAAACGGCCGAGCCTCGTGTTGCTCGATGTGTGGCTGCACGGCAGCCAGATGGATGGGCTGGAAGTGCTCGACGCGATCAAGGTGCGCGAACCCGATCTGCCGGTCATCATTTTTTCGGGCCACGGAAACATCGACACCGCGGTCAGCGCGGTCAGCCGCGGCGCGGTCGATTTCATCGAGAAGCCGTTCGAGGCCGAGCGGCTGCTGCACCTGGTCGAACGTGCGACCGAGACCGAGCGGCTGCGGCGCGAGAATACGCGGCTGCGCGAAAACCAGGGGCAGGGTGACGAGTTCACCGGCAATTCGGCAGTGATCAATGCGGTCCGCGCCACACTGAAGCGCGTCGCCAGTACCGGCAGCCGAGTCTTGGTCACCGGCCCTGCCGGGGCAGGCAAGGAAGTGGCGGCCCGGCTGCTCCACAGCTGGAGCCCGCGTGCCGACAAGGCCTTCGTCATCGTCAATTCGGCCCGGATAACCCCCGAACGTTTCGAAGAGGAGCTGTTCGGCGAGGAAGCCGAGGGCAAGCTGGTCCGCCCGGGTCTGCTCGAGACCGCCGACGGGGGGACGCTTTATCTCGACGAAGTCGCCGACATGCCGCTTTCCACGCAGGCACGGATCCTGCGGGTGCTCACCGAGCAGAGCTTCGTCCGCGTGGGCGGCACCCGTCAGATCGGGGTCGATGTGCGGGTGGTCTCGTCCACCTCGCGGGATCTCACCGGCGAAATGGAGGAGAAGCGCTTCCGCGAAGACCTGTTCTACCGCCTCAATGTCGTGCCCGTCGAAGTGCCCTCGCTGGCCGAGCGGCGCGACGATATCCCCGCGCTCGCCGACGGGTTCTTTGCCCGCTATGCTACCGAACAGGGTCTGCGCCCCCCGACCATCAGCGACGAGGCGATGGCGGCGCTGCAGGCTTATGACTGGCCGGGCAACGTGCGCCAGCTGCGCAACGTGGTCGAACGCACGATCATCCTGACCCCGCGCGAAAATCTCGATCAGATCGAGGTCGACATGCTGCCCGAGGAAGTGCTCGGCGGTAAGCTCGGCGGAAACGGCGGGGTGGGGGCGATGATGGGAGCGCCGCTGCGCGAAGCCCGCGAGAATTTCGAGCGCGAGTATCTCACTGTCCAGATCCGTCGCTTTTCAGGCAATATTTCCAAGACCGCGACCTTCATCGGGATGGAGCGCTCCGCGCTGCACCGCAAGCTGAAGCTGCTGGGTATGGTCGAACGCAAGCCGAGCGAGCCGAAAAAGTAGGAGCGATCGTGAAAGTTGCGCGTTGTGCGACAGAATAAGGAATGCATTGCGCACGACGGTGCGATGTCCCACATTAATGGCGTTCGCAAAGAGTTGCGGATGCACACACGGGCGTCGCGGGCGCCCAGATTGCGGCTCGGTGGAGGGCCGCCAAGAAACGGGAAAAGACATGTCCGGCGAAAAGACACTCTCGGCACGACCGCGTCCGAAACCCCCTGAACCTGCATCGGGCGGCCGTCCCGTGAACCTGCAGGATGCCTTCCTCAACCTGCTGCGCAAGAACAAGTCCCCGGTGACCATGTTCCTGGTCAAGGGCGTGAAGCTGCAAGGCATTGTCACCTGGTTCGACAATTTCTCGATCCTGTTGCGCCGCGATGGCCAGTCGCAGCTGGTCTACAAGCACGCGATCAGCACCATCATGCCCGCGCAGCCGGTCGATACCGAGCAGTTTACGAGCCAGGGTTCGGGGGCCAAGCAGCGGCTGCTGCAGGACGTGTTCCTGAGCCGGGTCCGGCAGGCGGAAGCGCAGGTCACCATGTTCCTCGTCAATGGGGTGATGCTGCAGGGCCGGATCGCGTCCTACGATCTGTTCTGCATGCTGCTCGAGCGTGACGGTTACGTCCAGCTTGCCTACAAGCATGCCGTATCGACGATCCAGCCCGCAACACCGGTCGATCTGACCGAAGACTGGGAAGAGGACGACAACTGAGCTTCGATGATGACTTGATGGGCGAGGTCTCTCGCGGAGCACGGGCGCTCGTGGTGTGCCCGGACATTCGCGGGATGGCCTATGATCTCGACGCGCAGTCGCGGCTTGCAGAAGCCGAGGGGCTGGCTCTGGCGATCGGCGTGGTCATCGCCGAGAGTTTCGTGCTGCCCGTTCGCGAGGTGCGCCCGAACCTGCTGTTCGGCGCCGGTCAGGTCGATAACATCCGCATCGCCTGCGAACAGGACGAGGTCGAACTGGTCGTGGTCGACGGCGCGCTCACGCCGATCCAGCAGCGCAATCTGGAAGACAAGCTGGCGCGCAAGGTCATCGACCGCACTGGCCTGATCCTCGAGATCTTCGGCGAACGTGCGGCCACTGCCGAGGGTCGTCTTCAGGTCGAACTCGCCCATCTCGATTACCAGCAGAGCCGGCTCGTGCGCAGCTGGACCCACCTCGAACGGCAGCGCGGCGGGTTCGGCTTCCTCGGCGGTCCGGGTGAAACCCAGATCGAGGCCGACCGCCGGATGATCCGGCAGCGGATGGGGCGGCTGCGCAAGGAACTCGAACAGGTGCGCAAGACCCGCGGCCTGCACCGCGAACGGCGCGAACGCGCGCCGTGGCCGGTTGTCGCGCTGGTCGGCTACACCAATGCGGGCAAGTCGACGCTGTTCAACCGGTTGACCGGGGCGGGGGTGATGGCGGAAGACTTGCTGTTCGCCACACTCGACCCGACGATGCGCGCAATTGCGTTGCCCGGGGTCGAGAAGGCGATCCTGTCCGATACGGTCGGGTTCATTTCCGATCTCCCGACGCAGCTCGTGGCCGCGTTCCGCGCAACGCTGGAAGAAGTCACCGCGGCCGACGTGATCTGTCACGTTCGCGATATCTCGAACCCGTCGACCGGCGCGCAGAAGGCGCAGGTGCTGCAGGTTCTCCGTGATCTCGGGGTGGCCGACGAGGAAGGCGAAGAGCCTTCGATCCCCGTCCTGGAAGTGTGGAACAAGTGGGACCAGTTGTCCCCAGAAGATGCCGAAGAACTGGCCGAACAGGTCGTCGGCAATGACGATGTGGTAGCGATGTCGGCGCTGACGGGTGAGGGGGTCGATACCCTGCTCGAACGGCTCGGCGAGATGCTGACCCGGAATGCCTCGCTCCGCACTTTCGAGGTTCCCGCTGGCGATGGCCGGCGGATTGCCTGGCTGCATGCGCATGGCGAGGTGATCGACGATGTCGCCGAAGAAGAGGGCGGCGCAAACCGGCTGATCACGGTGCGGCTCAACCCCAAGGAACTGGGGCAATACGAGGCGCTCGACTAACCGATCGTGCGCTTGGCGCGCTGCCAGTAGGTTTCCTTGCCATCGAGGTCGAGCGCGGCGAAATCCTCGCCCTCGTTCTGCGAAAGTTCTTCCATCTTCCTGAAACGACGTTCAAATTTGGCGTTCGAAGCGCGCAAGGCTTGTTCGGGATCGACTCCGTAGCGGCGCACGATGTTGACGACGGAAAACAGCACGTCGCCCGCTTCCATCAGCTTTTCGTGATCGGTCTGTGCCTGCGCGAGTTCGTCCAGTTCCTCGCGCAGTTTGTCTATCGGGCCCCTGACATCGGGCCATTCGAAACCGACCCGTGCTGCACGCTTCTGCAATTTGTGCGAGCGCAGCAAGGCGGGCAGCGCGTTTGCGACGCCGTCCATCGCGCTGTTTTGCCCCGATCGCGACCGCTCTGCAGCCTTGATATCCTCCCACCGGCCGTCTTCCATGATGCCGCCTTCATCGCCAAAGATATGCGGATGGCGCGCCTCCATTTTGTCGGCGATGCTACGTGCGACGTCTTCGAAGGCAAAATCTCCGGCTTCTTCGGCCATGCGCGCATGGAACACGACCTGGAAAAGCAAATCGCCGAGTTCGCCGCGCAAATCGTCCATGTCGCTGCGTTCGATGGCGTCGGCGACCTCGTAGGCTTCTTCGATCGTATACGGTGCAATTGAGGCAAAGTCCTGCGCCGTGTCCCATTCACAGCCGCCGACGGGATCACGAAGGCGGGCCATGATGCGGAGCAAGCGGTCGGTTTGATCGGACATGGTTGTCTTCTAACGCCAAGGCTGCGAGAGGGTAAGGATGCTTGGAAGCGGCCTATTCTTCTCGTAGGGAATGATAATATATATTATGTTAAATGCCATCGTTGAGCGAAGAGGAGCTTCTGCGTGCTGCCCTACCGCACCAGATCGATGAACAGGACGACGATTGCGAAAATGCCCGCCCATGCTGCGGCCATGTAGAAAGCCTTTTTCACGTTCACACGGTGTGACCGGAATGCGCCGGTCACCAGGATCAGGAAACCCAGCAGCGATATCAGCGAGACGATCTGGTATTCGTTCATGCGGTCATCGTCAGGCCATCGTAACCGACCGTTACGTGATCGGGCACTTCGTCGCACAGGCTGCGGTAGTCCATGCTCTTGTCCATATGCGTCAGGACCGTGCGACCAACCTTGGCCCGCCGAGCGAGATCGAGCGCCATGTCGAGATGCGCATGCGTGGGATGCGGCCGCCTGCGAAGACAGTCGACGACAAGAATGTCGGCCCGGTCGAAGCATTTGAGCATGCCGGCTGTAATTTCACTGAAGTCGGTGGCGTAAACGATTGATTTTCCATCCGCTTCGAACCGGAAGCCGGTGCTGGTCACCGGTCCGTGCGGCATTTCGACATGGTCGAAGGAAAAACCGGCAACGAGCCTGGCGTCCGCGATATCCTTGAGCGACATCAACGTGGGATAGCCGTGCTGTCCTTCGAATATGTAATCGAACCGGCGACGCAGATTGTCGCAGGTCTTGCTGCTGGCATAGCCTGGCAGCGGGTTGCTGCGATCGTAGCGCATGACGCGCAGATCATCGATGCCGTGGCAGTGATCGGCATGGTCATGCGTCCAGAAGACCCCATCCACCTTGCTGATCCCGTTCGCCAGCAATTGCGCGCGCAGGTCGGTCGACGTGTCGATCAGAATCCGCTGTCCCGCCTGGTTCTCGACGATGATCGAAACGCGCGTGCGCCGGTTGCGCGGTTCGTGCGGGTCGCATTCGCCCCAGTCGTTGCCGATCCGCGGCACGCCGGTCGACGTGCCGGAGCCGAGCATGAGCAGCTTCACGCGGCGGCCTTGCTGAACAGGCTGTAGAAGTTGCGGGTGGTATAGGCGGCCAGATTGGCGAGCGGTTCCTCGCGAAGGTCGGCGAGGAACTGCGCGGTGTCGCGGACATAGCCGGGTTCGCACGGCTTGCCCCGATGCGGAACCGGCGCGAGAAACGGGCTGTCGGTTTCCACCAGCAGCCTGTCCTGCGGAATGTCGCGCGCGAACGCCTGAAGATCTTTCGCGTTCTTGAAGGTAACGATGCCCGAAATCGAGACCGACAGTCCCAGATCGATGACCGCCCTCCCGAACTCGGCCGACGCGGTGAAGCAATGGATCAGCGCGGGGAAAGCCCCCTTCCCCAGCTCGTCTTCGAGGATCGCGAGCGTATCATCTTCTGCGTCGCGGGTGTGGATGATAACCGGAAGCTGGACCTCGCGGGCCACATCGATGTGAAGGCGGAACAGGTCCTGCTGCACGGCGCGGTCCGAATGATCGTAATAGTAATCAAGTCCGGTTTCGCCGATCCCGATGACTTTAGCGTCGTGCGTTGCCGCGAGCAGTTCTTCGCGTGTCAACTCGGCGTGATCGTCGGCATTGTGCGGATGAATGCCGACGCTGGCATAGACGTCGCGTTTGGCCGTTGCGGTACCGACGACCTGGTCCCATTCTGCGCGCTTCGTCGAAATGTTGAGGAAGGCCTCGATCCCCGCTTCGCGCGCCCGATCGAGCGCCGCGTCCTGGTCTTCGACGAGGCCTTCGTATTCGAGGTGGCAATGGCTGTCGACGAGCATCAGGCCGGCTCCTCTTCGGGCAATTCGAGCCGCGGGAAGACCGGGGTCGGCTTGTCGATAGCATGGCCGCTCGCCGCCAAAGCGCTGAACCAGTCCGCATCGCCAAGGTTGGCATAGGACCTGCGATCCGCCGGGATACCCAGCTGGTCGAGCACTGCCGCGGCCTTTTCGGGGACGACGGGCTGGATCGCGATGGCGAGGTCGCGGATGGCGATGAACAGCGTTTGCAGCACCGCCTTCATCCGTTCGGGATCGGTCTTCTTGAGCCCCCACGGCGCCTGTTCGTCGACATAGGCATTGCAGGCATACACGGCTCGCAGCCAGGCTTCGATCCCGACCGAGAAATTAAGCGCTTCGAATTCTTGCGGCAGCGTTTCGGCGCAGGCCTTCCCAACTGTGGCCAGGAGCGTATCGTCATCGCTGGCTGCGGAGAACGGTTCGAGCTTGCCGTCCATGTTCTTGGCGATCATCGAAAGCGTGCGCTGGGCAAGGTTGCCGAAACTGTTGGCTAGTTCAGCATTTACCTTGTTAACAAGCGCTTGCGCCGAATAGCTGCCGTCCTGCCCGAAGGTAACCTCGGCCATGAGGAAGTACCGCAGCGCATCCACGCCGAACCTGTCGGCCAGTTCCATCGGATCAGTGACATTGCCCGCTGACTTGGATTCCTTGACCCCGCGATTGAGCAGGAAGCCATGCCCGAAGACCTTTTTCGGCAGCGGCAGGTCCGCGCTCATCAGGAAGGCCGGCCAGTAGATCGTATGGAAGCGGACGATGTCCTTGCCGATCAGGTGGAGATCGGCGGGCCAAAACTTGTCCCACAATTCGCCGCCATCGGGATAGCCGACGCCGGTGATGTAATTGGTGAGCGCGTCGACCCAGACATACATGACGTGGCCATCGCCGCTGGGCACCTTGACGCCCCAGTCGAAACTGGTGCGGCTGACCGACAGATCCTGCAATCCGCGTTCGATGAACGCGACCATCTCGTTGCGCCGGCTCACCGGTTCCAGGAAGCCGGGCGTCTTGAGCAGTTCGAGCAGGGGTTCGGCGTAGTTGGACAGGCGGAAGAACCAGCTTTCCTCCTCGGTCCATTCGACCGGAGTGCCCTGCGGCGAGAGCTTGGCCCCGCCCTCGCCTTCGACCAGTTCGCCTTCGTCGTAATAGGCTTCGTCGCGAACCGAGTACCAGCCTTCGTAGCGATCGAGATAGAGGTCGCCCTTCTTCTCCATCGCCTCCCAGATCGCCTGGCTCGCGCGGTGGTGATCGGGATCGGTGGTGCGGATGAAACGGTCATGGGAAATGTTCAGAACATCGAACAGTTCCTTGAAATGGCCCGACATTTCATCCGCAAGCTCACGCGGGGTGCTGCCGATGTCGCGGGCTTTCTGGGCCATCTTCAAACCGTGTTCGTCGGTCCCCGTCTGGAAGCGGACTTCACGGCCGCGCAGGCGCTGGAAGCGGGCGATAACATCAGCCGCGATCGTCTCGTAGGCATGGCCGATATGCGGCTTGCCATTGGGATAGTGGATCGCGGTGGTCAGGTAATAGGGTTCAGCCATCGGCTCGCTCGCTAGCGGTAGCCGCCTTGGCGAGCAAGGTGCCGATTTCCATTGCCAGCAGTCCCGCATCGAAATTATAGGTGGGTTGCTCGCCGGTCAGGCGGACCAGTTCGCTATGCGTGTCGATGACGGGTCGCGGATCGGCCATCGCCCCGTCGAGCCGTTGCGCCACTGCCGAGCGGGCCAGTTCGAGCACCGCGCGGATCCGTTCGCGGTCGGGCCGCGCACCGATCAGCCCCGCGAGCGTGCCGCGCAGCTGGAAATCGGGATCCCCGCGGGCCAAGATTGCATCCATTGCCTGACGCACCTTGCCCAGTTCCATGTCGACGAATTGGAGCGCGGCGCCGGGCGAACCACCCGCCGCCGCAATCGCCGCCGCGCGTGTGGCAGTGTCCGCTCCCGGCGAGAGATCGGCCAGCAGCCGGTCCATCTCGGCATCGGATACGGTGGGAAAGCGCAACACGCGGCAGCGCGAGCGGATGGTCGGCAGCAGGCGGGCCGGACTGTGCGCGACCAGCAGGAAATAAGTGCCGATCGGCGGTTCTTCGAGGCTCTTGAGCAGCGCGTTGGCGGCATTGCGCTCGAGATCGTCGGCCGGATCGATGATGATCGCGCGCTTGTCGCCGAGTGTCGGGCGCGTTCCGAGCCGCGCCTGCATGCCGCGCACCTGCGCTATACGGATGCTGCGCGCGACCTCGTATGGCTTGCCGTCGGCGCGCTTGCGTTCTTCCTTGTCGTCCTTGGGAGCGTAGGTGAGCGTCAGTATGTCGGGATGGTTCTGGGCATCAGCGGGATCCACACCGACCAGTTCGCAGGCGGCGGCGAAGGCAAAGCTGCCCTTGCCCACGCCGCGTCGCCCGGCCAGCAGCCAGGCATGGTGCATGCGTTCCCCGCCCAGGGCCTTGCGCCATTCGCGCCAGGCAGTCTCGTGGCCGAGCAGCATCAGCCCGCCCCATCACCGAACCGCGTGGCGATTTCCGCCAGGATGCGCCGGTGCACATCCTCGACGCTGCCGCTGCCGTCGACCACCGCGAACCGACCGGGTTCGGCACGCGCGAAGGCGAGGAAGGCTGCGTTGACGCGCGCATGGTAATCGGCTGCACGCCCGCCGATGGCGTCGCTGACGCCGCCATCGCGCTGCGCAAGACGTCCCGCCACCGCCTGCGCGGGCGCATCGATGACGATTGTCAGATCGGGCAATAGCCCCGCGCTGCCCAGCGAATGCAGCGCCATCACGCGGTCATCACCCAGCGCCCCGGCCTCGCCCTGATAGGCCCTGCTCGAATCGATGAAGCGATCGCAGACCACCCAGTGGCCCGCGCCGAGCGCAGGCCGGATCAGCCGCGCCACGTGATCCGCCCGCGCTGCGGCGAACAGCAGCGCCTCGGCCTCGAGCGTCCAGCCATCAGCCGGCGGATCGAGCAGCAACGTGCGGATCGCTTCCGCGCCCGGCGTACCGCCCGGCTCGCGCGTGAGTTCGACCCCGAGACCGCGCTTGCGCAAGTGGTCCGCCAGAAGGCGCGCCTGGGTGGACTTGCCCATGCCCTCCCCGCCTTCGAAGGCGATGAAGCGGCCCGGGCTCACCCGAGCCAGCTCTGGAATGCGTTGAAGACGCGGCGGACGATCGAGGCTTCGGACACCTCTTCGGCCGCGACCAGCGGCACGCGGTGTTCGGGCATGCCGGCGATCGACACCACCAGTTCGGCCACTTCTTCACCCTTCGCGACCGGAGCCTGCAGTGGTCCTTCATAGCTGATTGTCAGCGATATCTCGGGATCGCTGCCGCGGGGCACGGCAATGCGCAAGGGCCGGCGCGTGGTCAGCCCGACCGTGCCTGCTCCGCCCTCCTGCACGCGCGCCGTGCCGATGTGTGCGTTCTGCGCGAACAGCACGCGGCTGTCGAAATTGCGAAATCCCCATTCGATGAACTGCCGCGCGGCGCGGCGCCGCTCGCGTCCGCCGGGGCTGCCCGCCACCACCATCACGAGGCGCTGGCCGTCGCGTTCGGCGGACCCGAGGAAACCGAACCCCGCCTGGTTGGTATAGCCGGTCTTGATGCCGTCGGCGCCGGGCACGACACCGGTTATCGGATCGTGGTTGCGCTGTTCGATCCCGTTGTACTCGAGACCCTGCGCGCCGACGAAATGACGGTATTTCGTCGGGTGCCGCACCACCATGGCTTGCGCCAGCGTGCCGAGATCGCGCGCGGTGACGAACGTCCTGCCTTCGTCCATCCAGCCATTGGGATTGCCGAAATGGCTGTTGGCCATGCCGATCTCGCGCGCCTTGGCATTCATCGCAGCGACCCAGTCCTCGACCGATCCGGCCGCGCCTTCGGCCAGCACCACCGCGCCGTCATTTGCGGAGACGGTGGTCACGCCGTGAAGCAGGTCGTCGACCGATACGCGGGCGTCTTCGGCGAGGAACATGGTCGAGCCCTTGCGGTGCCACTGGCGGAAAGTCTCCGGCCGCACACCGAAGATCCGTTCACGCAGGAGGCGGCCCTCGTCGATCCATTCGAAAGCGAGGAAAGTCGTCATCACCTTGGTGATCGACGCGGGCATGAACCGCCGGTCTATCTCCCGCTGATAGAGAACCTGGCCGCTTGTGGCATCGAGCAGATAGGCGATCGGCGCATCGGCCTCGCTGGGAATGGCGGCGCCCGGCGCACGCTGCGCGCCAAGAGGCGCAGCAATGCAGGCCATTGCCATGCTAGCCAGTAAAGTCAGGCGGTTGCGCAAGTGTGCTCCCGTCGCCGGGCAGGAGCCGCGGCGGATCAATCGAGTGGTCGTATCAGCGCGTCGCTATAACCGCGTGAGCGAAGCTTGGCGAGCGCCTCCTCCGCCTGTCCACGGGTTGCGAAGGGTCCCACGCGAACGATTGCCAAGGCACCGCTGTCTTCAACATAGCCCTGCACTTCGCGCGCCAGCTTCTGCGCATTGGCCCTGACCGAAAAGGCGCCGAGCTGGACCGCGAACTTCCCGTCCGGATCGGTCGGCACCATGACCGGGGCGCGGGCAGGACCGCCTTCGACTGCATTGCGCAACTGCGGCCGTCCGGCCGGCGGTTCGGCCGGCGTGAGCGCGGGCTCTTCCGCTTCATTCGCAGCATCTTCCACCAGCGCCTCCTCGTTCGGGTCGCGGGTTTCGATGACCTCGGCCGTCGGCGCGACACCGCTCACCTCGGCTTGCCGCGGATCGCCGAGCGGCGCCGAGCCGCGCGGCGGCAGCCTGCGCTTGAGGACTTCGAGCAGGCCCTGCGGCGTGTCCATCCGCGGGGGTGCTTCGCGCCCGGCGCGCAGTTCCGCACGCTGTTCCTCGGGCGGGTTCACCCGCCGCATGCGGATGGGGGCGCCCTCCCCGATCCCCAACTGCTCGATAGCGTCGGGTGCCAGTGCGATCAGCCGGTCGTTGGTCATCGGTCCGCGCCGTTCGAGCCGGACAAGGATGGTCCGCCCGGTGTCGAGCGAGGTCACCTCGACATAGCTCGGCAAGGGGAGTGTCCGATGCGCGCCGGTCACCCCCGTCACGCCGGCCTCTTCGCGCCGCGCATAGCCGACCTGGTCGTAATTCATCGTATCGACCGGGGTATAGGTTACGCCGTCGATGGTGAACGGATCGCCGACCACGACGGGGTAATCGGCGGCGGGGCCGTTGCCCGCTTCGGGCGCGGTGCTTGCGGCCGGGGCTTGCGCGTTCGAAGCGCAGGCGCCCAGGCCGAGCATGCCCAGGCCGGCGCTCGCAGCAAGAAGTATCCTATTCGGCGATTTCATCTGCGAGCAGCCCCACACTCATGGCGTAATAGTTCGAACAGTTGTATTCGAGGATCACCCGATAATTCGAGGTTAACAGCCAAGCCGGCGTGCCGGGACCGTCGGGCTGGAACAGCGTGACCAGCACGTCGTCGCCGATTGCGCGCTGGGGCTGGATGCCGAGTGCGCGCCATTCCGACACCGGCTTGTAGACGCTGTGCCGTTCGTGGACGCGCGAACACACCGGGGCAGCGATCGGCGTGCGGTAGGCCGCGACGTCGAAGCCGGAGGGAACATAGGCGCCCACGCCCCAGGGCTGGCCTTCGCGCCAGCCCGCGTCGCGGAAATAGTTGGCGATCGAGGCCAGCGCATCGGCGCTGTCGTTCATGATGTCGGCGCGGCCGTCGCCATTGCCGTCGGCGGCGAGCCGCAGGTAGACCGAAGGAAGGAACTGCGGATTGCCGAAGGCGCCCGCCCAACTGCCCTGCAGTTCGCCGCGGGAGTAGCCCTTGTCGGCCACCTTCATCAGCGCGACCCACTCGCTGGCGAAGAGGTCGCGGCGGCGGCCTTCCCAGGCGAGCGTGGCAAGCGCCTGCGAAAGGTCGAACCCGCCTTTGACCGCGCCATAGGCGGTTTCATGTCCCCAGATGGCGACCACGATTTCGCCCGGCACGCCGTAATCGCGTTCGATGGCGCGCAGCGTGCCCGACCACTCGGCCCGGGCGCTGCGTCCCCCGCGGATGCGCGCGGCATCGACGTGCCGCGCGATATAGGGCGCAAGAGCGGGGTAGCCGGACGAGGTCGGCGATCCCGGCTGCGCACGGTCGAGCCGGATCACCCGGTCGTTGGGCTCCAGTCCCGCGGTCATGCGCGCCAGAGTCGCTTCGCTGACACCTTCGGCGCGTGCCTTGGCAATCAGCAGCTGGACATAGGCATCGAAGCTCAGGTCCTGCTGGGCGGTGGCGGGAACGGCGGGCAATGCGAGCGCAAATGCCCCGGCGGCGGCGAGAAGGGGTTTGAATTTCATCCGGCGATTGTCGCAGAGCGAAGCTTAACGGCAAGTGTCATTTGGCGTTTACGGGGCACGGCCCGTCCTCCTTGCAGGTAAATGCGTGACAAGCTCGGCCGAAGTGACTAGCTAGCCCGCGCTCGCGGAGAGGTGGCAGAGCGGTTGAATGCACCGGTCTTGAAAACCGGCAAGGGTGCAAGCCCTTCGTGGGTTCGAATCCCACCCTCTCCGCCACGATCCCCGATCAGTCCTTGTCGCCAGGCTTGCGGACCAGCGATTGCGCGCTGCGATCGCCCTTGGGGTAGTCCTGCGGGTCGATCGAAGACTGGTTCTGCAGGGCCTTGTGGTCCTTGATGGTCTTGCTGTCCTCGGCGTCCTGCGCCGCGTCGTCCTGGGCCTGGGGGGTATCGCGCTTCGGGATTGTCATCGTGTTCTCCTTTCCTCCCCCAACGCGCGGCATGCTGACTGGTTGCGTCTAGCGTCCGCGCGCGGCGATTTCGTCCATCGCCTCGCGCAGCTTGGGATCCCATTCGGCCTTGAGCTCCCTGATCTTGGCGAGCAGTTCCTCGTTCTCGTAAGACGGCGTATCGAGCCGGAAGACATCGGCAATCTCGCGCATCGAGGTGCGATCCATCTCCTCCCACGCTTCGACCATGGCGGTGGCCGACTGGCGGTCGTGACCCAGCGCCTCGTAGACCGAACGGCCCATCCGCAGGCTGCTGTCGTAGGTTTCGCGGACGATGTCGCGGCAGCCCATCGCCCACAGGTGATAGACATGGTCGCGGTCCTTGGCGCGTGCGACGACGTGCAGGCCCGGGAAGTTGGCACAGGCATAGCGTACCAGCCGGTCGATCTGCTCGCGCTCGTCGAGCGCCACGACGAGGATCCGCGCGCGGTCGATCCCCGCGCTGGCGAGCAGGTCGGGCCGCGTCGCGTCGCCGTAATAGGTCGTGACGCCGAACTTCTTGAGCACTTCTAAATGCTCGCTGTTGTAGTCGATCACCGTCGCGCGGAGTCCGGCGGCATCAAGCATGCGGTCGACGATCCCGCCGACGCGCCCGCGCCCCGCGATGATGATCGGGTTGTCCTCGTCGATGGCATCGGCCTCGCGGCCGCCCTGCCCGGTCGAATAGGCATGCGCGATGAGCTTGTCGTAGAGGATGAACAGCAGCGGGGTGACCAGCATGGTCAGCGCGACGATCAGCAGCAACTGATCGGCGAAGGCGGGTTCGAACACCGCATTGGCGACGCCGAAGGCGATCAGGACGAAGGCGAACTCGCCCGCCTGCGGCAGGCTTAGGCAGAACAGCCACAGCGCCTGCCGCCGCAGGCCGTAGAACCAGCCGACCAGCAGCAGCACTGCCATCTTGGCAGCCACCGTCACCGCGGCCCAGAACACCACCGAATCCCAGATCGTGCTGGCGAGCGCGAAGTCGATCCCCGCGCCGACAGTGATGAAGAACAGCCCCAGCAGCAGGCCCTTGAACGGGTTGATGTCGCTTTCGAGCTCGTGGCGGTATTCGCTGGTGGCAAGCACCACGCCCGCGATGAAGGCGCCGAGCGCGGGCGAGAGGCCGACCAGCGACATCAGCAGCGCGATCCCGATCACCACGAGCAATGCTGCGGCGGTGAACAGTTCGCGCAGGTTGGCGCGCGCGATGTAGCGGAACAGCGGGCGGATCGCGAAGATTCCGATCGCGATCACCGCGGCTACCGCACCGATCCGTGTGCCTGCAGCCAGCCAGCCAGACATGTGTGCAGTGAAGTCGATCCCGGCATGCGCGCCCCCGCCCGTGTGGTCCGCAGCCGCACCGGCGAGTTCGGGGAGCGCAAGCAGCGGCACCAGCGCGAGGATCGGGATGACCGCGACGTCCTGCACCAGCAGCACCGAGAAGCTCGCTTCGCCGCCCTCGGTCCTGAGCAGGCCCTTCTCGGTCAGCGTCTGGACGATGATCGCGGTCGAGCTGAGCGCGAGGACCATGCCGACTGCCAGCGCGGTCTGCCAGCGCTGGTCGGCCAGCAGCGCTATGCCGGTCAGCGCGAGCGTGGTCAGCAGCACTTGTCCGCCGCCCAGCCAGGTGAGTTTGCCGCGCATCGCCCACAGGCGCCGCGGCTCCATTTCCAGCCCGATGATGAACAGCATCATCACCACGCCGAATTCGGCGAAGACCTGCAGGGCCTCGACATCGACCGACAGCGCGGCGAGCAGCGGTGAAATCGCCATCCCTGCGAGCAGGTAGCCGAGCACCGAGCCGAGCCCGATCCGCGTGGCGAGCGGAACGGCCAGCACCCCCGCGATCAGGATCAGGAAGGCGAGGATCAGGAAACCGGTCACGCTGTCATTCCCCTCCCGCTGTGGCGCGTGTCAGGCCTCAGATATGGAGCGCGCGGCCATAGCTCGCAAGCACGCTCTCATGCATCGATTCGCTGATCGTGGGATGCGGGAACACCGTCTGCATCAGCTCGGCCTCGGTGGTCTCGAGCGTCTTTCCGACGACGAAGCCCTGGATCATCTCGGTCACCTCCGCGCCGATCATGTGCGCGCCGAGCAGTTCGCCGGTCTTGGCGTCGAACACGGTCTTCACGAAGCCCTCGGCCTCGCCCAGCGCGATGGCCTTGCCGTTGCCGATGAAGGGGAAGGTGCCCGCCTTGACGTCGTGGCCCGCTTCCTTCGCCTTGGCCTCGGTCAGGCCGACGCTGGCGATCTGCGGATGGCAATAGGTGCAACCCGGGATGTTGGCGCGGTCGAGCGGGTGCGGGTGGACCTCCTTGTTGCCCAGTTCCTTCGCAATCGCTTCGGCCGTAGTGACGCCCTCGTGGCTCGCCTTGTGCGCCAGCCACGGCCCCGGCGTGCAGTCGCCGATCGCCCACAGGCCTTTCGACTTGGTTCGGCCGTAATCGTCGATCTGGATGAAGCCCCGGTCCATTTCGACCAGCTTTTCCAGCCCGACGTTTTCGGTGTTGGGCACGATACCGATCGCGGTGATGCAATGGCTGAACTCGGTCTCGTTCACCTTGCCCTTGCTGTCCTTGATCTTGGCTTTGACGCCCATTGCAGTGACCTTGAGGTCCTCGACCCCCGCGCCGGTCATGATCGTCATGCCCTGCTTGGTCAGGCTCTTCTCGAGGAAGGCAGAGACATCCGCATCCTCGACCGGCACCACGCGGTCGAGCATTTCGACCACGGTCACATCGACGCCCATGTCGTTGTAGAAGCTGGCGAACTCGATGCCGATCGCGCCGCTGCCGATCACCAGCAGCTTCTTCGGCATTTCCTTGGGCGTCATCGCGTGGCGGTAGGTCCACACGCGTTCGCCATCTGCGGGGGCGAAGGGCAGGTCGCGCGCGCGCGCGCCGGTGGCGACGATCACATGCTTGGCGGTGAGCTTCTCCTCGCCCTTCTCGCCTTTCACGGTGAGGCTGGTGGGGCCGGTCAGCGTGCCCTCGCCCATGTGCACTGCGATCTTGTTCTTCTTCATCAGGTGCGTGACGCCCTGATTGAGCTGCTTGGCGACGCCGCGGCTGCGCTTCACCACTGCCTCGAGGTCGGCCTCGATCGCGCCCGCGATCTTGACCCCGTAGTCCTTGGCATGCTGCGCATAATGCAGGATCTCGGCCGAACGCAGCAGCGCCTTGGTCGGGATGCAGCCCCAGTTGAGACAGATCCCGCCGAGCAGTTCGCGCTCGACGATGGCGGTCTTCAGCCCCAGCTGCGCGCAGCGGATGGCCGCGACATAGCCGCCGGGGCCGCTGCCGAGCACGATGACGTCGTATTTGGTGTCAGCCATGATTCGTCTCTGTAGTCTCTCGTTTGGTCGCAGACATGGACCGGGTGTTACACGGTCCAGGCGAAGAAAATCCGTGGCGCGCGGGCCCGCGAATTGCGGCGGTCCGGAGCGGGGAAAGGGTGTGCGTCATGCGGGTGCGTATCGCATGGGCCCGGGCCTGTAGGACAGCGCTCATAGCCCCTCTCCCCTCGCGGGAGAGGGGTTGGGGAGAGGCGGCCGAAGCGCAGCATGGATCGCCTCGCCCACCGCATCGGTGTCGCGCAGGATATCGTCATTCCAGAACCGCAGAATGCGAAAGCCCTGCGATTTCAGCCAGGCATCGCGCGCCTGATCCGCAGCGTTCTCGGCATGCTGCGATCCGTCCGCCTCGACGATCAGCCTCTCGGCAAAGCACACGAAGTCGACGATGTAGTCGCCGATCTGCTCCTGCCGCTTGAACTTTGCGCCATCCATCCTGCCTGCGCGCAGGATCGACCACAGGCGGGTTTCTGCTTCGGTCGGTTCGCGGCGCATGCGTTTGGCGAGAGGAAGAAGGTCGCGCTTGCCCCCTCTCCTTCCCACCGCTGCGCGGCGGGCCCCTTCCTCTCCCGCAAGGGGAGAGGAGTTCACCGTCCCCCTCTCCCCTTGCGGGAGAGGGCCGGGGAGAGGGGGATTGGCGCGCGGCATCATGCCCATTTGGCCACCGCGCGGGGGCGGTCGTTGTCGTCGAGCAGGACGAATTTGAACGTGCCTTGCGCGACCTTGGTCTCGGCCTCGCCATTGCGTTCGCGGCCGATCGCCTCGGCGGTGATGGTGAGCGAGGTGGTGCCGGTGGTGGCGATGGCGCAATAGACCGACAACTCGTCGCCGACCTGCATCACGCCGGGGAAGGCGAAATCACTTGCCGAGACAACCACCGCCTTGCCCTGCCCTTCGCGGCTCGCAAGCGATCCCGCGCCGAGCGCCATCTGTGCCATCAGCCAGCCACCGAACACCCCGCCATAGGGGTTGAGATCGGTCGGCATGGCCGTGACGCGGATCTGGGGCTGGCGGTCAGACAAAGGGAAGCTCCTGAAGGCCAAGTGTGGCTGCGATGGAGAAAGCAAGGGCAGGCACCAGCCATATCGCGCCGAGGATGCGAACAGCCGAGCTTCCGCCTTTCCGCAAGATGATCGCCAGTGTTACTGCGACGAGGCCCCAGGCAGGAACAGCCAGCCACGCACCGCCCAGCGATCGCGCCCCGCCCGCTTCCAGAGCCGCGACCAGCAGGCTTGTGAAGACCGAAGCCGCACCGACGAACAAGAGGGCCGCCGCGAAAAAGCCCCCGGGCAGAGCTTTGGCTTCTTTCGAAATCAAACCACCAGCCCCATCGGGTTCTCGCACAGCTGCTTGAAGGCTTCCATCAGCTGCGCACCGTCGGCGCCGTCGATGGCGCGGTGGTCGAAGCTGCCGCTGGCGGTCATCACGCTGGCGACCTGCAGTTCACCGTCGACGACATAGGGACGCTGCTCGCCCGCGCCGACTGCCATGATCATGCCCTGCGGCGGGTTGATGACCGCGTCGAACTGCTTGATCCCGAACATGCCGAGATTGGACAGGCTGGCGGTGCCGCCTTGGTATTCATGCGGCTGCAGCTTGCCGTCGCGTGCCTTCTCCGCGAGCGTTTTCATCTGCTTGCTGATCGCGGCAAGGCCCTTGGTATCGGCTTCGGTGATGATCGGCGTGATCAGGCCAGTGGGCGCCGCTACCGCGACCGACACGTCGGCGCGGGTGTAACGGTGCAGCGTGTCGCCCTGGAAGCTGACATTGCACTGCGGCACGCGCATCAGCGCGCGGGCCAGCGCCTTGATCAGCAGGTCGTTGACGCTCAGCTTGACCCCATCGGCCTCCAGCCCGGCATTGAGCTGCTTGCGCAGGTCGAGCAGCGCATCGAGCCGCACGTCCACGGCGAGGTAGTAATGCGGGACCTGCTGCTTGCTCTCGGTCAGGCGGCGGGCGATGACCTTGCGGACGTTGGTGAGCTTTTCTTCCTCGTAAGGCGCGCCATATTCGCTCTCGGCCGGCGTCTTGCTAGGCACGCGCGGTTCGGCCATTTCGGCGGTAGCGTCCTGCTTGGCGGGAGCGGCTGCCTTGCCAGTTTCCGCGCCTTCGACATCGGCCTTCACGATGCGTCCGCGCGGGCCGGAGCCGGTGACGCTGGCGAGGTCGATACCCTTCTGCTCGGCAATGCGGCGCGCGAGCGGTGAGGCGATGATGCGCTCTCCGCTGTCGTCCTTCGGTGCTGCGGGGGCTTTTGCGCCGTTCGTCACCCCAGCGGAAGCTGGGGTCGCTTTCTGTTGCGCGGCTTCGTTAGCGGTCCCAACTTTCGCTGGGACGCCGCTCTCTTTATCGGACCCAGCGTCAGCGGAAGTGGGTTCGGGTACTTCACCGTCACCTTCGGGAGCAGCCGCAGCGGCCTCGTCGAGGTCCTCGCCTTCCTCGGCGAGCATCGCGATCACGGTGCCGACCTTTACGCCCTCGCTGCCTTCATCGACCGCGATGCTGGCAATGGTGCCTTCGTCCACCGCCTCGAATTCCATCGTCGCCTTGTCGGTCTCGATCTCGGCCATGATGTCGCCGGCTTCCACCTTGTCCCCCGGCTTCACCAGCCATTTGGCGAGCGTGCCCTCCTCCATAGTGGGCGACAGGGCGGGCATCTTGATCGGCGTGGGCATGGTCTGACGTTACGTCCTCGCTGGGGAGAGAGTTGTGCCGCGACCTCTGCCGAAGATGCCCCTGCGCCGCAAGGTCCTTGCACAGAATACGAATTACCGGGTAACGCGCTGCGAGGGATCCGGGGGAGCCGCTATGCGCACATACCTTGTCGTGATGGACGAGACCGAAGAAGCCAGGCAGGCGCTGCGGTTCGCCTCGCTGCGCGCCCAGAAGACCGGCGGATCGGTGCATATCCTGGCGCTCGTCCCGCAGCAGACCTTCAACGCTTTCGGCGGGGTGCAGGCCACGATCGAACAGGAAGCGCGCGAACGCGCCGAGGTGATGGCCAATTCGGCTGCCGGCAACATCTTCGGCGAAATGGGCAAGATGCCCACCATTGCGGTGCGCCCCGGCCCGGCGGCGGATGTCGTGCGCAAATATATCGACGAACATGCGAGCATCGCCGCGCTGGTGCTGGCGACCAGCGCGGAAGGCGGGTCGGGCCCGCTGGTGACGCATTTCGCGGCGCATGCAGGGCAATTGCCCTGCCCGCTCTATCTCGTTCCCGGCGGGCTTAGCCGCGACGAGATTGACGCGCTCGCCTGACGCTCAGGTCATGGTGCCGCGCGTCGGATAATCCTTGTCCAGCGTGAAGCTGATGCCGCTCAGCAGGTCATCGAGATCGGGCCGCGTGAATGGCGCGTTCTGGACCACGGCGAAATGCAGCGTGCCATCGGGCTTCACCAGGAACAGCCCCGGTTCGGAGAACATGTCGGGCTCTTCGCTGCCGTCACGCTTTTCACTGATGTAGAGGCCCCATTCGCGCGCCTTGTCCTCGCTCAGCGAATGCGCCAGCGGGACGTCGCCCGTGTCCCATTCCTCATGGCTGACCGCGGCGCGCTCGGGGCTGTCCATCGACACCGCGAAGACGTTGATGCCCTTGTCGGTGAACTGGTCGAGCTTGCCGCTCAGCTCGGTAAGGTACTTCTTGCAGATCGGACAATGCTTGCCGCGATAGAACACCAGCATGGTGAACGCTTCGGGCTGCTGCTTCGACAGTTCGAAGCGCGCATCGATGGTGAGCGGCAGGTCGAGATCGGGGACGGTCTGGCCGGGGATAAGCTGGGTCATGAAGGCTCCTTTACCAACCCAATGAGCAGTCCCCCGGCCCGTTCCGTCACTTCTTCTTGCGCCCCTGGTGGCGGATGTTGCCCGGGCGTCCGCGCTTGCCCGCGGGATGCGACTGGCGCGGGGCACCCTGCGCCTTCTTGGGGCGCTTGTTCTGGTGGGTCCGCTTCTTTTCCGGGGCGCGGTTGCCGCGTGGTTCGACCCCCGTCCCGTCGCTGTCGGGCACTTCGAACTTGAGCGCGCCGGTCAGCGCATTGGCTTCGGCAAGCTTGAGCTTGAGCCGATCGCCCACGGCATATTCGGTGCCGCTGCGTTCGCCGACGAGCTTGCGCGCGCCTTCGTCATAGCTGAAATATTCGCGCCCCAGCGTGCTGACCGGGACCAGCCCGTCGCCGCCGAGTTTCTCGATCGTGGCGAAGAAGCCGAAGCCCTGCACCCCGGTGATGCGTGTGTCGAAGGTCTCGCCCACGCGGCCTGACAGCCAGGCCGCGACATAGCGGTCGATCGTGTCGCGTTCGGCTTCCATCGCGCGGCGTTCGGTCTGGCTGATCGCATCGGTGATCTGGTGCAGCGCGGTCTTGTCGCGATCGGACAGGCCCGAGCCTTCGGGCAGGTCGACCTTGGGTCTGGGCTGCTCGAGCTTGTAGGCATCGACCAGCGCGCGGTGCACCAGCAGGTCGGCATACCGCCGGATCGGCGAGGTGAAATGCGCATAGCTGCCGAGCGAGAGGCCGAAGTGGCCCGCATTCTGCGGCCCGTAGAACGCCTGCGTCTGGCTGCGCAGCACCGCTTCCATGATCAGCGCCTTTTCGGCCGGCTCGGAAATGTCCTTGAGCATGCGGTTGAACAGCCCCGGCGTGATCACCTGCCCCAGCGCGAACTTCTTGCCCTGCGTGGCGAGATATTCGCGGAAGGCGAGCAATTTCTCGCGGCTTGGCTGCTCGTGGACGCGGTAGACCACCGGCGCGGCCTTGGCCTCGAGTGCCTTGGCCGCCGCGACATTGGCAGCGATCATGAAATCCTCGACCACACGGTGCGCATCGAGCCGTTCGCGGATCGCGATTTCCTCGATCACGCCCTCGTCATTGAGGCGGACCTGCCGTTCGGGCAGTTCGAGATCGAGCGGGTCGCGTGCCTGCCGCGCCTTGAACAGCAGCTTCCACGCGCCCCACAGGTTCTGCAGATATTCGGGCGCGTCGCCCGCGTCGATCGCGGCCTGCGCGTCCTCGTAGGCGATGTTCTTCGCCAGCCGGACGATAGCGCGGGTGAAGCGCCAGTCGCTGACCTTGCCGTCCTTGTCGATACGGATGTGGCAGGCCATCGCGGCGCGGTCGACATCCTGCTTGAGGCTGCAGACATCGGCGCTGAGCACTTCGGGCAGCATCGGCACGACGCGGTCGGGGAAATAGACCGAATTGCCGCGCTTGCGCGCCTCGCGGTCCAACTCGCCGCCGGGGCGCACGTAATAGCTGACATCGGCGATCGCGATGATCGCGCGGTAACCGCCCTTCCCATCGGGCTCGGCCCAGATCGCATCGTCATGGTCGCGCGCATCGGCGGGGTCGATCGCGACGATGGGCACGTCGCGCAAATCTTCGCGGTGATCGCTCGACAGCGGCAGGTCGACCGCGCGCTCGGCCTCGGCGATGGTTTCGCTCGGGAAGACATGCGGGATGCCGTGCTTGGCGATGGCGATCAGGCTGAACGCCTTGGGTGCCAGCGGGTCGCCGACCACCTCGACCACCTTGACCTTCGCGCGGGCGGATTTGCCCATGCGTTCGGCCAGCACCAGCTCGCCTTCCTGCGCTTCGCCCAGGTCGCCGATCGGCGCGCTGTCGCGCACGCGCTTGTCGACCGGGGCGAGCCAGGGCTTGCCCGCGCCATCGAATTCGACGACGCCCATCAGCCCTTCGGTGCGCGCGGGAAGCTTCTTCATCGGATGCGCGACCCAGCCGCGCGCGGTTTCCTCGTTGCGCGCAAGGATCCGGTCGCCGCGCTTGACCGCGGAAAGCTTCTTGCTTTCCTTCACCAGCAGCCGCGGCGGTTTCTCCTTGCTGTCGGGCGCCCAGTTCTCGGGTTCGGCGATCGGCTCGCCATCCTCGATCGCGACGATCTTGAGCACGGTCACCTTGGGCACGCCGCCCATCCGGTGATAGGCGGTGCGCTTGCCGTCGATGAGGCCTTCCTCGGCCATGTCCTTGAGACGCTTCTTCAGCGTGATCTTTTCCTGACCCTTAAGGCCGAAGGCCTTGGCGATTTCGCGCTTGCCCGCGGGCGTGTCGGAGGTCTGGATGAATTCGAGTATCTGTTCTTTCGACGGCATCCCCTGACGCCGCCGGTTCGTGTTCTGTTTTGTCATGCGCGCCATATGGGGATGGCAAGGCCCGGTGTCACGTACTCACCGCGTCCTGCCCCTGCATCGGCAATGACCATATGCAAGCGAGTTGCCCGGACTGGTCACTTGTCTGGATCCCCGCCTGTGCGGGGATGACGAACCAGGGTGCCTTAGTACGCCTTGGCCAGCAGCACGCGCTCGACCGCGGGTTCGCCGGTGAAGATGCACGCGCCGTCGACCGGTGCAGCGTCCATTGGTACGTTGCGGATGGTGAGCTTGTGGTCCTTCAGCCGCTCGACGACCTTTTCCAGCGCCGCGCCGGTCGGCTTCGACCATTGCACTTCCACCCAGCCGGGATAGCGCGAGCCGGAGAAGCGCTTTTCCACCTCGGCGAAATCGGTGACCCCGCGGGTGATGTTCGCATCGCGGCGCTCGGCAGCCTGGGCTAGCAGCGCTGCCTGCATGTCGGCGAGGATCGCGGGAATGGCCTCCCCTGCGGCTTCACGCGTCGGGTTCTCGAAGGCGGGCTTGCCGGTTTCGGCATCCCACAAGCGGTCGCGGCGCAGCAAGCTGACGACGCCATTGTCCATGTCGCGTCCGCCGACCTCGACGATCACCGGCGCGCCCTTGCGGACATAGTCCCAGCGCTTCTGCGCCGCCTTTCCGGGGCGCGTGTCCAGCAGCACGCGCAGCGGTTCGCCAAGCACGCTCTGGCCGGCCAGCGTGGCGCGCAGCGTCTCGCAATAGTCGATCAGCGCCTGGTCTTCGGGCTTGTCACGCAGCATCGGCAGGATCACGACCTGCTGCGGCGCGATCCTGGGCGGCAGGCGCAGGCCGTCGTCGTCGCCATGCGTCATGATGACGCCGCCGACCATCCGGGTCGAAACGCCCCAGCTGGTGGTATGCGCCAGGCTCTCGCCGCCTTCGCGGTTCTGGTACTTGATGCCCGAAGCCTGCGCAAAATTGGTGCCGAGATAATGGCTGGTGCCCGCCTGCAGCGCCTTGCCGTCCTGCATCATCGCCTCGATCGACCAGGTCTCGACCGCGCCCGGGAAACGCTCGTTCTCGGGCTTTTCACCGGGCACCACCGCCAGTGCGAGGTCCTCGTCGGCAAAGGCCCGGTAAACCTCGAGCATGGTCAGCGTGTGGTCTTTCGCCTCGGCTTCGTCGGCATGCGCGGTATGGCCTTCCTGCCACAGGAATTCGCTGGTCCGAAGGAACATGCGCGTGCGCATTTCCCAGCGCACGACATTGGCCCATTGATTGAGCTTCAGCGGCAAGTCGCGCCAGCTCTGGATCCAGCGCGCCATGGCATCGCCGATGATCGTTTCCGAGGTCGGGCGCACGACCAGCGGTTCTTCCAGCTTGGCTTCGGGATCGGGGATCAGCCCGCCATCCTTGCCCGCGATCAGCCGGTGGTGCGTGACCACCGCCATTTCCTTGGCAAAGCCTTCGACATGCTCGGCTTCGCGCTCGAAGTTCGACAGCGGGATGAAGATCGGGAAATAGGCGTTTTCATGCCCGGTCGCCTTGATCCGGTCGTCGAGCAGGCGCTGCATCCGCTCCCAGATGCCGAAGCCCCACGGGCGGATCACCATGCAGCCGCGCACGCCCGATTCCTCGGCTATTTCGGCGGAACTGATGACATCCTGGTACCAGGCCGCGAAATCGTCTTCGCGCCGGGTGTTCAGGGCATGGCGGATATTGGGCATGATCGTGGGGGCCTTGGCTAATGGCGCCTCGTTCCGGCCCCACCGTCGGGTGCGGGCAGACGAAGAACCGTCATTCATCTGGCGCGCCCATAATGGGAAGATGCGCCCTTCGACAAGCGCGCGGCGCAGGAAAATGGCCGCAGGCGGGGCAAGCCCCGTGCTATTTGCCCATTTTGTCGAGCTTCTCCTGCATCGCGGCCATTTGCGCGCGCATTTCGGCCAGCTCGTCCGTCTGCTCGCTCGCGGGTGCCTGCCTTGGCGCGGGCGCCTTGCGCGAGCCGGGAATGAACGCTTCGGCGGCGTTCTGCATCATCTTGAAATTGGCTTCGGCCATCTGCGCCAACGGATTGGTTTCGAGTCCCTTGGCGAAGGCTTCCTGGATCTGTTCGCGGTTCTTCTGCAGATTGGTCATGCTGGCTTCGAGATAGCTCGGCATCATGGCCTGCATCGAATTGCCATACATGCGGATCAGGTCGCGCAGGAAGCTGACCGGGAGCATGTGCGAACCATGGCTTTCTTCCTCGACGATGATCTGCGTCAGGATGGTGTGCGTGATATCGTCGCCCGACTTCGCATCCAGCACGTGGAAATCGACGTTCTCGCGGACCATCTTGGCGAGGTCGTCGAGCGTGATGTAGCTGCTGGTGTCGGTGTTGTAGAGGCGCCGGTTGGCGTATTTCTTGATGATGATGGGTTCGCCCTCGGCGCTCCGCTTGGCCATTCTCTCATGCTCCCCATTTGTGCAATGCAAGAGGATTAGCACGCGCGAAAAGTGCAGTGCAACATGACGTAAAGGTCAACCGAAGCGATTGCCCAGTACGGTGAGCAATTCATATTGCGATAGAGTGGTTTGCTGCGCAGCATCAGGAAGCCGGTAGGGCAGGTCGAGCCAGTCCCCCTCGGCCAGCTCGGGGGCCGCCGACAGGTCGAGCACGATCATGTCCATCGATACTTTGCCGAGGATCGGCAGACGGCGTTCGCCACTGGTGAAATGCGCCCCGCCCCAGCTGCGCAAAATCCCGTCGGCATAGCCGAGCGAGACGACGCCGATGCGCATGGCCTCGCCCGCGGTGAAGGTGGCATTGTAGCCCACGCTGGCGCCCGCCGCGATATCGCGCACCTGGATCAACGCCGCCTGCGGATAAGCGACCTGCGCGATCCGGTGTTCCAGTTCGGGCCGCGGGATGCCGCCGTAAAGCGAGAGCCCCGGGCGCGTGAGATCGAAGGCGTAGTCGCTGCCCAGCGCCACGCCCGCGCTGTTGGCTAGGCTGGTCTCCTCGTGAGCCACGGCCGGGATGCAGTCGCGGAAAACGGCGAGCTGGCGAGCGTTCATCGCCGCGTCCTCGTCGGCGCAGGCGAGGTGACTCATCAGCACACGCACCTCCAGCGCCTCAATCGAAGGGTCGGCCAGTTCCGCGGGCGCAATGCCCAGCCGGTTGATCCCGGTATCGACCATCAGGTCGCAGGCGCCGCCCCCAGCTTCGGACCACAGCCGCGCCTGCCGCAGGCTGTCGATCACCGGGCGAACGCCGGTCTCGCGCGCGAACCGGACATCGTCGGCACCAAGCGGCCCATGCAGGACCGACAGGCGCTGTGCCGGGACATGCGCGATGACGCCGGGCACCTCGCTCCAGTGCGCGACGAAGAAATCGCGGCAGCCCGCTTCGTGCAGCACGGGCAGGCAGCGATCGACCCCGAGGCCGTAGCAATCCGCCTTGACCGCCGCGCCCGCCCGCGCCGCGCCCGACATGGCGTCGAGCGTGCGCCAGTTCTGCGCCAGCGCGTCGCTGTCGATATGCAGCCGCAGGCTCGGCGGCGGAGGGCGGGTCATAGCAGGCTCATGGCAGCACGGGCGAGACCGGCGGGTCCTGCACGCTGTCTTCGAAATCGCGCGGCGGACCACCGGGCAATCCCCACCAGGCAACGATCACGCCGAAACCGACCACCACGATCGTGTACCACAGCCCGGCATAGGCATTGCCCGTCATGGCCACGATATAGCCCGCGATCAGCGGCAGGAAACCGCCCAGGTAGCCCGCGCCGATATGGTAGGGGATCGACATCGAGCTGTAGCGGATGCGCGCGGGGAACATCTCGGACAGGAGCGCCGCAACCGAACCGTAGGTCAGCGCCGACAGCATGCCCAGCACCAGCAGCAGCGCAATGATGCCGATGATGCTCGCCAGTGGCGGGACCTGCCGTTCGAACGAATAGCCATTGCTCTCGAGCCAGCTCTGGACGATCGCGCGGCGGGTGTCGGAAGGCAGCCCTTCGTAGCTGTAGCTCTGTGTGCCGATGGCCAGTTCCGGCTGCGGCTCCTCGGTCACCGTATAGGGTACGCCCAGCGCGGTCAGGTCCTGCAGCGCGCGGCCGCAGGGGCTGGCCTGCACTTCCGCGAAAGGATCGTATTCGCAGGCCGGGCCGCTGACCGTGACGGGGGCCGCGCGCGCGCTGTCCTGCAGGCCCGGGTTGGCGAGCGCGCCGATCCCCCAGAACACGGGGAAGAGCAGCGCCAGCGAGGCCAGCGCGCCGATGATGATCGGTTTCTTGCGCCCGACGCGGTCGGACCATTTGCCGACGATGATATAGAAGCCCATCGACAGCGTACCCGCGATCAGCAGCATCCATTCGACCACGTTCTCGTCGACCCGCATCGGGCCGCGCAGGAAGGACAGGCCGGAGAAGAAAGCGGTGTACCAGATCGTGGTGAGCACCCCGGTGATGCCGAACAGCGCCACGAAGATACGCTTGGGGTTGCCGGGATAGGTCAGGCTTTCCTTGAACGGATTGGCGCTGGTTTCGCCTGCGGCCTTCATCGCCTGGAAGACGGGGCTTTCCGACAGCTTGAGCCGCATCCACAGCGAGATGAACAGCAGCACGATCGACAGCAGGAACGGGATCCGCCAGCCCCATTCGGCGAAGTCCTGTGCGGGGATGAACGCGCGGCAGGCGATTACCACCAGGATCGACAGCACGAAGCCGCCGACCACGCTGGCCTGGATGAAGCTGGTGTAGAAGCCGCGTTTCTCGGGCGGCGCGTGTTCGGCGACATAGATCGCCGCGCCGCCATATTCGCCGCCGAGCGCGAGACCCTGGAGGATGCGCAGGCAGATCACGATCAACGGCGCGGCGATGCCGATGCTGGCCGCGCTGGGGATGAGGCCCACGCCGGCGGTGGCGATCCCCATCAGCGTGACCGTCACGAGGAAGGTGTATTTGCGCCCCAACCGGTCGCCGAGGAAGCCGAACAGGATCGCGCCCAGCGGACGGAAGCCGAAGCCGACCGCGAAACCGGCCCACACCAGCAGGATCTCGAGCGTCTCGTTATCGCTCGGGAAGAAGGCCGCGCCGATCAGCCCGGCGAGCGTGCCGTAGATGAAGAAATCGTACCATTCGAAGATCGTCCCCGCGCTGCTTGCCGCAATGACGAGGCGTATTTCCTTCTCGGTCGGTTCCCTTTGCGGTGTGACGGCACCTGTGGCCATGTCGCGCTCCCCCTGCATCGCGAGTGTGGTTGTCGTTCGATCGGTCTAGCCTGCACCCCCACCCTTGGAAAGCGCGTCGAGCGCGGCCTTCCACGGCAGGAGAATGGCCCCGTGGCGGGCGCGGTAGGCGCGCGCGGGTTCGAGCATGTCAATCCGTTCGAGCGCGGGCGCGGCGGCGTCGCCTTCGAGCCATTCGCCGAGGGAACCCAGCGTGCGTGACACCGCGGCCGCATCCATGCCGCCCGCTTCGCGCGCGAAAATGGCCGCCGAGGCCTGCCCGACTGCGCAGGCGCTCACCTTCAGGCCGATCCGCTCGAGCCGGCCGGTGTGGACCGACGACAGCGAAATCACGCTGCCGCAGCTGCGCGACCGCGCCTCGCCCACCGCGATCGCCTGCGCATCGAAGGGATAGTCCGCCAGTTCGACCGCCATGGCGAGCAGTGCGGGAGAATACAGCGCCGGCGCGCGCGGGGCCGCCATCAAGCGCCGTCGGCGGCCTGTTCGCGCAGCCGGGCGCGCCGTTCGGCCAGCACTTCGACCAGCGAGCGCGAACTGGCGTCGACCAGTTCATAGCTGCGCGCGGTGGTGATCCAGTTCGGGCGGCCCTTGTAGCTCCACACCGTGTCGTAGCCGACCACCAGCAGCGAAAAGGCGATGACGACAATCAGCATGCCCTTGAGCGCGCCGAAACCGAAGCCGAGCACCCGGTCCACCGGCCCGAGCATAGACGAGCGCGACACCGCGCCGACATTGTTGGCGATCACCTTCATCGCGGCATAGGGGATCAGCAGCAGCAGCGTGAACGCCAGCAGCGCGGTGGTGATGTCGGTGCCGATATAGTCCTGCAGCGCCAGCGTCAGCGGCGTATGCAGCGCGCGGATCGCGAATGCAGCGAGGACCCACGCCGCCAGCGACAGGACTTCCTGCAGGAATCCCCGCATGAAACCGCCCGCCGCGGCAATGCCCACGATCAGCAAAACGATGTAATCGAAACCAGTCATGACCTGCCCATGCGGCCGGACTTATGAATTCCCGATTATGCGGTCAACGAGATTGGCCAATTGTCCCAAGCCGTCATAGGCCAGCGCGCTGCCCGCGCCCTTGACGTCAACCGGGCCGAAACCGCGATCGAAGCCGAGCTTGGCGGCTTCGCGCAGCCGCAGCCCGCCATGCGCCACCGGGCGGATCTCTCCGGCGAGCGAGACTTCACCGAGCCATACGCTGCGTGGCGGGAGCGGCTTGTCCGCCATCGCGCTGACCAGCGCCGCGGCCACCGCAAGGTCGGCAGCCGGGTCCGACAACCGGTAGCCACCGGCCACGTTGAGATAGACCTCGGCCGCCGAGAAGTTGAGCCCGCAGCGCGATTCGAGCACGGCCAGCAGCATCGCCAGCCGGCCATTGTCCCACCCCACGACTGCGCGGCGCGGCGTCGCGCCCGACTGCAGGCGGACGATCAGTGCCTGGATCTCGACCAGCACCGGCCGGGTCCCTTCGATCGCGGGGAAGACCGCGCTGCCCGCCATCGGCTCGTCCCGGCCCGAAAGGAACAGCATCGAGGGGTTGTCGACCTCTTCCAGCCCCTCCCCCGCCATTGCGAATACGCCGATCTCGTCGACCGCGCCGAAGCGGTTCTTGAGCGCGCGCAGGATGCGGTACTGGTGGCTGCGCTCGCCCTCGAAGCTCATCACCACATCGACCATGTGTTCGAGCACGCGCGGCCCGGCGATGCTGCCATCCTTGGTGACGTGCCCCACCAGTACCAGCGCAACGCCGTTTTCCTTGGCGTAGCGGATCAGCTCGAAGGCGCAGCCGCGCACCTGGCTGACCGTCCCGGGCGCGCCTTCGATCGTGTCCGAATGCATGGTCTGGATCGAATCGATCACCAGCAGCCCCGGCGCATCCATCGATCCGAGCGAGGTAAGGATATCGCGCACGCCGGTGGCCGCAGCGAGTTTGACCGGTGCATCGGACAATCCGAGCCGCGCAGCGCGCATGCGCACCTGCCCGCTGGCCTCCTCGCCGCTGACATAGACCACGCCGCGCCCTTCGCGCGCGATCCTGGCCGCGGCCTGAAGCAGCAGCGTCGACTTGCCGATACCCGGGTCACCGCCCAGCAAGATCGCCGATCCCGGCACCAGTCCGCCGCCCAGCGCACGATCGAATTCGGCCAGGCCGGTGGGCTGGCGCTGCGGCAAGGCGCCGGGCTTGTCGAGTTCGACGAATTCGACCGCACGCCCCCCGCTCGACAGATCGTGTTTCATCGAGAACACGGTCGCCGGCGCATCTTCCGCCAGCGTGTTCCATTCGGCGCAGTCGGGGCACTGCCCCTGCCAGCGATGCGACACGCCGCCACACGCCTGGCAGACATAGCGTTTCTTCGGTTTGGCCATGCCCGATCGCTAAACGGAACATTTCACGAACGCAATTGCCTTTACCGATTTATCCCGCCATGACCGGGCGATGCGGCAAAAGGAATTGCGGATAGCGCTGGTCTGCTATGGCGGCGTCAGCCTGGCGATCTACATGCATGGGGTCACGCGCGAGCTGTGGCAGCTGGCCCGCGCCAGTCGCGCGTTCCACGCCGCAAGCGGTCCGTTGCAAGGGGTTGAGGCGGTCTACCGCCAGCTGATCGAACGGATCGAGGACGAACACGGCCTGCGGCTGCGCATCCTGCCCGATATCATGAGCGGGGCCAGCGCGGGCGGGATCAACGCGGTGTTCCTCGCGCAGGCGGTCCATTCGGGCCAGTCGCTCGAACCGCTGACCGACCTGTGGCTCGAGGTGGCCGATGTCGACGAACTGGTCGATCCCGCCGCGCGCCTGAAATGGCGCTTTTCGAAGATGTGGGCGCAGCCCTTCGCCAACTGGCTGCTGAGCCGTCCGGGCAGCGACATCACCGATGCAGTCGCGCCCGAAACCCGGGCCGAGGTGGAGCGCAAGGTATCGCACCTCATCCGGGGGCGCTGGTTCGAACCACCCTTTTCCGGCCTCGGTTTCTCGCGCCTGCTCGAACGCGCGTTTTCGGCCATGGCCGAGGGCCCGATCGACGAACCGCTGCTGCCGCCGGGCCATCCGCTCGACCTCTATGTCACTGCCACCGATTTCCACGGGTACCAGGAATTGCTGCGGCTCCACAGCCCGCCGGTGGTCGAGGATACCGAACACCGCATGCCGATCGCATTTCGCGCGCGCGCGCCGCTTGCCGGCGGAACCGATCTCGCCAACCCGCTCGAACTCGTCTTCGCGGCCCGCGCGACCGCCAGTTTCCCGGGCGCGTTCCCCCCGCTGCGGGTCGAGGAAATCGACCGGCTGTCCGACCTGACCGAACGGAACTGGCCCGAAAGGGAGGCTTTCCTCAAGCGCGTCATGCCCGTCCATGTTGCGCGGGAAACGCTTGATAACGTGTCGCTTATCGATGGGTCGGTGCTGGTCAACAAGCCCTTTGCAGGCGCGATCTCGGCCCTGCAGGGGCGCCCCGCGCAGCGCGAGGTGGATCGGCGCTTCGTCTATGTCGACCCGCGGCCCGACCGGTTCGGAGAACGAGCCGACGGCAAGAGCGAACCGGTCGGCTTCTTCTCGGCGATCTTCGGTTCGCTGTCGACGCTGCCGCGCGAACAGCCGATCCGCGACAATCTCGAACAGCTCGAGGAACAGAGCCGCGAGGCCGAAAGGCTGGCCCGCATCGTCGCCGCGCTGCGCCCCGAGGTCGATGGCGCAGTGGAAAAGCTGTTCGGGCGCACGCTGTTCTTCGACCGGCCCACCCCGGCCCGGCTCAAGAGCTGGCGTCAGAAGGCGCAGCAATCCGCCGCCGAACGCGCGGGATATGCCTTTCACGCCTATGCGCAGGCGAAGTTCACCGGTATCGTCGGACGGCTGGCGCGGCTGGTTCTGGATGCAGCGCCCAAGCTGGCAATCGATGATCCCGCGCCGATCGAAGCGGTGCTGCGTGAAGAACTGATCCGCCGCGGGCTGGAAACGCTGGCATCGCCTTCGGGCGGGGCGTCGGCCGAAGCGATCGCCTTCTTCCGCGAACACGACATCGGCTTTCGCATCCGCCGTCTGCGATTGCTGGCGCGCCGTCTGGCTCGCGACTGGGAGGCCGATCCCGAAATCCCCGACGACGCGCTGGAGCAGGCCCGCGACGCGGTTTACCGTATCCTGTCGCTCTATTTCGAGAAGGAAGGCACGGCCGCGCTGGGCAGCCGCTTCGGCGATCTGGCAGAGCGCGTCCTGCAGGATCCGGGCACGCTGCTCGACCTGATCGAAGCCCAGCGCCTGCTGCCCGAGCTCGATGACCGCGCCGAGGAAATGCTGGCCGAAGCGCTTGAGGTCATGCCCAAGAACCTGCGCCGCCGGATGCTGCTGACCTATCTCGGTTTTCCCTATTACGACGTCGCTACCCTGCCCCTGTTGCGAAACGAAGGTTTGACCGAGTTCGACCCGGTCAAGGTAGACCGGATCAGCCCCGACGATGCCCGCAGCATTCGCGAGGGCGGCACCGCCGCGACGCTACGCGGGATCGAGTTCTACAATTTCGGTGCGTTCTTCAGCCGCGCCTATCGCGAGAACGATTACCTGTGGGGCCGGCTGCACGGGTGCGAACGGATGATCGATCTTGTCTGTTCGACGCTGGACAAACCGTTCGCGCCCGAGACGTGCGCGCATTTCAAGCGTGAGGCGTTTCACGCGATCCTGGACGAGGAGCAACGCACGGGGCGCTGTGCGCTGCGGCTGATCGACGAGATCCGCGCCGAAATCGTCGCCCGGATGCCCTAGCGCCCCGTACGCGCGAAGAAGAGCAGCATGACGAGCCGTGCGCTTTCGGGATCGGTGCCGAAACCCGGCGCGGCGGTGTGGAACTGCCACGGCGAAAACAGGACCAGCCGATTGAAACGCATGGGCACGCGCATCACGCGTTCCCACTTGGCGGGATGGGTGGTGTCCTTGTTGACCACGTCGGCGACGAGATCGTCCACCGTATCATAGCCGGTCGCGGCGAGTTCGGCGCCATTGGCGGGGACGCGTTCGAGGCCGGTGCGCTTGTGGCGGAAGAAATCGGTGCCGCCCGCGCCGGGTTTGAGACAGTCTTCAGGCCGCGAGAGATAGAGAATGCCCGAGTAGAACGCCGGATCGACATGGACACCGCTGCGTCCCCTGTCGGATTTCAGCGTCATGCGGCAATGGCCATGTTCGGTGCCCGGCGCACCGACGAGTTCCACGCCGAGTTGCCGCGATACCGACGCGTCGATCGCGTCCACCGGCAAGGCCCCGGTCGTATCGCGCCCGGGGTAATTCCCGCCCGCCCCCGGCGGCGCATAATCGAGCGCCAGCGCGGCGCGGCGCGCGGCCCAAGGATCGGACAGGAAATCGTCGATGATCGTCAGCGCAGGCAGCATGGCGCGCTTATCGCGGGCCCTGCCGTGCTTGGCAATCACCCGCCCAGCGCGCCCTTGAGCTTGTCGAAGAAGCCGCGGCTCTCGGGACATTCGTCACCGGTTTCGAGCTCGCGGAACTGTTCGAGCAGCGCGCGCTGTTCCTTGCTGATCCGCGTCGGTGTCTCGACCGCGATCTCGATCACCAGATCGCCGCGTCCGCGGCCCTGCAGCACGGGCATGCCCGCACCGCGCTGGCGGAGCTGCTTGCCCGACTGGATGCCCGCCGGGATTTCGAGCGTGACTTCCTCGCCGTCGATATTGGGAATGGTGATCGATCCGCCCAGCGCAGCCTTGGTGAAGCTGATCGGGACGCGCGTGGCCAGCGTGGTGCCTTCGCGTTCGAAGATCGCATGCGGTTTCACATGCAGGAAGATGTAGAGGTCACCCGGAGGTGCGCCGCGCGGGCCGGCTTCGCCCTTGCCCGAAAGGCGGATACGCGTACCGGTATCGACGCCCGGCGGGATTTCCACCTCCAGCGCCTGCGCCTTGTCGACGCGGCCTTCGCCGCGGCAGTCGCGGCAGGGCGAGGAAATGACTTCGCCGCTGCCGTGGCAGTTGGGGCACGGGCGTTCGACGACGAAGAAACCCTGCTTGGCACGGACCTGTCCCTGGCCGTGGCACAGGTTGCAGGTGCGCGCGCGGGTGCCCGGCGTCGCGCCCGATCCATGGCAGGTCTCGCAGTTTTCCGAGACCTCGATCTCGATCTCGGTCGACTTGCCGCTGAAGGCATCCTCGAGATCGATCTGCAGATCGTAACGCAGGTCGGCGCCGCGGCGCGCCCTCGTGCGGCCACCCCCGCCGAATGCGCTGCCGAAGATGGTTTCGAAGATATCGCCGATATCGCCGAAATCGGCGCCCGGATGACCGCCGCCGCCGGGACCGCCCTGCTGGAACGCGGCATGACCGAAACGGTCGTAGGCCGCCCGTTTCTGGGGGTCCTTGAGCACTTCATAGGCAGCGCTGACTGCCTTGAACTTGCCCTCGCTCTCGGTGCAACCGGGATTGCGGTCGGGGTGGTGTTTCATTGCCAGCTTGCGATAGGCGGACTTGATCGTCGCCCCATCGGCATCGCGGCTGACGCCGAGCAATTCGTACAGGTCGGTTTCGGTTGTCGACATGGCTTCCCAATAACTAATCGCCACCGGTGCGCTGGGGCACCGGTGGCGACTGGTTTCTCATCGTTCGATCAGTTCTTCGCGTCTTCGTCGACTTCGGAGAATTCGGCGTCGACCACCTCTTCCTCCGCGCCGCCGTCGCTCGCGGCTTCGCCTTCCGGAGCTGCGGACGCGGCATTCGCCTGTTCCTGCTCGTAGATCGACTGGCCCATCTTCATCGCGCTCTGCGACAGGTCTTCGGCCTTGGCGTTGATGTCGGCGGGATCATCGCCCTCGAGCGCGGTCTTGAGCGCGGCGACCTTCTCCTCGACTTCGCTCTTCAGCGAAGCGTCGATCTTGTCGCCATGCTCTTCGAGCTGCTTCTCGGTCGCATGGACGAGGCTGTCGGCCTGGTTGCGGGCCTCGGCGCCTTCACGGCGCTTCTTGTCCTCGTCGGCGAACTTCTCTGCATCCTGGACCATCTTCTCGATGTCGTCATCGGACAGACCGCCCGAAGCCTGGATGCGGATCTGCTGCTCCTTGCCGGTGCCCTTGTCCTTCGCAGACACGTTGACGATGCCGTTGGCGTCGATGTCGAAAGTGACCTCGATCTGCGGCACGCCGCGCGGGGCAGCGGGAATGCCGACCAGGTCGAACTGGCCGAGCATCTTGTTGTCCTGCGCCATTTCGCGCTCGCCCTGGAAAACACGGATCGTCACCGCGTTCTGGTTGTCCTCGGCGGTCGAGTAGGTCTGCGTCTTCTTGGTCGGGATCGTCGTGTTGCGGTCGATCATCTTGGTCATGATGCCGCCCAGCGTCTCGATCCCCAGCGACAGCGGAGTCACGTCGAGCAGCAGCACGTCCTTGACGTCGCCCTGAAGGACGCCGGCCTGGATCGCTGCGCCCATGGCGACGACTTCATCGGGGTTCACGCCGGTGTGCGGCTTGGAACCGAAGAATTCCTCGACCACTTCGCGCACCTTGGGCATGCGGGTCATGCCGCCGACCAGGATAACCTCGTCGATCTCGTTCTTCGACACGCCGGCATCGGCCAGCGCCTTCTTGCACGGCTCGAGCGTGCGCTTGATCAGGTCGCCGACGAGCTGTTCGAGCTTCGAACGGCTGATCGTTTCGACCAGATGCAGCGGGGTCGAGCTGCCGCCTTCCATGCGGGCAGTGATGAAGGGCAGGTTGACTTCGGTCGAAGCCGAGCTCGACAGTTCGATCTTGGCCTTTTCGGCGGCTTCCTTGAGGCGCTGCAGCGCGAGCTTGTCGGTCCGGAGATCCATGTTCTCCTTCTTCTTGAACTCGTCTGCGAGATATTCGACGATGGCGCTGTCGAAGTCTTCGCCGCCCAGAAAAGTGTCGCCATTGGTCGACTTCACTTCGAACACGCCGTCACCGATTTCGAGCACGGAGACGTCGAAGGTCCCGCCGCCAAGGTCGTAGACGGCGATGGTCTTGCCATCTTCCTTGTCCATGCCATAGGCAAGCGCCGCGGCGGTCGGCTCGTTGATGATGCGCAGCACTTCGAGACCGGCGATCTGGCCGGCGTCCTTGGTCGCCTGGCGCTGCGCGTCGTTGAAGTATGCGGGAACGGTGATCACTGCCTGCGTGACGGTTTCGCCAAGATAGCTCTCGGCGGTTTCCTTCATCTTCTGCAGGATGAAGGCCGATACCTGGCTGGGCGAATAGTCTTCGCCGCCGGCTTCGACCCAGGCATCGCCGTTCTTGCCCTTGACGATGTCATAGGGAACGAGCTCCATGTCCTTCTTGGTCAGCGGGTCGTCGAACCGGCGGCCGATCAGGCGCTTGATCGCGAACAGCGTGTTGTCCGGATTGGTCACTGCCTGGCGCTTGGCCGGCTGACCGATCAGACGTTCGTTGTCCTTGGTGAAGGCAACGATCGAAGGCGTGGTGCGCGCGCCTTCCGAATTTTCCACGACCTTGGGCTTGCCGCCGTCCATCACGGCGACACAGCTGTTGGTGGTGCCAAGGTCGATACCGATAACTTTGCTCATGGTTTCCCCATCTGTTTCAAGTCGTTGGACACCGCACGCTGGGTTCCCCGATCCTGGCGGAACCGGTTGGCGGCTCTATCCGGTGGTGTGTTACACGAGCGATATAGGTGCGGTTTTTCTTGGCACAAGGGACGTGCCGCGCTAGTTTTTGCGCAGGACGAAGAGGGGATCAAATCCATGAAATTCACGCATTTCGCGCCGCTGGCGCTGGGTTTTGCGACGGTTGCGCTGACAGGTTGTTCGGATACCGACGACGAGGCCGCCGCCCCCGTCGCCGATGAAGTCATGCTCGAAGTCACCAACGCGCGGCTGATGTTGCCGGCGGTTTCGGACCGCCCGGGCGCGATCTATTTCGACATCGAGAACACCGGCGATCGCAATTACGCGATCCGCCGCGCCGATGTGGACGGCGCCGGCAGCGCCGAACTGCACGGATCGATGGAAATGAACGGCCAGATGATGATGGACAGCGTCGGTCAGGTGCTGGTCAATGCGGGCGAGAGCGAGAGCTTCGCCCCCGGCGGCTTCCACGTGATGGTGTTCGATGTCGATCCCGCACTCGAGGCCGGCGGCACCACCGAGATGACGCTGACCGTGGTCGGCGGCAAGCAGAAGACCTTCCCGGTGGAAATTCGCGCCGCGGGTGACGAACGCTGAACGATCTGCGCGACACGCTGGGAATGGAAACCCACGACCAGCCTGTCGCGCATTCCTGCCCGGCGGGGGGCGAACGCCGCCTGACGCGGGGCGAGATTAAGCTCGCGCGGAGCGTGTTCGGCGACGCGATCGATTACGGCAAGGTGACGATCCGGCGGCGGAAATGGTTTCCGTTCCAGCCCCGCCGGATCACGATGGCGCCGCGCGGTCACGTCCATTTTCACCCGCGGGGCGATGCCTATTGCGACGATTTCTCGACTGCGAACGTGCTGCGCCAGGGGCTGTTGATCCATGAACTGGTGCATGTCTGGCAGGTCCAGACCATGGGCGACTGGTACCTGGTCACGCGCCGGATGCCGTGGGCACGCTATGACTATGCGCTCAAACCCGGTTGGCTGCTCGATCGCTACGGGATCGAACAGCAGGCCGAGATCGTGAAGCACGCCTTCTGGCTGCGCAATGGTGTCAAGGTCGCGGGCATCGCCGATCCCGCAGCATACGACCTGCTGGTCCGCTTCCCGGGGGCCGAGCGCTAGCAACTGCGGGCAGTCGATGCGAAAAAGGCCGCCCCATGCGGGACGGCCCTTGTTCGTTTGATCGGATGTTCATCCGGCCAGGCGATCAGCGCCAGTAGCGGGCGTAGCGATCGTCATCGCGGCAGTCGTCGTCGACATAGCGGCCATCGCCGTAATAGCCGTCGCAATCGTCGTCCTTGTCGCTGACATAGCCGATCACCCCGCCGATCGCGGCACCGGCTAGCGCGTAGGTTTCGAGGTCTTCGCCCAGCAATGCGCTCAGCCCGGCACCGGCGGCCGCGCCGGCAGCTGCGCCCTCGACCGCGTAATTCTGCGCGCAGGCGCCCAGACCGAGGCTCGAGGCGAGTAGCGCGGGTGCGAGTAACAGCTTGGTGTTCATGGTATCTCTCCGTTTGCGTCCCTGTCGGATCACATACGGACGAGCGGCCTCGCCGTTCCTCAGTCGTAGGTCACGCCGGGCAGTCCCTGCCCGCCATCGGCGATAAAGGCATCGATGCGCGCTTCGAGCGCGGGCAGCGGCACCGATCCCAGCGCCAGCACCACATCGTGGAACTTGCGGATATCGAAGCGTTCGCCCAGCTCCTCCTCGGCCTTGGCGCGAACCCTGCGAATGGTCATTTCGCCCAGCTTGTAGGCCAGCGCCTGGCCGGGCCAGCTGATATAGCGATCAATCTCGGTCCCGACTTCGCGCTCGGACAACGCCGTGTGATCGGCGAGGTAATCGACCGCCTGTTCGCGGCTCCACCCGTAGTGGTGGATGCCGGTATCGATGACCAACCGCGCCGCGCGCCACATCTCATAGGAAAGCCGGCCGAACTTCTCGTAGGGCGTGCGGTAGATGCCCATCTCCTCGCCGAGATATTCGACATAGAGCCCCCAGCCCTCGCCGAAACCGGAGAAATAGGTCTGCCGGCGGAACCGCGGGGCTTCCTCCTGTTCGAGCGCGACCGCGCCCTGGAAACTGTGCCCGGGCGCGCATTCGTGCAGCGTCAGCGCGGGAATGTTGTAGAGCGGGCGCGACGGCAGATCGTAGGTATTCATCTGGCACGCATCGAGCCCGCCGCGTCCCGCGGTGTAGAAGGGGGCGATTGCGGGATCGACGGGACGGATCGTGAACCGGTGGCGGGGCAGGAAACCGAAGTAATCGGCCAGTTTCCCGTCGACCCGCTTGGCGACATAGGATGAGACGCCCATCAGCTCGTCGCCGCTGCGCGCCACGAATTGCGGATCGGTGCGCAGGAAGGTGACGAATTCGGCCAGCGTCCCTGCGAAGCCGGCTTCGTCCTTCACCTTTTCCATTTCGGCGGTGATCCGCGCGACTTCGTCGAGCCCGATGCGGTGGATCTGCTCGGCGGACAGGTCGAGCGTGGTGTATTGGCGGATCTGCTGCGCGTAATAGGCCGCCCCCTCGGGAAACTCGCTCGCGCCCAGGGTGGTGCGGGTCTGCGGCAGGTATTCTTCGCGAAAGAAGGCGAGCCATTCGGCATAGGCGGGCGTCACGCTTTCTTCGATCGCGGCGCGGCCGGCGGTGCGCAAGCGCGCTTGATCGGCCGGCGAGATGCTGCGCGGCATAGCGGCGAAGGGGGTCCAGAACGCGCTTTGCTCGGGATCGTCCACGACATAGGATGCGATCGAGACGTCGCGTCCCTCGAGCGTGACCCGCGGTACCGAGAATCCGCGCGCCAGCCCGGCGCGGGCATTGGCGGTGTGTTCGGCGAAATAGCGCGGTATGTCGCGCATCCGGCCGATGTAATCCTCATATTCCGCGACTGTGGTAAAACCTGAACGCGGTGCGAGATAGGACCAGAAATTGCTGTCGCTGTCGAAGGGCATTTCCCATTCGGCAAACCGCGCATCGCCGATTTCGGCTTCGAGCAGGGTCCGCAGCACCAGCGCATTGGTGCGCTCCGTCGCGTCGAGGGCGGACAGGTCGATGGCATCGAGCCGGGCGAGGTAATCGGCATATTGCGCCGCCCGTGCCCGCTGCGCTTCGGGTGCGACCGACCACAGCGCGGGGCCGCGCCGGGTGCTGCCGTTGGCAGTCTCGATCTGGCCGAATTGTTCGAGCCGGTAGTCGTAGAAGGCATCCGCCAGCGTCGAAAGCCGCGTGGCAGGCGTATCCTGCGCTGCCACCGGCGCTGTCAGCGAAGCGGCGACGAGGACCGCCGCACCGTAGATCGCAGTCCTCATCGTCACTTCCCCTTGTCCGGCAATCAGTCCGGTTTCTTCGCCACGCCGACCATGGCCGGGCGCAACAAGCGGTCCTTGATCATGTAGCCGGCCTGCATTTCCTGCACGATGGTGCCCGGTTCGACTTCGTCGCTCGGCACTTCCATCATCGCCTGGTGCTGGTTGGGATCGAGCGGCATGCCCTTGGCCGCGATGCGGGTGATGCCATTGCTGGCGAACACTTTCTCGAGTTCGCGCTGGGTCGCCTCGATACCCGAGATGAAATTCTTGGCCTTCTCGTGATCGCGCAATTCATCGGGCACATGGTCGAGCGCTCTGGCCAAATTGTCCGCCACGCTCAGCACGTCGCGGGCGAAATTGGTCGCCGCGTAATTGCGCGCGTCCTGGACGTCCTTTTCCATGCGGCGGCGCACGTTCTGCGTTTCCGCGCGGGCATAGAGCACGTCCTGCATCGCGGTTTCGAGGTCGCCCTTGAGCTTGGCGAGCGCATCCTCGACCGGCGTTTCGTCGCCCGCTTCATCCGCATCGTCACGCAGATGTTCGGGCACGCCTTCCATTTCGCGTAGCACTTCGTCGTCGACCGCCTTTTTCTGCGGTTCGTTGTTGTTTTCGTCGGTCACGTAAAAACCCTGTCAGCCAATGCGTTTGCCCAAGGATCGGGCGGTGAAATCAACCATGGGGACGACCCGCGCGTAATTCAACCGCGTCGGGCCGATCACCCCCAGCACGCCGACCACCCTGCCCTCGCGGTCGCGATAGGGCGACGCGATGACCGACGATCCCGAAAGCGAGAACAGGCGGTTCTCGCTGCCGATGAAGATCCGCATCGCTTCGGCGCGGCGCGCGCGTTCGAGGAGGCTGGCGACCGACTGCTTGCTTTCCAGATCGTCGAGCAGCGACCGGACGCGCTCGATATCGCCCAGCGCCGCCTCGTCGAGCAGGTTGGCCTGCCCGCGCACGATCATCACCGGGCGCTTGGCCGCATCCTCGCTCCATGTCGCTAGACCGCGACGCACCAGATCGCTGCTGGCTTCGTCGAGCGCCGATTTCCCGCTGGCGATCTCCTCTTCCACCGCGCTGGCCGCTTCGGCCAGCGTACGGCCCGCGCTGCGCGCGGTGAGGTAGTTGCTGGCCTGTTCCAGAGACGTGCCGAGCGCTTCGGCGGGCAGCGCGATGATCCGGTTTTCGATCTGGCCGTCTTCACCGACCAGCACCGCCAGCACGCGGTGCGTGTCGAGCGCGGTGAGCGAGACCTGCGCCAGGCGCGGTTCGCGCGTCGGGACCATGACCATGCCCGCTGCCCCCGAGAGGTCGGACAGCAGCGCGCTGGTTTCCTCCAGCGCGCGTTCGATCGGACCGGGTTCGCCCAGCCGCTGCTCGATCGCATCGCGTTCCTCGCGCGTCGGTTCGGCCACCTGCATCATCGCATCGACGAACAGCCGCAAGCCCGTATCGGTGGGCATGCGCCCCGCGCTCGTATGCGGCGCGGACAGGAGCCCGCGCGCCTCGAGATCGGCCAGCACGTTGCGGATCGAGGCGGGAGAAAGGTTGACGCGCCCCTCGCCCGCGAGCGCCTTCGATCCGACCGGCGAGCCGCTGTCGAGATAGCCTTCGACGACGAGACGGAAGATCTCGCGGGCACGTTCTGTCAGATCGTTGAGCGGCGGGGAATTCATGCCCCCTATCTAACCACTCCCCTTGCGGCCTCAAGGGGCTTGCGCCACAGGCACTCGCGAGATTCGACTGCAATGGAGAACCCCATGCGACCTTCCGGCCGGGCGCCCGACGAAATGCGCGCCATCACTATCGAAACCGGTTACACCAAGCACGCCGAGGGCAGCTGCCTGATCAGCTTCGGCGAGACGCGGGTATTGTGCACCGCCAGCGTTGAAGAACGCATCCCGCCGTGGCTGCGCGGCAAGGGCGAAGGCTGGGTCACCGGCGAATATTCGATGCTTCCGCGCGCCACGCATACGCGCGGCCAGCGCGAGGCGGCCAAGGGCAAGCAGAGCGGCCGGACGCAGGAAATCCAGCGGCTTATCGGGCGCAGCTTGCGCGCGGTGGTCGATCACAAGAAGCTCGGCGAACGTCAGATCACGCTCGATTGCGACGTGATCCAGGCTGACGGCGGCACGCGCACGGCGTCGATTTCGGGCGCGTGGGTCGCACTGCGCCTCGCGGTCAACGGGCTGCTTAAGTCGGGCGACATCACGCAGGACCCGATCACCGCCAAGGTCGCGGCGATATCCTGCGGGGTCTACCAGGGCACGCCCGTGCTCGACCTCGACTATCCCGAGGACAGCAATGCCGATGCCGACGCCAATTTCGTGCTGATCGAAGGCGGCAAGATCGCCGAGGCGCAGGCAACTGCCGAAGGCGCGCCCTATGACGAGGAAGCCTTCCTCCGCCTGCTGCGGCTGGCGCAGATGGGCTGCGCGCAGATTTTCAAGGCGCAGGACGAGGCAACTCGCAAATGACGCGTCGGCTCGGTTCGGGCTCGCTCGTGATTGCCACGCATAACGCCGGCAAGCTGAAAGAGATTTCCGCGCTGCTCGAACCGCATGGCATGAAATGCCTTTCGGCCGGGTCGCTGGGTCTGCCCGAACCGGCCGAAACCGGCACCACCTTCGTCCAGAACGCGATGCTCAAGGCACGCGCAGCGGCGGAGGCGTCGGGCATCGTCGCGCTCGCCGACGACAGCGGCCTGTCGGTCGCTGCGCTCGGCGGGCGGCCGGGCGTCTATACCGCCGACTGGGCCGAACGGCAGTGGTTCGAAGGCGATCCGGGCCGCGACTGGTACATGGCGATGGGCAAGGTCGAGGGGCTGTTGCAGGAACAGGGCGCGGATGTAGACCGGTCCTGCGCGTTCCACTGCGTGCTGGCACTGGCATGGCCCGATGGCGAGCACGCAGTCTATGAAGGCACCGTGCCGGGGACCCTAACCTGGCCGCCGCGCGGTGCGATGGGCTTCGGCTACGACCCGGTGTTCGTGCCCGAGGGTAGCGAGCAGACCTTTGCCGAGATCGACCCCGCGGACAAACATGCCATCAGCCACCGCGCCGATGCATTCGCGAAGCTGGTCGCGGAGCAGTTCCGCTAAGCCTCAGTAGGGCTTCTGACCCCAGATGTTGCCGGCGGGCCAATAGCGGCAGACCAGCACATCGTTGCCCGCGGCGGTAGCAACGGCGCAGCCCACTTCCTGCGTGTCTCGCCAGACCACCTGCGTGTAATGCCCGACATCCGCCCAATTGCCGGTGTGCGAGATATCGGGGAAGCGGGCGTGGCGGTAATGCCGTTTTTCGGCGATGAACATGTCGACCATGGTCTCGACCGGCCAGTGACCGGCGGTCCCCATCCAGAGGTTTTCGCCCGTCCGGTTGCGCTGGCGGCTGTCGGCATGCTGGAGCCGGCCGATGCGCGAGAGATGCTGTGCCCATTCCTCCGCCTCGCGTTCGAGATGGACGTTCCACTTGAGCGGCTGGAGACGCAGGCGATGGCGCTCGTCATTATGCGCGCGCAGGATCCGCGCGGCGAGGTGCCGATCGGTCGCAGTGGGCAGCGCGCGGGAGTGGGTGAAGGCGCCATTCGCTGCTGCGGGAGTCGACGAACCGCTTGCAGCGAGGCCCAAGGCCATGGCACACGCCACAGACAAAGCACCGAACCACGACATTCTGCGATTTCCTACGCTCTTCATGCGTCGGGCAAATCGGTTACGATCGTTAAGATTGGGTAAACTCACAATTGGCCCGCGCGCTCTACATTCACTGGCCTTTCTGCATCGCAAAATGCCCTTATTGCGACTTCAACAGCCATGTCCGGAAAACTGCGGAGACCGCCGTCTGGAAAGACGCGCTCATAGCGGACATGCGCCATGAGCATGTTCAGGCAAATTCTGAAGAACCGCTGACAAGCATCTTTTTCGGCGGCGGAACACCGTCTCTGATGCCGCCCAGCTTGGTGGCAGAACTGATCGCCGAAGCCGATCGGTTGTGGGGTTTCGATCCCGCTGTCGAGATCACACTTGAAGCCAATCCCAGCAGCGTGGAGGCAGCCAATTTCGCCGATCTGGCCATGGCCGGGGTCAATCGGGTGTCGCTGGGCGTCCAGAGCCTGCACGACGAGGCGTTGCGTTTCCTCGGCCGGCTGCATGGCGCAAGCGAAGCACTGCAGGCGCTGGAAGTCGCACAGCGGCATTTCAAACGCGTTTCGATAGATCTCATCTATGCCCGCCCCGGTCAGACCGAGGCCGATTGGCACGCCGAGCTGGGCCGCGCGCTTGCGCTCGGTACCGACCATATGTCGCTCTACCAGCTGACGATCGAACCCTCGACACGGTTTGCCACCGATGTCCGCCAAGGGGTCTTCGCACCGCTGGAAGACGATCCGGCAGCCGACCTCTTCGCCCTTACCCGCGAAATGACCGAGGCGGCGGGACTGCCCGCCTACGAGACCAGCAACCACGCCCGCCCCGGCCAAGAGAGCCGCCACAACCTGACCTATTGGCGTTATCTCGACTATATCGGGATCGGACCCGGCGCGCACGGCAGGCGCTGCGACACCGCCACGGTGAGGCACCGCAAGCCCGAGAACTATCTGGGCGCATTTGCAGCGCAGCAGCACGGGATCGCCGAGGCGCGGTCACTGGGGCGCAGCGAACAGGCGAGCGAGGCGCTGCTGATGGGGCTGCGTCTGCTCGAAGGCGTCGATCTCGCGCAGCTGGCGCAGCGCTTCGGCGCGCAGCCCGAAACGTTGATCGACGGCCGCAAGCTGGCACTCTACCGCGATCTGGGCATGGCGTGGTCCGACGGGCCGCGGATCGGTGTCACGCCGCGCGGAATGCCGGTGCTCGACGCGCTGCTCGGCGAGCTGGTCCAGGCTGACCTCGTAACCTCATGACCGGCGCCGACATGCTCGCGGCCTGGCACGACCATCTGGCCCTCGGGCTGCGGCGCTCGCCGCACACGGTACGGGCCTATGGCACGGCGGCGCAGCGGCTGCTGACGCGGATGGATCTGGCGACATGGGACGAGGTAGCCCGATTGCCGGCAACGCGGCTGCGCACGCATCTGGCATCGCGCCGGGCGGACGGGCTTTCCAATGCCTCCGCCGCGCGCGAACTGTCTGCGCTCAAGGGGTTCATCGCCTTTGCCCGCGCGCAGGCTGGCCACGCGGTATCCGAACCCCCGCGGCTGCGCGGTCCGCGTATTGCGAAGGGACTGCCGCGCCCGGTGACGCCCGACGATGCTGTCGGGCTGGCCGATACGGTTGCCGAACTGGCGAGCGACGATTGGATCGGCGCGCGCGATCGCGCGGTCTTGCTGCTGCTCTATGGTGCCGGCCTGCGGATTGCCGAAGCGCTGTCGCTGACCGGCGCCGACCTGCCGCTGGGCGAACGGCTGACCGTGACCGGCAAGGGCGGCAAGCAGCGCGTGGTCCCGTTGCTCCCGATCATTCGCGAGGCGGTGGCCGATTATGTCGCCCGGTGCCCGTGGCCGCTCACCCAATCGGAGCCGCTGTTCCGCGGGGCAAAGGGCGGCGCATTGTCACAGGGCGTGCTGCAGAAAGCGACCGCGCGGGCGCGCAGGGCGCTCGGTCTGCCCGATAGCGCCACGCCGCATGCGCTACGCCACAGCTTCGCCACGCATCTGCTGGGTGCCGGGGCCGATCTCAGGAGCCTGCAGGAACTGTTGGGCCATGCCAGCCTGGGATCGACGCAGATCTATACCAAGGTCGATGCGGCCACCCTGCTCGATACCTATCGCAAGGCCCATCCGCGCGAACAGGACTAGCGTTCGGCGCGCGGTTTCCAGGTCACGACCCGCCACGCATAGCCAGCCAGCGTCAGACCGAGCAGGCCGAGGGTGATCCAGCCGAGCACCTCTTGCGATTCGGCGAGCCATACCGCCAGCCGCCGTCCGCTCTCGACCAGCAGCAGGTTCCAGATGAAAGCCCCGGCAAAGGTGAAGCCGAGGAACCGCCACAGCCCCATATGCGCTAGTCCCGCCGGCAGCGAGATCATCGTGCGAAACACCGGGGTGAAGCGGAACACGAAGACGACCCAGGGCCCGTGCCGCTGGAAGAAGCCCTGCGCGCGTTCGACATCCTGCCACTCCATCGTCAGCCAGCGCGCCCAGCGGTTGACGAAGGGTTCGAGCCGCGTGCGCCCCCAGTGGTCGCCCAGCCAGTACCAGACGTAATTGCCCGCGGTCGAACCGACCGTGCCGACGATCATCAGCGGCCAGAAATCCATCGTTCCGCGCGATACCGCGACCCCGCCCAGCCCCATGATCACTTCGGACGGGATCGGCGGGAAGATGTTCTCGACTGCCATGAGCAGGAAAATGCCCAGCAGCCCGCCCTGCTCGATCGCGCGGAGAATAAATTCGTGCATAGGTGCCCTAACGGCCCGGCCGCGCCAACGGTCCTACATCGCCGCGTGGCGGCGTTCGATGGCATCCCAGATCAGGCCCGCGCTGTCGGTCCCGTTGAACTTGTCGATCGCGACGATGCCGGTGGGCGAGGTGACGTTGATCTCGGTCAGCCATTTGCCTCCGATTACGTCGATGCCGACGAAGACCAGCCCGCGACGTTCGAGCTCGGGGCCCATCGCCGCGCAGATTTCTTCCTCGCGCGCGGTCAGCGTTGCCGCTTCGGCATGGCCGCCCTGCGCAAGGTTCGAACGGAACTCGCCTTCGCCCGGGAAGCGATTGATCGCGCCGACGAATTTGCCATCGACCAGCACGATCCGCTTGTCGCCTTCGCTGACTTCGGGGAGGAACGGCTGGACCATGTGCGGTTCGGGCCAGGTCTGGTCGAACACTTCGGACAGCGCGGACAGGTTGGTGCCCTGCTCGTCGATGCGGAAGATCGCCTTCCCGCCATTGCCATGCAGCGGCTTCACCACCACCGAACCGTGGCGTTTCTGGAAATCGCGCAGATCGTCGAGATGCCGCGCGACCAGCGTCGGCGGCATGAACCGCGCGTAATCGAGCACGAACATCTTTTCCGGTGCGTTGACCACTTCGCGCGGATCGTTCGCCACCAGCGTGGTGCCCTTGAGCCGGTCGAGCAGCAACGCGGCGCTGATATAGCCGAGATGGAACGGCGGATCCTGCCGCATCAGCACAACGTCGATATCCTGTGCCAGATCGATCCGGCGCCGTTCCCCGACGGTGTAATGGTCGCCCTCGACCCGCTGGACCGTCACCGGCGCGGCATGCGCGGTGATCCGCCCGCGGGGCGTGCCGTCGCTTTCATAGGCCAGGCTGGTGACATCGTAATGCCACAGCTCGTGGCCGCGTGCCTGAGCCGACAGCATCAGCGCAAACGAACTGTCGCCCGCAATCCTGATGCTTTCGAGCGGGTCCATCTGGATGGCAACGCGGAGCGACATGCACTTACCTTTCGCTTGGCGTGTCCGGGCGGTGCCGGGCACGGTAGGGAATTCCGGCTGGCCCGCTCACCACCCGCTGCGCACCGGACGCGCAAGCGGAGCTCAGGGCTGCCATGCGTTGGCGATGTGGCGAGGGAAGCTGCCCGGTGCAAGCAGGATCACGTCGAGCCGGATATCTTCGCCGCTTCCGGCATAGCGATGCGCCACCGCTTCCACGGCAGCGGCCACGCGCGACAGCCGGTGTTCGTCGACTGCGTGATCGAGATCGGCGCGCCGGCGGCGCCACTTCACTTCGACGAAGGCGATCACCCCGCCTCTTCTGGCGACGATGTCGATCTCGCCCGCCGGTGTCTTGACCCGCCGGTCGAGGATTTGCCAGCCCTTGGCCCTGAGCCAGACCGCAGCGCGGGTTTCGCCGTCGCGGCCGCGTTTCTCGGCCAGCCTGCGCGTCATTCGGACCGCAGTTCCAGCGCCCTGGCGTAGAGTTCCTTGCGATCGAGCCCGGTCGCTTTCGCCACTTGCCCCGCGGCCTGCGACGGCTTGAGCGTGCGCAGTGCATCGGCGAGCAGTTGTTCGGCGTATTCGGGGCTGGCCACGCGCTCGGGCGGCGGCCCGACCAGCAGTACGATCTCGCCCTTCGGGGGATGCGCCTCGTAATAGGCGATCAGGCCGTGCGGCAGGCCGGGGCGAAGTTCCTCGTGCAGCTTGGTCAGCTCGCGCGCCACGGCGACATTGCGGTTGGGCAGCGCCTCGGCGATGGCAGCCAGCGACTTGGTCAGTCGCGGTGCGGTTTCATAGAACACCAGCGTCGTGTCGACATCGGCCAGTTCCTCCAGCGTTTCGCGCCGCGCCTTGTCCTTGTTCGGCAGGAAGCCGGCGAAAAGGAAGCGGTCGTTGGGCAGTCCGCTGAGCGCGAGCGCCGTGACCGCGGCGCAGGCGCCGGGCAGCGCGGTCACCGGAATACCCTCGGCGCGGCAGTCGTTGACGAGGCGATAGCCGGGATCGGAAACCATCGGCGTGCCCGCATCGCTGACCAGCGCGACCGCGCGATCGCGCATCGATTCGACCAGCCGGGTGCGGTCGCGGTGTTCGCTGTGGTCGTCATAGCGCCACATCGGCTTCGATATCCCCAGATGCTTGAGCAGCTTGCCGGTGACGCGCGTATCCTCGCACGCGATGCCGTCGCAGCGGCGCAGCACGTCGACCGCGCGCAATGTGATATCCCCTAGGTTGCCGATCGGGGTGGCGACGATATAGAGCCCGGGTGTAAGGCCAGTTTCGGGAGGGGGCGCATCTGTCACCCCCCTCCTTTGAACCAAGAATGAGGGACGCGGCAAGATGAAGCGCTGGACTATCGACCGCCGGGCAATGGTAACCGTGGGGCTGGCCGCCCTGCTGGGGGCCTGTTCGGTCATTCCCAAGGGCGCCGACCGCGCCGGACCGGTGGTCACCACGCCGACCCCCGAACCGACCCAGAGCCTGCCGAGCGACGAAACGCGCCACCGCATCGCGCTGCTGGTACCGATGTCTGGCACCAACGGCGCCGTGGGCCAGTCGATCGCCAACGCCACCACCATGGCCCTGCTCGACACCAATGCCAGCAATCTGCGGATTACCAGCTACGATACCGCCAAGGGCCCCGAAGCGGCAGCGCGCCAGGCGATCGCCGAGGGCAACAAGCTGATCCTCGGCCCGCTGCTCGGGTCGAACATCCCGTCGATCACCGCCACGGCGCGGGCGGCGGACGTCCCGGTCATTTCCTTCTCGAACGATACCGGCGCGGCCGGACCCGACGTGCTGATCATGGGGCATATTCCCGAGCAGTCGATCATGCGCACAGTGCAATATGCGCGCAGCCGCGGATCGCAGAATTTCGCCATCATCGCTCCCGATGGCGAATATGGCGCCCGTGCCGAGGAAGCCGCCCGCCGCGCGGTGGCGGCCTATGGCGGCACCATGGTGTGGACCGAACGCTACGCCCGCGGCAATACGTCGATCGTCAGCGCCGCCGAACGGCTCAAGGCGCATGGCGGGTACGACACCGTGCTGATCGCCGACGGCGCGCGTCTCGCGGCGCAGGCGGCCGGCGTGCTCAAGCCGCGTGCCGGCGGCACGCCGCAATTGCTCGGCACCGAATTGTGGAGCGGCGAAGGCTCGGTAACGCGGGCCTCCGCGCTGCGCGGCGCGCTGTTCTCGGCCGTGTCCGACAATCGCTACAAGCGGTTCGTCGACAGTTACGAGGCGCGCTTCGGCAGCCAGCCCTATCGCATCGCCACGCTCGGCTATGACGCGGTGTTGCTGACGCTGCGCGTGGCGCGCGACTGGCGCGTCGGCCGCGATTTCCCCGACCGGGCGCTGCGCAGCGAGGACGGTTTCCTCGGTCTCGACGGCGCCTTCCGCTTCGGCCCCAATGGCCTCGTCGAACGCGCCTTCGAGGTCCGCGAGGTCCGTGACGGTGCGGTCGTGGTGGTCGAGAACGCCCCGGCCCGTTTCTGACCTCGTCCCCGTCCCGCTGGACGCGGCCCGCGCGCCCCGGCCTCGGTACGGTGGGTAAATCCGGCCGCGCCGCTTGTAAGGCAGCGGCCTAGAGCGGTATTCCTGCAGCATGTCCGACGATCTGTTCGAAAACACGCCCACGTCCAGCGGCGATTACGACGCTTCCTCGATCGAAGTCCTCGAGGGGCTCGAACCTGTCCGGCGGCGTCCGGGCATGTATATCGGCGGGACCGACGACCGCGCGCTGCACCATCTCGTGGCCGAAGTGCTCGACAACGCGATGGACGAGGCCGTAGCCGGGCACGCGACACGGATCGAACTGCGGCTCGAGGAAGGCAATCGCGTCGTCGTCAGCGACAACGGGCGCGGCATCCCGGTGGGTGAACATCCCAAATATCCGGGCAAGTCGACGCTTGAGGTGATCCTCTCGACACTGCATTCGGGCGGCAAGTTCTCGGGCAAGGCCTATGCCACCAGCGGCGGCCTGCATGGCGTCGGCGTATCGGTGGTGAACGCGCTGTCGAGCGATACGCGCGTCGAAGTGGCACGCGACAAGCAACTCTACGCACAGAAATTCTCACGCGGGGAAACGCTCGGGCCGATCGAACAGCTCGGCCCTACCCCCAACCGCCGCGGAACCACGGTCAGCTTCGTGCCCGACACCGAGATTTTCGGCGACCGGCAGTTCCATCCGAAGAAGCTGTTCAAGCTGGCGCGCTCGAAAGCCTATCTCTTCGCGGGGGTCGAAATCCGCTGGAAATGCGCCCCCAGCCTGACCAGCGACGATGTCCCCGCCGAAGCGGTGTTCAAATTCCCCGGCGGCCTTGCGGACCACCTGGCCGAACAACTCGGCGGTCGCGAATGCGTCACCGCGCAGCCCTTTGCCGGCACGCAGGATTTTCCCGATGAGGCCGGGCGCGTCGAATGGGCGATCGCCTGGCCGCTCTATTCGGACGGGTCGACCAGCTGGTATTGCAACACCGTTCCCACCCCCGACGGCGGGACGCACGAACAGGGCCTGCGCGCTGCGTTGACCAAGGCCCTGCGCGCCTTCGGCGAGCTGACCGGCGCGAAGAAGGCGAAGGATCTGACCGCCGACGATGTCATGGTCGGTGCTGAAGTCATGCTCTCGGTTTTCATCCGCGATCCGCAATTCCAGAGTCAGACCAAGGACCGGCTGACCTCGCCCGAAGCGGCACGGCTGGTCGAGAACGCAGTCCGCGACCATTTCGATCATTTCCTGTCGGACAATATGGACCGCGGCAAGGCGCTGCTCGGCCAGGTCATGGAGCGCATGGACGAGCGCCTGCGGCGCAAGCAGGAACGCGAGATCAAGCGCAAGACCGCGACCAATGCCAAGAAGCTGCGCCTGCCCGGGAAGCTGACCGATTGTTCCGGCGAAGGCGAAGGCGAGACCGAACTGTTCATCGTCGAAGGCGATTCTGCGGGCGGCAGCGCCAAGCAGGCGCGCAACCGCAAGACGCAGGCGATCCTGCCGATCCGCGGCAAGATCCTCAACGTGGCCAGCGCCACGGCGGACAAGATCCGCGCCAACAGCGAGATCGCCGACCTGACGCTGGCGATGGGCTGCGGCACGCGCAAGGATTGCGAGCCGGAAAACCTGCGCTACGATCGCATCATCATCATGACCGACGCCGATGTCGACGGCGCGCATATCGCCACGCTGTTGATGACCTTCTTCTTCCAGGAAATGACCGAAGTGGTGCGCGGCGGGCACCTCTACCTCGCGCAGCCCCCGCTCTATCGCCTGACCGCGGGCAAGGAGAGCCGCTATGCCCGCGACGACGAACATCGCGCCGAGCTCGAGGCCACCGTGTTCAAGGGCAAGAAAGTCGATGTCGGCCGCTTCAAGGGGCTCGGCGAGATGAACCCCGCCCAGCTGCGCGAAACCACGATGGACCCGGAGACCCGTAGCCTGATCCGCATCACCCTGCCCGCCGAGTTCGAACAGCGCGCGGTGGTCAAGGAGCTGGTGGACCAGCTGATGGGCCGCAACCCCGAACACCGGTTCAACTTCATCCAGAACAATGCCGGCGACATGGACCGCGAGATGATCGACGCCTAGTCGGTGCTTTCGGTATGCACGTGCAGCTCGCCTTCGAGCGTGCGGTGGACCGGGCATTTATCGGCAATTTCGATGATCCGTCGGCGCTGGTCTGCATCCAGCGCGTCGCCGTGCACTGCAATCCGCCGGTTGAGCGCCTGCATCTTGGTGCCTTCCGCCATGGCTTCGGCATGGTCGCAGCGATCCGCGTGGTTGCGCTCATGCGTGACTTCAACGGTCACGCCCTCGAGCGGCCAACCCTTGCGGTCGGCATACATCTTCATTGTCATCGCGGTACACGTACCCAGCGCCGCGTTGAGCAGGTCGTAGGGCGTCGGGCCGCTGTCGTCGCCGCCATAGCTGCGCGGTTCATCGGCCACGAAGCTGTGGTTCGAGGTATGCACTTCGGTCCCGAACTTGCCGTGGCCGGTCTTGGCGACGATCCCTTCTTCGGGCAGCGGCCAGTCGTCGCGCAGCGGGAGATAGCGCTTGGCCCAAGCGGCGATCATGCCAGCTGCGAATTCTGCCGACTGACGGTCGAGCAGCAGGTGGTCGGCGCCTTCGAGGCTGACGAAGCTCTTGGGATGCCGTGCCGCGCCGAACAGCGCGCTGGCATTCTCGATACCGACGATATCGTCCGTCGGCGAATGGAGGAACAGCAAAGGGCAGCGCAGCTTGCCGACTTCCTCGAGCAGGTCGGTCGCCTCCACCCGCTCGATGAATTCGCGGCTGAGCGAGAAATCGCGGCCACCGATCGTGACCGGCCCTTCCCCCTGCTCGCGGATGGCGTCGATATCGCCTTCGATCCGGGCCAGCACATGCGGCACATCGCTGGGCGCGCCGATGGTGGCGATCGCGGCGACCTTGTCGAATCCCAGATCGTCTGCCGCAGCGAGCACCGCCGCCCCGCCGAGGCTGTGCCCGACCATCAGGACGGGCTGCGCAAACCGGCGCAGCAGGTCCTCGGCCGCGGCCACCAGGTCGGCGACATCGGTGGCGAAACCGGCACGGCCGAAGTCGCCTTCACTGCCGCCCAGCCCGGTGAAGTCGAACCGCAGACAGGCAATGCCTTCACGCGACAGCGCGCGCGCCACGCTGACCGCCGCGCGGCTCTGCTTGGTGCAGGTGAAGCAATGCGCGAACAGCGCCGCCCCGCGCACCAGCCCGGTCGGCATTTCGAGCGAGCCGGTCAGCTCGTGCCCCGCATCGGTGGCGATCGTGATCGTTTCGGTAGGCATGCAATCTCCCTCGCGTCTGAACCCATAACGCCCCCTTGCACGAGCGGTGCCCGGCCCCTAACGCTAACGTAAAGTTGCAAGGGAAAACCGATGACAGAACCGACCCGTTTTGAAGGCACCAAATCCTATATCGCGACCGACGACCTCAAGGTCGCGGTCAATGCCGCTGTTACGCTAAGGCGTCCGCTGCTGGTCAAGGGCGAGCCGGGAACGGGCAAGACGGTTCTGGCGCACGAGATTTCCAAGGCGCTCGACGCACCGCTGATCGAATGGAACGTCAAGTCGACCACCAAGGCGCAGCAGGGCCTTTACGAATATGACGCGGTGGCCCGCCTGCGCGACGGCCAGCTCGGTGACGAGCGCGTCCATGACATTTCGAACTACATCCGGCGCGGCAAGCTGTGGGAAGCCTTCACTTCCGAAAAGCTGCCCGTGCTGCTGATCGACGAGATCGACAAGGCCGATATCGAGTTCCCCAACGACCTGTTGCAGGAACTCGACCGCATGAGTTTCGACGTCTATGAAACGCATGAGCGGATCGAGGCGAAGGAACGCCCGATCGTGGTCATCACCTCGAACAACGAGAAGGAACTGCCAGACGCCTTCCTGCGCCGCTGCTTCTTCCATTACATCAAGTTCCCCGACACCGAGACGATGCGCGACATCATCGAAGTCCACTTCCCCGGCGTGCAGAAGAGCCTGGTGACCAAGGCGATGGAAGTGTTCTACGAAATCCGCGAAGTGCCGGGTCTGAAGAAGAAGCCCTCGACCAGCGAACTGCTCGACTGGCTCAAGCTCCTGCTCAACGAAGACATGCCGCTCGAAGTGCTGCAGGATGCCAACCCCAATGCCGCAATCCCCCCGCTGCACGGCGCGCTGCTGAAGAACGAACAGGACATCATGATGTTCGAACGGCTTGCCTTCATGGCCCGCCGCCAGAGCTGATCGCGCACGGCGAAATACGCATGTAAAAGAGGCGCGGACCGGATATGGTTCGCGCCCCTTTTCGCGTCTGGAAAGCCGCCGTCAGTTGAAGCTGTACGCCAGTTCGAAATCGCCCCAGCGGCGGCCGTTGATAACCAGCGGGACATAGACATTGCGCACGACGACATAGTTCCGGCCGTCGCCTTCCTGCCGGTACACCGCCATCATGTAGGGATCGGTCTGGCTCTTGGCCTTCTTGTCGATCGCATAGAGCATGACGCGCCCGTTGCGGCAGTAGGTCGTATCATGCGTGACATCGCCGGTCGGCGCCCGGCAGCGATCGGTGATATGCGTCGGCAGGAAGCCGTTCATATCCGCTTCCGAACACATCAGGATCGGCCCGCCCTGCGCGACCACGCGGTCGTTGATCGGGCGCCAGTTCGCATCGGCCCAATCGCTCAGTGCAGTGCGGTACTGTTCGGGGTTGGTGCCGGGGACGTATTGGTAATCGCGGTCGAACAGCTGGTCCATGCTGAGCGATCCGTCGGCAATCGCGGCTTCGGCGACGCCGGCGACTTCCGCGGCGAAGCGGCGCGCCTGTTCGACCATCCGGCTGTCATCGGGCGAAAGATCCGCCTTGACCAGCTGGTCGAACATCTCGCTCGCGGTCATTTCCAGATCCTCGATCCGGGCATGCGCCGTACCGAGCTTGGTTTCGTTGACCGTGACCGCCTCGTCGAAATCGTCGAGCACATCCTGCACGCGGTGGACATGCCCCGAAATGGTGGCGGTGTTGCGCGCAATCAGGTCCTGCTGGCCGTCGACCTCGAGCAGCAGTTCGGTGACGCTGCGCATGGTATCCTCGATCGAGCCGACCGAGTTCTTCGCCTGGCTGCTCGCTTCCGCGCCGCTTTCGATTTTCTCAATCACCTGGCCCGCTTCGTTGCCGAGCGTATCGATCGTCCGGCCGATCTCCTCGGTTGCCTTGCGGGTCTGGCTGGCAAGCGATTTCACCTCATTGGCGACGACCGCGAAAGTGCGGCCCTGCTCGCCCGCGCGCATCGCCTCGATCGTCGCATTGAGCGCCAGGATGTTGGTCGTCTCGGCGATCTGGTCGATTTCCTGACTGGAGCGGCGCACCTGGTCCATCGCCGCGGCAAAGCCGGTGACATGCTGGGTTAGCGTTTCGACCAGGCTGAGCAGATTGCCGATCTCGTTCAGCGAGTTGTTGATCATCGTCGAACCGTGCCTGAGCCGTTCGATCGCGCGTTCGGACAGCAGCCGGGCCTCGTCGCTCGCTTCGAGCACCTTGCGCTGATCCTCGTCGAGCGTCCGCACGGTGCCCTGCAACTCGCCATATTCGCTCCGCAGGTGGCCGAACGAATCGATCACGCCCTGGACGATACCCGCCACATCGGAACAGCCGACAGTGACCTTGCCGCAGGCGGCCGGAATTTGATCGAGAGCGGACGCGCCGCCCTTGTCGATCGCGCTGAGTTCCATGTGCTTACGACCCCCTTATTCGTCTTGATCAGCGAGGTTTAGGCGCTGATGGTTAGTGGAGGGTAAAAATCGGTTGCGATTCACACACTGGTGCACGCGCTCCACACGCGCTAAGCCGTTCGGCATGTTCTTCAATTTCGTCGACGAGCTTCGCTCTGCGGGCATTTCCGCAAGCTTCAAGGAACACCTCACGCTGATCGAGGCGCTCGACCGCGACGTGATCGAGCAATCGCCCGAAGCCTTCTACTACCTCAGCCGCGCGACCTTCGTGAAGGACGAAGGGCTGATCGACCGGTTCGACCAGGTGTTCCAGAAAGTCTTCAAGGGCATCCTAAGCGATTACGGGCAGAACCCCGTGGATGTCCCCGAAGACTGGCTGAAGGCGGTGGCCGAGAAGTTCCTGTCCGAAGAGGAAATGGAAAAAATCAAGGCCCTGGGAGACTGGGACGAGATCATGGAGACGCTCAAGAAGCGCCTCGAGGAACAGGAAAAACGCCACCAGGGCGGCAACAAGTGGATCGGCACGGGCGGGACATCGCCCTTCGGCAATTCGGGCTACAACCCCGAGGGCGTGCGGATCGGCGGGGAAAGCAAGCACAAGCGTGCGGTCAAGGTGTGGGAAAAGCGCGAGTTCAAGAACCTCGACAACACCAAGGAACTGGGCACGCGCAACATCAAGATGGCCCTGCGGCGCCTGCGCCGCTTTGCCCGCGAAGGCGCCGCCGACGAGCTCGACCTCGATGCGACGATCGAGGGCACGGCCAAGCAGGGCTGGCTCGACATCCGCATGCGGCCCGAACGGCACAATGCGGTCAAGCTGCTGCTGTTCCTCGACGTCGGCGGGTCGATGGATCCCTTCATCAAGGTGACCGAGGAACTGTTCAGCGCGGCCACGGCCGAATTCAAGAACCTCGAATTCTTCTACTTCCACAACTGCCTGTATGAAGGCGTCTGGAAGGACAACCGCCGGCGCTGGCAGGAACGCACCAAGACCTGGGACGTGCTTCACAAATACGGGCACGACTACAAGATCGTGTTCGTCGGCGATGCGGCGATGAGCCCCTATGAGATCACCCATCCGGGCGGCAGCGTCGAGCATATGAACGAGGAAGCCGGCGCCACCTGGATGCAGCGCGTGACCAGCACCTATCCGGCGACCGTGTGGCTCAACCCGGTGCCCGAAAAGCAGTGGAGCTATTCGCAGTCGACCAAGGTGATGAAACAGCTGGTCAACGACCGCATGTATCCGCTGACGCTCGACGGGCTCGACGACGCGATGCGCGAACTGAGCCGCAAGACCGGGGCATGAGAAAACCCCGGGCGTTGCTTACGCCCGGGGTCGTTTCTTCCAGCGGGTAGCGGACCAGGCGGCCCGCCCCGGCTAGTCTTTCTGATCGAGTTCCTCGTTGAGGCGCAGCGAACAGCGCCAGAAGAAGAACGCCGGCAGCAGCCCGAGGAACGTCGCGCCGTAAAGCACGTAGCGCACGCTTTCCTCGCCATAGGCGGGCTGCAGCAGATCGGACATCATCCCGAAGAACAGTGGCCCCAGCCCCAGCCCGATGAGGTTCTGGAAGAACAGCAGCACGGCGGCCGCGATCGCCCGGGCGCGCAGCGGGACCAGGCCCTGCACGCTCGAATAGGTGGGGCCGTAATAGAGCGAATTGCAGATCGTCGGGACGATCAGCAGGAACAGCGCCAGCAGCCAGTTGTCGGTCATGAAGGCCAGCAGCGCGAAGGGGATCGTCACCACCATGCCCACCGCGGGCGCGGTGAGCACATGGCGGCGGTTCTTGGCGCCCCAGCGATCGGCGATATAACCGCCCAGGACCGTGCCGGCGATGCCCGCCCCGCCATTGACCAGCCCGAACCACAGCCCGGTTTCACCCGGGGTCAGCCCGTGCGTGCGCTGGAAGAAGATCGTGATCCAAGTCACCTTGCCGTAGGCGAGGAAGGCCGCGGCCGAACCTGCCGCCACCAGCAGGACGAAGGCGCGCGAGCTGAACATTGCCTTGAGCGCGGCCTTCATCGGCATCTGTTCGGCCGACTGCTGCGTACCGGCCTGCATCATCCCGGTGCGGCGGGGGTCCTTCAGATAGGTGAAGACGACCACGGCCAGCGCAATGCCCGGAAGCCCGACGATCAGGAAAGCGTTACGCCACCCGACCGAATCGGCAAGCAGGCCGCCGATCAGCATGCCCAGCAGCGTGCCGATGGGGATGCCGAGCGCGTAGAAGGCCAGCGCGGAGGAGCGCTTGGACGGTTCGACCATATCCGCGATCAGCGAATGCGCAGGCGGCGTGCAACCCGCCTCGCCAACGCCCACGCCGATCCGCGCCAGCAGCAGCTGGATGAAATTCTGCGCCAGTCCGCACAAGGCGGTCATGGCCGACCAGATCGCCAGCGCACCGCCGATCAGCCATGGCCGGTTGGTGGTCGAGCGATCCGAGAAACGCGCGATCGGCAGGCCCAGGATCGTGTAGAACAGTGCGAAGGCCAGGCCCGTCATCAGGCCGATCTGCGTATCGCTCAGACCCAGTTCGAGCCGGATCGGCTCGGCCAGGATGTTGACGATCTGCCGATCGATGAAATTGAAGATGTAAACTATCAGAAGGATCCACAGGGTAACCCTGACCGATCCACCAGTCTGCCGTGCTGCCGCAGTCGCCATTATAACCTCTCCCGAAGCGCGGGTATGCCCGTCACTTTCAAGTAGGCTCGCCTTCCCGGCGCCTTAGGTCAAGACCATTGATCGAAAATCGAACTTGCGGTCGGGTAGAAAAGTTTGCCGCTGTCCAACCCTGCGACCGCGTACGGACGGCCGGTGCCGCCCGACCGGTCAGCTGTAGGCCAGATGCGCTGCGATCGATTCGCGCCAGGCGGCTTCGTCCGCGCTGGCGACCCGGTCGAGATCGTCGGGAACGGCTTCACTGTCGTCGACCCATTCGCGCAGCACCGAACCCCCGTTGATCACATTGATCGCCAGGCGGTCGAGTTCGTATTCGTAAGGGAAATCGCGCCAGATCGGATAGTCGGGATAAAGCGCGCGGATGGCCTTGAAGGCCAGCGCCTGCAATCGCCACGGGCGGAACGCATGGTGATCGTAGAACTCGCCTTCGGCATGGATCATCAGCCCGTTGCACAGCGCGCCCGCGTGCTTGTGGAAAGTCGGTTCGAACCAGCATTCGCGAAGCGCCGAACCGCGCATCCAGACCGGCGCCAGACGATGCATTTCGGCCAGCACTGCCTTGGCATCCACGTCGGGCGCCCCGAACAGGACTTCCAGCGGCCGGGTCGTCCCCCGGCCCTCGCTCAGCGTGGTGCCTTCGAGCATGACGGTGCCGGCATAGGCCCGCGCCATGTTAAGGCTGGCCGCATTGGGGCTCGGATTGATCCAGATGCGGCTTTCGGGCCAGCCATAGCCGGGGGCACGGCCGGGCGACCAGCCCTGCATCTCGATCACCTGCAGATCCACGTCGAGCTTGAAATGCGCGACGAACCAGCGCGCCATTTCGCCCATGGTCAGCCCGTGACGCATCACCATCGGCGCGGCTCCGACGAAGCTCTCCTGACCGGGTTCGAGCAGGGTTCCTTCCACCGGCCCACCGGCAGGATTGGGGCGGTCGAGCACCCATACCGACTTACCCGTCTTCGCCGCCTCCTCGAGCAGATACAGCAGCGTGGTGACGAAGGTGTAGATGCGGCAGCCGAGGTCCTGCAGGTCGAACAGGAAGACGTCGGCGCTGTCCATCATCTGCGCGGTGGGGCGCCGTACTTCGCCGTAGAGGCTGAAAACGGGGATGCCGTAGTGCGGATCGACCTCGTCCCCGGTCTCGACCATGTTGTCCTGCTTGTCGCCCTTGAGCCCGTGCTGCGGACCGAAGGCGGAGGTCACATTGACCCCGCGATCGATCAGCGCGTCGAGCGAATGCGTGAGGCCGGCGGTTACCGAGGCTGGATGCGCGACCAGCGCGACCCGGCGCCCTTCCAGCGGCTTGCGCAGTTGCTCTTCCGTGACGAGCCGATCGATGCCGAATTTCATGGCGCGCTAGCTGCCCCAAGCCGCGCGGTGAAGCAAGACGGATCGTGGAAATCGGGCGCCTCGCTGCCATGAGCGAGCGCCCAGTAGCTCTTGTGCCCGCCGGTCTCCTCGATCACGCAGCTGATGCCCATCGCGCATTGCGTCTGCGGCAGCCCCGCGGCGGGCAGCGCGGCATCGAAGATCGCGAACTTGCCGCCAGGGCGCATAGTGCAGACCGCATCGCGCGGCATCGGCCATTCGCTCATGCCGTCGCGCGGGGCCGAGAAGCGGTAGGCATTCCAGCGCTCGGAGGGTGACAGATTGAACTCGTGATAGGCGGTGTCCCCATCGGGCCGCAGGAAGAGCTCGAAGCAGGTGGTCTGCCACAGTCCGTCGGCGCGTCCCTTGCCAGCAAATCCGGGGAGGACGAGATCATGCGCAGCCTCGATCCGCCAGCGCAGCGTCAGCCAGTTGGCATCGTGCGCGGTCACGCGCGCCTCCACCGCCGTTACCCCCAGTGCAGGACATGCCGGATGCGGTTCCAATCGATAGATTTGCATGCCGCCCCTTACCTGCTAGCGCGCGCCTCGTCATGAACAACTATACGTCCGAACTCATGCGCGTGCTCGACGAGCGCGGCTATATCCACCAGGTCACCGATGCCGCAGGGCTCGATGCGCTTGCCGCCAGGCAGATCGTCCCCGGCTATATCGGTTTCGATGCCACCGCGCCGTCGCTCCACATCGGCAGCCTGGTCCAGATCATGATGCTGCGGCGCCTCCAGCAGGCGGGCCACAAGCCGATCGTCTTGATGGGCGGCGGGACCACGCGGATCGGCGATCCGACCGGGCGCGACGAAAGCCGCAAGATGCTTACCGACGAGACGATCGCAGCCAATATCGAGGGGATCCGCACGGTCTTCGAACGGTTGCTGACCTTCGGCGAGGGGCCGACCGATGCAGTCATGGTCGACAACCAGGACTGGCTGGGCGAACTCGGCTATATCGAGATGCTGCAGAAGGTCGGCACGCATTTCACCGTCAACCGGATGCTGACTTTCGATTCGGTGCGGCTGCGGCTCGAGCGCGAGCAGCCGATGACCTTTCTCGAATTCAACTACATGATCCTGCAGGGATACGACTTCCGTCACCTGGCGCAGGACATGGGCGTGCGGCTGCAGATGGGCGGCAGCGACCAGTGGGGCAATATCGTCAACGGGATGGAGCTCGGCCGCCGGATGGATGGCAGCGAGCTGTTCGGCCTGACCACGCCGCTGCTGACCACCGCCGATGGCGGCAAGATGGGCAAGACCGCCTCGGGCGCGGTCTGGCTCAACGAAGCGCAGCTGCCGAATTACGACTTCTGGCAATACTGGCGCAATGTCGACGACCGCGACGTGGGCCGCTTCCTGCGGCTGTTCACCGACCTCGACCTGGCTGAAATCGCCCGGCTCGAAGCGCTCGAAGGCGCGCAGATCAACGAAGCCAAGACGGTTCTTGCCAATGAAGTAACCACGCTCGTTCGGGGTGCCGAAGCCGCGCGGCTCGCCGAGCGCACCGCGGCCGAGACCTTCGCCGGCGGCGGCGCGGGCAGCGATCTGCCGACGCTTGCTGTGGGCGCGGACGGCATGCGGATCGGGGCGGTGCTCACCGAGCTCGGCTTCACCGCTTCGAACGGCGAGGCCAAGCGAAAGCTGGCCGAAGGCGCGGTCAAGCTCGACGGGGCAGTGATCACCGAACCGGGGCATCTGGTAACGGTCGCGCAAGGCAGCGAATGCAAGCTCAGCCTGGGCAAGAAGAAGCACGCAATCATCCGCGCGCGCTAAGCGGCGAAGCGAGCATCAGGAACGTCGAAAGGCCCCGATTGTTTACCATTTGGAAGACTTTTCCGCGCATAGTATATTTCGTCTTAAGCACTTCAAAGGGAACGCCAGCATGACTGTCGGAGCACAACTGAGCGTAACCGACCAGCGCCGGATGGCGCGTCATCCGGTCGACCATCCCGTCATCGCCGAACATTTCGGAAAAGGCGACGTGCACCTGCATATCGCCAACGTCTCCTCCAACGGCTTCATGATCGACAATGCGGAAGACATCGCCCGCGGCGAGCGCGTGATCGTGCGCTTGCCGGTCATCGGCCGGATCGAAGCCTATTGCATCTGGATCCGCGACAACCGCGCCGGCTTCCAGTTCGAACGGATCATCCGGGTCGACGATTTCCTGGCGATGATCGACACGCTGCAGCCCAATCCGCGGCTGCGCAAGCTGCGCTGATTTCCAACCGCTTCTTCTAGAACGACAAGCAGGCCCGTCTTCACAACCGAAGGCGGGCCTGCCATGCGTCTGGGGTGAACGACACAAGCAAGCTTTCCCCCGACGCATCGCCCTTCAGGATCGCGAACTTCCGCGCCTACTGGCTCAGCCGCCTGTCGATGACGCTGGCGCAATATGCGATGATGCTGATCATCGGCTGGCAGACCTACAATCTGGCACGCGACGGCGGGATGGGGGTCGGCGCGGCATCGGGCCAACTGGCGCTGATCGGCCTGCTGCAATTCATCCCGCTGTTCCTACTCACGCCCTTCTCCGGCTGGGCGGCGGACCATTTCGACCGGCGCAACATCGCCCGCCTGACCGTGCTTGCCCAGCTGGGCTGCGCGGGCACCCTCGCCTGGTTCACCTGGAGCGAGACGCTGACAGTGACCGTATTGTTCGGCGTGGCGATCGTGCTCGGGATCGTCCGCGCGTTCAACGGCCCCGCGCTGTCCGCGCTGGCCCCCAATCTGGTACCCAAGGCGATCCTGCCCAACGCCATCGCGCTGTCGAGCATCGCCTGGCAGGTCGGGATGATCGTGGGCCCGGCGATCGGCGGCTACACCTACGCCATCCTGCCCGCCCTGCCCTATATCACCGCCTTCGCGCTGTTCGCGGTATCGCTGGCCGCGCTGAGCTTCATCGGCAAGGTGCCGCAGCCGGCGCGCGCCGCGAACAGGCGCCCGATCCACCAGATGGTCGAAGGGCTGCGCTACGTGGTCCGCAACAAGATGGTGCTGGGCGCGATCACGCTCGACCTGTTCGCGGTCTTTCTCGCCGGGGCGACTGCGCTGTTCCCCGTCTATGCGCGCGATATCCTGAAGGTCGGCGAAACCGGGCTGGCGCAGCTGGCGATGGCGCCGGCAGTGGGCGCCGCGCTCACCGCGCTGTGGTTCAGCTTCCGTCCGCTCAAGACCAATGTCGGGCCCAAGATGCTGTGGGCGGTGGCGGTATTCGGACTGGCCACGGTGGTCTTCGGGCTCTCCAAGACGATGCCGCTCAGCCTCGCCATGCTGTTCATCATCGGCGCGGCGGACATGTTCAGCGTCTATATCCGCCAGTCGCTGATCCAGCTGCACACGCCCGACGACAAGCGCGGCCGCGTGTCCTCGGTCAGCCTGCTGACGATCAGCGCGTCGAACGAATTCGGCGATTTCTTCTCGGGCAGCCTCGCCTTCCTGTTCGGCCCGGTGATCGCGGTGGTCGGCGGCGGGGTCGGCGCGATCGCCACGGTCGCGCTGTGGTCGCGAATTTTTCCTGTCCTGCGGACAACGCGGACCTTTGACCCGCCTGACGAATTGTTAGACACTCCCCCCGAAGAGAAATTGCAGGAGCAGATGCCATGAAAGCCGACTCCGTCCTCGCCACGATCGGCGATACCGCCCACATTCGCCTGTCGCGCCTGTTCCCCGACCACGAGGTCTGGGTGAAGAACGAGCGCGCCAATCCGGGCGGTTCGATCAAGGACCGCATCGGCCTCGCGATGATCGAGGATGCCGAAGCGGCGGGCAAGCTCAAGCCCGGCGGCACAATCGTCGAACCCACCAGCGGCAACACCGGGATCGGCCTCGCGATGACTGCCGCGGTCAAGGGTTACAAGCTGGTGCTGGTCATGCCCGAAAGCATGAGCGTCGAACGCCGCCGGCTGATGCTCGCCTATGGCGCGACCTTCGACCTGACGCCCAAGGAAAAGGGCATGAAGGGCGCGATCGAACGCGCGCAGGAACTGGTCGAACAGACCGAAGGCGCCTGGATGCCCAGCCAGTTCGACAATGAAAGCAACTGGAAGGTCCACGCGCGCACCACCGCCAAGGAAATCCTCGACGACTTCGCCGACACGCCGATCGATGCGATGATCACCGGGGTCGGCACCGGCGGACACCTGACCGGCTGCGCCGAAGTGCTCAAGCAGAGCTGGAGCGCGATGAAAGCCTATGCGGTCGAACCGCAGGGCTCGCCGGTCATCAGCGGCGGCCAGCCCGGCCCGCACCCGATCCAGGGCATCGGCGCCGGCTTCGTCCCCGACAATCTGCACACTCAGGCGATCGACGGCGCGATCCAGGTCGATCCCGAGGATGCCAAGGAAATGGCCCGCCAGTGCGCTGCGAAGGAAGGCCTGCTGGTGGGTATCTCCAGCGGCGCGACATTGGCAGCAATCAAGCAGAAACTGGCCGATCTGCCTGCCGGATCGCGCGTGCTGGGCTTCAATTACGACACTGGCGAACGGTACCTTTCGGTGCCCGATTTCCTGCCCGAGTGATGCCTTTCGAGAAGGTCGGATATGAAGACGGCGCGGTCGCGCTGACCGCGCTTTACGCGCGGCCCGCCGCCCCGGCCCGCGCCGCGGTGGCGATCTATCCGACCTTCATGAACACCACCCCCGCGGTCGAGGCGAAGGCCGCCGCACTCGTCGATGCCGGTTACGCAGTGCTGATCGGCGATTTCTACGGGCCCGAAGCCCCGTCCGATGCCGAACAGGCTTTTGCCGCCATGGGCCGGCTGCGCGGTGACCCGCCGGCAATGCGCCAGCGCCTGCGCGCCACGCTCGATCTTCTGCGCCGGCTCGAACCCGATGTGCCGCAAATGGCGATCGGTTTCTGCCTCGGCGGCATGGCAGTGCTCGAAATGGCGCGCGACGGGCAGGATCTCGCTGCCGTGGTGAGCTTTCATGGCCTGCTCGAAACCGCCCTGCCCGCCGACAAGCGGATTATGCCGCGGATCCTGGTATGCCACGGCGATGCCGATGCGCTGGTCCCCCGCATCCAGGTCACCGGTTTCTGGGAAGAAATGGACGCGGTGGGGGCCGATTGGCATTTCCACAGCTATGCAGGTGTCGAGCATGGCTTCACCACGCCGCGCATGCGCGACGGCTCGCCCAATCCCGCCTATGACGCAAGTGCCGACCGCCAGAGCTGGGCGGCGATGCATGCGCTGTTCGACGAAGTGCTCGGATAGGGTAAGCGGCCTGACGGAATTGCGCCGCGAGGTCCGGGAGCAGGCTTAACCGAAGGATTGGACCAATCGGTCGGATGGGGCGGCAAATTCCGTCGCTGCAGCGTCGGGCTTGACGGACCGCAGGCGCGGAGCGGCACAGACCGTGTCGCGCCCGGCCGCTTTCGCTTCGTAAAGCGCCAGGTCGGAGCGGCGGCAAAGATCCGAAAGCCGCTCGCCGAATTGCAATTCGGCCACGCCGAACGACGCGGTAACCGCGGGCGCGTTGTCGAGCCGCACCGGCAGGTCCCGCGCCACCGCCCAACGCATCCGTTCGGCCAGAGCCTGGGCCTGCGCAGTGGTGCGCCCCGGCAGGAGGATGGCGAATTCTTCGCCCCCCAGACGCGCGACCAGATCGTCGCTTCCCACCGCATCGCCGAGCACCTCGGCGAGATCGGCAATCACCCTGTCGCCTGCCGCGTGGCCGAAACTGTCGTTGATGGCCTTGAACCGGTCCAGATCGAGCGTGATCAGCGACAGGGGCTGGTCGGTCCGCCGGGCCCGGACCACCGCCCGATCACCGTGCGTTTCGAAGCCGCGCCGGTTGAGGGCGCCGGAAAGCGGGTCGGTTTCCGACCGGGCGATCATTTCCATCGTCGTGTCGCGCATGATGACCAGCAGCAGCACCAGCGCGAGTGCGATCAGGACCACCGATCCCATCGTCTGCGAGATCGCCGCATAATCGGAAGCGAGATAGGCTTGCGCGTGGTCCGCGGTGCCGATCCACCAGGCAATCGCGGGTTTGGCCAGGTAGACCAGCACCGCGAGGGCGCCGACCACGACCAGCAGCCGGTCGAGCGCCAGCTTACCGCCGGACCGCACGACGACCGCGACCATCAGCACCTGCATTGCCGCATAGGGGAGCTGGTAGAGGAGCGTCCGCAGCGCCGAACCGTACGGCAGTCCGAGCATGACGGGGACGAAGGCCAGCCCGGCAAGCCAGACGATCGCGGTGGCGGACCGGGGCAGCGCCGCGCCATAATGCCGGGCGACGCCGATCAGGCCGCAGGTCAGCGCCGCCAGATAGCTGACATAGATCGCCACCACGACCGGAGTGGGCTGCGCCAGCGAGGGCAGGATGAATTCCAGCGCCACATCGATCACGCCAATGCCATAGGCCGCCGCCAGCCATCGCGCGCCGCGAACCGTCGGATTGGTCGACGCCACCACGGTGAACGCAACCGCGAACAGGGCGGCGATGAACATGTTGATGCTGAGTACGAACGCGGCTGTCATAGGCGGGATATCCGAGAAAGGTCTTCCCTAACCGGCAAGTCCGAAATCTTGGTAAACGCACGCGGGTTCGGGCGCGCTGATTTGCCCCGCAGGCGGCGCGTGCCGGGCCGACGCGGCTGCGATCACTACTGCGGAACCCCGCGCAATCTGCTGTCCGACAAAGAAAACGGGCCGGGGGACTGGATCGCCCCCCGGCCCGTCATGCCTTCCTGCGGAAGGTTAAGCTGCGGTCGCGAACGCGTCCTCGTCCAGCGCCATCAGGCTTTCGCTGCCCGCTTCGAGCTTGTGGCGCAGCGCGCCGGCGTCGGGCAGGTAGCGGTCCATGTAATAGCGCGCGGTCGCGACCTTGCCTTCGTAAAAGGCCTTGTCCTCGCCGCCTGCGGCAAGCGCGGCCTGCGCGACCTTCGCCATGCGCAGCCACATCCAGCCCAGCGTCACGATGCCCATGATGTGCATGTAGTGATGGGCGCCTGCGCCAAGATGATTGGGGTTCTGCATCGCGTTCTGCATGAACCACATCGTCGCCGCCTGCTGCTGGCCCAGCGCCTTCTCGAGCGCTTCGGCCATCGGGGCGAGCGTATCATCGCCCTTGGCTTCGGCGATGTCGTCGCCCACCACCTTGAAGAAGGCCTGGATTGCCGCGCCGCCCTTCTGCGCCAGCTTGCGGCCGCACAGATCCATCGCCTGCACGCCATTGGTGCCTTCGTAGATCTGCGCGATCCGGGCGTCGCGGACGAACTGGCTCATGCCCCATTCCTCGATGTAGCCATGGCCGCCGAAGACCTGCTGCATGTTGGTGGCGACTTCATAGCCCTTGTCGGTGCCGTAGCCCTTGATGACCGGGGTCAGCAGCCCGATCAGCATGTCGGCCCGTTCGCGCTCTTCCTCGGTCTTGGCCTTGTGGGTCAGGTCGACCTGCAGCGCGCCCCACAGGCACAGGGCGCGCATGCCTTCGGTGAAGGCCTTGGCGTCCATCAGCATGCGGCGCACATCGGGGTGCACGAAGATCGGGTCGGCCTGCGCCTCGGGTTCCGCCGGGCCGGTCAGAGCGCGGCCCTGCCGGCGGTCGAGCGCATAGGCGACCGCGTTCTGATAGGCGACCTCGGCCTGGCTGAGACCCTGGACGCCGACGCCGAGACGCGCAGCGTTCATCATGATGAACATCGCGGCGAGGCCCTTGTTCTCCTCGCCCACGAGCCAGCCCTTCGCGCCATCGTAATTGAGCACGCAAGTGGCGTTGCCGTGGATGCCCATCTTGTGTTCGATCGAACCGCAGACCACGCCGTTGCGCTCGCCGATCGATCCGTCGTCGCCGACGAGGAACTTGGGCACGACGAACAGCGAGATGCCCTTGCTGCTGTCGGGTGCGCCGGGGGTCTTCGCCAGCACGAGGTGGATGATGTTCTCCGCCATGTCGTGTTCACCGGCCGAGATGAAGATCTTGGTCCCGGTGATCGAATAGCTGCCGTCGGCCTGCGGTTCGGCCTTGGTCCGGATCATCCCCAGATCCGTCCCGCAATGCGGCTCGGTCAGGTTCATCGTGCCGGTCCATTCGTTGGAGATCATCTTGGGAAGATACTTCTCCTTCTGCTCCTGACTGCCCTTGGCGAGCAGCGCGGAGACCGCCCCGTTGGTCAGGCCGGGATACATGCCGAAGGCCTGGTTGGCGCTCGACACGAATTCCTCGAAGGCGAAGCCGAGGACATGCGGCATGCCCTGCCCGCCGAACTCTTCGGGCTGCGACAGCGTGCCCCAGCCCGCTTCGCGGAACTGGTCGAAAGCTTCCTTGAAACCCTTGGGCGTGGTGACCGAACCGTCTTCGTGGCGGGTGCAGCCTTCCTGGTCGCCCGACTGGTTCAGCGGGGCGAGCACTTCGGCGCAGAACTTGCCGCCTTCGTTGATCACCGCATCGGTGACATCGACGCTGGCGGCCTCGAAGCCGGGCAGGTCGGCATAGCCGGCGAGATCGAGCATCTCGTTGATGATGAAGCGGGCGTCGCGGGTCGGCGCGGTGTAACTGGGCATCTGCGTGTCCTTAGGGTTGGGGGGTGTCGGTTGTAGGGGCCTAGCGGCACATCATTCGGTTTCGAGCCGTTCGATCTGGTCGATGAACTCGGTCAGATCGGTGATCGAGCTGTCGATATCGTCACGCTGTTCCTTCAGCTTGGCGACATGCGCCTTGCACTTCTCGATCGTGACGCGCCGCTGTTCGACCCGGCCATCGCCGAGATCGTAGAGGTCGATCATCTCGCGGATCTCGGTTAGCGAGAAGCCCACGTTCTTGGCGCGCATGATCCACGCGAGACGGGCGCGATCGCGCTTCGAATAGATACGGGTCAGGCCGATCCGCGAAGGCGCGATCAGGCCCTCGTCCTCGTAGAAGCGCAGCGCACGCGCGGTGCAGCCGAATTCGCTGGTAAGGTCCGAGATCGAATATTGTTCGCGCCCCAGCTCGTCGGGCCGTTCGATATGTGCGCCGGCGTGGCGGCGATCGCTGGTTTGCGCACGAGGATCGTTGGGCAGCGGCTGTGTCATGCCGCGTGCATAATGGAACGTTTACGTAAGCGTCAAGTCTTGACGGGTTGGAGAACGTCACCGACGAGTTCGCGGTAGAAACAGCTTGGCGCCCCCGTGTGGCAGGTCGGCCCCGCAGGGGTGCATGACAGGACCAGTGCGTCCTGATCGCAGTCGACAAAGATCCGCTCGACCCGCAGGACATGGCCCGAAGTCTCACCCTTCTGCCAGAGCTTCCCGCGCGAGCGCGAATGGAAGTGCGCAAGCCCGGTTTCGCGCGTCGCAGCCAAAGCCTCGGCATCCATGAAGCCGACCATCAGCACCGCCTGCGTCGCATGGTCGATGACCAACGCGGTCAGCAATCCCTTGTCGTCGAACTTGGGCATGAAGTCGCTGCCGGCTTCCCGGTCGGTACGCTCACTCACTCTCTCGGCCTTTCACATCAGAAACTGCGCGCCCTGTTGTTGCAAGATAACCACAAAGTCGACCCAAAATCGGACATTGTTGCAAATGCCTGTTTGATGATCGCGAAGTTTCGGGAACATATGCGGCGCAGGCAAGTGAGGCCTGCCCACCGGAACAACGGTGCCATCAGAGCGCCAGGGTTCAGGGGGTCACCGGGTTCGCTGCCGCGATCGAGGGGTCGCGGCGCATCCGGGAACGATGAGGGATGGATCCGAGGTGCATGCTGGGGGGCTGCACCATGCCGCAAGGCCGGTCCGGTTATATTCGTCACGTGGCGCCCGGGATCGCAAGATCCCGGGCGTTTCGTTTCTACCGCGCGCTATCGGTCTTGCGGGCGTCGCGCGCTTCGTCGAGCACCCTCGCAAAACACGCGATGATTACGCTGCGGGCGCCGCCCCGCTTGAGCGCCCGGACGCAAGCGGTGCTCGTCGCCCCGCTGGTCAGCACATCGTCGACCAGGATGACATCGGCATCCGCGATCATGCCCGCGCGCGCGGGGCGCAGCGTGATCGCCCCGCTCAGCGTACGGGCCCGTGCCTTCTTTCCCAATCCGCCCAGCGGCGGAGTCGGCCGATTGCGGACAAGGGCGTCAACGCACAGCGGGCCATGACCGAGCTGATGCAATTGGCGACCAAGCAAGGCGGCCTGGTTGAAGCCGCGCTGCCAGATCCGCCTGCGGTGCAGCGGCACCGGTACGATCACCCGGTTGCCCATTGCCGGCGGGAGGCGCGCCGCGATCAGCCGCGCGAGCAATGGGGCCAGCGCGATCCGGCGACCGTGCTTGTACGCCAGCACCAGCTTGCGCGCCGTATCGGTATAGAGCGTGCCCGCCGCGATCCCGTCGTGGAGCGGAGGCGTAGCCAGGCAGACCGCACAGGATGCCCCCTCGCCCGGCCCGGTGTTGGCGAACGGGCGCTGGCAGGACACGCAGCAAGGCTCCGACGGGATCGACAGGTCCTCCCAGCAGGCGGCGCACAAACCGCCCTGTTCGCCCACGCCCCCGCCGCATGCTGGGCAGCGCGGGGGATAGACGAAATCCAGCACGGGCGCGAAGCTGTCGCGCAGGAGGCGGCTTGTCGACACCTTGCGATGGTGCGCCGCTTGCACGGCGCTGGCAAGCGCGGCAGGGCAACGGGCGATGACCAGCCATGCTCCCCCGCGCATCTTTTCCCGCCAGCGCCGGATTGCCGGGTTGCGCCGCGCGCGCGTTCGCCAGGCACATCGCGATGCCGCGCGCTACCTGCTCGACGACATGGTCGAGGACGTGCTCGACCGGCTCGAATTCATCCGCCTGTCGCCCGGCCGCGTGCTGGTGATCGGCGACTGGACCGGTACTCTCGCGCTGTCGCTGCGCGGCGCGGGGGCCGAGGTCGACGAACACGATGCCGCCAGCCTGGACGAGGAACGTCCACTCGACGGCGGCCCCTACGACCTGATCGTCAGCCTCGGATCGCTCGACCGCGTCAACGATCTGCCCGGCGCGCTACTCCACCTGCGCAATGCGCTGGCCGACGACGGACTGATGATCGCCAGCTTTCCCGGTGCCGGCAGCCTGCCGCACCTGCGGCGGGCGATGCTCGCCGCAGAGCCCGATCGGCCCGCGGCGCGGATGCATCCACTGATCGACAACCAGGCCGCTGCCGGCCTGCTTCAGCGCGCGCTGTTCAAGCGCCAGGTGGTCGACAGCCATACGCTCACGGTGTCGTTCGGAGGGCTACACCGGCTGGTGTCCGACCTGCGCGACCAGGGCCTGGGCAGCGTTCTAGCCAGCGCTGCCCCGCCGCTCGGCAAGGCCGCTCTCGAACGCGCCGAACACGCTTTCATGAAGCAGGCAAACAACAAGGGCCGCGTCCTCGAAAGTTTCGAGATCCTGACGCTGACTGGCTGGAAAGACTAGCGAATTGCCTAGCGCAGGCTGGCCTGCGCCGCCGCGAGCCGCGCAATCGGCACGCGGTAGGGCGAGGCGCTGACGTAATCGAGCCCGGTCTTCTCGCAAAAAGCGATGCTCGCCGGATCGCCGCCATGTTCACCGCAGATGCCCAGCTTGAGCCCGTCGCGCGTCGCGCGGCCGCGTTCGGCGGCGAGTTCGACCAGCTGGCCGACGCCGTCGATGTCGAGGCTGACGAAGGGATCGCGCGCGAAGATGCCCTTGTCGACATAGGTCGTCAGGAAGCGGCCCGCATCGTCGCGGCTCACGCCCAGCGTGGTCTGCGTCAGATCGTTGGTCCCGAAGCTGAAGAATTCGCCCACTTCGGCGATTTCGCCCGCCATCAGCGCGGCGCGCGGCAGTTCGATCATCGTGCCGACGAGATATTCGAGCGTCGTCCCGGTGGCCGTGAACACTTCCTTGGCCACGCGGTCGACGACATCCTTGAGCAGTTCGAGTTCGCGCCGCGTGGCGACCAGCGGGATCATGATCTCGGGCACCGGCGCATCGCCGCTATCCACGGCGACCTGGCAGGCCGCCTCGAAGATGGCGCGCGCCTGCATCTCGTAGATCTCGGGATAGGTGATCCCGAGCCGGCAGCCGCGATGGCCCAGCATCGGGTTGAATTCATGCAGTTCGCCCGCGCGGCGGCGCAGCTTCTCGATATCGACACCGGTGGTCTCGGCCAGCTCCTCGAACTCGGTATCGCCATGCGGCAGGAATTCATGCAGCGGCGGATCGAGCAGGCGGATCGTGCACGGCAGGCCCGCCATGACCTCGAAGATGGTCACGAAGTCGCTGCGCTGTTCGGGCAGCAGCTTGTCGAGCGCGGCGCGGCGGCCGGCTTCGCTATCGGCGAGGATCATCTCGCGCACCGCGCTGATGCGGCCCGCATCGAAGAACATGTGCTCGGTGCGGCACAGGCCGATGCCTTCGGCGCCGAACTGGCGCGCCATGCGGCATTCGGTCTCGGTTTCGGCATTGGTGCGCACGCGCATGCGGCGGTGCTTGTCGGCCCATTCCATCAGCGTGCCGAAGTCGCCCGCCAGTTCGGGTTCGATGGTGGCGACTTCGCCCGCCATCACCTGCCCGTTGGCGCCGTCGATGGTGATGACATCGCCTTCCTTGAGTTCGCGGTCGCCGATGGTGAGCGTGCGGCCTTCGCGCGCGATCGACACCTGCGACGCGCCCGACACACAGGGGCGGCCCATGCCGCGCGCGACCACGGCGGCGTGGCTGGTCATTCCGCCGCGCGCGGTGAGGATGCCGGTGGCGGCATGCATGCCGTGAATGTCCTCGGGGCTGGTCTCGACGCGCACGAGCACGACCTTCTCGCCGCGTCCGGCCCACAGTTCGGCGGTGTCGGCATCGAGCACGATCTTGCCGCTGGCCGCGCCCGGCGAGGCCGGCAGGCCGGTGGTCAGCACGTCGCGCGGCGCTTCGGGATCGAGCGTCGGGTGGAGCAGCTGGTCGAGCGCCATCGGGTCGACGCGCAGGATCGCGGTCTTCTCGTCGATCAGGCCCTCGCCGACCATGTCGACCGCCATCTTGAGCGCCGCCTTGGCAGTGCGCTTGCCATTGCGCGTCTGCAGCAGCCACAGCTTGCCCTGCTGCACGGTGAACTCGATGTCCTGCATGTCGGTGTAATGCCGCTCGAGCAGGTCGAACACGCGCGCGAGTTCGGCGAAGGCTTCGGGCATGGCTTCTTCCATGCTCGGCTTGTCGGCCCCGGCCAGTTCGCGCCGCGCCTTGGTGAGGTATTGCGGCGTGCGGATGCCCGCGACCACGTCTTCGCCCTGCGCATTGACCAGCCATTCGCCGTAATAGGCCTTCTCGCCGGTGGACGGATCGCGGGTGAAGGCGACGCCGGTGGCGCTGGTGTCGCCCATATTGCCGAACACCATCGCCTGCACATTGACCGCGGTGCCCATGTCATGCGGGATGTCGTTGAGGCGGCGGTAGATCTTGGCGCGCTCGGTATCCCAGCTGTCGAAGACCGCGCTGATCGCGCCCCACAACTGCTCGACCGGGTCCTGCGGGAACGGCGAGCCCAGCTCGCGCTCGACGATCGCCTTGTATTCGGCGACCAGCACCTTCCATTCTTCGGCGCTCAGCTCGGTATCGGCGTAATAGCCCTGGTCTTCCTTGGCGATTTCGAGCGCTTCCTCGAACAGACCGTGATCGACGCCGAGCACGACATCGCCATACATCTGGATGAAGCGGCGGTAGCTGTCCCAGGCGAAGCGTTCATCGCCGCTGGTGTTCGCCAGCCCGGCTACGGTGTCGTCGTTGAGGCCGAGGTTGAGCACGGTATCCATCATGCCGGGCATCGACACCGCGGCGCCCGAGCGGACCGAGACGAGCAGCGGATCGGCGGCATCGCCGAAGCCCTTGCCCACGGTCTTCTCGACATGGTTCAGCGCGGCGGCGACATCATCGCGCAGCTTGGCGGTGAAGTCGCTGCCGCCGGCGAGGTAGGTGAGGCATTCCTCGGTCGCGATGGTGAAGCCCGGCGGGACCGGCAGGCCGATGCTCGCCATTTCGGCGAGGTTGGCGCCCTTGCCGCCGGTCACGGTCTTGTCCTTCTGCCTTGCATTCGTATGCGGCGCGTTCCCGCCGAAGGTGAAGACCGTGTCGTTACTCATCAAGGCAATTCCTACAACTTGGACCGCATGGACCACGGTCCATGAAGCAATAATTCATCAGCCCTCGATGTGGCTGAAATCGGCGACTTTGTGCACCGCAGCACGGAAGCGCGCAAGCAGGTCGAGCCGGTGTGCCCGCTTGTTTTCTTCATCCGCATTTACCGTCACTTCTTCGAAGAACCGGTCGATCGGCGCCCGCAATGCAGCCAGCGCGGCCATCGCGGCGGAAAAGTCTTCATCTTCAATGGCTCGGCCCGCTGCCGGTTCCGAATTTGCCAAGGCGTCCATGAGCGCCTTTTCGGCCGGTTCGGCCACGTAGGAAAGCTCGCTGGCGTGGCGCTGCTCCATCTTGGCCGCGACCACTGCCTTCAGATCGGGATCGTCGACGATCGCCAGCGGGTCTTCCTCGCCGGTCCGCGCGATCTCGCCTTCGGCGCCGTGCCAGTCCTCCTTCTTGAGGATATTGGCCGCACGCTTGTAGCCGGCGAGCAAATTGGCGCCGTCTTCGCTGTCCATGAAGGACTGGAGCGCATGCACGCGGGCAAGCAGGCGGACAAGGTCGTCCTCGCCGCCAAGCGCGAAGACCGCGTCGATCAGGTCGTGGCGGACACCTGCCTCGCGCTGCTGGACCTTGAGGCGGTCGGCGAAGAAGTCGAGGAGGTCGCCTTGGGCAACGCCGAAACGAAGGTCGTTGTCTTGTACGATGCGGATAACACCCAGCGCCGCACGACGAAGTGCGAAGGGGTCTTTCGATCCGGTGGGCTTCTCATCGATCGAGAAGAAACTGCGCAGCGTATCCAGCTTGTCCGCCAAACTCACCGCCACCGTGACCGCTGCGGTCGGGACGTCGTCGCCCTGCCCCACCGGCTTATAGTGATCGCGGATCGCGTCGGCGACGGCATCGGGCAGGCCCTCGGCGCGGGCATAGTAGCCGCCCATCAGCCCCTGCAGTTCGGGAAACTCGCCGACCATTTCGGTGACGAGATCGGCCTTGGCGAGCCGCGCCGCCTGTTCGGCCATGTCGGCGAGGTCTTCCCGGCTTAATCCGTCACCCCCGCGCAGGCGGGGGTCCAGCTGACCCGAGTTGCCTGTATCACCGCCGTTATCTGGATTCCCGCCTTCGCGGGAATGACGGGTGTTGGGTTTGACGATTTTTTCCTCGACCAGCCAGCGCGCAAGCTTGGCCACGCGCTCGACCTTGTCGGCCACGGTGCCCAGCTTCTCATGGAAGGTGATCCGCTCCAGCCCCTTGGCGTGCTCGGCGAGCGTTTTCTTGCGATCGACGTCCCAGAAGAAGCGCGCGTCGGACAGGCGCGCGGCGAGGACCTTGCGGTTGCCGTCGACCACCCGCGCGCCGCCATCCTCCGCCTCGATATTGGCAGTGCAGATGAAGGCGTTGGCGAGTTCGCCCTTCTCGTCCTCGCAGACGAAGTACTTCTGGTTGACGCGCGCGGTCAGCTGGATCGTCTCGGGCGGGACCTCGAGGAAATCCTCCTCGAACCGGCCGAGCAGCGGGACGGGCCATTCGGTCAGGCCGGCATTCTCGATAACCAGCCCCTCGTCCTCGACGAGGCGGAGGCCGGCTTCGCTGGCAACCTTGGCGGCGCCCGAGCGGATCAGGTCCTGCCGTTCCTCATGGTCGATAATGACGTGCCCCGCGCGCAGCTTCATCGCATAGTCGTCGGCATTGCCGATCGTGATGTCGCCCGAGTGGTGGAAGCGGTGCCCAAGCGTGACCGCACCGCTGGTGACGCCATGCACTTCGCAGTCGACCACTTCGTCGCCCAGCAGCGCGACGATGCCCGACAGCGGGCGCACCCAGCGCAAGGATTCGGTGCTGATCGAGGCGCCGCCCCAGCGCATCGACTTGGGCCAGCTGAAGTCGCGGATAATCGCGGGGATCGCTTCGGCGAGCAGGTCCGCCGTCGCGCGGCCGGGTACGTTCTTCACGGCGAAATAGGTTTCGCGGCCCTTGACCTCGCGCGTTTCGAGATCGGCCTTGTCGACGCCCGCCTTGCGGCAGAAACCGTCGACCGCCTGATCGGGCGCGCCGACGGGCGGCCCCTTCAATTCTTCGCTGACAGCCTCGGTCGCCAGCGGCAGGCCGCGCGCGATCAGCGCAAGGCGGCGCGGGGTCGACCAGACGGTGACCTCGCCCGCTTGGACACCGGCGGCGTCCATTTCGCGGCGGAACAGCTTTTCGAGTTCGGCGCGCGCGCCAGCCTGCATGCGCGCAGGGATTTCTTCGCTACGCAGTTCAAGGAGGAAATCAGACATTCGCCACCTCCCTCGCCCCTGCGCAGGCAGGGGCCCAGATAAGGGCGTTGGCGAGCTCCTCAGAGGGGAGATAGGCTCCTGCCTGCGCAGGAGCGACGGGAGCGGGTAAACGGATCATTTCGACCACTCCGGATATTTCTCGGCCCAGACGGGCGCTTCCTTGGCCATATGCGCTTCGCAGCTGCCGCGCGCGAGATCGCGGACGCGGCCCATGTAGCTGGCGCGCTCCTGCACGCTGATCACGCCGCGCGCCTGCAACAGGTTGAAGATGTGGCTTGCCTCCACCGCCTGTTCATAGGCGGCGATCGGTACGTCATTGGCGAGCGCGTTCTTGCACTCGGCCTCGGCCTTGTTGAACAGGTCGAACAGCGCGTCGGTCTCGGCGACTTCGAAGTTCCACTTCGACATCTGCTTCTCGTTCTCGAGGAAGACGTCGCCGTAGGATACGCCGCGATCGTTGAAGGCGAGATCGTAGACGTTGTCGACGCCTTGGATGTACATCGCTAGGCGTTCGAGCCCGTAGGTCAGTTCGCCCGCCACCGGCTTGCAGTCGAACCCGCCCATCTGCTGGAAATAGGTGAACTGGGTGACTTCCATCCCGTCGCACCAGACTTCCCAGCCCAGCCCCCAGGCCCCCAGCGTCGGGCTTTCCCAGTCGTCCTCGACGAAGCGGATGTCGTGCTTGAGCGGATCGATGCCGATCACTTCGAGGCTCTTAAGATAGAGGTCCTGGATATCGGGCGGGCTCGGCTTCAGGATCACCTGGTACTGGTAATAATGCTGCAGCCGGTTGGGGTTCTCGCCATAGCGCCCATCGGTCGGGCGGCGGCAGGGCTGGACGAAGGCGGCGTTCCACGGCTCGGGGCCGAGCGCGCGCAGCGTCGTCGCGGTGTGGAAGGTGCCTGCGCCCATGCGCATGTCGTAGGGTTGCAGGATGAGGCAGCCCTGCGCGCTCCAGAAATCGTGCAGCGCGAGGATCATGTCCTGGAAGGAATTTTGCGGATTGCGGTCCATGGCGCGGGGCAATGGCGCAAGGTGTTTCACCGGTCAATGCCGCAGCGCGGCGCGCTTCCCCGGGCAATATGCCAGCGCGGCTTGGCAAGCAGCCCCAAGCGCCGGTATCCCGCAACGCCCAACCGAACGGAATCATCGCGCATGCCCATATCCAAGCTACGTCCGGCGCTGCTGTCGCTCGCCCCGCTGGCCTTCGTCCTGCAGGGCTGCGCCAGCTACCCCGCGGCCGAAAGCCCCGCCCCGCCGCCCGCCCCCGTCGCCGAACCTCCGGCACCCACGGGCCCGGGCCTGTGGAAGGTCGCCGACGAAGACACGACGATCTATCTGTTCGGGACCGTGCACGCGCTGCCCGAAAGCGTCGAATGGTACCGCGGGCCGATCGAGCAGGCGCTGGCGCAGACGCAGGAACTGGTGACCGAGATCCCCAGCGGCGCCGCGCTCGATCCCGCAGCGCAGCAGCAGGTGATGACGAAGGCGCTGCTGGCCGACGGGCGCACGCTGCGCGACCTGCTGGGCGAGGATGATCGCGCGAAGTTCGAAGCCGCGCTGGCCGGGATGAACATGCCGCCCGCCGCCTTCGACCAGTTCGAACCGTGGTTCGCGGCCATGACGCTGTCGATCGTCCCCCTGCTCCAGGCCGGCTACAAGGCAGAGAGCGGGGTCGAGATGAAGCTGGAGGAACTCGCCCCGGCCAGTGCGGCGCGCGGCGCGCTCGAAACGCTCGAATGGCAGATCGAACTGTTCGACACGCTGCCGGTGGAATCGCAGGTCGCCTTCCTGATGGTCTCGGCCGACAATATCGACGACATCGTCCCGATGATGGACCGCATGGTCGAAGAATGGCTCGATGGCGATGCCGACGGGCTGGCCGCGCTGCTCAACGAGGGGCTGACCGATCCGGTGCTCGCCAAGGCGCTGCTCTACGATCGCAACGAGCGCTGGGCCGAATGGATCGATACGCGGCTGGACGAGCCCGGCACGGTGTTCGTTGCCGTGGGCGCGGGGCATCTGGCGGGCGCGATGAGCGTGCAGGACTATCTCACCGGCCGCGGGCTGGCGGTGACCCGCGTGCAATAGCTGTCCCATCGTCGGACCGCGGGCTTTTCCGGCTTGCGCGGCCGCGCGTTCCATGCAGACAGGCGGTGTGACGTTTCGCTTATCCTCCCGGGCCGGCCGCATGCTCGGCCTTGCGCTGGCGCTGCTGCTCGCCGCTTGCGACAGCACGCCCGATGCCGCCAAGCCCGATGGACCGCACCCCGCATTGTGGGAAATCACCGATAGCGCAGGTGCGGTCGAGGGATGGCTGTTCGGCACGATCCACGCACTGCCCGACGGGGCCAAGTGGCAATCGCCGCGGCTGACCGAAACGCTTGGCGATGCCGACATGCTGGTGGTCGAAGTGGCCGATCTCGGCAATGGCGAGGACCTGTCGAAGCTGTTCGAGCAGATGGCCTTCGACCGGCGCGAGGGGCCGGTGATCGAGCGGATCGATCCCGCGCTGCGCGGCGAATTCGAGGAACTGCTGGTCAAGGCCAAGGTCCGCCGGAGCTATTTCGACCCGATGGAAAGCTGGGCTGCGGCGCTGGCGCTGGCGCAGGTCGCGCAGACCAACAAGGCGGAAAACGGCGCCGACCGCGTGCTGCTGGCCGCCTTCGACCAGCGCGAGGTCGTCGAACTCGAGGGCGCGCGCGCGCAACTGGCCATCTTCGATACGTTGCCCCAGACCGAACAGCGCGACCTCCTCAATGCCGTGATCGAGGAAGCGCGCGAATATGGCGACAAGGGCGATACGCTGGCCAACGCCTGGTTGGGCGGCGACACCGACCGGCTGATCGAGCTGACGCGGCGCGGGATCCTCGCCGACCCCGAACTTGCGCAGGTCCTGCTGTATGACCGCAACCGGTCCTGGGCGGCGCAGATCGAGAACCTGCTTTCCGCCAGCGAACGCCCACTGATCGCGGTGGGCGCGGGCCACCTGCTCGGCGAACGCGGTCTGCCCGCCCTGCTCGAAAGCCGCGGCTACACCGTCAGCCGCCTCGAATAGCGCCGCCCGGCAGGCGATGCCGCTTGCTTTTCACGCCCGCCCTGCGTATGCGCGCGCCCTTCGGCACCATGGTCATCCCTGGAGGCGTGGTGGACCGAGCAACCAAATAGCATTCGAAAGGTAAGTGCCATGAGCGACGCTCTGACCCTGCCGGCCGAGGCGCGTGAAAGGGCTGGCAAGGGAGCCTCCCGTCAGCTGCGCCGTGAAGGCCGTGTCCCCGCCGTGATCTACGGCGGCAAGGAAGACCCCATCATGATCCACGTCGAGGAGAAGGAACTGGTCAAACAGCTGATGACCGGTCACTTCATGAACTCGATCGTCGAGGTCGAAATCGGTGGCAAGAAGGTCAAGACGCTTCCCAAGGACGTCGCTCTCAACCCGGTCACCGACCGTCCCGAGCACGCCGACTTCTTCCGCCTCGCCAAGGGCGGCAAGATCGAAGTTTCGGTCCCCGTCGTGTTCCTCAACGAGGAAGCCAGCCCCGGCCTGAAGAAGGGCGGCGTGCTGAACGTGGTCCGTCACGAGCTGGAACTGGTCTGCGACAACGACAAGATCCCCGGCGAGATCGAAGTCGACGTCACCGGCAAGGAAGTCGGCGATTCGATCCACATCAGCGAAGTGCAGCTGCCCGCCGGCAGCGAAAGCGCGATCACCGATCGCGACTTCACCATCGCCACGCTGGTTGCTCCCTCGGCGCTCAAGAAGGCCGAAGGCGATACCACGCAGGACGGCGAAACCGATCCGCAGGATGTCCCCGCCACCGAACAGGGTGTCGACGAGGACGCTGCGCAGGAACAGGCAGACAAGAGCGAGTAATCGTCTCTTGCCTCACCGCAACGAAGCGCCGGTCCCGCGAGGGGCCGGCGTTTTGCGTTTGGCCCCATCCTCGCTAGAGGACCCCGCATGCAGATCTGGACAGGCCTTGGAAATCCCGGACCGAAATATGCGATGAACCGGCACAATGTCGGCTTCATGGCGGTCGACGTCATCGCGGCGATGTACGATTTCGGCCCGGTCCAGAAGAAGTTTTCCGGCTGGGCGCAGGAAGGCCGGATCGGCACCCACAAGGTGCTGCTGCTCAAGCCCGCGACCTTCATGAACGAAAGCGGCCGCGCGGTGGGCGAAGCGCTGCGGTTCTACAAACTCGACCCAGACGCGCTGACGGTGTTCCATGACGAGCTCGACATTGCCGCCTTCAAGGTCAAGGTCCGCATGGGCGGCGGGCTGGCGGGCCATAACGGGCTGCGGTCGATCAACCAGCACCTTGGCCCCGATTTCCGCCGCGTGCGGATCGGCATCGGCCACCCCGGATCGAAAGAGCGCGTCCACGGCCATGTGCTGGGCAATTACGCCAAGAGCGAAATGGACCCGCTGGCCGACATGTTGGCGGCGATGGCGGCCGAAGCCGAATGGCTGGCCAAGGGCGACGACGCCCGCTTCATGAACGATATCGCGCTGCGCCTGCAGGACTGAAGCGGCAACAAGTCGAAATGTCCCGGTCGGAGACAATCGTGCAAAGACGGTTCGAAAAGTTCGAATGTTCCATTATCGCCGCATTCGAATAATTCGGGGATCATTCATGCGCCTGTTGCAGACAGCACTTCTCACCGCCAGCCTGCTGGTCACGGCCACTTCCGCGGCGGCGATGACCCGCCCGCCCAGCGATTCGGGTGGCGGAAACGGCAGCGGCGGAACTGCGGTTCCCGAACCGGGCGCGTTGGCGATGATGGGGACCGGTATCGCAGGCTACGGTGCCGCAGTGGCGCTCTACCGCCGCAAGAAGCGCAAGCGGGGCGGCTAGCTTCGGTCCGGCGCGGCGGCCTTCGAACCGCTGGCCAATCGGGGCATTTGACGGCATGCTTCCGCGGAAGGGAGACTGCCATGCCTGATTTGACCCGCCGCACCCTGCTTGCCGGAGCCGCCGCCACCGGAGCGCTTGCCGCCACTGCCGTCCGGGCGCAGGACGACAAGCTGATCCCCGCGCCCGACCTGACGGGCAAGGCGATCCTCATCACCGGGTGTTCCTCCGGTTTCGGACGCCTCGCCGCCGAACATTTCGCCCGCGCCGGAGCAACCGTCTTCGCCACCATGCGCAATACGCCGCGGCCCGAGGCCGAGGAGCTGATGCAGCTGGCGCGCGACGAATCGCTCGATATCCGCGTGCTGCGGCTCGACGTGCTGCTCGATCACGAGGTCAGCGAAGCCGTCGCCAGCGCCGAGCGCGAAATCGGGCGCGGGCTCGACGTGCTGGTCAACAATGCCGGGATCGGCATCACCGGCCCGGTCGAAGTCCAGGACATGGAAGCGACCAAGCTCGCCTTCGACACCAATGTGCTCGGCTACCACCGGCTGGCCCGCGCGGTTCTGCCCGGAATGCGCGCGCGCAAGCAGGGCCATATCTTCGCTGTGTCGAGCCAGCTCGGCCGGGTCATGGTACCCTATACAGGGCATTATTCGGCGACCAAGTTCGCCGTCGAGGCGATGTTCGAACAGCTCGCTTACGAACTGGTCCCGCACAATATCGGCGTGACCGTGATTGAGCCGGGTGGCTACCCGACGCAGATCTGGGTCAACCGGAACCGCTATTCGCAACAGCTCAAGGACCGCGCCGACCAGACGCATCTGGACGGGTACCCGCAGATCGTCGCGGGCATGGGAACGGCTGACGGTTCGGGCCGCAGCGCCGATCCGATGGATATCCCGCGCGCGATGATGCGGGTGCTGGGCATGGTGCCGGGGAGCCGGCCGGTACGCCTGCCGGTGAGCGGCGGAGCGATCCCGCAGACCGCGATCAACGAGGTCAGCGCCAGGACGCAGGTCGGCTGGCTGGGCGAAAGCGGCTACGGCCCGCTGATCAAGGCGGTGCACAACGTCTGACGCTCTGGCTATTCGCGTGCGGCGCGGCTAAGGCGCGCGCCACACACATATACCGGAGTTTCTGATGGGTTTCCGCTGCGGGATCGTCGGCCTGCCGAATGTCGGCAAGTCCACCCTGTTCAACGCACTGACCGAGACGCAGGCCGCGCAGGCCGCGAACTATCCGTTCTGCACGATCGAGCCGAATGTCGGCCAGGTCGCGGTGCCGGACGAGCGGCTCGACAAGATTGCCGCGATCGCCAAGTCGGCCAAGATCCTGCCGACGCAGCTGGCCTTCGTCGATATCGCCGGACTGGTCAAAGGCGCCAGCCAGGGCGAAGGGCTGGGCAACCAGTTCCTCGGCAATATCCGCGAAGTCGATGCGATCGTGCATGTGCTGCGCTGCTTCGAGGATGACGACATCCAGCATGTCGCCAACAAGGTCGACCCGCTGGCCGATGCCGAAGTGGTCGAGACCGAACTGCTGCTGGCCGATCTCGAAAGCCTCGAGAAGCGCGTTCCCGCTGCCGCCAAGCGCGCCACCAGCGGCGACAAGGAAGCCAAGCTGATGGCCAGCGTGCTCGGCCAGGCGCTCGAGCTGCTCAAGGACGGCAAGCCCGCGCGGTTGACCGAACCCAAGGACGAGGAAGAGGCCCGCGTTTTCCAGCAGGCACAGCTGCTGACCGCCAAACCGGTGCTCTATGTCTGCAACGTCGCCGAAGAGGACGCTGCGAGCGGCAATGCGCTGTCCGAGCTGGTTTTCGCCAAGGCCAAGGCCGAGGGCGCCGAGGCCGTGGTGGTTTCCGCGGCCATCGAAGCCGAATTGGTCACGATGCCTCCCGAAGACCGGACCGAATTCCTCGCCGAACTGGGGCTGGAAGAATCGGGACTGAGCCGCGTCATCCGCGCCGGCTACAAATTGCTCGGCCTGCAGACCTTCTTCACTGCGGGTCCGAAGGAAACGCGCGCCTGGACTTTCCCCACCGGGGCCAAGGCACCGCAGGCCGCAGGCGAAATTCATACCGATTTCGAGCGCGGGTTTATTCGCGCTGAAACAATTGCCTACGATGATTACCTTGCACTGGGCGGAGAAAGCGGTGCGCGCGAAGCGGGCAAGCTGCGCCAGGAGGGCAAGGAATATCTGGTACAGGACGGGGACGTCCTGCTGTTCAAGTTCAACGTCTGAGGTCACTTCCATGAACCGGATTGCCGCCGCCCTCGCCCTCGGTCTTGCCAGCGTGCTGGGCGGCTGCGCCGCCTATGCCGATGCGCCAATCGCCAGCATGACGGTGGCCCAGCAGCGCGAACCGGTAACGATCCTGGTATCGATCGACGGCTTCCACCCGGACTATCTCGAACGCGGGCTGACCCCGACGCTCTCGCAGTTGGCCAGCGACGGTACGCGCGCGGCGATGCGGCCGTCCTTCCCGACCAAAACCTTCCCCAATCACTGGACGCTGGTGACCGGCCTGGTGCCCGATCATCACGGCATCACCGCCAACCGCATGGAAGATGCCGCGCGCCCCGACGATCCCTTCACCATGGCCACAGTCGATCCCTATTGGTGGAGCGAAGCCAAGCCGGTCTGGGTCGAGGCCGAGGAAGCGGGCATCCGCAGCGCCGCAATGTTCTGGCCCGGCTCGGCCGTGGCCTGGGGCGGCACGGCAGTGCGCTACGGCCCGGTGACCGATGGGACGATGGCCAGCGACTGGCAGGCCTTCAGCATGCAGGTTTCGAACACCCAGCGCGTCAATTCGGTGCTCGACTGGCTGCGCCGGCCGGCCGAAATCCGCCCCGAATTCGTCACGCTCTATTTCGACACGGTCGACAGCGCGGGCCATGGCGCGGGGCCGGATAGCGAGGAAACCGACGCCGCGCTGCGCGATATCGACGGGCACATCGCCAGTCTCGTCGCCGGGCTCGAGACGCTGGGCCAGCCCGCCAACCTGGTGATCGTTTCGGATCACGGAATGGCTGCGACAGGCTCGGACCGGGTCATTGCGCTGGCCGATATCGTCGATCCGGCGCTCTACCGGCTGGTCGAAGGCGGCGCCTATGCGACCTTCCAGCCCACCGAAGGCAATGCTGCGGCGCTCGAGGCGGCCCTGCTGCGCGATCACGCGCATATGGAATGCTGGCGCAAGGGCGAGATCCCGGCGCGCTTCCAGTACGGCACGCATGATCGCATCCCGCCCTATCTGTGCCTGCCCGATACCGGCTGGACGATTTCGGCCACGGCGCCGGGCGCACAGTGGAGTGGCGGCAGTCACGGATACGATCCCTTCGCGCCGGAAATGGCATCGTTGTTCATTGCCCACGGGCCGGCCTTCCGCAACGGCGTGACGCTGGACGGCTTCCAGAACACCGCGGTCGCGCCGCTGCTGCGCCATCTTGTCGGCTTGCCGCAGGCAGCACGCTCGGATGGCGACCTGGCCGATGTCCGCGGTGCTCTCGCCCAGCAAAATTAAGCGCCGGGCGGAACGAGACCGCCCCCACCCCGTTGCCAATCAAAGCTCAACGGGGAGACAGATGTGGTTGACAAGTCGGAAAAATTCAGCACTTTGGTACGCGTCGGATATTTCAGCCGCGCCATCCTCTATTCGGTGCTCGGCCTGATCGCGCTGACCAGCGCAGGCCGGATCAGCGAAGGCACCAACGGTATTTTTCAGGCGATCCGCGATTTCCCGCTGGGCACCGCCATCCTGTGGCTGATGGTGGTGGGATTGCTTGCCTATGCACTTTTCCGCTTCGCCTCGACATTCTTCGATATCGAGAACCACGGGACCGACACAAAGGGTTGGGCGGTAAGGCTTGGCCATGCGGGTAGCGCAATCGGCCACCTCGCCCTCGCCTATTCGGCCTACAAATTCGCCAGTTCCGGCAGCGACAGCAGCGGTGGCGGCGCACAGGACGCGGCTTCGGGTGTCCTGTCGATGGAGTTCGGCGGTGTGGTGCTGGGCCTGCTCGGCATCGCCTTCTTCGCAACTGCGATTTTTCAGGCCAAAAAGGGCGCGACCGGCAGCTTCATGAACCGGATCAGCGGCCGCGCACCCTCGCAGACCCGGATCGTCGGCGGCATCGGCTATATCGCCCGCGCCGTCGTCTTCCTCGTCATCGGCTGGTCGCTGTTCAAGGCCGGTTTCCTGTCGGGCGGCTCGGATCAGGTCAAGACACTGGGCGATGCCGTGGCGAGCCTTGCGGGCGAAGGCATCATCTTCACACTGGTGGCGATCGGCCTGCTGGCCTTCGGGATCTTCAGCCTCGTGCTGGCCCGCTACCGGATCATTCCCGACATGGGTTCCGACGGCCGGGTCCCGCAGTTCCGGGCGTAGTTCCACCACCCATCCAACGCATCAGGCGCGCGGCTTTAAACCCGCGCGCCTTTTCGCGTTACAGGGCCGCGGCTGCATTTCCATGTTGCGTCGCCCGCGCGATTGATCCATTGCAATTTGCAATGCAGTTCTACGAAGACATCGCCATCGGGCACAAGCAGGCCTTCGGCCGTTACGAGGTCACGCGCGAAGAGGTGATCGACTTCGCCTCGAAATACGATCCGCAGCCGTTCCACCTCGATGACGAAGCCGCGGCGCAAACCCATTTCGGCCGCATCTCCGCCAGCGGCTGGCACACCTGTGCGATGACCATGTCGATGTTGGTCGCCAATCTCACCAAGCACAAGCAAGCGGGGCTCGGGTCACCCGGGGTCGACAAGCTGCGCTGGAAGAAGCCGGTCTATCCGGGCGACACGCTGCGCTGCGAAAGCGAAGTGATCGAAAAGCGCCGCAGTGCCTCGCGCCCCGAAATGGGCATCTTCAAGAGCCACCTCACCGTCTTCAACCAGAACGATGAACCGGTGATGGAAATGGTTTCGAACGGGCTGATCCGCACACGCGACCCGGAAGGGACCGACTAGCTCAGACGCCGCATTGCGCGATGCCCGACTTGCGATAGACCACCTGGTCGTTGGCATTCGAGATCGTCAGCGTGGCGGGAAAATCGCTGACTTCCGCAGCCACTTCCTCGCCCGCATCCTCGTCGATCTCCAACGTCATGGAATAGGCCGTCCCGTCATACTTGCTGCGCGCAAGATAGGGCAGTTCGGCGCTGCCCTTGTCGGCAGCCAGCGTCTGCATTTCGCCATCGCGCAGAAAATGCCCGGTTTCGGCCATGGCCAGCGCCACCGCCGCCACTCCCCCGCCCGCGGGCGCAAAGCTGCAGCCTGCGCCGTAGAGGTCGTATTCCTCGATCTCGCGATAGCGGATCGCTCCGGGTTCGAGCTGTTCGGGCGGCGGCGTCTGGTGCGCCTCCACTTCCGCCACGGCGGCAGCCCGCTCTTCCTCGGTCGGCTCGTCCGCACAGGCCGCCAGTCCCAGCGCCAACAGGAGCGGTATGGTAATGCGCATCAATGCCTCCCGAACAGTTTCTCGACGTCTTCCATCGATAGTTTGACCCAAGTCGGCCGGCCGTGATTGCACTGGCCTGAACGCGGGGTGCGTTCCATTTCGCGCAGCAGCGCGTTCATTTCGTCGACCCGCAGCACGCGCCCCGCGCGCACCGAACCGTGGCAGGCCATCGTCGCCAGCACCAGGTCGAGCTTTTCGCCGAGCAGCAGCGCCTCGCCATTGAGCGCCAGATCGTCATCGATATCGCGCAGCAGCTTTTCCGGATCGGTGCGGGCGATGGCGTGCGGCAGGCTGCGTACGAGCATGGCGGACGGGCCGAACCGTTCGAGCGCGAGGCCATGTTCGGCGAGCTTGGGCGCCGCCTCCTCGAGCCGGTCGCAGCTGGTTTCGTCGAGTTCGACCACTTCGGGGATCAGCAGCGCCTGGCTGCGCGCGACCGCTTCTTCGGCGCCCGCAGCCCGCAGGCGTTCGAGTACGAGCCGTTCATGCGCGGCATGCTGGTCGACCAGCACCAGCCCGTCCTGCGCTTCGGCGACGATATAGGTGTTGGCGACCTGACCGCGGGCAATGCCCAGGGGATAGTCCGCCGCGGACGTATCCGCCGGTACCGCTTCCTCGGCCCGGCCACGCGGCTCGGCCATGGTGCCGCCCTCGCCCGCGTGCCAGGCCCGGCCCGGCTCGGCCACGCCGGTGGCAGGCGCGGACCAGTCGCGCCCTTCGAAGATCGAGCGCAGCGCGGGCGACGGCTCCTCGCGCACGGGTTCCTGCTGCCAGCGCGCCATGGCACCCGCGTCGGGGCTTTGCGCGCTGCGCTTGTCGCCCGTCGCCAGCGCGCGGCGCAGGCCAGAGACGATGAAGCCGCGCACGCCCTGTGCATCGCGGAACCGCACCTCGGTCTTGGCGGGGTGGACGTTCACATCGACTTCTTCTGCCGGCAGGTCGAGGAACAGCGCCAGTACCGCGTGGCGATCCCGCGCGAGCATGTCGGCATAGGCGCCGCGGACTGCACCGGTGAGCAGCCGGTCCTTCACCGGGCGGCCGTTGACGAACAGATACTGGTGGTCGGCCACGCCGCGATTGTAGGTCGGCAGGCCCGCGATCCCGGTCAGGCGCATGTCGCCGCGGTCCATGTCGATCGCGACGCCGTTGTCCTTGAGCTCGCGCGCGATCAGCTGCGCGACGCGGATGGCCAGCCCTTCCCCGGCCTGCAGCGCGAATATCCTCCGCTCGCCGTGATCAAAGCTGATCGCCACGTCGGGCCGCGCCATGGCAAGCCGCATGATCACGTCCTTGCAGGCGGCGTATTCGCTCCGCGCCGTGCGCAGGAACTTGCGCCGCGCGGGGATTTTGGCGAACAGGTTTTCGACCCGCACCCGCGTGCCGGGCGGCAGTGCGGCGGGGCCTTCGGCGGCGATCTCGCCGTGATCGACCACCCGTTTCCAGCCCTGCTCGGCCCCGGCCGGACGGCTCTCGATCGTGAACCGGGCCACGCTGGCGATGCTCGGCAGCGCCTCGCCGCGAAACCCCAGTGTCGCGACCTGTTCGATCGCCTCGTCCGGCAGCTTCGATGTCGCGTGCCGTTCGAGCGCCAACGCCATTTCGTCGGGGCTCATCCCGCAGCCGTCGTCGGTCACCTCGAGACTGGTCAGTCCGCCTTCGACCAGCTTCACCGCGATCCGCGTGGCGCCGGCGTCGATCGCGTTTTCGACAAGCTCCTTAAGCGCCGAAGACGGCCGTTCGACCACCTCGCCCGCAGCGATGCGGTTGACCAGATTCTCGGGCAGGCGGCGGATTTGCGGCATGGGTAAATCGTTCTAGCGGTGAAGCGCCGCGATTCCGAGGCAATGCGTTCACCTATCCCCCACAGGAATAGCGGAAAATTTTGGCATTCGCGCGATAATCTCGCTAAGGCTCGCCCACCATTTCCTGCTGGAGAGGTGCGAGCGGGTCGCTCCCCTTCGCCGGATCACGCGACACAACGGAAAATCGAACGAAAATGGGCTTCTGGAACAATCTCTTCAAATTCGGCGTGCAGAACATGGCGATCGACCTCGGCACTGCCAACACGCTGGTTTACGTGCAGGACCAGGGTATCGTCCTGAACGAACCGAGCGTGGTTGCGCTCGAGACGATCAACGGCATGAAGCGCGTCAAGGCCGTGGGTGACGATGCCAAGATGATGATGGGCAAGACGCCCGACAGTATCGAGGCCATCCGCCCGCTGCGCGACGGCGTGATCGCCGATCTCGACGTGGCCGAAGAGATGATCAAGCACTTCATCCGCAAGGTAAACGGTCGCAAGAGCCTGATGCGCTATCCCGAAATCACCATCTGCGTGCCGTCGGGGTCGACCTCGGTCGAACGCCGCGCGATCCGCGATGCCGCATCGAATGCGGGTGCCAGCCAAGTCTATCTCATCCTCGAACCGATGGCCGCGGCGATCGGTGCCGACATGCCCGTGACCGAACCGGTCGGCAGCATGGTCGTCGACATCGGCGGCGGCACAACCGAAGTCGCCGTGCTGTCGCTGCGTGGCCTCGCCTACACCACCTCGGTCCGCACCGGCGGCGACAAGATGGACGAAGCGATCGTTTCCTATGTCCGCCGACATCACAACCTGCTGATCGGCGACAGCACCGCCGAGCGGATCAAGAAGGATTTCGGCGTCGCACGTCCGCCCGAAGACGGCGTGGGTGAAAGCATCACGCTGAAGGGCCGCGACCTCGTCAACGGCGTGCCCAAGGAAATCACGATCAACCAGGGCCACATCGCCGAAGCGCTGTCCGAACCCATCGGCGCGATCGTCGAAGGCGTGCGCATCGCGCTGGAAAACACCGCGCCCGAGCTGGCGGCCGACATCGTCGACCAGGGCATCGTGCTCACCGGCGGCGGCGCGCTGATCGGCGGGCTGGACGAATATCTGCGCGAGGAAACCGGCCTGCCGGTCACCATCGCGGAAGATCCGCTGTCCTGTGTCGCTCTCGGCACGGGCCGCGCAATGGAGGACCCGATCTACCGCGGCGTCCTAATGACGGCTTAGGAAAGGCAGGGGAATGGCGCCGACAGGCTCACGGCGCTCGGGGTATTCTCGCAGGGCGCAGTACAATCTGTTCACCGGATACGTGATCGCGGGCATCGGCGCGCTGATCGGCGCGATCCTGCTTGCGCTTTCGTTCTTCCAGCCGCAGTTGTTCGGCGGAGTGCGCGGCGCGGCGCAGGGCGGCCTGTCGCCGGCCACCGAAACCGCCGCCACGGTGCGCACCGGATCGAAGAGCGTCTGGGAGAACATCAGCGGCTATTACCGCGCGGGTTCGAAGAACGCGCAGCTCAAGCGCGAATTGGAAATCGCGCGTATCCGGCTGCGCGAGGCCGAGGCGGTGAAGCAGGAAAACGTCCGCCTGAAGGGCCTGCTCGACCTGCACGAGGCCGAGACCAAGCCCGTCGCGGTGGCGCGGCTGGTGGGTTCGTCCGCCTCGAGCACGCGGCGGTTCGCCTATCTCGGCGCGGGCAGCAACGATGGCGTCGCGGTCGGAATGCCAGTTCGTTCGCCGCGCGGCGTTGTCGGTCGGATTCTCGAAACCGGCAGTTCCAGTTCGCGCGTCCTGCTGCTGACCGATACCGAAAGCGTGCTGCCGGTCCGCCGCGCGGGCGATGAAGTGGTCGCTTTCGCCGAAGGCCGCGGCGATGGCTTGCTGCGCATCAAGCTGATCAACCTCGGCATCAACCCGCTGGAGCCCGGCGACCTGTTCGTCACCAGCGGTGCGGGCGGCTATTATCCGCCAGGTATTGCCGTGGCGATACTGACCGAGACGACTGATGATGGCGGTCTTGCGCGGATTGTCAGCGATCCGGCGGCCGCGGACTACGTCAGCGTGGAACAGATCTACGAACCCGAAGCGGCGCTGGGCGCGGAAACCCCGATCGAACGCGAGCTGACGGATTGATGGAGCGCAACGATCCACGGGCGCGCACCGATGCCTATGGCAGCCGGATAAACCGATCGCATTCGAACATGCTGGCCAATGCGGTGCCCTGGGCATCGATCATGGTCGCGTCCATCCTGCCGGTATTCCCCATCGCCACCGCGCTGCCGGTGGTCCCGCCGCTGGGGCTGCTGATGCTGCTGGGGTGGCGGCTGGTACGGCCGGGCCTGTTGCCCGTCTGGGCCGGACTGCCACTGGGCCTGATCGACGATCTGTTCAGCGGTCAGCCCTTCGGCTTCGCGATGTTCGTCTGGTCGCTGATCATGCTGGCGATCGAAGTGGTCGAGATGCGCTTGCCGTGGCGAGCCTTCTGGCAGGACTGGTTCACGGCGGGTTTATTGATCGTCGGCTACCTGTTCGCAGGCTGGCTCCTGTCGGGCGCGCAGCCCACCATCCATTCGCTCGTCGCCCTGGTTCCGCAACTCGTGCTCACCATCCTGCTTTTCCCGATCGCGGCGCGTTTCGTGGCCATGCTCGACCGCTTTCGGCTGACCCGCTGGAGAGCGCTGTAATGCGCCTGCGCCGCCGTGCCCGGCCCCGCGAGGTCGTAACCCAGTCGACGCTGGACAATGCCTTCGACCGGCGAACCTTTGTCATCGGCACCGCCATGGGCGGGCTCGGCGTGCTGCTGGCCGCGCGAATGGGCTATATCGCCATCGCCGAGAACGAGAAATACGAGCTCGAAAGCGAGAGCAACCGCGTCAACCTGTCGCTGATCCCCCCGCGGCGCGGCTGGATGCTCGATCGCAACGGCGCTCCGCTGGCTTCGAACCGAGCCGATTTCCGCGTCGACATCATTCCCGATCGCACCGAAGACCCCGATGCGACGATCGACGCGCTTACGACCATTCTCAATCTCGACGACAACCAGGCCGCCGATATCCGCAAACGGGTAGACGATGGGCCCGGCTACCAGCCCGTCGAGATCGCCTCGGGTATCAGCTATGACGAATTCGCCGCAGTTAGCGTGCGCCTGCCCGACCTACCGGGCGTGGTTCCGCAGCGCGGCTTTTCGCGGTTCTACCCGACCGGGCCCAGCGTCGGCCATTTGCTCGGCTATGTCGGTCCGGCCAATGCCGAGGAATACGAGGAGCAGGACCGCAACCCGCTCTTGATCACGCCCGGGTACAAGATCGGCAAGGATGCGCTGGAAAAGCAGTTCGAGCTCGACCTGCGCGGCGTGCCCGGCGCGCGCCGGGTCGAAGTCACCGCTTCGGGACGGATCATCCGCGATCTCGAGACCCGCGAAGACGTCCAGGGCGATCCCGTTCGGCTGACGATCGACGGCCCGCTGCAGGACTACGCGGCGCGCCGCATCGGCCTCGAAAGCGGCTCGGTCGTCGTCATGGATTGCGAGACGGGCGACGTCTTGTGCATGGCGTCCATGCCCAGTTTCGACCCCAACAGCTTTTCGCAAGGCATCGGGCGCGTCGAATACGCCATGCTGCGCGAAGACGAGCGCGTGCCGCTGCGCAACAAGGTGCTCAAGGGCCTCTATCCCCCCGGCTCGACGGTCAAGCCGATGCATTGCATGGCCTTCCTCGATGCGGGGATCAAACCCGACGAGGCGATTATGTGCGGTGGCGGGCGGCGGATCGGCAACCGCTTCTTCAATTGCTGGAGCAATCACGGCCGGGTCGACATGGCGAAAGCCATCTATCAGAGCTGCGACAGCTATTTCTACCATTTCGCGCAGCAGATCGGTTTCGCCAAAGTCGCCGAATGGGCGCACAAGATGGGTCTGGGCGAGGAATTCCCCCTCCCCGTGACCAGCCAGTTCTACGGCACCGTGCCCTCCCCCGAATGGAAGCAGCGCAAGCACGACAGTGCCTGGCAGCCCTATGACACGGTGAATTCCTCGATCGGCCAGGGTTACTATCTGACCAACCCGCTGCAGCTGGCGGTGATGAGCGCGCGGATGGCGACCGGGAACAGGGTCATGCCGCGCCTGCAGCTGACCGGCAAAACCCCGCAGTTCGAGCATTTCGATTTCAGCCCCGACGAGATCGGCTATGTCCGCCAGGCGATGAGCGACGTGGTCAACGGACCGGGCACCGCCGGGCGTGCGCGCCTGCCGTTCGACGACATCAAGATGGCCGGCAAGACCGGAACCGCGCAGGTCGTCTCGCTCAGCGTGTCCAATGGCCGGACCGGCCCCTGGAAGTATCGCGACCACGGATTGTTCGTGTTCTTCGCGCCCTTCGACAAACCGAAATACGCCGGCGCGGTGGTGATCGAGCACGGCGGCGGCTCGGGCGCGGCCTATCCCATCGCCCGCGATGTGATGACCTTCATGTTCGACCCGGCCAAGGGCATGGACGCACTGCGCCCGCTCGAAGAACAGTGGGGCGGCAGCGCGCAGGAACGGCTGGATGCGAAATACCGCGCCTATGCCGCCGCGCAGGGTGAAGCGGTGCCCCCGGCCCCCTCGCGCGACGAGGATATCTTCGACCAGGTCGAGGCCGAAGCCCGCGTCGCGGCCCGCCAGCCCGAAAGCATTGCCGAAGAAGTCGGCCCCTCGCGCGTCGATACCCGTTCGCCCGAGGAAGTGTCGCAAGCCGCAGCCAGCGCGCGGGCGGACGCCGCGCAGGGCGATCCTGCCGCGACCACGCCGGACACCAGCGAATGAGCTCGATCGTTCCTGCGCCGATCGCGCGGCAGCCTTGGCAGATGCTGTTCCCGCTGTTCGTCCTGATCGCCTTCGGGGCGCTGGTCCTGTTCTCGGCGGCGGGTGGCAGCTGGGATCCCTACGCCTCGTCGCACGTGATCCGCTTCAGCGTGTTCCTGGTCATGGCGTTCGTCCTCAGCCGGTTCTCGCGCGAGCTGGTGCTGTTCTTCGCCTTCCCGATCTACGGCGTCGTCCTGGCAATGCTGCTCGCGGTGGAGGCGATCGGGTTCGTCGGTGGCGGCAGCCAGCGTTGGCTCAATCTCGGCTTCATGCAGCTGCAACCGTCCGAGCTGATGAAGCCCGCCGTCGTGCTGGTTCTCGCGCGCTACTATTCCACATTGCCGGTCGGCATGGTCCCGACGCTCGGCGCGCTTGTCGTGCCTGGCCTGCTGATCCTGACACCCGTGGCGCTGGTGCTGCTGCAACCCGATCTGGGAACGTCGCTGGCGATCGTCTTCGGCGGGTCGATAGTGATGTTCGCCGCCGGCCTGCCGCTGCGCTGGTTCATCGGTGCGGCTGCGGCGGGCGCGGTTCTGGCGCCGGTCGCGTTCTTCTTCGGTCTGCAACCCTATCAGCAGAAGCGCGTGTTCACCTTCCTCGATCCCGAAAGCGACCCGCTGGGTGATGGCTATCACATCACCCAGTCGAAGATCGCCATCGGTTCGGGCGGTTTCTCGGGCAAGGGCTTCAACGAGGGTTCGCAGAGCCATCTCAACTACCTGCCCGAACCGCATACCGATTTCATCTTCGCCACCATGGCGGAAGAATGGGGTTTCGTGGGGGGGATCGTGGTGCTTGGCGCTTTCGCGATGATCCTGCGCTGGGGCCTGTCGGTCGCGCGCGCCAGTAGCGACCGGTTCGGCAAGCTGATCGCGCTGGGCATGACCGCGACGATCTTCTTCTACGTCGCGATCAATTTGATGATGGTCATGGGGCTTGCCCCCGTGGTGGGCATCCCGCTGCCGTTCATGAGCCATGGCGGCAGTTCGATGCTGACCAACATGATCTGCATCGGATCGCTGATGCTGGTCCACCGCTGGAACCGCAAGGCGCCGCGCACCGGGCTGCTGCGCTAAAGCTCGACCAATCCCAGCTTGAGCGCGCGCACCGTCGCGGTGACCCGGTCATTGGTGTCCAGCTTGTCGAAGATTCTTCGGGTATAGGTGCGTACGGTTTCAGGCGAAATGTCGAGGATCGTTCCGATATCGACCGACGACTTGCCCCGCCCCATCCATTCGAGCACCTCGCGTTCGCGCTCCGACAGCGAGACAGACGCCCGGCCGCCGTCCATGATCTTGCAGATCTGGAGATGCGCAGCAAGCAGCAGCGAATGGATCTGCTGCAATTGCTCGTTCGAGAAACCGGCCGGGTCGCGCTCGAATCGCATCGAGCAATAGGCATTGCGGTTGCGCGGGCCGAACACGGCGAAACCGACCCAGTTGTCGACCCCCGCAGTGACGGTTTCCTCGAAGAACCGCTCGGCTTTCGGGTCGCCGCGGCCGAGCTCGATCGCATCACGCCAGACCAGCACCGGTCCGTATTGGAACGTCAGTCGAGGAACCGGATCGATCTCGCGCCACGCACCACTGACGTAGCGCCGCTGGAATTCCAGCGGATAGTCACGCGACCAGATGAAGGTCTTCTTGGAAGTCTGCGATTCGAAGATCGGCGTGAAATGGTAGCTGAACCAGGTGGCACCATTGTCGAGGCAGTTTTCGTAGACGAATTCCAGGATGGCCTCGCAATCGGCCATCTTGGCAATATCTGCCGCAAAATCCCACATCGCCTAATCAGCCCAAGTGCTTGTCCCCAAATTGAGGGACTGCACATGTATCAGATTCGACTGCATAAGGACAACCAACGAACCGAAGGTGACGAAGGTAGGGCTAGTCGCTGGAGAACCAGGACATCTGACAGAATGACGCCCGAAAACCATTTGCAGCAAATACACGACGGCGATTTCGCATCGTGCGGCAGCTGTAGCTTCGACACCTGCTGCCCCAAGATTCGCGACCTCGTCCTGTCCGCCGTGCGTCACGCCCAGGCCCGCGACAAGCCGATGACGGTCTGGGATCTGCCCAACGCGACCGACCTCACGCTGAAGGCCGCCTACGCAGCGGTACGGAATCTGGAATGCGAACGACTGCTGGTGATCGGCGACTGGTCAGGACACCCGTTCGATGCGGTCCTGGCGGTGGCGGAGCCGGCGTCGGACACGAACCGGCACCAGCGCGCGGCATGATCCGCATTTAGGGCTTTTCATACGCGAGAAGCCCGCTATATGAGCGCCTCCCGAGTCGGGAACGCCCCTTCCACGGGGCCGCGGTACGCCGCAGTGTGGACGCATAGCTCAGTTGGTAGAGCAGCTGACTCTTAATCAGCGGGTCCTAGGTTCGAGCCCTAGTGCGTCCACCACCTTCCCCATTCCGTCATACCCCACACGCCAATCCAACGACCATGGCTTTGCGCGCGAGGACGGTTCGTCACACTCGATGTGATACTTGCCATTGGCAATCACATTATGATGTGATACCTCGCCTGCCATGGATACGATCGAAAAAGTTCGCACACTCGTCTCGCAGGGCCTGATGACTCGTGCCGGGCTCGCCCGGGCGGCTGGCCTGCACGCCAACACGCTGCGCGACTGCGCCGAGGACAGCTGGAACCCGACCTCCGAAACGCTCGGCAAACTCGAGGCTTTCCTCGAAGCCAATGACGACACCCCGGTTATCGTCGGCGCCGAGGAGATCATCGACGAGGCACGCAATGGCCGCATGTACATCCTCGTCGACGATGAGGACCGTGAGAACGAGGGCGATCTGATCATCCCCGCGCAGATGGCCACGCCCAGCGCGATCAATTTCATGGCCACGCATGGCCGCGGGCTGATCTGCCTGTCGCTTGACCGCAAGCGCGTCGAGGCGCTGGGGCTCGAACCGATGAGCCGCGACAATCGCGAAAGCATGCAGACCGCTTTCACCACCTCGATCGAGGCCAAGGAAGGCGTCACCACGGGCATCAGCGCGGCCGACCGGGCCCGCACGGTCACCGTGGCGATCGATTCGGCCAAGGGTCCGGACGATATCGTCACCCCGGGTCATGTCTTCCCGCTCGCGGCGCGCGACGGCGGCGTGCTGGTCCGCGCCGGCCATACCGAGGCGGCGGTCGACATCTCGCGCCTTGCCGGGCTCAACCCCTCGGGCGTGATTTGCGAGATCATGAACGAGGACGGGACGATGGCCCGCCTCGATGATCTGATCGGCTTCGCGCGCAAGCACGACATGAAGATCGGCACGATCCGCGACCTGATCGAATACCGCATGCGGCACGACCACCTCGTCGAACGCGTGGCCGAAGACGGCTTCGAATCCGATTACGGCGGCGACTGGCGGCTGATCACCTATCGCAACACGGTCGACGAAAGCGAAAGCTACGTCCTGCAGAAGGGACATGTGGTCGAAGGCCAGCCCACGCTCGCGCGCGTCCACCCGATCTCGATCTTCGATGATGTCCTCGGCAAGCCCGGCCCGCGCAAGCGTACGCTGCAGCGCGCAATGCAGGCCGTAGGCGATCATGGCTCGGGCGTGATCGTGCTGATCACCGGTCGGCCCGCGGGCAATCGCGGCTACAGTGAAAGCGATTCCCAGCGCAATGTCGGCATCGGCTCGCAAATCCTCGCCGATCTCGGGATCGACGACATGATCGTGCTCAGCAATTCGCAGCCCAATGTCGTCGCGATCGAAGGCTACGGCCTCAACATCGTCGACCACCTGCCCATTCCGGAGTGACCCCCATGGCCCGTTTCCTTATCGTCGAAGCCCGTTTCTACGACCATCTCAACGACATGCTCGTGGCCGGTGCACGCGCCGCGCTCGAAGCGGCGGGACACGACGTCGATGTCCTCACCGTGCCCGGCGCACTGGAAATCCCCGGCGCGATCGCGCTGGCCTCGGAAAGCGGCCAGTATGACGGCTATGTCGGCGTCGGCGTGGTCATCCGCGGCGAGACCTACCATTTCGAGATCGTCGCCGGCGAGAGCGCCCGCGGGATCATGGCATTGACGATGGACGGCATGGCCATCGGCAACGGCATCCTGACGGTCGAGAACGAGGACCAGGCGCTGGTTCGCGCGGACCCCAAGCAAAAGGACAAGGGCGGTGAAGCCGCGCAGGCCGCCATGGCCCTCCTGAAGCTGCAGGAACGCTTCGCCGGCTAACGCGCCACGTCGAGGAACTCGTCGAGGCCCAGCGGGGCGAATGAGCCGATGATCAGCTGTTCGAACACGCCGATCCCTTCGGACCCATCGCTTCCCGTAACCAGGACGGGAACCTGGACATGCAGGTTTTCCGGCGCCAGCGGGTCGCAATCCGCCAGCACGATGTCTTCGCGTTCGATCCTGAGCGGGCCGTGGTGCATGCCGTGGCCCCACTCGGGGCTGGTGTAGCCCAGCCCGCGCATCTGGAACCGGCCCAGCGGTTCGAAAGTAACCTGTTCGGGCGCACCGCGTAGCGCGAGCGACAGCGTGCCCCCCAGCGGCCAGCGAGTCCCCGGTTCAAGCCGGGTACGCATGCTGCCGTGCCCTTCTGCAACCTCTGCCGCGCCCGCGCCCTCCCCGGCCCATGCGGCGCGGGTGTTCCACGCCTTGCCGTGCTGGTCGTTGTTGACGTGGAAGAACAGGCTGCCGGCGGGGAAATTGATCGGCGTCCACTGCCAGAAAAAGCCGGGAAGCGGCGCACCGGGCATGGGCTGCGGGTCGCGCGCGCCGATCGGGCGGACACCCCAGCTGCGATCGCGCGTCCCCATCGAACCGGCTGCCAGGTCCTGCTTCTCGCCATCGACCTCGATCCACCCGGCATAGCGGCCGTTCTGGGTCATCCGCGTGTAGTCCATGAAGGCGCGCGGGCCGATACGGTGCGTGAAGCGCGGTTCCTCGATCGGGAAGGCCCGTCCGGTGAAGGTGATATCCGCGGCGACTCCTTCGAACGGTTCCACGCGCAGGCGGAGCACGTTGAGCGCCTCGACGATTTCGATCGAGATCGGCCCCACCGCCATCGCCATCCGCTCCATCCCCAGTTCCGCACTGGCGTGGACGCAGTGCTGGACCCCGTCGCGAACCACGGTGAAATGCGCGTCGATGATGTCGAGATGTGGATAGACCCCCAGCGCGGCGGCGAAGAACCCGTTCCCGTCGGGGGCATAACCATTGAAGAAATAGCGGTCGTAGAAATTGCGATCGGTGCCCGAATAGGCCACCGGCTCGGCGGTCTGGTGGATCGGATACTCGTCTCCGCGGCTGAGAACCACTAGATCACCTCTTTCAATGCTTCGATACTGCCGCGCGCCTGCGCGAGCGAACAGGCGCCGCGCGCCATGGACAGGAAATTGGCATCCCCGCGTTCGGTCCGTTCCACGAAGGCGGCGCTGAACACTGCGGTCGAAACCCCGTGGAGGATCCCCAGTCGGTAATCGCGCTCGATCTCGTCGTGGGTCAGCGCAACGCCGCGCTCGCGCATTTCCGCGCGCCACAGGTCGAGCAACTCGCGCTCGTGTTCGCGCCATAGTCTTTCGCCCACGCCGCAGCCGATGAAGTAGCCGACATCGGTCATCGGGCGGCCGGCCGCGACGGTCTGCCAATCGAGTATGGCGATCGGTTCTTGCCCGCCGCGAATATCGAACAGCATGTTGTCGAGCCGGAAATCGCCATGCACGAGGCATTGCGGGGGATCCTCGCGCCCGAACCAGGCGGAACTCGCCTCGGCCAACTGGTCGCATACCGCCATGCAGTCCGGGTCGAGACTGTCGGCGTAGCGCTCGCGGAAAATCGCCTGGGCCTGCGGATACATCGCGCCGAGCCGTTCGCGCAGGTCCGGCGGCGGCGCGATCCAGTCCGCCTCGAGCAATTCGGCATGGGCCCAGCTCGGCGCGTGGATCGCGGCCGCCTGGCGGATTGCCGCACGGGCGTCGGCGATATCGCAGCCGTCAATCTGGTCTCCCTGCCGCGCGGGACCGACATCCTCGAACACCAGCAGGAAATTGGCGCCGGTCTCATCGGCATCCGCAAAGAAGACCCGCGGCGCGCGCACATCGAGCAGCGGCGCAGCCTCCCGGTAGAATGCCACTTCCTTGCGATAGAGGCCGAACATCGCGGCCGTCGTCCGGCTGGCGGTGTCTGCGGCGGGAAACTTGCCCGCCAGCGTCGGCGGCACATCGCCATCGCCCTCGATAAAGAACCGGACGCTGTCCCCGACCTGTCCGGTGCCGATCGGCTCCCAGCGCAGGGCATCGACCCGCACGCCGAGCTGTTCGCCCAGCCACGCGGCCGTGACCTCGTCCGGATGTACCGGAAATCGTTCCAAGCCCCTCTCCCCCAAGAGCAATGAGGGAACGCTAGCGGGCGATATGCGTCCTGACAATCATGCAGGATACAACCCCATGAACGGCCCCCTCGAATGGATCACCTCCATCGGGACGGTCGCCGCCGCATCGATGATCGCCTTCGACCTCGGACGGCGGGCAACCGCGTGGGGCTTCGTGTTGTTCTGCCTCGTTTCGGCGCTGTGGATCTACAATCGGGCTGACCGAGGACGCAGTGCCGCTCGCCGCGATGAACGGCGTGCTGCTGCTGATCAACGCCTGGGGCGTGTGGCAATACTGGTTCCACCCGAAGAACAACGCCTAGCGCCGCTCTTGGCGGAAGCGCGGGTCAGGAACCGATACGGCCGAAGCAGTGACGCCCGGCATAGGCCGCGCTGTCGCCCAGTTCTTCCTCGATCCGGATCAGCTGGTTGTATTTCGCCAGACGGTCCGATCGCGCGAGGCTGCCGGTCTTGATCTGACCGCAATTGGTCGCGACCGCGAGATCGGCAATCGTCGCGTCTTCGGTTTCACCCGAACGGTGCGACATGACTGCCGTGTAACCCGCGCGGTTGGCGATGCTGACTGCTTCGAGCGTTTCGGACAGCGTGCCGATCTGGTTGACCTTGACCAGCAGCGAATTGGCGAGACCCTGGTCGATCCCGTCGCGCAGGCGCTGCGGGTTGGTGACGAACAGGTCGTCTCCCACCAGCTGGACGGTGTTGCCGATCCGATCGGTCAGCGCCTTCCAGCCTTCGAAATCGTCTTCCGCCATCCCGTCTTCGATCGAGCGGATCGGATAGTCGCGGCACAGCTTGTCGAGATATTCGGCCATGCCCGGCCCATCGAGCGACAGGTCCTCGCCCGAGATACGGTACTTGCCGTCCTTGAAGAATTCGGTCGAGGCGCAGTCGAGCGCCAGCGCGATATCCTCGCCCGGCTTGAAGCCGGCCTGCTCGATCGAGGCCATGATGAAATCGAGCGCGTCGCGCGTGCTGGCGAGATCGGGGGCGAAGCCGCCCTCGTCGCCCACTGCGGTGGCGAGGCCTTTCTCATGCAGCTTCTTCTTGAGCGTGTGGAACACTTCGGCGCCCCACCGGACCGCTTCGGCAAGGCTGTCAGCGCCGATCGGCATGACCATGAATTCCTGGATGTCGATCGGATTGTCGGCATGTTCGCCGCCATTGATGATGTTCATCATCGGCACCGGGAGGACGTGCGCCGAGACACCGCCGATATAGCTGTAGAGCGGCAGGCCGCGGGCATTTGCCGCCGCCTTGGCCACCGCCATGCTGGTGCCGAGAATGGCATTTGCGCCCAAGCGGCCCTTGTTCGCCGTGCCGTCGAGAGCGATCATCGAAAGGTCGATGTCGCGCTGGTCCTCGGCATCGAAGGCGCCGACCAGCAGATCGCTGATTTCCGTGTTCACGGCGTCGACCGCCTTGGTCACGCCCTTGCCGAGATAGCGCTCGCCGTCACCGTCGCGCAGTTCGACCGCTTCATGCGCCCCGGTCGATGCGCCGCTCGGCACCGCGGCCCGGCCGAAGCTGCCGTCGTCGAGCAGGACATCGACTTCTACCGTGGGATTTCCGCGCGAGTCGAGGATTTCGCGGGCGTGAATGTCGATGATCGCGGTCATGGTTGGTGACGCTCCCGGCAAAGGTGTTGTAATTAGCTAAGACACTCCCGATCTGGGAGTCGCGGAGGCTCTATGCGCCGGAACATTGCTGCGCAAGTTGCGTTGCACCATCGAAGGCGTATCGCCGAACCAATACAGACCGAGGGGAAGGACAAAACGATGGCAGACACACCCGCAGCCGGCGCGCCGAAAAAGCGCAAGACCCCGGCCACCAAGACATCCGCAGCCAAGAAGACCAAGGCTGCCAAGAAACCCGCAGTACAGGAGACAGCCCCCATGACCGACACCGCTACTTCGACCGACCATCGCAGCGAAGCCAAGTCACGCTTCAACGCCGCGCTTGAAGAAGCCAAGGCCGGTGCCGCCGCGCTGAAGGCGGAAGGCAAGGACCGCGCGAATGCCTATCGCGAGCAGGCGAAGGGCAAGGGCAACGACTGGACTGCCGATGCCAAAGCTGCCGGCGAAGATGCCAAGGTCAAGGGCGTCGAACTGGCCACCGAAGGCAAGGTCAAGGCAGGCGAAGGCCTCCGCTCGCTCAGCAAGATGGTGAACGAGAACGCCTATCAGATCGACGAGAAGCTGGGTGCCAAGTACGGCGACTACGCCCGCAACGCTTCGAAATCGCTCGACGGCTATGCATCGCGCCTCGATGAGAAGAGCGTCGACGAACTGGTCGAAGACGGCCGTGAATTCGTCCGTCGCAGCCCCGGCAAGGCGATCGGTATCGCCGCAGTCGTCGGTTTCATGGTTTCGCGCCTGTTTCGCGGTTCGCGCTAAGGACTGTGACGACGGGGGCATACATGCGCGATGACAACACCGAGCGGGCCGCGGATCATCCCGGCCCGCTCGATCTTCCCGAAGGGCACGACGCCGATCCCGCGCCGACCGATGCGAACCAGCAGCCATTCTCGCTAGTGGACGACGTCTTCGCACTGATCGAAGACGGCAAGACCTATGCCGAGGCGGAAGTCCGCTTCCAGAAAAGCCGCGCCGGTTTCGTCGGCAACCGCATCAAGGGTGCGATTGCCTTCGGCCTTGGCGCGTTCGGCGTGTTTCACCTTGCCTTGATCGCCGCGACCGTCGGGCTGGTCATCGCACTGGCTCCCATCGTGGGGCCGTGGGGCGCAACCGCTATCGTGACGCTGGCACTGATCGCTGCCGGCATCGCGCTGCTGTGGCTGCTGAAGGGCCGCCTCGACGATATCCGCGACGCTTTCGACGATGGAGAGAGCGAATGACCGATCGTCTCGCCCGCATGCTCGAAGACAAGTATCTGCGTGATTCCGCGCGGGCCCTGGTCGAAGCGGATATCGAACATCTCAAGACCGACGTGTCTCAGAAAAGCCTTGCCACACGCGCGATGGAGCGCGCCCGCGAAGGCGCGGCCGAGCTCTATGAGGAGGCCATCGACATCGCCGACGACAACAAGGGCGCACTCGCTGCCCTGCTTGCCGCAGTCGTCCTGTGGTTCGCGCGCAACCCGATCCTGGAGATGCTAGGCTTTGCATCCGACCATGACGGCGCAGACCGCGCTGATGACGACGATGCGGAACATTAGGCGCACGGCGCACGTTGGACTGACGAACAGTAAATTCGGAGAAACACCATGGCAGACACTGCAGAAACCAACGTCACGCCCATCAGCGCGGACAGCAAGCTGACCGATGAACAGAAGCGCGAAAAGCTGCGCGAACGCATTGAAGCAGGCGAACAGCGCAACGAGGAACGCACGCTGGCCGAACAGGCCAAGGATGCTGCCGATAGCGCAATGGAATTCACCAAGAAGCATCCCTTTGCAGTCGTCGGCGGGGTGCTGCTTGCCGGTCTCGCAATTGGCGCGATGACGCGTCCGGGCCGCCGGATCGGGCGGCGCGGCGGTGCCTTCGCGGCGCTCGCGGCCGACACTGCCCTCGCCTATGGCGCACGGATGGTCGACGGAGTGCTCGATGGCGCGCAATATGCCGGGGACCGGATCGAAGACCTGGGCGAAAGCACCGCGACCACCGCGCGTGGTTTGCGCCGCGACGCCGCCTACAAGCTCGATGTCGCCGGCGACGCGCTGCGCGCCTCGAGCCGCAAGGCCGGCCGCAAGGGCAGCCGCGCCTACCGTTCGTTGCGGACGCGCATCACCCACTGATCGCGTGAAACAAACCGATGCCGTAGCGGCGCGCCGGGCTTGCCTGTCGCGCCGCTTTCGCTATGTGCGGCACGCATTCCTCCCTCCCCATCGAGAAAGAAACAGCCATGGAAGAAAAAGAGAGCAAACAGACGCTCTACCTCGTCATGGGCGGCCGTGTGTCCGACCCGCGCAGCGTGACCTTCACCGATCCCGAGAGCCTGCATGTCGCGGGTGTGTACAGCACCTATGAAAATGCGGTCGAAGCGTGGCGCTCGAACGCGCAGCGCACCGTGGACGACGCCGAAATGAAGTATGTGATCGTCCACCTGCACAAGCTGCTCGATCCCGGCGCCTGATCACGCCATGGCCCATGTCGTCAGGCCTTACCGCGATGACGATGCCGAAGCGCTGGCCGGGATACTGGCGGCGGCGATCACCCGGATCGGCCCCGCCGCCTATTCCGCCGAGCAGGTCGCTGCATGGTCGGCGCGGCATCCGGGGGCCGCGCAGTACCGCCAGCGCGCGGCGGCAGGCAATGTGATCTTCGTGGCCGCGGATCCCGCCGATCTGCCGGTCGCGTATCTGCTGATGGAACCCGATGGTCATGTCGACCATCTCTATATCCATCCCGATCACACGCGGTGCGGACTGGCCACGCAACTGCTTGCCGCGGCCGAGACGCATGCCCGGCGCGAGGAGTTCAGCCGCCTCTACACCGAGGCGAGCGATCTTGCGCGCCCCGTTTTCGCCCGCGCAGGCTATGCCGCGACGAAAAAGCGCGAATTCGCCATCGCCCATGAGGGCCGGGACGTCCCGATCCACAATTGGGCGATGGAAAAGACGCTCAGATGAACTCGATTTTCTCGATCAGGTAGAACTTTTCGCCCGAGGGCACGGTCACTTCGACCTCTTCCCCGAGCTGCTTGCCGATCAGCGCGCGGCCGATGGGCGAATTGTAGCTGATCCGGCCCTTCCCCGCATCGGCCTCGGTCTGGCCGACGATCTGGTACCTGATCGGCTTTTCGTCCTCGTCCAGCAGCGTCACCGTGGCACCGAAAATGACACGGTCGCCCGAAAGCGTCGCCGGATCGATGATCTGCGCGCGGCTGACCTTGTCCTCGATATCGGAAATGCTCGCCTCGACCTGGCCCTGGCGTTCCTTGGCCGCGTGGTATTCGGCATTTTCCGACAGGTCGCCATGCGCTCGCGCTTCCTCGATCGCATCGACGATCAACGGGCGCTCGGCGCGCAGGACCTTGAGGTCTGCAGTCAGCTTTTCATAGCCCTCGGCCAACATCGGCACTTTTTCCATGGGCTTGTGTCCTTCCTGTTCCAGCATTCCTTCCCGACAATCCTACCGCGGCCCGCAGCGTGCGGAACCCGGCCGGTTCGAATATGAGGAGGAGTACGCGTGTTCTTCGTCAGCTATAATAGTCTTGCAACGAACGCACTTCAAGCTGGTCGGGCGAAACCTCTGCTATCGCCTGTGCAACGGCAAGGCAGGCAGCGGCGGTGGTGTAATAGGGCAGCTTCTTTTCCAGCGCGGCTTCGCGGATCGACTTGCTGTCAAGCAATGATTGCCACCCCTCGGTGGTGTTGAAGATCAGCTGCACATCGCCGTCGATAATCGTGTCGACCACATGCGGGCGCCCTTCGGCCACCTTGTTGACCAGTTCGACGTCCACGCCCTGCTGCGCGAGATAGGACTGCGTGCCGTCGGTGGCGATGACGCGGAAGCCCTTGTCCAGCAGCGTGCGCACTGCCGGCACGATCAGCGGCTTGTCGGTGTCCTTGACCGATACGAACAGCGTACCCGACTGCGGCGGTGTCATGCCTGCGCCCAGCTGCGACTTGAGGAAGGCCGCCGCGAAACCGCGGTCGATGCCCATCACTTCGCCGGTCGATTTCATCTCGGGCGACAGCACGGGGTCCGCCCCCGGGAAGCGCGCGAAGGGGAACACCGCTTCCTTGACCGCCATGTGGTTGGGGTTGAGATCGAACGGTTCGAACGCGCTCAGCGGTTCGCCCGCCATGACGCGCGCGGCGACCTTGGCGATGGGCCGGCCGATCGCCTTGGCGACGAAGGGCACGGTGCGGCTGGCGCGCGGATTGACCTCGATCAGGTAAACCTCGCCATCCTTGACCGCGAACTGCACGTTCATCAGGCCGCGTACGCTCAGCGCCACCGCCAGTTCGGTAGCCTGGCGTTCCATCTCCCCGATAATCTCGGCGGGCAGGCTGTAAGGAGGCAGCGTGCAGGCGCTGTCGCCCGAATGGACCCCGGCTTCCTCGATATGCTGCATCACGCCGGCGATCCGCACCTCGGTGCCGTCGGCGACCACATCGACATCGCATTCGATCGCATCGCGCAGATACTGGTCGACCAGCACCGGGCTGTCGCCGCTGACATTGACCGCCGTGGCGATGTAGTCGTCGAGCTGCGCTTCGCTGTCGACGATTTCCATCGCGCGGCCGCCGAGCACGTAGCTCGGGCGTAGCAGCACGGGATAGCCGATCCGCGCCGCGACTGCGGCGGCCTCGTCGCGGCTCTTGGCGATGCCGTTCATCGGCTGCTTGAGCTTGAGCTTGTTGATCAGCTTGGCAAAACGTTCGCGGTCTTCGGCAAGGTCGATCGCATCGGGCGAAGTGCCGAGGATCGGAATGCCTTCGCGTTCGAGCGCGGCAGCCAGCTTGAGCGGGGTCTGCCCGCCGAACTGGACGATGACACCGACCACTTCGCCCTGCGACATCTCGACACGCATGATCTCGAGCACGTCTTCCTCGGTCAGCGGCTCGAAATAGAGCCGGTCCGAAGTGTCGTAATCGGTCGAGACGGTTTCCGGATTGCAATTGACCATGATGGTTTCGAACCCGGCCTCGGCCAGTGCGAAACAGGCGTGGACGCAGCAATAGTCGAACTCGATACCCTGCCCGATACGGTTGGGTCCGCCGCCCAGGATCACGATCTTCTTGCGGTCGGACGGCATCGCCTCGTCCTCGGCCTCGCCGAAGCTGGGCGCTTCATAGGTCGAATACATATAGGGCGTGATCGCCTCGAATTCGGCGGCGCAGCTGTCGATCCGCTTGTACACCGGATAGACCCCGAGCTTGCGGCGCAGGTCGCGCACTTCCTGCTCGCTGGTGGCCCCCGCCATGGCACGCAGCGCGTCATGCAGCAGCCCCGACCGCTTGGCCTGCGTCTCGCCGAGCCCGCCAGCCACGCCGACCGAGCGGACCGCCAGCGTGGCCAGGCGCTTGTCGGAGAAGCCCATCGCTTTCAGCCGGCGCATTTCGTCCGCCGTATTGGGCAGGCCATTGTGCGCGATCATCTTCTCTTCGTAGATGATCGCTTCGATCTGGCGCAGGAACCACGGGTCGAAACCGGTGATCCGGGCGATTTCCTCGACGGTGAAGTCCTCGCGGAAGGCCTGCGCGATCTTGAGGATGCGGTCGGGCGTCCGCTTTGACAGCGAGGCGGTGATGACCTCGCGGCTGACGCCTTCGAATTCGGTGATGCGGTTGAACCCGTCGAGCCCGGTTTCGAGCCCGCGCAGCGCCTTCTGCATCGATTCGGCAAAGCAGCGGCCGATCGCCATGACCTCGCCGACCGATTTCATCGCGGTCGACAGCTCGTTCTTCGATCCCTTGAACTTCTCGAATGCGAAGCGCGGGATCTTGGTGACGACGTAGTCGATCGTCGGCTCGAAACTGGCCGGGGTCGCGCCGGTGATCTCGTTCTGGATCTCGTCGAGCGTGTAGCCCACCGCCAGCTTGGCGGCGACGCGCGCGATCGGGAAGCCGGTGGCCTTCGATGCCAGCGCGGAGGAACGCGACACGCGTGGGTTCATCTCGATCACGATCAGGCGGCCGTCGGCGGGATTGACCGCGAACTGGACATTCGAGCCGCCGGTTTCGACCCCGATCTCGCGCAGCACGTTGATGCTGGCGGTGCGCATGATCTGGTATTCCTTGTCGGTCAGCGTCAGCGCGGGCGCCACGGTGATGCTGTCGCCGGTATGCACCCCCATCGGATCGACATTCTCGATCGCGCAGATGATGATGCAATTGTCCTTGCGGTCGCGCACCACCTCCATCTCGTATTCCTTCCACCCGAGGAGCGATTCCTCGATCAGGACTTCGGTGGTGGGCGAGGCATCGAGCCCGTCGCGGACGATCCGTTCGAACTCGGCCTTGTTGTAGGCAATGCCGCCGCCGGTCCCGCCCAGCGTGAAGCTGGGGCGGATGATCGACGGCAGGCCGGTGCGTTCGAGCACCGCATAGGCCTCGTCGACCGTGGTGGCGACGCCGCTGCGTGCGCTTTCGAGGCCGATCTTGTCCATCGCCTCGCGGAAGCGCTGGCGGTTCTCCGCCTTGTCGATCGCATCGGCATCGGCGCCGATCATCTGGACGCCGTATTTCTCGAAGGTGCCGTCGTTGAACAAAGCCAGCGCGCAGTTGAGCGCGGTCTGCCCGCCCATCGTGGGGAGCACCGCGTCGGGGCGTTCCTTCTCGATGATCTTGGCGACGATCTCGGGCGTGATCGGCTCGACATAGGTCGCGTCGGCCATTTCCGGATCGGTCATGATCGTGGCGGGGTTGGAGTTGACCAGGATAACCCGGTAGCCCTCCTCCTTCAGCGCCTTGATCGCCTGCGTGCCGGAATAGTCGAACTCGCAGGCCTGGCCGATTATGATCGGACCAGCGCCAATGACGAGGATCGATGAGATGTCAGTGCGTTTGGGCATTAAAGAGCCTCGAAGCTGATGTTAACCGGAAAGCCTTCTTTCGGGGCGTTTTCCAAGATGCAATTGAGAGTGTCGGCGTTGCTCACAGTCACTTCGACGAAGGTTTTCGGCTCTGTATGTGAACCACCGTTCCAATCGGTTACGAACTTCGCTGCATCACATTTGCGAGCGAAGCCAGCGCTCGATAATGCAATCCCAATTTGTTCATTCGACAACCCGCTCATTTCGTTAGGACTAATCCACTCCTTATCGCTTACGACAAGAAGTGGAGCTTCATCGGTTTCAGAAAGTGTCTGTCCGAAAAGCCAAGCAAGCGACGTAATGAGTGAGCCTGCCGCGAAAGGGATAAGGATACTTCGCCTCACCCCAGCATCCCCACGAACTTCTCGAACAGGTAGAAGCTGTCCTGCGGCCCGGGGCTCGCTTCGGGGTGGTACTGCACGCCAAACGCCCGCTTACCCGTGATCGCGATGCCGCAATTGGTGCCGTCGAACAGCGAGACGTGGGTTTGCTCCACGCCATCGGGTAAAGTCTCGCCATCGACCGCGAAGCCGTGGTTCATGCTGGTGATCTCGACCAGGCCGGTGCTCTCGCCCCACCCTTCCCCGACACGCTGGACGGGGTGGTTGGCGCCGCGGTGGCCCTGGAACATCTTGGCGGTCTTCGCGCCCGCTGCAAGGCCGAGCATCTGATGGCCGAGGCAGATGCCGAACAGCGGCACGTCGCGTTCGAGCAGGCCTTTGATCACCGGCACGGCATATTCGCCCGTCGCCGCCGGATCGCCCGGCCCGTTCGACAGGAAAACGCCATCGGGCTGCAGCGCGAGCACTTCGTCGAGTGTGGTGCGCGCGGGCACGACGGTCACCTTGGCCCCTGCCTGCACGAGATTGCGGAAGATGTTGTCCTTGGCGCCGTAGTCGATCGCAACGACGTGCGGCTTGGTGGCCTTGGCTTCGCCATAGCCGAAGCCGAGCTGCCAGTGGCCGCCGGTCCAGTCTTCATTACCTTCGCGGGTCACGCCGGGGACGAGATCGAGCCCCTCGAGCCCGCTCCATTCGGCGGCCTGTGCCTTCAGTGCCGGAAGGTCGAATTCGCCGCGCGGGCTGTGCGCGATCACCGCATTGGGCGCGCCGGCCATGCGGATACGGCGGGTCAGCGCGCGCGTATCGACACCCGACAGGCCGATCTTGCCGTGGTCCTTCATCCATTCGACAAATTCGTTCTGCGCGCGGAAATTCGAATGCGGGGTCACTTCCTGCCGCACCACGCAGCCCACCGCTCCGAGGCCGCGACTTTCATGGTCTTCCTCGTTCGCGCCGACATTGCCGATATGCGGGAAGGTGAAGGTGACGATCTGGCTGTCGTAGGACGGATCGGTCATCACTTCCTGATAGCCGGTCATCGCGGTGTTGAAGCAGACTTCGCCCACCGCGCTACCGGTGGCACCGAACCCCTTGCCCCAGATGACGGTGCCGTCACCCAGCACGAGGACTCCCGTCGCGCCTGAGGGTTGCGCGTGCGAAGATGCGGACAGGGCCATGGGCACTCCGGGTAAAAGTTTTCCAGCGATGTTGCTAAGCCTCAGCCGCTAGAGACGCGCAGCCGTTCCGTCAAGCGCAACACTTGGCTTTGCGGCAGCTTGTTCTACAGGACATATGAACCATCCACAGTCCAGCGCATAGAGGCCCCATGCTCCGCGAGAAAATCCAGTCCGAAACCGTTACCTCGATGAAGGCCAAGGACAAGGAACGCACGGCCGCGCTCCGCCTGATCGGCGCCAAGATCAAGGACCGCGACATCGAATTGCGCACCGCGGACAGCAAGCCTGACGATGACGCCATGGTCACCGACGTGTTGATGAAGATGGCCAAGCAGCGCCGCGAATCGATCGAAATGTACGAAGACGGCGGCCGAACCGAACTGGCCGAAAAGGAAAAGGCCGAGCTGGCGGTGATCGAGGAATTCCTTCCCCAGCAGATGAGCGAGGATGAAACGCGCGCCGCGATCGCGCAGATCAAGGCCGACCTCGGCGCGGAGGGAATGAAGGACATGGGCCGCGTGATGGGGGAACTCAAAGCCCGCCACGGCGCTACTCTCGACATGAGCAAGGCCAGCGGGCTGGTAAAGGAAGCGCTGTCATGAACCGATTGTTTCTCGCCCTTCCGCTGGCGGCGGCGCTTTCCGCCTGCGGCAGCGCGGACGAACCGCCCACCGACCTCGAAACCGCGCGCAGCGACGGCGAGGCGCAGGCGTTGGCGCGCAATATCGAAGCGGGCGATTTCCTCGACCTCGCGCTCGGCCCCAAGATCGCCGGGCCGCAGGGCGAGGAAGTGGAAAGCGCGCTTTCGAACGCGGAAGGCAATTTCGCCGACATGCGCAGCTTCGTCGCCTGCCCCGCTGCAATGGCAGTGTGCGATCCGCAGACCGCGCCGGAGGGGACCATCTATACCTATGTCCACGTCGTATTCCCCGGCGAGGACAACGAAGCGGGCACCGGCAGCGGCGAAGCCAACGATTCGTCCGATGTCGAACGTGCAACGTCCTTCCGCATGACGCAGCCGGCGACCGGTTTCACTGGCGCGGCAGGCTATTCCAAGGATGAAGCGCTGGCCGCGATCGGCATGAAAGCAGACGTCGTCATCACTTGCGACGAAGGCGCGCTGGTATGGACGGTCAGCGCAGGCGACGGCGGCGACCAGTGGGAACAGGCCGAACCGCTGACCTTCTGGTGGCAATCGACCGTGCCGCCCGCGGGGCCCGCACCGGCCTATGCCATTCTCGCCAATTACACCCCCGCGACCGGCAGCGGCCCCTATCCCGCTGCGGCACCCGACGCAGTCAACGCCTGCCTGGCGCCATCACTCGACGGATCAGAGGATTGATCGCTTGACCAGACTGAAGAATTTCGCGGCACCGCTGGCATGCATGGTGCTGGCGGCTTGCGGGTCCAGCGAGCCCGAGCCCGTGCCGACCCCCACGCCCACCGTAGCCGCGCCGCGCACGCTGATCGGTGCCGATCTCGACCTGTCGACGCTGGGCGCGCGCATCGTCGGCCCCCAGGGCGCGGAGATCGAAACCGCTCTCAGCAACGGCACCCGCCAGGTCGGCACGCTGGTGAGCTATGTCGCGTGTCCGGAAGGCATCGAGACCTGCAACCCCGGCGAATTGCCGGACGACACGGTCTATACCTATGTCCACAAGGTCACTCTGGCCGAGATAGACGACGTGGGCGCAGACGAGGCCATCGATGCGCCTGCCACCGGCGAGGCCCCTCCGACGCTGTTTCGCACGACGCGAAAGGTATGCGGGTTCACCCAGTCGGTCGGTTATTCGACCGCCGAGGCCGAAGCCGCGCTGGGCGATCCCGACGCGATTTCGATCATCAACGACAATGGCAATCTGATCTGGCGCGTCGCCCGCGGCCCCGGCTGGCAACCCGGCGGCACGGTCACGCTGTGGTGGCGTTCGACCATGGCACCGCAAGGGCCGGCAGAGGCCTATCTGCTGGAAGTGGATGGCGAACAGATCGCTGCCACCGGCCCCTTCCCGCCCGAAGAGAAGCCTGTGGAGGGTTCGGCCGCGCGCTAGCGGTATACGCCGGGCTGCAGTAGGATAGCGCCTTCATGGCCCTGTCACCCCAATGGTTAGACGAATTGCGCATGCGGACCACGCTGTCCGCGGTGATCGGTCGTACCCTGCGGCTGACCAAGGCGGGCCGTGAGTTCAAGGCCTGTTGCCCGTTCCACAACGAGAAGACACCGAGCTTCTACGTCAATGACGAGAAGGGCTTCTACCACTGCTTCGGCTGCGAAGCGCATGGCGATGCGATCCGCTGGCTGACCGACCAGCGCGGCCTCCCGTTCATGGACGCGGTGAAGGAACTGGCGGCCGAAGCGGGCATGGAAGTCCCCGCCCCCGATCCGCGCGCCGCCCAGCGCGCGGAAAAGCGCGCCAGCCTGCACGATGTGACCGCCGCGGCGCAGGCCTGGTTCGAAGGCAATCTGCGCGGTGCCGACGGGTCGCAGCCACGCGCCTATCTGTCCCGGCGCGGATTTTCGGACGCCACGATCCGCGAATTCGGCTTCGGCTATGCCCCGGGCGACCGGCAGGCGCTCAAGCGCGCGCTTGGACAGTTCGATGAAACCATGCTGAGCGAAGCCGGCATGCGGATCGAGGTCGAAGGCAAGGATCCCTACGACCGCTTCCGCAACCGGCTGATGCTGCCGATCCACGATGCACGCGGCCGGGTCATTGCCTTTGGCGGCCGCATTCTCGACAGTGAGGCCAACCCCAGCGCCCCGAAATATCTCAACAGTCCCGACACGCCGTTGTTCGACAAGGGCCGCACGCTCTACAATCTGCACCGCGCCGCCCCCGCCGCGCGGCAAAGCGGGCGGGTGATCGTGGTCGAGGGCTATATGGATGCGATCGCGCTGGCCAATGCGGGCATCCGCGAGGCGGTCGCCCCGCTGGGGACCGCGCTGACCGAAAACCAGATCGAATTGCTGTGGCGGCAGGTCGAGCGGCCGATCCTGTGTTTCGATGGCGACAATGCCGGACAGCGCGCCGCAATGCGCGCCATAGCGCGGGCGCTGCCCATGCTGCGCCCGGCGCATTCGCTGGCTATCGTGCGTCTGCCCGCGGGGATGGATCCCGACGACCTGATCAAGGACAAGGGCCACGAGGCGATGGAAGCGCTGCTGGCGCAGCCCGACAGCCTGCTCGACACGCTGTGGGAATTCGAACGCGCGGCCTCGCCCCTCAATTCGCCCGAAGACAAGGCCGGGCTGAAGGCGCGGCTGCTCGACCATGTCGACAGCATCCAGCACCCGGATATCCGCGCGCTGTACAAGCGGGAATTGCTCGAGCGCTTTTCCGCCTTCGCCTTTCCGCCGCGCCCTCCGCGCGAAGCGAGGCCGCGGGGGGACTGGAAGAAGTCCGGCTTCAAGCCGGCAGCCCCGACGCTGGCACCCGAGGCGCGCGAGCGGCTGATCCGCGCGATGCAGGGCGGCGCACGCGACGCGTTGACCCGGGCGGTGATCGCCGGCCTGGTGCGTTTTCCCGAGCAGATCATGCGCCATGAAGACACGCTTTCGGAACTGGCGCGGCGTGATCCAAATGTCGGCCCCGCCATCGATTCGCTGCTTGAAGCTGCCGAGGCGCTTGATTTGTCCGCGCAATCGACCATATCGCTTGAAACAGGCCTACCCGCCCCACCGGAAAAAACCTTGTTCGCCTTCCTCGATGAAGGCACCGACCCGGATGATGCGCGCGAGGATCTGGCCGAAGCCGTGTCGTTGCTGGTCGAAAGGCCGGCGCTGGAATCCGCCCTTTCGGCGGCTACAGCGCGGTTCGAACGCGATCCTGAAGGCTCCATCGCCGAACAGGCCCGATTGCGCGAGCGGTTGTTGGCCCTTAACGAGCGGTTGAAGCGTTTTGGTCGCAGGAAGGCTGCAGCGGCCGACGAATCGGAATCATGATCCCCACGGGTGCGCGGCCCAAGGGCAAGACAAGACTGGACTGAATTACCTCATGGCCACCAAGTCGAAGACCAAGGACGACGGCGACGCTCCCCTGATCGATCTCAACGAGGCATCGGTCAAGAAGCTTATCACCAAGGCAAAGCGCAAGGGTTACGTCACTTACGACGAGCTCAACGATGCGCTGCCCCAGGGCGAGATGAGTTCGGACCAGATCGAGGATATCCAGTCCGCGCTGTCCGATATGGGCGTGCAGATCGTCGAAAGCGACGAGGAAGCCGAGGCCGCTGCCGAGGAAGCCGACGAAGTCGAAGAACTGGCGGCCAGCGCCAAGAAGGACACCAAGACCGCAGCAAAGCCCGCAGTCAAGAAGGCTGCCACCGGCGAACGCACTGACGATCCGGTGCGCATGTATCTGCGCGAAATGGGCGCGGTCGAGCTGCTGAGCCGCGAGGGCGAAATCGCCATTGCCAAGCGGATCGAGGCGGGCCGGGACATGATGATCATGGGCCTGTGCCAGAGCCCGATCACTTTCCACGCCATCATCCAGTGGTCCGAAGCGCTCAATGCCGAGGAAATGCAGCTGCGCGAGATTCTCGATCTCGATGCCATGCTGTCGAAGGAACCCCCGCCCGAGAAGATGGCGGAGGAAGAGGAAGACGATGACGGCGAGATCTCGGAAGAGACTGCCGGTCCGACCATCCGTGACGACGACGATGACGATTCGGACGAGGAAGGCGAAGACGGCGAGGAAGGTTCGTCAAAGCGCGACGACGAAGAGGAAGAGGACAACACCATGTCCCTTGCTCAGATGGAAGCCGCGCTGAAGCCCGACGCGATCGAACGCTTTGCCCGGATCACCGACTTGTTCGGCAAGTTCGAAAAGCTTCAAAACGAGCGCGTCGATCTGATGGCCCGCGGCGAGACCTTCACTGCGGCCAAGGAAAAGAAGTACGAGGCGCTGTCTGAGCAGCTGACCGCCGAGGTCGAAAGCGTGCAGTTCCACGCGACCAAGATCGAATTCCTGGTCGACAATCTCTATGCCTTCAACCGCCGGCTGACCGCGCTGGGCGGCCAGATGCTGCGTCTGGCTGAGCGTCACAAGGTCAAGCGGGTCGATTTCCTCGATGCCTATATCGGCAATGAGCTCGACGATGCGTGGCTCAAGGAGCGCGCCAAGAAGGACAAGAAGTGGGCAGCCTTCGCCGAGAAGGAAGCCGACGCGGTCGAGCGTATCCGGACCGAGATTTCCGATATCGCCAGCCAGACCGGCATGGCGCTGGAAGAATTCCGGCGCATCGTGACCAAGGTCCAGAAGGGTGAACGCGAAGCGCGGATCGCCAAGCGCGAAATGGTCGAGGCGAACCTGCGCCTCGTGATCTCGATCGCCAAGAAATACACCAACCGCGGCCTGCAGTTCCTCGACCTGATCCAGGAAGGCAACATCGGCCTGATGAAAGCGGTCGACAAATTCGAATACCGCCGCGGCTACAAGTTCAGCACCTATGCCACCTGGTGGATCCGTCAGGCGATCACCCGCTCGATTGCCGACCAGGCGCGTACGATCCGAATTCCGGTGCACATGATCGAAACGATTAACAAGCTGGTGCGCTGCAGCCGTCAATTCCTGCACGACCAGGGCCGCGAACCGACACCCGAAGAGATGGCCGAGAAACTCTCGATGCCGCTCGAGAAGGTGCGCAAGGTGATGAAGATCGCCAAGGAACCGATCAGCCTCGAGACGCCGATCGGCGACGAGGAAGATTCGCATCTCGGCGATTTCATCGAGGACAAGAACGCGATCATCCCCGTCGATGCAGCGATTCAGGCGAACCTCAAGGAAACCGTGACCCGGGTTCTGGCCAGCCTGACCCCGCGCGAAGAACGTGTGTTGCGCATGCGGTTCGGTATCGGCATGAACACCGATCATACGCTCGAGGAGGTCGGCCAGCAGTTCTCGGTTACCCGTGAACGTATCCGGCAGATCGAGGCGAAGGCGCTCCGCAAACTGAAGCACCCGAGCCGCAGCCGCAAGATGCGCTCGTTCCTCGACCAGTAAGCACACGCGCGGCCAGCGGCTGCGCTTGTGCCTCATAGTGCCCCGAACAAATATTTCCGACAGGCGGGAACCGCATGGCGCCCTATGCTTTTAGGCGCAATGCGGGGAAAAACAAATGGGGCCACGGTCGGGGGATCGACCGGCGCTCGAAAGATGCCGATGTCGGACGGGTCCATCGATTTCAGAAGGGTGCTCGAGCACTCCCCCAACCCCTATATGCTGCTCGATGCCGAGTTGCACATTAGCTGGGCCAATCATGCGTATCTCGCAGCCGTAGGCCGCGAATTGGACGATATTGCGGGCAGCCACGTGTTCGAAGCCTTTCCCGGCGCGGGCGAAAGCCATCACCTTATCGAATCCTCTTTCGAGCGCGTGCTCGAGACGGGCGAACCTGACGAGATCGCCCACCTCAAATACGATATTCCCAACGCCTCGGGCGGTATGGACGCGCACATCTGGAGCACGACCCAGGTGCCGATCCTCGACGACAGCGGGGCGGTCCAATACATCCTCCAACACCCGGTTCAGATCACCAAGATCGAGCAGCGCGACACGGCGAGCGTGGTCCGCCGCGCCGAAGCGGTCGAACAGCGTTGGCGCGGCGCAACGAAGGAGCTCGAGCGATTGCGCGCCTTGCTGGAACAAGCGCCCGGCTTCGTCGCCGTGCTCGCCGGGCCGAAACATCGTTTCGTCATGTCGAATGCAGCCTATCGCCGGCTGATCGGCGAGCGCGACCTCGACGGAAAGAGCGTCGCAGAAGCCCTGCCCGAGATCGCCGAACAGGGCTTCGTCGACATCCTCGACAAGGTCATGGAGACCGGCGAACCCTATTTCGGGCGCCGGGAAAAGGTCATGCTCAAAAGCGGCGAGCATGACGAGTTGCGCGAACGGCATCTCGAATTCATTTTCCAGCCCATCAGCGGCCCGGATAGCTTCGACGGGGTTCTGGTCCAAGGGTATGACGTGACCGAGGAAGTGCTGGCTGAAGACAGCCAGCGCATCCTGATCAATGAGCTCAACCACCGCGTGAAGAACACGCTGGCCGTCGTCCAGGGGCTGGCCCAGCAGTCGTTCAAAGGGGACAAGCAGAACCCCCAACTCGATATCTTTGTCGAGCGGCTCGCCGCGCTGGCCAGCGCGCACAGCCTGCTGACCGAGCGGCGCTGGGAATCCGCCGACCTCAGAACAATCGTGCGCGGCGCGCTCGAGGCGACGGCCGGAACTCAGCAATCGCGCTACACGCTCGACGGTCCAGACATTCGGCTGGAACCGCAACCCGCCGTTGCGCTGTCGATGGTCATCCACGAACTGTCGACCAACGCCGTGAAATACGGTGCCTTTTCCACCGACGATGGCTCGGTCGACATTCGATGGTCGTTCGAAGCCGGCGAAGATGGCGGCACGCTCATCCTCGACTGGCGCGAAAGCGGTGGTCCTTCAGTCGCCACGCCGGATCGCACGGGTTTCGGTTCGCGACTCATCCAGCGCGGGCTGGGAACACCGGGTAGCCAGACAACGATCGAATATCTGGCGGACGGGCTGCATTGCCGGCTCGAGGGCAAACTATGCCTCTGAGTGGCAAACGGATACTCGTCGTCGAAGACGAACCCATCATCGCGTTTGCGCTCGAGGACTTGCTGCTCGAGGACGGCGCCGATGTGGTCGCCGTCGGTTCGCTCGAGGAAGGTCTCGACCAGGCCGAAGCAGGGGTGTTCGATTTCGCCATTCTAGATATCAACCTGCATGGCGAGAAAAGCTACCCGATCGCCTTCCGGCTGGGGAGCAAGGGCGTACGATTCGTCTTCGCCAGCGGCTATGGCGATGCCGAACATCCCGAAGAACTGGCGCATGTCACCACGCTGACGAAACCCTATGTCCTCGCCGACATCCGCAATATCGCAGTGGGCGGCTGACGGGCCGGAGCTGAGCGTGGGCAAACCGCCACAAGGAGGTGGCGAGCGGCACCGGAAACGACTATGGGGCTGCGCATGCGTATTGCCATTGCTTCCGACCACGCCGCTTTCGATCTGAAAGCCGATTTGCGCGACTGGTTGATTGAACAGGGTCACGAGGTCGCCGATCTCGGCCCGGATACCGCCGACAGCGTCGATTACCCCGACTACGGGTACAAGCTGGCCGCGGTTGTCGCCGATGGGACCGCAGATCGCGGCGTTGCCCTGTGCGGCAGCGGGCTTGGCATCTCGATGAGCATCAATCGCCATCCCGCCATCCGCTGCGCGCTAGTCTCGGAACCGCTGTCCGCTTCGCTGGCGCGGGAACACAACGATGCCAACTGCATCGCGATGGGCGCCCGCCTCGTCGGCAGCGACATGGCCAAGGCGTGCCTGTCCGCCTTCCTCGAAACCGATTTCGCCGGCGGCCGCCACCAGCGCCGCATCGACAAGCTATCCAACCCGGACATCTGATCTATGGCTACCCAGGCACAAGACACCACGCGCGACCCTATGGACCGCTTCTGGCACGATACGCTGGCGGAAGCAGACCCCGAGATCCACAATGCGATCCGTAATGAACTGGCGCGTCAGCAGGACAAGATCGAGCTGATCGCCAGCGAGAATATCGCCTCCAACGCGGTGCTCGAAGCCACGGGCAGCGTGTTCACCAACAAATATGCCGAAGGCTATCCGGGCAAGCGCTATTATGGCGGCTGCGATTATGCCGACGTCATCGAAACGCTGGCGATCGAGCGCGCGAAGCAGTTGTTCGGGTGCAATTTCGCCAACGTCCAGCCCAATTCGGGCAGCCAGATGAACCAGGCGGTTTTCCTGGCGCTGCTGCAGCCGGGCGATACCTTCATGGGTCTCGACCTCAATTCGGGTGGTCACCTCACGCATGGATCGCCGGTCAACATGAGCGGCAAGTGGTTCAACCCCGTCAGCTACGGCGTGCGCCAGGATAACGAGCTGATCGACATGGACGAAGTGATGGCGCTGGCGAAGGAGCACAAGCCCAAGCTCATTATCGCCGGTGGCACCGCCTATTCGCGTAGCTGGGACTGGGAAGCCTTCCGCAAGGTGGCCGACGAGGTCGGAGCCTACCTGATGGTCGACATGAGCCACATCTCCGGGCTCGTCGCGGGCGGCGCGCATGCCAACCCCTTCCCCCATGCCCATGTCGTCACCAGCACCACTCACAAATCCCTCCGCGGGCCGCGTTCGGGCGTGATCCTGTGGAACGACGAGGAACTCACCAAGCCGTTCAACATGGCGGTTTTCCCGGGCATGCAGGGCGGCCCGCTGATGCATGTCGTGGCTGCCAAGGCAGTCGCCTTCGGCGAAGCGCTTCGCCCGGACTTCAAGGATTACGCCGCGCGCGTGGTCGAAAATGCCCGCGCTCTGGCCGAAGCCATCGAAGCCAATGGCCTGCGCGTCGTGTCGGGCGGGACGGACAACCATTCGATGCTGGTCGATCTTACGGCCAAGGACGTGACCGGTAAGGCCGCCGAAACCGGTCTCGATCGCGCATGGCTTACCTGTAACAAGAACGGCATCCCCTACGACACGCGCAGCCCCTTTGTGACCAGCGGTATCCGCCTCGGCACTCCGGCGGGGACCACGCGCGGCTTCGGCCCCGAGGAATTCCGGACGATCGGCGCGCTGATCTGCGAGGTGGTGGACGGAATGTCGCGCAATGGTCCCGAAGGCGATGGGCAGGTGGAAGACAAGGTGCGCGGCAAGGTGGCCGAATTGTGCGCTGCCTTTCCCGTCTATCCCGGCCGCTGAGGAGAAAAGCGATGGACGACCAGAATCCCAAACATCAGGATCACGAACTGCTTTCCGACGCGAAGCACGAAGTGAAGGACATGGCGAGCAAGGGCCTCGACCACCCTTCGACGAAACCCGTGCTGACCGGTGCTGCCGTGGGCGCAATCGCAGGGGGCCTGCTGCCCGTCGTGACTTGGCCGATCGGGCTCGTGGCGGGCGCGGGATACATGCTCTACAAGCGTATCCGACCGTAAATGCGGTGCCCTTTCTGCGCGCATGACGACAGCCAGGTAAAGGACAGTCGTCCGACCGAGGATTCGACCTCGATCCGGCGGCGTCGGCAATGTTCGAGCTGCGGCGCGCGCTTTACCACGTTCGAACGGGTCCAGCTGCGCGAGGTCACCGTGGTCAAGTCGGGCGACCGCCGCCAGCCCTTCGAACGTAGCAAGCTCGAACAGTCGATCGCGCTCGCCTGCCGCAAGCGCGACGTTCCGCAGGAACGCATCGACCAGCTGGTCAGCGGGATCCAGCGCCAGGTCGAAACTGCGGGCGAGGCGGAGATTGCTTCGCAGCGTATCGGCGAAATGGTGATGGACGGACTGCGCGGCCTGGACAGCGTCGCCTATATCCGCTTCGCCTCGGTCTATCGCGACTTCAGCGAAGCGCGCGATTTCGAGGAATTTGCCAGTACGGTGCAGGAAGCGGCCGCCCATGAACGCGGCTGACACGCACAAACCCGTCGTTGTGCTGGTTCGTCCGCAGCTGGGCGAGAACATCGGCAAGGCAGCCCGCGCGATGCTCAATTTCGGGCTGACCGAGATGCGACTGGTCGAACCGCGCGATGGCTGGCCAAACCCTTCGGCGGGTCCGGCAGCGGCCGGGGCGGATGTCGTCCTCGACCGGGCCCAGGTCTTTGCGACCACTGCGGAGGCGGTGGCCGATTGCGCGCATGTCTACGCCACTACGGTGCGCAAGCGCGGAGTGACCAAGCCGGTCGTCACGCCCGAGGAAGCAAGCCAGGAAATGGCCGCCGCACAGGGACGCAGTGCAATCCTGTTCGGACCAGAACGCTCGGGCTTGGAAACCGATGACGTCGCGCTTGCGCGGGCGATCCTGACGGTGCCGATCAATCCGGAATTCGGATCGCTCAATCTGGCGCAGGCGGTAATCCTGTGCGCTTATGAATGGTCGAAGCACGAGCAACTGGTGCAGCCCACGCAGGAAGAACTGCTCCCCCCTGCACCGCAGGAAGAGCTCGACGGGCTGATCGCGCATCTGGAAACCATGCTCGAACCCAAGGGCTATTTCCTGCCCGCGGCGCGCGCGGAAGCCACCCGGCGGACCTTGCGCGGAGTGCTTACCAAGCCCGGCTGGAACCATCTCGAGGTGCGGACGCTGCGCGGTGTCCTGTCGTCGCTGGGGCGCGGACCTAAGCCCTGATCCGGTCCCATTCGGCCAGTTCGTAGTCGATCGACGTTTCGACCAGCATTTCCCAGATCTGCGCAATCGGCTCTGCCGGCAGCGAGCGGTCCTGCGCGTCGCGGCGCGCATTGTCGATGACCGCGCGCTTGCGTGCTTCGTCGCGCACGATCGCCCGATCGGGCTTGATCCGCGCGGCCGCCCGCATGTAGCCGAACCGCCGGTCGAGCAATTCCATCAGCTCGCGGTCGGTGGCATCGACGCCGGCGCGTACATCACGCATGTCGGCGCAGTTTTCAGGCAGCTTGAAATCGTCGTTCATGGCAATGCGCCCTGCCCCGCCTGCCGGTGCTTGTCGAGCGCCTATCTTCGTGCTTGACGAACCGCGCCATATTGCTACTAGCGCGCCTTCGCGAATTGGCTCCGCACCCCGGTGAAGCGGTAGCCGCGTCGAACTCCTGAGCGTGTCGAAGGAACGACGGTGCGATGCCGGGTTGAATGGCCGTCAACGGGATGGCCCAGCAAATTGAAGGAAAGATTATGACGAAGCGCACCCGCGCCAAGTACAAGCTCGACCGCCGGATGGGTGAAAACATCTGGGGTCGCCCGAACAGCCCCGTCAACAAGCGTTCCTACGGTCCGGGCCAGCACGGCCAGCGCCGCAAGAGCAAGACGAGCGACTTCGGTCTCCAGCTGCGCGCCAAGCAGAAGCTCAAGGGCTATTACGGCGACGTGACCGAGAAGCAGTTCAAGCGCACCTACATGGAAGCGTCGCGGATCAAGGGCGACACCGGTCAGAACCTGATCGGCCTGCTCGAACAGCGCCTCGACATGGTCGTTTATCGCGCCAAGTTCGCACCGACCATCTTCGCTGCGCGCCAGATCGTGAGCCACGGCCATATCTATCTCAACGGTGTGAAGACCAACGTCGCCTCGGCGCGCGTCAAGGTCGGCGACGTCGTTTCGCTGGGCAAGAAGGCGCAGGAAATGGCGCTGGTCATCGAAGCGCAGAGCCTGCCCGAGCGTGACATTCCCGACTACGTCAGCCCCGATGGCAACGACAAGGTGACCTTCACCCGCGTGCCCAAGCTCGACGAAGTGCCCTACCCGGTCACGATGGAACCGAACCTCGTGGTCGAGTTCTACTCGCGCTAAGCCCAGGCGGCAGCGACACAGCAAAAGGGCGGTCCCTCACGGGGCCGCCTTTTTTGTTGTCCGGTCAGTATCGGCTGGCAAACCGAAGCGACAGCCACACCATGACGAGGATCGTCAGCGTGATCAGGCCGCCCCAGAACCAGTAGGGCAGGAACAAAGCGTCGGCGATGAGGCCGGTGTCGGATCGCGCGGACATGCCGCCGACCGTGCCGCCCGGGCTGAACAAATAGCCAAGGTCCTGATAGACGCTCACCACGCCTTGTACCCCGAGGAATTCCGCCGTGATCCGCTGCCATTTGGCACTGCCGCGTAACGCGATGTACCCGGCTGCTGCAGCGAACAGCGGAAGCACCACCCATCCGGCGACCGAGCGCACCCACACCGCCGTCGAGATCGCGAGCGCCGATGCGAGAACCAGCAGCGCCAGCTGCGTGGCCCGCCGCGAGCGTGATGCGACGATCAACAGGCAGCCCGCGACACTGGGACCCAGCAGCCCTGCCGCCGCAATGGCCGCCTGCCCGAGGTGGCCGATGCTGCCGGAGAACTCGGCAAAGCCCGAGCCATTGGCGAAGATCACGAGGCGATGGAATTCAGCGCCGAGCGCAATCGCGCTCAGCCCGTGCGCCATTTCGTGAAACCAGGTGGCCAGCAACGTGAACGGCATCAGCGCAAGCGTTCCGAAGCCGGTCTGCCAGGCAAGGATCGTCAGCCCGGCAAAGGCGAGAATATAGCTCTGTTCGCGCGGCATTGCCTTGCGATTGGGGGAAAGCCCCCATCTCGCGGGAGCAGCGGAACCGGCGCGGCCTTTTCTCATACCGGCACGGTATCGCCGGTTCGTCTCACTGCAAGTAGTCGCGGCGGAAATCGCGCGCGAACTGGGCGAACCGCGCTTCCGCGATCGCATCGCGCATCGCCTGCATCAGCTGCTGGTAAAAGGCGATGTTGTGCTCGGTCATCAGCATCGCGCCGAGGATTTCCTGCGATTTCACCAGATGGTGCAGGTAAGCGCGCGAGTAGGTCCCGCAGGTATCGCAGGTGCAGCGGCTGTCGAGCGGTTCCTCGTCTTCGGCAAAACGCGCATTGCGCAGGTTGACCGGCCCGTTCCAGGTAAACGCCTGTCCGTTGCGCCCGGACCGGCTGGGCAGCACGCAGTCGAACATGTCCACCCCGCGCTCCACCGCACCGACGAGGTCGTCGGGCTTGCCGACCCCCATCAGATAGCGGGGCCGGTCGGCGGGCAATTGGCCGGGTGCGAAGTCAAGTGTGGCGAACATCGCTTCCTGGCCTTCGCCGACCGCCAGCCCGCCTATGGCATAGCCGTCGAAACCGATATCGGTGAGCTTGTCCGCGCTTATACGGCGCAATTCCTCGTCCAGCGCGCCCTGCTGGATACCGAACAATGCGGATCGCTGCGCGTGTTCGCCGCCCGCATCGAACCCATCGCGGCTGCGCCGGGCCCAGCGCATGCTCATTTCCATGCTCGCGGCGATTTCGTCGCGCGGCCGATCGGCGCGCGGGCATTCGTCGAACGCCATCACGATGTCGCTGCCCAGCATGCGCTGGATTTCCATGCTGCGCTCGGGCGTAAGCATGTGCTTGGAACCGTCGATGTGGCTGCGGAACTCGACCCCCTTCTCGGTGAGCTTGCGCAGTTCGGACAGGCTCATCACCTGGTAGCCGCCACTGTCGGTCAGGATGGGCCGTTGCCAGTTCATGAACTTGTGCAGGCCGCCAAGCCTCGCCATCCGCTCGGCGCCGGGTCGCAGCATGAGGTGGTAGGTGTTGCCGAGGATTATGTCGGCTCCTGTCTTGCGGACGGTTTCGGGCTTCATCGCCTTGACTGTCGCTGCAGTACCGACCGGCATGAAGGCAGGCGTGCGAATGGTGCCGCGCTGCATGGCGATGCGCCCGGTGCGCGCAGCCCCGTCGGTCGCGTCGATGGTGAATGCGAAACGTTCGCTCATGGTCAGAAGCCGTAGATGAGAGTGGCACGGGTCAGCGTGTCGGTGCCTTCCGACCCCGCTGGCGGATTGCTGTCGTACTCGACCTTGTAGGAAAGGCGCGAACGCAGACGGTTGCTCACGCGAAAATCGAGACCGGTCACCAGATTGATCGTGGTGTTCGCGCCATCGAAAATCAACGTTGCCTCGCCTCCCGTTTCCGCCAGTGCCTCGACATCCTGGGTCAGCTTGAGACGGTCCAGCATCTGCCAGTCGAAATCGAGCCCGACGAGTCCCGCGAGCCGATCCGCGCTGGTCCCGTCTGTAAAATCCGTTACCCGGTAGGCAGGGCCTGCCTTGAGTGAGAGCTTGAGCTTCGGATTATCGATAACGCGATAACCGAAACCACCCGACACCGAATAGCGCGAAGAGAAGCCCTGGATCCGGTCGCGTTCGTATTGCGCCAGGCCATAGGCGAAGATGTTCTCGTCGAACTGCCAGCGCGGTTCGTAGGATGCGGCGAACTGTTCGCGGCTGGTCGATCCGTTCTGCCGCTGGTAGTCCGCGCGCAATCTGATCGAATGGGTCCAGTCGATGCCCTCGCGATCAAGGCGCAACGCGGCCGCCACCCCGACCGACTCGGTGTTGCCGCTCGACTGGAAAGCCCCCAGTTCGCCCTCGCCGCTCCAGCGGTCGAACATGCCGGCGTTGATCAGCGCGGTTTGCTCCGCCTCGGCCTCGGCCGCGCGGCGCGCAGCCAGGGTGATCTTCCACTGGTCGTTAATCGCATCGATCGTGCTGCGTTCTTCGGGCCATGTGCTGCGCGCGAGACCGATCACCGTGGCGACCTTCCTTTCGTCGCCGCTGGCTATGGCTGCATCGATCATCGCGCGTGCGCCTTCGGGAAGCTCAGCTTGCGCGGCAGTCGCAGCACAACCCAGCAGGGCGGAAAAGATCAACGGGGCGAAGCGCATCGGGTGCGCCTAGCGCCTTGTTTTGCGCCTCGCCACCCTTCAATCGATGGAATATGTCACGCGCGCAGGCGCCATCCCGTGCGGAAAATGAACGCAATAACGGCCACGCAGATCGCCAGGAAACCCAGCGTTATGCCGAAGCTGATCCAGATGTTCACATCGCTCTGGCCATAGAAAGTCCACCGCAGGCCGCTGACCAGGTAGACGATCGGATTGGCCAGCGCGATCGTGTCCCACGGCCTGGGCAGCATATCGATCGAATAGAACGTCCCCCCGAGAAAGGTCAGCGGCGTGAGGAACAGCATCGGGATGATGCCCAGCTTCTCGAAATTATCCGCCCAGATGCCGAGGATGAACCCGAACAGGCTGAAGGCCGCCGCGACGAGCATGATATAGAACACCGCCAGCACAGGGTGCGCGATCGAATAGTCGACGAAAAGGCGCGCGGTGAGCAGGATGATCGCGGCGAGCAGCAGGCTCTTGGTCATTGCCGCACCGACGAACCCCAGCAACGTCTCCGATACTCCGACAGGCGCGCTGAGCAGTTCGTAGATCGTCCCGGTGAAACGCGGCATGTAGATCCCGAAACTGGAATTGCTGGTGGTTTCGCCCAGCAGGGTGAGCATCAGCAGGCCCGGAATGATGAAGGCGCCGTAATCCACCCCGCCCAGATCAGGCATGCGCCCTCCGATCGCCGCGCCAAAGACGATGAAATATAGCGATGTGGTAAGTACCGGCGCGAGCACCGACTGGAAGGCGGTGCGCAGGAAGCGCATCAGTTCGCGGGTGTAGATCGACCAGGTCGAGCGCCACGAGATCATGCTGCCTTCCCTTCACCGAGCAGCGAAACGAAGATTTCCTCGAGGCTGCTTTCGCGTGTGTCGATGCCGACGTAATCGATGTCCGCGGCGATCAACGCCTTGGTCAGCGCAGCCACTTCGGCCTTGCCCTTCCCCGTTCCGTCGCCGCCGCGGTAGCACAGCACTTCCCCACCCGGTTCGAGTTCTACAGGGAAGCGGGCGATTTCGGACGGCAAGGCGGAAAGGGGCCTGGCCAGCGTGATATGCGCTTCGGTTCGGCCGAGCCGCGCCATCATCGCATCCTTCTGGTCCACCATCAGCAGTTTGCCGCGATTGATGATGCCGACACGGTCGGCCATCAGCTCGGCTTCCTCGATATAATGCGTGGTGAGAATTATCGTGACACCGCGCTCGCGCATCGTGTCGACGATCGCCCACATTCCCTTGCGCAACTCGACATCGACGCCTGCCGTGGGTTCATCGAGAAACAGCAGGTCCGGCTCATGTGCCAGAGCCTTGGCGATCAGTACCCTGCGCTTCATCCCGCCGGACAAGGCCATGATGCGCTCGTCGCGCTTGTCCCACAGGCTGAGCGACCGCAGGATTTCCTCGATCCGGTCCCGGTCGGGGGCAAGCCCGAACAAGCCGCGCGAATAGCTTACCGCGCGGTGGACGGGTTCGAACATGTCGGTGCTGAGTTCCTGGGGAACCAGGCCGATACGACTGCGCGCGCGGCGCCAGTCGGACGCCAGATCGTGCCCGAAAGCGCGAATGCTTCCCGAAGTCGGGCGCACGAGCCCGCATACTGCACCGATCAGCGTGGTCTTGCCTGCCCCGTTAGGCCCGAGCAGTGCGAAGACCTCGCCCTTGTTGATGGTAAGATCGACCTTGTCGAGCGCGGTCAGCCCGCCGGGATAGACCTTCGACAGGCCGGAGAGTTCGAGAATCGGCTCCACATCTCCTAGCTAGCGGCGATCCAGTTGCCGTGGAAGCCCGGAGGGATCAGGTGCGGGATCTCGACCGTCCCGACCACGCCGAGCGTCATCGCGTCGAGAATCTCTAGCGCGCTGGTCTGCCGGTTGCGGTCGATGACATAACCCATCATCCAGCCATCGCCTTCGGCTGCCTCAGGCGTGCGCGGAACGAAAACGAATTCACCGGGAATGCGGCCTTCGCCGAAATCGCGCTGCACCCGTTCGCCGGTGGCAAGGTCGTGGCGATAGAGCGGCATCGGCGCAACGAATTCGAGATCGCCATCGGCGGGCATGCCGATCGCCCACAGGTAGCGATGCGCCTTGGTAAAATAGCGTTCGTCCGGTCGCGGGAATTCCTGTCCCGCCGTATCGAGCGTGTCGCGGACGACTTTCCCGCCCTGCCCGTCCACCGTCCAGCGCTCGAGCCCCAGAGGCTTGCCGTATGGCCCGGGCATTTCGCCGTCGAAGATGGTTTCATAGGGGCAGACGTCGATGATCACCCGGCCGGTTTCGTCTTCGAAACTGTTGCCGACGTGGAAGACATAGCAGGGGTCGACCTCGTGCCACACCACGTCCTCGTTGCTGCCCCCGCGCGGCAGCAATCCGACCCGCGCGCGGTGGCTGCGGTTCCAGCGATAGGGAAACTTGTGCCCCGCAATCAGCGCCTGCATCGAGAAGGTCACCGGCAGGTCGAGGATGACCACGAAGTTCCGGGTCAGCGCGCAGTCGTGGATCGAGGGGCCATGCCTTACCGCGATCTCGGTTTCGCTCAGCACCCTGCCGCTGCGGTCCATGGCGACGTGGCGGATGGTATCCTGCGACGGGCCATCGTAGCAGATCGCGTGGTATTCGCCGGTGTCCGGGCATTGATGCGGGTGCGCGGTAAAGGAACCGGTCAGCCCGCCGCCGAAGTCGGAATAGGCGACGCTATCGAGATTGCCGTCGAGTTCGACAGGGAAGCTGTTGGCCTCGACCAGCGCCATGATCGTCCCACCGATATCGAGGACATTGGTGTTGACCGTATCGCCAAAGCCACGCCGCGGCCCGCCAACCGCCGCCGGGCCGCCCTTGCCTTCAAGTTCGGCGGAACGGATGAAGCGGTTGCGATACCATTCGGCCTTGCCATCCTTCAGCCGGACGCCGTGAACCATCCCGTCGCCGAGGAACCAGTGATGGCCCTTCCCCGCCTTGCCAAAGGGATTTGGCCCGATGCGGACATACCGCCCGTCGAGCTCGGCGGGAATGGCTCCGGTTACGGTGGGATTAGCGAGCGTCAGTTCATCGGCCATCGGGGTATGGATCCCCCGCAGGAAAGGGTTTTCACCCGGACCGGGCAGGCGCGCTCGGTTGATGCTGGCGACTGCCTGTACAGCAGGCGTAACCGACCTGCGGATGGTTTTCTCGACGACACTTGCCATGACCGACTCGCTCCGATTAAAGTGAACGCCGTAAACATAGAGGTTATGATAACAGTGTCAACATCGCCCGAAGCCTATCATCACGGGAACCTGCGCGACGCCTTGCTGGCAGCCGGACTGGCCGCGCTTGAGGGTGCCGAAGGCAAAGCGCCTTCGCTGCGCGAATTGGCGCGCGTGGTCGGGGTCTCTGCGACCGCAGTCTATCGGCACTTTCCCGACAAGCAGGCACTCGATGCCGCGCTCGCCCGCGCAGGACTGGACCTGCTGGGCAAGGAACAGGCCGCTGCCGCCGAACGTGCAGGCGGTGGATCGCAAGGATTTACCGAAACGGGCCGCACCTACGTCCGCTTTGCGCTCGCCCACCCTGCCCTGTTCAGGCTGATGTTCACCCAGGGCCACCCGGTGGACGGATCGGCGACACCCGATGAAGCATACGCATTGCTGACAGCCAATTCACGCGCGCTGGTCGGCGATCCAGATGGCGCCGAAACGCTGGCCCTGCAGTCATGGGCAATGGTGCACGGTATCGCCATGCTGATGCTCGACGGGCGCATCCCCGCCGACAACGCTCTGATCGAGCGGTTGCTCGATACCGGCGATCTGTCCACTCAGTCGTGTGGCAGCAGCAGCGAGGAATCGCCGTAGCTGTAGAAGCGGTATTCGCTGTCGATGGCGTGTGCGTAAGCGTCCATCATGCGTTCGCGGCCCATCAGGGCGCTCACCAGCATCATCAGCGTCGATTTCGGCAGGTGAAAATTGGTCATCAGGCCATCGACCGCGCGAAAGCGGTATCCCGGGGTGATGAAGATATCGGTATCGCCAGCGAAGGCACCGATAATCCCGTCTTCCCCCGTCGCGCTTTCGAGCAAGCGCAGGCTGGTCGTCCCCACCGCTATCACCCTGCCGCCGGCCGCGCGCACGGCGTTCAGGCGTGCCGCGGCTTCAGGTTCGATCCGGCCCCATTCGGAGTGCATCGCGTGATCGCTGGTATCGTCAGCCTTCACCGGGAGGAAGGTGCCCGCACCGACATGCAACGTCAGCGTCTCGCGCCCGATCCCGGCAGCGTCGAGCGCCCCGATAAGTTCAGGCGTAAAGTGCAGCGCGGCAGTCGGTGCGGCAACCGCGCCGTCCTCGGCTGCGAACATCGTCTGGTAGTCTTCACGGTCTTGCGCATCGGTGGCGCGCTTGCCGGCGATATAGGGCGGCAATGGCATACGTCCGGCGCGTTCGAGCAGGATTTCGACGGGCTCTTCGCCCGCGAAGGCCAACACGAAACTACCATCCTCGAGCCGGTCTTGCGCGGTCGCTGCCACGCCGCCGCCGAATTCCACGACATCGCCGATCCGCAGTCGCTTGGCATTGCGCACGAAAGCCTGCCAGCGTCTCAGGTCGATCCGCTTGTGCAACGTCGCGCCGATACGGGCTTCTCCCCGCCGCCCTTCGAGCTGCGCAGGTATGACGCGGGTGTCATTGAACACGAGCACGTCGCCCGCCCGCAACATTTCCGGCAAGTCGCGCACGCCGCGATCCTCGAAGGGGCCAGCGCCGCGCACCACAAGCATGCGTGCGGCATCGCGCGGGCGCGCGGGCCGAAGCGCGATCCGCTCGGGCGGGAGTTCGAAATCGAAAAGGTCGACTTTCATCGCGCCGCCCCTAGTCCGGGTGCGACGCGATGGAAAGTCAGTTGCCGAGCGGCGCGTTCAGATCGCTGGCCGAAATGTCTTCGTCCTGCACCCGCGGAGCTGTCATGGCCGGCACCGGCTTGTTGTCCGCCGCGATCGAAGCCTGCACGATCCGCGTTGGATTCGCGGGTGGCTCGCCGCGCTGGATCGCATCGACTGCGGGCATGTTGGCGATCACGCGCCCGAAGTTGGTGTAGTTCTGGTCGAGGTTGAAACGTGGATAGAAAACGATGAAGAACTGGCTGTTGGCGCTGTCGGGGCTGCCCGCGCGCGCCATCGAGACGGTACCGCGGACATGCGGCATGCCGTGAAACTCTTCCGCGATGTCGGGCAGCTGCGATCCGCCCGTGCCGGTACCGGTGGGATCACCGGTCTGAGCCATGAAGCCGTCGATGACGCGGTGGAAAATCACCCCGTCGTAGAATCCCTGCCGGGTCAGCGTCTTGATGCGTTCGACATGGTTGGGCGCCCAGTCGGGCTTCAGCCGGATCGCGACGCGTTCGCCGTTCGACAGGTCGAGCAGCAGGATGTTTTCGCGGTCTTCTTCGACATTGAAGTTTACTGGCGAAAACACCCGCGTATCCGCAGCGGTTTCCTCCGTAGCGGCAGCGTCGACAGCGGCGTCGTCCTGCGCCTGGCCGGCGAAGGGTGTCGAAGCGAGCGCCAATGCGGCGGCAAGGGCAAGCGAAGTCTTGAGCATCGTCATTCCGTGGCAATGTCCTGGGTTGCAGGCCCCTAGCGAGGGGCGTCTGTCCGTTCAATGAATAGGTGCCTGCGAAGCTCAGCCCCCGCGCGGCCCGAGTTTCTTCACTCGCGCCTCGACGTCCTGCCGCACGGCAGGCGTGACGAACTTGCCGATCGGGCCGCCGTAGAAGGCGATTTCCTTTACCAGGCGGCTGGCGATCGGCTGCAGTTCGACATCGGCCATCAGGAATACCGTTTCGATGTGATCGTTGAGCTGCCGGTTCATCCCGGTGAGCTGGTATTCATATTCGAAATCGGTCACCCCGCGGATGCCGCGGATCACGATGCCCGCTTGCATCTGGTCGGCGAAATCCATCAGCAATGAATTGAACCCGACCACACGGATGCTCTGGCTGGCGATGCCGGCAACTTCGCGTTCGACCATGGCGATACGTTCGTCGTCATCGAACATCGGCGACTTCGCGATATTGGTGGTCACGCCGATGATCAGTTCGTCGACCAGCTTCGCGCCGCGCTCGATTATGTCCATGTGACCCAGCGTGATTGGATCGAACGTGCCCGGATAGATGCCGATGCGCTTGGCCATTAATGGTCCCTCTTAACAATGAAATGCGCCAGTTCGACAAGCAGCCGGGCATCGTCGCCGTAGCTGGCGAGATGGTCGCCCGCCTGTTCCACCAGCATCGTCGCCTGCGCCCGCGCCTGTTCGACGCCCATCAGCGTGACGAAGGTCTGCTTTCCCTGTTCCTCGTCCTTGCGCAGCGCCTTGCCGGCCAACGTCTCGTCGCCTTCGACATCGAGCAGGTCGTCGGCAATCTGGAAGGCGAGCCCGATATCGCGCGCATAGGCGCGCAGATGGGTGCGTCCTTCGGGCGCCACCCGCCCCAGCACCGCGCCCATCTCGACACTGGCGGCCAGCAGGGCACCAGTCTTGAGCTGCTGCAGCCGGGTGACCTGGCGCAGGTCGTAGGATTGTTCTTCGGAGACGATATCCATCATCTGGCCGCCCGCCATCCCGTCGTGCCCGCTGGCGCGCGCCAGCGTGGCAACCAGTTCCGCGCGAACGAAGGGATCGGTGCTGGTGTCCGGCTGGGTCAGAATGTCGAACGCCAGCGCATGCAGGCTGTCCCCCGCAAGCACGGCAGTCGCTTCGTCGAACGCCTTGTGCAGGGTCGGCTTGCCGTGCCGCATCTCGTCATCGTCCATGCACGGCAGATCGTCGTGGATGAGCGAATAGGCATGGATCGCTTCGACTGCGCAGCCCGCGTTGATCGCGGCGTTGCGATTGACGCCGAACAGTTCCGCGGTCGCCACCAGCAGCAGCGGGCGCACCCGCTTGCCGCCTCCGATCACGGCGTAACGCATCGCCTCGATCAGCCGGGCGCGCGTATCGTCGGGCACGGGAAGGAACGCATCGAAGACGCTATCGACTTCAGACTGGACCTGCTCGAAAGCCTGGCCGAGCAGGCTGGGCATCGCGGTTGCGACGCTCACGCGGCCCCGCCCGCATCGAACGGCTCGGTACCCGCGGGCTTGCCGTCGCTGCCCGCGACGATCTTCTCGATCCGCGCCTGTGCAGCGTCCAGCCGCGACTGGCATGCCTTGCGCAGTTGTTCGCCGCGCTCGTACAGATCGATGCTCTCGTCGAGCGGAACATCGCCGCTTTCGAGACGCCGGACGACACTCTCAAGCTCGCGCAGGGCCTGCTCGAAGCTCATCTCGGAAATATGTGACTGTTCCTCTGCCATTGCCCGCGAGCATTGACGGTCCGCCTGCGCCCGGTCAAGTATACCGAAACGGGGGAGCGAATATGACGTGGATTGTCGCCTTCATCGCCGCAGCTCTGGTCTTCGGCGCTTTGGACGCCGCGTGGCTCGGCTGGGCCGGGCCCAATTTCTACCGTCCCCGGCTGGGGGACATCCTGGCCGACAGTTTCCGCATGGCTCCGGCGCTGGTATTCTACGCTGCCTATATCGCCGCCATCGTCTGGTTCGCGGTGCGCCCGGGACTGGCCCAGGGGCTTGCCGCCGCTGCGCTCAACGGGGCGCTGCTGGGGGCGATTTGCTATGCGACCTACGATCTGACCAACCAGGCGACGATGCGCACCTGGTCCACTGCGGTGACCGTGGCCGACATTGCCTGGGGCGCATTTGCTACCGCCCTGGCCGCTTCTGCCGCCACGCTGGCCGCCGACAAATTCGGCTGAGCGCATGTTCATAGGCCATTTCGCTCCCGCATTCCTGGCGCGCGGGATCAGCGAGGACGCCCCGCGGCTCGGTGTGCTGTTCATTGGGGCGCAGCTGACCGACTGGGCCTTGTTCACGCTGACCCTCGGCGGGATCGAAAAATTGCGGATCGTGCCCGGTATCACCGCGATGAACCCGCTCGACCTTTACTATATGCCCTATACGCACAGCCTGCTGGGCACCGCACTCTGGGCGCTCGGCTTCGCCGCCTTGATCTGGCTGGGGACACGAAGTCTGGTGGCTGCGAGCTGGGCTGCTTTCGTCGTGGCAAGTCACTGGGTGCTCGACCTGCTCGTCCACAGGCCGGATCTGACGTTTGCCGGAGGCGCGGAGAAATACGGCCTCGGACTGTGGAACTTCCCCATCGTCGCGATCCCGCTCGAACTGGGCCTCCTGCTGCTCGCCTATGGTCTTTATATCGCCCGCACCAAGGGACCGCTGCTCCCACCGCTCATCCTGCTCGCCGCCTTGATGCTGTTCCAGGCGCTGAACTGGTTCGGCTCCGAACCCGAACACGCCGGGGCGTCCTTTTCTGCGACCGCCTTCCTGGCCTTCGGCATACTGACCGCGCTCGCGTTCTGGGTGCAGTCAACCCGGTGGCATAAAAACCACGTGGGACTGGCGGTCGGGAGCGTGCAGCGCTAAGCGCGCGCGCATGGCATCTGTCGAATCCGCGATCACCCCCGAAGTCGTCGAGCAGCACGGCTTCAGCCCCGAAGAATACGACCGCGTCCTGAACGCGCTTGGCCGCGAGCCCAATCTGGTCGAGCTGGGGATTTTCTCGGTCATGTGGTCCGAGCACTGCTCCTACAAGAGCTCGCGCCTCCATCTCAAGAAATTGCCGACCGAGGCGCCCTGGGTGATCTGCGGCCCCGGCGAGAACGCCGGTGTCATCGACATCGGCGACGGGCAGGCGGCGATCTTCAAGATGGAGAGCCACAACCATCCCAGCTATATCGAGCCCTACCAGGGCGCGGCGACCGGCGTGGGCGGCATCCTGCGTGATGTCTTCACCATGGGCGCGCGCCCGGTGGCGAATGCCAATGCGCTGCGTTTCGGGCGGCCCGACCACCCCAAGATGCAGCACCTGGTCAAGGGCGTCGTCTCCGGCATCGGCGGCTATGGCAATTGCGTCGGCGTGCCGACCGTATGCGGAGAGACCAACTTCGACCCCGCCTATGACGGCAATATCCTCGTCAACGCGATGACCGTGGGCGTCGCCGACCAGGACAAGATTTTCTATTCCGCCGCCACCGGCGTGGGCAATCCGATCGTCTATGTCGGATCGAAGACCGGCCGCGACGGCATTCACGGCGCGACCATGGCCAGCGCCGATTTCGAGGAAGACGCCGATGCCAAGCGCCCCACCGTGCAGGTGGGCGACCCCTTCACCGAAAAGCTGCTGATCGAGGCCTGCCTCGAACTCATGGCGACCGACGCGATCGTCGCGATCCAGGATATGGGCGCCGCGGGCCTGACCTCTTCCAGCGTCGAAATGGCGACCAATGGCAAGGCGGGGATCCGTCTCGACATGAACATGGTGCCGTGCCGCGAAGACGGGATGACGCCCTACGAGATGATGCTGAGCGAAAGCCAGGAGCGGATGCTCATGGTCCTCAAGCCCGGCAAGGAAGCCATGGCGCAGGCCATCTTCGACAAGTGGGAGCTCGATTTCGCGATCATCGGCGAAGTCACCGATACGCAGCACATGGTGCTCGAATTCGATGGCGAGGTCGTCTGCGACATTCCGCTCGGCCCGCTAGCGGCAGACGCGCCCGAATACGACCGGCCCTATCTGTCCAAGGAAGACTACACTGCCTGGGCGGGCATTGCGCCGATGCGCGAGCGTCCCGACACCGACGATGTGGGCGGTGACGTGATGAAGCTGCTCGCCTCGCCAAACCTGTCCTCACGCCGCTGGATCGCCGAGCAATACGACAGCCAGGTCGGCGCGGATACGCTGCAGACCGGCGGCGATGCCGGTGTCGTCCGCGTGCATGGAACGAAGAAGGCGCTCGCGATCACCACCGATTGCACCCCGCGCTATGTTCATGCCGATCCCTATGAAGGCGGCAAGCAGGCGATTGCCGAAGCCTACCGCAATCTGTGCGCGGTCGGCGCGCGCCCGCTGGCGGTGACCAATTGCCTCAATTTCGCCAACCCGCAGCGCCCCGAGATCATGAGCCAGTTCGTCCATGCGCTCGAAGGCATGGGCGCCGCCTGCCGCCTGCTCGACTTCCCGATCGTGTCGGGCAATGTCTCGCTTTACAACGAGAGCAAGGCGACTGGGGGTGGCAGTGCAATCCTGCCCACACCCGCTATCGGGGGCGTCGGCCTGATCGACGATTACGAGCACATGATGACCATGCCATTCAAGGCAGCGGGCGAAACGATCTACCTGCTCCATGCGGAGGAGTGGGCGACCGCGGACCCCGAGCGTTCGCATCTCGGCAAGTCGCTGTGGCTCAGCGAAATCCATGGCCGCGACGAAGGCCGTACCCCGCCGACCGACCTCACCGTCGAAAAGAACGCGGGCCGCATCGTCCGCCAGTTGATCGCCGACGGCCTCGTCAGCGCAGTGCACGACGTTTCCGACGGCGGTCTCGCCATCGCACTCGCAGAAATGGCGATGGCGGGAGGTATCGGCGCCGAGGTCGAGTGGAACGAAGAGTATTCCAAGGCGGCCTGGTGGTTCGGCGAGGATCAGGGACGCTATGTCGTCACTGTTCCCGACACCCAAGCACTCAACGAGGCGCTCGCCAAGGGCACTGAAAACGATGAAACTGCCTCGATCGGTTTCCGCCGCATCGGTCGTACCGGGGGCGATACGCTGTTCGGCAATTCGGTCGCGGCCATGCGCGCCGCACATCAGAGCTTCTTCGCCGACTGGATGGAAGGCTGACCGCGTGACGGCCGGCTATCGCGAGACACCTCTGGCGAAGAAGCTAAGCCTGCGCGATGGCCAGCGGGTGTGGTTCGACGGCATGCCCGAAAGCATTCAGGACGAAATCGGTGAATACGCACTCGAGCTTACGTTCGTTCGCGGCCCCGAAGAGGGGCCCGATGCTGCACACATCTTCGTGACCGAACAGGCTGCGCTTGCATTGAAGCTCGCCGAACTGCGCGAACATATGGCAGGCGACGGCCATGTCTGGGTCAGTTGGCCGGCACGGGCGGACGGTGCGCCCTTCGCCCTTTCCGAGGAGCTGGTTCGCGAGATTGCGCTCCCGCTGGGACTGGTGGACACCAAGCAATGCGCGGTCAACGAGGACTGGTCCGGCCTCAAGCTGGTGGTCCGCAAGGAATTGCGCTGAACGCCGCTTGGGATAGATCCGCATCATGCGCGATCACGAAACCGTCCCCTACTCGCTCCCCGACCTGTCCGATGGCGAACGCATCGCGCGGGCGGAGGCCATGCGCGACCGGCTGAAGCTACGGCGGTCCTGCCGGTATTTCGCCGACACGCCGGTCCCGCGCGCGATTGTCGAAGCCGCCATCGAAGCGGCCGGCAGCGCGCCCAATGGAGCAAACCACCAGCCCTGGCATTTCGCGGCGATTTCAACGCCCGAAACCAAGCGCGCGATCCGCGACGCCGCGGAAGCCGAGGAACGCGAGTTTTACGCCGGCAAGGCCGGCCCGCAGTGGCTCGAGGCGCTGGGGCCGCTGGGGACGGATGCCGACAAGCCCTTCCTCGAAACCGCACCGTGGCTGGTGGTCGTCTTCGCCCAGCGCAAGGGCGGGATCGAGGAGGATGGTGAGACGCAGAACTACTATGTCAGCGAAAGCGTGGGGATCGCCTGCGGCTTGCTGCTTGCCACGCTGCACGAAGCCGGGTTGGCCACACTGACCCACACGCCCTCTCCGATGGGCTTCCTGCGCGCGATCTGCGGCCGGCCCGATCATGAAAAGCCGGTGATGATCGTGGTGGTCGGGCACCCGGCGAAGGACGCAAGCGTTCCCGCGCATGCGCTGGATAAGAAACCTCTCAGCCGGATTGCCAGCTGGCTTTAGGATCAGGCTACAGCGGCGGCCCCGTCCCCCTGCTGCGCCAGAAGGTCATAGGGATCGATCCCGTCCTGACGCCAGACATGGTGGCAGACACGGTACCAGTGTGGATCGGGAATACGGAATTGCGCCCGGACTTCGGCGAGGTTCTTGCCCAGCAGTTCGCGGATCGAAAGGCCTACCAGCGGCGGGCAGGCTTTCCCGGTCCGATGCGCCTGCCGCACGGCTTTCATCACCGGGGCTTCGCTTCGGACTAGCCGCTTGAGATGAAGGGCGCCGGCATAGCCCAGCAGCAAATGACCATGGTTGGGGGATTGCCCGTGCGTAAAAAGCAATACGCATTGTTCACCCAGTGCATCCCGCCCATATCCGGTGAGCACATGCATCAGATCGTGCGTATCGCGCTGGCGGTAGCCGTACCACTGGATAAGGTCGTCATAACTCTGACTGCCCGACTTCTCCGACTCTTCGACGAGCCCGGCGGCAGTCAGGCCTTCGCGTTCCATGAAATCGCAATAGGCGTGCGCTACCGTACCCTCGGGATGGCGGCGCAAGGCGGCATGGTCGTCGAGAATGGGCGGCAGGAACGGTTCGCTCGCGCGTAGCGCCTCGCCATGCGGGCTGAGCGCAAGTTCGCGTACACGCGGCACGAACTGGCCGGACGGCAGAGCATCGTAGATCTTGAAGACCTCGGCCGTATTCTCCTTGTCCTTCAGCAATTCGCGGAAGTGACCGAAAGCGGCAAAGGGGCGATAGCGCGGCCTGGGGCGGCGCGGGTCGCGCAAGGGAGTGCCGTCGCGCGCCGATTCGAAATCGACAGAGGTGAAAGCGCCGAGGCTGATCTGATCGTTCATGGTGCCCGTTTGCTACCAGTTCAGCCCCATCTCGCATTGGAAAAGCGCGCCATGGCTAGGCCGGATCGAAATCCTCCACCCATTCGCTCTCCGCAATTCCGAGCAGCTTGAGGATCGCAGTCAGTTCGACACTGGCAATCCGGCCGTTGGCTGCTTCGCGCGCCTTGGGCTTGGCGCGGTAGGCGATGCCGTAATCGGCGGCCTCGATCATCGGAATGTCGTTGGCCCCGTCGCCCGTCGCCAGCACGCGCGCGCCCTCGCCAAGTTGGGAGCGTTCGTCCTCCAGCGTAGCGAGCTTGGTCGAAGCATCGCTGACCGGTCCGGCCAGAAGCCCGGTCAACGCCCCGCCCGCCACGCCGAGGCGGTTGCCCACGACGCGCTCAAAGCCGAGTTGCTCGGCCACCGGATCGGCGAAATGATGGAATCCGCCAGTCACCAGGACCGTACGGCAGCCCTTGCTGCGCAGGGTGTTCACCAGCGCCCGTGCACCCGGCACCGGCTGGATGCGCTGATCGAGGCAGGTAGCGATAGCGCCTTCCTCGAGCCCTTCGAGCAGCCCGACACGCTCCTTCAGTGCGCTTTCGAATTCGAGTTCGCCGCGCATCGCGCGTTCGGTAATGTCGGCGACCTTGTCCTTTATACCGGCGAAATCGGCGAGCTCGTCGATGCACTCCTGCCCGATCATTGTTGAATCCATGTCGGATACGAACAGCCGCGGCACCTCGATCTCGTGATCCGCGACCAGCAGGTCGCATTCGCCGAAATGTTCGGTCAGGATGCCGGTAAGCCGCGCGCGCTCGCCGTCCGGAAGCGAAATCTGGAGCACGTCGCTACAAAAATCGAGCATGCCTGCCATGGCCACCGGCATCCCGGCATCGGCGCATGCACGCAGCGCGGCGTCGAGACGCGTTTCCACGCCGTCCATGTCTGCTATCAGCCGCGCGATGAGCACTTCGAAATCTCCCGAGAACAAGCCGGTGGCGCTCATTGCAGGGCCGACTGCCAGCGGCAAGAGCCAACTCGCGGTTGATCTGGCGCAGCGGCTGGCGCGCGACGGGCGCCGCGGGGTCGTCGTCAACGCCGATAGCCAGCAGGTCTACCGCGAGCTGCATATCCTCTCGGCACGCCCCTCGGAGGGTGAAACGCAGGGCATCGAGCACCGATTGTTCGGAACCTGGGACGGGGCGCAATCCTGTTCGGCCGCAGATTGGTCCGCAGCGGCGCGCGACACCATTCGCGAGATCCACGCCAGTGGCGGCGTTCCGATCCTGTGCGGCGGAACGGGGCTCTACCTGCGCACCCTGCTGGAGGGCATCGCCCCCGTACCAGAAATCGACCCGGACATTCGCGCGGCGGTGCGGGATCTGGACCAGGTGCGCGCGCGGGCGGCGCTCGAGGCGGAGGATCCCCAAGCGGCGGCGCGCCTTGCGCCTGCCGATGCCACGCGGACGGCCCGCGCACTCGAAGTCATCCGGTCGACCGGGCGCACGCTGGCGCAATGGCAGGCGCATAAACGCGGGGGGATCGCCAAGGAAGTGGTGCTTCACCCACTCGTCCTGCTGCCCGACCGCGGTTGGCTCAACGCGCGCTGCGACCTGCGTTTCGAACGCATGCTCGATATCGGTGCGGTCGCCGAAGTGGAGGCGCTGCTGGCCCGCGAACTCGACCCCGGCCTCCCGGTGATGCGCGCCATCGGAGTGCGTGAAACCGCCGCCCTGATCAAAGGCGAACTATCGCGCGCTCAAGCTATCGCGGCTGGCCAGCTGGCTACGCGCCAGTATGCCAAGCGCCAATACACGTGGTTTCGCAACCAACCACCCGCCGACTGGGTGCGTGCGGATAACAAAACTATCGCCGAACACGATTTTTTTGTTTCTTTGTTTCGCGAACAAGGTTGACCGCGTAATTGAAGCATCGTATTTGAGTGCATGTCGGCCCGGCGCTTGAGACCCCAGCGTCGGGCCGACTTGTGTTCTGAAATGCCCGGATCGGGCTGGAGGATAGTGTGACCACCGAGCGCAGCGGCGCTGCAATCCTGATCGAATGCCTCAAGCGGCAGGGTGTCGAATTCGTTTTCGGCTATCCCGGCGGCGCGGTCCTGCCGATCTACGACGAGCTCTTCGCCGATGAAGATATCCGTCACGTTCTCGTTCGCCATGAAGCGGGCGCGGCGCATGCCGCCGAAGGCTACGCCCGTTCGACCGGCAAGCCCGGCGTCGTGCTGGTAACCAGCGGACCGGGGGCGACCAATGCCGTGACGGGCATCGCCGATGCCTATATGGATTCGATCCCCCTGGTGGTGATCACCGGGCAGGTGCCCACGGCGCTGATCGGGACCGACGCGTTCCAGGAAGCCGACACGGTCGGATTGACGCGCCACTGCACCAAGCACAACTACCTCGTCAAAGACCCCGAACGGCTCGGCGCGACGATCGAGGAAGCATTCCGCATCGCCACCACGGGGCGTCCCGGCCCGGTGGTCGTCGACATTCCCAAGGACGTCCAGATCGCGCTGGCGACGCAGAGCGGACAGGACGGCACGCCGCTGCCCTCGCATCGCTACCAGCCGCGCATGGTCGGGGCTGCCGACGAGATTGCCGAAGCGGTCGAAATGCTCGCCGCGGCCGAACGGCCCGTGTTCTACACCGGCGGCGGCATCATCAATGCCGGCCCGCAGGCGAGCGAATTGCTGCGCAAGCTCCAGTCTGCCACCGGAGCGCCGGTGACCAGCACGCTGATGGGCCTTGGGGCCTTTCCTGCCGAGCATCCTGATTGGCTCGGCATGCTCGGCATGCACGGCACCTACGAAGCCAACATGGCGATGAACCGCGCCGACCTAATCGTCGCGATCGGCGCCCGCTTCGATGATCGCGTGACCGGGCGGCTGGATGCCTTCGCGCCCGGAGCCCGCAAGATCCACATCGATATCGACCGCGCCAGCATCAACAAGATCGTCCCCGTCGATCTGGGCATTGTCGGTGATTGCGCGCATGTGCTCGATCAGATGCTCGAAGCGTGGGGTGGCCGCAAACCGCGGGACTTGTCCGAATGGCAGGCTCGTATTCTCGGCTGGAAAGCGCGCGATTGCCTTGCCTATCCCGAACGCGGCAGCGATTTGATCATGCCGCAGAAGAGCATTGAGCGGCTGTTTGCGCTGACCCGCGACCGTGATCCGATCATTACCACCGAGGTCGGCCAGCACCAGATGTGGGCGGCCCAGTATTTCCGGTTCTTCGGCCCCAACAAGTGGCTGACCAGCGGCGGCCTGGGGACCATGGGTTATGGCCTGCCCGCCGCGATCGGTGCGCAGCTTGGCAATCCGGACAGTCTCGTGATCGACATTGCGGGCGAAGCAAGCATCCAGATGAATATCCAGGAACTGGGCACCGCCAGCCAGTATCGCCTGCCGGTCAAGGTGTTCATTCTCAACAATGAATACATGGGCATGGTCCGCCAGTGGCAGGAGCTGACCTATGAAAGCCGCTATTCGAACAGCTATTCGGACAGCCTTCCCGATTTCGTGAAGCTGGCCGAAGCCTATGGCTGGAAAGGCATTCGCATTGAGGACGAAGGCCAGCTCGATTCCGGGATCGAAGCCATGCTTGCACATGACGGACCGGCGATCGTCGATTGCCGGGTAGCGAAGGAAGCGAACTGCTTCCCGATGATCCCCAGCGGCGCGGCGCATACCGACATGCTGCTCTATGGCGATCAGGTGGGCGGCACCATGGACGATGAAGCAAAGGCGCTTGTGTGATGGGCATGATGGCGAATTTCCCGAACCGCTTCGAAGCGCTTGCCGAACGGCGCAACTGGTTTGCCCGCAAGGATGCCGAAGCACTGCTTGACTGGGTCGAGGACTGCGGACACCGGTTCATCGGGCTCGAGGTCGCGCAGAAGCAGGACGACGGAACCTGGACCCTGCTTGCGGACTCGCTCGACCTGTCGCGCCAGACCGAGAATTTCGAGGCCATCCGCATGGGCCGCGTCTTCCTGTCGGAATATGACGGCGAAGGGCGGATGTTCGAACCCGTCTGGCAGGACCGCGCACAATGAAGATTGCCCAGCAGGCGGCCGAACGGCACGTCCTCAACGTTATCGTCGACAACGAGCCGGGCATTCTCGCCAAGATCACGGGGATGTTCACCGCGCGCGGCTACAACATCGACAGCTTGACGGTGGCCGACATTTCGGAAGATCATGCGATCAGCCGTATCACGATCGTCACGCGCGGCCCCGAGCCGGTGATCGATCAGATCCGCGCCCAGCTCGAACGGCTGGTGCCGGTCCACAAGGTAATCGATCTTACCGAATCGGGCGGGCATGTCGAACGCGAACTGGCGCTCATCAAGGTCGCCGGGAAAGGCGACAATCGCGTCGAGGCGCTGCGCATCGCGGAACTGTTCCGCGCCAATGTGGTCGACACCACAACCTCCAGTTTCGTCTTCGAACTGACCGGCTCGCCCGAGAAAATCGACAGTTTCATCGCGCTGATGCGTGAGCTCGGGCTTGTTGAAGTGGGGCGTTCGGGAATCGTGGGAATGGTCCGCGGGCCCGAGCCGAACTGATCGAATGAATTTCGTCGCTCCTGCTCAGGCGGGAGCCTATCCAACCTATCGCCAGCCGGCGACCAATTCTGGGCCCCTGCCTTAGCGGGGGCGACGCGAGGGAAGAAAATGCAAGTCTATTACGATGCCGATTGCGACCAGCAGCTGATCAAGGACAAGAAGGTCGCAATCGTCGGCTATGGCAGTCAGGGCCATGCCCACGCGCAGAACCTGCGCGATAGCGGTGTGGGCGAACTCGCCATTGCGCTGCGCGATGGCTCCCCCAGCGCGAAGAAGGCCGAAGGTGCGGGCTTTACGGTCAAGACCGTTGCCGAAGCCGCCGAATGGGCCGACGTGCTGATGATCCTCGCGCCCGATGAACACCAGGCAGCGATCTACGCCAATGACGTCGCCGGCCGGATGCGCCCGGGTACTGCGCTTGCCTTCGCGCACGGTCTCAACATCCATTTCGGGCTGATCGACCCGCCCGCCGACCTCGACGTCATCATGATCGCGCCCAAGGGGCCTGGTCACACGGTGCGCGGCGAATACATCAAGGGCGGCGGCGTACCCTGCCTCATCGCGGTACACCAGGAATCGAGCCAGTCGGGCGGCAACGGCTTCGCCAAACAGCTGGCCTTGTCCTATGCGAGCGCGGTTGGCGGCGGCCGGTCGGGCATCATCGAAACCGATTTCAAGGAAGAGTGCGAAACCGACCTGTTCGGTGAACAGGCCGTGCTGTGCGGCGGGGTCACCCATCTGATCCAGGCCGGCTTCGAAACGCTGGTCGAAGCCGGATATGCGCCCGAGATGGCCTATTTCGAATGCCTTCACGAAACCAAGCTGATCGTCGACCTGCTGTATGAAGGCGGGATCGCCAACATGCGCTATTCGATTTCGAACACGGCCGAGTATGGCGACATCAAGACCGGCCCGCGCATCATCACCGAAGAGACCAAGGCCGAAATGAAGCGCGTCCTGAAGGACATCCAGTCAGGGCGTTTCGTCAAGGACTTCGTGCTCGACAACCAGGCCGGCCAGCCCGAACTGAAGGCCAGCCGCAAGGCCGCCGCCGCGCATCCGATCGAAAAGACCGGCGCCCAGCTTCGCGCGATGATGCCCTGGATCGGCGCGAACAAGCTGGTCGACAAGGACAAGAACTGACATCTGCTATCGGCATCCATTGGTCAGATCCCGGCCAATGGATGCCGTTCACCGACCCGTTGTGGTGCGTACCGCAGCCGACCGGCCCGACACACTCCGGGAACGCGTTACTGGCGCGGGGCATTCTTCAGTGAGGTTCAACAGGAGGCCCACCATGAAGACATCTTTCCTCGCCCTTGCGCTTGCAGCCAGCGGATCGCTGGCCGTCACGGCGATATCCGCGCAGGATCAGCCGCAGATCCCGGGCGTCGTCGACGTCAGCCGGGTCGCCGCCGGTAGCTATTCGCTCGATCCATCGCATACGCTGGTCAGCTGGCAGGTCGGTCACTTCGGTTTCAACGACTACTTCGGACTGTTTGGCCAGATCGACGGCACGATGACGCTCGACCCTGCCGATATCGACGCGACGCAGTTCGACATCACAATTCCGATCACCAGTGTATCGGTGCCCAGCGAAGGTCTGCGCGACCATCTGCTGCGACCGGGCAAGGATGGCGCGGCCCCCGACTTCTTCGGCCCCGAACCTGAAGCAGCGCGCTTCGTTTCAACCTCGGTCCGGCGGACCGGTGAAACCACCGCCGTCGCCAGCGGAATGTTGACAATGAACGGCCAGACCGGTCCGGTTACCATGCTGGTGGAATTCACTGGCGCCGGACAGAACCCGATGAGCGAAGCGCAGACCGTCGGCTTCCACGCACGTGCGCAGATCGATCGTACCGACTGGGGGATCAGCTACGCCGCCCCACTGGTCGACAACATGGTCGACTTGGAAATCAGCGCGGCTTTCGAACGCGACTGAACCCCACTCGACAAGCGCATGGCGAGCGGCCACGGTCCTCCCCATGCGCTTGTCAGACTGCCACAATATCGATGATTTCCGCCGGCTCGCGAAACAGCGGCTGCCGTGGCCCGTGTTCGACTATATCGACGGGGCTGCCGATGACGAGGTGACCAAGGCGCGCAACACCAGCGCGTTCGATACGATGGATCTCGTACCGGACGTGCTCGCGGGCGTCGGTCAAATCGACACCTCATGCCAGATCATGGGCCGCCACAGCGCGTTGCCGCTGGTCCTCAGCCCGACCGCGTTGCAGCGCGCCTTTCACCGCGACGGTGAACGGGCCGTCGCGCAAGCGGCGGCCCGGTTCGGCATATGGTTCGGCATTTCCAGCCTGGCCACGCACTCGATCGAAGAGATCGCGGCGCTGACCGACGGACCCAAGCTGTTCCAGCTATACGTCCACAAGGACAAGGGACTCAACGCCAGCATGATCGAACGCTGCCAGGCATCGGGCTTCGATGCCCTCGCACTGACGGTCGACACGATAGTATCGGGCAAGCGCGAACGCTGCTTGCGTTCGGGCTTCACCACCCCGCCCCGCTTCAGCGCATCCTCGCTCTGGAGCTACGCCACGCGCCCCCGCTGGACGCTCGATTACGTGTTCGGTCCGAAGTTTCGGCTGCCCAACCTCGATGGACATGTCGAAGAAGGCAGCGGCAAGGCGGTAAGCATCCAGGACTATTTCAACACCATGCTCGATACGAACATGGATTGGGATACCGCGGCGCGCATCCGGCAGGATTGGGGCGGGACTTTCGCCCTCAAGGGTATCATGAGCGCGGGCGATGCGCGGAAAGCGGTCGAGATCGGTGCCGATGCTATCTGGATTTCCAACCATGGCGGACGCCAGCTCGACGGCAGCCGCGCGCCCTTCGACCAGCTGACGGAAATCGTCGAGGCCGTGGATGGCGAGATCGAGATCATTCTCGATGGTGGTGTGCGCCGCGGCACGCATGTCCTCAAGAGCCTGGCAGCGGGGGCGACAGCCGCCTCGGGCGGGCGACTGTATCTCTATGCGCTTGCCGCTGCGGGGCAGGACGGGGTCGAACGGGCGGTGCAGATCCTGAAGGAAGAAATCGAACGCGGCATGCGGCTCATGGGCGTCACCTCGATCGACCAGCTTGCGCCCGACCGCTTGCGTCGGCGCTGAGTATCGGTTCAGCGGCGATCACGGCATGGCGGCCACACAGGCGCGCAGCTCGCTCACGAACAGTTCCGGCTGCTCCCACGCGGCAAAATGCCCGCCCTTGTCCAAATCGTTCCAGTAAACGAGATTGGTGAGCGTTCGCTCAACCCACTCGCGTGGCGCGGGCAGGATCTCTCCGGGAAAGGCGCTCGCCCCCGCAGGTATGCTCACCGTGCCGTCGCCGAACTTGCCAAAGCTTTCCCAGTAGAGCCGGGCCGCGGAGGCGCCCGTAGCCGGCAGCCAGTAGAGCATGACGTCGTCGAGCACTTGGTCCATTGTCAGCACATCCCAGGCCGAACCCTGGTTATCGGTCCAGTAGTGCACTTTCTCGAGCATCCATGCCGCCAACGCGGAGGGCGAATCCACCAGGCCATAGCCGATCGTCTGCGGACGGGTGCTTTGCTGCTTGGAATAGCCCGAATCCCATTCCTGATAGAACCCGAGGCGCTGCAGCGCCTTGAGCACCTTGGGGTCCTTGCTCTGCATGTCATCCGGTCCCGGACGGCCGATTGGCATGTTGAGGTGGATGCCCCTGCACTCGGACGGGGCCAGTTGCCCGATCGCCATCGTGACTGCCGCGCCCCAGTCCCCGCCCTGCGCCAACCAGCGCCGGTATTCCAGCCTCTGCATCAATTCGGTCCAGGCCTGCGCGATCCGTTCCACCCCCCATCCCGTAGCCCCGGGCTTGGCGGAAAAGCCGTAGCCGGGCAGCGACGGGACGACGAGATGGAACGCCTGCGTGTCTGCCACAGCCGGCTCGGTCAATTCGTCGATCACGCCGAGGAATTCGACCACCGAACCGGGCCAGCCATGCGTCAGCAACAGCGGCACGGCATCGGAGCGCGACGAGGGCTTGTGCAGGAAGTGGATATCCAGCCCATCGATCTCGGTGACGAACTGCCCGAGCGCATTCAGCCGCGCTTCGCATCGCCGCCAGTCGTAACCGTTCCGCCAATAGGCGACCAACTCCCTAAGCGCGGCAAGCGGTGTGCCCTGCGTCCAGTCGTCGACCGTTGCCGCTTCGGGCCAGCGCGTGCGATCGAGGCGCGCTGCCAAATCCGCTAGATCCGCCTCGGGAATGTCGAGCGTGAACGGCCTGATCGCGTTCATGGCTACGCGTCCTCCGACGCTTTTTTCGATGCGGCGACCACTCGGTTCATATCGGCCAGCAATATCGTGCTTGTCGCCTTGGCGAGAACGGTCCCTGCCGCGTCCTTCAAATGGCCTTCGTAGAAGCTGGTCCGCTTGCCATGCCGTTCGACCCACGCTTCGGCGATGACAAGCCCGGGGCGCGTCGGGGCGAAATAGCTGACCTTGAGTTCCAGCGTCATCGGGACAATGCCGGGGCCGTTCCTGGCCATTGCCGCATGCGCCATGGCCGCGTCGATCCAGCCGCTGATGAAGCCGCCCTGCACAACCCCGCCCGAATGGCACTGATCGCGCTTGGCTTCGTATTCCAGCCGCGCATGTCCCGCGGCGTCGGTCGACACGACCCGTATCAAACCAAGTGTTTCGTTAAGCGAATGCCCCTCGGCCATGCTCTCTCCCATCTACTGTGAAATATAATTTCTCGCGATGCCCAAGACTGTTTTGCTTTACAACCCCGGCCGGCTTTCGCATACGCCGTGGCATGACCAACGCACTCGGCCTAATTATCCTGCGACTTACTCGCCCTTGGGCGTGATATCTGGCGTGCCTTTCCCGGTGCGCTGAGCGCCCAAGGGACCGACCGCCACCCTACACTTTCGCAGATACCGAGTTTCCCCGATGTCCATGCTCCGCGACCCGAGCGTCAAATATTCGCCCTTCCCGCAGGTACCGCTTGCCGAACGCCGGTGGCCCACGCGCACCATCACCGCGGCGCCGCGCTGGCTGTCGACCGATCTGCGCGATGGCAACCAGGCAATTGTCGATCCGATGGATGCGCACAAGAAGGGGCGCTTCTTCGACCTCCTCGTCGAAATCGGGGTGAAGGAAATTGAAGTTGGTTTCCCCAGCGCCGGTGCCACCGAGTTTGACTTCATCTCCGGCCTGGTTCGCGACGGGCGCGTACCCGATGACGTGCTGGTGCAGGTCCTCACCCAAAGCCGCGAAGACCTGATCCGGACCAGCTTTACCAGCCTTGCAGGGGCCAAGCAGGCGATCGTCCATCTCTACAATGCCGTCAGCCCCGCCTGGCGCGAAGTGGTGTTCGGGATGAGCAAGGAGCAGGTCCGCGACATTGCAGTGCATGGCGCCAAGATCATGCGCGACGAAGCGGCCAGGCAACCCGACACCGCGTGGCATTTCCAGTACAGCCCCGAAACCTTCTCGACTGCCGAACTCGATTTCAGCCTCGAGGTCTGCGAAGCAGTGATGGAGGTGCTGGCGCCCACCCCCGAACACCCGATCATCCTCAACCTGCCCGCGACGGTCGAGGCGGCGACCCCCAATATCTATGCCGATCAGGTCGAATACTTCATCCGCAACCTGACCGCTCGCGACAGCGCGGTGATCAGCCTGCACACGCATAATGACCGCGGCACCGGCGTGGCCGCGGCGGAACTGGCTCTGATGGCCGGTGCCGACCGCGTCGAAGGCTGCCTCTTCGGCAATGGCGAACGCACGGGCAATTGCTGCCTGGTGACGATGGCGCTCAACATGTACACGCAGGGCGTCGATCCGCAGCTCGATTTCTCCGACATCGACCGCGTGATCGAGACGGTCGAATATTGCAACGAACTGCCGGTCCACCAGCGGCACCCCTATGGTGGCGAACTGGTATACACCGCCTTTTCGGGGAGCCACCAGGATGCGATCAAGAAGGGATTTTCGGCGCTCGAGACGCAGAACGATCCGCATTGGCGCGTACCCTACCTGCCAATCGACCCGGCTGATCTGGGGCGCAGCTACGAAGCGGTGATCCGGGTCAATTCGCAATCCGGCAAGGGCGGCTTCGCCTGGGTGCTGGAACAGGACCAGGGGCTCAAGCTGCCCAAGAAAATGCAGGCCGATTTCAGTCCGCATGTGCAGCGCATGGCAGACGAGGTCGGTCGCGAGCTCAATGCCACCGATATCTGGGAAGCGTTCAAGGCGGCCTACCATGTCCAAACCGCCGACAAGCATTTCCAGTTGGTCGATTACGAAGAACGGCGCGGCAGCGACGGTACCCGGCTGTTCACCGGAACCATCGCGGTTGCTGGACAGGAACAGGCCGTTTCAGGCCGCGGCAACGGCCTGATCTCGTCGGTCCTGACCACGCTCGAGGACGCTTTCGGACTCAGCCTGGAAGTGGTCGACTACACTGAACATGCACTGACTGCCGGACGGGACAGCCGCGCTGCCGCCTATCTCGAATGCCGGGACGCCGCCGGGCGGACCATCTGGGGCTGCGGGGTCGACGAAGATGTTGCGACAGCAAGCGTCAGAGCCGTGCTCAGCGCAGCGAATTCGGCGATGGACGCAGCCTAGCCGCCGACGGCAATCCGCGCCTGTTCGATTGGTGCTCCGCCTCTGGTAAGTCGTCCGAAGCCCTGCGCCCGGCAGGTGCGGTTGCGGCCCGAAGCCTTGGCAAGATAGAGCGGGGCGTCCGCGGCCTGCAGCGCCATCGACGCGCTGCAGCTTTCGCTGATCATGGCGAAACCGAGGCTCGCGGTGACGGTAAACGCCTTGCCATCGCTGTCGGCTATGGGGTGTTTCTCGATTGCCAGACGCAGGCGTTCGCAGATGTCTGCCGCTGCTTCTGCCAGCGGGCGCTTCACGATGATGGCGAATTCCTCGCCCCCCAGCCGTGCGAAGAAGAACGTATCGGACGCCATGCCGTTCATGATCGCGCCGACTTCGCTAAGCACCTTGTCACCGATGGCATGCCCGTGGGTATCGTTGACCTGCTTGAAATGGTCGAGATCGACGAATGCCAATCCGAACGGCTCCTGATCGGCAACGTCCAACCGTCTCTCGAGGATATCGAGGAATGCGCGGCGGTTGGGCAAGCCGGTGAGCGTATCGGTCCGTGCTTCGCGCGTCATCTCCAGCTCCTCGAGCTTGCGTGCGGTAATGTCGCGGATCGTGACCACGAAGCCGCATACTTTCCGACCCGAGGTTTCCACTGCGCGCAGCTTTGCCTCAAGCCAGCGGGTCTTCCCGCCCCGGCCCACCGACCGCTCGAGTATTTCGGTCCGGCCCGGATGGCGGCTGGCTTTATCGAGCGCGCGGTCGACCTTCTTACGATCGAACTCGCTGAAAAATGCCGCAAGGTGCAGCTGATCCACGCTGCCGCGACCGCTCAACCGGGTCGATGCCGGTGACGCGAAACGGATGGTTCCACTGCTGTCGAGGTGCAGCAGGGCGTCGTCCGAATGGTCGGCGATCAGGCGCTGCATCGCCTCGCGATCACCGAGTTCGTCGAGGATCCGCTGACGTTGCTGGATTATGACGGCCATCGGAAAAGCAATCAGCAACAATGTCGCGAGATAGAATTGCAGGAACAGCGCCTTCTGCCACAGTGGCATGGCAAGTTCGGCGAAGACCCCGGTTCCCATTCCCAGAGAGAACGCCGCCGCGACGGAAATCACCAGCACCGCGATAGCGGCGCCGAACCGGCGAAACCGGAAACTGGCGAAAACGAGTGGTACGATGGGCAGGAACAGCAGCGGCATGGCAGACTGGTGAAACGCAAACCCCGAGACCAGCGCGGTGAGGCTTACCACGCCCGCAAAGGCCAGAACCCGTGCGCGATCGCGCATATTAGCGAAGTCTTCCCTGCGATAGGACTGCAAGAGCAAGGCCAGCGGAAGCACCAGCAAGGTGCCAAGTCCGTGCCCGACCCACCAAGAAAACGCATGGAACAGCCACGTTCCGCCGACGATCTGGACCGCCATCAACCCGCCCACGATCGCACTAGGAAGGGGTCCGACAAAACCGGCCCAGAACCCGAGCGAGGCGACGCCGCCTTCGCTTTCGATAAAATCGCGCTCTGGCCTCAAGCGCACCAGCAGCCACGCGATGAACCAGCCTTCGAAGATATTCGCCACTGCCAACGGAAGCGCCCAGGCCGGTCCGAAACCGAACAGCGCCGTCGCCGCCGTGCTCAGGCCCATGAGGATCGCAAAAGCTCCGAGGTGGTGGACGCGGGGCAGGGTCAGGAACAGGGCTGCAGCCAGTGCGGATCCCACCCAGACCAGCGCGAGCCCGCCGGCGAAACGGGTCCAGAAGATCGTGGCCGACGTGACCACGAAGAACAGCGCCCCGTATAAGGCGATCCGCATCGCTGGATGCGTCATGGAGCAACCGTTCCCATGGTGGCGCGGTAGACCGGGGAGGTTAACGGCCTGAAAGGATTTGGCTGCGGGTTGCCCCGTAGCAACGCGTAGATATCCGTGCGCGGACAGCGCGACGGCAAACGGCAGCGCCCCAAGGCATGAGGCCACCCTTCCCGCGCATCCTTTTCGCTTGTCAGAAAGGGCGGACCTGTGTTCCATCACCGGGAGTGACCGAAGGCAGCCGAAGGGGGGAGCGCAGCCAGTGACCGAAGATATTCTCGAACCCGAACTGCCGATCATCGATCCGCACCATCACCTGTGGGACCTGCGCCCACTGGCCGGGGCATTCCCCGAACCGCGGCATGCTTTCATCGAAGCGATCTCGGGTGCCGCCTACTATACCTTCGACCAACTTTACGCCGATACGCACTCCGGCCACAATGTCGTCGGCACGGTGTTCATGGAATGCGGCGCCTTCTACGATGCCAGCCGCGACGAAGCGATGAAACCCGTCGGCGAAGTCGAATTCGTCAATGGTGTGGCGGCACAAGGCGCCAGTGGCCTGTACGGCGATTATCGGCCCTGTGCCGGGATTGTAGGCCATGCCGACCTGACCCTTGGCGATGGTGTCAGGCCGGTGCTCGAAGCGCTGATCGCGGCGGGCAACGGGCGTTTCAAGGGCATCCGCCATGCCGCTGCCTGGGATGCCGATCCCGAAGTACTAGGTCCGCCGTTCCACGCCCCCGAAGGTCTCTATGGGTCGGACGCGTTCCGGGCTGGGTTTGCCGCCTATGCCGAGCATAATCTGACGTTCGATGCCTGGTTGCTCGAACCGCAACTGGGCGACCTCATCGATCTCGCGCGGGCCTTTCCCCACCAGCAGATCGTGCTCGACCATTGCGGCACCCCGCTGGGGATCGCCTGCTATCTAGGCAAGCTGCACGAACGGTTCGACACTTGGCGCAAATCGATCCACGCGCTTGCCGAGTGTCCCAATGTCGCGGTGAAGCTTGGCGGGCTGGCGATGGCTTTTTGCGGACTGCCCGAAGAAGGTCCTGACAAGGGCTATGGATCGGAACACCTGGCCGGCCTGTGGCGACCGTATATCGAAACCTGCATCGAGGCGTTCGGACCCGATCGGGCGATGTTCGAATCGAATTATCCGGTCGATCGCTGGGGGGCGACCTACCCCGTGCTGTGGAACGCCTTCAAGCGGCTGGCAGCAAAGCACAGCCCGGCGGAAAAGCGCGCGCTTTTCGCTGGCACTGCGGCGCGTATCTACGACATCGAACACGTGCTCGAGCTGCCGTCCGCCGCAGCTTGACGTTTACGTAACGTCACTCTCGACAAGCGGGCGAACGCACCATACGCCACCTCGCCTACCGACTATTGAGAGGAATTTGCCCGCCATGCCCCTGCCCGCCCCCTTCGACAAGCTGCGCCTCCCCGTCATCGGGTCGCCGCTGTTCATCGTTTCCGGGCCCGAACTGGTCATCGCGCAATGCAAGGCAGGGATCGTCGGCAGTTTTCCCGCGCTCAACGCGCGTCCGCAAAGCCAGGTAGATGAGTGGCTGCACCAGATCACCGAAGAGCTGGCGGCGCATAACCGCGATAATCCCGATCGTCCGGCAGCCCCCTATGCGGTCAACCAGATCGTCCACAAATCGAACGACCGGCTCGAAGCCGACATGGCGACCTGTGCAAAATGGCAGGTGCCGCTGGTCATCACCTCGCTCGGAGCGCGCGAGGAAGTGTTCAGCGCGGTCGACGGCTGGGGCGGCATTACGCTTCACGACGTGATCAACGACCGTTTCGCACGCAAGGCGATCGAAAAGGGCGCCACCGGCCTGATCCCCGTGGCCGCCGGCGCCGGCGGTCATGCCGGCGTGCTGAGCCCCTTCGCGCTGATGCAGGAAATCCGCGAATGGTTCGACGGCCTGGTCGCGCTTTCGGGTTCGATCGCGCATGGCCGTTCGATCCTTGGCGCGCAGGCACTGGGCGCGGATTTCGCTTATATCGGTTCGCCGTGGATCGCCGCGAGCGAGGCGAATGCCGACGAGGGCTACAAGAAGGCCATCGTCGACAGCAGCGCCGAAGGCATCGTCTATACGAACCTGTTTACCGGCGTTCACGGCAATTACCTGCGCTCGAGCATCGAAAGCGCTGGTCTCGATCCCGACAACCTGCCCGAAAGCGATCCCAGCAAGATGAATTTCGGCAGCGGCGGCAATTCCAAGGCCAAGGCGTGGAAGGACATCTGGGGTTCGGGCCAGGGCATCGGCGCGGTCACCCGGAGCGCTCCCGTCGAAGAGACCGTCGCGCGGCTCGAACGCGAATATATCGCCGCAAAGGAAGCGCTGGCAAAGGCCACCGCCTAGTCCGCGCTCGCTTCCCACAGGAGGCCCGCCATCGCGTCGAGATCGGTAAAATCGACGCGGGCGGCCTGGCGATCTTTCCGATTGAGGCGAAGGGGTTTGCGCACATCCAGCAATCGCCGTCGCAGGGCCCGCTGCAACAGCGCAAGCCGCATCAGGGCGACGGCAGCGGCTTCGTCCGGGCGCGACTGCTTCTGAAGTGACCAGCGCCGCTCAATACGTCCCATCCGCTGGATGACCATTTCGTTGTAGCGGCGATGCGGCCCGCGATGGAGCGGCAGCGCCAGACGCAGCGCTGCATCCTCGCGCGCAGGCAGCAGCAGGCCGTTGCAACGAAAATCGTCGAACCCGATCCGATCGGCTCCCACCGTTTCGATCAATCCCGTAAAACATCGCTTGTTCAGCGCCTGGCGAGGCAGCAGATGGTGTTTCTGCAGCGCGGGGTCATGTTCAGCAGTGCCGGAACGGTTGACCGCACGGAAGGGCAAGTGCGGGCGGGCGAAGTGGGCTACAGTGTGCGTGCCGCGATCCACCGTGCCGCTAGACGGGATCGATGCGAATCACGCCAGCGGCCAAGTCTGGCACCATTTCGAGTTCCGCTCCCCCCTCGATGACAAAACGCAGCGGTTCGACGGGCAATTCATAACCGACCAGTTCCTGGACGATGCGGACGACAAGCCGTGTCGCGGCAGCACGGTCCTGTGAAAGGGATGGCGCCAGCGCCAGTTCGCAGCCGATGAAGAAGCCCAGTCCCTCGGTGCGAAGATGGCCGCACGGACCGGCATATACACCCAGCATCCCAAGCGCAGGGAATGCCCCGCCGGCGATCCACGCTTCGACCGTGCCGATAAAGAACTTCGGCGCAATCGCAGTGCGCGCCGGCGGCCAGCACACCACACGAACATCCGGCAGCCGCGCAGCCAGTTCCCCCCCCAGCGCCAGCAAGGTCCGCACCACCGGCAAGGAGTGGGCGCCTGCTGCGATATGCGGGCCAGGACGCAGGCTGACGGCCTCCGCATCTGCAAGGCAATCGACATCGCAGCTGAACCGGTAGGCCACTTCGGGGGCGACCATTGCCGGACCGGGCGCCAGGCCCCGCAAGTCGAAGGTCAGGCCGTCGAGCAGGAGTTCGAGCCAGTCGGTGTCGCGGGACGCTTGCGAGAGTTCGGCTGCGACATGGTGCGACGTATCCGCGTTAGCGGGATCGAAACTGATCGACGCGCGGGGGAAGCATTCCAGCGCGTCAACTATCGCCGCGCGGTCGGGACGGCGGCCGTGCTCGAACATGAGCACAAGCCCAGCCGCGCCGGCCCCCGCCGCACCGGTCTTCGAAGCTCCGACCGTCACCGTGCCGTTCGTCCTGCTGCCATGCCGGGCTCTTGTGGTCGCAATTAGCCGCTGCGTCGAGACCGATCCGGCGGCATGGCTCCGAAACGGACCCGATTCTTAGAAAATACCCTGGGCGATGCCCTCGGCAAGTGCCGTACCCAGATCCCGAGCGCGGTCGAGGGCTTCCGGCTCGACGGTCTTCGGAGCAAGAATGGCCTCTGCTTCCTGTGCCTCGGTGTTGACGATCCACTGATCGGTCACGCGTTTCAGCCGCCAGCCGGTGGCGATGCGATCGATCTGCCGCTGGGCCCCCTCCCCGTCGGACCCCGCGGCGATCACCGTCGCGTAGGGTCGGCCCTCGATCTTTCCAAGGACCGGATAGTAGCACCGGTCGAACATTTCCTTCATTTCGCCGCTCATGCTCGCGAGGTTTTCGGGGCAGCAGAACAGATATCCGCCCGCTGCCAAAAGATCTTCCGGTTCGGCATCTTCCGCGCGCAGCAGGCGGTTATCGGCGCCAGCTGCCTGGTGTGCAGCCTGCGCCAATTGCTCGCTGGTACCGGTGCGGCTGTGCCAGATGATCAGAAGCGGTCCGGTGGACATGGACCAAGCATCGCGCGCGGCTGTCGATTGTCAATCGGTGCAACTTCCGTTGCCCCCAAGCACAGGCTATTGCCCGCGCATGGCATCGCAGGCCCTTTCACATGTATTCGGCGTATCATCCTCCCTCACGGGCCGCGCATGGCGCTGGCGCGGCGGGAACATGGAACTCGGCGGATCCCAGACCCTGGGGGACGATATCGTTCGCCAGCTGCTGCTGTCGCGCGGTGTTCCAGCAGAGGATATCGAACGCCACCGGCAGCCCACCCTGCGCAACTTCCTGCCCGACCCGTCGCTCTTCCGCGACATGGACGTGGCCGCTGACCGCATCGCGCAGGCGGTACTCGCAGGCGAAACGATCACGATCTATGGCGATTACGACGTCGATGGCGCGACCAGTTCCGCGCTGCTCATCCGGCTGTTGCGCGACCTCGGGGTCGAAGCAGGCTATTACATTCCGGATCGCCTGCTCGAAGGCTATGGTCCCTCGGGCGAAGCCTTGGTCCGGCTCGGCCAATCGGGTTCGAGCCTGATCGTCACCGTCGATTGCGGCGCTATGGCACACGAAGCGCTTGCCATGGCGCATGACGCGGGGATCGACGTGATTGTCGTCGATCACCACAAGTGCTCGGCCGAACTTCCCAAGACGGTCGCGCTGGTCAATCCCAACCGGCTGGACGAGGAGGACGACGCTGCCGCGCATGGCCACCTCGCCGCAGTCGGGGTCGCCTTCCTGCTGGGTATCGCACTGGTGCGCACGTTGCGTCAGCGCGGCTTCTTTGCCGGCCGCAAGGAACCCGATCTGCTTGCGCTGCTCGATGTCGTGGCGCTGGGCACGGTAGCCGATGTCGCTGCATTGCACGGGCTCAACCGCGCTTTCGTAGCGCAGGGGCTGAAGGTGATGGCGCGGCGCGACAACATCGGCATGTCCGCCCTGATCGATGCCAGCCGGCTCAAGCGCAGTCCCGCCTGTTCGGACCTCGGGTTTGCCCTGGGCCCGCGGATCAACGCCGGCGGCCGCGTGGGCGAATCGACGCTCGGCGTGCGGTTGCTGACCACTCGCGATCCCGAAGAGGCACGCACCATCGCCGCGCAATTGTCAGCGCTCAACGACGAGCGGCGCGCGATCGAGGCCGAAGTGCAGGAAGCGGCCGAGCAGCAGATTGCTGCCCAGCACAACCGGGCGGTGCATCTGGTAGCCGGCGAAGGGTGGCACCCCGGCGTGATCGGGATCGTAGCCGGGCGAATCAAGGAAAAGACCGGCAAGCCTGCAGTGGTCATCGCGCTCGACGGCGATACCGGCAAGGGATCGGGCCGCTCGATCAGCGGGGTGGACCTTGGTGCTGCCATCATCCGTGCGCGCGGCGAAGGTCTGCTGGTGGCGGGCGGCGGCCATGCCATGGCAGCCGGGCTCACGGTGGACGCCGACAAGGTGGACCGGCTGGCTGACTGGCTCGATCATACGCTCGAGGGCCATGTCGCCCGCGCCTCCGCCACGCGCGACATGGCGCTCGATATTGCCGTGGCGCCCGGCGGGCTGACGTCCGAGCTGGTCAATTCGCTCGAAGATGCTGGCCCCTACGGGGTCGGCTGGCCCGGGCCGCGGGTGGCGGTCGGCCCGGTACGGCTGGTCAAATGCGATATAGTGGGCACCGATCACGTCCGCCTGATTGCCGCGGGCGACGATGGCAAGAGCTTCAAGGGCATCGCCTTCCGCGCCGCCGAAAGCGACTTGGGACAAGCCTTGCTGCACGGATCGCGCGGCCGCCGCCTGTGGCTGGCAGGCCGCGTGAAGATCGACGATTGGGGCAACCGCCCGCAGGCGGAACTGCACCTGGAAGATGCCGCCTGGGCCGATTGATACTTTTGCGTGCGAAGGAGGGTTGACGGCCCGCAGCCCCACGCCTAATTGGCCCGCCACGCCACCGACCCGCAACGCGGGTGTGGCCCGTTCGTCTAGCGGTTAGGACGCGGCCCTTTCACGGCTGAAACACGGGTTCGATTCCCGTACGGGTCACCACGGTGGTGGTATTGCCATGGCAATCCGCGCAAAGCGCCACTTCCGTGGCCCGTTCGTCTAGCGGTTAGGACGCGGCCCTTTCACGGCTGAAACACGGGTTCGATTCCCGTACGGGTCACCACTTCTCCACCACGCTGAAAAGCGGCTGGCGCGTCCGCGGATGCGCCGCTAGGCCGCATGGCCATGACCAAGCCCAGCTTTCCCTGGCCCGGATTCGCGCTGGCGATGATGGCCTGCATCATCCTGGCCTCGCTTGGCGTGGATCTGATCTATGTCGCGCTCGTCCTGCTGGTCTGGATCGGCTCGCTCTATCTGGTGGCCGCGCGGCCGGACGAAGCGCGCCCCAAGCCGCAAGGCCCTGCCTTCACCCGCGACAATATGGCCGACCTGTTCGAACATTCCGAAACACCCGTGGTCATCACCGAACGCGACCGGGCGATTATCGCCAATCTGTCGGCGCGCCAGTTGCTGGGGGGACATATCGTCGGGCAGGATGTCCGCATGGCGCTGCGACAGCCCGAAGCGATCCGCCTGCTCGGTCGCGACGTCGATGGCGGTGCGGTCGTCCGCGGCCTGGCGCGGCGCACCGATATCTGGCGGATCAACCGCAAGACGCTGCCCGGCGAACTTGCCGTCATCGAATTCGTCAACAAGACCGCCGAAGCCGATATCGCGCGGGCCCATACCGATTTCGTCGCCAATGCCAGCCACGAACTGCGCACGCCGCTGGCTTCGATCATCGGCTATGTCGAAACGCTGCGCGAGGATGTCGATAATCTCGATCCGCGCATGGCGGACAAGTTCCTCGGCACGATCCAGCGCGAGGCGAAACGCTTGCAGGACCTGGTAAGCGACCTGATGTCTCTGTCACGAATCGAGGCCGTGAAACACGACCTGCCCGACACCACGCTCGACCTGGCCAAGCTGGCCGAGCGCGCGGCGCATGATGCCGCCAATGGCGAACGGCTCGAACTGCTCGACTTCGAGGCGACCGGCGAATTCCCGGTCCGCGGCGATCGCCAGCAATTGGAACAGCTGGTCCGCAACCTCGTAGACAACGGGTTCAAATACGGTGAACCCGGCCAGACGGTAACGGTGCGCATCCATCCCAAGGGCGACAACCGGTTAAGGCTGACCGTGACCGATCGCGGCGAAGGCATCGCGGCCGAACATATTCCGCATCTCACCCGCAGGTTCTACCGCACCGATCCGGGCCGCAGCCGGGCATCGGGCGGCACCGGACTGGGTCTGGCGATCGTCAAGCACATCGTCGAACGGCACCGGGGCCGGCTGGATATCGACAGCACGCCGGGCGAAGGCACGCGCGTTACGGTTACCCTGCCGCTGGAAAAGCAAGACGAAGACGACTGACGCGGCTTGTGCCGGTGGCAGCGGGGCATGCCAGCCTGTTCCGGTTGTTACACGATGTCATATATCTGAAACATCGCGGTCATAGTGGCGTCGTCGTTCCGTAACCCTCTGATCAAGTGATTTGAACGATGCCCCGTAGCACCCGCTTCCCGCTGGCAATCATTGCGCTCGGCTGCGCTGCCCCCGCACCCCTGCTCGCGCAGGATGCGGACGAAGATCTGAAGGCCATGCGCATGCAACTGGCGGCCATGAACGCACGTATCGACCAGCTCGAAACGGAGCTGGAGGCAACGCGTGCCGCCGCAGCGGCGGTGCCGGCTCCCACCACCCCGGCAGAGCCGACAGCAGCCGCACCGGTCGCCGTGCTCGCCAAGTCCGATGGCTGGAGCTTCAAGCCCCGCGGCCGTCTGATGGTCGATACGGGTTTCACCAGCGCCCCTTCGTCGACCGGGGCCAGCGATGGCTTCGGCAGCGAACTGCGCCGCGCCCGCTTGGGCGCTTCGGGGGATATGCCCGGAGGGTTCGGCTACAAGTTCGAGATAGATTTCGCAGGCAATGAGGTTTCCGTCACCGACGCCATCCTGAGCTATGAGGACGGTCCGCTCGAAGTCGCGGTCGGGCAACACAACAACTTCCAGTCGCTCGAGGAACTGACCAGCAGCCTGCACACGACCTTTATCGAGCGCGCGGCCTTTACCGACGCGTTCGGCTTCGAACGCCGTCTGGGTGCGTCGATCACTTACGGTCGAGGCGATATCCTCATCCAGGCGGGGGTCTTCACCGACAATATCGAGGACACGGACAGCAAGAACCGGGGCGTGGATGCGCGGATCGTCTTCATGCCGGAGGCTGGCGACACGCAGCTTCATTTCGGCGGATCGGTCCATTACAACGACCTCGACGATCCTGCTGCCGAGGTGCGCTATCGCCAGCGCCCGCTGGTGCACTTCACCTCGCAGCGGTTCATCAACACCGGCAGCATGGGTGCCCGCAGCGAAACCGGGTTCGGGCTCGAGGCCGCAGCGATCGCCGGGCGTTTCCACGCCGCCGCCGAAGGCTATTGGCAGACGGTCGACATGCCCGCTCTGGCGAGCGACCCCACCTTCTTCGGCGGCTATGCCGAGGCAGGGGTATTCCTCACCGACGATTCGCGCGGATACAAGGGTGGCAAGTTCGATCGCACCAAGCCGCAGCGGCCGGTTGGCGACGGCGGGTTCGGATCGCTCCAGTTCACGCTGCGCTACGACCATCTCGACCTCAACGACGCCGGGATCCTCGGCGGCCGCCAGGCAGGCTATCTCGCCTCGCTGATCTGGAAACCGACCGACTATACCGCGCTGTTGGTCAATTACGGCCGCTTGCAGTACGAAGACGCGGTCTTGCCCGCCTCGAATGGCGATACCTCCTACGGTGTCGACGCTTTCGGCGTGCGCGCGCAAATCGATTTCTGAGCGGCGGACGATCCGCCAATTCCCGGCCCCCGGGCGCCGGGTCAAACTATTGTCGTAACCCTGTAACATTGGGGCGCTTTTGCGCCGCTAGCTATACATCTAAGGGGCTATCCATGACCAATACCAAATCCTTCATCTTCGCCGCAGTATCGGCGCTCGCGCTCACCGCATGCGGTGGCAACGGAGCCGATGGCGGCTCGCGCGACTCGATCCGTGCAGTCGGTTCGTCGACCGTGTTCCCGTTTGCGAAGGCAGTTTCCGAAGCCTTCGTTCGCAACCAGCCCGATTATCGTTCGCCGATCATCGAATCGACCGGCACCGGCGGCGGAATGAAGTTGTTCTGCGCCGGTCTCGGCGCCGACACCCCCGACATGACGCACGCCTCGCGCCAGATGAAGGCGAGCGAATTTGCCGACTGCCAAGCCAATGGCGTTACCGACATCATCGAAATCCAGGTCGGTCTGGACGGGATCGCTTTCGCTTCGGCGCAGGGCGGCATCACGATGAGCCTGACCCCCAAGCAGGTCTACGAAGCGATTGCGGCCTCGCCCTACGGCGGCGAGCAGACCAACCAGACCTGGTCCGACGTCGACCCCTCGCTCCCCGACCAGCCTATCCTGGTATACGGGCCGCCGAGCACGTCGGGCACGCGTGACGCGCTCAAGGAACTGGTTCTGGAAGTCGGCTGCGATACCAATCCCGAAATGGAAGCGCTCAAGGAAACCGACAAGGATCGCCACGCACAGCTGTGCACCGAGGTCCGTTCGGACGGCGCCTATGTCGACCAGGGCGAACAGGACAATCTCATCGTCCAGAAGATCGAAGGCAATCCCAACGCCGTGGGCGTCTTCGGCTACAGCTATCTCGAAGAGAATGCCGACAAGGTGCAGGGCCTCGAGATGAACGGTGTCGCTCCGACTTACGAGAACATCGCGAGCTTCGCCTATCCCGGCGCGCGCCCGCTCTACGTCTACGCCAAGAAGGCGCATCTCGATGCGATCCCCGGCCTGCGGGAATACCTGCTGCAGTGGACGAAAATGTGGGACAAGGATGGTGAACTCGCCAAGATCGGTCTTGTCGCATCGCCTGCGGACGTTATGGCGGCGAACCTGAAAGCAGCCACCGAATACACCACGCTCGATGGCGCGCAGCTCAAGTAAGGTCTGAAAGCAACTTATGTCGCCAGCTATCCTGCTCTTCCTGGCCCTCGGGCTCGGGCTCGCCGGATGGCTGGCGGCCCGTGCCCGCGCATGGGCCTTCCGGCGCGACAGCGCCGAACGGCGGCTGCCCAGCCTGCCGGTTTACCATGCATGGTATGTCGCGCTGTGGATCATCCTGCCGATGGTCGCGTTCATCGCGCTGTGGAGCGCCATTGCTCCCGGCCTGGTGACGCAGCAGGTCCTGGCGAGCCCGGCGGCAGCCGAACTGCCCGCCTTCGGCTTCCAGCGCCAGACCATCCTCAACGAAGCGCGTGCGGTGGCGACGGGCGCGGCTTCTGCGGTCTTCAATCCGCAGGCTGCAGCGCTCGTCGAACCCTATCGCGAAGCGCTGTTCTACTACAACACGATCGGGATCATCGTATCGCTGCTGGTCGCCTTCGTGGCCGGCACCTTCGCTTTCCTGCGGCTGCGGCCCGACTTCGCCGCGCGCAGCAAGGTCGAACGCATCGTCATGGCGATCCTCCTGGGCGCTTCGCTGGTGGCCATCCTGACGACGATCGGCATCCTCGCCAGCCTGGTGTTCGAGACGGTCCGGTTCTTCGGCATGGTGTCCCCGCTGGACTTCCTGTTCGGCACGCATTGGGGCCCCGACCCGATGGCCAACCCCGACAATCCCGATGGCACCCGCTACGGCGCGGTGCCGCTGTTCTGGGGCACGCTCTTCATCGGTGCGATCATCGCCATGATCGTCGCCATCCCGCTGGGTCTGATGAGCGCGATCTACCTGACGCAATATGCCGACCCGGCGTTGCGGCGCTGGATCAAGCCCGCGCTCGAAATCCTCGCCGGGGTTCCCACCGTCGTCTACGGCTATTTCGCCGCGCTGACGATCGCCCCGGCGATCCGCGATCTCGCCATCGGCATGGGCGTATCGAACCCGTCGAGCGAAAGCGCACTTGCCGCCGGCCTCGTGATGGGCGTGATGATCATTCCCTTCGTCTCCTCGATGGCCGACGATTCGATCGCCGCGGTCCCCGGTGCCATGCGCGACGGCAGCCTCGCGATGGGGGCCACGCGCTCGGAAACGATCAAGCGCGTCATGATTCCCGCCGCGCTGCCTGGTATCGTTGCCGGGATCATGCTGGCGATCAGCCGCGCCATCGGTGAAACCATGATCGTCGTCATGGCCGCCTCGACCGCCGCCAATCTGTCGGCCAATCCGCTCGAATCGATGACCACCGTCACCGTGCAGATTGTCGCCATGCTGACCGGCGAAGGCAGTTTCGACCATCCCGCCACTCTCAGCGCGTTCGCCCTCGGCTTCGTCCTGTTCATGGTGACGCTGGGATTGAACTTCGTCGCCCTGCGCGTCGTCAAGAGGTACCGCGAAGCATATGAGTGAGCGCATCGCCCCCACGCGCACGCCCGAATTCGAAGCGCGGCTGAAGAAACGCTACGCTTCTGAGCGCCGCTTCCGCGCGCTCGGTCTCGGCGCCATCGTGTTCTCGGTCGCGGTCCTGGTATTCCTGCTGGGAACGATGACCTTCAACGGCATCGGCGGTTTCCAGCGGGTCGAAATGGAAGTGCCGATCGATTTCACCCAGGCCGGTATCGCCGCCGACCCTGCGGCGATGGAGCAACCCGGTGCGCTGGCATCGCTCGAGGCGCAGGGCCTGCGCGATGTCGTGCAGTATTTCGCCGAGGAGGAACTGGGCGAAGCGGCTGCGGAAGAGCTCGGCGCGCAGGCGTGGCGCGACGTCGCTACCGCGATCATCGCCGATCCGGCGGTTCTCCAGCGCAGCGAAAGCTTCTGGCTGCCCGCTTCGGCCAACCTCGCCTCGGGTTACGAGGGCGAAGGCTCGCCCGAAATGCAGGCCCTGGCGGCGGGGCTTTACGAAGAAGGCCGCCTGGCAAAGAATTTCGACCCGGGCTTCCTGGGCCGGTCCGATGCCACCAACCCCCAGCAGGTCGGGATCTGGGGTGCGCTCAAAGGCTCGCTTCTGACGATGGTGGTGACGCTGTTGCTCGCCTTCCCGATCGGGGTGCTGGCAGCGCTTTATCTGGAAGAATACGCCCCCAAGAACCGCTGGACCGATCTGATCGAACTGTCGATCAACAATCTGGCCGCGGTGCCGTCGATCATCTTCGGCCTGCTCGGGCTCGCGGTGTTCCTCACGCTGTTCCCCAATTTGCGATCGGCCCCGCTGATCGGCGGTATGACGCTGGCGCTGATGACCATGCCGGTCATCGTTATTGCCGGTCGCAATGCGATCAAGGCAGTGCCGCCGAGCATCCGCGACGGCGCGCTCGCAATCGGCGCCTCGCCCGTGCAGGTGGTCTTCCACCACGTCCTCCCGCTCGCCCTGCCCGGCATCCTGACCGGCACTATCATCGGCATGGCCCGAGCGCTCGGCGAAACCGCGCCGCTGCTGATGATCGGCATGCGCGCCTTCGTGGCCACGCCGCCCGACGGCTTTACATCGCCCGCAACCGTGCTGCCGATGCAGATTTTCCTGTGGTCGGACGAAATCGACCGCGGCTTCGTGGAACGCACCAGCGCGGCGATCATCGTGCTATTGCTATTCCTGCTCGTGATGAACGGGCTCGCCATCTACCTGCGTAACAAATTCGAGAAAACCTGGTGACCGTAGTCCACGACAACCTCGAGAAAACCGAAGCCAAGATGAGAGCCGAGGCGGTCTCCGTATTCTACGGCGACAAGAAGGCGATCGACGAGGTCTCGATCGATATCCCGACCGAATATGTGACCGCGTTCATCGGTCCTTCGGGCTGCGGCAAATCGACGTTCCTGCGGACGCTGAACCGCATGAACGACACGATCCCCACGGCGCGGGTCGAGGGCAGCATCCAGCTAGACGGCGAGGACATCTACGCCTCGGGCATGGATGTCGTCCAGCTGCGCGCGCGCGTCGGCATGGTGTTCCAGAAACCCAACCCCTTCCCCAAGTCGATTTACGACAACATCGCCTATGGCCCGAAGATCCACGGCCTCGCCGAAGGCAAGGACGAACTCGACGCGATCGTCGAGAAGTCTCTGCGGCGCGCTGGCCTGTGGGAGGAGGTCAAGGAACGCCTGCAGGACAGCGGCACGGCGCTGTCTGGCGGTCAGCAGCAGCGGCTGTGCATCGCACGCGCCATTGCGGTCGACCCCGAGGTCATCCTGATGGACGAACCTTGCTCCGCGCTCGATCCGATCGCCACCGCCAAGATCGAGGAACTGATTGCGGAACTTAATGGTCGCTATGCTATCGTCATCGTGACGCACTCGATGCAGCAGGCTGCACGTGTCAGTCAGCGTACTGCCTTTTTCCATCTCGGAAAGATGGTCGAATATGGCCGTACGTCCGATATATTCACCAATCCGCATGAGCAGCGGACCCAGGATTACATCACGGGCCGCTACGGTTAAGGCTATGAATTCGATGCAAGAACATACCGTCAAGGCATTCGACGAGGACATCACCCGCCTGCGCGGACTGATTGCCGAGATGGGTGGTCTTTCCGAAGCGGCGATCGCGCAATCGCTCGAGGCGCTGGTCAATGGCGACGACGAGCTTGCCGACCGCGTCGTCAAGGCGGACAAGAAGATCGACGCGCTCGAAAGCGAGATCGACAAGCTCGCGGTGCGGATCATCGCGCTGCGTGCGCCGATGGCGGACGATCTGCGCGAGGTGATCGCGGCGCTCAAGATTGCCGGCGTCGTCGAACGGATCGGGGACTATTCGAAGAACATCGCCAAGGCGAGCAAGGCGATCGGGGGCAACCGCAAGCAGTTCGAACCGCTGACCCTGCTCCCCGCGATGGCCGACGTAGCCGCAGAAATGGTCCACGACGTGCTGACCGCCTATGCGGCGCGCGATGCCGAACTGGCACGCGAGGTCATCGCTACCGACGAGAAGGTCGACGCCTTCTACAATTCGATCTTCCGCAACCTCGTCAGCCATATGGTCGAAAACCCTTCGACCATCTCGAGCGCGGCGCAGATGCTGTTCGTGGCCCGCAACCTCGAGCGCATTGGCGACCACGCGACGAATGTGGCTGAAATGGTTCACTTCGCCGCTACCGGGACATATCCTCTCGACGAGGATGGCTGACATAAAACTGTAGCGCTGGGGTCATAATGCTGTGCCGACCGAGACTGAAACTCCCCGGAAAGGCAAGCATTTGCACGCTGCGAAACTGTTATTGGTGGAAGACGACCCGGCTCTTTCTGAGCTGCTCGAATACCGCTTCACCAACGAAGGCTACCACGTTCGCACGACCCCAGACGGCGACGAGGCACTGTTGCTGGCGACCGAGGATGTGCCCGACCTCGTCATCCTCGACTGGATGATCGAAGGCACCAGCGGGATCGAGGTTTGCCGCCGGTTGCGGCGCGACAAACAGACCGCGCATGTCCCGATCATCATGCTGACCGCGCGCGAGGCCGAGGATGACCGCGTGCGCGGCCTCGATACGGGCGCCGACGATTACCTCACCAAGCCCTTCTCACCGCGCGAGTTGCTCGCCCGCGTGGCCGCGGTCATGCGGCGTATTCGCCCCGCCCTGGCCGGCGAAAGCATCGAGGTCGGCGATATCACGCTCGACCCGGTGGCGCACAAGGTCACCCGCCGCGGGCGCACCTTGCAGCTCGGCCCGACCGAATACCGGCTGCTCAAGTTCTTCATGGAAAGCCCGGGCCGCGTGTTCAGCCGCGGGCAGCTGCTCGACGGTGTCTGGGGCACCGAGAGCGAGATCGAGCTGCGCACGGTCGATGTCCATATCCGGCGCCTGCGCAAGGCGATCGAGATCGACGGCGCCAAGGATCCAGTGCGCACGGTGCGCAGCGCGGGCTATTCGCTCGAGGCCTGACCTAGCGGCAGACGCCGCGCCAGCGCGGGCTCATGTCGAGATGGAAATGGTCCGCATGCGCGGCATTGTAATCGGGTGACAGGACGGTCGCGAAGCTGCTGCAAGCGCCATCGCGCACGGTACGCAGGAATTGCGCTTTGTCCCCCTCCCCGTCCCAGTCGCGCAGCACGCTGATCCGCGTCCCATCGGTAAGGACGAAGCCCGCGATATCGATCGCATTGGCAGTCGTATGTTCGCTCCACGCTCCCGAATCGCGGCCATAGAGACGGCGACAGGAATAGGCTCCAAGGTGTTCTATCCGCGCGATTTCCGACCCGAATATATCGTGTGCAGTGGGCTTCAGGACATCGCGCTCCCATAGCAACAGCGCGATCGACGCAGGACAGGTGACCGGCGGGGTGGTGGGGCTGAGCGGGTAGTCGGTGAGCCGCGTGCGGTCCTCTCGCCGACAGGCGCCCTCGCCTGCGGGTTCGAGCACATCATGCGCGATATCGCTGCGCTCGAGTACCGCGCGGCATGCCGGGGCATCCTCACGCAGCGCGAGCAGCTTGCGATCGGTCGCCCAGCCCGGCGGATCGCGCAGGTCGAGCGGAGCCCAGGGATCGTGTTCGGGATGCTCGGCCAGCCAGACACGGCCGGTCAGCAACAGCCCGATAAGCATCAGCAGCAGGAGCGCCCGCCGGTCACCGGCAAAGCTGCCGATCGTGCGTGAAAAGGACTGTTTCACAAACCGCTACCCAGCATTTCGCCGAACACGATTGCGGCGATTACCAGGAACAGCGCTCCAATCGCGCGATCGATCCAGCGCCGCGTGGCCGCGCGCTCCATCACCCGTGCAAGCCTTTGCCCGGCACCGATATAAAGCGCGCCGATCGGCAGGTCGATCGCCAGTGCCAGCAGCGCCAGCAATACGATCTGTGGCCCCAGCGGGGACGCGGTGTCGACGAAGGGCGGGATGATCGCGAGCATGTAGATCAGCGACTTGGGATTGCCGATGGCGATGAGGATGCCGTCGCGAAAGGCATGTCGCGACGGCGCGCGGGCAGTTGGCGGTGCTTTCTCTCCCGCGTGGAAGGAGTGCCGGATCGCGGTAATGCCGAGCCATGCGAGATAGCCGATCCCCGCAAAGGCCAGCACGCGGAAGGCAAGCGGATAAGCCGCAGCGAGCGTGCCGAGCCCCAATGCGACCAGCACCCACCACACCAGGTACCCGATCTGCATGCCCAGCAGCGCCGCCCAGCCCGAGCGCGCACCGCGCCAGACCGCCTGCCCCATAACGAACAGCATCGATTGCCCCGGCACCAGGCTGGTGGTCGCGGTCACCAGCGCGAAGGCGGCGAGCTTTTCGGCATCGATCATGCAGCGCGCCTAGTGGAAGTCGCGGCTCGGGGGAATGATCCGCGCATCACGCGGATGCCCGCCCGAATTAGGGCCGAACCACCCGCATTCGCGATTGCCCGGCGGGGGCTCCTCCCACGGCTCGACCGGCCGGTAGGGGTCGTCCCCGCCTTCCCTGAGATTGTCGCGCGGATTGAACTTCGCGGGCAGCGGCGTCGTGACATGGTCCGCGCGCGCGACCGGCGCATTGAGCATGTCGTCGGACAGGCGGTAGAGCTGGTGCGTCGCATCCTCCATGTGATGCGCGATCACATGGATCACCTCGTCATCATATTCGACCCGGCCGCGCACCTCCATCAACCGTGAACCCATGACCACACGGCGTTGTTTTTCCTTCAGATCCGGCCAGACCACGAGGTTGATAACCCCGGTCTCGTCTTCCAGCGTGATGAAGCAGACCCCCTTGGCGCTGCCCGGTCGCTGGCGGATCAGCACCACGCCCGCGACATGCACCATGCTGCGGAACTTGCGGCTGCGCAGATCGCAGGCGCGCACGAAACCGCGTTCAGCCAGGCTGGCGCGCAGGAAGGCCATCGGATGCGCCTTCAGGCTCAGCCGCGTGGTCTGGTAATCGGCCACCACTTCCTCGCTCAGCGGCATGGCGGGAAGCTGCGTCCGCACGGTCTCGGCCCCCTCCTCGCGCGCAGCAGCAGCGGCGAACAGTGGCAGGTCCGCCCCGCCCACGATGCTGCGCGCATCCCACAGCGCCTGCCTGCGCGACAGCTGCATCGAACCGAAGCAGTCCCCGCTGGCCAGGCGTTCGATATGCGCCGGCCCGATCCGCGCGCGGTCCTTGAGCGCGGCAACATCGGCATAGGCCCCGCCCGCCTCGCGCTCGGCGATCAGCCGCGCCGCCACCGCCTCGGGCAGGCCGTCGACCTGCCGCAGGCCGAGACGTAGTGCGATGGTTCTCTCCTGCCAGCCCCGCGCCCGTTCTCGGCCGTTCGCGGGCGTCCCGCCGCCAATATCCTCCAGCGTGCAATCCCATTGCGACAGATTGACGTCGGCGGGCAGCACGCTGACGCCATGCTCGCGCGCGTCGCGCACGATCTGCGCGGGGGCATAGAACCCCATCGGCTGCGAATTGAGCAGCGCGCAGCCGAAGGCGGCGGGGAAATGGCATTTGAGCCAGCTCGAGACATAGACCAGATGCGCGAAGCTGGCGGCGTGGCTTTCGGGGAAACCATATTCGCCGAAACCGCGGATCTGGTTGAAGCAGCGCTGCGCAAATTCGCGGTCGTAGCCGCGCTCGACCATGCGCTCGACCATCATGTCCTGCAATTCGTCGACCATGCCGCGGCTGCGGAAGGTCGCCATCGCCTTGCGCAGCCGGTTGGCTTCCTTGGAGGAAAACTGCGCCGCGTCGAGCGCGATCTTCATCGCCTGTTCCTGGAAGATCGGCACACCCAGCGTGCGTTCGAGGATGCTCGACAATTCGTCGGGCGGGCCATGCTCGGGGGCAGGCGCGGGAATGACGACCTGTTCGGCCCCGCGCCGGCGCTTGAGATAGGGATGCACCATGTCGCCCTGGATCGGCCCCGGGCGCACGATGGCGACCTGGATCACGAGATCGTAGAATTCGCGCGGGCGCAGCCGCGGCAGCATGTTCATCTGCGCGCGGCTTTCGACCTGGAACACGCCCAGCGAATCCCCCTTGCGCAGCATGGCATAGGTTTCCGGGTCCTCGCGCGGGACGCTGGCAAGGCTGAGCGGGCGATTGTAGTGATCGTCGAGCAAGTCGAGGCACTTGCGGATGCAGGTCAGCATGCCCAGCGCGAGGACATCGACCTTGAGGATGCCAAGCGCCTCGATATCGTCCTTGTCCCATTCGATGAAACTGCGTTCGGGCATCGCGCCATTGCCGATCGGCACGGTTTCGGTCAGCGCGCTTTCGGTAAGGATGAACCCGCCGACATGCTGCGACAAATGGCGTGGCATACCAATCATTTGCTCGGTCAGTTTAAGAACCCGGCGCAAGTGCGGATCGCGCACATCCATGCCCGTCTCGGCGGCGTGTTTCTCGCTGATCTCGCGGCCCCACCCACCCCATACGGTCTTGGCCAGTGCGGCGGTGACATCCTCGGTCAGCCCCATCGCCTTGCCCACTTCGCGGATCGCCATGCGCGGCCGGTAATGGATCACCGTGGCGCACAGGCCGGCGCGGTGGCGGCCGTATTTGCGATAGATGTACTGGATCACCTCTTCGCGCCGCTCATGCTCGAAATCGACGTCGATATCGGGCGGCTCCTTGCGTTCTTCCGAAATGAAACGGTCGAACAGCAGCGCGTGCTTGGCCGGATCGACGCTGGTGATGCCGAGACAATAGCAGACCGCCGAATTGGCCGCGCTGCCGCGCCCCTGGCACAGGATCGGTGGATCGACCCCGCGCGCATAATCGACGATATCCTTGATGGTGAGGAAATATCGCGCCAGGTCGAGCTTGCCGATCAGCGCCAGTTCGCGTTCGATCGTTTCGCGCACAGTCTCCGGCACGCCGCCGGGATAGCGCCAGGCGGCCCCTTTCCACGTTTCGCTGGTGAGATATTGCTGCGGCGCCTGCCCGTCGGGGTATATTTCCTCGGGATATTCATACGCCAGTTCGTCGAGACTGAAATCGCAGGCATCGGCCACTTCGCGCGTGGCGGCAATCGCATGCGGCCAGCGATCGAACAGCCTGATCATGGTCGCGGGCGGCTTGAGATAGCGTTCGCCATTGCTCTCCAGCAGATGCCCCGCCGCCGCCACGGTGGTCTTGTGGCGGATCGCGGTCATCACGTCCTGCAACGGGCGCCTGTCGGGCGTGGCGTAATGCACGTCATTGGTGGCGAGGATGCCAAGGCCATGCGCCTTGGCGAGCGCATCGAGCCGTTCGATCCGCGCGATATCGCTGTCGGTATAGAGGAAGCTTGCGGCAAGGTGGCGAAGGGTGGGAAGCTGGGCCGCGATATGCGGCAGGATATCGGACAGCGCTCCTTCCACACGCGCCCGATCCGCTTGCCCGCCTTCGGATGCCTTTGTCCGGGAGCCGGGCGGAAAGGGGACGACATTGTTCGGCACCGTCACGGCGAAGCGCTGGTCGAGATCGCGCGAGGGCAGCAGGATCAGCTGCACATCCCCGGTATGTCCGGCCAGCATCGCGAGACTGATGTCGCAGGCGCCCTTGGCCTGCCATTCCCCGTCGAGCGTGCGCATCCGTCCGGCCGAGATCAGGCGGCACAATTGGCCATAGCCGGCGCGATCCCGCGGATAAGCCAGGAAGGCAAGACCTTCGACAGTTTCTATCCTGCAACCGATAAGCGGCTTCAGTTTAAGCGTTTTTGCCTCGGTATGAATGCGCACCACGCCCGCCATCGTATTGACATCGGCAATCCCGATCGCATCGTAACCCAGCGCCCGCGCCTGCAGCACCAGGTCGACCGCATCCGACGCCCCGCGCAGGAAGCTGAAGCAGGACACGAGCCCGAGCTCGACGAAAGGCGAACGCGGCGGCGCCTCGATGCTCGCGGGATCGAGCTCGATCGTTCGCTTGGGGATCTGGAGATCGTTTTCGGGCATGACGGGCAGGTCTCGCCGTCATTCCTGCGGAGGCAGGGATCCATCCACCTGCGCCGCTGGGCGAAAGGTTGGCTGGACCCCCGCCTTCGCGGGGGTGACGAGGGAAATTATGGGCATCATGGCGCGGCTAGTTCCGCGAGCCGTGCGCGCACCGCGGCAAGGTCGGCATCGAACAGGCGTGCCTGTTCCTCCCGCGCGGGCCCATCGAGCCGCAGCAGATAGGACGGATGCGCGGTGACCCACAGTTCGCTGCCATCCTCGAGCGGGATGGGGCGGCCCCGTGCCTTCGTGATGCTGACCGTCTTGCCCAGCATCCCGCGCGCCGCACTGGCCCCCATGGCCAGCACCAGTTTTGGCTGCACGATCGCGCGTTCGCTTTCGATCCACCAACGGCAGGTGTCGATTTCCTTCGCGCCCGGATTCTGGTGCAGCCGCCGCTTGCCGCGCTGGACATATTTGAAATGCTTCACCGTATTGGTGACATAGGCGCCGCGCCGGTCGATCCCGGCCTTTTCCAGATGCACGTCGAGCAATTGCCCGGCGGGACCGACGAAGGGCCGCCCCGCCTGGTCTTCCTGGTCGCCCGGCTGTTCGCCCACGATCATGAGTGCGGCATCATCCGGCCCCTCGCCCATCACCGCATGGTTGTCGAGCTGGCCGATCGGGCATTTGCGGCAGGCATGGATCGCCTTGTCGATCGCCGCCAGCGTATCGGGCCGGTCCTCCAGCCCGTCCGCGAACAGCGACTTGCCCTTGTCGACCATCTGCGCCTCGCGGTTCTGCGCGCCCGCCACCAGTTCGGGAATGAGCGCGGCTTCGGGCATGTTCTTCCAGTATTTCTTGGGCATTTCCTTGAGCATCGCGCCGATCTTCAGCCGCGCGGGATTGAAGATCGAGGCGTAATAGCTACGCCACAGATCTTCCGTCGGATCCCCTTCGGGCGCATCGGACCGCTCGGCCGGCGGGCCTTCGGACATGGTCGTCCCGTCCCAGTGCAGCGAACCGCGCGGGGTCAGGATCGACCAGCGCATGTTCGCAAAGCGCCGCATGAAAAAGCCCGCATTGGCGCGCAGGATATGGTGATCGGGTTCGAACCAGGCGACGTAATGCTCGCCGCCTTCCCCGTCTTCGTTCTCCACCAGCCGGAAGCGGACGAAGGCATGCATCTTGTGGCTGTCGCGGCGGACATTCTTGGCCAGCTCCTCCACCCGGCGCACATCGAGATCGGCCTTGTCCTCCATGATCCGCCCGTTCGCCTGCAACCGCCACAGCAGGCGATAGAGCAGCGCGAACCGCTCGGGGTCGGAATGGAGGATGGCATTGCGTGCCAGCGTCACGAAGCGCTTGCTCGCGCGCACCAGCCGCGCATCGGCGGGCGGGACGGGCATGCCCCGTTCGCTTTCCGCAGCCGGTTCGGCCGCGAACAGGTCGCCATTGCCGCCCGGCTCGACCCAGGCGATACGATCGGGCGGGACGTCGCATTGCACCAGCGTGCGGGCCTGCTCGCGCCAGAACTCGAAATCGTCCGGCTCGGGCAGGTGCACCATATAATGGCTCGCGAGCCGGGCCTGCGGGAGCGCGTTCACACCAGCACCCCCAAGCCGTCGCCCCTGCGCAGGCAGGGGGCCAGACAAGGTCTGCAACACAAGCCACGTCCGTTGTCTGGATCCCCGCCTTCGCGGGGATGACGGTGAAAGAGAAACAGGAAATTCATGCGGTGAACAGCTCCAGCTGCTCGGTCTTGGGCGCGAGCAGGCTGCGCAGGTCGGCACGGTCGGTCAGCATGACGGGCCGCCAGTCGACGGTGCAGATAAAGGGCCGCACCTTGGTCACCGACAGCGTCAGCCGCGCCACATCGTCGAGCCGCAGATTGCGATGGCGCCGGCTGGCGAGGATCTTGCCCACTGCCTTCACCCCCAGCCCGGGGACGCGCAGCAATTGTTCCCTGGTGGCGCGATTGACATCGACCGGGAACTGTTCGCGGAATTTGAGCGCCCAGGCGAGCTTGGGATCGATGTCGAGCGGCAGGTTGCCGTCGGCCTCGGTCGCCTGCATCACTTCGGCCGGCTTGTAGCCGTAGAACCGCATCAGCCAGTCGGACTGGTAGAGCCGGTGCTCGCGGATCAGCGGCGGGCGTTTGAGCGGAAGCACCGCGCTGGCATCGGGGATCGGGGAGAAGGCGCTGTAATAGACGCGGCGCAGGCGGAAATTGTCATACAGCCGGCTCGCCTTGCCGACGATATCCGCATCGGTGGCGGCATCGGCGCCGACGATCATCTGCGTCGACTGTCCCGCGGGGGCGAAGCGCGGCGCGTGCTTGAAGCGCTTTCTGGCGTCTTTCAGTTCGCTTATGTCGCTCTTGACCCGCCCCATCGCGCCTTCGATCTGCCGCGCATCCTTGTCAGGCGCGAGCCGGGTGAGCCCGCTGTCGGTCGGCAGTTCGACATTGATCGATACGCGGTCGGCATAAAGCCCCGCCTGGTGGACGATCTCGGCATCGGCCTCGGGAATGGTCTTGAGATGGATATAGCCGCGAAAATCGTGTTCTTCCCGCAGGATACGGGCGACTTCTACCAGCTGTTCCATCGTGTGGTTCGAGTTCTTCACGATGCCCGAGGACAGGAACAGCCCCTCGATGTAATTGCGCCGGTAGAAGGACAGCGTGAGGTCGACCACTTCCTGCGGCGTGAACCGTGCCCGCGCGACGTTCGAGCTCTTGCGGTTGACGCAGTAATGGCAGTCGAACACGCAGTGATTGGTCAGCAGGATCTTGAGCAGCGAGATACAGCGGCCATCGGGTGCATAGGCGTGACAGATGCCCATCCCCTCGGTCGAACCGATTCCCTTACCGCCCATGCTGGTGCGTTTGGCCGTGCCCGAGGACGCGCAGGAAGCGTCGTATTTTGCCGCATCGGCGAGAATCTCGAGCTTCTGAAGGACAGTTTGGGTAGCCATTCGTTCTATATATGTTCCACACAGCCCCCTGCCAATGTCGAATGATGCATCGAGGCGGTTTCAGGCACACAAACCGTGCAGGTACCAGTCGGGAGGGCCGCCCCGGCCATCGCCGATGATGCCCAGGCGGTAGATCCAGTACCGCCGGCCGGCTTCGTCCTCGATCCGGTAATAGTCACGCAACCGCGCGCCGCCGCGTTCGCGCCACCATTCGGGCGCGATGCGTTCGGGCCCTTCAACCCGCGCCACCTCGTGCACTTGCCCGCGCCAGCGAAACCGCTGCGGATAGCCATCGGGCGTCGCATAGAGCACGGCAATGCTTTCGGGACTGTCGAGCAGCTTGAGCGGGCGCGCATGGAAAGCGAGCTGCCCTTGCGAGCATGCCTCGGGTTCGAGCGGCGGCTGCCAGCGCTGCGCGCGCTCGGGAATATGGCTGGCAAAGGGCACGGGGCGGGTAACCGCCTGCGCTCCGAGACGGACGGTCAGCCGGTCGATACAGGCCGCCAGCGACGTGCCGTGGGTTTCCGCCGCGGTCTCGATATCGTCCTGGGCAAGTGCCAGCGGTTCCGCCCAGCTGGCCCGCAGGCGCAGCATCTCGATCCCGAACCCGGCATCCACATCGTCGAGCCGCGCCGCGAACAGCCGGACGATATGCGCCGGATCGCGTGTCGCGGCCGCCAGTTCCAGCCGGCGAACCACCACTTCGCCATCGACGCGCCACAACCCCAGTTCGAGGCGCCGGGCACCCTGCCCCCGCCCCTCGAGCTCGCGCGCCATGTCCCCGGCAAGATCGGTGACCACCGTATCGAGCAACTGGCGATGGCGGATCGGTTCGAGCAAGCGCCGCTGGACCAGCGGCACCTGCTGCGGAACCACGGGCAGCAGCGGTTCGGGCACGCGGCCGAGCAGCTGGTCGAGCCGGACCAGCGGGTTGGCGGCAGGCGACTTGCGGTTGCGGAAACGGCGCTGGATCGCATCGCGCCCCAAGGTCGCGATCTCGCCCAGCCGCTTGAGCCCCAGCCGGCGCAACACGGTCACCACATCCTGGTCGAGCCGCAGCGCGGCCACCGGCAGATCGGACAGGGCGCGTTCGATCGCTTCGGCCCCCTCGACGATAGCCCCGTCGCGGCCATGATGCGCCAGCGCCCAGGCGGCTCCGGCGGTTGGCGCAATCGCCGTGCGAACCGCCAGCTTTCGCTGGGCAAAGGCCTGCTGCACATCGGCAAGCAACCGGTTCTCCCCGCCGAAGAGATGCGCCACCGCGGTCACATCGACCAGCAGCCCGTCGGGCGGGTCGAGCGCGGACCACGGCCCCCAGCGCTGCGCCCAGATTGCCAGGGTCTCGAGAAAGCCGAGATCGCCCGCGGGATCGCTCGGCGCGGTGGCGATTTTGGGGCAGAGCGTACGCGCATCGGCGAGCATCATGCCCTTGTGCGCGCCGGCAGCGGCCCCCGCACGGTTGACCGCCTCGATCCGCGGGCCGTGCGCCGTGTCGGCGATCAGCACCAGCGGCCCCCTGTCCAGCACGCGGCTGTGCTCGTCCGCCATCACGCGCCAACGGTCGATCGCCAGCGCGGGCAGCCAGATCGACAGGATGCGGCGGGACCGCGATGATCCCGCCTCCCGCAGGCTCACGCCCGGCGCAGCGGATGGCGCAAGCGCAACCCGGCCGCCCAGTTCGCCGCCGCCTCTCCGGTTTCTTCGTCCGGCTTGCGGGCCATCAGCCCGCCCTGCTCCTCGCCCAGCACCCATTCGCCCGGCGCATGCGCGCGCGCGCGGAACAGCTCCGCCCGCCAGCGGGGAGTACCGGGGGCCCGCTGGTTCCAGTGCGGCGCAGGCGAAGGGGCCGAGGCGACTTCCCAGCGCATGCGTGCCGAAGACAGGTCTCGCGCGGCATCGAGCCGCACGAGGAACAAGGGCACCCCGTGCCTTTCGCTCGCCAGCGTCAACCGGCGCGAGGCAGTGAAATCGAGCGCCTTCGGATTGCCGGCGATCTCTCCCAGCACGAAGGCCAGATCACGGCAGCGCAATCCTTCTTCCAGTGCGAAGAGCGCATCTTCCGCCTTTTCCGCCAGGACATGGATCACCCGCCCCTGCAGGGTCTGTGGCAGGCCGGCGCGATAGGGCCGACCCACCCGCCGCGCGGCCTCGCGCGTCTGGACCCACAGCACGCTGCGCCGGTCCTGCGCTTCGTCCCCGGCTTCGCGCGGCAGGCAGCGGGCATCATCGAGCGCCAGCGCCAACGCGGCGGCGCAGCCCGCACTCTCGCGCGTGGAGGCGAAGACCTCGTTGTGCAGCGCCAGACCCTGATGTGCCGCCAACCCGGGGCGCCACCGCGTGCTGCGCCGTGCGGACAGCGCGGCAACATCGGTAAAGGCCGTGAACGGCAAGGAGACAGGATCGGGCTGGGACATGACGGAACGACTCGTTTGTTCCTTTTATGTTCCATATCGGAGCGATTCGCAATTCGGCGCACCCAGTCATCCCCCAATCACACGATCCGGGACCGAACCGCGCGCTCGTACATTGATCGGGTAAATCCAACTCAAGGAGACACCATGAAACACGCCGCAGGGAACCCCGACGAACTCAAGGAACAGTTCTGGAAGGCACTGGCAGATTCGCCCTTCCTCTTCCTCCAGCTCGACGGCCAGAGCTCTACCGCAGTGCCGATGAGCCCGCAGCTCGACAAGGATGCGAACAGTTCGATCTGGTTCTTCACGCATACCAAGAGCGATTTTGCCAAGCTCGGCCGCGCGACGGCCACTTTCGAGAGCAAGGGCCACGAGGTCTTTGCGCGCTTCGATGGCACGCTGACCCGCGAGACCAGCAAGGAGCGGTTCGACCAGTTCTGGAGCAATTTCGTCGAAGCCTGGTACGAAGGCGGCAAGGATGATCCCAACATCCTGTTCCTGCGCATGGATCTCGGCGATGCCGAAATCTGGAACGGCGACCTGGGCCTGCTCACCACTGCCAAGATGGCGCTGGGCAAGACCGTGGTCGACGAAGCCGAAGAAAAGCACGCGAAGAGCGTCGACCTCTAGGATTTCGCCTCCGGGCAAACAAAGGGCCGCTCCCACATGGGGGCGGCCCTTTTCATGTCCGGCATCGCTTGTCGGCTATCCCGTTCGCTCGGCGCAATGGCGCGGTCCCGGTTCCGCAGCTGGCGGCGCTGCGCTCAGCCGCCGAGAATGGCGGGGAACAGCCCGGTGACCAGGATGATCGCCACGGCCAGCGGGCACAGCCACGCCAGCAGGAAACGCCAGATTCCGAACGCCAGGGGCGACAGGCCGGTGGTCGTACGCAGCAAGTTCGTATCCGCCTTCCAGCCGATGAATATCGACGTCAGCAGCGCGCCAACGGGCAGCATGACCTTGCCCGTGAAGCCATCGACCGTGTCGAGGATATCGGTATCCGCGAACAGGTCCCAGAAGCCCAGCGGGCGGACATCGGACCACACGTTGTAGCCCAGCAGACAGGCGATCCCGATCAGGAACGCACCGCCGCCGAAGATCAGGGCCGACTTGGGCCGGCTCCAGCCGCGCTCGCCGATCCCGTATGCGGTCGGCACTTCGAGCAGCGAAATCGAGCTGGTGACCGCGGCGACCAGGATCAGCAGGAAGAACAGCAGGCCGAACAGCGCCCCGCCGGGCATCGTCTGGAAGGCGAAGGGCAGCGTCTGGAACACCAGCGTCGGACCGGCAGCGGGATCGAGCCCGACTGCGAAGACGATCGGGAAGATCATCAGACCGGCAAGCAGCGCCACGCAGGTATCGGCGATCGCGATGATCGCGGCTGTCGGGCCGAGCGCGCTGCCTTCCTTGATATAGGAGCCGTAAGTGATCAGCCCGGCCACGCCGAGCGAGAGCGAGAACAGCGCCTGGCCAAGCGCCGAGTTCATGACTTCGGGGGTGAGTTTCGACCAGTCGGGGGTGAACAGGAACGCCGCCGCGTCGCCGATGTCGCCTTCGATCGCACCATAGATCACCAGCCCGACAAGCAGGACGAAGAACACCGGCATAAGGTAGGTGGCGGCCTTCTCGATGCCCGAGCTGACGCCGCGCGCAACGATGTAGAGCGTCAGCCCCATGAACAGGAAATGCACTGCCAGGAGCAGTCCGGGATTGGCGAACATGTCGCCCAGCCGCTGCTGGATCTGTTCGCGGCTTTCCCCCGCCAGCGCGCCGCGGAACGGATCGCCTGCCATTATGGCCTGCGCGAGGTCGCTGCCCATCACGCCGACGTAATACAGCACCCAGCCGGCAACCACCGAATAGAACGCCACGATCAGGAAGGCGGCGAGCGCGCCGACCGCACCGAACACCGACCATCCCGGGCTCGCCTGCGACTGCGCCGCCACCCGGCGAATCGAGCCGATCGCGTCGGTCTGGCCCACGCGTCCGATGAATATCTCCGACAATACCAGCGGCAGGCCGAGCAGGAACACGCAGGCAATGTAGACGATGACGAATGCGCCGCCCCCGCTCTCGCCCGCCAGCGTCGGAAACCGCCAGATATTGCCCAGCCCGACCGCGGCCCCCACCGCGGCAAGGATGAATGCCGTGCGCGAGGACCAGCCCTCGCCCGTCGAACTCGTGGTGGCGACCATGTACAGATTGTTCCTCTCAAACCGCGGCGATCCCGGCCGCGCCTCACATGTCCGCCCTTAAACACACAATCTTGCGAGAATCCAAGCTTCGCTTTGCCATCGTTCCCGTGCTTGCTAGTGGGTGCCCATGTCCACCACCTTCCAGCTCGATACCAGCACCAGCAGGGCCAACCCCACTCCCCAGCCCATGAAGCGGCTGACGGTCCCGAAAATCCGCGCACACAAGGCGGATGGGGAAACCGCCAAGCCGCTGGTGATGCTGACCGCTTACACCGCGCGGCAGGCGCAATTGCTCGATGCGCATTGCGATATGCTGCTGGTCGGGGATTCGCTGGCGCAGGTGATCTACGGCCTGCCCACCACCATCCCCGTCACGCTCGACATGATGGCCACCCACGCCGCGGCGGTCGTGCGCGGCAGCTATCATTCGGTGGTCGTGGTCGACATGCCTTTCGGGTCGTACGAACAGTCGCCCCAGCAGGCCTTCGAAAGCGCGACCTTCCTGCTCAAGCAATCGGGCGCGGCCGCGGTCAAGCTCGAAGGCGGCGCGCAGATGGCGGAAACGGTCAGTTTCCTCAACCAGCGCGGCATCCCGGTGATGGGCCATGTCGGGCTCACCCCGCAGGCGGTCAATGTGCTGGGCGGCTATGCCGCGCGCGGCCGCAGCGACGCCGAGGCCGAGAAGATCGTCGGCGATGCGCGCGCCCTCGACGAGGCGGGCGCCTTTGCCATCGTGCTCGAAGGGGTGCTCGAACCCATCGCCATCGAGGCGACCGGTGCAGTGTCGTGCCCCACCATCGGCATCGGCGCCTCGGCCCAATGCGATGGGCAGGTGCTGGTGACCGAGGACATGCTGGGCATGTTCGAGAGGGTCCCGCGCTTCGTGAAGAAGTATGCCGACATCGCCGGGGTCATCGAAACGACCGTGGCGCAATATGCCGAGGAAGTGCGGGGCCGCAGCTTCCCCACTCCCGACCAGACCTATCAGCCGAAGAACTGACAACCGGGCGCAGACCATGGAAACAATCCGCAATTACTACACGTTTTCGTTCGGCTTCACCGCAGTCTGCTTCGCGCTGGCCGCATGGTATGGCTGGTCGAGCACGGGATCGATCACCGCCACGCTCGGCATCCTCTGGATCGTCGTCGTGCTGTCGATTCTCGAAGTGTCGCTGAGCTTCGACAATGCGGTGGTCAACGCCACCGTGCTGCGCGACATGGACCCGGTCTGGCAACAGCGGTTTCTGACCATCGGCATCCTGATCGCCGTGTTCGGCATGCGGATCGTGTTCCCGATCGCGATCGTTGCCATCGCTGCGCGCGTCGGGCCGCTCGAGGCGGTTTCGCTATCGCTCAACAATCCGGCGGAATACGAACGGATCGTCTCCGAAGCGCATATCGGCATCGCCGGCTTCGGCGGCGCCTTCCTGGCGATGGTCGGGCTGACCTTCTTCTTCGACAACGACAAGGAAGTGCACTGGATCGCCGCGATCGAGAAGGCGATCAACAAATTCTCGAATGTGCCCGCAGTCGAGATCGGGCTGGTGCTCGTACTCGTCTATTGGGTTTCCACCCTGCTCGTTCCGGCCGACAAGATCACCTTCCTCACTGCCGCAGTTCTCGGCCTGGTGACCTTCATCGCCGTCCACGCGATCGCCGCGATCATCGAGGAACGCGAAGCGGCCAAGAAAGCGGCCGGCCAGATCGTGAAATCCGGTCTCGGCGGGTTCCTCTATCTCGAAGTGCTCGACGCAAGCTTCAGCTTCGACGGCGTGATCGGGGCCTTCGCGCTGTCGAACAACATGGTGATCATCGCGCTGGGCCTGTCGGTCGGGGCAATGTTCGTGCGTTCGATGACGATCCACCTCGTGCGGACCGGCACGCTGGCGCAGTATCGCTATCTCGAACACGGGGCCTTCTGGGCGATCATCGTGCTGGGCGTGATCATGCTACTGTCGGCGCGCTATCACATTCCCGAAACGATCACCGGGCTGCTGGGCGCGGTGCTGATCGGTCTCAGCTTCTGGTGGTCGGTGCGCCATAACCGGCGCTTCCCGGCCGATGCGGTGACGACGCCAGCCGACTAGCGATCGGCGCGGCGACCACCAGCTGGAAGAAGTGGTACAGCAGCAGCGCGATCACCAGGAAGCCGGCCTCTTCGGGCGGAAACAGGATCGTCGCCAGCGGCGCGCCCACCGCCGCGCTTTTCTGCGCCCCGGCGAACAGGAAGGCGATACGATCGGCCCGCTGGAGGCGAAGCGCGCCGCCCGCCAGCCAAGCGCCCAGATTGCCGGCCAGCAGGAAGGCGGCGACCAGCGCGCCGATTACCGCCCAGTCGATGCCCGCGACGCGCGACCAGATGCCCTGCTCCACCGCGCCCGAGAATGCGACATAGACAGCCGCCGAAATGGCGAAGCGGTCGATCCAGGCGATCTTCGGCTTGTGCTGCGCGATGAAGCCCGAGGTAAATCCCTGCACGGCCTGCCCAATGGCGAAGGGCAGGATCAGCAGCAGCATGATCTTGCCGATCACTTCCATCCCCACCGCCCCGCTGCCGCTGCCGCCCAGCGCGAGGAACAGCGGCACCGTGATGAACACGCCCAGGATGTTGAGCAGTGCCGCGCCGACGACCGACAGCGCCACATTGCCCCCAGCAAGCGAGCTGTAGGAGGTTGCCGATTGGACGGTGGAGGGCAGCGTTCCCAGATACAGGAACCCCAGCGCGACCGACGGCGCCAGTAATCCCTGTCCGATCGAGGCGAGCGCCAGCCCGACCAGCGCCATCGCCCCGAACACCCACAACACCAGCGGGACGAGGAAACGCCAGTTCGCGAAACCGGCGACGATATCTCGCCGGGCGATCCGCATGCCGTTGAGCAGGAAGAGAACGAAAATTGCGGCATTTGCCACCATCTGCGCCCAGCCGCGCGCATCACCGGTGGCGGGCAGCAGCGCAGCGACGGCGATCGCCGCCACCAGCATGCGCAGCATCGGGTCGGTCAATACGGTTCTGAAACTCATCGCCCTGCCCTGCCTGCCGGCGAAACGCTTGTCGAGCGGGTCAGCGCGATTGCAGCGAGCGCAGCTTGGCTTCCAATTCGGCGCGGGCGGCGCTCCCGTCATCGGGCATGGCTGCAAGCAGCGCGGAGATCGCCAGCGGGTTCATCGGTTCGAGTTCGTGCGCGGCGAGCGCATAGCTCATTGCCTCGTCCGCGTCGCCCAGCTGCCGCGCCCCGACGCTGCGCGCGGCGAGCACCCACGGCACGCGGCCCATGCCGAGATCGAGCGCGTGATCGAGCAGGCCGACCGCGCGCGGCCAATCGCCTTGCGCGGCGTAGCTATCGGCCAGTGCAGCCGCCGCCTCGCCGTTCATCGGGTTCTGCCGGACATAGTCGGCGAGCATCCGCTGCGCGCGTGGCACATCGTCCTGCGCTCGCGCCAGCCGCAGAGCGAGCGGCCACCCCAGGCGGATCCGGGCGGCGCGACCATAGGCGGCGCGCGCGGCGGGCTTGTCCCCCACGGCAAAGCTTGCATCGCCCAGAACCGCCTGCGCATCGGCCGAACCGGGAAAGCGGCGCGCCAGTTCGGCTGCGCGCGTCACTGCCGCCTCACCGTCGCCCGCGACGATGGCATGGCGCACCTGATCCCTGAGCTGCAGTGCCCCGGTCGCTTGCGACGTCGGCGCAATCCGTACCGGCGAAAGGCTCGGCAGCGCGGTCAGCTGGCCCGATGCAATCGCTCGTTGATCGAGGAACCGCGCAGCGCGGGCGCGGTCGCCCAGCGCCTCGTAAGCGCGGCCGATCAATGTGCGCAGATAGGCCGATGCGGGATCGTCGGCCACGATACCGGCAAACCGGCGGACCAGCTCGCGCTCGCCAGCGCTGCGCGACAGGGCAAAGGCCAGCAGATCGCGAATCCGGCGGTTGTCGGGTTGGCGGGAATACAGCCGATCGAGCGTCACAGCGGCGATCGCGTAGTTTTCCTGCTGCAGGTCGATCAGCGCCGACAGCAATTGCGCCGAAGCGACCCCGTCCTTCGCCAGACCCGAGCGTTCCAGCAGATCGCGGGCCAGCGCGACATCGCCGCCCCGCGCGGCAATGACCGCCTGGACGAACAGTCCCCGGGGCGCCGCCGCGGCAGTCCCGTCCCCGCCCCGCAGAACCGCCAGCGCGTCTTGCGCGCGCCCCGCATCGCTCAGCGTTGCGGCGAGATCGAGCCGCAGTTCCCGGTTCTGCGGGTGCAGCTCCAGCGCACGGGCAAACCGCTCCGCACCGGTTGCGAGGCCCCGCGCATCGCGGGCCAGCTGGCCGCGAAAGCGCAGCGCCTCGGCATGCGCGGGATCGATGGCCAGCGCGCGGTCGACCGCCTCGAGTGCCTGCGCCTGTTCTCCCCCGGCATAGCGCAGCCGGCCGATATCGACCCACAGTCCCGCATTGGCGGGATCGGCGCGATAGGACTGGTCGAAAGCCGCGCCGGCAGCCGGCAAGTTCCCCTGCGCCATTTCCAGCCGGCCTAGGCTCCGGAACCCCTCGGCGCGGGTCTCCGCAGAAAACTCGCCCGGCTCGAGCCAGGCGCGTGCTAGCGCGAGGTCGCCTGCGAGCAATGCCCGTTCGCCGTGCATTGCCGCGATGTCGGCCCGCTGCTGCGCAGGCTGGGTTGGCGCAGCAGCGCCCGTGCCGGACGGATCCTCCACCGAGCCATCGCAGGCGGCAAGGCCCGGCGCTGCCAGGACCAGTCCCGCCAGGAGCGCCAGGTCACGCGTGCAGATCATACTGCTTGAGCAGGTCGTACAGCGTCGGCCGGCTGATCCCCAGCAGCTTGGCCGTGTTCGAGATGTTGCCCTCGCTGCGCGCCAGCGCCTGGCGGATCATCCGGCGATCAGCCTGTTCGCGCGCCGCCTTCAGGTTGAGCGCGATATCCGCGCCGTCTGCCGCACTTTGCGTCAGGTCGAGGTCTTCGGCGGTCACGAGCTTGCCGTCGGCCATGATCACCGCGCGCTTCACGCGGTTCTCCAGCTCGCGGACATTCCCCGGCCAGGCCCAGCTGTCGATCGCGGCGAGCGCATCGGGCGCGAACCCCTTGACCTGCGGGTTCATTTCCTTCGCCAGCCGGGTCAGGAAATGCTTCGCCAGCAGCACCGCATCGCCGGGCCGGTCGGACAGCGGAGGCACCTTCACCACGATTTCGGCAAGCCGATAGAACAGGTCTTCGCGGAAGGTGCCCGCGCCGATCATCGCCTCCAAATCCTGGTGCGTTGCGCAGACGATCCGCGTGTCGACCGAAATAGCTTTGCGGCCCCCGACGCGTTCGATCGTGCGTTCCTGCAGAAAGCGCAGCAGTTTGACCTGCAAGGGCAAGGGAATATCGCCCACCTCGTCGAGGAACAGCGTGCCCCCATCGGCCAGTTCGATCTTGCCCGGTGTCGTCTTCACCGCGCCGGTAAAGGCGCCCTTCTCGTGCCCGAACAGCTCGCTTTCGAGCAGGTTTTCCGGGATTGCCGCACAATTGATCGCGACGAAGGAACCGTCCTTGCGAACGCTGCAATCGTGGACGCCGCGCGCCAGCAGTTCCTTGCCCGTGCCGCTCGCGCCGAGCAGCATCACCGACACATTGGTCGGCGCCACCCGTTCGATGGTGCGCGCGACCTTGGCCATTTCGGGCGCGGCCGTGATCATCGAACCGAGCACTGTGCGCTCGTCACCGATCTGTTCGGCCAGACGGCGGTTTTCGCTCTCTATCTGGTGCAGCCGGTAGGCGCGCTGGACGATCAGCCCGAGCGTGTCGATATCGACCGGCTTCTGGTAGAAATCGTAGGCGCCTTCCTCGACCGCGCGCAGCGCGCTTTCGCGCGCGCCGTGGCCCGAGGCGACGATCACCTTCGTATCGGGCTTGATCGCCATGATCGCCTCGAGCACCGCGAACCCTTCGCTGGTCCCGTCGGGATCCGGCGGCAGGCCGAGATCGAGCGTGACCACCGCGGGTTCTTCCGCCCGTACCGCTGCCACGGCGGTTTCTCGCGTGTCCGCCAGGATCACGTCGAAATCCTCATAGGCCCATTTGAGCTGGGCCTGGAGCCCTTCGTCATCCTCGACGATGAGCAGTTTCGGCTTTGTTTCCGCCATTATGCGACCTCGTTGTTGTCTGCGGAATTGCTGCGCCTGATCAGCGAACTGGCCGCCTGTATCGGCAGGCTGATCGTAAAGCGGGTGCCGAGCCCTTCGCGCGATTCGACGTCGACCCTGCCGCCCATCGAACGGATCAGTTCGCGCGCTTCGAAGGCGCCGATCCCGAACCCGCCGTTCTTCGAAGACACGAACGGCTTGAACAGGCTGTTGCGAATGAATTGCGGCGACATGCCATGGCCGTTGTCGATCACGGTGACCTTGCCCGACATGCCGTCGCTATACACCTCGACCATCACCGAACTGTTGGTATCGCTGGCATCGATCGCGTTCTGGACCAGGTGGACCAGCGCCTGGTCGAAGGCTTCGGGATTGCCTTCGACGGCGACCGGCTCGGACCGCAGGACGGCGACCGGGTGAAACTGGCTCAGCTGCTCCACCGTGCGCCGCGCAGCGACTGCCAGATCGAAGCGGCGGACCGCTTCAGACGTCCCCCCGCCATAGCGGCCCAGCCGGCTGAGCAGCGCGTTGAGCTTGTCGGCGCTGTTGCGCAGCGTGACGAGCATGTCCTCGCGGAACTCTGGCTTGTCGGCGTGTTTCTCCGCGTTGCGCAGCAACAGCGACATCTGGCTGGAGAGGTTCTTGATGTCGTGCATGACAAAGGCCATGCGATGGTTGAATTCCTCGAACCGGCCCGCCTCGAGCAGGGCGGTCTGGCTGGCCTGTTCGGCCAGATAGCTGGCCAGCTGGCGTCCCACGACCGCGAGGAGGTCGAAGTCTTCCCAGTCGAGCTTGCGCGCCACCAGCGGCCGGGCGAGGATGACGAGGCCGACGAGGCGGTCGAAATGCATCAGCGGGACGGCCGCCCACGCCGAACGGTCGTGCCGCAGCCACTGGGGAATATGCGCCAGTTCGCCGTGATGGTCGATGCCCGCCCGCAGTTCGTCGAAATCGAGGATCAGCTCGCTGTCCTCGAGCAGTTTCGCCAGCGCCTCGGGGGCTGCCGTGGTGGGCAGGTTGCGTCCCGGCCAGCGCCAGTTGGCCGCGAGTTCGAGGTCCCCCTCGTCGCCCGGCACCAGCAGCAGGCCAGACGGGCTGTCGGTGATATCGGCCAGCGCTTTGACCGTACGCTCCTGCAGGGTGATGTTGTCGAACCCGGTGGTGCCGATCGTGTCGGTAAAGCGGATCCACTCGGTGCGGTAGTCGTACCGGTGCTTGAACAGGTGCTTGACCGCGGTGACCCGCAACCAGCCGCGCAGGCGGTCCGAAGGCAGCCAGATCAACGCCAGCGCACCCGCCGCGATGATCAGGCCCACCTGTGTCAGCCGGGCCAGATCGCCGCTGAGCATGTTGAGCCAGCGCGCGATGCCCAGCATCACTGCAAGATACCCCCCGATCAGCAGCAGCGAGAGGAAGCGGAAGGTGACCGCACGCGACGGGCTGAAGGCGAGTTCGGAAGAATTGCGCGTGAAGCCGATTGCGAAGGGTACGGCGAAGATGGCTGCCGCCAGTCCGCGCAGGACGGCCAGCTCGCCCGGCGGCGATCCCATGATGTAGGCGATGGTGAAATAGTTGAGGTCGAAGGCCCACAGCCCCGCCAGGGCAGCAACGCTCCATCGCAGGATCTCGCGCGAGGTCGCGGCGGCACCGGCATAGAGATTGTGCAGCAGCACCAGCGCGCCGACCGCCACCATCACGCGGAACAGCGCCGCGGTATCGAATGTCAGCAGCGCAAGCTCGGGCGTGACCGCATAGCGCCGGGCGATGAGCAGCAAGAGGAATTGCATGACCTCGACCAGCACCAGCGCGACCACCACCGGTCGCACCAGCCGCAAGGTCTCGTCGCGGCCATCGTTGCTGAACAGGCGGAACAGGACGAACAGCCACGCGAGATTGCGGGCGATCTCGGTGAGCTCGACGATCGGCCGGCCCGGCTCGAAGCTGGCCGCGGCGAAGCACCAGTTGGCGGTCAGCGCCACAGCGACGATCGCGGGTGTGCGGTCGCCGCGCGCGGGATCGCCCTTGCGCCCGATCCAGATCGCCGCAAGCGCGCAGACGATCGCCCCGATCGTGTAAGCGACATAGGACAGGCTGCCGACGAGACCCATCATCGCGCACCGTCCGGCCAGAGAATGACCCGCGCCGTCTGCAACAGGATCAAAAGGTCGAGAAACGGCGTGTAATTCTTGGCGTAATAGAGATCGTATTCGAGCTTGTGGCGCGCATCTTCGGTGTTGGCGCCATAGGGGTAGTTGATCTGCGCCCAGCCGGTGATGCCCGGCTTCACCACATGGCGCTCCGCATAATAGGGCAGCGCCTTTTCCAGTTCGGAGACGAAGGCGGGCACTTCGGGACGCGGGCCGACGAAACTCATCTCGCCCTTGAGCACGCTCCAGGCCTGCGGCAGTTCGTCGATGCGCACGGTCCGGATCACCCGTCCGACCCGCGTCACCCGCGGATCGCCCTTCTCCGCCCACTGCGCCCCGTTCGCCTCGGCATCGAAGCGCATCGAGCGCAGCTTTATCAGCGTGAAGGTCTGGCCGTAGAGGCCGACGCGCTTCTGGCGGAAGAATGCCGGGCCGCCGGTTTCCAGCTTTACCAGCACCGCAAAGATACCGATCAGCGGCAGACCGACGATCAGCAGCAGCAGGCTGGCAACGATATCGAACGTCCGCTTGCCGATGCTCGACAAGCGCCGGCCGGCGGAAAACCCGTCGGAAAAGATCAGCCAGCTGGGGTTGAGCGTGTCGAGATCCACCCGTCCCAGCTCACGTTCGAGAAAGCTGGAGAAGTCGTTGACGTGGACGCCCTGCGTCTTGACGCGAAGCAGGTCTTTCAGCGGCAGCGAATTGCGCCGTTCCTGCAGCGCGAGCACGACCTCGGTCGCACCGACGCGGTCGGCGAACCGGCCGAGATCGGAAATCGATTCGCGCTGCACGGCGGTGGCGATCAGCGGCGCGGTTTCCCCCATCGCGACGAAGGCACCGATCCTGAAGCCGCTTTCGGGCCTGTGCGACAGGCGCTCGAGCCGCCTGGCGCGTTCGCCTGCGCCCAGCACCAGCACCGTCCGCCGGAACGCCTCGGCGCCCAGCATCCGGCTTGCGAGGATCCGGTTCGCCACGAGCACGAGGATGGCGATCCCCATCGCGTACAGCAGGACCGAGCGCCACAGCGCCGAACCGGGGAGGACGAAATTGACCAGCGATATGGCGAGCACGCCCAGGCTGACCGCCACCAGCAACCGGGCAGTCGCGAAGCGGATCGAGCGCAGCGCCTCGGGGCCATAGGAGCCCACGGCGATCATCCCCAGCCAGATGACTCCGGCGAAAACCCCGATTTCGACCGCGCGATCGGAAACTTCCCCGACGCCCGTGCCGATCTGCATCACGCGCAGCCGCCACGCGGCTTCGCCTGCCAGCAGCAGCAACATGAAGTCGATCAGGGAAAGCAGCACCACATTGTAGGAAATGTAATGCTTGAACAGGCGGATCATCCGAACCGGCTCACCAATGGTTAGTGTCGGGATGCTTGACTAGCAGACAGGAATGAACCGTCGGTAAACTTTACACATCACGCCTGTAAGCGATCCGATCAGGACTGTGCGCGCGGCTAGGCCACTTCGAATTCGAACGGGGTCACGCCGCGCCGCGTGCGGTCGAAGGCCAGCTTGCGGCCCAGCGGCGGCAAGGACCGCTGGCTGCATCCCTCGCGGTGGCAGCGCGCGCAGCCAGGCCCGATCGGCTGCGCATCGTCAGTGCGCAGCGATACGCCGCGCGCATGCGCCAGATCGGTCGCCAGCACCGCCTCGATCCCCAGCGCGACGACGAATTGCGCTTCGCCCGGCGCACCGCTGCCCTCCACCGTGCGGGCCATCGTCAGCCAGCCACCTTCGCGGTCTGCGGCATTGTCGGGGGTGACGAACTGGACCTGCAACTCCCCTGCGCGGTCGAACGCGCGGTGCGCGTGCCACAGCGGGCAGCTGCTGGCGGAATCGACGAAGCGCGCGGTGCTGGCACCGGTAATCGTCTTGGAAAACTGGCCGGCCCGGTCGAGCCGGATCATGAAGAAGGGCAGCCCGCGCTGGCCCACCCGCTGGAGCGTGGTCAGCCGGTGGGCAAGCTGTTCGAAGCTGACCGCGAAACGCCGTTCGAGAACCGGCAGATCGTAGCCGGTGGCCTCGCAGGCGCGCAGGAACCGGCCATAGGGCATGATCAGCGCCGCCGCGACATAGCCGGTGAGATGCCGTTCGAACAGCGCCCTGGCCGCCTCGTCATCGAACCGCGCGCCGCGCGCGACCGCTTCGATGACGTCGGCGAATTCGAGCTGCGCGATCTGCAGCGCCAGCTGGAAATTGCGCGAAGGCATGCTGAGCATTTCGGACAGCTGGATCTGCCGGGCATGCAGGTCGAGCCGGCGCAGGCTGCCGGGCAGGATGTCGCGCGGCAATATCCGTACGGACAGCTGGTGGCGTTCGCGCAGGCGCTCGGTCAGGGCGATCCCGATGTCCCCGCGCGACAGGCGCATCTCGTCCGCCAGCTCCTCGGCGGCGTTGTCCAGATCGGCAAAATGGTTGCGCCAGCGCTCGATTTCGCGGCGCGAGGCGGACAGTGGATCGTCAGCCTCCAGCCCTGCCGGTCCCGCCTTGTCGTAAAGCCGCGCGAATGCGGAAGCGAGCTGCGGGGACGCGGCGAGAAATTCCTGCACTTCATCGCGGTCGATCCCGAGATCGGCAAACCGCTCGTCGGCGAACCGGCGGATGAGGCCCTCGACGCCTCCGATAGCCTCGTCGCCGCGGAGCGAGCGGGGATCGAAATCGAACTGCGAGACCAGCTGCATCATCACCCGCGCGCTGACGGGGCGCTGGTTGCGCTCGATCAGGTTTAGGTAGCTGGGCGAGATATCGAGCCGTTTGGCGGCGGCCGCCTGCGTCAGGCCCTCGCGCTTGCGAAGCCGCCGGATAGCCGGGCCGGCGAAAAGCGATTCCTCGGTCACGGTGTCACTTTCCTTACAACTTTACAGGCCCATTAGCGGCGCAGGGGCGCGATAGACAAGATAATTTGTAAATTTTCCTGTCATCGGTCGGGCTATCGGGCCATCAGGGTCTCCGAAATCAGACCAATAAGGAGTTCCCCCGTGAGCTATTCGGACCGGATCGAAGAAATGAACCAGACCATCGCCGCCAATGGCGCGCCCTGGGGCGCCATCGATGGCGAAAGCGCCGCGCGCATGGTCGTCCAGAACCGCTTCCGCACGGGTCTCGACATTGCCCGTTACACCGCGAAGATCATGCGCGAAGACATGGAAGCCTACGACCGCGACCCGGCCAACTACACCCAGTCGCTCGGTACGTGGCACGGCTTCATCGCGCAGCAGAAGATGATCTCGATCAAGAAGCATTTCGGCAACACCAAGCGCCGCTACCTCTATCTCTCGGGCTGGATGGTCGCCGCGCTGCGCAGCGAATTCGGCCCGCTGCCCGACCAGTCGATGCATGAAAAGACCTCGGTCCCCAATCTGATCGGCGAACTCTACACCTTCCTCAAGCAGGCCGATGCCCGCGAACTGGGCATGATGTTCCGCGATCTCGACGCGGCCCGCGATGCCGGCGACCAGGTGGAAGCACAGCGCCTGCAGAAGGCCATCGACGACCACGAGACGCACGTCGTGCCGATCATCGCCGATATCGACGCCGGTTTCGGCAATGCCGAGGCGACCTATCTGCTCGCCAAGAAGATGATCGAAGCCGGTGCTTGCGCGCTCCAGATCGAGAACCAGGTGTCCGACGAAAAGCAGTGCGGTCACCAGGATGGCAAGGTCACCGTGCCGCATGAGGAATTCCACCAGAAGATCCGCGCGATCCGCTATGCCTTCCTCGAACTGGGCGTTCCCGAAGGCATCATCGTCGCCCGCACCGACAGCCTGGGCGCCGGCCTGACCAAGTCGATCGCCTATTCGAAGGAACCCGGCGACCTCGGCGACCAGTACAACAGCTTCCTCGATTGCGACGAAGTCGATGCCGGCGACATCAAGAACGGCCAGGTCTTCATCAGCCGCGACGGCAAGCTGCTGGCGCCCAAGCGCCTGCCCAGCAACCTGTACCAGTTCCGTCCCGGAACCGGCGAAGACCGCTGCGTGCTCGACTGCATCACCGCGCTGGAAGCAGGGGCCGACCTGCTGTGGATCGAAACCGAGAAGCCGCATGTCGAGCAGATCGCCGGCATGGTCGACCGGGTCCGCGAAGTCGTCCCCAACGCCAAGCTGGTGTACAACAACTCGCCCAGCTTCAACTGGACGCTCAACTTCCGCCAGCAGGTCTATGATGCCTGGGCCGAAGCGGGCAAGGACGTCTCCGCCTATGACCGCGACCGGCTGATGAGCGTCGATTACGACGGCACTGACCTTGCCGCCGAAGCCGACGAGAAGATCCGCACCTTCCAGGCCGATGGTTCGAAGCGCGCCGGCATCTTCCATCACCTGATCACGCTGCCGACCTACCACACGGCTGCGCTGAGCACCGACAACCTCGCCAGGGAATATTTCGGGGAACAGGCGATGCTTGGCTACGTCAAGAACGTGCAGCGCGAAGAAATCCGTCAGGGTATCGCTTGCGTGAAGCACCAGAACATGGCTGGTTCGGACGTCGGCGACGATCACAAGGAATACTTCGCCGGTGAAGCGGCCCTCAAGGCCGGCGGCAAGGACAACACGATGAACCAGTTCGCAGCCGCCTAAGGAGAGGAAGGATGACGACTATGGCAGACGACACTCCGAAGACCGAACCGGGCCGCGCCCGGGCGCTCTTCTCGACGGCGGACTTCCGCCTCCTGCGGACGGCGCTGACGCATTACGCCCGCGCCACCGACGACCGCGAGGAGCTGGCCCGGATCAACGCCCTGCACCACCGCCTCGGGACCTACGTCCCCGCGGAAGACTAGACCCGATCAACAATTCTCCTGGGGAGGAGAATACGGCCGTCGGAGCGACCCCAAACGCTCCGGCGGCCACACTTTTATCCGGCGTCAGTTGACCTCGTTCGGCATCAGCCTGATTGCCGCCGATGCGAGAGCCTCGGCACCGGTCGCAATCACCTTCTCCGCATCGGGCGCCCAGAAGGGCGAATGCAGCGACGGCAGCGGGGTACCGTCCTCTTCGAGCCGGTCGAGCAGCGGTTGCGGCGTTCCGCTGATCCAGAAGATCATCGATTTGACGTCCTCTGGCGCGGCCCGGCGGAACTGGCTGAAATCCTCGCCGCCCATGACCGCAGGCCATTCCATGACCCGCTTATCGCCGAACCGCTGCCGGAAACCCGCCGCGATGCTCTCGCTGAAATCGGGATCGTTGAAGGTCGACGGCGTATAGGGGTCCTCGACGGTGATTTCGGGCATCAGGGTCTCGGGCAGTCCGGCCGTGATCGCCTCGCCGCGCGCCACCCGCCGGATCCCATCGAGCAGCAGCTGGCGACTCTCGTCCGAATAGCTGCGCACCGTCAGCTGCAATTTCGCTTCGTCGCTGATAATGTTGTGCTTGGCCCCGGCATGGAAGCTGCCCACGGTGATCACGGCGGGATCGAGCGGCGAGGAACTGCGGCTGACCACAGTCTGCAGCTTCATCACGATCGCGCTGGCCAGCACCACCGGATCGACCGTGGTGTGCGGATAGGCACCGTGCCCGCCGATGCCCTTCACCGTGATGTCGACGCTGTCGACATTGGCCAGTGCATAGCCGGGCGTGTAGCCGATGGTCCCCGCCGGGGCGGGCGCGGCGGCATCGTGGAATGCCAGCGCGTAATCGGGCTTGGGGAACTTGGTATAAAGCCCGTCATCGAGCATCGCGAGCGCGCCAAGGCCGATCTCCTCCGCAGGTTGCAGCACCATCACCAGCGTGCCCTGCCACTGGTCCTTGTGATCGACCAGCAGGCGCGCGGCACCGATGAAGCCCGCCATATGTGTGTCGTGGCCGCAGGCATGCATCACGCCGGTGGTCACGCCGCTGGCGGGCGTGGCAGTCTGCGTCGAAGCATAGGGCAGCCCGGTCTGCTCGACCACCGGGAGGCCGTCCATGTCGGCGCGCAGGAGGACGGTCGGGCCTTCGCCATTGCGCATCACCGAGACCACGCCCGTGCGTCCGACACCCTCGGTCACTTCGAAACCCAGCGCGCGCATCCGCGCGGCCAGCTTGGCCGCGGTCTCGTGTTCCTCGAAGCTGAGTTCGGGGTTCGCATGCAGGTCGCGATAGAGTTCCATCAGCTCGGGCATGTCGGCCGCCAGCGTCTCGCGCAGGTCGTTCGCCTGGGCTGGCGCTGCGGTGGCCACGGCCAGCGCCGCCAGCGCGGTAGAAGTGAATTTGGAAACCATCTCGGCTCTCCCTATTGGATGGAACAGTTGGAACGCGGGCCCGCGGCAGAAAACGCGCGTTGCCGGACCCGCGAAACTTGCGGCTGCCTTGTGTCACGGAGCGGCGCGGCAGGAAAGACGCCGGCGGTCAGAATGGCCTGCCCGTGTCCGGGTCGTCGGGGACCGGGGCCAGCGCCGTGGGATCGACCTCGCGCCAGCGCGGCTCGCGGTTGAGCCGCGCGTTGTAGAGATAGTTGAAGGTCGCCGGATCGCGCGATGGTTCGTCGAGCGCCCCGCCGTTGCGCGCGCGCACGGCCTCGCGGTCGTATCCCATCGCTGCCAGCAGCGTCGGCGCGATCATGTAATGGCTGGCAGCCCCGCCGGGCGTGAACGCGAGCGCCCCCGCCTCGCCCTGCAGCACCACCAGCGGCACCGCGCCTTCCTCGGGCCGCGGGTCGACCGAGCAATGCGTGGTCGTCCCGCCCTTGCCGCCTTCGTGCAGGTTCTGCCCGTGATCGGCGGTATAGATGACCAGCGCATCGGCCAGCTCGGCGCGCTCCAGCAGCCGGTCGAAAAAGGCACCGACGCTCCATTCGAGCGTGTTGCGATAGGAATTGCGGTAGCGCCGCCAGTCCGCCGGCGAACCGCCGAAGCCGGTGCGCGATCCGGTATCGGTCACATCGAGGAAGCCGCCGCGCGGCAGGATCGGCCGGTAGCGGGCATGGCTGTCGGGAAACTTGTCGTGGATCGGGAAATGCGCCCCGACCTTGTTGACCAGGATGAAGGATGCAGTGCCGTCGCCCAGCAATTGCGCGAGCCGGTCGGCAACGGCCATGTCGCGGTCGCGCACCGCCAGCCCGCCGAACTGAATGAAGCGGTCGATGCGCTCGCGTTCGCGCGGCGTCATCTGGTTCTGCATCGCGCCGCCGGATCGCTGGGCGTCGATATAGACCGTCTCCAGCCCGGCACGCGCGGCATAGTCCCACAGCGAGGGCCCGACCGCGATGTCGCGGCGGTAGCTGTCCCGCGTCCCGGCAAAACGCAGCACGAGATTGGATCCGGCGCTGCAGTTGGTCGCCGAAGCGGCCACTCCGAAATTGGCGATCTCGACCCCGGGCCGCGCCTCCGCAAGGCCAGAACGCACCCCGCGCGGATGGTTGATATCGAGATAGTGGCCCGAGATGCTTTCATCGACGATCAGCACGATATCTCGGTACAGCGGCGCCCGGACATGTGCGATCGAGACGCCCTTGCGCGGCCCGAGATCGCCTGCCGCTCGCTCATACGCCGCCAGAACGGCATAGCTGAGCGCGGCATAGCCGCCCGGTAGCGCCTTGAGCCCGTCTCCGCCGCGCGTGAAGGCAAGCAGCGTGAACAGGACGAGCGCCGCGGGCATGGCCAGTGCCGGCGTGTTGGCGCGGGTACGCGCCCGGCGGCGCGGCGGCCACGCCACTGCGATCAGCAGGACCGCCGGTCCCGGCAGGCTGCGCCACAATGCAGCTCCGTTCTGGTCCATTGCATCCCCGGCAAACTCGGCCGCGGTGATGAGGTCGATGAACGCGCCATAGGTGAGGAATTCGAGCGAGGAGCGGGCATAGGCTTCGATCACGAAGCTGGCGGCGAACAGCAGCAGTGCGAGGCCCCCGCGCAGCAGCGCATTGGCGGTGTAGGCGGCGCCGATTATGCCGCACAGCGCCGCCAAGACCAGCACGGTATAGGCGAGCGGCCCTGCGATCCCGCCGATATCGCGCAGGCGGTCGAAGAACTCGGGCAGGAACAGGATGCCGTACAAGGCCAGCAGCGCGGGCTTCACGAACCGTCGCGGCCACGCGCTCTCGGCAATCACAATTGATAGGTGACGGCCAGGCCGACCGACAGCAACGTGACCATGATCAGGACCAGCGGCACCCCGGTGCGGACATAGTCCTTAAACTCATACGACCCTTCCGCCATGATCAGCATGTTGGTCTGGTAGGCGATCGGGGTCGCGTAACACAGGTTGCAGCCGAACAGCACCGCCAGCACCAGCGGCTCGGGCGGGAGATCCAGCTTTGCGGCAATGGCAAAGGCGATTGGCGTGCCCACCGTTGCCGCGGTCGCATTCGAGGCGAAATTGGTGAGGAAGGTCATCGTCAGCATGATCGCCGCCAGTGCCGCGGGCGCGGACAGGTATTCCAGCCCGAAGGCCATTACCCCGCCGATCCAGTCGGCGGCCCCGCTGTCGAGGATGACCCGGCCCAGCGCGATGCTGGCGGCCACCAGCACGATAACGCTGCCCGACAAGCCGCGCCCGACGCGGTCGAACCGCACGCAGCCGGTCACGAACATCAGGATCGCCCCGGCCAGCGACGCGATGGCGATCGGCACCAGCCCGACCGAAGCGAAGGCGATCGAACCGCCCATGATCGCCGCCGCCAGCGTCGCTTTCGACCGGCGGGGCAATTCGCGAACCCCCTCGAGCTGCAGCAGGCTGTCCGAGCGGGCAAAGTGCTGCATGTCATCGGGCAGGCCCATCACCAGCAGCACGTCGCCTTCGGCAAAGCGCATGTCGCCGACTTCGGAAAACTGTTCTTTCTCGCCCACCAGGCGCGCGGGACGGTGGGTCCCGATCACCGCCACGCCGAACAGGTCGGCGATCCCCGAGCTTGGCAGCGTCCGCCCGATCAGCCGCGAATCCGCAGTGACGATCATCTCGCCGACCGCGATGTCGGTGCGCGTCTCGCTCGACCGGCGGCGGATGCGGTCGATCACCCAGCTGGGCGCCGCATCGCCGCGCAGCGTAGCCATCGCCTCCTCGATCGCTTCATGTGTCCCCGTCATCCGCAGCCGGTGCTGCGGGCGCAGCAGGCCGACCGGAACGTCGTGGAACTCGATTCCGGCCGGCAGGCGCGACTGCAGTTCCGACAGCTGGCGCCCGTTGAGGATCGAATCCTCGGTCACGCGCAGGCGGGTTTCGAACAGGCGCTGGGCATGGACCGTCTCGATCCGGTTGTCGCCCAGCATGCGCGGCATGACGATCCATACGAAGGGCAGCGCTACCAGCGAGGCGATCAGCACGATCGGAGTGAAGTGGAATACGCCCATTTCGGGCATCCCCAGATCGACCGCGATCGACACGACGAGGATATTGGTGGACGTGCCGATGGTGGTGGCCATGCCGCCCATCAGCGAAGCCGCATTGAGCGGGATCAGCGTTTTCGACGCCGCCATCGCGCCGCGCATCGCCAGCTGGACGAAGATCGGCATCAGCAGCACCAGCACCGGCGTGTTGTTGACCCCCATCGACAGCAGGAAGGTCACCACCAGCGAGAACAGCAGGCCCAGCTGGAGGTTGATCTTGAATAACCGCTCGAGGAAACGCGCCGCGGGATCGAGCGCGCCGGTGACCACCAGCCCGCGCCCCATGATCATCAGCGCGCAAATGGTGATCAGCGCGTAATGGCCGAAACCCGAAAATGCGAGGCTCAAGCCGTCGATCGGCTGCGTGTCGTCGAGCGGGAAGAAATACAGCCCCACCGCGATGACGGCGATCGTCATCAGCGAGATGATCTCCACCGACATGCGCCCGCGCGCAAAGGCAATGAACATGGCGATGGTGATGCCCATCGCCGCTATTGCATGGTAGGAAGGGACCCCGATCATTCAGGCACGGGAATCCCAAACTCCGTCTGGATGTGCAAGCATTTAGTTTGGTACCCCTGGCCGGACTCGAACCGGCACTTCAAAGAAACTCGATTTTGAGTCGAGCGCGTCTACCAATTCCGCCACAGGGGCACTGGGTCGGGAGCGCGGGGTTAGCCGCGCCCTCGGCCGGCATCAAGCCTTCAGCGCATTCGCCAGCAATTTGTGCAGCTTCGAATGCAGCGCGTCATTGGCGGCAAGGATCTGCTTGGCATGGATCGGCTGCGAACGGCCGCGGAAATCGGACACGAAGCCGCCAGCCTCGCGCACGATCAGGCAGCCCGCCGCGGTATCCCAGTCGTTGAGGTCGCTTTCCCAGAAGCCGTCGAACCGGCCCGCGGCCAGCCATGCGAGGTCGAGCGAGGCCGCGCCGAACCGGCGGATGCCCGCGACCTGCGGCCCGATGGCAGCGAAGATCTTGGTCCAGTCACCGAAATCGCCATGCCCCTGGAAGGGAATGCCGGTGGCGATCAGCGAGTCAGCCAGATTGCGTCGCGCCGAGACCCGCAGGCGGCCGTCGTGCAGCCATGCGCCGCGCGTTTTCTCGGCCCAGAAGGTCTCGTCGGTCACCGGGTTGTAGATCACCCCGGCAGTGACATCGCCCCAGCCGCCGCCGCCGAGCTTGGGTTCCTGCACTGCGATGCTGATCGCGAAATGCGGGATACCGTGGAGGAAGTTGCTGGTCCCGTCGAGCGGGTCGACGATCCAGCGGGGCTTGTTCTCGTCGCCTTCGATGACGCCCGCTTCTTCCATCACGAAGCCCCAGTCGGGGCGCGCAGCGAGCAGTTCGTCGTAGAGCGTGCGTTCGGCGATGCGGTCGGCCTTGGAGACGAAGTCCGCCGGGCCCTTGCGGCTCACCTGGAGGTGCTCGACTTCGCCGAAGTCGCGGCGCAGGCGGCCGCCCGCCTTGCGCGCGGCTTTCTCCATTACGCGGATGACACCCGATAGAACGGCCATGGAAACTCTCTTATTCGGTAAGGACGCGGATCGAACGCGCCTGGAGGTGGATCGTGCCCCATTCGCAGGCCATGTCGAACTTCGTGCCTTCGATGTTGAAGGACTGGATCGCGAAGCGGCGCTGGGTCTGGTCGGGATGCTCGGCGCGCTCGAGGCCAAGCTTCGAGATCCCGGCGAATTTGAGCAGGCCCGGATGGAAGCAGCAGTCGTCGCCCGCGCCCGGCGTTTCGTAATCGGGGTGCGCGGGCTCGAGGCAGAAGTCCATCTCCAGCGTCAGTTCGTCATCGTTGATGATCACCGCGCGCAAGACGCTGCGCGTGACATCGATGTTCTCGAACCGGCTGGCGATGGACTTGCCCATGCGGTTAGCTGGCCTTGCCGACGTAGCTCTGTTCGTAGACGTCGACCACGATCCGCGTGCCGCTTTCGATATGCGGCGGGACCATGATGCGCACGCCGTTGTCGAGCACGGCGGGCTTGTAGCTGGAGGAGGCGGTCTGCCCCTTCACCACGGCATCGGCCTCGACGATTTCGGCTTCGATCTGGGCGGGAAGTTCGACCGAGATGGGCTTTTCTTCCCACAGTTCGAGCTTCACCTGCATGCCGTCCTGGAGGAACGGCCGCGCGTCGCCCAGCAGGTCGCTGGGCAGCGTGATCTGTTCGTAATTCGTCTGGTCCATGAAGACGAGCATGTCGCCATCTTCGTAAAGGAACTGATACTCGGCCGTGTCCAGCCGGACCTTCTCGACCGTATCGGCGCTGCGGAAGCGCACGTTGGTCTTGCGGCCATCCTGCAGGTTCTTCATCTCGACCTGCATGTAGGCGCCGCCCTTGCCGGGCTGGGTATGCTGGATCTTGGCGACCTTCCAGATGCCTTTTTCGTATTCGATGATGTTGCCCGGACGGATGTCCACGCCGCTGATCTTCATGGGGAAGCTACCTTCGACTTGTAAAAGAGCGGATCGCCCGTCGAGCGATCGTGTGCCGCGCGCCTTAGCCGAGCATGGCCGCGCGGGCAAGCGAGTGGAAAAACGCGCAGCCAATCCCTATATCGCGGGCGGACGGTTGCCATGAGACGATTTTTCACCCCTGCCCTGTTCGCCGCGCTGGCCGGCTTCGCGCTCACCCCTGCCGCGGCGCAGGGGCGGTTGTTGCTGCTCGACCAGGGCGCCTATGTCTGCGCGCTTCCGGGCGATGCGACGGGGGCTGCCTGGATCGAACAGGAAGGCCGGGATTTTTCGATCACCGGCGGGTCGAGCTATCGCACGCCGCGCGGCAGCGGGACCTATCTGATGGAAGGCAAGACAGTCACCTTCACCCGCGGACCGATGCGCGGAATGAAGATGATGCGACTGGGATCGGGCCTGCTCCAGCAGATCGAGCCCGGCGGCAAGCTGGGCCGCCTGCGCTGCCACCGCACCGGGCCGGTGCGGGACTGATCACTGCCCCGTCAGCAGCGGGTAGGGATTGACCGCATTGGCGGGCTCCCACCATTCGGCATCCGCGGTGGTCTGGAGGATCGCGAAATGCAGGTGCGGCGCATCCTGCGAGGCATTGCCCGAACTGCCCACCGTGCCCAGCCGCTGCCCGCGGCGCACGCGCTGGCCTTCCTGCAGTCCTTCGGCATAGGCGTCGAGATGGGCGTAGTAATAGATTGTCAAACCGTCGGTCGAACGGATGTAGATGGTGTTGCCGCCGACATCCGAGCGGTACAGCTTCTCGACCGTTCCCGGCGCGGCCGAACGCACGCTGGTGCCCTTGGGCGCCATGATATCGATCGCCTCGTGCAGGCGTGAACCGCTGCTGCGCGAATCGCTATAGGTATCGCTGAGGTCGCTGGCGCGGATGTTCTTCACCGGGACCAGCAACTGGCGCGACTGTTCGCTGCTGGGCGCGACCGGCGCATCGAGATCGAGCGGTTCGCCGGTGGGCGTTCCGGTGTTTGCCGTGTCTTCACCGTTATCCGCCACCTGTTCGGGCTGCGGGCTCGGCGCAGCCTCCGCCGGACGCGTGGCGTTGCGCTGGCTGACGCTGGTTGCGTTTTCGATCAGGCTGCCCCCCGCGACGATCCAGATCGCACTGGTGATGGTGGCGGTGATGACGATGGTGAGGATGCGGTCGACGAGGTTCATGCGCACAGCCTACCCGTTCAGACCTCGAAAAGCACCCGCGTCGATTGCGAGACCATTCCGGCCAGCCGCGCGGCATCCCAATTGGTCAGCCGGACACAGCCGCTCGACTGCGCGCGGCCGATGGTTTCGGGGTCGGGCGTGCCATGGATCCCGTAATGGTCCTTGCTCAGGTCGATCCACACGACGCCCACTGGCGAGTTGGGCCCCGCGGCAAGCGTATAGGTTTCGCCATCACCATTGCCGAGCACTTCGGGATCGTAGCTGTAGGGCGGGTTGTAGGCTTCACCGACGATATCCCATTCGCCCAGCGGAAGCGGGAACTCGCTCGATCCCGAGCTGACGGTGAACAGCGCCACCAGCTTGTCCCCGTTATAGGCCTTGAGCGTCTTGCCCGCCTTGCTGACGACGATCCGGTCGACCGCGATCTGTTCGGAGCCGACGCCGAGCGAGGCCAGCGTGCGCTGCCAGTCGGCATCGGCGATCGCCCCCGGCGCGATCCGATCCCCGCCGATATTGGGTACGCGCAATTGCTGCCCGGCCATGAAATAGCCGCCACCGGCCTGCCCGTCCGCGGCCTGCGCATTGGCGCCATCGTCGGGACCGGCGTCGGCGGAGGCGCTGCTGCCCGCAGGTCGTCCGTCCGGGTTCAGTTCGCGCAGCACCTCGACGGTGGTGTGAAACCGTTCGGCCAGCCGTTCATCGAGCGATTTGTAGCCCAATCGGTCGAGCTTCGCCTTGCCGGCCACGCTGTCGGGCATGTCGGTATATTCGGCTTCGGCCCAGCTGTCGGGTACCGTCACCACACGGGTGGCGGGGATCCGCTCCCATTCGGCCAGCGCGGTCTTGGTCGGCTGGTCCAGTCTGCCCGTCACCTCGAGATCGTTGCCCTCCTGGAAACCGCGCAGCGCGTTTTCGGTGCTCATGCCCATTTTGCCGTCGATCACGCCGGGGCCGAAGCCGATACGGTCGAGCACGACCTGCGCCTGCATGACCGGCCGTTCGGTCGCATCGGGAATGTCGTTCGCCGCGTCGCTGTCCGGCGTCGCGCCATCAGCCATGTAGCGCGCATCGTCCGACGCCATGGTGTCGGCCAAATTGTTGCTGCCGCGCGTTTCGTAGCCATGCTCGCTGCCGCTCGCAGCGGCGGTCTCGGTCGCGGCTTCGGGCGAAGTATCGGGTTCCTGCCCGCCGCAAGCGACCAGCGCGAGCGAGGACACGGTGGCGAGGATGAAATTGCGCATGGGGAGAGCTCCTGAAATCAGGGCTTTACCGCCCTTTCAGGATAGCCAACTCACGCCGCCCCGTTTTGCTCCGCGCCGATCCGCTGGGCGAAGGCCTTGACCGCCGGGACTTCGTCGCCGTTCCAGACCGCGCCGGACACGGCCAGGAAGTCCGCACCCGCCGCCACGATCGGCGCGCAATTGGCAGGCGTGATCCCGCCGATTGCCACGCAGGGGATTTCGAACACCATGCTCCACCATTCGAGGATCTCCGGCTCGGGCCGGTGCTCGCTCGCCTTGGTGGTGCTGTCGAAGAAGGCGCCGAACGCCACGTAATCGGCCCCGCCCTCGCCCGCTTCCATCGCGAGATGGCGCGAGGCATGGCAGGTCACCCCGATCTGCGCTTCGCGGCCAAGTTCCTCGCGCGCATCGCGGACATCGCCATCGCCCTGCCCCAGATGCACGCCATCGGCGCCGAGCCGCTTGGCCAGCGCGACATCGTCATTGACGATGAAGGCCACGTCGCGGGCCGCGCAGATCGCCTGCAGCGGTTCGGCCAGCCGCGCAGCTTCGTGCTGGTCGATATCCTTGACGCGGAACTGGAAGGCGGTGACCAGCCCGGGGCCGGCATCGAGCGCGCGCTCGAGACGTTGGGGAAAGTCGCCCGTCACATCGAGCGGAGAGATGAGGTACAATTGGCAATCGGTCATGGCTGGCGCCCATAAGACCATTGCCGCGCCGCGTCACCTGTTCAGCGATACGAAAGCAGCCGGCGCCTCTACCGCAGGCATGAAAGCCTATCTCGCCGCCGCCCTGATCGCCCCGCTGACCGCCGCCTGCGCCATCATTCCCGATACGCCCCGCGGCAATGGCGATGCCGCCAGCCAGGGCAGCGCGGTCGCCATCGGCAGCCCGGTGTGGGCGGGCGATGCGATCCTGACGCCGCTGGCGATCATCGAGGACACGCGCTGCCCGGCGGACGTGCAGTGCTTCCACGGGGGCGAACTGACCGTGTCGACGCGCATCGCGGCCACGCACTGGACGCAGACCGCCCCGTTGACGCTGGGCGATCCCTACGAAGTGATGGGCCGCACCTATGTCCTAGCCACTGCTGCTCCGTTGCCGACGGCCGGCGGAGACATCCCCGCCGGCGACTATCGGTTCGTCTTCGAACGCCAGTAGCGTTCAGGCAACACTGGCGGCGTGGATCTGGTCGATCGCGCCCGACAGCGTGCCGTCGAATTCCTCGTCGCTCTGCGTGGCGCGCAGATCCTGTAGCAGGCCGCGGCTGAAGCTGGCGATCATGCCGGGGTTCTTGGCCAGCTCGCTGCAGGCTTCCTCGGTCGAATAGCCGCCCGAGAGCGCGACCACGCGCAGCACCTTGGGATGGTTGGTCAGCCCGCCATAGATCCCGGCTTCCTTGGGGATCGACAGCTTGAGCATGATCTGCTGGCCTTCGGGCAGCGCGACAAGGCCTTCCTCGATCGCTTCGAGCATGATCTTCTCGCCCTCGGCGCGGTCGGCGGCGGTGATGTCGTATTCCGGCTCGAGCATGGGGACGAGGCCGCAGGACAGGATGCGCGCACCTTCGGCGAATTGCTGGCGGACGGCTTCCTTGATCCCGACCGGATTGGCCGACTTGATCACCGACCGCATCTTGGTGCCGAAGACGCCCAGCTCACGCGCGCGGTTGCACATGTCTTCCAGGCCCGGATTGGGCTTCATCAGCTGCGCGCCGTCGCGTTCCTCGGCCAGGCCCTTGTCGACCTTGAGGAAGGGCACGATGCCGCGTTCCTTGAGCCGCGCGGGCACGCTCTTGCCGCCGCTGGCGCCTTCCATGGTCTTTTCGAACAGGATCGCGCCGATGACCTTGCCATTGCCGAAGCAGGGGCTTTCGATGATCCGCTGGCGCATTTCGTGGATCAGGCCGAACATCTCGTCTTCGGTGGTCCAGGCATCTTCGGCAACACCGTAACCGGCCAGTGCCTTGGGGGTCGAACCGCCCGACTGGTCGAGCGCCGCGATAAAGCCCTGGCCCTCGGCAATACGCGCCTTCATTTCATCGAACGTCATCTGGAAAACCCCGTCGCTGGTAGTGGTACTGCATTCGTATGCGGCGCATACAAAAGGCCCCCAACCCCTGCAACTGCGGGGGCAACAAAATCCGCAGCCTTGCGGGCGCACAGGACGGCCGCGGTGGCGGGCTTCGCGCAAAGCAAGGCAGGCCGCGGATGCCGCGCGGTAACTATCGCGCCGCCCATGCGTAGTTCCACCAGACCCAAGGAGGACGCATGCTCGACGATACCCAGCGCAAACTGTGTGACGACAACACCACCGACTTTTCGGATCTCAAGGCGTTGACCATCAATTGCACGCTCAAGCCCAGCCCCGGCGGTTCGCATACCGACAAGCTGCTGGGCCTTGCCGAGGCAATCCTCGTGCGCAACGAGGTCGCGCTCGAACAGGTGCGGCTGGTCGATCACACGATCGCGCCGGGCGTCTATCCCGACATGACCGAACGGGGCGCCGAGCGCGACGACTGGCCCGCGATCTGGAAAAAGGTCAAGGCCGCCGACATCCTGATCGTCGGCACGCCGATATGGTTGGGGGAGAAAAGCTCGGTCTGCCAGCGACTGATCGAACGCCTCTACGCGCATTCGGGCCAGACCAACGACAAGGGCCAGTACGTGTTCTACGGCAAGGTCGGCGGCTGCATCGTCACCGGCAATGAAGACGGCATCAAGCATGTCGGTATGGGCGTGCTCTATTCGCTGCAGCATGTCGGCTACACCATCCCGCCGCAGGCCGACGCCGGCTGGGTCGGCGAAGCCGGGCCGGGTCCGAGCTATGGCGACGCCAGGGAAGACGGCCAGGGCTACGAAGGCTTCGACAACGACTTCACCCGCCGCAACACGACCTTCATGACGTGGAACCTGATGCACATGGCACGCATGCTGAAGGATGCGGGCGGCATTCCCGCATGGGGCAATTCGGTCGATCTGTGGCAGGAAGGCCGCCGCTTCGACGCGCCCAATCCCGAATATCGCTAGCGGGCCTGCCTGCGGGGTCTAGCGGCGCGTGATCTTCCGGATAATGCCGTTGAAGCTTAGCACCGGCTTGCCGTCGGCGCGGATCATGCCGACGACATAGATCGTCTTGCCGCCCGCACGCACTACTTCGCCGCGTGCCTCGATCAGCTGGCCGACGCTGGCCGGATCGAGGAAATCGCCCGCGAGATGCATGGTGACGCCATGCGATCCGGCGAGTTCGTCGGTCGCGATGGTGAAGATCGCGCTGTCGGCGAAGGTCATCATGCAGCCGCCGTGCATGAAGCCAGCGCCGTTCATGTGGCGCTCCTCCGCGCGGAAGGCGGCGACCATGCTGCCGTCGTCATCGCGCCGTTCGTAGAACGGGCCTGCGCGCTGCTCGAAAGCATCGCTCTGCCAGGTCGACCAGCCGGCCCACTCGCCCTCGGTGACGGGTACGAGCCCGCCGCTCGCGCCTACTGCTTCGTTCTCGCTCATGCGGTCAGCGCCGCCACGCCGGGAAGCGGCTTGCCTTCCATCCATTCGAGGAAGGCGCCGCCCGCGGTCGAGACAAAGGTAAACTCGTCCTTCACCCCGGCATGCGCGAGTGCGGCGACCGTATCGCCCCCGCCCGCGACCGAGATCAGCGAACCGTCCTGCGTCAGCGCCGCGGCGGTCCGCGCCAGCGCGACGGTGGCGGTGTCGAAAGGTTCGGTCTCGAATGCGCCCATCGGGCCGTTCCACACCAGCGTACGGCAGGTCTTGAGCACGTCGGCGAGCGCCTCGGTCGCCAGCGGGCCGACATCGAGGATCATCTCGTCATCCGCGACTTCGTGGACGTTGCAGGTACGCAGGGACGCGGGATTGGCGGCAAATTCCTTCGCCACCACAACATCATAGGGCAGGTGAACCGTGCAGCCCGCATGCGCCGCTTCGTCGATGATACGATTGGCGGTGTCGGTCAGCTCGTGTTCGCAGAGCGACTTGCCTACATCGACACCCTTCGCGGCGAGGAAGGTGTTGGCCATCCCGCCGCCGATGATCAGGTGCTGCACCTTGCCGACCAGATTGGTCAGCACGTCGAGCTTGGTCGAGACCTTGGCCCCGCCGACGACCGCGGCCACCGGCGCTTCGGGATTACCCAGCGCGGCGTCGAGCGCCTTCAGTTCGGCTTCCATCGCGCGGCCCGCATAGGCCGGGAGATGGTGCGCCAGCCCCTCGGTGCTGGCATGTGCGCGGTGCGCCGCGCTGAACGCATCGTTGACGTAGAAGTCGCCATGCGCGGCCATGCCCCGCGCGAATTCGGGATCGTTGGCTTCCTCGCCAGGCCAGAAGCGGACATTGTCGAGCAGGCCGATATCGCCATTGCCGAGGATGCCGATCGACTGTTCGACGACGGGCCCCATCACCTCGGGGATGAACATGATCTCCTTATCCAGCACCTTCTCGACATCGCCCTGCACGAAGCTGGTGCTCATGGTCGAGAAGCGCTGGCCCTTGGGACGCCCGTAATGCGCCAGCAACAGGACCTTGGCACCCTTTTCTGCGAGTTCGAGGATGGTCGGCTTGACCGCCTCGACGCGCGAGACATCGGTGGCCGAACCATCCTTCATCGGCAGGTTGAGATCGACGCGTACCAGCGCGACCTTGCCGGTGATATCACCGAGATCGTCCAGGGTCTTGAAGCTGCTCATTGGTCGGGCGTCCTTTGGCGGAACTTGGCGTTAGAGGAACTTCGCCATCACGCCGGCGGTGTCGATCATGCGGTTCGAGAAGCCCCATTCATTGTCGTACCAGCTGACGACGCGGGCAAGCTTGCCTTCCATCACGCTGGTTTCGAGGCTGTCGATGGTCGAGCTGGCGGGGTAGTGGTTGAAATCGCTGCTGACGAGCGGCTGGTCGGTATAGTCGAGCACGCCCTTCATCTTGCCTTTGGCGGCTTCCTTGAGCGCCGCGTTCAGTTCCTCGGCGCTGGTGTCGCGGCCGGGGGTGAAGACGAGGTCGACGAGGCTCACATTCGGCGTCGGCACGCGCACGCTCGAACCGTCGAGCTTGCCCGCCAGTTCGGGCAGGACGAGACCGACCGCGCGCGCCGCGCCGGTGGTCGTCGGGATCATGTTCTGCGCGCCGCCGCGGGCCCGGCGCATGTCGCCATGCATCTGGTCGAGCATGCGCTGGTCGTTGGTGTAGCTGTGGATCGTGGTCATGAAACCGCGCTCGATGCCGACGGTGTCGTGCAGCACCTTGGCCATCGGCGAGAGGCAGTTGGTGGTGCAGCTGGCGTTCGAGACGATCACGTCCTCGGCGCTGAGCGTTTCGTGGTTCACGCCGTAGACGATCGTGGCCGAAACGTTCTTGGCCGGAGCCGAGATCAGGACGCGCTTGGCGCCTGCCTTGAGATGCGGTTCGGCCGCTTCATGGCTCTGGAAGAAGCCGGTGCATTCGAGAACGATGTCGACACCCTGGTCGCCATGCGGCAGGTCGCCCGGATCGCGCTCGCTGGTGACCGCGATCGACTTGCCGTTGACGATGATCGCATTGTCGCCGACCTCGACCGTGCCGGGGAAACGGCCATGCGTGCTGTCATACTGGAACAGCAGCGCATTCGACTTGGTGTCGGCGAGGTCGTTGATGCTGACGAGTTCGAGATCGTGATCGTCACGCTCGAGAATGGCGCGCGCCACGAGGCGGCCGATACGTCCAAAACCGTTGATTGCAACCTTCGTCGCCATTGCAAAAACTCCTGCTTAACCGTTCAGTTTGTTCATGATTTGCGGAACGATGGCGTCCGCAGTGAAGCCGAATTTCTCGAACAGATCACCCGCCGGCGCGCTGGCACCGAAGCGGTCGATGCCGATCCGCAGACCGTTGGTCATCGTGTAGCGATCCCAGCCGAATGTCGTCCCCGCCTCGATGCTGACGCGAAGCGTTTCGTCGGGCGAAACATCGGGCAGCAGCTCGGCCTTGTAGGCATCGTCCTGCTCGTCGAACAGCTGGGTGCAGACCATCGACACCACGTCCGCGCCGATGCCCGCCTTTTCCAGCTCGGCGGCGCATTCGGTCGCCAGGCTGACTTCCGATCCGGTCGCGATCAGGATGACCCGGCGCGGCGATTCGGCAGCCTGGAGACGGTAGGCCCCGCGCCGGCTGAGGTTCTCCGCAGCCGCCTCGGTGCGCAGCTGCGGCAGCCCTTGGCGGGTCAGCGCAAGAACCGTCGGGCGGTCCTTCTCGCGCAGCGCGATGTCCCAGCATTCGGCGGTTTCGACCGTATCCGCCGGGCGCATGACCAGCAGGTTCGGGATCATCCGCAGCGACTGGATGTGTTCGATCGGCTGGTGCGTCGGCCCGTCTTCGCCCAGCCCGATGCTGTCATGCGTCATGACATAGACCACGCGGGCCTGCTGCAGCGCGGACAGGCGGATCGCGGCGCGGCAATAATCGGTGAAGACCAGGAAGGTGCCGCCATAGGGGATCACGCCGCCATGCAGCGCCATGCCGTTCATCGCCGCGGCCATGCCGAATTCGCGGATGCCGTAATAGATATAGCGTCCGCTGCGGTCGTCGGCGGTGAACGGACCGATACCGCCTGCCTTGGTGTTGTTGGACCCGGTCAGGTCGGCGCTGCCGCCGATCGTATCGGGCAGGTTGGCGTTGATTTCGCCCAGCGTCATCTCGCTCGCCTTGCGCGTCGCGACCTTCTGCGGTTCGTCGATCAGCGACTGGATATAAGTGTCCAGGCTGAAGCTCTCGGGCAGATCGCCCGCCATCCGGCGTTCGAATTCGGCCTTGTCCCCATGCGCCTCGAGCCGGTTGCGCCATTCGGCGCGCGCCGCCGAACCGCGCTCGGCCGTCCCGCGCCAGTCGGACAGCACCTGTTCGGGAATTTCGAACGGCGCCGCCTCCCAGCCCAGCGCCTCGCGGACTGCAGCGATTTCATCGTCGCCCAGCGGTGCGCCGTGGGTGGCACTGGTGCCCTGCTTGTTGGGCGAACCCTTACCGATGACCGTCTTGCACGCGACCAGCGAGGGCCGTTCGTCGGCCATCGCTTCATCGAGCGCGCGGCGGATGTCGTCGAAATCGTGCCCGTCGCAGCTGACGACATGCCAGCCGGTCGCTTCGTAGCGCGCCTTGATGTCTTCGCTGGTCGACAGGTCGGTGGTCCCGTCGATGGTGATGTTGTTGTCGTCCCACAGCACGTTCATGCGGCCGAGCTTGAGATGACCGGCAAGACCGATCGCTTCGTGGTTGATGCCTTCCATCAGGCAGCCGTCACCCGCGATCACCCAGGTGCGGTGGTCGACGATGTCGTCGCCGAAGCCCGCATTGAGGTGCCGCTCGGCAATCGCCATGCCCACCGCCATCGCCAGACCCTGTCCCAGCGGGCCGGTGGTGCTTTCGACGCCCTCGAGCAGGAAGTTCTCCGGGTGCCCGGCGCAAGGGCTGCCGAGCTGGCGGAAATTGCGGATGTCCTCCATCGTCGGCGCGGCATAGCCCGACAGGTGGAGCAGGCTGTAGATCAGCATTGAGCCATGGCCCGCGCTGAGCACGAAGCGGTCGCGATCCGCCCAGTCGGGTGCGGCGGGATCGTGCTTGAGATAGTCGCTCCACAGCACGGTCGCGACATCGGCCATGCCCATCGGCATGCCGGGGTGCCCCGAATTCGCCGCCTGCACCGCATCCATCGAAAGTGCCCTGATGGCGTTGGCCATCTGGACCATGCGAGCGGTGGCAAGACTCATGGGATTTATTCTCCGGAAACTGGGTCGATTCGACGCGCGCGAAGCCTTCGCGGAGCGTAGGCGCGAGGTCAACCCGCCCCGGCCGCGATGCACAGCGCGAAGCCGCCTCATTCCACTTATCAACAGCGCGGGGCAAACCTTTGCCTTGGCGCAGCAATCTTGGTAATTTGCGCGAGTCATGACTTCGCAACGAATTACAAATGCCCTCGATCGGATCGATCGCGCGATGGCGCGCATCGAAACGCAAGCCGCGCTGGCTTCGCATGCCGCGCCTCCAACCGGCCTCGGCGATGCGGCAGATCCGGACGACAGCGGCCTGGCCGCCCGGCACGAAGCCCTGCGCCGCAGCGTCACAGCCAGCCTAGCCGAACTCGACGGGTTGATCGAAGGGCTGGAGCGATGAGCGACGTGACGCTTGCCGTGGGCGGCCGCAATTACACCGTATCCTGTGCCGATGGGCAGGAAGAAAACGTCCAGCGGCTGGCGCGCGTGGTGGATGGCAAGCTGGGATCGATGGGCACCAATCTGTCGACCAACGAGGCGAAAAACCTGCTGTTCGCTGCGCTCCTTCTGGCCGACGAGCTGGAGGAAGCCGGCCAGCGCGCAACCGCCCCGCCCGCAGAGCCCGAAATCGACGTGGACGGGCTGGCCGGACGGCTCGAACGGCTGGCCTCCGCGCTCGAGAAAGCGGCGTCCACCCTTGAGGACGGGTCGCATAACGCCTAGATAGTGCGGTGACGGGGCTGCCCGGCACGAGCCGCATGAACATCCCTGAGGCTATAAGCAATCCAAGGGAGCTGTCCCTGCCCTGGTCCACCGGTTCGGCCGTGGGATTGGGGCATACGGTACCCACCTGACGTTTTAGGCGTCAGAGGATTTCGCCGGAAACGACCCATGGTGGTCCCGTCACTCTTCCCTTTCCGTCTGCCCGTCCCGTGTCCGGGGCTGCGTGTCCGGCACGCGCCGGCGTGCGGCGCGATGGACGCCCTGCCTTCTCCCCGATAAGGATTTGCCCCGTGACCAAGGATGATCTCCGCAGGCAATTGCGCACCGCGCGGCGCGACCATGTCGCGGCCCTGCCCGCCAGCATGCGCACGCTGGTGTTCATGCGCCCGCCCGCGCCGCTGCTCGAACTGGTGCCGGACGGTGCTGTGATCGGGCTATACCGTGCGACCGCCAACGAAGCCCCGACGGCCGCCTATGCACGGTATTTCATCGAGCAGGGCCACGATCTCGCCTTGCCGCGCTTCGCCGATACGCACAGCGCGATGGAATTCGCGCGCTTCACCGATCCCTTTGCCGAGAGCGATCTCGAATCCGGCCCGTTCGGCGTGATGCAGCCCGCCGGCGATACCGACACGCTCGAACCGGGCGTGCTGATCGTCCCGCTGGTCGGATTTACCGCCTCGGGTGCGCGACTGGGCCAGGGCGGCGGACATTACGACCGCTGGCTTGCCGATCACCCCGGGACGATTGCGATCGGGCTCGCCTGGGACAGCCAGCTGGTTGACGATCTGCCCAGCGAAGCGCACGATATTCCGCTATCGGCAGTGGTCACCCCGACCCGTATTTACGGACCCTTCGCATGAGGAAAGAACCCAGCTGGCGCCTCCCGGTCGGCATTTTCGGCCTGATGGTCGCACTGGTGGTCTATGGCGTGGTGATCGCGCGCTATGCCCCGGGCCTGATCGGCGAATGGCCGACGTTGCTGCAGACGCTGGTCTATGTCGTCCTCGGCATCGTGTGGCTGCTGCCGCTGCGCCGCTTCCTGATCTGGATGGAAACCGGCCGCTGGGGCTGATTGCCAAGGCGCTTGCCCTGCCCTAGCCTCGCTGCGGGATAGGGAGAGGGCATTGACCCAAACTGAAGGCGCGACCGGGAAAGCCCCGGTGTGGCTGAAGCTGGCACATGGATCGGGCGCCGCTGCGTTCGGGATCAAGAACGGCGGCTTCGATTATTTCCTGCTGCTGTTCTACGGCACGGTCATCGGGCTCGAACCCGGTCTGGTCGGCCTCGCGATCCTGATTGCGCTGGTGGTCGACGCGATCAGCGATCCGCTGGTGGGCTATTGGTCGGACAATTTTCGCAGCCGCTGGGGGCGGCGGCACCCCTTCATGTATGCGGCCGCGCTGCCCGTCGCACTGAGCTATTTCCTGCTGTGGAACCCGCCCGACTGGGGGCAGACCGGGTTGTTCATCTATCTGACCGTCCTCGCGGTGCTGATCCGAACCTTCATCACCTTCTACGAAACACCCAGCTCGGCGCTGATACCCGAACTGACCACCGATTATGCCGATCGTACGAGCCTGCAGGCCTATCGCCTGCTGTTCGGCTGGTCGGCGGGAACCGGGATGAGCGTCGTGATGTTCGGCGTGCTGCTGACCGGTCCGCTCGGCATGCGCGATCCGGATGCCTACGCTACCTATGGCATCATCGCCTCGGTGCTGATCTTTGCGACAATCATGATGTCGGCGCTGGGGACGCACAGCCGCATTCCCTATCTCCACCAGCCAGTCGAGACGGGCGAGCGCTACAGCGTCGGCCGCATCTTCCGCGAGATGCTGCAGACACTGAGCGAGAAGAGCTTCATCGCGCTGTTCCTGGCGACCATGCTGTTTGCCATCGCCAGCGGGCTATCCGCCGCGCTGGCCTTCCTGATGCTCAATTACTTCTGGGGCTTCAGCGAATACCAGATCTTCATCTGGACCTGCTCGGTGTTTATCTCCGCGTTGCTGGGCTTCGTGCTCGCCCCTTGGGCGACGCGCCGGCTGGGCAAGAAGCGCGCGACGATCCTGCTCGGGGTGCTGGCCTTCACGATCCAGCCCATGCCCGTGCTGCTCCGGCTGGCCGGGCTGATGCCCGAAAACGGCGATCCGCTGCTGTTCCCCCTAGTGCTGGGCGTGAATGTGATCGACCTGGCGCTAATTATCGCAGTCCAGGTGGTGTCCTTTTCCATGATCGCCGATCTGGTCGAATCCAACGAACTGCGCACCGGTCGGCGATCCGAAGGGGTCTATTATGCTGCGGTGACCTTCACGCGAAAGACCACACAGGGTCTGGGCGTGCTCGCCGCCGGGCTCATCCTGTCCTTCGTGAACTTCCCCGAAGGAGCCCAGCCGGGCAGCGTCGCGGCGGACACGCTGTGGAATCTCGGTGCGCTCTACGCCCCCGCGATCCTCGCGGTCTACCTCGCCGCGCTGCTGTGCATCGCGCGCTATCGCATCGACCGGAACGCGCATGAGGAAAACCTGCGCCGGCTGGCGCAAACCCGCAAGGGCGCGGCAGGCTGATGGACATCGAGTTGTAAGGAAATTCCCAAGTGGCGCGAGTGACGGGACTCGAACCCGCGACCTTCGGCGTGACAGGCCGACACTCTAACCAACTGAGCTACACCCGCGCAGCCACTTGGGAGCCGCGCATCTACGGGCGGGTCCGATTCCTGTCAACGAAGATTCGTCCCTTTTTTCGAACTTTTTTCCCAGGCGGCAATCCGCCTCTCTATTTACCGCAAAACCGCCGAATTCCGCGCGTTTTTACCGCACCATAGCACTGAAAAGGGCCCCCGGACCGATCGTCCGGGAGCCCCCTTTAACTCGATGCTGCAAATGACCCCGGAAAGGGCCGTCAGTCGATCAGGATCAAGGCCGGCGTTTCGAGAAGGCGCTTGAGCGCCTGGACGAAACTCGCCGCGTCCCAGCCATCGACCACGCGGTGGTCGCAGCTGATCGAGATATTCATCAGCTTACGCTTCTCGATCCGCTCGACGCCATCGCTGCCAGTGACATACATCGGGCGTTCGATGATGCGGTTGGGCCCGATGATGGCCACCTCCGGACGGTTGATCACTGGCGTGGTCGCCACCCCGCCGAGCGGACCCAGCGATGTCACCGTCAGCGTCCCGCCCTGCATTTCTTCCGATTTCGCAGTGCCGCTGCGTGCCGCCTCGGCGAGGCGCGATATCTCGTTGGCAAGCTGCCACAGGTTCTGCGCCTGCGCATTGCGGATGACGGGGACCATGAGGCCGGCATCGGTCTGCGCCGCCATGCCCAGGTTCACCGCGCCGTGGCGCGTCACGACGCCGGCTTCGTCGTCGTAACGGGCATTGATCATCGGGAAGTCGGGCAGCGTCTTGCAGATCGCAGTGATCAGCAACGGCAGGATCGTCAGCTTGGGCTTGTCGCCGCGGTTGCTGTTAAGCTGCGCGCGCAGCACTTCCAGATCGGTGACGTCGCATTCCTCGACATAGGAGAAATGCGGAATGTTGCGCTTCGATGCGGCCATGTTCTCGGCGATGCGGCGGCGCATCCCGATGACCTTCTTCTCCTCATCCGCACGCGGCGCGGCGGCGGCGCCATAGCCAGCGTTGTAGGATAGGAACTGGTCGAGATCGCCGTGCCGGACGCGGCCGTCCTCGGCTGGCTTCACCTGCGCGAGATCGACGCCGAGGTCCTTGGCGCGCTTGCGCACCGCGGGCGTGGCGAGAACCTTGGCGTGCTGGACCGGCTCGGGCGCCGGCGTGGGCGCAGGAAGCGGCTCGGGCTGCGGATCGGCCGCCAGCGCATCGTCGGCATCGGACGCATCCGAGTTCTCGACCTCGATCCGTTCCTCGACCGCCTCGTCCTTCGGCGCGGGGGCCGATGCGGGCGCGGAATCGGTTGCAGGCGCGGCTTCCTCGACGACATCCTCAGGCACTTCGCCCTCGACCTCGATGACGACGAGCATCGAGCCGATCGATACCATGTCGCCCTCGCCTCCGGCGATCTCGAGGATCTTGCCGTTCACGGGGCTTTCCATCGGCACGGTGGCCTTGTCGGTCATCATGTCGACGAATTCTTCGTCTTCGCTGATCTGATCGCCGACCTGCTTGTGCCACTGCACGATCTCGGCCTCGGCGATGCCTTCGCCGATATCGGGCATGTTGAAGGTGAATTTCGCCATGGGGATCAGTCCTTGAGGATCTTGTCGATGGCCTCGCCGATGCGGATCGGGCCGGGGAAATAGGCCCATTCGAGGCTGTGGGGATAGGGCGTGTCGAAGCCGGTCACGCGTTCGACCGGGGCTTCGAGATGATAGAAACAGCGTTCGGTCACCAGCGCGGAAAGCTCCGCGCCGAAACCGCTCGTGCGGGTTGCCTCATGCACGATCAGGCAGCGCCCGGTGCGTTCGATCGAGGCTTCGATCGCTTCGATGTCGAGCGGGACCAGCGTACGCAGGTCGAGGATGTCGGCTTCGACGCCTTTTTCGCGGCACACCGCCTCGACCACATGGACCATCGTACCATAGGCGAGGACGGTCAGCCGGTCGCCTTCGGTGACGTGCCGCGCCTTGCCCAGCGGGATCTTGTAATAGCCTTCGGGCACGACGCTGGCGTCGAACTTCTTCCACGGCTGAACCGGCTTGTCGTAATAGCCCGAGAACGGACCGTTGTAGATGCGCTTGGGCTCGAAGAAGATGACCGGGTCGTTGTCTTCGATGCACGCGATCAACAGCCCCTTGGCGTCGTAGGGCGTGGCCGGGATAACCGTCTTGAGGCCCGAAACATGCGTAAAGATCGCTTCTGGGCTCTGGCTGTGCGTCTGCCCGCCGAAGATGCCCCCGCCAAAGGGCGATCGGACGGTCATCGGTGCGACATATTCGCCCGCCGAGCGGTAACGCAGGCGCGCCGCCTCGGAGATCAGCTGGTCGAGCCCGGGGTAGATGTAATCGGCGAACTGGATCTCGGGCACCGGGCGCAGGCCATAGGCGCCCATGCCCACCGCCACCGCGATGATCCCGCATTCATTGATCGGCGTGTCGAAGACGCGCGTCTTGCCGTATTTGTCCTGCAGCCCCGCGGTGCAGCGGAAGACGCCGCCGAAATAGCCGACGTCCTCGCCCATCACCACGACATCGTCGTCGCGGCCCATCGACACGTCGAGCGCGTCGTTGATCGCCTCGATCATGTTGAGACGGCGTTCGCCGTCCTGCGTGCCTGCGGGCATGTCCGTTGTTTGGGTCTCGCTCATGCCTCGGGCAATCCTTCGGGAAACTTGGTCTTGCGCTCGTGAACCGCCTGGTCGGCCTGCTCGCGCAGGTGCCAGGGAAGCTCTTCGAAGACGTCTTCGAACATGGTGCGGAACGGGTGGTGCAGGCCGTGGCCGAGGATACCGTTGGCCTCGGCTTCCTTGGTCACCTTCTTGACGTGCTCGGCCGCCTCGAGGTCCATCTTCTCCTGCCGCTCTTCGTCCCATTCGCCAAGCGCGATGAGGTGGTTCTTTAGCCGCATAACAGGATCGCCGAGCGGCCATTCGCTGCGCTCCTGCGCGCTGCGGTAGCCGCTGGGATCGTCCGAGGTGGAATGCCCTTCGGCGCGGTAGGTAAAGAACTCGATCAGCGTCGGCCCGGCATTGGCGCGCGCGCGGTTCGCCGCCCAACGCTCGGCGGCATAGCAGGCCAGCGCGTCATTGCCGTCGACCCGCAGACCCGCAAGGCCGTAGCCCAATGCGCGCGCAGCAAAAGTGGTGCGCTCCGCCCCGGCAAAACCGCTGAAGCTGGAGATCGCCCACTGGTTGTTGATAACATTGAGGATAACCGGTGCATTATACACCGTCGCGAAGGTGCAGGCCGAATGGAAGTCGCCTTCCGCAGTGCTGCCCTCGCCCACCCAGGTCGCGGCGATCCGGCTGTCGCCCTTCATCGCGCTGGCCATCGCCCAACCAACCGCCTGCGGGGTCTGCGTCGCGAGATTGCCGCTGATGGTGAAGAAGCTGTGCTCGCGGCTCGAATACATGATTGGCAGCTGGCGGCCCTTCAGCTTGTCGCCCTTGTTCGAGTAGATCTGGTTGATCATCTCGATCAGCGGGTAGCCGCGCTGGATCAGGATGCCCTGCTGGCGGTAGCTGGGGAAGACCATGTCGTCCCCCGCCAGCGCCATCGAGGCCGACACGCTGGTTGCCTCCTCGCCGGTGCACTTCATGTAGAAGCTGGTCTTGCCCTGCCGCTGCCCGCGGAACATGCGCTCGTCGAACGCGCGCGTCATCGCCATGTGGCCGAGCATGGCGCGCAGCGTGTCCGCGTCGAGCTTGGGATCCCACGGCCCGTGCGCCTTGTCGTCATCGCCCAGCACGCGGACCAGCCCATAGGCCAGGTCGCGCATCTCCGCCGGGTCGCACGCCTCGTCGGGCCGCGCCATGCTGCCCGCCTCGGGCACGTCGATATGCGAGAAATCGACCGTGTCGCCCGGCCGGAACTTGGGTTCGGGAACATGCAGCGAGAGTGTCGGGCGGTTTTCGCCTTCCGCTGCACTACCCTGGGGCCTGTCGGCCATAGAATCGTCTCCCAGACGCAATCTTACGCTTAAGCGTTATTTTATTTCACAGATGGGAAACGGTCAAGGGATGGCCGGATCACACCGCGACGGGCGCCTTGATCGGCCCGTGCGGCGTATAGTCGTGAACCACGAAATCCTCGATCGTGTAATCGAAAATGGAGGGCGGACGCCGCAGTATCTCAAGGCGTGGGCGGCCCTGCGGTTCCCGCGACAGTTGCTCGTCGATCAGCGCTTCGTGGTTGAGGTAGAGATGCGTGTCGCCGCCCGTCCAGACGAGCTCGCCGGGCTCGAGGCCGACCTGCTGCGCGATCATCCGGGTCAGCAGCGCCGCCGACCACAGGTTGAACGGCAGCCCCAGTGCGACATCACAGCTGCGCTGGTAGAGCAGGCAGTTGAGTTTCGTCCCCTCGCCTCCGACATGGAACTGGTATGTCTTGTGACACGGCGGCAGCGCCATCGCGTCGAGCTCGGCGACATTCCAGCCCTCGATAATATGCCGCCGACTACCTGGATTGCTGCGCAGCGATTCGACCACTTGCGCGACCTGGTTGATACCCGGCCCCGGCCGGAAGCTGCCGTCGCTTTGCGCTTCATAGGTCGGCCAGTCGACCCATTGCTTGCCATAGACCGGGCCAAGGTCGCCCCACCGCGCGGCGAAGGCCTCGTCGTCGGCGATCCGCTGGACGAATTCCTCAAGCGGAACCTGCTCGCCCGTCTCCGCGACATAGCGCGCATGCGGCCATTCGTTCCAGATTTTGACCCCCTGCAGCACGAGCGGCCGAATGTTGGTGTTGCCGGTTAGGAACCACAGCAATTCGCGCGTCGCGGTCTTCCAGTAGACCCGCTTGGTGGTCACCAGCGGCATGGCTCCATCGGCAAGGTCGAACCGCAGCATCGCGCCGAAGACCGACCGCGTGCCCACGCCGGTCCGGTCCATGCGTTCGTCACCCTCCGACCATATGCGGCGCATGAGATCGAGATACTGCTGTTCGGGATGCGATTCGGACACGGAAGGCTCGTTTTGCTGCGGAAAATCCTCCTAGGCACAATTTGCCCGAATTGCCCGCTTGCGTGTGCCGCAATCCCCACCTATAGGGCGCGCCTTGCTTCGCACCCGCCGCTTCACGAAGTCGCGGGCCGATCCGGTCGGGGAGTAGCTCAGCCTGGTAGAGCACTGTCTTCGGGAGGCAGGGGCCGGAGGTTCGAATCCTCTCTCCCCGACCAATTTTCGTCGCTTCCGTAAATAAAGCTCAGAATTCCACCGTTTTCCTTCAACCGAGGAAATCGGTCGGGAATCCTGCGCGCCGATTGTGCCACAGATTGTGCCCGCACCGTGCCCTGCCCGGCTCCCCGCAGCCAAGGTTCACATGGCATGGCAATCTACCGTCGCGGCTCCGTCTTTTGGTGGAAATCCCGCCTGCGTTTGGGTTCTGTTCTAGCGCGTCCTACAATGATCCGACTATCGCTGCGCACTCCGAGCCCGCACCAGGCTCGCACACGCGCGGCCGAACTCGATCTGGCGAAGGACGCGATGATGGAACAGATGCCGATGCTGCGGCGCAATGTGAAGCCAGAGGACATGCCCGCTCTCTACAAGCGCGCCTTTGAGCGCGAGCTGGACCGCGTTGTCATGGCACAGTTCCAGGAACCCGGTCGCGTCGACGACCACCTAGCATTCAACCGCCACTACGCACGCTATTTCACCCTGCTCGCGACCGAACCGCATCTCCTTGATGGCAGTGTCGAAAGCTTCCGCGAACATGTGGCGCGCGGTCTGAGCGAGGCAGATGCCGACGCTCTGGCCGCCCTCGCCACCCGTCACAAGCGCCAACTCCCTATCTCTCGCGGCCAGATCATGAATGATCTGCGCGAGCAGGGCATCGAGCCTAATGAGCGCAACCTTGCTGCTTCCGGCAGGGTGACGGCCGCCGCCTACCGCAACGCGAACATTAAAGCCTGTGGCGAACTCGGGTCTCCGCGTCCTGAGGAGGATATCTGGCCGCTGCCACGACAGCTCGATCGGCTTGCCAAGATGGAAGAAGGCCTAGCGCCGGCGGGCCACGGCGAGACTGGCCCGAACACCGAGATCACAGCAACAGCAGAACGCATCAGCCAGGAGGAGCCAGCGCAGGTCGAGGCCCCAGTCATTTCCGCGTATGCACAGCAGGCGTTGGCGAAGAAGATCAACGACGGTGCGTGGGACAAGGGGCGAACGCGCGATATCAACGGTGCGGTCGCAATTTTTACCGCGGCTAACGGCGACCTCCCGGTGAACGCCATTTCCCAGAAGCACCTGATCGCAATGAAGGATCTCTTTGCGAGGCTTCCGGTTGTATATGGACGTAAGCGCAGCGACGAAAGCGGCAAGAAGGTTCGCGAATCGATCGAAGAAGCCCTGCAGCGCGGTGATGCCTTGCGCCTGAAGTGGGATGAAGATCCCACTGGCGCCGACGCGGAAGGCCTTCCCTATGTCGGCCTTTCCCTCACAACCCAACGCAAGCACATGACCTGGATCAGTGCGCTGATGACACATCTGGACGGACACGCGCCTGATCTAGCACCAAAAGGCCTTAACTTCAGTGCGGTGCGCAGGACGTTGGTTAACCCAAAGAAGCAGGGTGATCGCCATTCGGTGAAAAACAACCAGAAGCGGAATACCGGGCGGCTGCCATGGGACCCGGACGAACTGCGGCAGATGCTCGAGACCCCGGTTTGGCAGGGATGCGCTGGCCTATGGAAGCGTTTCGAACCCGGCGACGAAGTTATTCATGATGGAAGCTACTGGGGACTGCCGCTGGTGATCTCAACACTTGCTCGATCTGATGAGATCGCCGGATTGGCGGTGGCGGACGTGGTCCTGGAATGCGAGGTTCCTTATTTCCACATTCGGGAAACAAACCTGCGCCGGATCAAAACCATCTCTTCCGCTCGCAGGGTGCCGATAGCGAAGAAACTGCTAGACCTTGGATTTCCTGAATACGTTGCGGCGATGAAGCAAGCAGGCCATCGCGCCCTATTCCCCGAGTTCGAGCACCCCACGATGGATTTCGAAAAGTGCTTCTACAAGGATTTGTTCGGTCCCCTGCGCCAATTGGTCTTCCCACAGGGAACGTCTCGGAAGAGGGGCCGAAAGGATGTGGACGTACCATCCATTCGCACCCTGGGTTTTAACGTCCTACGCGACAAGGAGAGCCAGACCAAACTTAAGGTCTTTGACAAGCAGCATCGTCAAGGACTCGGCGGCCACGAACCGGGGGATACTGCGAGCCGACACTACGAGGATGACTTCGAGCCTCACGAACTTTTGGAACTGGTTGAAGTTCTCGCAGCCATGCTGCCCAACATTCCGAAGCGGCCCCTCCGATTGAGGCCGTTGGAATATCAGAGGTTTGGGAAGCCTCGGGGGCGCCGGAAAAAATCGATCTGATCCGACTGCCGTCAGCTTTGCGCCCCGATCTCGGTCATTAACCTAACCCCCCACGGCTCCCGAAAGCGGACATAGCCGTCAGGCTTCAGCGACGTCGCTTCATCGGCGTTCTGGGCGGCCCCGAGATGTCGGAGATCGGGGCGGTTAGCTGCCGTTACCATGATACTTCAATTCCACCCTCTCACAAGTCGCTAGCAAGTCTGCACCAATTGCTGGTTGCATCTCGACTACGGTGAGTTCGCTCGCTTCGATCGCTTGATGTTTCCTTGCTAGAAAAGCCTTGGACTTCTTGCGATTTTCTTTTGCGGCGGAGGGGTGGGGCGATCCATAGAGCCGCTCCAAATTCACTGTCCTGTCCAGAGTTTCGCCAGTCGTGGTCTCGAAGAGAACGACGACGTTTCCTTGCTGGAAGTCGTCCATATGCAGCGCGTCGATGCCGGATAGCCGGACTTCGCATCCTCGCCCGTCAGTCGCATTGAAATAAAGCGTGGCAACTTTGTCCTTGATGACAATTCCATCAAAGGTGGCGTCATGCAATGGGAGTTCTTCTCTCATTTCCTGCGCTTACACGGACTTCTCTCACGTCTGCAATCGGGTCGTTAGTTGACGGGCGGCTTTCGGTCCCATCCGTGACAAAGCGGCTAGTCCGCTCTTAGCCGGATCATCCCCATCGTTGAATGTCAGAGATTAGGGTGGAAAGCGGACGTCGCGAAGATATAGCCTAAGTATGGAAGATCACGACTTGGAACCAACCTCGATGCTTCGCTATATTGCGGCTTACTTCGCGGTGAAGCTAGCCGCTGCCGGTGCGCTGCTACTGTATACAATGAACTTCGATGGCGAGCCGTCGATTCCATCGACAGGAATTACGATCATAGCAGTTGCATTGTCAGTCGGCTGGTTCGTTAAAGCCGAGAACCGTCCCATGCCAGGTATAGAACGGTTGCGGTTTGCCTTCGGCAATACAGTAGCTGAGTTGGTTCTCACCTTTGCATGGGGCTCGACCGTGTTCTGGCTAACGGATGCCTCCTTTGGCTGGGAAGGCCTTAGCCAAATACTGGGCGGTGACGGCGACCCTGAAGCAGCGAAGGTTGGCTTAGTCATCGGGATCACGTTTGGCTTGCTGCCAACCCCAATCTTTAGTGCCCTCTTTGGATGGTCGATGACGAAAAGCCTTCCAAAAACGGCGGCCCACATCCATTGAGCATTACTCCTTGCGGACCACAATCGGGTCGGCAGTAGAAAGGCGAGTTTAGGCAGTGACCAGGTTGAAGCTGCCTGGCCGTTCTGAAGGTCGCCTGGCGGCAACGGGAACGGCGAGATTTAGGGTGGAAAGCAGTCATTCAAGCTTGAGGCTTTTTCAAAGGTCGAATGCTTCGTTCCAACCATGACTTAAAGCCATCAAACGAGCGTGAAGCAGACTTTGGAAGCGGCTCTCCCAAATCGCCTCGATTGAAAACAGAAGTGGAATCGCAACTGGAAATGATCGGCCCTCAGAACGGCTCGAAAGTCCATCCGTCGAGGGCAATCTTAGTTCTTCCTGCAAGCTCCCACATTAACGGAATGGTTTTCTCGAGCCATTCCTCCGTCGGAAGGACATTTTGCCAAGCTTCAATGCCGGACCAGCCTCCAACATAGTCCACATCAAAGTCCTTGCCGAATTTGTCGAACTCTTTTTTCGCGAGCTGGCAATAGTCAGCTTCCATGCCCCACGCTTCATCATCACCATCTTCTATGGGATAGAAGTGAAAGCAGACGCGAGGCTCGTCGCCAGAGAAGCCGTCCGAGATGGACTTTATCACCGACCGCCCTTCAAGAAGATGGTCCTCCAAGGTCCAATCTTGGTCATCTAATTCACGCAAGGATTGCTCCGATAATGTGGGGCTGGGAGAGTTTAACGACGATCAAACGCCTATAACAATTAGCGAAGATTCAAATGTCAGCAATGGCGTCGTGTCCAGCCTGTCCACCCCTGGTGCTGACTTTGCCGATTGGCTATGTCGGGAACTGGGGGTGGTTAGCGGTCCTTGACTATGCTCCCACAGCTGTAGAAACGTCTGTGCAGATGAAGCGCGTTCACCCCTTACTTCTCGTCGTCGTCTTCGCGGCGTTGATCATTGTTGGCGTGGTATGGAAACTTTTTAGTGCTGACGAGTGCATGGACCGAGGCGGGACGGTGGTTGTGCCCATGAAGCGGTTTCCGCACTGCGCTGACTGAGTTGCCCCTGTCCGCTATGGCGTCGTTACCGGCTAGTCCGGTTTCGGCCCAAAAAGCACGGAAGCCGCCTGACGGCTCCTAACGATCGCCGCGCCATGCGCGAAGGTCCGAGAATGGGGTGCGAAGCGGACGTCAGTCAGTTTCCTTCAGCCACTTCTCTACATCGGGCTGCATCCAACCCAAATCGTCGGCCAATCCGAACGTTTCACACTGATTCTTGAGTGTGTCCAAAGCGAAGCCGTAACCCATACGAAACCCTCGACCGAAGTCAGTATCTCCAGACTGCTCGTTTTGCTGATCGAGCATCCAAACCACGGTATCGCGCAGCATCATGGCTTGCTCGGAAGGTTCGATCACCTTCAGTGAAGAGGCGGCGTAGCGCAGAACATAGGGTTTTTGCTCGGGCGCGGACTTAGGCGATCTCGAACCATGAAAGGCCACATAACAATCATAGGCATCGATTTCGTCATCAGCCCAACAGTAAACCACGACGCCTTCCTCTGACCCGCCCTCTAAGTTTTCAAGCCTGACTTTCGTTCCGGGTGAGATGTATCGATCCTTGGGCATACGCAGTTATTGGCAAAGCGACTGAATGTCTGCAATTGGGTCGTGAGCCGACCGGCCGGTTTTAGCACCAGCAGACGTTCGGACGAGTTCGCGATTTACGAATGCTGATCGAATGCGGATCAAGGAATTACGCGTTATCGCAATCCGGTTCTGAATGGCCGCTCTTGAGCTATTTTGGCGACAGGGACTTTGGCCGCAAATGGGGTGGAAAGCGGACTTTGCGGCTCAGATGCCTACGTTCTCAGTGAACGTGCCAATCACGCCAATTAAAATTGACATCATAAACGTGCCCATCACTATCCGGACTACCGAAAAGTCCGTTCCGAGTAGCGCGTCCGCTCCAATCATAAGAGGAAAAATGACCCAGCCGAGAGCGAAATAAAGAACTCCACGTTTTGGATTGAAGTCCCAAGTTTTCTCGGGAACGTTCTTTCTGTCGTAAAGCGCGACGACGAAGGCTACGCATATGGAAGCGATGTATGCCAATCGCCAAAGGGGGTCCCAATCGTCTTGTGAGATTCCTTCGATATAGCTCACGCCCGCCCCCAAGAGCAGAAGCAGGAAGAAAGCGGTAAGGCCGACCAGTTTGCGCGGATTGATGTAGGTCATTCGAGCCACATATACTGCCTTCTTATCGAACTCCAATGTCCGCAATCGGGTCGTTACCGGCTAGTCCGGTTTCATCCGAAAAGGCACGGAAGCCGCCTGACGGCTTCTAACGATCGCCGCGCCATGCGCGAAGGTCTGATTAGGGGGTGGGAAGCTGATCAAAAATCCGCCTTTTTTAGGTTTACTAGTTTTCAGCCAGATCTACTAGCTTCCGTAGCTCAGCCGGAAAGACCAAAAGAATGATCGGATTCTCGCTAACTCTTGCAGCAGAGGTAATGGTTCAGACGTTTGAACCGTTGCCTGCTGAGCCTTGGAAAGAGACGTTCATGGCGCAATGCGGCGAAATGTTATTCGAGATTGTTCGACCAATATACCCTTCTGGCTTGAAGCCGACCGTTACGCTCAATGGCAGAGACATGGCGGATATTTCGGGACTCTCCGAAGAATTGGACGAACGCGGCGCAGCCTATCGAATGTCTTTTCTCTGCTCACAAAATGCCGATTCGCTTACATTCCGTTGGGTCCGTGGAACATTTGAAGATGGTGAAAGCATTGCCTACCACTCAGGAAGTGTTTCCTTTGACAATAGCGGTGTTTTGGACGTGATGTCTTGGCCAGCAACCGAGGAAGACTTCTGGTATCGCTAGCCGACTGATGGCGGCTTTCGGGTCGTCTGCGGAAAGACCGTTTAGCGCATCCGCGAACCCTGAAGCAGACGGACCGCTATCGGCCCAGAAGTCGTCAGACTGTTCTCGCCGTAAGCTGCCGGTTAGCAACGCGCTCTCAACTATGACATTCAAAGCCGTTAGCCATTGACGTGACCCCCAGCTTCCCTCCCGTTGGGATTAGAGCCGAGCCGCTTTCTTGCGCGTGAGCGCGGTTGAAGGAATGGGCTGTGTAGAGGCGACGACAGCCGGCGTATTCCTTCGCAGGTGCCGATATGTCAGGAATTGCTGCTAGGGGGGCCCAAGGTTCCGCCTGATGCTATTGGTTTACGCGGCGGTCCGAACAGGCGTTCTCGGGGAAGTGGAGTTGGACAGGCAAAGCGTCAGCAATTCGCTGGCCGGAAGGGGACGAGATACGAAGTAGCCTTGTGCGAGATCGCATCCGACTTCACGCAGAAAGTCGAGACACTCTACAGTCTCGATTCCTTCTGCGACGACCTGCAGGCCAAGCGCATGGGCGAGGTTCACCGTCGAGCGGACCAAAAGCGCATCGCTGCTGTCTTCATGTGCATTCTCGACGAAGCTTCGATCGATTTTCAATTCGCCGAGAGGCAATGTTTTGAGATAGGTCAGCGTCGATTGCCCGGTGCCGTAGTCGTCTAGCGAAATCATGATGCCCATCCGCCGGTATCCCTCCAGCGCGCGCAATGCGGCTGCCGGATCGGCCATGGTCGCTGATTCGGTAACCTCGAAAATGAGGTCGGAGGCAGATGTGTCGCTTACTTGGAGCGCGGCCCCTACGGCTTCGAAGAATGCCGGAGAAATAAGCAGGCGCGCCGATATGTTCACTGCCGCCTTCACTTCGATGCCAGCGCCATGCCACTGCGCAAGATCCCGCAGGGTGCGCTGCAGAACGAACAGCGTCATATCCGCGATATGATCGTTCTTTTCGGCTAGCGGGATGAAGCTGTCCGGGCTCAGATAGCCGCGCGTGGGATGATGCCAGCGGACGAGCGCTTCGACGCTGGCGATACGGTCCGTCATCAGATCGAGCTTGGGCTGGTAGTGGACCTCCAGCTGATGGTTTTCGATTGCATTGGCGAGTTCTCCCATTAGCGACACCTGCTGCTCGAGAAGGTCCTGCTCGGCCGCCTCATGCATGTGCCAGACCTTGTCGTTGGCCAGCGCGGTGCTGGCTGCCAGCGAAGCTTCGGCAGTTGCCCCTGCAGCAGCGATGCCGAACACAATCGCCGGATCGACGCGCTTTCCGGCGACTTCCAACGGCCGCCGTAACTCGCGGCGCAGTTCGGTCAGCGTCTCTATCCGGGTTTCATGCGCCTCGTCGGAAATCCACGCAAGGCAGCGATCATCGATGCGGTAGACGATATCCCTGCCGCCCATTCGCGCCGCCAGACTTCCCATCAATGAGCCGATAGCATCCGCACCGATAACCGATTTGATTGCGTCGAAATTTGCGAGCATCGCGACGATGGTTTGGGCATTCTCCTGCGAACCATCGGCCTCGCGCAAAGCAAGGCGGTTCGGCAAGCCGCTTTCCTGGTCGATCCGCTTACCGCGATACATTTCGCGGTAAAGCAATAAACCCGAACGCGCTGCGCCGGATGCCAGGACCAAGATCAGCCCGGCCACAATCCGGAAGTCCGCTCCAGCAAGGCTATATGCCGCGATATCCGCGCCGAAAAGCGCAGCAGCGCCCAGACCGGAGGTTGCTACGACGCGCGGATAGGTCTTTCGCGCGAAGACCAAGGCGGCACCCAGCGCGCCCACCAGCAGCGGAACCAGCCATCCTCCGAAAATGGGTATTCCGCCTAGCAATGTCTCCGCAGCGATCGCTTGTACGATCACTCCGGGTAGGACGCCGTGCCGGGGCGTCGCGTATCGATCCCCCATCTCGATCGCCGTCGCGCCAATGAGTATATCCTTGTCGGTAATCGTGGAAGGATCGAACCTTCCGCTCGCGACGTCGATGAAGCTGTATCGAGGTATCGATACGGGGTCGATCGCGAAGTCGACCGGGAATTGGTTACCGGCCTTTCCGGCCACGCCGGCAGCCTGAGCCGAAAGCGAGGGCCGGGGAACGCCCGCGGTCATCGTGCCCAAGGGCATGTTGCGCACCACGCCGTCGCTATCAGGAATGACGGAAACTGATGCCAGCGAAGCGTGTCGCCGCAATGACGCTATGGGCAAGGCATCGATCTGCCGGTCGGATTCGAAGCTTTCGCTTTGGCCAAATGTGGGAAGAACGATTTCGGCAGATACTTCGCTCAGACTGCGCGCGAGTGCGGCGTCCTCGACCGGGTTCGAAGTTGAGGAAAAATCGACGTCGAAAATGATTGAGCGGGCCCCAGCTTCATCCAGCGCGGCCACCACTTCGGCATAATTGCTGCGCGGCCAAGGCCATCGCTGGATCGCGGCAACGCTCGCCGCATCCATTTCGACGACTTGAATCTGACCGCTCGCGGTGCGGTCCCTCAGCCCAAAGCTGAAATTCCTCAAGCCATTGTCGAGTTCGCGAAAAGCGCCTGACTGCGCTGCCGACCCGATCGTGACGATAAGGAGGGCAGCGAGCAGGATGTTTTCCCACGGTAAGCGCCGCGGCAAAAACGAGAAGGATGGCGAACGCATAGGATCAGGGCGTCGACGCTTAGAGCCAATCAGTCGTCGTCATCATCATCATCATCGTCATCGTCATCATCATCATCGTCATCGTCACCATCATCATCATCATCGTCGTCGTCATCGTCGTCGTCATCGTCGTCGTCGTCATCACCCGGATCCGGCTCAGGTTCGGGTTCGGGCTCAGGTTCGGGCTCAGGTTCGGGCTCCGGATCGGGCTCCGGCTCAGGCTCAGGCTCAGGTTCGGGCTCCGGCTCGGGCTCAGGCTCAGGCTCAGGTTCGGGCTCCGGCTCGGGCTCAGGTTCCGGCTCTGGCTCAGGTTCGGGCTCAGGCTCAGGTTCGGGCTCAGGCTCAGGTTCGGGCTCAGGCTCAGGTTCGGGCGCCGGCTCGGGCTCGGGTCGTGGTTCCAGCTCGAGTTCCGGAGCTGGCGCGGGATCGGGTTCGGCCTCTTCCTGTGATAGATCAGCAACGAAATCATCCGTGACCGCCGCGATCTCGCCCGAAACCAGGCCTTCGGTCGTATCCTCCAGATCTCTCGGCCCGCTCACGAAACGTGTCTCGATGACCGGCTGCTCGGAAGCGACTGCTTCCACAGTTACGTTCGTATTGGCGTCAGATGCGTTTGGTGTCGGGGGCAGTGCAGCCGTTGGTGATGGAGTATTGTCGTCGCGAGCAGGTGAATCCAGGGTGCGCGTCTCATCACCCATGATTGTGAGGCGGAACGGATCATCCGCGCCGACCATCGCCACCTCGCCTGGTGTCACGAGATCGCGTGCGCCTCCATCACCGGTCCAGACCTCGACCGCACCCTCGGTGACCTGCATGGAAGAGCCGCTGCCATCGACCGTTATCGAGAAGCTGGTTCCCTTCACTACCGCAGCCAGGGTCGGCGTGCGGACGCCGAAATGGGGATCGGGTTGTTTGCCGATATTGAAAATCGCGCTGCCCCAGTCCTGCACGATCTGGATCACCGATCGCTCTTCCGAAGGCTGCGGCAATTTTACGCGGCTGTTGGGCCGGACGGTAACAAATTCGCGTTCGCGCACGATGACGGCCGAGCCATTCGCCCCGGTCTCAATCGCACCGCCAGCAGCGATCTTCGCCCCGCGGCGCGCCGGTCTCTCACCATTCTCGTCGCGGATTGCCACGCGTCCATCCGTTTCGCTGACTGTCCATGCAACCTGTGCGTGGACACTGGTGCTGGCGAGCAAGAGGGCGAGAGAAGCGGTCTTTAGGAATTTCCGGGTCGACAAGATGGGTCTCCTATGAGCGTCCGATCTCGCAGAAGGGTATTCCAATATACCAACCGAACATGGTTAAGCATCTGGTAATGCAACCAAAAATTAAGACGCGCCTGGGTAGTTTGAGTGGTCCACTTGGAGTCTCTCACGCGTGCGTTATCTATCTTATCCCTCACTGGCGGCAGTCGGCCTGTGCGTCGCATTCTCCGCGAATGCACAGGATGCGCGCGATCCAATCGATGAGGCCCTAGCCGTCGACGAACAGGAAAGTGGCGTCTTGGCGCCGCGCGATGCGGCCGCCGCAGCGCAGATCGAACCTCGTTCTGGCGAAGATCAAGGCTTTGGATCAAGCGTTTACACCGTAGGGCCGATCTCGCTCGAAGGGTTGCGCGAATTGTCAGTCGCCGATTTCGTCGACATCGTTGAGCGTTACGCCGCGCGCGATCTCGACGGAGAACAGCTGAACGCACTCGCCAGCGATGTGGCATCGCGCGCGCAGACCATGGGCTATGTATTTGCGACCGCGATGATCGAACCGCAATCGCTGCGCGCTGGCGTGCTACGCGTTCGTGTCGACGAAGGCCGGATCGACCGGATCAGGATCGATGGCGACGATGATGCTGCCATTCGCAATCAGTTGAACCCGTTGCTAGGCGGCCGCCCCGTCACCAAGGCACGGCTCGAACGGCACTTGCTTCTGGCAGACGATATTTCGGGCGTCTGGGTGCGCAGAGCCTATTTCGAACGCCAGGACGAGGAAGGTGTCCTGGTTCTTGAAGCGCGACGATCGCGGGCCAGTGGTGCCCTGATGTTCGAAAATGACGGTTCGGCACCTGTAGGGCCCGAGCGACTGCGAATCGACGCCGATTTCAACGGATTGCTCACATCGACCGACGAGGTCGACATTACGCTGGCGACCACGCCTTTCGAACCGGGCGAACTGCAATATGCCAAGCTGAAATACGAGGCGGTCATCAGTTCCAACGGCACGCAAGCGGGCGTCGTCGTCTCCCACTCCAGAACCGATCCGGGCGCCTATCTCGCCGATGACGATGTTACCGGCAGATCGACGAGACTTGGCATCGAATTGCGTCATCCGTTTGTAAGACGTCGCAATTTTAGCCTCTGGGGCGAAGCCGAATTCCAGATTCAGGATATTCGGCGCGATCGCAACGGTGCGCTCGACCGGCACGATCGTATCCCTGTCGTCCGCATCGGCGCCTTCATGGCCGGCACGGCCGTCGGGGGCCGATACCGTGCGCGGGTAACCTATTCGCAGGGCTTGTCGATCCTCGGCGCCACCGAGCTAGGCGATCCGCTTGCCTCGCGCGACGATGCGTCGGCGGCGTTCAGCAGCCTATACACGTGGGCCGACTGGGAACGCGAGCTTGGCTCGGGCTTCAGCATGGAATTGGCCGCCCGCGGACAAATCGCGAGCGCTCCATTGCTTTCGACCGAAGATCTTGGTCTTGGCGGCAACCGCTTCCTGCGCGGCTATCCCTATAGCCAGCGTTCAGGTGACGAAGGGATCATGGGCTCGGGCGAATTGCGCTACGACTGGGCCGATGCGCTGAACCTTGTCGATAACATACAGATCTACGCCTATGCCGACGGCGGGTATGTCAGCAATCTCGAGGATGGGAGGGGGACGGGCGAACTCTATTCGGCCGGCGGCGGCCTGAGGACCGACATCGTCGACGGTCTCGATTTCGACGTCGAACTTGCCATGCCACTAAGCGGGCCGCGCTACGATACAGACAACGACAATCCGCGCCTCAATGTGAAGCTGCGCAAGACTCTTTAAGCGCTCGGGCGGTTTGGTGAATAAGGGCCGGAAGGAAATTGCCGTCGAACGCCGAGGGTCTTGAAGGCCGATGAGCAGAAAAGCGGGATACCCGCGATTTGATCCCACCAGTTTCTTGGCATCGAACGCAAGCCTAGCCCATCGTCTCTTGGGCTTCAGCAAATGTCACCATACGCTGCTGCTCCTCATCCCACAAAGCCAGCCGGAAGGCGCTGAGCGACTCCCATGCCGTGTAGCGGTTGAGATCGCGTAGAGCCGGATGCGCGTCCAGGACTTTGGGCAGGCGGTGGAACGGTATCGTGCTCGAAAGGTGGTGCACGTGGTGGATGCCGATATTCCCGGTGAACCAGCGCAGAACCGGCGGCAGGTCTAAATGGGTGCTGCCCATCAGGGCGGCTTCTGCGAAGGACCAGTCGGACTTGCTTTCCCAGTATGCTTGGGGAAACTGGTGCTGGATGTAGAATAGCCACACTCCAATGCTCGCCGCGACGAGCAGAGTCGGCAGGAACACTGCGAGCGTCATTGCGAAGCCGACCAACCATATTGGCACCGCAAGGATTGCGAGAGTGGCAAGGTTCGTTCCCAGCGCGCTGACCCAGAACTTCCAGCCTTCGCTCATTAATCCCACCGGCAGTCGGTGCCGCAGCAGAAAAAGATAGGCAGGGCCAAAACCAAGCAAGGTCAACGGGTGGCGGTATAGGCGATAGCCCAGCCGCTGTGTCCTTGATTTCTCGCAATATTCGCGCACCGTCAGCGTATCGACATCGCCAAAGCCGCGCTTGTCGAGGTTGCCGGTCATGGCGTGATGACGCGCGTGGCTGAGGCTCCAGCAATCATAGGGCGTGAGCGTGAAGACGCCGAGCAACCGCCCGAACCACTCGTTGCTCGCGCGGTCCCGCAGGAAGGAGCCGTGGCCGCAATCGTGCTGGATAATGAAGAGCCTCAGTAGGAACAGTCCGGCGAGCGGAGTAAGCGAGAGGGCGAACAGGTAACCCGCGTCCGCAGCTGCGATGATCACCGCGAAAAGTCCAAGAAAGGGGAACAGCGTGATGCCAAGCTCCCACAGGCTGCGCCCCGGCTGGGGATCGCGGAACACCTGAAGGTCGCGCATTAACTGACGAGGGTCGGGCATGGCGGGGCGCACGGCTGCCGAGGCCGCTTCAGAACAGGAAACACTCACTCGCGATCCGCTAATGCGGCATCGTGTCATTGTCACGCGAGTTTGACTGCGATGAGAATGGGCGCTGATAGTCTGACTGGCAGCTTTGCGCTTTTCTCAGCCGAAAGCGGACTGTCGACAAACGGCCCAGATCCGGCCAATATGCATTGCGCCCCGATTTCAATCATTTGAGATGGTGGCGCTTTGAACCGGCCTTTGGCTGTCTGGTTGGCGGACGGGACCTGCGTCGTGCGTGAGCCCGTGCCATCATTTCGTCAGGTTTCGGCCTCGGCCCGCCATGCGTGCAGAATCTCGTCCAGCCGCGCATTCTCGACTGTGGGGCTTGGTTGGCGGACCGGCGAACGCGAGAAGCGGGGTGCGGGGAAAGGCTGGAAGGATCGCGCGTCGCGAACCCATGAGCCCCGCCCTGTACCGCCCGTATCGCGGGCGGCCTCTTCCACGCACAGCACGGGAGACACGCAGGCGTCGACATGGTTAAAGACCGCCAGCCAGTGGTGCAAGGGTTCCCTCGCGACAATCGTTGCGATCCTGTCGCCGCGCTTTGCCCAGTGTCTTGGTTCGAGGTGATCTTTCCAGTCGTCGGGATTGAGGCCGAGGGCCGAGACAAAGGCATCATGAAACGGCTTCTCGAGCGCGCCTACCGCTATGTGCCGACCATCACGCGTCGCATAGCAGCGGTAGAAATAGGCGCTGCCATCAAGCAAATTGCCACCGCGTCCGGCCGACCATTGGCCCATCTGCATCCAGCCACTCAATTGCGTCATCAAAACGCTGATGCCATCGATCATGGCGACATCGAGCACCTGCCCCGTGCCAGAGCGCTGCCGTTCCTGCATCGCAGCCAACACGCCCATCGCGAGAAAAGTGCCCCCTCCCCCGAAATTGCCGACATAATTCAGCGGGGGGACCGGCGGCGCATCGCCAGGCCCGAGGGGAAAGAGTGCGCCGCTCAAAGCCAGGTAGTTGATATCGTGACCGGCTTTGCCGCTCAACGGACCATCCTGTCCCCATCCGCTCATCCGTGCATAAATCAGGCGCTTGTTGTCAGCGCAGAGCGTATCCGGCCCGAGGCCGAGACGTTCCATCGTTCCCGGTCGGTAGCCTTCGATCAGGACATCGGCCGCGCCGGCCAGATCACGCACGCGGTCCAGCCCTTCGGGCGATTTGAGATCGACCGCCATCGAAGGGCGGCCTCGATAAATGAAATCGAATCGTGGGTCTCCACGAAGCGGGTTCACCGCGCCGGCCCGCTCGATTCGCAGAACGTTGGCACCCAAATCGGCCAGCAGCATTGCGCCGAATGGCGTCGGGCCCAGCCCCGAGAACTCGAGCACCTTCGTACCCGCGAGAGGCATCGCCGCATTCTCCGGCGGACTGCCAGCGCCAAACCTCTGATTTTCCATCTCCACCCTCGATATTCTGATAAGTTGAAAAATATACTAGCCAGTAGATCGATTGAATGTCACTATCCAATTTATCGATCCGCAAAACAGTGGGCGGTGGGTGAGGAGAGGTTTGAATGGCGAGTTTCACACCGAGCGAGTTGCGCTTCACGCGCACCGAGCGGGTTACCATGGGCAATCCGGCAGCCGAGGTCCTCGTCGAGCAGGCCGACGCCATGGGCGCATCCCGTGTCTTCCTGCTGGCATCCAAGACGCTCCGGCAGGAAACCGACGAGATCGCGAAAATCGAAAATGCGCTGGGAGAACGTCATGCGGCGACCTTCAGCGGAATAGCCTCGCATGCACCGCGGACCGATGTCCTCGCGGCGACTAATGCCGCGCGCGACGCCCGGGCCGATCTCATCGTGTCAATCGGCGGCGGGTCGGTCACCGACGCCGCCAAGATCGTGGCGCTACTGCTCAAACACGACGTCCGCAGCATCGAGGATTTCGAGCCGCTTCGCACCTATGTCACCGAGGAAGGTGCGGTCGTGAACCCGATCACGGCGGGCCCCGACGTGCCCGTAATCTGCGTACCCACCACCCTTTCCGGGGGCGAGTTCAACGCACTGTCCGGCGCGACCGACGAGGCGACCCAGCACAAGCAGGGTTACGAGCATCGCGACATGGCGCCGGTCATGGTCGTGCTCGATCCGCGGATCACGGTGCACACACCCGAGTGGCTGTGGCTTTCGACCGGCGTTCGGTCGGTCGACCACGCGGTCGAGACGCTGTCGTCCGACAAATCGAATGATTTCGCCAACGGTCTGGCCGAAAGCGCGCTGGGGTTGCTGGTCGAAGGCCTGCCCCGCGTGAAGGCGGATCCCGCCGATATGGAGGGGCGGTTGAAGTGCCAGATCGGCGCATGGCAGTCGATGATCAGCATCATCGGTGGCGTGCCGATGGGGGCAAGCCACGCGATCGGTCATATTCTGGGCGGCACCTGCGATGTGCCGCATGGTTACTGCTCCTGCGTGATGTCCCCTTACGTCCTGCAATGGAACGCCGAGCACGACGACACTCGCCAGGCACGCACGCTGGCGGTGCTCGGCAACACGCATGATACCGCCGCCGAGGCACTCGATGCCTTCATCCGCGCGCTTGGCATGCCGCGCACGCTGGCCGAGGTCGGGGTCGACGAAAGCCGCTTCCAGCAGATCTCGGAATACACTCTGCTCGACATTTGGGGGCGCACCAATCCCCGCCCCATACGCACCGCCGATGATGTGATGCAGATCCTGCGACTGGCAGCCTGAGGAATGGAACGCATGCCCCGCGAACGTGACTTCACCGATCCGCGCATTCCCAACCGCGATGAATGCGTCCTGCGTTACCTGCTCGATCGCTGGGCGAACGAGCGCCCGGACCAGCCGCATGTCGTATTCGCCGATGGCGCGGAGTGGACCTTTGCCGAACTGCGCGACAAGGTCCGCACCAAGGCCGCCGGTCTGCGGGCGATGGGGATCGAACAGGGCGAACATGTCGCCGTTTGGCTTCCCAACGGTCCGGACGCGCTGATCGCGTTCTATGCAATCAATTACATCGGCGCAGTCTTCGTCCCTTTCAACACGGCATATCGGGGCCAGCTTCTGCAGCATGTGATCGCGAACTCGGGGGCGCGCGTGTTGCTGGTCCATCCGGATCTCCTCCCTCGCCTGTCCGAAATCGATCTCGGTCGCGTCGAACGGCTGGTCGTGACGACGGGCAACGAAATCCCCGAAGCGCCACGGCCGATCCAGCGATTCGACGAATTGGCAGGTGCCGCAGACGAGACACTCGAGCTCGCGCGGCCCATCGAGCCGTGGGATATCCAGTCGATCATCTACACTTCAGGCACCACCGGCCCCTCGAAGGGCGTTCTCTCGTCCTATCTCCACATGTTTACCAATGCCGGCCCAGAGTCTTGGCCCATGGTCGACGAGAACGACCGCTACATGTGCGTCGCGCCGATCTTCCACATCGGTGGCATGGGGCCGCCCTTCGTCATGCTCGCCCGGGGCGCATCGGTCGCCATGATAGACAATTTCTCGACCGAGGACTTCTGGGCGGTCGCCAAGGCGACCCGATCGACCGTAGTGTTCTTGTTAGGGGTCATGGCGACCTTCCTGCTTAAGGCCGACCCCCGGCCCGATGACCGCGATCACACGGTCAAGAAGGCCTTCATGGTACCATTGACCGGGGACGCACCGGCCTTCACCGAGCGTTTTGGGGTCGATATCTACACGATCTTCAACATGACCGAGATCTCTTCGCCAATCGTGTCCGAAGCCAATCCGACGAAGATCGGCACCTGCGGGCGTGTCCGCGACGGTGTGGATGTGCGGTTGGTCGATCGCAACGATTGCGAAGTGCCGGTTGGCGAAACTGGCGAAATGCTGGTGCGGACCGACCGGCCGTGGGCCATGAACAGTGGCTATAACGCCAACCCCGAAGCAACCGCGGAAGCCTGGCGGAACGGGTGGTTCCATACAGGCGATGCCTTCCGCCGTGACGAGGACGGCTATTTCTATTTCGTCGATCGCGTGAAGGACGCAATCAGGCGACGCGGCGAGAACATCTCCTCTTTCGAAGTGGAAGCCGATGTCTGCAGCCATCCCGCGGTCCGCGAAGCGGCAGCGGTAGCGGTACCGAGCGAGTTTTCGGAAGACGAGGTGATGGTAATCGTGGCCCCGGTTCCGGGACAGAAACTCGAAGCGCGCCAACTCGCCGAGTTCCTGATCCATACCATGCCCTACTTCATGGTTCCCCGGTACATCCGGATACTCGACGAACTTCCCAAGACCCCGTCGGCCAAGGTCATGAAGGCCGACCTCCGCAAGGAAGGGGTCACCCCCGACACATGGGATCGGGAAGCGGCTGGACTGCGCGTTAGGCGCGAGAAATTCAGCGCCTAACCAAGCCAGCTTCATCACATTGTCCAACAAGGCCGCCACTCGGTCGACGCAGGATCCGAAGTTCAATGCAATCACCGCTTTCAAATCCCCCCATGCCTGCCACCGAGGTGAATCGTGCCCTGCTCAAGGACGGGATCGCCAACGCCAATATACCCGCGCTGCTGATGGTATTGTACCAGATGACTGGCAAAGCAGCCTGGCTTCAAGAACCCTTCGCGCCGGGGCGCTCGCCAGGGCTCGACGACAATGACAGCGGTCAGCTCCCCGACGAAATCCAGACGCAGATCCGGGCAGCGGCAGAAGAAGCGATCGACGCTTGGATCGCGGGTAAGCCGCTGGCGATCAAGCGCCCCTCCAACGTTCGCCTTGCCGAAATGCTGTCAGTCGCCATGACCGAGCATGTTCCCGAGGAATACGGCGACATCGTAGCCGCTGGAATGGGTTACGATCTTGAACCGGCCACCGACGCGGTGATCGACGCCGATAAGACCGCCATCGTGATCGGCGGCGGCGTGTCGGGAATCTGCGCTGGTATCGAACTCGGCAAACTTGGCATCGATTACACCTTGTTTGAAAAGAACGAGGATTTCGGGGGGACCTGGTTCGAAAACCGCTATCCCGGCTGCGGTGTCGACACGCCATCGCTCACATACACATTCTCGCGTAAGCCGAACGACTGGTCGATGTATTTTCCGCTGCGCGACGAAATCGAAGGCTATCTGCTCGATACCGCACGCGAATTCGAACTGTACGACAAAGCCCGCTTCCGGACACATGTCGAAGAGGCACGCTGGAATACGGCGACCGACCAATGGGATGTCACCATCACCACCCCGGACGGAAAGCGCGAGACCCACAGCGCCGACTATCTGTTCAGCGCAGTCGGCATCCTCAACATACCGAAATACCCGCAGATCGAGGGGCTCGATGAGTTCGCGGGCGAGGTACATCACACCAGCCGCTGGCCTGCGGAGGCCGACCTTTCGGGCAAGCGCGTTGCCGTCATCGGCAATGGCGCATCGGGCATGCAGGTCGCACCGGCGATTGCCGACGAGGTGAGCCGGATGACCATATTTGCCCGGTCGAAACAATGGGCAGCCCCCTTCCCACAGTTCCGCAAGAAGGTGCCCGAGGGCGTTCGCTACTTGATGCAGGTCGTTCCCCTCTACCGGGCGTGGCTCGAGCAACGGCTATCCTGGACTTTCAACGACAGGGTTCATGGTACGCTATTCCGCGATCCCGAGTGGGAGCATCCCGACCGCGCAGTCAACGAGATCAACGATGCGCACCGCCGCGTTTTCACTCGCTACGTCGAGGAACAGCTGCAGGATCATCCCGAGTTGATTGATCGTGTCCTGCCCGAATACCCGCCTTTCGCGAAACGCATGCTGCTCGACAACGGCTGGTTCCGAACAATCAAGAAGCCACATGTCGACCTCATTCCCGAGCATCTCGCGAAAGTGGAAGGCAATACGCTGTTCACTTCGTCGGGAGAGACCGTCGAGGCGGATGTCATCATTCTCGCGACCGGCTTTCAGACCACGAACGTTCTAGGATCCTACGACATCGTCGGCCGCGAAGGGCAATTGCTGCGCGACCACTGGGGAGAAGACAATGCATCGGCTTATCTTGGGACGCTGGTTCCGGGCTTCCCGAACTTCTTCATCCTGCTGGGACCGAACGTCGGCTCAGGCCATGGCGGCAGCATGATCCGCAACATCGAGAACCAGATGCATTTCGCCGGCCAGGTCGTTCAACGTGCGGAGGCACGGGAAGCCTCGACTGTGGAGGTCAAGGAAACCGCCTATGCCGACTATAGCCGCCGCATCGACGACGCACATGATAAGTTGGTCTGGACGCATCCCGGGACCGAGAACTGGTACCGCAATTCGCAGGGCCGCGTTGTAGCGATCACCCCGTGGCGCAACGACGCCTTCTGGAGGATGACCCGCTCGCCTGATGAAGCGGATCTGGAGTTCGACCATCGGCAAAGAAGCAGCGGAACTGCCTAGAACGGCGGAAGCCGCTCTCGCGCCTTGAGCGACGAGAGCGGCCTCGATCCTTCTGTTCGATCTACCAGGTGATGGGGAGGCGGCTGAGGCCGCGAAAGAGAAATCCCGGTCGCCATTCCGGCGCCGCACAATCGGCCTCGAGATCGGGCATTTGCTCTGCCAGCTGTTCGAAGGCGATGCGCCCCTCGAGCCGTGCGAGTTCCGCGCCTGCACAAAAATGTATGCCGCCGCCAAAGCTAAGCTGCTTGCGCGCGTCGCGCCCGATATCGAACCGGTCGGGGTCATCGAAAAGGCGCGGATCGCGATTGGCCGCACCGATCAATGTCAGGACTTTCTCGCCGGGGTAGATGGTTTCTCCACGGATCTGGGTTTCGGCCAGCGCCGTGCGATAAGTGGCGATGAGCGAGCTTTCGAACCGCAGTGTCTCGTCGACCGCGGCTGCCGAGCGATTGCGCGGATCGGCCACCAACGCCGCCCATTGCTGCCGGCTTTGCGCAAAGGAGAGAATGCCATTGCCCAACATGTGAGCGGTGGTTTCAAAGCCTGCACCGAACAGACCTATGGCAACGGTAACGAGCTCCTCGTGCGAGAGCGCGTCTTCCTTTCCGCCGGACTGGACGAGCGCGGTAGCAAGGTCATCGCGGGGATTTGCCATACGATCGGCAAAGAGCTCTTCGAAGAATGCCTGCAACACGCCGATCTGCTCGTTGGCCTCGACCAGTTCTTGCTCGGTCAGCGCGCGCGCTTCGAACACGATAAAACTGCGTGCGATCGCACCCATGACCTCGGGCAACCGCGGATCGCCCGGGTCGATCCCGAGCATGTCGCACATGACCCGCACGGGCAGCTGGTAGGCAAAATCCTTGATGAATTCAGCCCTGCCCGACGCCAACATCGCGTCGATAAGATCGTCTGCGATCTGGCGGATGCGCGGCTCCATCGCGCGCACGCGCTTCGCGTTCAGGGCTCCCGTGACCAATCCGCGAACCCGGGTGTGATGCGGCGGGTCCTGCATCAGGAACACTTCCGACAGCCATTTGTACGCGCGCTGCCCCATGACGTCGAAATCGGGACCGTAAAACAGCCTGATGTTCTCGACGAAATCGCCTTGGCCAAACCCCTGGCGGTCCATCAGCACCGAACGGACGTCCTCGTGGCGGCTGACAACCCAGTAGCCCAGATCGGAACGATGAAGCGGGTCGAGTTCGCGTAACCGCTCGAATGCCGGATAGGGATCGGCGTGGATTTCCGGAGCATCGGGCGAGAAAGACGGTACGGCAGAGCTACTCATGCTCATCCTCCTTGGATTCGAATGGCATTTTGAGGCCGAAACCGCCCGTTGGGCAGGCGTTCCACGAAGATCGAATGCGGGGCCCCGAAATGCGCCGTTACAATTCGCGCGTCATTGTCGGCTGCCCGGTTTAGCACCTTGAGCCGGGTTTCCGCAGCCTGGCTGAGGTCCTCGCAATAGACGCTGTTCCAATCGGGGCGGTAGACTTGCATCGGATGATGCAGGATGTCGCCGGTAAAGAGTGCCATGTCATTTCCGTCGCACACTTCGAGGACCATATGGCCCGGCGTATGCCCCGGTGCGTGTACGGCCCTCATGCCTTCTGCGATCGCGTCTGCATCGTTCACCAGCCAGAACCTCCCGCTGGCGAGGACGGGGACGACGCTGTCTTCGTAGACATTCGCATTCACTTGGGCCCCGGACATTGTCCGGTACTGGTCCCCATCGGGGTTCCAGGCGATGTCGTCGACGGCCGGGAGGCAATAGGTTGCATTGGGAAAGGTCGGCACCCACTCCCCATCCTGCAAATGCGTGTTCCACCCGACGTGATCGATATGGAGATGCGTGCAGAACACCGTATCGATGTCCTCGGGCGAATATCCGGCATCGGCCAGCCGGCTTAGAAAGCCGGTATCGAGATCCCCGAAGATCGGGATCCCGGGGCGCTGCTTCCCATTGCCCGCCCCGGTATCCACCAGCACGCGCATATCGCCTGTGTCGATCAGCCAGCTTTGCAGATAGCCATAGATCATGCCTTCCCGCAGGCAGTCCGGCTCGAAAGCGTCCGCAACCTGTGCGAACGCCTCCGCCTCGAACTCGGCGAAGAGGGCTTCGGGCGGGCTGAACCCGCCCTGCCACTCTTCAATGCGATGGACCTCGTAGCGGCCGATGCGGAATGCCTCTGCCATGTCCGCGCCCAAGCTCTAGAAGTCGACCCCGAGCGTAACACCATAGGTCCGCGGCGGGCGCAGCGAGCCAACCGAAACGAAACCGTAGAGCGGTGCCGTGACGATCGTGTTGGCGAGCGCGTACTTGTCGAAGATGTTCTTGCCCCAGACCGCGACCGACCACCTTTCGTCCGGGGAACGGTAGGTCACGCTGGCGTTGGCCATTGCAAAGGCCTCCTGACGCGCGTCGCGATTGTTGAATTCGGTAAAGAACACTTCGTCCTGAAAGTTGAGGTCCGCCGACAGGTCGATGACACCGCTGGTGCCCAGATCGACGGTGTGATCGGCGAAGACCGCGACCGTGAACTCGGGGGCATTCGCCAGGCGATTGCCCGAAAGGTCGGACAGGCCCGGCTGGTCGGCACAGGTCGGGAACTGCCGGCGGGTCGGATCACCGGCGCCGTAATAGCCGTTGCAGAAATCGGAGTACTTGGCGTTGAGATAGGTACCGAAGATCCGGAACGTCGTGTTCGGAGCCGGGCGGATGGTCGTTTCCACCTCGAGACCGTAATTGCGCGCCGATGCGGCGTTGATCGTCTCGACGATGCTGTTCTCGTTGACGAAACCGACCTGCAGATTGGTGTAGTCGTAATAGAACGCCGACACGCTGTAACCGAATACGCCATCCACGGTTTCACCGCGAAGCCCTAACTCGTAGCTCCAGACATCTTCTGGATCGATGACCGAGTTTACGCTGCCGATGTTCACGACGCCCGATTTAAAGCCCTTGGTGACCTTGCCGTACAACAGCGTACCGCCAAGCGTTTCGTATTCGAGCACGAACTTCGGCGTGATTGCATCCCAATCGCCGCTCTTGTCGGTGGGAATGTCGATGCCCTGCGCATCGAAGGTGAACCGGCCGGTACCCGAACGCTTCTCCCAATTGTAGCGCGCGCCCGCGGTGAACGTCAGACTGGGCGTGATGTCGATCGCGCCTTCGAGATAGGCGCCAACGGCCTCGGTCTTGACCGTACCGCTCTGCAGGTAATTCCCGCCGTCGAACAGGTCGGCGGGGAGATTGGTACCGAGCGCAATATTGAAATACTGCGCGAGGTTGATCGTCGGGACGCGGACTTCGCCGAACAGTTCTTCTTCGAAATACATCGCACCGCCGAGCAGCGAGATGGTCCCGAGATCAGCCGTGAAAGTCAGTTCCTGACTGAAGGACTCGCTATCTTCGACATAATTGTTCTGACCGAAGGCATTGGCATCGCTGACGTCGAGATCGTTGCGATTGAACCGTTCGAATGTGCGATAGGCGGTGGTTGAAGTGAGCGAAAAATCACCACGATCGAAGGTCACGATGCCCTGAACGCTCGTGCCCTTGCGATCATTGATAGCGTCCTCGTTCGAATAGAGGTTCCGATTATCGACCGGCTGGCCGAGATCGGCATAGTAGTCGTTGATCGTGTCTCCGCCCAGCAGCGGGCCGGGTAGCGCGGCTTCGGGCACCACAGTGGGTCCGAAATAATGGAACCCGTAATTGTAATCATCCTCGCGGAAATGGTCCGCGACCACCAAGACCTCCAGATCGGGAGTCAGGTTAGCCTGCAGCGATCCGCGAAAGGCATAGGCGTCGCGGTCGTCGACCGGGTTGCCAGTTACGAGGTTCTCGCCGAAACCGTCGCGGCTTTCGTATTTTCCTGCCACGCGGAATGCCAGCACGTCACCCGCGATCGGACCGCCCACGGCGCCCTCGAGCGTCACCGCATCGTAATTGCCGTAGGTCGCCCGCGCATAGCCTTCGAAATAGGGGGTCGGCCGCGCTGTGACGATATTGATGACACCGCCGGTCGCACCGCGGCCGTAGGTGGTTCCCTGCGGGCCGCGCAGGACTTCGATCTGCGCGATGTCGTAGAAACCGCTGAGCTGTGCTGCCGGTCGGCTGTTGATCGCGCCGTTCTGAAGAAAGGCGACCGCGCCGTCGGCTCCGAGATCGATGCTGGTCAGCCCGATCCCGCGAATGAAGGTCCGGTTGACCCCGAATTGATCACCGACCGAAACGTTGGGCACGGCAGCCGCCAGATCGCCCGCATCCTCGATGCCGCCGGCACCGACATCATCTGCACCAAGAACGGAGATCGCGGCTGCCGTATCCTCGAGCGACTGACCCGACTTGGTCGCGGTGACAATGATCACGTTCTCGCGGGTGCTGGCAGGCGCAGTCCCCGCGACGCCGTCCCACTCCTGCGCCGACGCGTGCCCGGCGACGACAAAGGACGAAATCGCAGTGGCAGCAAGAAGGCCCCGCGCGAAGCTGATCTGTATCATGTTCTCTCCCTTCATACCGACGGCATTTATAATCTACCGATCAGTATTTTAGTGTATGGTCAGGTCTTGTTGGACATCGCATTGTCGTGAAACTTACTCTGCGCCGGCCAGTCGCATGGCGGCATCGACGAGCTGATCGATAACGTCTACGGCGGACTTCTGGCCTTGCGGCGAAAACCAGGTGGGAATCCAGCTGATCAAACCGCCGATCCAGACGGCCACAAAGGAGTCGGTATCCTCGCGGAATTCGCCCGCTTCCACACCTTCGCGAATGAGCTCGGCGATCTGATGGTCGAACGAATGCCGCAGCCGCAGGATGCGTTCGTGATCCTTGGCGCTCAGATGCTTCATCTCGCGCTGGTAGACGACGACATATTCCTGCCGGTCGATGACGATACGCCCCACCTGCCGCACCACTTCCGCCAATAGCGAGCGATGGTCGGCATGCCCGCCCGCCAGGGTGCGCTCGAGCACGCTGAGCGATTCGCTGATGCCGACCTCGCAGATTGCGGCGAGGATCGCTTCCTTGTTCTTGAAATAAGAATAGAGGAACGGTTTGGTTACGCCGAGCCGCTGCGCAACGTGGTCGAGAGTGCAGCTGCTGTAACCGCGCTCGTAGAACAGATGGCTCGCGACCTCGACGATGCGATTGGTCTTGAAAGCCGTGAATTCGTTCTTGATCGAAGGTTTCGACGCTTTGCCGGGCACGCGCTCATCCTCTGCTAAAGCAGGCATACGCACACCATTGCCGATGTCGAAAGGCCAAGCAATTCCGTCTCCCCTGCCGGCGGGATCTATCCACCGTGCACACCCTTCATGCCAAGATTTCCATCTACTGACCAGTAGTTTTTTTCGGTCTTTGGTATATCGCGCGCTTGGGCCTATCGTGTCGACAATACATTGGGAGACGGGAATTGGCGCATTTCGGCGACATGCAGAACACGATCTATAATGCCGGGTTGAACGGCATCCTGCCCGATTTCCCGGTCGACTTCGCAACGTTGCAAGAACGGGCACAAAGCGCCATTTCTCCCTCCCTGCTCAATTACGTTCAGGGTGGGTGCGGCGACGAACATACGCAGGATCGCAACGCGCAGGCATTTCGTGATTGGGGAATGGTGCCGCGGATGCTTGTCGATTGCTCGGAGCGTGACCTGTCCATCGAACTGTTCGGCCTCCGGCTGCCATCGCCCATTTTCATGGCGCCCATCGGGTTGAACGGCGAGATGACGCAAGACAGTCGCGGCGATATTGCCGCCGCGCAAGCCGCAGCAGAAACGGGCGTACCGTTCTGTGCCTCGACGCTGTCCAACAGCCCGCTCGAGGAAGTGCGCGCGGCGGCTGGTGAAACCCCCTCCTTCTTCCAACTCTACACCCCGAAGAACACAGATCTGGCGCAGAGCCTGATCTCACGCGCCGAACAGTCAGGCTACCGGGCGCTGGTCATCACGCTCGACACCTGGCTCACCGGTTGGCGACCGCGTGACCTGAACACGGCCAGTTTCCCGCAGCTGCGTGGCAAGGTGCTCGAAAACTACTTCAGCGACCCGGTTTTCAGGTCGCTGCTGGATGCACCGCCCGAACACGACCTGATAGGGGCGGTGCGAATGTGGACCTCGGTTTTCGGACAGGTACTTACATGGGAGGATATCGCGTGGTTTCGCGAAGCCACGTCCATGCCGATCGTGCTCAAGGGTATCTGTCACGGCGACGATGCGCGAAAGGCAAGCGACTTCGGCGTGGACGCGATCTACTGCTCGAACCACGGTGGGCGACAGGCAAACGGGGGCATCGCCGCGATCGACATGCTACCCGATGTCGTCACGGGCGCGGGATCGACCCCGGTGCTGTTCGACAGCGGGATCCGGTCGGGGACCGACGTGGTGAAGGCGATAGCGTTGGGCGCAACCGCAGTGGGTATCGGCCGCCCCTACACCTACGGCCTCGCGATCGGAGGAGCACGCGGCGCTGCGCATGTGCTGTCGTCGATACTGGCCGAAGCCGACCTGCTGATGGCGGTCAATGGATACCCCGACCTCGACGCGGTCCGCGCCGCTGGAGCACGCCGCTAAATGCTTACGGTAGGGCCCCGCGTACGTGGGTGCATCAAACGTCAGCTCGACCGGCTGAGGGGCGACGAAACGTAGGCAGCCGCACAGAAGAGCAACCGTCAATCCGCCGTTCGGGACGAAAGATTCTCAACGGGCGCGACAGCGATACTTCCGTTCTGGAGGTTTCTGTCGCCAGAAGCGGAGAGTCTTCTTACAGCCTTGTATCCGCCTATCTCTGGCTCGCTTGGTGTTCGGCCTGGGACTGACCACCATTTGGCCCTAGGCGGCTTCCATTACTGCCGTCTTCGCTCAACCAGCGAAAGGGCCGCGCCCCCAAAGGTGCACATCGAAGCGGCGCCGGTTGTATTTCCGGGCCTGTTACTCTCAAAACGGCGTTCATGGTCGAAAGGCGAGCTGTGAGAAAGCGCAATAGACAAAGCTCTTGGCTCGTTGACAGGTTGGTCGCCAAGCACTGCATCGGGGTCGACAAACACGCGTAGAAATCGTTGATCAAGTACTCGTGATCCCGACCCTTGAGCCGATCTTCGTTCCCGCCGGCGGGTGCGAACGACGCCTTGTCCTGCGAATCACGGAGAGCAGTCGCCCGCGCGATTGTCTGGGGTTGTTCGTGGCGACGGCCGCCCGTTTCGCTTCAGGCACGAGCGTGCTGCAGCCGACCCATATCGTCGCGGCATTGATCAACCTGTAAATCCGAAGACAGCCGCTTGTCCCGAGCGGACAAGCGGCTGTTCGGTTAGTCAACCGATGTACGGTGTGGTCGGCAGGTTCTCAACCGTCACAGCCAACCCTGAACATTGCGGCCCCAGTGTTAGTTGAACGATACCTCTTCACCAACTTGAACCAATAGGAGGAAGAGTTCGCTCAGAGCCTTGGCTCCATCGTGGCTCGCTAGTCGTGCCCATGCCTCCCAGCGATCGATACGATGAACGAGCCAGTGGAAGAACCGGTCTCGCGCAAAGTCCTCGGGGAAAGCGAGGCTCCATAAGACGCGGCCTAAGGGCACGTTGTCTCCTTGCGGGATGCCAATGAGCTTGATCCCGACTTGGCCGGCCACGTCCTCTCGGATGAACCGGTAGGGTAGACCTTGGGCAAACATCTCGCTCGCGGCGAACATTTGTTCACGCGCCGCACGCGTGGATCCGCCATCAAGGCCTTGCTTCGGTTCGATGGTCGCCAACCCGATCGGGACGGGAGCAGAACCCGCCGAGCGTGTGCTGGCCAAGGCTACCAGAACGGCTCGGCCTTCCGGCGTAAGCGATCCGCATAGACCATGGCCTACAAGACCGTGGCCCTCGAGCCATGATCCATAGTGCCGGGCAAGGTCCCAAGTGCCGCGGAAGAAGTCATTGACCTGTTCCTCGATGTGCACGACGCGCCGATCAATCGCGGCGAGTACCGATAGCAGGAATTCAATCTGGTTCTCGCGGTCCCAATTGTTGCCGTCGGCCATGCCGAGCCGACCTAGCCAGATATACTCGCGTAAGGATTTCCAGCGCCGGCCCTCCTCATCGATCAGCCAAGGCGGCATTTCGTCGTCGACCACCAGCCAGTAGCCAAAAGGCAGGTTCGCATTGCGGCGCTCTTCGTAAAGACGATCATCCATGTCCGGTCTCCCTCACGCTTTGCCAAGCTTCGGGTGACGGGTACCAATACGGTCCGGTCCCGGGTCGGACGGCTGGGCTTCGATTGCTGCAAGCTGTACAGCCAAATCGACAGCAACTTGGTACATGTAATCCATATCCCGGTAGGTCTCGCCGTGCTCGCGCGCGAGGATCGGCTTACCGCCTTGGGGCACGTAGTCGCCTGGCTTGTCGGCAGCGCAGCCGAACCACCAGGCATCGCCGCGACGGTCATCAGCTTCGAGTGGAACATAGGGGCGGTGCTTCTGCGAAGGAGAGACATGGCAGATGCGGATTTCCTCAGGCTCGTAGGAAGCGCACTGTTCGGCATAGTCGATCGTGCCATGGGTTCTGAGTTCGAGCGATCCGGGAATGGCATCGCATGCGTAGCCCCAGAGCGGGTGGGCGGCGGTTACCGCTACGAAGGCACCCCATACGCCTTTTGGTTGACGGAGGAGAATGCAGTCGAGGCCCGACGCTGCATCTTGCCACGCGAGCTTATCGGGTTCTCCATCCCAGGGGCCTGAACCCGCAGGATGGCGCTCAGGGACAGTGTAGAGCTGGAGGGGCCTTACCTCCGTTCCCCCGATAGCGAACCGCTTCGGCAGGGCGGGAAGGTTGGTGGCCTTGGCACTGACATGCTGGCGGCCATTCTTCGAATTGTTACGTGACATGAGTTGTATTCCTTTCGGGCATAAAAAATGCCGCTAACCCGGTTGGGAAAGCGGCTTGCTGGTGACCTGCGAGTTGCAGGAACTAGGTCGGCACGGATTGATGTTGCGGCGGTGCCTGTCACCGCGAGGTCGGGTTCATCGCTTCATCGGCATTCTCCTATCGAATGATATGCGTCAGGCCGCGCGATACACGGTGCCACGCAAGCGTGCAGAGCGCGCGCCGTCGCGGGCCCACGGGCGAAAGACCTTGGCGGTAAAATCGCTTCCCGGGATTGCGGCGAGCACGGCCTCGCCAATTGCAACATTCGCGGATGCGCGGTCGATAGTGATAGCACCATGCGAGACGTGATGCCGAAGCGCGATCACGCTCGTGGTCATCACATCCGCAAGCACCTGCTCGCGCACTTTGTTCCAAGCGCTAGCCTCAACCAACGCGCCGATCTGCTTGCTGGGCGAAGGCTTTGCCGGAATCGAGCTGGCTGCTGCGTACTCGGGCAAGTGCGGCGACTTTGCTTGCACTGTAACCGCGCGGCACAGGTCAATGCGTTCGCGCGCATGCGGTGAGCCATCGATCAGTTGGGGCGGAAGGACGAGCCCGAATTCGCCGGCGCAGCGCCGTAGAACCGCGAGATCCTTTGTCTCCCCGCCCCAGGTCACTAGACAAGCATCGCTTGCTTGATGAAGCGCATCGAAGAACAGCGCGACCATCTCCATTTCGGTCGCATCGTCATCGACAATTACCCTGATCTCTTCGACCGTCGGGATCTCGACGCCCGGATCAATGCGCAGCTGCAACCAGGAGGCGGCAACGATGCGATGGAAAGGCCATCGGATAGATCGTTCCGCATCGCTGCCTTCTGCCACGCGGTAGGCATCATAGCGCGCCCTGTCCCAGCGATACTCGAAGTCGGCAACGATGAGCCTGGCCGGCCGATGCGCGGTGCCCTCCTCGCTGCTCCGTGCAGCAAAGAGACGGGCTTCACGCTCGAGGATTTCTTCAAAGCCTTGGTGAGTGATGTTCACGATTGTATTCTCCAAACGAAAAGACCCGCGGGAGACGCGGGTCGCTAGACTGCTTTGCTTGTAAGATTTGGCCCGCTTCAGCGGTGCCGCTGGTGCGCGCTGATGGGTCTCAAGAATGGCGCCGGAAAGCCCTCGCAGTAGAGCCAGGCTTGCTCATGTGCGACGAGCTCTTCGGCGAGCTCCTTCTGCCAAAATTTGGCGCCCGCGTTCCAGTGATAGCCCCTTCCCTTGAGCAAGTCCTTCTTCGAGAACGGCGCACCTCGCGCTTCAACTATGACGCTGTCTTTAGCGACCCCATCGAGCAGGCGTTGAAGGTGCGTTCGTTCAGGATCGGTGCCCAGTCCCCTTCGCCTTTGGTTCAACAACCAGAACAGGGACCATACATCAGGGCCCGCACGATGCGCTTCACTAAACCAGCCATGCTGCATCAGCAGATGGCCCTGCGCCCGTGCGGCGAAGCCGGCCATCAGCCAGTCGATGTCGCGGAGCGAACACCCCCAGGGAGCGTGTTCGAGAATGGGGTAACGGCGCTCGAGGAAATCGATCTCGAATGCCGCATTGTGAGCAATGAGAATATCAGCGCGAGAGAGCAGCCCCTCGACCGAGATGTCGTTGATCGTGTTGCCGACGAGATGATGATTTGCAAGACCCGTCACTATCGTGATCCGCTGACGTGACCCCCTGATTTTCCTCCAAGTTGGATTAGAGTCCGGCCCTGACAGAAGGACGGACGAGATGAAGAGAACGAGGTTTTCAGAAGAGCAGATCATCGGGGTGCTGAAGGAAGCCGAGGCGG